>Ga0058700_1000003_pt1 | contig 198518 bp, 172 predicted proteins | sample AgamicAtAme_FD_71365 | JGI IMG/M metagenome (GOLD analysis project Ga0058700, IMG submission 71365) | Agave microbial communities from Guanajuato, Mexico - At.Am.e | ecosystem: Host-associated > Plants > Phyllosphere > Phylloplane/Leaf | place: Guanajuato, Mexico | collected 2012-06-07 | reverse complement strand
TGCTGCGTTCCACCGTGCGCATGGGGCGACAGTTACAGAATATCAGCCCGCAGGATACCAGCGCCTTCAGCCAGATTGTCGCAGCCAGCCAGAAGATGAAGCATGTTGTCGAGCAGGCGCGCAAACTGGCGACGCTGACCGCACCGCTGTTGATTACCGGTGATACAGGCACAGGAAAAGATCTGCTGGCACATGCCTGCCACCTTGCCAGCCCGCGAGCGGCGAAGCCATATCTGGCGCTGAACTGCGCATCGATCCCGGAAGAATCGGTCGAGAGCGAACTTTTCGGTCATGCGCCGGAAGGGAAAAAAGGCTTTTTTGAACAGGCTAACGGCGGCTCGGTGCTGCTGGATGAAATTGGCGAAATGTCGCCGCGTATGCAGGTCAAACTGCTGCGTTTCCTTAACGATGGTACCTTCCGGCGCGTTGGCGAAGATCATGAAGTGCATGTTGATGTCAGAGTGATATGTGCCACGCAACGTAACCTGGTGGAACTGGTACAGAAGGGGCTGTTTCGCGAGGATCTCTATTATCGTCTGAATGTCCTGACGCTGAATTTGCCGCCGCTGCGCGAACGCCCGCAGGATATCATGCCGCTGACGGAACTGTTTGTTGCCCGTTTCGCCGATGAGCAGGGCGTACCACGGCCGAAATTATCGCAGGATCTGCCGCCGCTACTGAATCGCTATAGCTGGCCGGGTAACGTTCGTCAGTTGAAAAACGCCATTTATCGTGCGTTAACGCAACTGGAAGGTTATGAACTGCGCGCGCAGGATATTCTGTTGCCGGATTACGACGCGGCTACGGTTGCAGTGGGTGAAGATGCAATGGAAGGTTCGCTGGATGACATCACCAGCCGGTTTGAACGTTCAGTGCTGACTCAACTTTATCGCAACTATCCCAGTACGCGTAAACTGGCGCGCAGGCTTGGCGTATCGCATACGGCAATTGCCAATAAGCTGCGGGAATATGGTTTAAGCCAGAAGAAAAACGAAGAGTAAAGAAAACCCGGCAGCGTTCGCTGCCGGGCCGAAATATCAGGCTTTCAGTACGTCAAGTGCCGCGGTGTAATCCGGCTCAGTGGTAATTTCATTGACCAGCTGGCTGAAAATAACCTTATCGTTTTCATCAAGTACCACGACAGCGCGTGCCGCCAGGCCTTTCAGTGCGCCTTCAGAAATGCTCACGCCGTAGTTTTCCAGGAAATCAGCGCTGCGCAGCGTTGACAGCGTAACCACATTGCTCAGGCCTTCCGCGCCGCAGAAGCGGGATTGCGCAAACGGCAGATCGGCAGAAATGCACAGTACCACTGTGTTGCTAATTTCAGTCGCTAACTGGTTGAATTTGCGGACAGAAGCTGCGCAAACACCGGTATCAATGCTCGGGAAAATGTTCAGTACTTTGCGTTTGCCCGCGAACTGCGCGAGAGAGACGTCAGACAGGTCTTTAGCCACAAGCGTAAACGGTTTGGCTTGTGCGCCAACCTGCGGGATTGCGCCTGCAACGGGAACCGGGTTGCCCTGAAAATGAACGAGTTGTGACATAATATCTTCCTGTTTACATATAGTTAACGTCCGGGCTAGTGTATGCCATCCGCCGAGACCACGGCAAACCAATTTTCATATCTATACTGGTTTACATTGCGGCAGAGGAGAGAGGAATGCGCAACGTTAAAGTTTATGAGGAAACCTGGCCGCTGCACACTCCGTTCGTGATCTCGCGCGGCGCCCGCAGCGAAGCGCGCGTGGTGGTGGTTGAACTGGAAGAAGATGGCATTAAAGCCTCGGGTGAATGTACGCCGTATCCACGTTACGGTGAGAGCGAAGCGTCGGTCATGGCGCAGATACTCACCATTGTGCCGCAACTGGAAACCCGGCTCAGCCGCGAGGAGCTGCAAACGCTCCTGCCGCCAGGTGCCGCGCGCAACGCCGTGGATTCTGCGCTCTGGGATCTGGCGGCGCGCAAAGCGAACCAGACCCTGACACACTATGCAGGCGTTACATTGCCGCAAAATGTCACCACGGCGCAGACTGTGGTGATCGGCACGCCGGAACAGATGGCGGCCAGCGCGGCGGCGCTCAGCGAGAAGGGCGCTCAGTTGCTGAAAGTGAAGCTTGACGATCACTTGATCAGTGAGCGGCTGGTGGCGATCCGCGCCGCTGCGCCCGCGGCGACACTGATTGTCGATGCCAACGAGTCGTGGCATGCCGAAGGCCTTGCGGCGCGCTGTCAGCTGCTGGCGGATTTGGGCGTGGCAATGCTGGAACAACCGCTTCCGGCCGGGGCCGACGAAATGCTGGCTAACTTTATCCATCCGTTGCCCATTTGCGCTGATGAGAGTTGCCATACGCGGGAAAGCCTGGCGTCATTACACGGGCGTTACGAGATGGTCAACATCAAGCTGGATAAAACCGGCGGTCTGACGGAAGCGCTGGCGCTGGCCGACGAGGCCGCAAAGCAGGGTTTTGCGCTGATGCTGGGCTGCATGATCTGCACGTCGCGCGCCATCAGCGCGGCGTTACCGCTGGCAAATCGCGTGCGCTTCGCCGATCTGGATGGCCCGACGTGGCTGGCGGTGGATGTCGAACCGGCGCTGCACTTTACCACCGGCACGCTTCATCTTTGAGGATCCCAGTGCAGTAATTCTGTCACCGCCGCGAGGTACTTTTCGCTCGCTTCGTCGGCGGAGATTGGCGGAAACTCAACGGTGATGCAGTGCAGACCGATATCCGCACACCAGCTTCCAAAAGAGCCGGGCGTTTCGTAACCAACACTGGTGACCAGCGGCAGGGATAGCGCGCTGGACAACCATTGACCCAGCACGCTTTCCTGCGGATCTTCCACACATGCCAGCGGATCATGAAACGTCACCACCCATGCCGGGTGAATGCGATGAATCAACTGGCACAACGCCTGCGTTTCCGGTTCAGAACCGGGCGCGTCACCGGTCAGTAACACCACATCCCGTTCATCGGCGGCGCTGTTCCAGCGATAAACCGTTTCACCAGCTTTCCAGTTGGCGGCGGGAAAATTCCGGTTGAGATCGACGCCGTTGGCGTTCGCGCGCAGGCCAAGCTGACAACCGTCCGGATTGACCGCCAGGATCACATGATGATGGCGCAGATCGGCCTTCAGCGTGCGCAGGGCGCAGGAAAGCGTAACGACCGAGGAGTTTTCGTCACCGTGCGTTCCGGCGATGATCAAACCGCTTTCGCGCGTGGCGACTGGCGCCGGAAACCAGATCAGCGGCGCGCCGAGCAGTGAGCGGCCAAACTCTTCGCTTCCGGGGGCAAAACGGCCCCGCTGCGGACGTGGACGTGTGACAGGCATAAGCTTCCTCTGTTCTGGCGTTTGCTTACAGCAAGTGTTGAGCAAAAATCGGTGTGACGCAAATCTTGCCACGCAGGGTAAATTACTGTCCATCATCAATTTTTTGACTGACCAGGTTTGCATTCCGCTATGTTAAAACAAATAATTACACTTCTATTGCCGGGAAATGACACATCAAAAGGGGATCCCATGACGCATCGAGTTTCCACGCTGTGCTGCGCGCTCTGGCTGTGCGGTTTTTCTTCTGTATCGTTTGCTGCTGACGTTCCTCCAGGCACGCAACTGGCGGCAACGCAGGAAGTTGTGCGTCATCTGAAAGACGAACCCGCCTCGCTGGATCCAGCGAAAGCCGTTGGCCTGCCGGAGATTCAGGTGCTGCGCGACCTGTTTGAAGGTCTGGTGAATCAGGACGAGAAGGGCAACATTATTCCCGGCGTCGCCAGCAAATGGCAGAGCAATGATAATCGCATCTGGATTTTTACCCTGCGCGACAACGCCCGCTGGTCTGATGGTTCGCCGATAACCGCAGAGGATTTCGTTTATAGCTGGCAGCGTCTGGTGGATCCGAAAATGACCTCGCCTTTTGCCAGCTTTGCGGCGCTGGCCGGGCTGGCTAATGCGCAGGAGATTACCGAGGGTAAAGCGACGCCGGATAAGCTCGGCGTCAGCGCGGTGGACGCGCGCACGTTGCGGGTGCAACTTTCCCGTCCCGTACCGTGGTTCCCGAGTCTTGCGGCCAGCTTCGCGCTCTATCCGGTACAAAAAGCGAACGTTGAAAGCGGCGCAGACTGGACGCGTCCGGGGCATCTGGTCGGTAACGGCGCGTTTGTGCTGAGCGATCGTGTGGTAAACGAAAAGCTGGTGCTCAGCCGCAACAAGCACTACTGGGATGACGGCAAAACCGTGATCAACCAGGTGACGTTTATGCCCATCAACCAGGAGTCCGCTGCCACCAAACGTTATCTGGCGAATGGCGTCGACATTACCGAATCTTTCCCGAAAAACCTCTACCAGAAATTGTTGAAAGATATCCCGGGGCAGGTCTACACGCCGCCGCAACTGGGCACCTATTACTACGCATTTAATACGCAAAAAGGTCCAACGTCCGATCCCCGCGTGCGTCTGGCGCTGAGTATGACGATCGACCGTCGGGTGATCGCGCAAAAAGTGCTGGGCACCGGCGAGAAACCCGCATGGCGTTTAACGCCGGACGTGACGGCAGGTTTCACCCCGGAACGTTCACAGTTTGAATCGATGAGCCAGGCAGAACTGAACGCGCAGGCGAAGACGCTGTTGCAGGCGGCAGGTTACGGCCCGCAGCGGCCGCTTAAACTCCGGTTGCTGTATAACAGCTCGGAAAGTCACCAGAAGATTGCCATTGCGGTGGCCTCAATGTGGCGACAGAGTCTGGGCGCGGATGTGACGCTGCAAAACCAGGAGTGGAAAACCTATATCGACAGCCGCAACAGCGGCAATTTTGATGTGATCCGCGCGTCATGGGTGGGAGATTACAACGAACCGTCCACGTTCCTGTCGATACTGACATCCGGAAGCAGCAGCAATATTTCGCGCTTCAGTGATGAAAGCTATGACAAAGTGATTGCACAGGCGGCGCAGGAAACCAGCGCCAAAGCGCGTAACGTGGACTACAACGCGGCGGAACATCTTATTGCTGAAAAAGCGCCGATTGCGCCGATTTATCAGTACACCAATGGGCGCTTGATTAAGCCATGGCTGAAGGGATATCCGATTAACAACCCGGAAGATGTGGCATACAGCCGCACGTTATACATTATTAAACATTAATAAAAAAATCCCCTTACGTCACGGGAAGTAAGGGGAAACTCATTGATTACGGAATGATTCCTGTCTTAGCAGGAGTGTTAAGAATTTTACTTAAGGAATGTGAAGGGACAATGGAGGAAATAAGGAGCGTTGCGGGAATGTGAATGACCATTCTCGGGCAGGGGCAAAAAAAAGCCCGCTACATTGAGCGGGCGAAAAATACTGGAAGCAATGTGAGCAATGTCGTACCGAATACCTGAGTGTTTAACTCAACTATTCAGTATTGAGAAAGATAATCTTTATCATTTAGTGGCGCAACCCCTTTTTTTGTATGGTCGTCCGGAGCGGCATTTTCCGCGAGTAAACCCAACTCTTTTACGATTGTGGTCAAAAAACAGACAGTATTCGGTGGTATAATAGAAGAGTGTTTACAACCGCAGAGGACGTTATGGAGACTGAATTAGACCCAACCCAACTGGCTATCGAATATCTGCGTCGCGATCGCAGCGCGATGACACCGGCCGAGTACCTCAAAAAACTCAAACGACTCCGGCTGGAGTTTGCGGATCTGCTGACCCTTTCGCATACAGAATTGAAAGAAGAGATCGATTTTGCCTGGCGGTTGGGCATTCATTAATACCGTAATAACGCCACAGCGCCCGAAAGCGGGCGCTTTTTTTTGCCTCCATTCAGGCGGCAAGCACCTGGTTACGACCGTTATTTTTTGCGCGATAAAGCGCTTCATCAACGCGACGGAACAGGGCATCAAGGCTTTCATTTTGCAAATGGCGCGCGACGCCAATACTGACGGTAAAGCCAGGCAGACCGGGCGTGGCGATGTTCACTACCGCCTGGCGGATGGCTTCCGCCACGTCCAGCGCGGTATCTATGCGGGTATGCGGCAACAACAGTAAAAATTCTTCGCCGCCCCAGCGAAAGACATAATCACCACTGCGGCTGTTGGCTTCCAGCGTACGTGCAAGTTCGATCAGCACTTCGTCCCCGCACTGATGACCGAATTGATCGTTAATATGTTTGAAATAATCCGCATCGACCAGCAAGACGCAAAAGTCGAGCACGGTCGGCAGAACATGATCTGTCAGGTGATAAAACTGACGGCGGTTCAAAAGCCCGGTAAGAGCATCGCGGTGCGCAGCGTATTCCAGCTCCTGCTCAAGCCGCTTCTGTTCGGTAATATCATGAATAATGCATAACATCAGCCGTTCGCCGTATATCTCAATTGGCCCGGCGTAAGTTTGTACATGCCGCGTTGAGCCATCGGCCAACTGATGGATAAAATCGAGCGGCTTATGTCCACCGGGCAGCCTGGCGATTTCTGACATCACCGGCAAGACGTTGCGCCCCATAGTGTTAATTTCCCATGTATGCATCTTGCACATCTCTTCATGATCGTAACCATAAAAACGCAGGGCAGCGAGATTAGCATCCACGATCAGGCCATCGCGGACGGGATCGATAAGCAGCATTGGGGCTGACGTGGTATAGAAAAAACGGGCATAGAACCCTTGCTTACGCGGCTGGTAAGAGGAGGAGTGGCTGGCCTTTAATGCGGCGGCAGCGGCACCACCGGAAATGCCTTCGAAAATGAGCACTTCACCGACAGTTTCAAATTCGCGCAGCACGGCGCGGCAACTGATCGTACTCTCTTCACCGGAAGGGCAAATACTCCAGATTTCGACCACATCTTCGTGATTTTGCAGGCAGGGTAAATACATTGAGAGGCTGATCTGCGCAACGGCAGAAAAGAGGCCACTGCGCATTTCACGCAATGAACGACCCGCAGCCAGCTTCTGCGCCTGAGTGTTAGAAAATAGCAACGTTTCCGTGTCAGGGGCGACCACCCAAACCGGCGTGGAGAGGACATTCAGCGCATCCAGGTGATATTTAAGCATGGCTACTCCACTTATCGCGCAGGTTGCAATGTCGCCGCTGGCCAGACGTTGCGGCAATGTACTAACTTTATTGCAACACACATGAAATGTAGAGCCTTATGCAGGTTTTTTTTGTGACGGCTCTGAACATTCCAGTGACAACGCGAAAGGTTTATGTTTAAGCAGCGCTGAAATCTTCTCGACGGGTTGTGGACAGGCAAACAGGAAACCCTGTAAAAAAGCACAGCCCATATTGGTGAGCAGCGCATGCTGTTCTGCCGTTTCAATTCCTTCGGCGACCACACGCATATTCATCGAGTGGGCAATGTCGATTATCGTCGAGACGATTTTCACGTTGCGGCTATTTTCGCGAATATCTTTCACAAAACTTTTATCAATTTTGAGTTCAGTGGCAGGCAATTTTTTCAGCATCAGCATATTAGAATAGCCGGTACCAAAATCATCAATCGCCACCGTGATCCCCAACTGCGCAAACTGGGTCAGCAGATGAACGCTACGCTCAAGGTTTTTCAGCGCGGCGTTCTCGGTGATTTCCAGCGTCAGGCGGGTCGGGTCGACATGATAACGGGTCAAGGCATCAGTGACCTGTTCATAAATATCATGCTGTTCAAACTGGCTGGGCGAGAGATTGATCGCCAGGGTCAGGTGGGGAAAACCCTGTGTATTCCAGTAATGTAACTGGCGACAGGCAGATTCAATCACCCATTGACCAACAGAGATAATCAACCCGGTTTTTTCCAGCATCGGCAGAAACGTTGCCGGCAGCAAAACCCCCTGCTGCGGGTGACGCCAGCGCAGCAGGGCTTCGAATCCGGCAAGGGTTTGTTCGGGCGCGGTATATTGCGGTTGATACCAGAGTTCAAACTGATTGCGCGTCAGCGCCTGCGACAAATCCTGCAAGAACTGCGGTGCATCGGCGGTTTTCTGCGCCATTCCGGTGTGATAAATCGCCCAACCGTTGCGACCTTCCTGCTTAACGCTGTACATGGCGGTGTCGGCTTTCAGCTTCAGCTCATGGGCGTTTTCGCCGTGCTCCGGATAAAAACTCACCCCGGCACTAAGCGATACATTGATGACATGACTTAATTCATAAAAAGGATGCTGAATGGTGGCGATCAGGCGGCGGATCAGGGCGTCAACTTCTTCCTCGCTGGTCTGCGGCACCAGCAGCGTAAATTCGTCGCCGCCGAGCCTGGCCAGCGACATTTTGTCATTAATGCAGGCTGAAAGCCGTTCTGCCACCGCCACCAGCAGCCGGTCGCCAATATGGTGCCCCCAGGCATCATTTACCAGCTTGAAGCGATCAAGATCCATATAAATCAGCGCGAAGGTTGTCTGCTCTTCTGCTGCGCGATTCAGGCAGGAATCCAGCAAAATATCGAGCTGAATACGGTTCGCCAGGCCGGTGAGGGGATCATAATGCGCCTGTTTCTCCAGTTGCAGGTTTAACTGGCGCAGACTGTCGGTCAGGCGTGCTGTTCGCAATTGTGAATCGATCATCGAGATAAACAGCATGATGCCAAAAATCACCAGCGTCGTAGTGGCGACCCACAGCGACAGTCCTTGCTCACCGACGCCGCGGCTCATGATATGTATCGCATCGCTACGCACGATAATGCCGAGGCCATCATTACTGAAGGTTGCGGCGCTCATGCCGGTATAGTGCATGGCGCAAATGGCAATGCCCATCACCAGCGAGGCAAAAACGCGATTAATAAAGACGCCGTGCGTATTTTGCCGCAGGCTGAACGCCAGCCACAGCGCGACCCAGGCGCTGGCAATGGCAATCACCAGCGACAGCGCCACCAGCGGGATGTTCCAGTAAATGCTGACGAAACTCATCATTGCCGCCATGCCGATATAATGCATCGACACCACGCCGCTGCCGAGGACGAGAGTGGCGAAAATCAGGCGTCTTGTCGGCAAGGTATGGCCGCTGACGGCGATATTGAGCGACAGCATGGAGGCCAGTAAAGCAATAACAAATGAGAGGATGGTTAATTCAAGATCATAATGCACCATTACCGGCATTTTCATCGCCAGCATACCGACAAAATGCATTGACCAGATGCCCATACCCAATGTGGCTCCACCAGAAATCCGCCAGAACAGGGCGCTACGCGGTTCGGAGTTCAGCACTTTACCTGCACTATCCAGTGCGACAAATGAGGCAATGAATGCCACCAAAAAAGAGATGCCGACCAGAATAGGGTCCCACGAAACATAAAGCATATGTCATCCACGCAGGCAAAAGAGTTGATATGTAATCCTGGCACTAATTTTAGCAACTAACCTGATGAATTTAATGGTTGCGCTGAGTTTATTTTTGCAAGGACAAATTAATAAAGATGGAGCATCTTTTATTTATCGACATTAATGGCAGGAACTTAAAAAAAAGTGGATGATTTAAGCGAGGCTAAAATTAAAGTAAGGAAAAATATGCTGAGAGACTCACTGAGTGACTCTGGTTTTATATGATATATTTGGGAGGTGAATTCCGTTTTCAGCGAGTTATCAGGCTGCTTATGTTGTGGTTGTGATTAGTATTTAGATGAATGTCATAACTTAATCTAAATTAATATCATTTAGCCGTGAACATTGCGCAGTATCAATTTCGCCGTGTAAAAGTATATTTCGAATGCTATAACGATCTTACCTTCTTCCGCTGTTTGGTGGGTGTCACTATGTTAAGACATATTAGTGTTAGGACTTTTATTATTTTATTTTTGCTCTCTTCTTTTATTCTCATGGAAGCTTTAGTGATCACTCTCTCAAAAAATGCTCCCCTGATTATGACCACCTCAGTTGTTTCCATAACTTCGCTCGCATTACTTTGGCTGTATATGACGCAATATTTAGTGACGCCGATTAATACCGTTAAAAAAAGCATAGAAGAGGTAACCTCGGGAAATCTTTCTATTGTTATTCCTAAATTTGGAAATAACTGCGCCGGTCGCTTAATACCCGGAATCAACTCACTTTCTGCCAGCATCGCTACCTTAGTCAGAGAAATTCGTGCCTCTTCGGATTCTGCCCTCGATCTTTCCGCTGAACTGGCCACGCGCAGTGCTGACCTCTCCGTTAAAACCGAGGAGCAATCCGCTGCGCTGGTACAGACCGCCTCCAGCATGGAACAGATGGCTTCCACCACCAAAAATAATGCCGACAATACGCGCATCGCCAGCATCCGTGCGAAAGATGCGACAAGCAGTGCGTTAAAAGGCGGCGATTTAATGGGGCAGGTCGCGAAAAATATGCAGTCAATTACCGAATGCGCCAACCAGATGACGGAGATTATTTCGATTATTGACGGTATCGCTTTCCAGACCAATATTCTGGCGCTCAATGCGGCGGTAGAGGCGGCGCGTGCAGGCGATCACGGGAAGGGGTTCTCCGTAGTGGCCGGTGAGGTGCGTAGCCTTGCGCATCGCAGCGCTGAGGCGGCGAAAAATATCAAATCCCTGATTGCTGAAACGACAGATAACGTGACGCAGGGCGCGACAGTGGTGAACGAAGCAGAACAAAACATGCACGATATTGTTTCCGGCGCGAGCGTGGTCAGTAAGTTGATGGATGAAATTGCCGTCACGACGCTGCAACAGGAAAAAGGTATTTCGCAGATCACCCTGGCGTTGGCGGAGCTGGAAAAAGTGACACAGAGCAACGTCACCACGGTTGATGAACTTGCCGGTTCCTCTGACGTGCTGAAACATCAGGTCGAGGAGTTACAAAAACGGACCGGTAAATTCCGTCTGATCGAGGGCGTTCCGACAGCACAGACCGTATTGTCGCCAGAAAAAAAGCACCAGCGCGCTAAAACGCCGGTTTTGCGTAATCAGGAAAATTACTGGCACTCTTTCTGAAGATATTCGCACTGAGCAACAAGGCCCGGGAAACCGGGTTTTTTATTTGCAGTTTGCATGAATTTGTTAACAAATTCAGCGTGATGATTGCTTAAGATTCTCATCCGGCTAGACTGACAGCAATACCTTGCTGATTTTGGAGGCGCTGTGGAAGTACTAAAAGGCTCCGGGGTGAATGTCCCGGATGCGGTTTTTGCGTGGCGGCTGGATGGAAAAGGCGGCGTTAAGCCGCTCGAAGATGATGACATTATTACTGAACAAACACCGTGCTGGGTGCATCTGAATTACACCAATCAGGAGAGCGCGCAGTGGCTGGCCTCAACGCCGTTGCTGCCGAACAGCGCGCGTGATGCGCTTTCCGGCGAAAGTACGCGCCCACGCGTAAACCGGCTGGGCGAGGGAACGTTAATTACGCTGCGCTGTATTAACGGCAGCACCGATGAACGCCCCGACCAGCTCGTGGCCGTGCGGTTATGCATGGATTCGCGGATGATTGTCTCCACGCGTCAGCGGAAGGTCATGGCGATGGATGATGTGGTCAGGGATCTGGAAGAGGGCTCCGGTCCGACGGATAGCGGCGGCTGGCTGGTGGATGTTTGCGATGCGTTGACCGATCACGCCAGCGAATTTATTGAATCGTTGCACGACAGGATTATCGATCTGGAAGATAACCTGCTCGATCAGCAAATTCCGCCACGGGGAATTCTGGCGTTGCTGCGCAAACAGTTAATTGTTATGCGCCGCTATATGGCGCCGCAGCGCGATGTTTTTTCCCGGCTGGCCAGTGAACGTCTGGCGTGGATGAGCGACGATCAACGCCGTCGGATGCAGGATATCGCCGATCGCCTCGGGCGCGGCCTGGATGAGATCGATGCCTGCATTGCCCGTACGGCAGTGATGACGGATGAGATTACGCAGGTGATGCAGGAGTCGCTGGCGCGACGCACTTATACCATGTCATTGATGGCAATGGTTTTTCTGCCGAGTACCTTTCTTACCGGCTTGTTTGGCGTCAATCTGGGCGGCATTCCGGGAGGCGGCTGGCAATTCGGCTTTTCGATCTTCTGTGTGATGTTGGTGGTACTGATCGGCGGTGTTACCTGGTGGTTGCATCGTAGTAACTGGCTGTAAAATTTCACTTTTTTAACATTTTTTGAACATAAAAACGCCAGATAGTTTGAGCGAGGTCAATAAACACAATACCTATTCAGGGCAATATTTCTCTCGCAGGTGAATGCAACGTCAAGCGATGGGCGTTGCGCTCCATATTGTCTTACTTCCTTTTTTGAATTACTGCATAGCACAATTGATTCGTACGACGCCGACTTAATGAGTCGGCTTTTTTTTGCCTCTTTTTTACCTGCGTCTACCCTTAACAGGTATCTCACGTAAAGGAGGCGATGATGAATACACGCAATTCCTCATATCCCAGCGATCCGGTTCCGACCGATCCAATCCCGATTCCCGATCCCATTCCACATCCGCAACCGATGCCGGACCCGCCGCCGGATGAAGAACCCATTAAGATGTCGCGTAAACAGGGCAGATCTGAGAGGATACGCGCCTGCTGATCTCAGCCCTTTTATCGCGAGACTTTATTGTGACCGCTTTTTCAACCTTAAATGCTTTGCCCGCCGCCCAGATCGAGAATCTTAACGATCTGGGCTATCTCTCTATGACTCCCGTCCAGGCCGCTGCGCTGCCTGCCATTCTCGCCGGAAAAGATGTCCGCGTGCAGGCAAAAACAGGCAGTGGCAAAACGGCAGCATTCGGGCTGGGCTTATTGCAACATATTGATGCCAGCCGTTTTCAGACGCAGTCGCTGATTTTATGCCCGACGCGTGAGCTGGCCGATCAGGTCGCCAGCGAGTTACGCCGTCTGGCGCGCTATATGCCCAATATCAAAGTGCTGACCCTCTGCGGCGGCCAGCCTTTTGGCGCGCAGCGCGATTCATTACAGCATGCGCCGCACATTATTGTTGCCACGCCGGGGCGTTTGCTCGATCACCTGCAAAAAAACACCGTTACCCTGGATAGCCTGCAAACGCTGGTCATGGATGAAGCCGATCGCATGCTCGACATGGGATTCAGCGAGGCGATTGATGACGTTATCCGTTTTGCTCCGGCCTCGCGGCAGACCCTGCTGTTTTCAGCCACCTGGCCGGAAGCGATTGCCGCCATTAGCGGCCGCGTCCAGCGCGACCCGGAAACCATTGAAATTGATAGCGTCGATGCGCTGCCCGCCGTTGAACAGCAGTTCTTTGAGGTTTCCCGTCAGGGCAAAGCCGCACTGTTGCAAAAGCTCTTAAGCGAGCACCGTCCGGCTTCCTGCGTGGTGTTCTGTAATACCAAAAAAGATTGCCAGGAAGTGTGTGATGCGCTGAACGCTGCAGGGCAGAACGCACTGGCGCTGCATGGCGATCTGGAACAGCGCGACCGCGATCAAACGCTGGTGCGTTTTGCCAACGGCAGCGCGCGCGTGCTGGTGGCGACCGATGTCGCGGCGCGCGGTCTCGACATTAAATCGCTGGAGCTGGTGGTGAACTACGAGCTGGCGTGGGATCCGGAAGTGCACGTGCACCGTATCGGACGCACTGCGCGCGCGGGTAATAGCGGCCTGGCAATCAGTTTCTGTGCGCCGGAAGAGGCGCAGCGCGCCAACATTCTCGCGGAAATGCTGCAACTGAAGCTGAACTGGTGCAACGCACCGGCTAACGTCAAAGTGGTGCCGCTGGAAGCGGAAATGGCCACGCTGTGTATCGATGGCGGTAAAAAAGCCAAAATGCGTCCCGGCGATGTGCTGGGCGCGCTGACTGGCGATATGGGGCTGGATGGCGCAGACATCGGTAAAATCACCGTACATCCGTCGCATGTGTATGTGGCTGTTCGCCAGAGCGTGGCGCGTCAGGCGTGGAAGCAGTTACAGAACGGGAAGATTAAAGGCAAAAGCTGCCGCGTACGGCTGTTGTAAAACTCGCCTCTCTGCACGCAGCAGAGAGGCGGTGATTTATTTTACTTCAATGACGTTAAGACGCAGTTCATCGAGCTGCGCGTCATCTTCTTCCGGCTGCCAGCCAGCCGGCTGTAACGGGATCTCTTCGCGGTCAAACGCCAGATCGCCGCCGTTGACCACTTCCGAACCGTGCGTAATGCCTTTGAAATCAAACAGATTGATGTCGCTGAGATGCGACGGCACCACGTTCTGCATGGCGCTGAACATGGTTTCGATGCGCCCCGGATAACGTTTGTCCCAGTCACGCAGCATATCGGCAATCACCTGGCGTTGCAGGTTCGGCTGCGAGCCACACAGGTTGCACGGAATGATCGGGAAACCTTTCGCTTGTGAAAAACGCTCAATATCTTTTTCGCGGCAGTAAGCCAGCGGGCGGATCACAATGTGTTTGCCGTCATCGCTCATCAGCTTCGCCGGCATGCCTTTCATTTTCCCGCCGTAGAACATATTCAAAAACAGCGTCTGCAGAATGTCATCGCGGTGGTGGCCCAGCGCAATTTTGGTCGCGCCCAGTTCACTCGCCGTACGATAGAGAATTCCACGACGCAGGCGAGAACAGAGAGAACAGGTGGTTTTGCCTTCCGGGATCTTCTCTTTCACGATGCCGTAAGTGTTCTCTTCCACAATTTTGTACTCAACGCCGAGCGAATCCAGATACTGCGGCAGAATATGCTCCGGGAAACCCGGTTGTTTCTGGTCGAGGTTGACTGCCACCAGCGAAAAATTGACCGGCGCGCTCTGTTGCAGGTTGCGCAGAATTTCCAGCATCGTGTAGCTGTCTTTGCCGCCGGAAAGGCAGACCATAATGCGGTCGCCTTCTTCAATCATATTGAAGTCGGCAATGGCTTCGCCGACGTTACGACGCAGACGTTTTTGCAGTTTGTTGAGGTTGTACTGCTCTTTCTTTGTAATCTCTTGTTTCTCGGTCATTATTTCTTTTCTCTGGAAGCGTCGGGAGCACGACGTGGGCAAACCAAATCCACAAGGGAAAACCGATCATTCCCCGTGATAGCACGATCCTGGTTCATTACCTCTGTCCATGCTCCATAAGCCATTTGCGCGTTTTTATGCCCCATCCGGCTGGCAATAAAATACAGATTAGCGCCGGCACTCAAAAGCCAGCAGGCAAAAGTATGCGCGTATGGTACGGATTCCGGCGACGAATGCCAGCGTGTTTTACGAGCGCATTTCATCTTGCCCCTGCACAGGATAAAGAATAGTGTGGTTTTCGTTCGCTTTTGTTGGTTCGCTGAATATAAACATCATGCATTTTACTGTCTTCTGTCCGTAGGATCTTCCTCAAACCTGTATCGTCCTGGCAGGGAGAAATATCCTGTTATCTATTAACAGCAAGGGAGATGTAAGCAGTGAACACCTTGATTGTTCGTTTCATTTTTTTAACGCTGATATTCGGTTCGGTTCCAGTGCTTGCTTCGGGAAAGAGCGAAATGACGCTGGAGCGCGTGGTTATCCTCAGCCGCCATGGCGTAAGGGCACCGACAAAATCCACCGCACTTATGCACGACGTCACACCTGATCAGTGGCCGCAATGGGACGTGCCTTTAGGCTGGCTGACGCCGCGTGGAGGGCAGCTTATTTCTGAGTTGGGGAAGTATCAGCGTCTAAGGCTGTCAGGGAAAGGTCTGCAAGGTGATAAAACTTGTCCGTTTGCTCAGGTTGCTGTCATTGCCGATACGGATCAACGAACGCGTAAAACCGGTGAAGCATTTCTTGCCGGGTTCGCGCCAGAGTGCCATATCCCGGTGCATTATCAACAACAGACCCGAACTGATCCTGTTTTTAACCCGATAAAAACGGATAAATGTTCATTCAACACCGTCAAGGTGAAAGAGGCGATTCTGAACCGGGCCGGAGGCGATATTGGGCACTACACACAACAATACCAACCTGCGTTTCAGGCCCTGGAAAAGGTGTTAAATTTCTCTCAGTCAGAAAAATGTAAATCAACCGGGCAGAATAATCATTGCTCATTAACCGGAGCCTTACCCGCAAAACTCAACGTCACACCGGATAATGCTTCGTTAACCGGCGCATGGGGGCTTTCTTCAACGCTGACAGAGATATTTCTGCTCCAGCAGGCTCAGGGTATGCCACAAGTGGCCTGGGGACGGATAGCGGGGGAGAAAGAATGGGGCGAGTTATTAAGTCTGCATAACGCGCAGTTTGACCTTTTGCAAAGAACGCCGGAAGTGGCGCGTAGCAGGGCAACGCCCTTACTTGATTTGATTCGCACTGCGCTGGAAACGAAAGGGGCAGCCGAAAATAGCTATGGCATTAACTTGCCGGTTTCTTTGTTATTTATTGCCGGGCACGATACCAATCTGGCTAATATTAGCGGGGCATTAGGTCTTAACTGGTCGCTTCCCGCGCAGCCCGATAATACTCCGCCAGGCGGTGAGCTGGTTTTCGAAAGATGGAAACGGCTCAGTGATAATAGCGACTGGATTCAGGTTTCGTTTGTTTATCAGACACTGCAGGAGATGCGAGAAATGCAGCCTTTATCGCTGGAAAATCCCCCCGGTAAAGTGGATCTGAAGCTCACGGCATGCAACGAAAAAAATGCGCAGGGAATGTGTTCGCTGGCAAGTTTTTCAGCACTGATTGAGTCAGTGCGTGTGCCTGCTTGTGGTTTATAAATAAGCGGCTGTTACCGAAAAATATCCCCACCGCCCATGCCCGCAACGCCGGCAGTTTTTTCACTCCGGCATGTTGTCGGGCAGTAAAATCGATGGATTATTCCTGCGGCGCAGCAAACGAATACTCTTTTTCAACCTTGCAAATGCGCGTGGTGAAGGAGTGATACCACTTTTCCCGTCCGGTTTTCTGCGCCATTACGTGCTCCGCATTGGCTTTCCAGTTTTTAATCGCGTCAAGTGAATCCCAGTATGAGACGGTAATTCCCACTTCCTCACGGGCAGAATCGACACCGAGAAAACCCGGCTGGTTAACCGCCAGTTCCATCATACGATCGGACATTGCGCCATAACCGTCATCAACCGCTGTGCGCACGGAGGTAAAAATCACGGCGTAATAGGGCGTGGAGGGGCTGTTTTTTGACATTGCGGTTTCCGTAATAAGGGTGAAAAACCTTATCCTGGCAGATTATAAGAACGGCGGGCAGCTACCTGTTCAGGCGACTTTTTTTTCGCGGAATTTTCCTTTGACCACACCATCGTAAAAGCGACCTTTCGAAACGACGGTCAGAAACACCGTGAAGATCCGCTCCGGAACGTTCTGATACTGATAAATGCTTTTATCGTGAAAACAGATTTCGAGCGTGAGGCTGCGACTGTCATAACCAATGGATGAAATTCGTGATGAGGTTACGGGATGATGTCGCATGCTGTTCGCTCCTTGCCGCCCGGGAAAACTGATTATTAACGCAGCTTGCAGATGGTGTCATGCGAAATCCGTGCGTTAAAAAAGCCACCGGCGCTAACCGGTGGCTTTTTAGGCAGTTCGCTTATTCTGTCGGGTTTTTCTCTGCTTTTCCGGCCAGTTGCGCGAGGAAGTCATAGCGTTTTTGCAGGTCGGCGGCGGCATCTTTCCACAGTTGCTCTGCCACTTCCGGCTGCTGCGCATTCAGACGACGGAAGCGCTGCTCATTGAGCAGGGTTTCCGCCAGCGCGTCAGACGGCGGACGTGAATCCAGCGCCAGCGGGATTTTGCCTTCCTCTTCGCGGCGGGGATCGTAACGGTAAAGCGGCCAGAAACCGGTGGCGGTCAGTTGACGCATTTGATCGTGGCTCAGCGCCAGGTCGTAGCCATGCTCTTCGCACGGGCTGTAAGCGATGATCAGCGATGGCCCCGGATAGGCTTCCGCTTCCTGAATAGCTTTCACCGTCTGGTTCAACTGTGCGCCAAGGGAAATCTGCGCCACATAAACATGTCCGTACATCATCATGCTGACGCCCAGATCTTTGCGCGCTTTACGTTTACCGTGTTCGCCAAATTTAGTCACCGCGCCCAGTGGCGTGGCTTTTGATGCCTGACCGCCGGTGTTGGAGTAGCACTGGGTATCGAGCACCAGAATATTGACGTTTTCGCTCAGGCTCATCACATGATCCAGCCCGCCGAAACCAATGTCGTAGGCCCAGCCATCGCCGCCAATCAACCAGATCGATTTCTCAACCAGCGCATCGGCATCGGTCAGAAGTTGCTGCGCACCCTCAACATTGGCCAGCGCGTTGCGCAGTGCGGCAACCTGTTCCCGGCGAACGTCCGGCGTGGCCTCCTGATGAAGTGCGGCAAGCAGTTCTGCCGGAATATGGTCGGCAAATTGATTCACCAGACGCATCACACGCTGGCGGTGCTGATCGACGCTGAGACGGAAGCCGAGGCCAAACTCGGCGTTATCTTCAAACAGCGAGTTCGCCCAGGCCGGACCGCGCCCGTTGGCGTCTGTGGTATACGGCGTTGAAGGCAGATTACCGCCATAAATGGAGGAACAGCCGGTAGCGTTGGCAATCATCATCCGGTCGCCATATAACTGGGTCAGGAGTTTGATGTACGGCGTTTCACCGCAGCCGGAACAGGCACCGGAATATTCAAACAGCGGGGTGATCAGTTGCGAAGTACGGATATCAATGCGTTCCAGCGTGCTGCGGTCGATCTCCGGCAGGCCAAGGAAGAAGTCATAATTCACTTTCTCTTCTTCCACATGTTCAAGGCGCGACATCATATTGATGGCCTTGATGTCCGGGTTCTGACGATCTTTTGCCGGGCAGACTTCAACGCACAGGTTACAGCCGGTGCAATCTTCCGGCGCGACCTGCAAGACATATTTCTGCCCGCGCATATCGCGCGATTTCACATCCAGTGAATGGAGCGTAGCGGGAGCCTCTTCCATTGCCGCCGGAGAGACCACTTTCGCGCGGATCGCCGAATGCGGGCAGGCAGCAACACAGTGGTTACACTGGGTACAGAGATCTTCTTTCCAGATCGGGATCTCTTCCGCGATATTGCGTTTCTCCCAGCGGGTGGTGCCGACCGGCCAGGTGCCGTCCGGGGGCAGGGCGGAGACCGGCAGCGCATCGCCAAGGCCCGCCAGCATAGCGGCGGTGACGGTTTTGACAAAATCCGGCGCCGCATCGGAAACCACCGGCGGGCGGTGCGCGCTCTGCGGGTTAACAGGCTCCAGCGGTACTTCGAACAGTGATTCACGCGCCAGCGCCAGCGCCTGCCAGTTGCGCTCAACCAGCTCCTGGCCTTTGCTGCTGTAGCTTTTGGCGATTGCGCCCTGCAATTCAGCCAGCGCGCCGTCGCCCGGCAATACCTTGGTCAGATGGAAGAACGCCATCTGCATTACGGTGTTAATACGTGCGCCGAGGCTGCATTCGCGGGCGATTTTCGCCGCGTTGACCACAAAGAAACGGGCTTTTTTCTGATTCAGCACCGCCTGAACTTCCTGCGGCAGGCGCGACCACACTTCCTCTGCGCTGTAGGGCGTATTGAGCAGGAAAATACCGCCCGGTTTCAGCCGTTCAGCCATCTGGTATTTATCGATAAACTGCAACTGATGGCAACCAACAAAATCCGCCTGCGACACCAGATAGGCAGAGTTGATAGGTCTTTCGCTGACGCGCAAATGCGAAACCGTCAGGCCGCCCGCTTTTTTCGAGTCATAGACAAAATAACCCTGCGCATACCACGGCGTGGAGTTACCAATAATTTTGATATTGTTTTTGGTCGCCGAGACGCTGCCATCGCTGCCCAGCCCGTAAAATAGCGCTTCCAGTTTCGCGTGCGACGGTAGGGTGTTTTCCGGCAGCGGCAGCGAGAGGTTGGTCACGTCGTCGTAGATACCGACAGTAAAACGCGGTTTAGGTTTTGCGGCGCGCAGCTCGTTAAACACCGCCAGCACGCATTCCGGGCCAAACTCTTTGGACGATAAACCATAGCGCCCACCAATCACACGCGGCAGGGTTTCCCGTTCGCCATGATTAAAGGCTTCCGCCAGTGCCGTCATCACATCAAGATAAAGCGGTTCCGCCAGCGCGCCCGGCTCTTTGGTGCGATCGAGCACGGCAACAGTGCGCGCACTTTCCGGCAAGACCGCCAGCAGATGCGCGGCGCTGAACGGGCGATAGAGGCGAACTTTCAGCACGCCGACTTTCTCGCCGCGCGTCAGCAATTCATCCACCACCTCTTCGCAGGTACCTATCGCTGAACCCATCAGCACCATCACGCGATCGGCCTGCGGATGGCCATAGTATTCGAACGGTTTGTAGCTGCGCCCGGTGGCTTCGGCAAAGTCGTTCATTGCCTGTTCGACGTGAGCGTAAACCGCGTTGTACCACGGGTTGGTCGCCTCACGGGACTGAAAGTAAGTGTCCGGGTTAGCCGATGTGCCGCGAATGACCGGATGCTCCGGGTTCAGCGCGCGGGCGCGGTGTTCGTCAATCTCCTGCTGTGGCAGAAGATTGCGGATAGTGTCGTCCGCCAGCGGCGTAATCTTGTTGATTTCGTGCGAGGTGCGGAAACCATCAAAAAAGTGAATGAACGGCACGCGGCTTTTCAGCGTGGCAATGTGCGAAATCAACGCGAAATCCTGCGCTTCCTGCACGCTACCCGCAGCGAGCATGGCGCAGCCGGTCTGGCGCACCGCCATCACATCGGAGTGATCGCCAAAAATGGAGAGGGCATGGGTAGCCACGGTACGCGCTGCGACGTGCAGTACAAAGGGCGTCAATTGCCCGGCCAGTTTGTACAGCGTCGGGATCATCAGCAGCAGCCCCTGCGATGAGGTAAATGAGGTTGAGAGTGCCCCGGTTTGCAGTGCGCCGTGGACGGCTGCAATAGCCCCGGCTTCCGACTGCATTTCAACAACGCGGGGCGTGTCGCCCCAGACATTCTTCAGGCCGTTACCGGCCCAGGCATCAGCCTGCTCAGCCATCGTTGAACTGGGCGTTATGGGATATATGGCGATAACTTCACTGGTACGAAAGGCCACCGAGGCCACTGCGCCATTACCGTCAATCGTGATCATATGGATGCTCTCATTACTTAATTATAAGATTTACAACAATTTTTAGCGCTGACGCTTCCCATCATGTGGTGCAGCAGAACGCCATTTTTAATTTAGTCTGTCTGGCTGATCTGCATTGTGCTCATTCATCCCGTTCCCCTGGACGTTGTCGCCCATCAGCAAACCATGTAACTCTGGTATACGCGTATGTGGCATTAAGTATCAGCGGTCGATATGCTTGCCGTGCCTTTATCCAGTATAAACAGCCAGAGAACTGAGATATTTGATCTGATGTGCCTGGCCAGTATTTATCATGTGAATGAATTTGTTGCGTTCCGGCGGATTGGGCTCAGGTTTTGCTTTCCTCACACCGCTACCTCGCACTATCACAGAAAAATACACTGAAATGCAGCCGGCTATTTTCCCGTAAGTAGCACTCTTGACGTTGCTGGTGCTAATCTTGCGTAAAACGTTCTGTAACCCTGGCGTAAAGATGGGGGGACGGCCAGATAGCAGCATAGTGTTGAATTTTAGCGCCATGATGGCTGGGATATTCGATGAAATTGTCAGAATTCCCTCTAACATTGGATGTTGTTTTACCGGTAACGCCACTTGCATCGTGGGCTATTAATCTTAAATAAAGCTTGCTATAAATTGAGATATGTGTGACTAATGAGTGGTAGGTTTGTTCCACAGATGTAATAAAGCGGTTTAGTAAAGCAGTCCTCATCACAAGTGTTATCTATAGATAATTCTTCTTTTTGAGCCTCCTTATCGTTAATAATTTAATTCTGTGCGAAAACCCTTTTCGCCGAAAGGCTCTATGTATATTGAGGAAATATTTATGTCTAACAAAATGACTGGTTTAGTAAAATGGTTTAATGAGTCCAAAGGGTTTGGTTTCATCACGCCTGACAATGGCAGCAAAGACGTATTCGTGCATTTTTCTGCTATCCAGAGCGGCGGTTTTAAAACGCTGAATGAAGGTCAGAAAGTAGAATTTACGATTGAAGATGGGCAAAAAGGCCCGTCAGCAGGGAATGTTTTCGCAATTTAAATAGCACTCCCAGTCCGCCATTAGCTCAGCCTGGCTAGAGCATTGCTTTATCAGTAAGTAGGGTCGGGGTTCGAGTCCTCGATGGCGGCCCAGTTTTAAATAAGATAGCCCTGCCACTTTGGCGGGGTTATTTTTTTTCAGCGTTTGGCTATCTCTTAAATAAGAGCAAAATAAAAACCGCGCAATTAAATTCTGTCGGCCAGACGTGTAAACAATAATTTCTTTTCACAGTACACAGTCATGAATGTTAATAATATTAAGCATCCGGTAGTGTGTGGATTTATTATTACGTTTCAATCCACGTAATTGTTCATAGCTTCCTGGATACGTTTAAATATTGTATACAGCATTTTACTTTCATTGCTCCACTATGTTTCTGAATGCCAACAACATACGGATTATGAATGATGAGTAAGACGCTGAGAACTGCATGGTTTCTACTGTTTCTGTCATTTTGTTCAGTTGCAGGCTATGCAGGTTCTTCTCCTGCCTTGCTTCACGGGCAAAAAAGTAGCTACGTTCGACACTCTTCAGGAGAGGGGGATATTGCCGAGAACCCTGATGAGCACGTCCGGGAATCGACTGAGCAATTCTTCCGCAGGATCCACAGTTGAATTCTTCCTGTTTATAAAAACACGCTATCAGCAACCTGCCACTGGGCAGGTTTTTTTATTTCAGGCTGCGGGAGCAACTGCATGAATTCTTACAACCGGATCCGCTACCACCGCCATCAGGGAGCCAGCCTGGAAGGCTTCGAAAAGGGCTTGCCGTGAGGACAGAAAATGTCAGGTGGGGCGGGGGAAACCCATTTATTGCCTGCATCAGGCGATAAAAAAGCAAAAAAATGTTTCTGCGGCGCATAAAGATGACTTTCAGCTCTCGACGTATTGCATTGTGCTGCCTATGATGCTTGGGTTTCGCTTTAATAAAGGGAGAGAAGAGATGCGTTCTGCGTTTTGGGTAGGGTGCGCCGTTTTATTGCTGTCGGCTTGCAGTAGTGAACCTGTGCAACAGGCTACGGCTGCTCACGTTGTACCAGGTATAAAGGCTGCGATGTCAAACAGCGGTCAGGCAAATTGCGCAATGATTGGCGGATCGTTATCTGTCGCGCGTCAGCTTGACGGTTCGATGGTGGGAATGTGTGCATTGCCGAATGGCAAACGCTGTAGCGAACAGTCGCTTGCCACCGGAAGCTGCGGTAATTACTGAGCGTTATTCGCGCGGGTATAAATCAACGTCTGCGATGCGGTTGCCAGCGTTAACTGGTCGGCGGTCAAATCGATCTGCGCGCCACTATTCAGCATGGCCTGGATAGTATGATCCAGCTCGTTACGCTGTGGATCTACGCACATCATCATGGTCATGCCCATGTGCTTGACGGTTAATGCGCCGTCAGAGAGTTTGCCCTGGCCCATAAAGCCGTTGCACATTTTGCCGGAGACGCGCAGATCCTTGTCGAAACGGATTTCTGGCGCCGGGCCCTGGTCAGATGCCGTCACTGCTTTGCCGTTAAAAGTAGTCAGTACAAAGCGCTGGTTAGCCAGTTGCTCCGGTTTAAGGGTATCTGTACGGGAACTGACACAGGCGGAAAGAGCAACGCTCAACGCAATTAAGGGGATAATTTTTTTCATCTCTTCCTCTAAGAATTTTCCATTCAGGGCGGGGATTTTAACAGGGTTAACCTGGGTGTCACTGGGCGTTAATCTTAAAACGGCTCCCCTGGCCGGGGAACCGCACAAACCGCTTAGAACAACGCGTTCGGGCAACGTTCACCGTCACGCAACTGGCGCAGGTTTTCCAGCGTGGTCTCAGAAATGCTGGTCAACGCCTCGGCGGTCAGAAACGCCTGGTGGCCGGTGAACAGCACGTTATGGCACGCCGACAGGCGACGGAACACATCGTCCTGAATCACATCGTTGGATTTGTCTTCAAAGAACAGATCGCGTTCGTTTTCATACACGTCCATGCCGAGCGCGCCAATTTTCTGCGTCTTCAGCGCATCAATCGCCGCCTGCGAATCGATCAGACCGCCACGGCTGGTGTTGATGATCATCACGCCGTCTTTCATGCGTTCAAACGCGGTGCGGTTCAGTAAATGGAAGTTTTCCGGCGTCAGCGGACAGTGCAGGGAGATAACGTCGGCCTGGGAAAACAGCGTATCAAGATCCACATACTCTACGCCCAGTTCCAGCGCGGCCTCGCTCGGGTAGGGATCAAACGCCAGCAGGCGCATACCGAACCCCTTCAGGATACGCAGCGCCGCAACGCCGATTTTGCCGGTGCCAATCACGCCCGCCGTTTTGCCATACATCGTAAAGCCAGTCAGACCTTCGAGCGAGAAGTTGGCGTCACGGGTACGCTGATAAGCACGGTGAATACGACGGTTGAGCGTCATCATCATGCCAATCGCATGTTCCGCTACCGCTTCCGGTGAGTAGGCGGGCACACGCACCACCTGCAGCCCAAGCTCTTTGGCCGCATCAAGATCGACGTTGTTGAACCCGGCACAACGCAGCGCGATAAATTTCACGCCCAGCTTTTTCAACTCTTCCAGTACCGGGCGGCTACCGTCATCATTGACGAAAATACAGACCCCTTCACAGCCGTTGGCGGTTTTGGCGGTCTTTTCCGTTAACAAAAAGTCGAAAAATTCAAGATCGTAGCCATAGTGCTCGTTTACCTGCTGCAAATACTTTTTATCGTATTGCTTTGTGCTATATATCGCGAGTTTCATAAGGCTTTCTCCAACGGTTTCCTGCCTACATTATCACTGTTTAAAATTATTATGTAAACCTTCAAATTTTATTGGTAATCATAGGCCTGATGAATGTGTCTGCTCTCAGTATAACTGCCTGCAGTGCCGACAGGATTAGCGCAGTTGCTTGAGAGTGCTGTTAGCGCTCCAGTTAATGATAAAAGCCAGCAGCACGCTGATAATCCATGGGATTTTCGAGTCGTGAAACACATTTGCACTGAGATAATCACCAAACGTGAAGCAGGTGAAAATGGTGGCGCCCGCGAACCAACCGCGGATCAGAGAACCTTTAGTGAACATTCCTTAAACCTATAGCGTAATAATTTCGCAGCAATATCGTCCTCTGTTACTGAAAATGCAACAGCCAGACTATGATTAAAGCGGCTCACGCTTTTAACAGGGCGGTTAAACATGTCACAATATCCGGCATAACTGGCTTAATCACACGATAAATCAGGATATTAACTACCCATGAAGGGTAAATACAAAGCCGCCATCGCACTGGTTTTATTATTTATACTGTTGCCGCTAACGTTACTGATGACGCTGGCGCAATGGGTGCCGACGCTTGCCGGGGTCTGGCTGCCTGCCGGTACGCGTATCGCACTGGAAGAACGCCCGCGCTTTACCCGCCATTCACTGAAAATTCCCGATCTGCGTTACTGGGTTGACGATTGCCAACTGGCGTGGCTGCAGAATGCTGAACTTACTCGTCCCAGCCGCTGGCAGTTACACGCGGGCGCGTTGACGATCAATAGCGCCTGTCTCAATAAGCTACCCGCAAACGACACGCCATCAACTGCGCCGCGAACGCTGAGCGAATGGCAATCGATGCTGCCTTACACCTGGCTTACGGTGGAGCGATTAACCGTCTCGCCGTGGCAATCATGGGGCGGCAAACTGTCGCTGGCGTTGACGCCTGAAATTCAGCAACTGAGTTACAACGGTGAGCGCGTGCAGCTTGACGCCCGTCTGCACGGGCAGGTGCTGAATGTTAACCGACTCGCGCTGCATCTGTTTGATAACCAGCCGCCATTCACGCTCGGCGGTGAATTTACGCTGCCCGCCGTCCCGGATGGATGGCCCGTCAATGGCCATATGCAAAGTACGCTCACGCTGCCACAGCAACCCGGTCTGGTGGATGTTGATATGGAGTGGCGCGAAAACGAAGGGCAGACGATTGTTATGTCGCGCGACAGCAACGATCCGCTGCTCGACTTACCCTGGCAGGTGACCGGCGAACAGCTCGCCATCAGCGATGGCCGCTGGAACTGGCCGTATGCCGGTTTTCCGCTGAGCGGGCGCGTAGGGCTGAAGATCGACAACTGGCAGCAGGGGCTGGATAAGGCGCAGATAAGTGGTCGGCTGAACGTACTGACGCAGGGTGAAGCCGGTAAAGGCAACGCCGTGCTGACCATTGGTCCGGGGCGGCTAAGCATGACCGACAGCGCCATGCCGCTGCAGCTGACCGGAGAAGCGAAGCAGGGCGATCTGGTGTTTTACGCCGTATTACCGGCGCAACTGAGCGGCAGTTTTGCTGAACCGCAACTGGCCTTTACGCCCGGCGCGCTGCTGCGTTCGCGCGGGCGGGTGATCGATTCACTGAATATTGATGAGGTGCGTTGGCCGCTGGCGGGCGTAAAACTGACCCGGCAGGGCATCGACGGCCGTTTGCAGGCGATTCTCCGCGCGCACGAGAATGTGATGGGCGATTTTCGCCTGCATCTCGACGGTCAGGCGCAGGATTTTTTGCCCGATAATGGCGAGTGGCGCTGGCGTTACTGGGGAGATGGTCATTTTACGCCGATGAACGCGCGCTGGGACGTTGCCGGTCACGGTGAGTGGCAGGACAACACTATCACGCTGACCAATCTTTCAACCGGTTTTGATCAACTTCAGTACGGCACCATGCAAATCAGCGCGCCCCGACTGGTGCTGGATGCCCCGGTGAAATGGGTGCGGGATGAGGCGAAGCCACAGTTCAGCGGCGCACTGACGCTGGATGCCGGGCAAACGACCTTTAGCGGCGGCAGCCATTTGCCCGCCTCGCAACTCAAATTCAGCGTCGATGGCGCCAATCCCACCGATTTTCAGTTTAAAGGTGCCCTGAGTGCCAATGCTATCGGCCCTGTGCAGGTGAATGGCCGTTGGGACGGCGAAAGATTGCGCGGGCAGGCCTGGTGGCCGCGCCAGTCGCTCAGCGTTTTCCAGCCGTTGATCCCACCGGACTGGAAGATGAAGCTGCTCAATGGCTCGCTCTACGCTCAGGTGGCGTTTTCTGCGGCGGCCGGGCAAGGTTTTGAAGCTGGCGGGCACGGCGTGCTGAAAAGCGGCAGCGTCTGGACGCCGGATAATGAAATCAGCGGTGTCGATTTTGTACTGCCTTTCCGCTACCGCAATGCCGCCTGGCAACTGGGTACCCGCAGGCCGGTATCGCTGCGCATTGGCGAAATTGTTAACCAGGTGACAGCCAAAAATATCACCGCTGATTTGCAGGGCGCCTGGCCGTGGAGCGAAGAAAACCCGCTCATTCTGAGCGATGTCAGCGTTGATATGCTCGGCGGTAAAGTGACCATGCAGCAGTTGCGCATGCCACAGCACGATCCGGCGCTGGTGCGCATCAACCATATTTCATCCAGCGAACTGGTCAGTGCGGTGAATCCGAAGCAGTTTGCGCTTTCCGGGCCATTTGACGGCGCGCTGCCGCTGTGGCTGGATAATCCGCAATGGATAATTAAGGACGGCTGGCTGCACAACCCCGGCCCGATGACGCTGCGTATCGACAAAGATACTGCCGATGCGGTGGTGAACGACAATATGGCGGCGGGCGCGGCTATCAACTGGTTGCGCTATATGGAAATTTCCCGTTCCTGGACAAAGATAGATCTGGATAATCTTGGCGTGTTAAAAATGCAGGCTGCCATTCGTGGCACCAGTTATGTTGAAGGCAAGAGCAGCACCGTGAATTTGAACTATACCCATGAGGAAAACGTCTTTACCTTATGGCGCAGTTTACGTTTTGGCGACAATTTGCAGTCATGGCTTGAGCAACATGCCGCGCTTCCCCAGGCGCGCTGTGCGAAGGGCGAAAAGTGTGAGGAAAAACAATGAAAACCCCGATAGCCGTGCCGGTGCTGGCAATCACCACCTTGCTGGCTGGTTGTACGCCGCGCATCGAGGTGGCGGCACCGAAAGAGCCGATCACCATCAATATGAATGTGAAGATCGAGCATGAAATCCACATCAAAGTGGATAAAGATGTCGAAACCCTGCTGAAATCACGCAGCGATCTGTTCTGAGGCCATCATGATGAAAAAACGACTGCTGATGGCATTGCTGGCGCTGAGCCTCGCCAGTACAACCGCGCAGGCATTGACGCTGGATGAAGCCCGTTCACAAGGTCGGGTGGGGGAAACCTTAACCGGTTACATCGCGCCGGTAAGCCACGATAAAGAAACGCTGGCGCTGGTGGATCGTATTAACAAAGCGCGTGCCGAAAGCTACCAGCAACTGGCCGATAGCAACAACATTCCCGTTGATGATGTGGCGAAGATGGCGGGTCAGAAACTGGTGGATCGCGCCCGGCCCGGTGAGTATGTGCAGGGCATTAACGGTAAATGGCTGAAGAAATCGTCAGCGGCGCATTGATTTCATCACTGAGGTGCTGGCGTAACCACGCCAGCGCCTGTTCCGCCCGCTGCGTTATCGGCCACTCCGCACGGTGAATCAGCCACAGCGTATCGACAACGTTGACCGGATGGTTGTCAACCTGCAACAGCGCCTGGCGCGGAAAGGCCAGCCGCGCATAGCGCGGTAACACAGTAAAGCCCAGCCTGCGTGAAACGGGTTCCGGTATCAGACCGATATGGTTAATAAAACCGCTCACCCGGATGCTTTGCATTCCCGGATTGCCGGGGAAACGGCGGCTGAGCAGCCGCGTCGCCATCGCATGTCCATCCGGATGGCTGATAAACCCCAACTTTTGCAGATCCTGCCAGCTATCGGCGTTACAGCCAGCCGGAAGCACCAGTTCAAGCGGCTCTTCGGTGAATTTATGCGCCGTCAGATGTGTGTCATCCGGTTGCTGCGTAACCAGCCCTAACTCGTAGCGGCAGGCCAGCACTTCAGCGATCACTGAGTGATTGGGCGACACGCGCAGGCGGATGGTCAGCTCGGGCTGCTGCTGCTGCAAATTGAGCAGCAGCGGGTAGATGCGCAACCCGATGCTGCTCGGGCATATCACGCTGATTTCGCCGCCTGCTTTATCCTTATCTTCCAGACGATTTTGCAAACGCTTATCCGCCTGTTCCAGCTCCTGGCAATAGTCGCGTAATGCGTTGCCTTGCGGCGTTAGCTCCAGCGTCCGTTTCCCGCGCAAAATCAGCGGGCCGGTTTGTTGTTCCAGTTGGCGAATATGCTGGCTGACCGCCGCCTGGGTAATACCAAGTTTATCCGCTGCGCGGGTAAACGATCCGGCCTCAATCAGGGCGCTAAATGAACGTAAAAGTTGTGGGTTAAACATAATGAATATTTATAGAGTTTATAAGGAAATGCCTATTTTCATTATAGTTAGCCCAGTATAGGCTTGTCCATCTGCTTAGCGCACAGCCCTGATTAACGTGGTGAATCCCCCTATGCGGCGGGGCGCTTTTGATCGTGAAGAACATTGCTGCGCAGGCTACGGGATCAAACGTAGCCTACCGGGAGGCACCCGGCACCACTCCTCAGTTCTGCTTTTTTCAGGATCCCTTATGGACAATGCCGGGCTTTTATCGCGTGTACACCTGTTGTACCTGGCGTCGCATAATTTGCGTCTGCTGATTGATCAAAAAATTAAAGACAACCACATCGGTTTTAATGGCTGGATGCTTCTCGTCTGTATTCGTAACGAACCGCAGATTGTGACGCAACGGGAAATCGCGCTGCGCATGGGGCTAAAGGAGCCCAGCGTCGGTGAGCTGATCAAACAGCTTATGAAACAGAAATTGCTGGTGCGGGCGGTCAATACCAGCGATCGGCGCAAATACGCCATCAAAATCACCGATAAAGGCGTGGCGATGTATAACGAGATCCAGCAGGCGCTACAGCCGCTGTTTCACACTATTTTTCCCGGGCAGATGGAACAGTTTGATGGGTTACTGCAAACGATCCTGACAGCGACAAAGCGCTATACGGCAGAGTAGAGCGGGGAGAAACCCTCCCACCGGACGGTGAGAGGGGGAATATCTTATGCAGCGACCAGGCTGTCGATTGCCGCTTTGGCGTCGGTCTGCGCTTTGGTAGCCACTTCCGGGCCGTAAGCGATGCCTTCAGCGAACACGAAGTTCACATCGGTAATGCCGATAAAGCCGAGGAACAATTTCAGGTACGGCGCAACCAGGTCAGACGGGGTGTCTTTATGAATGCCGCCACGGCTGGAGAGGATCACCGCGCGTTTGCCTTTCACCAGGCCTTCCGGGCCTGCTTCGGTGTAACGGAAGGTCACGCCAGCGCGAGCGACCAGGTCGAAGTAGTTTTTCAACTGCGTCGGGATGTTGAAGTTGTACATCGGGGCATTAATCACGATCACATCATGAGCCTGCAATTCAGCAATCAGCTCATCGGAGAGTTTCAGCGCTTCTTGCTGGCGCGGCGTCAGCGGAGCATCGCTCGGACGCAGTGCGCCAACCAGCTCGCCATCCAGCACCGGAATCGGGTTTGCAGCCAGATCGCGAACGGTGATTTGATCGCCGGCGTGTTTCGCACTCCACTGTTCAACGAAATAATCAGCCAACTGACCAGACTGTGAGTACCCTGCCAAAATACTGGATTTAAGAACTAACACTTTACTCATGGGTGGTTCCTTTTTTGTATTGATATGGGGTCGCCCCGTAATTCGTGACACTGTATGCACAAAATTCTGCAATGAATAGCGCAATATATCGAATCCTATGTTCGAATTTCTTGAACAAGGCAAGCCGTGCCACGATGTGATATTCTACGTCCATTAAGAACTTACGCAGTTTCCCGGCAGTGCTCTGCCCAATAACGTTATGACAGAACAACATACCTTATCGATTTCCGATCTATTGCCGCGTCTCGACACCCTGATGTTGCGCGACAGACAACGCTTCGCTCGCCGCCTTCACGGCAGCAAGAAAGTTAAAAATCCTGAATCTCAGCAGGCACTGCTGCGGCAACTGGCGCAGGAGATCGCCGACGCGGTGGGAAAAGTAGCGCTGCGCGAAGCGGCGCGTCCGCAGATTGATTACCCGGATAACTTGCCGGTCAGCCAGAAAAAACAGGCCATTCTTGAAGCGGTGCGCGATAACCAGGTGGTCATCGTCGCCGGTGAGACCGGTTCCGGTAAAACGACCCAGTTACCGAAAATTTGCATGGAGCTGGGACGCGGCGTGAAAGGCCTGATCGGCCACACGCAGCCGCGTCGTCTGGCGGCGCGCACCGTGGCGAACCGTATTGCTGAAGAGTTGAAAACTGAACCGGGCGGCTGCATCGGTTACAAAGTCCGTTTTAGCGATCATGTCAGCGATAACACGATGGTTAAACTGATGACCGACGGTATCCTGCTGGCGGAAATCCAGCAGGATCGTCTGCTGATGCAGTACGACACCATCATCATCGATGAAGCGCACGAACGCAGTCTGAACATCGACTTCCTGCTCGGTTACCTGCGCGAGCTGCTGCCGAAGCGCCCGGATCTGAAAATCATCATCACTTCTGCGACGATCGATCCGGAGCGTTTTTCGCGCCATTTCAATAATGCGCCAATCATTGAAGTTTCCGGCCGTACTTATCCGGTGGAGGTGCGCTATCGTCCGATTGTTGAAGAAGCGGATGACACGGAACGCGATCAGCTACAGGCGATTTTTGATGCGGTTGATGAGCTCGGTCGTGAAAGCGCGGGCGATATTCTGATCTTTATGAGCGGCGAGCGTGAAATTCGCGATACCGCCGATGCGCTGAGCAAGCGCGATCTGCGCCATACCGAGATCCTGCCGCTGTATGCGCGTTTGTCGAACAGCGAACAGAACCGCGTTTTCCAGCCGCACAGCGGGCGCCGCATCGTGCTGGCGACCAACGTGGCGGAAACCTCGCTGACCGTGCCGGGCATCAAATATGTGATTGATCCAGGCACGGCGCGTATCAGCCGCTACAGTTATCGCACCAAAGTGCAGCGTTTGCCGATCGAGCCGGTTTCGCAGGCTTCCGCTAACCAGCGTAAAGGCCGCTGCGGACGCGTTTCGGAAGGGATCTGTATTCGTCTCTATTCGGAAGATGATTTCCTGTCGCGCCCGGAATTTACCGATCCGGAGATTCTGCGTACCAACCTGGCGTCGGTCATTCTGCAAATGACTGCGCTGGGGCTGGGCGATATCGCCGCCTTCCCGTTTGTCGAAGCGCCGGATAAACGCAATATTCAGGATGGCGTGCGCCTGCTGGAAGAGCTGGGGGCCATTACGACCGATGAGCAGCAAACCGCCTATAAACTGACGCCGCTCGGCCGCCAGCTTTCACAACTGCCGGTTGATCCGCGTCTGGCGCGTATGGTGCTGGAAGCGCAGAAACATGGCTGCGTGCGTGAAGCAATGATCATCACCTCGGCGCTGTCGATTCAGGATCCGCGCGAACGGCCGCTGGATAAAAAGCAAGCGTCGGATGAAAAACATCAGCGCTTCCACGACAAAGAGTCTGATTTCCTCGCCTTTGTGAACCTGTGGAACTACCTCGGCGAGCAGCAAAAAGCGCTGTCGTCGAATCAGTTCCGCCGCCAGTGCCGGGTGGATTACCTCAACTATCTGCGCGTGCGCGAATGGCAGGATATCTACACCCAACTGCGCCAGGTGGTGAAAGAGTTAGGCATTCCGGTGAACAGCGAACCGGCGGAGTACCGCGAAATTCACATCGCGCTGCTGACCGGGCTGTTGTCGCATATCGGCATGAAAGATGCGGAAAAGCAGGAATATACCGGCGCGCGCAATGCCCGTTTCGCCATCTTCCCCGGCTCGGGTTTATTTAAAAAGCCGCCAAAATGGGCAATGGTCGCCGAGCTGGTGGAAACCAGCCGTCTGTGGGGACGCATTGCGGCCCGCATCGATCCAGAGTGGGTGGAGCCGGTTGCGCAGCATCTGATCAAACGTTCATACAGTGAGCCGCACTGGGAGCGGGCGCAGGGCGCGGTGATGGCGACAGAAAAAGTCACCGTTTACGGGCTGCCGATTGTCGCCGCGCGCAAGGTGAACTACAGCCAGATCGACCCGGCGCTGTGCCGCGAGTTGTTTATTCGTCATGCGCTGGTGGAAGGCGACTGGCAAACCCGCCACGCCTTTTTCCGCGAGAACCTGAAACTGCGTGCTGAAGTGGAAGAGCTGGAACATAAATCCCGCCGCCGCGACATTCTGGTGGATGACGAGACGCTGTTTGAGTTTTACGACCAGCGCATCAGCCATGAGGTGATTTCGGCCCGTCACTTTGATAGCTGGTGGAAAAAGGCCAGCCGCGAAACGCCGGATTTGCTCAACTTTGAAAAGAGCATGCTGATTAAAGAGGGCGCGGAGAACGTCAGCAAACTCGACTATCCGAACTTCTGGCATCAGGGCAATCTTAAGCTGCGGCTGAGTTACCAGTTCGAGCCAGGCGCGGATGCTGACGGCGTGACGGTACATATCCCGCTGCCGTTGCTGAACCAGGTGGACGAGAGCGGTTTCGAATGGCAGATCCCCGGCCTGCGCCGCGAGCTGGTAATTGCGCTGATCAAATCACTGCCAAAACCGACGCGCCGCAATTTTGTTCCGGCGCCGAATTATGCCGAAGCCTTTCTTGGTCGCGTTACGCCGCTGGAACTGCCGCTGCTGGATGCGCTGGAGCGCGAATTACGCCGTATGACCGGCGTCACCGTTGACCGCGATGACTGGCACTGGGATCAGGTGCCCGATCACCTGAAAATCAGCTTCCGCGTGGTGGATGACAAAAACAAGAAGCTGCTGGAAGGGCGGTCGCTGGCGGAACTGAAAGAGAGCCTGAAAGGTAAAGTGCAGGAAACGCTGTCTGCGGTGGCCGATGACGGCATCGAGCAGAGCGGCCTGCATATCTGGAGTTTCGGCACGCTGGCGGAAAGCTACGAGCAGAAGCGCGGCAACTATAAGGTGAAAGCCTGGCCGGCGTTAGTGGATGAACGTGACAGTGTCGCGATCAAGCTGTTCGATAATCCGCAGGAGCAACAGCAGGCAATGTGGCGCGGTATCCGCCGTCTGCTGCTGCTGAATATTCCGTCGCCTATCAAGTATCTGCATGAAAAATTGCCGAACAAGGCCAAGCTGGGACTCTACTTTAACCCGTACGGCAAAGTGCTGGATCTGATTGATGATTGTATCTCCTGCGGCGTCGATAAGCTGATCGATGAAGCGGGCGGTCCGGTATGGACGGAAGAGGGTTTTGCCGCGCTGCATGAAAAAGTGCGCGCCGAGCTGAACGAAACGGTGGTTGATATCGCCAAACAGGTCGAGCAGATCCTCACCGCGGTGTTCAATATCAACAAGCGTCTGAAAGGGCGTGTCGATATGACTATGGCGCTGGGGCTGTCGGATATCAAAGCGCAGATGGGCGGGCTGGTTTACCGCGGTTTTGTCACCGGCAACGGTTTCCGCCGCCTGGGTGATACGCTGCGCTATTTACAGGCGATCGAGAGACGGCTGGAGAAACTGGCTGTCGATCCGCATCGTGACCGCGCGCAGATGCTGAAAGTGGAGCAGACGCAGCAGGCGTGGCAGCAGTGGCTGAATAAGTTGCCGCCCGCGCGCCGCGATGATGATGATGTGAAAGAGATCCGCTGGATGATAGAAGAGCTGCGCGTCAGCTATTTCGCCCAGCAGCTCGGAACACCTTATCCCATCTCCGATAAGCGCATTTTGCAGGCGATGGAACAAATCAGCGCCTGATCGCGTTCGTAAAATAGCCTGATGGCGCTGCGCTTATCAGGCCTACGGTTTGCTTTGTAGGCCGGATAAGGCGTTAGCCGCCATCCGGCAACGCCCCGCAGAAGCTGGCAGTGCGGGAATTCAGGTTGTGATTTTTGAGCCTGATGGTGCTCAGGGCGGGATCCCAGGTTGTGTTTTGTGCCTGATGACGCTGCGCTTATCAGGCCTACGGTTTGCTTTTGTAGGCCGGATAAGGCGTTAGCCGCCATCCGGCAACGCCCCGCAGAAGCTGGCAGTGCGGGAATTCAGGTTGTGATTTTTGAGCCTGATGGTGCTCAGGGCGGGAACCCCTGTTGTGTTTTGTGCCTGATGACGCTGCGCTTATCTGGCCTGCGATTTGCTTTTGTAGGCCGGATAAGGCGTTAGCCGCCATCCGGCATTTTTAGATGGCGTTTACCCACGCCAGCGTAAAGCCGTCCCAACCCTTCACGCCGACGGTCTGCATGGCCGTCACCGTCAGGCGCGGATCATTACCCAACATATCAATAAATTTACGCACGCCCTGTACGCTGGCGTCGGTGGTGGTCGGATTGGTCACTTCCCCGTTGCGCACCACGTTATCGCCAATAATCAACGTACCGGGACGAGAATAGTGCAGCGCCCATTTCAGGTAGCTGGGGTTATTGGGTTTATCGGCATCAATAAAGATCAGATCGAACGGCTGGCGCTCGCCGAGATTCTCCAGCGTCTGCAATGCCGGGCCTTCAGAGACAGTCACCAGGTTCGCCACGCCGGCAAAATGCAGATTTTCGCGGGCAATCGCCGCATGCAGCGGCTCAGCTTCCAGGGTTAACAGTTCACCGTTTACTGGCAGTTCGCGCGCCATCCACAGCGTGCTGTAGCCGCCAAGCGTACCGATTTCCAGAATTCGCCTTGCCCGTACCATGCGGACTAACAGCGCCAGTAATTGCCCCTGCATCGGCGAGACATCAATCGCCGGAAGCCCGGCGCGCTGGTTATTCGCCAGCACCTGCTCTAATACCTCATCTTGCGGGATCAGTTTTTGCGCTAAGTATTCATCAACTGCGGACCACTTCTGCTGCATAACATCACTCCTGATTATCAAAATTCACTCAATTCCGGACCAGCCACCTCCCAGTGCCCGGTAGAGATCTATCTGTGCCAGCAGCAGGTTGTTTTTCACCTGCACCGCACTCAGTTGCGCAGAGTACAAGGTGCGCTGGGCATCCAGCACATCCAGATAGGCGGAATACCCATTGTTGTAACGGTTTTGCGCAATGCGTAGCGTCTCCTGCGCGACCTGCTGCTGCCCCTCAAGTTCGGCCAGTTGCTCGCCAAGTCGGGTGATGGCATCCAGACTGTCATTGACCTCTTTAAACGCGTTACGCACGGTTTTCTCGTAGCTGTACAGCGCCTGATTCCGCTGCGACATGGAGACATCCACCTGCGCGTTCAGCGCCTGGCGGTTAAGCAGCGGGGCGAGAATGCTGCTGCCAAGGCTCCACAAACGTAATGGGTTATCGAGCAGTCCTGGCAGGGTTCTGTCCTGCATACTGCCGGTCGCCGTCAGATTGAGCGACGGCAGCAGTTGTGCCTGTTTTGAGGCCAGCGAAGCATCGGCGGCGACGAGCTGGCGCTGTGCCTGCACAATATCCGGACGCCGGTTTAACAGCGAAGAGGGTAATTGTGACGGCAGTTTCAGCGGCGTCAGTTGCGTAAAAGTGTTGCGGCTGACCGCGCCAGGGTTGCTGCCGAGCAACAGACTCAGGGCATTTTCCTGCTGGTTTATCTGGTGCTGTAATACCGGTACCTGTGCACGGGTGGCGCGCAGTTCGGAATCCGCCTGCATCAACTCCAGTTGAGAAGTATAGCCAGTCTCGTACTGGCGACGGGCAAGATTCCACGCTTCTTGCCGGGCTTTGCGTGTTTCTTGCGTGACGCGTAACTGTTCATCAAGCGACAACAGGGTGAGATAACCGGAAGCCACATTGGTGGCGACGGTCAAATCAGCGGCCGCCGCCGCCGCTTTTTGTGCCTCCAGCGAGGCATCCGCCGCGCGCGCGGCGCTGCGGTTCGCGCCCCAGATATCGACATCGTAGCTGGCCGTCAGGCTGCCTTTATAAACTGTGCTGTGAATCGGCAAACCGGTCGCGGCCGATTGCGAACGTGCGCGCGTGCCGGAAAGCCCGGCATCAAGTTCCGGGAACAGTGCGCTGTTCGCGGCATAAACCTGTGCCTGGTACTCGTTGACCCGTTCGCGGGCAATCAGCACGTCGCTGTTATAGCGCAGCGCCTGATCAACATAGCGGTTAAGCTGGCTGTCATGAAAACTGCGCCACCAGACGCTATCCGTTTTACCGATCGGGCCGCTGGCGCTGCGCCAGGCAGCCGGGATTTGCAGCGTCGGTTGGGCCTGTTGCACATCCGCAGACTGGCAACCCGCCAGCGTAAAGGCGAGGGCAAGAAAAAGCGGGTGACGCCTCATTTTTGCGGCTCCCCGGTATCAATATAGACCTGTACCGACATCCCCGGACGCAGGCGGGCAATGTCATCTTCGTTCCCCTCAACCTGAATGCGCACCGGAATACGCTGGGCGATTTTAACGAAATTACCGGTAGCGTTATCCGGGCTGATGGCGCTGAACTCAACGCCCGTTGCCGGGGAGAGGCTTTCGACACGGCCGTGATAGCTGCGGCCATCGAGCGCATCCACCGTAAAACGTACCGGCTGGCCGACGACGACATCCGCCAGTTGCGTCTCTTTGAGATTAGCGATCACCCAGCGCTGCGACGGAACCAGCGAGGTGAGGTGCGTACCGGCAGAGACATACGCGCCAAGCCGCACGCTGATCTGCCCCAGTTGCCCGTCGCGCGGGGCGACAATGCGAGTGTTTTGCAGGTCGATTTGCGCCAGCTCCAGCGCTGCCCCGGCGTTTTCCACATCCGCTTGCAGCGATGCACGGTTGACGATCGTGGTTTGCAGATCCTGGCGCGACATCTCCAGTGTCGCTTCAGCCTGCGCAATGCTGGCGGTGTTTTGCGCCGCCGTCGCAAGGGCGGCATCGCGCTCGCGAATCGACAGCGAACCGTCAGCGGTCAACGCTTTGACGCGTTTTAAATCCGCCTGCGATTTCAGATCCTGCGCTTTGGCGCTGGCCAGCGCCGCTTTGTTGCGTTCAATCACCGCTTCTGCGCTTTTACGTTGCTGAAGATTATTGGCCAGCGCGGCTTTTTTCATCGCCAGCGTCGCTTTTGCCTGATCCACCCGCTGGCGATAAATACGATCGTCGATCTGCATAATCAGATCGCCTTTCTTCACCCAGACAAAATCCTGTACCGGCACCTCGGTGATATACCCATTGACCTGCGGGCTGATAAAGGTGGTTTGCCCGCGCACATAAGCGTTGTCGGTAAATTCCGTATGGCGGGTGAATGGCGGCAATTGCCACGCGTAGAGGATCACCAGCACACCGACAAGACCAATGGCGGCGGCGGTAAAGAGGGAAACGATGCGAACATTATTGCGGGTGCTGGCGCGCTCTTTGGCGGCATCCTGCTGGCTCATAAACACTCCAGTAACATTATTATTTGGTCCCAGTCGCCCGCTTTAAGGCGAGGCGTGCGGTAATATTCAGGCGCAACAAACGCCATAAAATCCAGATCAGCGTGGCGGCGGCGATACTGGCCGTCAGCAGATAGGTATCGTTGTAGGCCAGAATGTTGGCTTCCAGCGTGGAGACCGTTTGCAGTTGCGTCACGGCCTGGGTGCTCAGCAGCGAACTGTCGCCGAGCATGCTCTGGTACATCTGGCTGTAAAACTGCAACCGGTCGTTCACCAGCGGATTCAGGGTGGTGAGCTGGTCAGCCAGCAGGCTGGAGTGGTATTTCTCACGCCATGTCTGGAACGTACCGAGGATTGCCGAACCCAGCAGGCCGCCAATATTCTGGCTCATGCCGAACAGCACCGAAAAGCTGACCAGGTTTCGCGGCTCTGCTATCACGCCGCCAATGCCTGCGAGCATTGCTGGCGCAATAAAAAAGGCGCTGGCAAAACCGAGTAAAAACTGGCTGATGATGAGCTGATTAGGCCGCGTAAGACTGGTGGAGTGGCTGTCCATCAGCGAGGCGATAATCATTAACACCAGCGAGGTGACAATTGGCCACGCCAGCCGCTGAGGCTTAATGGTCAGGCAACTGGCGACAATGCCGCAGACAATCCCCGCCAGGATCGACCATGCCAGTTTTGTCATCTGCTCATTTTGCAATCCCACATATTGCAGCCAGCCGAAAACGCCGGTGTTCTGCTCTGCCAACACGATGCGGATCAACAGCATAATCAGCCCCAAACGCACAATACTGCCGCTGGAGAGCCAGCGGATATTGAGCAGCGGGTTACTGCGGTTATGCTCAAACGCAATGGCGGCAACGATCAGCACCACCGCAGCCGCCAGCGCCCAGCCGATCCACGGCGCTTCGAACCACCAGTCAAGGCGGCCCAGCGATAACACCGCGCACAGCAGCGCCATGCCCGGCGCCAGCAGAAAGAAGGTGATGAAATCCTTCTTTTCGAACACTTTTTTACGATCCCCCGGCGGCAATTTCAGGGCGATCACGCAGCCCAGGGAGATGAGCGCCAGCCCCAGTTCAAACAGGTAAAGGCCGCGCCACTCGTTGAGTTGCAGCAGTTCGCTGGAGAAGAGGCGGGCCATCGGAATCGCCAGTGAAGAACCCGTAATACCTATGGTTAACGCCTTCAGACGATGCTTCGCTGGCCACGCCTGGATCTGGTAGTAAATGCCGAGCGAACTGAGCGCGGCGGCAACCATGCCGTGCGCGGCGCGGACGAACATTGCCGAACTGAGATCGTTAATAAACAGGTGAAAAAAGGTCACCAGCACATACAGCACCAGAAACCCTTCCGTAAAGGCACGCAGCCCGTACTGCTGGCGGAACTTTACCAGCAGCAGGTTGATAGAGGCGTTGGTCATCACGTACACCGCAGGCAGCCAGGCGATTTCCGTTGACCAGGCCGCGAACGTGCCCTGAAGGTTTTGCAGGTTGGCCGTCACCATGGCATTGCCGAGCGCGCCGGTCAGACAGACCAGCAGGCCAACAATACCGTAGGCAATACGGCGCGGCGTACTGTGGTAAGGCGTTGAGGGAGAGCCCAGCAACAGGGGCTTTTCGTGAGCGGCCCATTCGCGCGGCGTGTACGGATCGCTTTTCGGCAAACGCATGACTTCTTAACCTCGCGAAGCAGGTTTCCCTGCGTTTTGTCGTATGTGGGAGAGCGTAGCTGAAGGCAGCGAAGTTTAAAGTTATCCCTGAAAATCATTTCATTCACTGAATGATTAGGGTGCTAATGATATTACGGGTGCATATAAAGCTGATGCAAGTGTATAAGAAAAATATAGATTACCTTCGCACGGCGATCTGCGTAAGTGATAAAAATAAACGACTGAAGGTGACGCTGTCACAAATGACGGTAACCTGCCTTGCCGTATGGAAAAGCGCGTGTGCAACCGGGCACTGGCAGCAGGGACACGGCCTCTCTCGATGGCCAGCAACTGAATGAGCATAATTTCCCCGCTGGATCGTAACGCGACGAATCGTTCCATTGATTGCATTATTTTCCGTCAGAAGAGGGGGCAAGCAAATTGAAATAGGCGTGATTTGTCAGGCATGTATTATTAAAAGTTAGCGTGGTGAAATACCGGGCGGGTCTCTTGTGTCGATTATAAATCTTATATTGCGACATTTTATACCATATTAGAATAATCTGATGATGTGTGTGCCATTTAAGTTAACCAGGTTTTTATCGCTGCAGAGATATATGAAATATATTGGTGGGAATAATATTAATTAATGAGGTAATGGAATACAATTTACGCAAACCAGAATACAGTATTTCGCGCCTGAATTCGAAGCCCAAGACGTTTCCAGGTTGCACGCTGGAATTACTCGAGGTTAATAGCAGATCTTCCTGTACTGTTGCCGCAAGGAGCGCCTTTCTTTCATTTTATAAGGAGTCTGGATATATGCCGCTTTATAATGCCACTAAAGGTTCTTCACGTTTTGACCTGGCGAAGCCATCGACTTCGTTACAAAGGAAAATACGCAGCAATGAATTTCAACGCATCAAATACGCCCACAGTAAATATGAGGCGCGTATTGATTTTATGCTACCGGATGCGGAATCAATGCCAGATCTTTGCCATTCGGCAACAGAGAGCGCTCATACGTTAAAATCATACCTGGAATCAAGTAATAATATACTTTTTAATCAAACGAGAGTTTCGGATTCGGCTTTTTTAGTTATCTTAAAGGAGCTGGAGAGAGACATATTTCCTTTGGTTGTTAATGTTGTCAATAATAAAAATGGAAGTGCTCTGCGTTACGAGGTTAAGGGGATGGATATCTTTAATAAAATTAGGTTTTGCACAGCCGGAAGAAAACAATTCATTTTTTATGATGCCGGTCATGCTATTTACATCGACATCTTTAAAGATGAGTTTAATAATATGTCAGCGATTACTATTGACTCACTGGATGATGGGATGGGTTGGGGAAGCGATTTTGCCGAGGATTTGTTTAAAGAATTTAAAAATAGTGGGCGATTGTCAGCGTTGAACCTTCACACTGATGTGCAGAAAAGTGAACTGGGTTGCAAATTTTTCAGTCTGCATTTTGCAAGAAGAGCCATAAAAGATCCTGCTTTAATTGCTCAACACATATTTAATATTGAGAATGCAAAGTATCTTAACAAAGACACGTGTTGTTCTTTGAATAATAAAGAAACGGAGCAGATATTAAATGTGAATTATTATAAACATGCTCAATCTTCGACAAGATTGAAGTTAATGCTTCCTGAGAAGAGGAATGAATTGCTCAGTGATGGTAAAACGCTTCTTCAACATCACGCAGATTTTAAAGTAAAGAAGATTTCGCCAGAAAAACAGATAAACTATAGCAATTCCATTGATTGCTTTCGAAGAAAACAGATTGAAGCCGCGGTGCGTTATTACCAGGAAAGCGTCAAACAAGTCATTTGATTATTGATGAATGGGTTGCCGTCATAATGCTGCGTGCGCCGGCCGTATTGGGGCATTTTCCTTAAAAAGGCGGTATGAGAGAATTACCCCTTCGCCGGCTCAACCCTGCTGAAAAACTCACTGAACAGCAGAGTAGCGGTCGTCGCGCAGAGGAAATAATTAAACGCGACTGGCGCTACCGCGTGCGACCGGTGATGATTCGGAGTGATCCCCTGTTCAGGATCAACAGAGGCGTTAGTCTCTGACGGGTGTAGCAAAGGAGGTTTTGATGCAGATAACAACATTTCCCGCCTTGCCGGAAACCACGCTGGCAGCGGCGAATACGCTGGGTGAATGGCTGGCGCAAAATGATTTTGCCGGTAAACCCACGCCGGTGCGTGCGGATGTGGTGATCCTCGCGGGTAATGCGGTAATGCCGACCATCGATGCGGCGTGCGCGCTGGCCGCGGCGCAGAACACGCCACTGCTGGTTACGGGAGGCGTGGGGCACTCCACAACGTTTCTGTATGCCGCCATTGCGCGCCATCCCCGCTATAACGTGCTGCGAACGACCGGACGCAGTGAGGCGGCGATCATCGCGGACATCGGGCGTCGCTTCTGGAACCTTGGTGATTCGCAGCTGTTGATTGAAGATAAATCAAGAAACTGCGGCGAAAATGCGCGTTTCAGCGTTGATTTGCTGCTTTCGCAGGGGATAAAACCGAAAACGGCAATGGTGGTGCAGGACCCGACCATGCAGCGCCGCACCGTCGCCACTTTTGCCCGTGTCAGCCAGCAATGTACCGACGCGCCGCACTGGTTAAGCTGGCCGGGTTTTACGCCCCGCTTGTGCAATACGGCTGCAGGGCTGGCCTTCCAGCCGCAGCAGGAGGGGCTGTGGCCCGTGGATCGCTATCTGTCACTGATGATGGGCGAAGTTCCCCGCCTGCGTGATGATGCCTCGGGCTACGGGCCGAAAGGGCGTGATTTCCTGGTTCACGTTGATTTCCCTCCCGCAGTGGAAGCGGCCTGGCAAGTGCTGATTGCCGATGAAACCCTTGCCGCCGCGCTCGCCAGCCGTTCACTGTGAAAAATGCCCGTTTGTGCTAAAGCTGCGGCAAACGGGCATTATTCCCCCTCGCTTGTAATTTATTTGTTGCGATCTTGCGCCATTTTTTATGAGTTCACTCACAAAAGCCAATACAGCGCCTGAGCAATTCCCCGCACGGGGATAGATTTTTAACAATAAGCTCACTTGTTAAAAACAATGCTATTACAGGAGCAGGTCATGACGGCACCCGTGCAACACCCGATGTTTATCGATGGTCAATTCATCAGCGGGCAGGGCGACAACTGGCTCGATGTCGTCAATCCGGCGACGGAAGAGGTTCTGGCGCGCATTCCTGATGGCACAGCGGAAGATGCGCGTAAAGCGATTGCGGCGGCGGAACGCGCCCAGCCCGCCTGGGAAGCATTACCAGCAATAGAACGCGCAGGCTGGTTACGCAAAATCGCGGCGGGCATTCGCGAGAAAACGCATGAAATCAGCGCATTAATTGTGGCCGAGGGCGGCAAAATTCAGCAACTGGCTGAAGTGGAAGTCTCCTTTACCGCCGACTACATCGACTATATGGCCGAATGGGCGCGCCGTTATGAAGGGGAGATCCTGCAAAGCGACCGGCCTAATGAAAATATCTTTGTCTTTAAGCGCGCCCTTGGCGTCACCACCGGCATTTTGCCGTGGAACTTCCCGTTCTTCCTGATTGCCCGCAAAATGGCGCCCGCGCTGATTACCGGCAACACCATTGTGATTAAACCCAGCGAATTCACGCCGAACAACGCCGTTGCGTTTGCCAAAATCGTGCAGGATGTCGGATTGCCAAAAGGGGTCTTTAACCTGGTATTAGGGCGTGGCGAAACCGTCGGCCAGGAGCTGGCCGCCAACCCGAAAGTGGCGATGGTCAGCATGACCGGCAGTGTTGGCGCAGGCGAGAAAATCATGGCGGCGGCAGCGAAAAATATCACCAAAGTGTGCCTCGAACTCGGCGGGAAAGCGCCAGCCATTGTGCTGGACGATGCGGATCTTGAGCTGGCGGTGAAAGCGATCGTGGATTCCCGCGTTATCAACACCGGGCAGGTGTGCAACTGCGCCGAGCGGGTGTATGTGCAGAAGGGCATTTACGACCGTTTCGTTAACCGTCTTGGGGAAGCAATGAAAGCGGTGCAGTTCGGCGATCCGGCGCAGCGTAACGACATTGCCATGGGACCGCTCATCAACGCCGCTGCACTGGAACGTGTGGAGCAGAAAGTGGCACGCGCGGTGGCGGAAGGCGCGCGCGTGGTGCTGGGCGGCAAAGCGCCAGAGGGGAAAGGCTATTTCTATCCGCCGACACTGCTGCTGGATGTCCGCCAGGAGATGGCGATTATGCACGAAGAGACCTTTGGCCCGGTGCTGCCGGTGGTGGCATTCGACACGCTTGATGACGCGCTGGCGATGGCCAATGACAGCGATTACGGTCTGACCTCTTCCGTCTATACCAAAGATCTGAATGCGGCGATGAAGGCCGTGCGCGGGCTGAAATTCGGCGAAACGTATATTAACCGTGAGAACTTTGAAGCGATGCAGGGTTTCCACGCCGGGTGGCGCAAGTCCGGGATCGGCGGGGCGGATGGGCGTCACGGCCTGAACGAATATCTGCAAACCCAGATGGTGTATCTGCAATCCTGATGATGTATGGCCCCCGCCAGGCGCGGGGGCGCTTTTACACTTTCGTCGCTATCCATGCCATCATCAGCTCCGGCCAGACGGCGGCTGGCAGCCCCAGCGCATCACGAATACCAAAACCGTGTTTTCCCTGCTCAAACAGATGCATCTCTACCGGTACGCCAAGACGGCGCAGCGCGGTAAACATCACCAGGCTGTTTTCGACTTTCACCGCCGGATCGTCCACCGCATGCAGCAGGAAAACCGGCGGTGTTTCGCTGTTTACATTCTGTTCGGGGGAATAATGACGCACTTGGTCGTCAGTCGGTGATTCGCCAAGCAGTTGCTGGCGGGAAATCGGGTGATCGATTTCATCTTGCATGGTGATAACCGGATAAACCAGCGCCATAAATGCCGGGCGCGCGCTCTGGCGGTCGATGTCGTCAGACGGCGGGTAAACCGCTTCGTTATAGCGTGTGCCGAGGCTGGCCGCGACATGACCGCCCGCGGAGAAGCCCATCACGCCGAGCTTTGCGGGATCCAGCCACCACTCCCCGGCGCGGGCGCGGATCGTGCGCATGGCGCGCTGTATATCCGCCAGCGGCGCATCCGCGCCTTCTGCATGCTGATCTGCCGGAAGCCGGTAGGTCATCACAAACAGGGTGTACCCTTTGGCATTGAAACAGGGTGCCAGCGCGCTGCCTTCTTTATCCAGTACCACCCGACGGTAAGAACCGCCAGGCGCGATAAGGATCCCAACGCCGTTGGGGTTTTGCGGGGCGTAAACGGTGATTTCCGGGGCGCGGACGCCGGTGACTGAGCGGTCAAACGGTGTCGGGCCGGTGTGAAATGTTTCGAGTTGAAAACGCACCGGGCTGGCGGCGGCGCCTGGCGCTTCTCCCTGTGGCCAGACGGGAAATGTACTGGCGTGCTGCACTGCGACCTTCATCAACGTCAATAAATCTTCCGGGCTGATATTTCTCATGTCTCGCCTCGCCTGATGGCGCTTGTGCTTATCCGGCCTGCAATCAGCGCAGGCCGGGTAACCGTTGCGTCATCCGGCCTATGTGAATGTTAAAGCGCGCGGTATTTTTCCAGTACGCGCACGAGCTGGGTGACAAAACCGTACTCGTTATCGTACCAGGAGACGGTTTTCACCAGTTGCAGATCGCCCACTTCGGTGATTTCTGTCTGCGTGGCATCGAACACCGAACCAAAGTGGCTGCCAATAACATCGGACGAAACAATCTCTTCATCGGTATAGCCGAAGGATTCATTATTTTCAGTGGCTTTTTTCAGTGCCAGATGGATCTCATCGACGGTGACTTTCTTCTCCAGAACCGATACCAGTTCGGTTACCGAGCCGGTTTTCACCGGAACGCGCTGCGCATGGCCTTTCAGTTTGCCGCTCAGCGCCGGGATCACCAGACCGATCGCTTTTGCCGCACCGGTGGTGTGCGGGATGATGTTTTCCGCTGCTGCGCGCGAGGCCCGCAGATCTTTGCCGCGCGGCCCATCGACCAGCGCCTGCGTGCCGGTATAGGCGTGAATGGTGGTCATGGTGCCAGCTTTGATGCCGAAGTTGTCCTGTAGCGCTTTGGCCATCGGCGCGAGGCAGTTGGTGGTGCAGGAGGCGACTGAAATAATGGTGTCCTCAGCATCGATGGTTTCATCATTGACGTTAAAGACCACGGTTTTCATCTCACCGGCGGGCGCGGAGATGAGCACTTTTTTCGCACCGGCTTCCAGATGCGCCTGTGATTTTTCCGCCGAGGTATAGAAGCCGGTACATTCAACGATGATCTCAGCACCGGCGCTGCGCCACGGGATATGTTTCGCCTCTTTCTCGGCATAGACAGTGATGCTTTTACCGTTGACGATCAGCGAATCTTCGGTGAAATCCACGCTCCAGCCGAATGGGCCGTAGTTAGAATCATGCTTCAATAAATAGGCCAGCACTTTTGGTGAGGTGAGATCGTTAATTGCGACAACTTCCGCGCTGCTGTTGGTTTCCAGCAGACGACGCAGTACCAGACGTCCAATCCGCCCGAATCCATTGATGCCAATTTTGCTCATAATTCACTCCGATTTTTAGGTCATGATCACGTTATTGCACACCTCAGTGATAGCCTGGGGAGGATTGTTGGGCAAATGAATCGCGTGCAACGAAGAGTAACTGATTGAATATTGAAGAGGAAAAGTTAATGAATTTTTAAGGAAATACGGCTATGTTGGCGTTCTGTTATTTTTTCAGGATCGCCTCATGCGCAGTAAATATTCTTCCGTACAAATCACCCTTCACTGGCTGGTGTTTCTGCTCATCATAACCGCTTATTGCGCCATGGAGTTTCGCGGATTTGCGCCGCGCAGCTACCGCCCGTGGTTTAACATGGTGCATGTCTCCTGCGGTATTTCTATCCTTGTTCTGATGGTCGCGCGTTTGCTGGCGCGGCTAAAAAACCCGACGCCGCCGATTGTGCCCAAGCCCTCGCCAATGCTGACCGGGCTGGCGCATCTGGGCCATCTGGTCATTTATCTGCTGTTTATTGTTCTGCCGGTTATTGGCCTGCTGATGATGTACAACCGTGGTGAGCCGTGGATCGCGTTCGGCATGGTGATGCCGTATGCGTCAGAGGCTAACTTTGATCGGGTGGATACGCTGAAGGAGTACCACGAATTGCTGGCTAATCTGGGCTATTTTGTGATTGGCCTGCATGCGGCGGCGGCGCTGGCGCATCATTACTTCTATAAAGACAATACGCTGTTGCGGATGATGCCGAAAAAACGCAACTAAGGATTATCTGCCCGATAGTGCTAAGCTTATCGGACTAAAAGAACGTATTTCGCCCCGCGATGCGGGGCTTTTTTATGGCGCAAAAATGTGATCCTGACGGGTTTTTCGCCGAGAAAAGCAGGGCGGAAATCACATTTTACGCCATCTGTGCTGTGCTGAATTCGTACAAGCCGTGTAGATAGTATATCTATTATAGAAACACTATGATCAGTGGAGGGGATATGACACAGCCTGTACAGGACGCTTTCGATCGGGTAGCCGAACAAGGGCAGGTGGCCGGATCGCGCAAATTACGCAAAGTGCTACTCGCCACCGGGATCGGCCATTTTGTGGAATGGTTTGATTTCGGCTTGTACGGCACGCTGGCAGCGATTATCGGTCTGCAATTTTTTCAGTCCGGCAATCCGAGCGTTGCCTTGCTCTCATCATTCGCGGTATTTGGCGCGGGCTTTATTATGCGCCCGCTGGGCGGATTATTCTTCGGCTCGCTGGGCGATCGCAAAGGGCGGCAGAAAGTGCTGGCGACCGTGATCCTGCTGACCTCCGGGGCAACGTTCGTAATGGGATTGCTGCCCACTTATCACCAGGTAGGGATTACTGCCACCGTGCTGCTGGTGATCACGCGGCTGGTGCAGGGCTTTGCCGCCGGGGGCGAAAGCTCCGGGGCGACAACTTACCTGGCAGAATACGCACCGACAGAACGCCGCGGCTACTTTACCTGCTGGATCGATAACTTTGGCTTTATGGCGTTTGTGGTCGGCTCCGGGCTGGTCTTTCTGCTGACCGCAACACTTGGCGAAAGCACGATGAACGACTGGGGCTGGCGTCTCCCGTTCCTGATCGCCGGGCCGCTGGGCTGGGTGGGGCTATATCTGCGAAAACATCTGGAAGATTCGCCGGAATTTATTGCCGCCATGAAGAGCGGTCAGACCTCCAGCGCGCCGCTGCGTAAAGCGGTGACCACCGCCTGGGGCGCGTTGCTGTTCTGCGTTGGTTTTGTGGTGATCAAGGCCGTCGGGCACTGGACGCTGCAAACGTTCATGCCGAGTTATCTGGCGACCGAGCTGCATTTTTCCAAACTCAATGCCTATGCCATCACCACTATCGGGCTCTTTTCTGTTGCAGTGCTGGTGCCATTTATGGGCTATCTGTCGGATAAATATGGCCGCAAGCCGTTGATGCTGACGGGCTGCGCCGGGTTTATCCTGCTCAGTTATCCGGCAATGATGGTGATGGCGAACGGAGACGTGCTTTCGGCAGTGCTGGCGATGGTGATGCTCGGCGCATTTATTGCTGCCTTCGACGGCGCCTGTACGGCAGCGATGGCGGAACTGTTTCCGACCAGCGTGCGTTACGGCGGCTTGTCCATTGCTTATAACTTTGCAGTCGCGTTTTTCGGCGGGATCACTCCGTGGTTTTCAGCGTGGCTGATTACCAGCACTGGCGATAAATTCTCACCGGCCTTTTACGTGATGGCCGCTGCGCTGATTACGTTCCTTACTGTGCTGCGCGCCCGGGAAACGGCCGGGTTGCCGCTGAAACGTTGAATATCGCCCCGGTGAGACCCTCCACCGGGGTTTTTATGCATGAGTGGTTGAATATGATGGGCGTAGCAGTTCGCACCCCATAACCATTATTCGATTGCGGGGGTAATAATTAAATTGCTAAATAATCACTTGATCATTTTTATACCGTAGGGGCAAAGATCGAATTCGCAGATTTTTTGATGCTCACACGTTCTTAACGAAATATCCTCATTGCCCGGACAGTGACAGCCTTTTTTAAGTGTTTGCCAGATGGAAGGGTAAAAGGGAAGGGTATGAATAATGTTAAAGTCACATGTTTTTCCATTCACGACGAAGTGTTCCTGGTACGTATGTAATATGTTATCAGGGCGTAAAAAATAATTACCCTTATACCAGAAAATCACCGCCAGCTCTGGCGTGTTGCGGGCCAGCGCAAAGGCAGTTTTGGTTGTCGGTGATACCAGCATTTCCGTAATACTCCAGCGCATATTTGCTCCTTGCGGCTAATTTAATCTCCTACTAAGAAAATCTTAACAAATAATATAATGAGAACATACTTAAAATTAATGTATTTAATGCATACAGCTAGAGGGAAAATATATCTAATAAAGTTCCTCCCTGGGTTTTGATGTAAAACAAAATTGATTAGGTTTTATCTATTGTCAAAACGATATTTAAATGTTGGGCGTTAATAACATTCTGATATAATTCCGCGGTTAATTACAACCTGCGAAAAGATTACCACGGAAAGAGTGATGGATTTTATATAATATATCTATCGAGAAGGTGAGATATAAACAGGTGTTATTTATTGGGCTATTTGCCATTTTCGTCGCTACTGGCGCGAATAATGCTCCAGTATCATTCCCCCCTAAAACGCATACTCCTGATACCCTGATAAAACTTAGTGTTTACACTGTTACGTCACTGCCATTACCATACCCCCCTATAGTATGCAGGAGGTCACATGCCCCATTCACCCGAAGACAAGAAACGCGTTTTGACGCGGGTGCGCCGCATCCGCGGTCAGGTCGATGCGCTGGAACGTGCGCTGGAAAGCGGCGAGCCCTGCATCGCCATTTTGCAGCAAATCGCCGCCGTGCGCGGCGCAGCCAACGGCCTGATGGGCGAAATGGTTGAAATTCACCTTAAAGATGAGCTGGTCAACGGCGACACCACTGCGGAGCAGCGTGCGGTTCGCATGGCAGAAGTCGGTCATCTTTTGCGCTCTTATCTAAAATAAGCATCAGGGTATTCACAAAAAGGAAGAGACTTATGAAATCACGTGCAGCCGTTGCCTTCGGGCCGGGTCAACCGCTTAAAATCGTCGAAATCGACGTTGCGCCGCCGAAAAAGGGCGAAGTGCTGGTACGTATCACGCATACCGGGGTATGTCATACCGACGCGTTTACGCTCTCGGGTGACGATCCGGAAGGGGTATTCCCGGCGGTGCTCGGCCATGAAGGCGGCGGGATTGTGGTTGAAGTCGGCGAGGGCGTGACCAGCCTGAAACCGGGCGATCATGTTATTCCGCTGTACACCGCAGAATGTGGCGAATGTAAGTTCTGTAAATCCGGTAAAACCAACCTTTGCCAGGCCGTACGCGCCACGCAGGGTAAAGGTCTGATGCCGGACGGTACCACCCGTTTCTCATACAACGGCGAGCCGATTTTCCACTACATGGGGACCAGTACCTTCAGCGAATACACCGTATGCGCGGAAATCTCGCTGGCAAAAGTGAACGAGCAAGCACCGCTGGATAAAGTTTGTCTGCTCGGTTGCGGTGTCACCACCGGTATTGGCGCGGTGCACAACACGGCGAAAGTGAAAGCGGGCGATACCGTGGCGATCTTCGGGCTCGGCGGTATCGGTCTGGCGGCGATTCAGGGTGCGGTACAGGCGAAAGCCGGTCGGATTCTGGCTATCGATACCAACCCGGACAAATTCGCGCTGGCGAAAGAGATGGGTGCAACCGACTTTATCAATCCGAAAGATCACGACCGTCCGATTCAGGATGTGATTGTTGAGATGACCGACGGCGGCGTTGATTTCAGCTTTGAATGTATCGGTAACGTCAACGTTATGCGTTCTGCGCTTGAATGCTGCCATAAAGGCTGGGGCGAAAGCGTGATCATCGGCGTCGCGGGCGCGGGCCAGGAGATCAGCACCCGTCCGTTCCAGCTGGTGACCGGTCGCGTATGGCGCGGTTCCGCGTTTGGCGGTGTGAAAGGACGTAGCCAGTTGCCGGGCATGGTGGAAGATGCGATGGCGGGCAAAATTCGTCTCGATCCGTTCATTACCCATCGCATGCCGCTGGAGCAGATCAACGACGCGTTTGATCTGATGCACGAAGGTAAATCTATCCGTACCGTTATCCATTTCGGCGATAACTAACCCCGCTTCACGCCAGCGGTGCAACCGCTGGCGCTACCAATGTCCAAATCTGTGACCGCTGTTGCGCTTTTCTCCATAAGAAAAATCCAATTTTTGCCGATGCATATATATCATCGTGATGAATGCATTAGACAAATATGAGAGTCGATAGCCATGGATAACAAAGCAGCAATGCAACGCATTGGATTTATGCACAATATTCGATTGGTTCCCCTGTTTTCCTCCATTCTCAGCGGTATTCTGGTGCTGTTTGCGCTCAGCTCCGGCCTGGCGGGATATTTTCTGATGCAAGCGGATCGCGATCAGCGTGATGTGACGCAGGAAATCCAGGTTCGCATGGGATTATCTAACAGTTCTAACAACTTACGTACAGCTCGTCTTAATCTGATCCATGCCGGCGCGGCAAGCCGTATCGCCGAAATGGACGACATGAAAAATAACGTCGCGGAAGCGGAAAAACGTATTAAACAATCGCAGGATGGCTTCAAGGTCTATATGGCGCGCGAAGTTAAAACGCCTGAGGACGTTGCGCTGGATGAGGATCTGACTCGCCTGTTTAACGCCTACACCGCAGGCATGCAGCCGATGCTGAAATACGCGAAAAACGGCATGTTTGAAGCCATCATCAACCATGAAAGCGAACAGGCTCGCCAGCTTGATGCCGCGTATAACACCGTGCTGCTGAAGGCGATTAAGATCCGAACCGACCGCGCAGAGCACCTGACCGAGCTGGCGCACAGCCGTACGCAGTTAGGGCTTATTTTTATGGCCGCTGCCTTCGCGTTTGCGCTGGTGTTGACGGTCATCACCTTCGCCGTGCTGCGCCGGGTGGTGATCAACCCGTTGCAACGTGCGGCGCAACGTATCGCGCGCATTGCCTCCGGTGATTTGACCGTTGCGGATGAACCGACTGGTCGCAGTGAGATTGGCCGTCTGAGCAGTGATTTGCAGGCGATGCAGCACTCGCTGGTTACCACCGTCGCCACGGTTCGCCAGGGCGCGGAAGAGATCTATCGTGGCACCAGCGAAATCTCTGCCGGTAACACCGATCTCTCTTCACGCACCGAGCAGCAGGCGGCGGCAATTGAAGAAACTGCCGCCAGCATGGAACAACTGACCGCGACGGTGAAACAGAACGCCGACAACGCACACCATGCCAGCGGTCTGGCGCGTGACGCATCCGGCAAAGCGACCAAAGGCGGGCAGATTGTCTCCGGCGTGGTGCAGACGATGGGCAACATCACCACCAGTTCACGCAAAATCTCTGAAATTACTGCGGTGATCAACAGCATTGCCTTCCAGACCAATATCCTGGCGCTCAACGCCGCCGTAGAAGCGGCGCGTGCCGGTGAGCAGGGGCGCGGTTTTGCCGTGGTGGCCAGCGAAGTGCGTACGCTGGCGAGCCGCAGTGCGCAGGCGGCAAAAGAGATCGAAGCGCTGATCAGTGAATCCGTCAACCTGATTGAGCAAGGTTCCGGTGAAGTGGTTTCTGCGGGCGAAACGATGGAAGAGATCGTGACAGCGGTGAAACGCGTAACCGATATCATGCTGGAAATTGCGGCAGCATCCGATGAGCAGAGCAAAGGTATCACTCAGGTGAGCCAGGCGATCACGGAGATGGACAACGTCACGCAACAAAACGCCTCGCTGGTAGAAGAAGCGTCCGCCGCTGCCGCCTCGCTGGAAGAGCAGGCCGCGCGTCTGACCGAAGCGGTAGGGGCTTTCCGCCTGACCGGTGCCGCGCCGCAGCGCCAGAACAGCGCGTCTTCGCCAACGGCAAAACCGTTTAAACCGCAGCGCCCTGCGCTGGCAAATGGCGATAACTGGGAAACCTTCTGATAATCCGCAAAAGAAAAGAGGCCATAAGGCCTCTTTTTCTATTCAGCTAACGTCGTTAAATAAAACTGTCGTCATCATTGCTGTAGTCGTTGTCATCAACATCGTCGTTCTGCCAGGCATCGTTATTATTGCCGAACGGATCGTCCTGGTTGAGGAAGCGGGTGTCAGAGATGTTATTAAAGTCGCCGTATTGATTACCGACAAACGGCTCACCACCGGCGGGCGTTGTCGGTTCTTCGATAATATTGACGATCTCTTCCGGCCGCGACTGATGGAACATGCTGGTCAGCATCTCGGCCAGCACGACGCCACCGGCCACGCCAGCGGCAGTTTGCAGCGCGCCAGCCATAAAACCGCCGCCGCGAGGAGCCGACGCTGGCGCTGCCGCCCGTGAATAATCCTGTGCCGGTGGCTGTTGCGGCTGCGCATTCCAGCTGTTGTCCGGCTGCGGGTTGCTTTTCCCGCCACCAAACAGGCCGCCGAGGAAACTGCCGCCCGTGGCGGGTTTGCTTTTTTGCGCGGCTAATTCGCTTTCAAGCTCCTGAACCCGGGCTTGCAGGCGTTTCAGCGCCGCTTCCTGAATCAAAATCGATTGCGCCATATAATAGGGTGCCGCAGGCTGCTGTCTGACGAATTCCGCGATCTGACGCTCTGCATCTGCATCCCGTTGGCTGTTTTGCTGTCCGGTCTGTTTCAGACGTTCGAAAAGGCCGTTGATAAGCTGCTGTTCTTCATATTGCATGACAATAACCTTCCGCTCTCCAGGGTGGATATATGTAGTTTATCAGCAGCGACAACCTGTGTCTGGCGAGTGAAATGTTTGTTTAAGATTGGTTGCAGGTTGGCTGAAACTCGCTCTGCTTTCAGGGCGAAAAAAAGGCCCGTATCAGCGGACCTTTTTATAACGATTACAACTTATTGCTTATCGGGCAGCGCATAAGCAATCACGTAGTCGCCGCGATCCGGTGACTGACGCGCACCGCCCGCATTGATAATGATGTATTGCTTACCGGTTTTCGGCGACACATAGGTCATCGGGCCGGACTGGCTGCCTACCGGCAGGCGATCTTTCCAGATCTCTTTCCCGCTGGCGGTATCAAATGCGCGCAGGTAGAAATCCTGAGTACCGGCAAAGAACAACAGGCCGGACTGGGTGGAAAGTGACGCGCCGAGCGTCGGCATACCGATTGGAATCGGCATATGCATGCGGATGCCCAGCGGGCCGGTATCCTCTACGGTACCGACAGGAACCTGCCACACCAGTTTACCGGTGGAGAGATCGACCGCAGACATCGTGCCGAAAGGCGGCTGCTGGCACGGAATACCCAGTGGAGAGAGGAAGCGCTCGCGCATTGCGCCAAACGGCGTACCGTCCATCGGCACAATCCCCATCTCAATACCGCTGGCGTTTTTCGCGACGTTCGCACGCGGCACCATATAGTTCGCCAGCCCCAGACGCATATCGTTAACAAACATCAGGTTGTGATTCGGGTCGAGCGAAACGCTGCCCCAGTTCATCCCGCCCAGCGAGCCAGGGAATTGCAGGGAACGATCGAGACCCGGCGGGGTGAAGACGCCCTGGTGGCGCATCGATTTAAAGGCGATACGGCATAACAGCAGATCGATCGGCGTCGCCCCCCACATATCCGACTCTTTCAGCGTCTGGTTGCCAATCATCGGCATGCCAACCGAGTAAGGCTGCGTCGGTGAATAACGCTCGCCCTGCACATTGCCCGCCGGAACCGGACGCTCTTCCACTTTTGCTACCGGCTCGCCGGTTTCGCGGTTGAGCATAAAAATCATGCCCTGTTTGCTGGTCTGCACCAGTACCGGCGTGGTGTGGCCTTTGCCATCCGGCAGGTCGAACAGCGCTGGCTGCGAAGGCAGATCGAAGTCCCACAAATCGTGGTGCGTGGTCTGATAGTGCCAGCGCACTTTACCGGTGGTGGCATCTACCGCTACCACCGAAGAGCTGTATTTATCGTCCAGCGCGGTACGTTCACCGGCCCAGAAATCCGGGGTGGCGTTGCCGGTTGGCAGATAGATCAGGTTCAGTTTGGCGTCATACGACATCGCAGACCAGACGTTCGGCGTACCGCGCGTATACGTCTGGCCTTCCGGCGGCAGGCCGGTGATCGCCGGGTTGCCCGGATCCCACGCCCACGCCAGTTTACCGGTGTGAACGTCATACGCACGAACCACGCCCGGCGGTTCGCCAGTGGAGAAGTTATCCGCCACGCGACCGCCGACGACGACCACATTCCCGGCGACCAGTGGCGTTGAGGTTTGCTGGTAGTAACCCGGTTTGATTTCGCCCATGCCAACGCCCAAGTCGACTACACCGTGGTCGCCGAAGTCATCACAGACTTTGCCGTTATCAGCATTAATCGCGATCAGACGCGCATCGGTGGTGGGCAGGAACAGACGACGCGGGCAGGCAACAGGCGAGGTACTCTGCGTCGCAGACGCCAGCGTCTGGCTATCTTCGTAATAACCCAGACCACGGCAGCGCTGCCAGTTTGGCGCAGTGGCTTTCGAATCGTAGCGCCATTTCTCTTTGCCTGAATCCACATCCAGCGCCAGCACTTTGCTGTACGGCGTACAGACATACAGTGTGTCGCCAATCTGTAGCGGCGTATTCTGATCTTCCGCGCCAGAGCCGTTGCTCTGCGGAATATCCCCCGTGTGCGCAACCCAGGCCACTTTCAACTGGTTAACGTTTTGCTTGTTAATTTGATCCAGCGCGGCGAAGCGATCGCCGTGGGTGGTGTTGCCCCAGTGTTTCCAGTCCTGCTGCGCCGTCCCGGCGGCAACAGGTTTCACTGGAATCGCTTCCGTTGGTGCGATCACATTCCAGGTTTTGAACATGCCGCCAGCGCTAACCAACAGCAGCACTGCCAGCACGCCTGCCAGGCTGAAGGAGGATTTGCGCAGCGGTGTCGCGCGTTGTTGCGCACGCAGCAGCGGCCACAGCAGTGCGGCCAGCAAGGCCAGCACGCCGAAAGTAAACAGGCGCGAGAACAGCGGCCAGAATGACCAGCCTGCATCGCTTACCGCCCAGAAAAGAGAAACGATAAATGCCAGTGCGTAGAGCAGAATCCCGCTGGGGCGGTTTGTGAGAATCAAACCTGCCGCCACCACCATCACGATACCCATGATCAGGAAGTAGAAGCTGCCGCCGACAGCGACAAGTTTATAACCGAGAATGCCAATCGCCAGACCGATAACCATCATCAGTACGGCCAGCAACCACTTCAGAACGCTTACCATCCCGCGTGGTGTATTACCAGGTGCCATGTTTATCTCCCGAAACCCATCCTTATACGGAACGGCAAACGGCAACCGTCCGAACCAAATGGATAATTTTTTATAGGGGTTTAGTTATGAATGAAGGTTGAATCACTTTCTTTGTCATAAAACGAAGCCTCATTGTAAACATAAATGAACCATATGGTGAATCGAAAGTATGATGATTCTGTTAAATTATTATTCGAAGTTGTTAAAAATCGGGGCGGGTAATGAGTAAAAAGCCCGCAGGACGCGGGCTAAAAAGTCAGGCAATACGCAGGGTTGCGCGCGTTTTCGCTGGAGTGACGCTAACGGGGATCGATTTTGAGGTTGGCGTCCCTGTGCCGTCGCCAAAGCGGGTCAAAGGAACCAGTGGGTTCGTCTCCGGGTAATAAGCCGCGAGGTTGCCGCGCGGGATATCGTAGGCGACGAGGCGGAAATCCTCCACGCGGCGAACCACGCCATCAGTGGCCTGGGTTTCAATATCCACGCGATCGCCATCGCTCAGGCCGAGCGCAGCAATATCGGCCGGGTGCATAAACAACACATCGCGCTGACCATAAACCCCACGGTAACGATCATCGAGGCCATAAATCGTGGTGTTGTACTGATCGTGCGAGCGTAACGTCTGCAACACAAACGGTGAGGCAATTTCCGGGCAGACCGCATCAGGCAGCGCCGCAGCGCTGAATTCTGCTTTAGCGGATGGCGTATTGAAACGCAGCTCCGCCGCTGCATTACCCAGCCAGAAACCGCCGGGTTCATCGCAACGGGCGTTGAAGTTCTGAAAGCCGGGGATCGTGGCGGCGATATAGTCGCGAATCAGGTTGTAATCGGCGGCCAGCGCCAGCCAGTCGAGTTGCGCTGTGCCTAACGTCGCATGGGCAACCCCGGCGACAATCGCCGTTTCCGAGCGCTGCGTTGCCGCCAGCGGTTTGCCGATCCCTTCGGAGGCATGCACCATGCTGAAGGAGTCTTCGACGGTGACAAACTGGCGGCCTGAAGCCTGCATATCCTCTTCGGTGCGGCCGAGCGTCGGCAGAATAAGCGACTGTTTGCCCGGCATTAAATGGCTGCGGTTGAGTTTGGTACTGATATAGACCGTTAGCCCGCAGCGGCGCAGCGCTTCGCAGGTCAGCGGCGTGTCCGGCGCGGCAGCGGCAAGGTTACCGCCCAGCGCCAGCAGCACTTTCACTTCATCGCGCAGCATCGCCTGAATGGCTTCAACCGTATGGTGACCGTGCTCGCGCGGCGGTTCGAAATGGAAGTGGCGGGCAAGGCTGTCGAGCAGTGCCTGCGGCGGTTTTTCATCGATCCCCATCGTGCGGTTGCCCTGCACATTGCTGTGGCCGCGCACCGGACACAGCCCGGCTCCCGGTTTACCCAGATGGCCGCCGAGCAGTTGCAGGTTGGTCATTTCCCGCACCGTATCCAGCGAATGTTTGTGCTGAGTAATGCCCATCGCCCAGGTGCAGATCACCCGTTCTGCGGTCTGCCAGACCGCAGCCGCATCACGCAACTGCTGCTGGCTGAGGCCGGATTGCTGCTCAATGGTTTGCCAGTCGGTGGCATCGATTTGCGCAAACCACGCCTCAATGCCGTGGGTGTGCTCAGCAATAAAGTCATCCGCGAAGATGCTGCTTTCGCCGTTAGCAAGGCGCTGACGCTGGGTTTCCAGCAACGCTTTGGCGATCCCGCGTACCGCTGCCATATCACCGCCGAGATTCGGCTGATAGTAGGAAGAGCTGATGGTTCCCGCCTTTGGCGTGACCACTTCCAGCGGCTTTTGCGGATCGGCAAAACGCTCAAGGCCGCGTTCGCGCAGGGTGTTAAAGGTGACAATTCGCGCGCCGCGATCGGCAGCGTGACGCAGGCTGTGCAGCATGCGCGGATGGTTGGTGCCGGGGTTTTGCCCGAAGACAAAAATGGCGTCCGCTTTATCAAAATCGACCAGATGAATAGTGCCTTTACCGACGCCAATGCTGCGTTTTAGCCCGGCGCCGCTGGCTTCATGGCACATATTGGAGCAGTCCGGGAAGTTGTTGGTACCGACCATGCGGCCAAACAACTGATACAGGTAAGAGGCTTCATTACTGGCGCGCCCGGAGGTGTACAGCTCAAGCTGGTTGGGGTTATCCATCGCCCGAATATGTTCGCCGATCATCGCCAGCGCATCGTCCCAGCTGATCGGTTCGTAGTGGTCGGTTTGCGGGTTATAGCGCAGCGGTTCGGTCAGGCGCCCCTGATATTCAAGAAAGTAATCACTCTGGCGGTTAAGCGCGCTGACGCTGTGTTGCGCAAAAAACGTGGCGTCAATCTGGCGGCGGGTGGCTTCCCAGGTGACCGCTTTCGCGCCGTTTTCGCAGAAACTGAAGGTGCTTTTATTATCATCGCCCCAGGCGCAACCGGGGCAGTCGAAGCCCCGTGCTTTGTTCATGCGCAACAGGTTGCGCATATTTTTGAGGGCGTTTTTGCTGTCAATGACGAAGCGAGTGGTGGCTTCCAGAGAGCCCAGACCACCGGCAGCGGCGTGGTAGGGTTTAATCGCTGTTTTAAATTTCATTGGTTCTTCCGGATGCGGGTTATTACAGCGTTAGTCTATTTCGTGTAACAACAACCCTTAATCAACAACCACTTTTTATCACACAATTAACGAGATGTTTACCATTTGCGCAACAAGAAGAACAATGAAGTACCGGGGGTTAACCCGGCATGATTTTACGGATCGTGCTGATAAGCGTATGCGCAGCAGGTGACAGCGGCGTATCAACACGCGTGATAATGCCAACCGGATCGCCGATTCCCAGCGGCGGAATCGGCAGGGCGACCAGCGAGCCGAGACGCAAATCATCTTTTACCGCGCCCGATGGCACAAACCAGACGTAGTCAAAGCCGACGGTTAACTGGCGCGACAGCGAGGCGGAGAGCGTCTCGATACAGCCTGCGGGCAGTTTGCAATCCTGGCTGGACAGCAGTTCTTCTGCGCTATCACGCGGAGGGGTGCCTTCCGGCAAAACGACCACCGGCCACTCCAGTACCCGGCTCAATGTAATGGTACTTTGCAGCAGCGGATGATTCGGTCGCACCACCAGTTTCAGTGATTCCAGAAACAGCAGTTCGTAATTAAGGCCGCTCATCAGCTCCGGATCTGACATCCGGCCAATGCCCAGATCGAGCTCGCCGGACTTCAGCCCGGCCAGCAGCATCGGATTATGGGCGGTCGCGACCTGAATCTTAAGATCCGGCTGTTGTTTATGCAGCTGGCCAATCACCGCCGGCAAAATCCCCAGCGCGGCAGTCGGCAGGGCGCCGATACGGATCAGATCGCTTTTCTGTTCCGTTTTATGATCCAGCGACTGCCCGGCAATATTGACGGCATCCAGCACCCGCACCGCATGCGTCAGAAACTGCTCGCCGACATGCGTTAACTGCGCGCCGAGGCGACCGCGTTCAAACAGACGCTTGCCGGTCAGTTGTTCCAGTTCATTCAGCGTTTTCGACAGCGCTGGCTGGCTTAAATTAAGGGTTTCAGCCGCTCTCCCCAGAGTTCCTTGTTGAGCAACAGCCACGAAGGTATGTAAATGGCGCAGGCGAATGCGCTGTGAAAAGAGACCATTTTTTTCCATAAGATGATGTAAAAACTATGCGGATTCGGTGACAAGAAAAGTTGTTTATTTTGATAACTTGATTGCAAAGTATTCTTAACATCTAATCTATTTGAGTTACAAACAAATTTTCCGTGCAGTGTGACGAAACCTGCAACTTTGTATGGGTTTCTCCGGCGATTTCCATAATTTTTCGTTATGTTTTTTGCGCTTCAGCGGCGTCCGTTTCCTGCCACGATCACACTTTGTAAATTTCCCATCACGCGTGTGAATGTGCTTCCTACACTCCAGAAGAGAGCACACAGGAAGGAAAATGAAATGGGTTACAACATCACGGCCGATGAGATACGCGAACAATTTTCACAAGCCATGTCGGCAATGTACCAGCAGGAAGTTCCGCAATACGGCACGCTGCTGGAACTGGTTGCTGATGTGAACCTTGCCGTTCTGGAACACAATCCCCGGTTGCATGAACAACTGGTCAATGCGGATGAGCTGGCGCGGCTTAATGTTGAGCGCCACGGCGCGATTCGGGTGGGCACTGCGGAAGAGTTATCCTGGCTGCGGCGGATGTTTGCCGTTATGGGAATGTACCCGGTGAGCTATTACGACCTGTCGCAGGCGGGTGTACCGGTACACTCTACCGCGTTTCGTCCGGTGGATGACGCCGCGCTGGCGCGCAATCCGTTTCGCATTTTTACCTCGCTGCTGCGGCTGGAGTTGATCGAGAACGAGTCGTTGCGCAACAAAGCGGCGGCGATCCTCGCGAAGCGCGATATTTTTACGCCAGCTTGCCGCCAGTTGATTGAACTGCATGAACTGAACGGCGGTTTTACCGCGCCGCAGGCCGACGCTTTTGTGCAGGAGGCGCTGGAGACATTCCGCTGGCATCGTCATGCCACGGTCGATGAGCAAACGTACCAGGCGCTGCACAACGAGCACCGGCTGATTGCCGATGTGGTCTGTTTCCCTGGCTGCCATATCAACCACTTAACGCCGCGCACGCTGGATATCGATCGTGTGCAGGCGCTGATGCCGAAATACGGTATCGAGCCGAAGATCCTTATCGAAGGGCCGCCGCGCCGTGATGTGCCGATTTTACTGCGTCAGACCAGCTTCAAAGCGCTGGATGAACCGGTGCTGTTCAACGGTGAACATCAGGGAACGCATACCGCGCGCTTCGGTGAAATCGAGCAGCGCGGCGTGGCGCTGACGCCAAAAGGGCGGGCGCTGTACGATCAGTTATTGGCAGAGGCGGGCACCGGCAAAGACAATCTCACGCACCAGTTGCATTTACAGGATGTCTTTAAAGCCTTCCCGGACAGCGAAATGCTGTTGCGCAAGCAGGATCTGGCGTGGTTCCGCTACCGGTTGACGCCGACCGGCGAAGCGCATCGCCAGGCGATCCGTCCCGGCGACGATCCACAACCGCTGATCGAACGTGGCTGGGTAGTGGCGCAGCCTATTACCTATGAAGATTTTCTGCCGGTCAGCGCGGCGGGTATTTTCCAGTCCAACCTCGGCAATGAAACCCAGGCGCGCAGCCACGGCAACGCCAGCAAAGCGCAGTTTGAAGCGGCGCTCGGTTGCCCGGTACTCGACGAATTTACCCTCTATCAGGAGGCATCCGAGCGCAGCAAACGACGTTGCGGTCTGCTGTAAAACAGGTAATCTGCCAGAAATCAGTTATTTCCGGATGATATTGTTATGGAGAATCCTTCCGCGCCGCTGGCGCACACCCGCCACGGCAGCGTGCTGGGCTGTCGCGAAGCGGCCTTTGATGTCTGGCGCGGTATTCCGTTTGCCGCGCCGCCCGTTGGCCCGCTGCGCTGGCGCGCGCCGCAGCCGGTGGAACCCTGGCAAGGGGTTCGCATCGCCGACCGTTTTTCTGCCGCCTGCTGGCAAAACAGCGAGTCTTGCCAGCAGATTGGTGGTGGCGATCCGGGTCAATTCTCTGAAGATTGCCTCTACCTTAATGTCTGGTCGCCCGCCGAACGCGAAAAACCGCTGCCGGTGATGGTCTGGCTGCACGGCGGCGGGTTTACCATCGGTTCCGGCGGGCTGCCGCCGTATGACGGCAAAGCGCTGGCCGCGCGCGGCGTGGTGCTGGTGACGCTCAATTACCGGCTCGGCCATCTCGGCTTTTTCGCCCATCCGGCGCTGGAAGCCGAAGAGGGCGGGCGCGTGTATAACTTCGGTTTGCTCGATCAAATCGCCGCCTTACGCTGGGTGCAGGAGAACATTGCCGCGTTTGGCGGCGATGCGGAAAACGTTACGCTGTTTGGCGAATCTGCCGGGGCGCGTAGCGTGATGGCGCTAATGGCTTCTCCACTGGCAAAAGGGCTGTTTCATAAAGGTATTATTCAGAGCAGCTATACCTTGCCGGATACGCCGCGGGAAGCGGCACTGGCAAAAGGTGAAGCGGTTGCTGCGCATTTTGGCCTGACAAACGCCAGTGCAGAGCAATTGCGGGCGATCCCGGCCGATGCGTTCTGGCCGCTGGTTGCGCCGCTGAAAATTGCCCCCGCGCCGATTGTCGGCGACGAGGTACTGCCGGAACCGACGCTGGATGTGTTTTTTGCCGCAAGGCAGCACCCAATGCCGGTGATGATTGGCTCGAACAGCGATGAAGCCAGCGTGATGGCGGAGTTTGGCGTCGATCTCGCCGGACAGATCGAGAAAATTCGCCGCGAGCAGCGCCTCGGGTTAGGGCTGATTAAATTGCTTTATCCGGGCGTGAAGGGCGATGCCGAGCTGGGCCGCCAGGTGTGTCGCGATATGGCATTTACCACGCTCGGGCTGGTGGTGATGCAGGCGCAGCAACGGGTGCGGCAACCGTGCTGGCGCTACTGGTTTGATTATGTGGCGGAAGCCGCGCATGACACTTACATCAACGGCGCGTGGCACGGTAACGAAGTGCCGTACGTATTCGACAATCTTATGCTTTCGGAGCCATCGCGCAGCTACGTTAACCCGCGCGATCTGGCGTTTGCCGCGCATCTTGCCGATTACTGGGTGCAGTTTGCCCATCATGCCAGCCGTCATTGTGAATCGCTTTCCGGCCCGGTGAACTGGCTGGCCTGCGTGCGCGGGCGCGACAGACTGCTGCGCATCGGACTGAATAAACATGCAGGATTTCGCCTGGTTAATCGCTTTATGCGCGCGCGTCTGAGCTTCTTCCGGCGGGTGATGCGCCACCACGTTAAGCTGGATTAACCGCCAGCAAGCCCTCACGAAACGCCGCCAGCCCGTCGGCTTTACTGCCCGACTGGCGCAGGACCAGCCGGTAGCTGGCACCGGTCTTGATACTCAGCGCAAACGGCCGCTGTAGCCGCCCGGCGCGGATATCCTCAGCCACAACTGTCTCGTCGGCAATGGCCATCCCCAGCCCCTGGATGGCGGCGGTAATCGCCAGATCCATGGTGTCGAAGTGTTGATTTTTCCTCATGGCCGGCTGGAAATCCTGCTGCTTCGCCAGCCACAGGGACCAGTCGGTTTTATCCCGCGTCGGATGCAGCAGCGTCGCTTTCTCCAGCGGCATTCTTGCGGCCAGCGCATTGTTCAGTACCGGCGTCAGCGCCTCTTCAAACAGCAAATCCCCGGCGCTTAACTGCGTGCCGAACACAATCGCTGCGTCATAAGGTTCTGTTTTGAAATTGATGGTGTGATCGGTGGTGGTGGTGAGCGAAATCTGCAACTCCGGGTAGCGCTGCTCAATGTGCAACAGCTTCGGCACCAGCCAGCGCATGGCGCAGGTCGGCGCTTTCAGCCGCACCACCGTTTGCTGCGCGCGGGCCTGGTCGGCAACCATCAACAGGTGCTCAAAGGCGCTGCGCAGTTCCGGCAGCAGGGCGCTGCCCTGCGGGGATAAGTGCAGCCCGCGCGCGTGGCGCTCAAACAACGGAAAGCCAAACCAGCTTTCCAGCGCGGCGATTTTGCGGCTGACCGCGCCCTGCGTCAGGCATAATTCACGTGCGGCGTGCGTCAAATTGAGATGGCGGGCGGTGACCAGAAAGGCGTCAATAGCATTCAACGGCAGGGTTCGGTACGACATGGCGACTCCAGCTATGCGTTTTTATCATGGCTATTATGACAACAATTCGATTGTCGCGACAGCGCACTTTTGGTTTGAATGCTTATGCACTTTTTAGCGAAAGGATGAACAATGACTTTGCGCACGCCGGTGAGAACCCGCTCCAAATTACCTGATGTCGGCACCACCATTTTTACCGTGATTGGCCAGCTTTCCGCCGAGCACAACGCGATTAACCTCTCTCAGGGCGCGCCCAATTTCCCCTGCGATCCGCAACTGGTTGCCGGAGTTACCCGCGCCATGCAGGAGAATCACAACCAGTACGCGCCGATGACCGGGCTGCGTTCGCTGAAAGAGCGCATTGCGCAGAAAATTGCCGATCTCTACCACACGGATTACGACATCGACAGCGAAGTGCTGATCACCGCCAGCGCCAGCCAAGGCTTGTACTCCGCCATTAGCGGGCTGGTGCATCCGGGCGATGAAGTGATCTACTTTGAGCCGTCGTTTGACAGCTATGCGCCGATTGTTCGTTTGCAGGGCGCCACTCCGATTGCCATTAAGCTGACGGTGCCGGATTTCGCCGTTAACTGGGATGAAGTGCGGGCCGCCATTACGCCGCGCACGCGGATGATCATCATTAACACGCCGCACAACCCCAGCGGGCAGGTTTTCTCCCGCGCGGACCTCGATCAACTGGCCGCCTTAACACGCAATACGGATATTGTGATCCTCTCGGACGAAGTGTACGAGCACGTGGTATTTGACGGTGAACCGCATCACGGCATGGCGACGCACCCGCAACTGGCGGAGCGCAGCGTGATCGTCTCTTCCTTCGGGAAAACCTACCATGTTACCGGCTGGCGCGTCGGCTACTGCGTTGCCCCCGCCGAATTGATGGATGAAATCTGCAAGGTGCATCAATTTTTGATGTTCTCTGCCGATACCCCGATGCAGTACGCGTTTGCCGAGCAGATGCGCGATCCGCAAGGCTGGCTGATGCTGTCGTCGTTTTATCAGCGCAAGCGCGATCTGTTGCAAACGCTGCTGGCTGATTCACCGTTCCGCCTGTTGCCCAGCGCCGGTTCTTTCTTCCTGTTAGCGGATTACAGTTCGTTCAGCGATGAGAGTGACAGCGAGATGGTCAAACGCCTGATTACTGATTACGGTGTTGCCACCATTCCGCTGTCGGCGTTTTATACAGACGGGACAGATAACAAACTCATTCGCCTCTCTTTTGCCAAAGATGAGGCCACATTAAGAGCAGGCGCGCAGGCCCTGTGTCGTGTTAAGCCACGCTAAGGAGCGTTAATAATGAAACTAAAAGCACTCTGTCTGGGTATGGGTTTGCTCTGCTCACTCTCTTCATTCGCGGCAACAGAACTGCGTTACGGCGTTGAGGCGGAATATCCGCCGTTCGAGAGCCGCAACGCCGCAGGCGAGCTGGAAGGGTTTGATATCGAGCTGGGTAACGCCATTTGTAAAGCCGCGCAGCTGAAGTGCAGTTGGGTGGAAACCTCGTTTGATGCGCTGATCCCAGGGCTGACGGCGAAAAAATTTGATGCCATTAACTCGGCGATGAACATCACCGAACAACGGCGCAAAAGCATCGATTTCACGCAGCCAATCTACCGTATTCCTTCACAACTGGTCGGTAAAAGCGGCGACGGGATGGAAGCCACTGCGGAAGGGCTAAAAGGGAAAACCATCGGCGTGTTACAGGGTTCCATTCAGGAAACTTACGCCAAAGAGCACTGGGAAAAGCACGGTGTCACGGTGGTGTCGTATAAAGATCAGAACATGGCGTGGGGAGATTTGCTGAACGGCCGTATTGACGCCTCACTGGTGATGTCGGCGGCGGGGCAGGCAGGTTTCCTCAGCAAGCCGCAGGGGAAAGGGTTTGGCTTTATCGGCAAACCGGTATCGGACGATACGATCCTCGGTAGCGGCATCGGTTTTGGGCTGCGCAAAGGTGACGATGCGACGAAAAAACAGCTTGATGCCGCCATTGATAAAGTTCGTGCTGACGGCACCATCAAAAGCCTGGCGGATAAATATTTCCCCGGTATTGATGTTAGCGTGAGCGCAAAATAACGTTTCACTACTCTGGCCCCTGCCGCCTGATGTCCGGCAGGGGCTCTTTTCTCTGCGTAATTCCAGCGTTATACCTCACTTCATATTATTTTCAGCCTGATCTCATCGACAGGAAATATTTTCGGTTTTGAGTAAATTCTCAACTGCCAACAATTGGATTCTCAATGAATTTTGTCTAGAGTGTGCGTTCAATAAAGAAATGCTTTTGTCGCTATTTCGCACAATTGCGAAATGCCATTCTACGACCAGAAGGACGTGTTACCAGGCATGAACCGCAGACGATTTATTCAGGCATCCATGGCCCTTGCAGCCACCTACGGCACCACCGGTGTTGCATCTCTTTTCTCCCGCGCGGCGTTTGCGGCAGAGACGGATATTGCCGATGGGCAGAGCCGCCGTTTTGACTTCTCTGTGCTGCAATCAATGGCGCACGATCTGTCGGAGCAGCCGTGGGGCGGTGCGCCGAAAGCATTGCCGAATACGCTGGCAAACCTGACGCCGCAGGCTTACAACAGCATCCAGTACGATGCGCAGCATTCGCTGTGGAATAACGTCGAAGGGCGTCAACTGGATGTGCAGTTTTTCCACGTTGGCATGGGTTTCCGCCGCCGCGTGCGCATGTTCTCGCTGGATCAGGGAACGCATCAGGCGCGTGAAATTCACTTCCGCCCGGAGCTGTTCAACTATCACGATGCGGGCGTGGATACCAAACAGCTGGAAGGCCAGAGCGACCTCGGTTTTGCCGGTTTCCGTGCCTTCAAAGCGCCGGAACTGGCGCGCCGCGATATCGTCTCGTTCCTCGGCGCGAGCTATTTCCGCGCGGTGGACAGCACCTTCCAGTACGGCCTTTCCGCGCGCGGCGTGGCCATTGACACCTTTACCGATCAGCCGGAAGAGTTCCCGGACTTTACCGCCTTCTGGTTCGAAACCGCGAAACCGTCTGATACCACCTTTACCGTCTATGCACTGCTGGACAGCGCGAGTATCACCGGGGCATACAAATTCGTGATCCACTGCGAAGAGAGCCAGGTGATCATGGAGGTGGATAACCGCCTGTACGCGCGTAAAGACATCAAACAGCTCGGCATCGCGCCGATGACCAGTATGTTTAGCTGCGGCAACAATGAGCGTCGCGTTTGCGACACCATTCACCCGCAAATTCATGACTCTGACCGTTTAGCAATGTGGCGCGGCAACGGCGAGTGGATCTGCCGCCCGCTGAATAACCCGCAAAAACTGCAATTCAACGCTTTCCAGGATGAAAACCCGAAAGGCTTTGGCCTGTTGCAGTTGGATCGCGATTTCTCCCACTATCAGGATGTGATGGGCTGGTATAACAAACGCCCAAGTTTGTGGGTCGAGCCGCGCAACCGCTGGGGCAAAGGGGCGGTAAGCCTGATGGAGATCCCGACTACCGGCGAAACGCTGGATAACATTGTGTGCTTCTGGCAGCCGGAAAAACCGGTGAAAGCGGGTGACGAGTTTGCTTTCCAGTATCGTCTCTACTGGAGCGCGATGCCGCCGGTACGTTCACCGCTGGCGCGCGTCTACGCGACCCGCACCGGGATGGGCGGCTTCCCGGAAGGCTGGGCGCCGGGCGAGCATTATCCGGAGAAATGGGCGCGTCGTTTTGCCATCGATTTCGTCGGCGGCGATCTGAAAGCGGCTGCGCCGAAAGGCATTGAGCCGGTGATCTCGCTCTCCAGCGGCGAAGCGAAACAGGTTGAAATCCTGTATGTGGAACCGTTCGACGGTTACCGTATTCTCTTTGACTGGTATCCGACCAATGATTCCACCGATCCGGTGGAGATGCGCATGTTCCTGCGCTGTCAGGGCGATGCCATCAGTGAAACCTGGCTGTATCAATATTTCCCGCCCGCGGCGGACAAGCGTAACTACGTTGACGACCGCGTGATGCGTTAATCTTCCTTCGCCCCCGTTTGGGGGCGAATGCTTTCCGGAGGCGTAATGGCAACGGAACATCACTCAGATACCACCATTCCCGTTAACGACCGTATTGCCCTGCAGGCCGCAGACGAACGCTTTGTGCATGATTTATACCAGTTGATCGTGAAAAATCGCGACGATTTGCAGCAGTTTCTCGACTGGCCGCAGTATGTGCGCACGGTGGACGATACCCGTAAAACGCTACAGAGCAATATGCTGCTGCACCAGCGTGGCTACGCGAAGACCTTTATGATCGTTGTTGATGAGGTTGTCACGGGCGTGCTGGCGTTTAACGCCATCGAACCGCTCAACAAGACGGCCTATATCGGTTACTGGCTGGATAAAGAGGCTCAGGGGCAGGGGATTTTGTCGCAGGCGTTGCAGGCGCTGATGGCATTTTATGCCCGCCGGGGCGATGTGCGGCGCTTTGTCATCAAATGCCGGGTGGCTAATCACGCCAGTAATCAGGTGGCGAAACGTAATGGTTTTACGCTGGAAGGCTGCCTGAAACAGGCGGAATTTCTCAACGGCCAGTATGACGACCAGAATATCTGGGCAAAAATTATCGTCAACGGCCAGCGCGCTTAATCTGCGCGCAGCCAGTCAATAAATGCACGCATCGTCGAAGACATGGTTTTCCCCGCTGTCCAGCACAGGTAGTAACCGTCAAACTCCATTTCCCACGCAGTCAGAATCCGCACCAGCGCACCGGAAACCAGGTGCGCTTCAACCCGCTCAGCGGTGACTTGCGCAAGACCAAGCCCGGCGATGGCGGCCTGATACTGGCGTTCACGATCGTCCACCACCAGATTCCCCGACAGCGGCAGCGTCAGCGTCTGGTTGTTCCCCTGAAATTGCCAGGCAGCAGGCATTGCGGCACCAGGCCAGCGCCAGCCAATGCAGTTGTGCTGGCGCAAATCATGGGGGTGGCGGATCGGCGCGTGTGACGCCAGATAAGTGGGAGAGGCGACCACAATCTGGTGCAGGTGGCCGCCGACAGGAACGGCAACCAATCCCGGATCCAGCACCTCGCCCAGCCGTAGCGAAAGATCGTACCCGCCGGATACCAGTTCAACCGGCGCATCCTGCGTGGTGATATCGATACGCACATCAGGCCAGGTGGCCAAAAAGCCAGGGACTTTTCGATCAAGGAAACGCTGCGCCGCCGAGCGAAAAGCATGAATTCGTAGCGTTCCCCGCAGGGAGCGGCTGCGGGATTGCGCACTGCCAAACGCCTGCGTCAGATTTTCCAGCAATGGCGCAGTGTGCTGATAGAGCGCCTGACCATCATCGGTGAGATTGACGGAACGCGTTGTGCGGTTAAACAGCCGCAGCCCCAACCGCTCTTCCAGCGCCGCGATCTGCTGGCTGACGGCTGATGCGGAGAGACCCAACTGCGCGGCAGCCGCCCGGAAGTTTAGGTGTTCCGCCACCACCAAAAATGTTTTTAACGCGACAAAATCGCTGCTGCTGATCATCCGTTCCCCGGCACCATTGTTAAGTTCAGCTAATCACTGCATGCAATAATGTGCTGATTATAGAATGAATAAGAACAGTTATAGTCGCTGTCAGTACATAACAGGAGAAACCGACCGTGACTGATGAGATTGTGCAGCGACTTCAGCGAATCGAAGACACATTAGCCATTTATGAACTGATTGCCTCACATCCGCCGAGTGCAGATACCGCACTTGCCGATTACACCGCATCGATTTATATGCCGGACGGGATATTTGATCGCGGCGGGAGTCTGGACGGTGCTCAGGGCGCGGAGGCGATCGCCGCCTTTATCCTCCGCCCGGAACATGAAGAGGCGATTCGGGGAGGGCTGGCGCATTTTGCTGGTTTGCCGCTTATCGACTTGCGCGGTGACCGCGCCACCGTGACCTCATATTTACAGATCATCGCGCTGGATAAGCAGGGCGAGCGTCGGGAACTCGCCAACCATGGCGTGTCAACCGGGTATCGTATTCACCGGGTTGTGGTTAACCGCTGGCTGCTTGAACGCCATGCCGGGCGCTGGAAAATACGCAGCAGAACGCTGCTTCCTGTGGATGGCAGCGACGCACCGCGTCAACTGTTAGCCCGCGGTTTGTCCAGCGTTCTTCAATCGCAAAACTAGCTGGTCGCCTGCGAAACCGCTTTACGCAATCCATTGACGGCGGCGGAATTCATCGGTGTCACCAGCGCGTAGTTATAATGTTCATCGCTCCAGTATTGCGCCATGACATCGTCTGCCTGACGTTCACCGTGCGGTAATTTCACCGGGCTGAGCGGACGAATGTACCAGCCAACCCGCGTGCCGCTCGGCCCCTGATACATAATCAGCGCGGCGGGTCCTTGCGCGGTGGCAATCAACCGTCCGCCAACCAGCGTAAAGCCGTACTGCTCCAGGTTCGGCGGCTGATGGCCGTTAATAAAATAGCGCGACACCCAGCGGGTTAGTTCTGTTTGCTGCGTGGCAACCACATCCATCGGCGTGACGGCGCTATTATCAAATAGCTTGTAAGCCTGTACCGCATCTTCCATCGGCTGATGGGTCATCAACATTTGCGACTCTTTCATCTGCCAGCCGGTGAAACCGCCGACGCTCAGCGCCAGCACCAGCGCGAATGCTGTTGCCAGTTTCCACTGGCGTTGCTGCCGCACCTGCCGACGGAAATAGTGCGGTTCGGGGCTTTCCAGTTGCACGTGTTGCTGCTGCATTGCCTGGCGCAACTGCTGCGCATCGCGCCGCCATCCTGCGACTTGTGCGGCAGCCGCCGGGTTTTGCGCCAGATAGTGTTCAATCCGCTTTGAGGTCGCTTCATCGGTTTCGCCATCCATCCAGGCATGCAGATCGTGTTCATCAGGTGGCAGCGTCATTTCAGTCTCCTCAGCGGTAACGGTGTTACCTTACCTTCTAATTTCTCATGCAACATTTTGCGCGCCCGCGACAGGCGGGACATTACGGTGCCGGTCGGAATATCCAGCGTAGCGGCCACCTCTTTATAACTCAGCCCTTCAACGCTCACCAGTAGCAGAATGACGCGATACTCGGTGGGCAAGGTGGCGAACAGCGCCAGCGTATCGTCGGCAATTGCCAGCGACTCCGACGAGTCGCTAAGCGCTTCCTCGCCGGTAAAAAAGCTGAGCAGCTTCATATAGCGTTTGCGTCGCCGCTCGCCGTCAATAAATTGCCGGTAGAGAATAGCGAACAGCCAGGCGCGCAGGCTTTCCGCCCCGGCGTTATCCGGCCTGCGCGTCAACGCTTTCGTCAGGCAGTTTTGCACCAGATCCTCCGCGCTGTGCGGATTACGGGTTAGCCACAGGGCAAAACGCTGCAAATGCGGCATCACCTGACGAATTTGATCATCGGTCAGTTGCATAGATAGCCTTTATCGCTTGCGGGTTCCGGACATACTTTCAAATACCCCGTCACGCAGTATCAACGCGTGTAATAAGGCGGCGGCCAGATGCAGCATCACCGTGATAAATAGCGCCAGCGCCACCACAGAATGCAGCGGACGCAGGATCGCGTACCAGTCATTATTTACCGGCAGAATCGGCGGTAAAACGAAGCCTGAACCTAATGATACAGGGTAGCCTGCCGCCGACAGCATTGCCCAGCCGATCAGCGGTTGCGCCAGCATCATCGCATAGAGCGCCCAGTGCGAGAGGTGCGCCATCGCGCGCTGCCAAGCAGGCAGCGAAGCCGGTAACGCTGGCGTGGCAGTATAAAATCGCAGCCACAAACGCACGATCACCAGGACGAGAATCATCATACCCAGCGGTTTATGAATCGACACCAGCAAACTGTGCAGCGACGAGATGGTTGAGACCATCAGCACGCCAATAAACAGCATGGCGATGATCGCCGCCGCCATCAGCCAGTGCAGGACGCGCAGCGCCGGGTGGAAATAAGCAACCTGTTTCATCAGTGGGCTCCTGTCTGTGCGGTTTGTTCGCGGGTGCGCGCGTTGTACGATTTGGCGTAGGCCGCCGAACGCGCATTCAGTAACGGATCGTCAGAGGCGGCGATGCCATCAGGCAGGATCAGCGGATCATAATTGATGTCATTGCACGGGCCTTGTTGCTGGGCAATGGCCTGGCTCAGCTCCAGCGTTCCGGCATTGATGGTCTGGCGATCGGCGGGCCAGACTTGCGATGCGCGGCTGCCGTCATCGCCTTTTCCGGCCACGGTGATCAGCAGATCCCACTGTAATGGCCCTTGTGCCAGGCGCTGCTGGATATCTTTTTGCAGAAAATCGTTATCGTTTTTCTGCGCGGCGCCGATCGGCTGATAAGCGGTGTGCGGCACCACGCTCCAGCGCACCAGATGCGACGCGCCGGATTTGTCGATAAAGCGGAAGGCATTCAGGCTGTTAAAGCGATCGCTCGCCCAGCTTGAGGAGGGGACGTTCTGTTTCGCCCACGCCAGAAACGGCATAATCTCGGGGTTTTTCTGCACAAACGCTTTGAATTTCTCCGGGTTCGGCTTACCGGTTGCCGGATCCGGCAGTGAAGCGACTTGTAGCTCATAAAACTGTTCTACCGTCGAAACCGGGAAAAAAGGCATGGCGTTCATTCCGCTGCGCCACTGTTCACCGTTTGCCAGTTGAAAGGCCAGCGCCAGGCTACGAACCGGCACAGCGTAATCCGGTGCGGAGGGATTCCCGCCAGCAATGGCAAAACGCCCGGTCACCGGTGTTTCTCCCGGCGCAAATACCGACGCCCGTGAAAGTGCGCTGGCATTGCCGTTAGAGATAAAACGCCCGATCACACAAATGCCTTTGGCATGATTGCGGCGAAACCCCGGATGTTCGCCACCGGCTTGTTGCAATACGCCGACCAGCTTGTCGGAGGTTAGCCGCTGCGGCGACAACCAGCCGCCGCCCCATAAAAACAGTACGATCAACAGCAGTGGAACCAGTGCAATAACGGCAAGGCGCGTGATTAACTGGCGTGGAGTAAAGGGAGTTTGGGTCATTTTTCGCTCATCCTGCTAACAATGAGCAGATAAGACGAACAGGCGGGAGGTTTATTCCCGCCTGGTGAAAAAAAAGTTCAGTCAGCGAAAAATTGCCGGAAAGGGGTTAAGCGTCGGGGTTCATGGCCTGAAAAATTTGCGCAAAAGTTCCCTCTCTTTCCGCCCGGCGCCGGGGTTTATCGCGCTCAAGCAGGATCTCGCCGTCCGGATGCGCCTGCTGCTCAAGAAGTCGCATCACTTCATTGATATAGTCGGGCAGCGGCATGGCGCGCGGATCGGTGGCCTGCTCGCGACCGGTTAATGTCGTCTGCACATAGGGCGGCGAGAGTTCAAGAACCTCCAGCGGAATGGGCTTAAGCTGATGGCGCAGGCAGAGCAGCCAGGTGTGCAAAAAGGCCTTACTGGCGCAGTAGGTCGGGAAATCGGCGCGCGGTACGAAAGCCAGAGCGGAACTGGTTGCCATCAATGTTGCCTGCGGCTGCTGTTTGATTATGGGAAGCAGCGCCGCCGTTGTGCGGATCACGCCCATAATATTGGTATCGACGATCTGTTGCGCCACATCCGCGCTCCAGCTATCGCGCGTGAAATCCTCCGCCTGCGAGATCCCGGCATTGGCGATCAGCACATTCAGCCCCGGGAAGTACGCCCTGGCGTATTGCGTCAAGGCGGCAAGCTGAGCGTCATTGCCAACATCCAGGCAAAACCCGGCCATGCCGGGGTTCTCGCGCAGCATCTCATCAATCAGCGTCTGGCGACGCCCGGTGATAATCACCTGATTGCCCCGTTGATGGAACGCTTGCGCCAGCGTACGGCCAATGCCGCGAGTACCGCCGGTGATCAGAATAGTATTGCCGTTAATTTTCACAGAATATCCTCTCCAGCCATTAATAACGGAAAGGCGACGACAGCCACAACGGGCTAAGGGGGAAAAGTTGTCGAGTGCCGCGCCATAGTGGCCCCTGTTTTCTCTGCTGAGACCCTGGGAACCCGGGCGCGTTGGATGACGGTAACGCCTACGGCACTGGAAGAAATGCCCGCTGAGTATAAACAGCACTTTTACAGCGGGCAAGAGGAGCGTGCCAGGCAGATTCACCGCCCGGCACAGAGAGGATTACTTGATCACGATATCCGGGAAGCTGGCTTTAACACAGCGGGTGTAGTCGCCTTTGACCAACGCGCTGAAGTCATTTTCCTGCCAGTTGACCAGTTTACAGGCGTAGGATTTACCGCCCGGGTTGCTGGCGACATAGCTGTCATCTTTCACCCAGAACAGATTCAGCGCCGCAGAACCGGTTTCAGTGAACTGCTTCATACCTTTACAGCCCAGCACTTCATTTGCCGGTACCGGTACGCCCAGTTGTTTGGCAAATTCCTGGTAGTAGCTGATGCGGTTTAACGACTGTGCAATCTCGGTGCTGCCGCCGCACTCAACGCCGCCGTTGATGATCTGCGTCGTCACGCCGAAACCCGGAACCAGACCGTTGGCTTTATCGGCATCGTTCGGCTGCCAGCTACCATCGATAACCGCCTGCATGCTCGGTTTCGGCGGCTGCGGCTGAACGTAGAAGAAGATGGCGCTTGCCAGGTTCAGCCAGGTATCAGCTACCAGTTGCGGCTGTTTCAGCAGAACATTGACGTCGCCATACATCGCCTGGGAGAACTGACCATAGTTGAAGTTGTAGCTCAACTGCTTGGCACCGCGGCCAAAGTAGCTCAGCTTGTTGCCGTTGGCGTCCTCCGCGCAAGGCCAGGCTTTGCCCTGCCAGGTTGTCGGATCGCAGGTTGCGCCGGTGTACTGATCGTAAGCGCTTTCGGACATGCCCATCTCACGCACCCAGTGGAGACCCTGCTGCCACTGCGCCACGTCGCTTTGCGCCGCGTGTTCACCGGTTTCCTGTACGAAGTGGGCGAACATGGTGGCCAGCGTTTTTTTACAGATGGCGTCTGCATCTTTGCCATCGGTATGATCGGCGCAAAGAATCGGGAATTTACCCACTGCTTTCAGGAAGTTATCGTAGGTATAAGCCGGATCGCGATGCGGGAAGAACACTTCCCATTTTTCAGCGGTGATCAACTGCTCTACGCGTTTTACGTTCGCCGGGTTTGTGGCAGCGCCCGGCTGAATTTTTTCAACCAGCGCGTTGTCCAGCGTCTTCAGCGCATCTTTTACCGCGACCAGCTGCGGGAAATCGGTCAGTTGTGCTTCCTTCGCGTCCAGATCGGCCTGCGAGACTTCTAAACCCGCTTCCGGCGTACCGTTCAGCAGAGACCAGGCGCTTTCCCACGCCCAGCCTGTACCCGGCATGTAAGCCTCAGAGCTGCTGCTGCACCAGTTAGCGACATTACAGACATAATCTTTGCCTGCGTTATTGACGATATCGCCCTGCTTATACGCGTGACCGGCCTGGAAAGGAGGGTACTCAGACGGCGTTGGGTCCGGCTGCGGTTCTGGATCCGGCTCAGGTTCAGGCTGTGGTTCCGGCTCTGGATCGGTACCGGTGGATTCGCCAATTTTTTTCCAGACGTTTTCCCAGGTATTCTGCACGGACGGGCTCGGTTTCTCGCCCGGGTTGGCATACCACTGTGCTTCATAATCTATTTTATTATCGGTAACTTTTTCACCGCCCATATAGGCTTTACTGATGTCATATTGCGGATAAGCAAATGCATTACAGGAAACAATAATTCCAGTAGCAATAAGCGATAAAGCAAACTTTCCCTTAAAAAGATTCATTAGAATCACTCCATGTTTTTGAAATGCCAACGGTTTTAAAAAATAAAAAATAAGTAAAGGCAATGCGAAATGTCATCGTTTTTCCGCGACGGATTTCAGCAAAATAAACGGCGGGTTCATTAGATGCAGATCAATTTTTATTTCGTGGGGGAATTTTCATTACACTTCATGGATAATTCTATTCCCGCCGGGAAATTATCTTTCCAGCGGGAATAATGGCGGGGGAATATTTATATCGCGCCAGCCAGCGGCGTGCGGGTAATACGCTGATCGCTATTGATGACTTTCGGGCCGCGCAGCAGAATATTTTCGCCCTCCAGCGCTTCGACAACCGCATCGTCGCTCAACGTCACCTGATGCTCGATCAGCACATTTCCGTGAATACGCACGTTGCCCTGAACCACAATTTTTTCATCGAGTTGCAGCGGGCCGCCGCTCAACCGCGCATTGCCGCCGACCAGCACATGGTGTTTGAGCACGCAATTGCCTTCTACCACGGCGTTTTCCGCTACCTGCGAGCTGTAACGTAACGTCGGGATCTCATCGTCTCCGGCGCCAGCGATCACTTTGGCATTACCGTAAACTTTGGCGCAGTCGCACACCCAGACGTCGTTCTGTTCATTCCCTTCAAGCAGGGCAAAATCGAAAATTTCCGCCCGATGTTCAATAAAGGCGTAATTCACGATAGCGTCGCCATAGATTTGTGCCTGATGCACCACGCGCGAGTGGCTAACGGTGGCCCGGTCGTAAATTTGCAGGATCTGCTCGCGTTCCGGCGTTAACCCTTTGGCGGCAAAGATATTGCAACCGTGCAGAATGCGCGCATTACCGCGCAAACGGCACTCGCCGCGTACTGTCGAAAACTGTACGGTGACGTTGTCACTTAATTCGGCGCCGTGGCTGATTTCACAGCCGTCCACCCAGGCGTTATCTTTGATCACCACCTCATGGCAGATAACGCAGGGCTGCGTTATCCGTGCGTTGCCACTGATGCGGCTACCGAGAAAAACCATGCTATTTTCGTCATAAATCCAGCAGTTTCCTTGCTGATCGACGACATTTTCCTCATCGATCCAGCCGCCATAACTGCCCGCGGTGACGTCATTAAAATCACGCAGCGCAATAATCTGGCGCAGCGTGACCGTTTTTTTCTCGCCGCCAATCTGATAACTAAATGTGCGCGACTCATCACTGAGACGATATTTATTCATGCTACGTATCTCCCGTCAGCCTGAGTTAAACGTAGCAAATTTTCTGCCGCTGGCTATCGGCGGATGAAATTCATAAAATGCATGCCAAATGCACATTAAAGGTACTGACTGACTATGACGACCCGCCCTGAAAACTACTTTACGGAAAAATATGAACTCACCGCGACGCACTCCGAAGTGCTGAACGCCCTGAAATACATCCAGCCGGGGAAGGCGCTGGATCTCGGCTGCGGCAATGGCCGCAACAGCCTGTGGCTGGCAAGCCAGGGTTTTGAGGTGACCGCCTGGGATAAAAACCCGAACAGCCTTAACAACCTGAAAGCGATTCGCGATGCCGAAGGGCTGGAAAACCTGCACATTGATGCGGCGGATTTAAACACTCTGCAATTCGACGGTGAATACGATTTTATCCTCTCGACCGTGGTGCTGATGTTCCTCGAAGCGCAAACCATTCCCGGGCTTATCAACAATATGCAGCGCTGCACCAACGCGGGCGGTTATAACCTGATTGTGGCGGCGATGGATACGGCAGATTTCCCGTGCACGGTCGGTTTCCCGTTTGCTTTTAAAGAGGGAGAACTGCGCGAATACTACGCCGGTTGGGAGCTGCTGAAATACAACGAAGAGGTCGGTGAACTGCACCGCACCGACGCCAACGGTAACCGCATTAAACTACGTTTCGCCACCATGCTGGCGCGCAAACCTGCCTGATCCCGTCCTGCTCGCGGGCAATCTCTGCCCGCGTTTTCTGCTCGCTGTTCGCCATATGAGGGCGCTGGAAACGGCCTTGAATGCGCGGGAAAGCAACCAGATGTGTTAACGCGCTGCCAGCAGGCAGAGCTGTAACGCCACGTTGTACGAGGCTTCAAACGCTTTCAGTGGCAGAAATTCGAAGCGCGAATGGAAGTTGTGCGCACCGGTAAAGAAGTTCGGCGTCAGCAAACCTTTGGCGGACAGCGCTGCGCCATCGGTGCCGCCGCGCATCGGTGTCGGTTTCGGCGTAATGCCCAGCGATTCCATCGCTTCAAACATCAAATCGATCGCCCGGCGATCTTCGCCGATAGCGTTACTGATATTGCTGTAGGTATCGCTGATGCTGTATTCCACTTTGGCTGTGGGGTATTGTGCGGCGATTTTGGCGGCAACGTCGGCGATCTGCTGTTTACGGCGGGCAAAACTTTCACTGTCGAAATCACGGATGCTGGCGCTCAGCTCGGCGTGCCCCTGTACCGCATTGATACCGTTAAACCAGACATAACCTTCGCGGCCAGCGGTGTGTTCCGGCGTTTGTTGGCGGTCAAAATGGCTGATGTAATCCATCGCCATCAGCAGGGGGTTAACCAGTACGCCTTTCGCCGACATCGGGTGCGCGGTCACCCCGGTAAAACGGATCTGCGCGCTGGCGGCGTTAAAGTTTTCATAGACGATCTCGCCCAGCTCGCAGCAGTCGATGGTCCAGGCAAAATCAACGTCAAAACGGGTTAAATCCAGCGCTTTGGCCCCGCGCAGCCCGACTTCTTCATCCGGCACAAAAGCCACCACAATATCGCCGTGGCGATGTTCGGCGGTGAGGTTTTCCAGCAGCGTCATGACGACGGTTACCGCCGCTTTGTTATCCGCGCCGAGCACGCTGGTGCCGTCGCTGAAAATAATCTCTTCATTGGGATAAGCCAGAATTTCCGGGTGTTCCGCCACGCGCAGCCAGATATCTTCGCGGGCATTCAGGCAGAGATCTTCACCTTCAAAACGCAGGATCTGCGGATGAATATGCGGCGACAAACCGACATCAACGGTATCAATATGCGTAATAAAACCGATGCGCGGTGCGCACGGCACATTGCCTTTTTTCACGGCGGTCACGGTCGCGTGGTCATCAATCACGATCTCATCCAGCCCCAGTGTTTTCAGCTCATTCGCCAGCTCGCGTGCCATATCAAACTGCCCGACGGTGGTCGGCAGTGTTGTCGCAGTGGCATCGCTCTGGCTGGTGATAGTGAGGTAACGAAAGAAGCGATGAGTTAATTGACTGGTGAGAGACGACGGCATAGTGATTCCTTCTTTATTTGAATTATCAGGTGTTTGCAAATTCACTTTAATGTTATTTATGAAAGGGCAAACAACAAGCATTTAAAAGAAAACAACAGGAAAAACTATGATAAGCAAACCGACAACACTTGCTCTGGCATTGGCTTCGCTTGTAGTCAGTTCTTCTGTCGCCGCTAAGACTCTGGTCTATTGTTCAGAGGGATCGCCAGAGAACTTCAACCCGCAACTTTACACCTCCGGCACCAGCGTGGATGCCAGCGCCGTACCGGTTTACAACCGGCTGGTGGATTTTAAAGTCGGCACCACCGAGTTGCAGCCGAGCCTTGCGGAAAGCTGGGACGTGAGCGAAGACGGTAAGGTTTATACCTTCCACCTGCGTAAAGGGGTGAAGTTCCAGAGCAATAAATACTTCACGCCAACGCGCGATTTTAATGCCGACGATGTGATCTTCTCGTTTATGCGGCAAAAAGATGCCAATAACCCGTACCACAACGTCTCTAACGGCACCTATTCCAACTTTGAAAGCCTGGAATTCGGTTCGCTGATCACCGCCATCGATAAACTCGACGACCATACCGTGCGCTTTACGCTGGCGCGCCCGGAAGCGCCGTTCGTCGCCGATCTGGGCTGGTATTTTGCTTCGATCCTTTCTGCCGAATATGCCGATGCGATGCTGAAAGCCGGCACCCCGGAGCGGGTGGATACGGACCCGATCGGCACCGGGCCGTACCGTCTGGCGCAGTACCAGAAAGATTCGCGCATTCTGTTCACCGCGTTTGATAACTACTGGCAGGGCAAAGCGAAAATCGACCGCCTGGTGTTCAGCATCACCCCGGATGCCTCAGTGCGCCTGGCAAAACTGGAGAAAAACGAGTGTCAGGTGATGCCGTTTCCCAATCCGGCGGATCTGCCGCGTCTGAAAGAGAATAAAGATATCACCCTGTTAAGCAAAGCCGGGCTGAACACCGGTTTCCTCGCCTTTAACACGCAAAAAGCGCCGCTGGATAATGTCAAAGTGCGCCAGGCGCTGGCGATGGCCATCAATAAACCGGCCATCATTCAGGCGGTCTTCCAGGGCACCGGCACCGCTGCGAAAAACCTGCTGCCGCCGGGCGTGTGGAGCGCCGATAGCGAACTGAAAGATTACGATTACGACCCGGAAAAAGCGAAAGCGCTGCTGAAAGAGGCCGGGCTACCGGCTGGCACCACCATTGATTTGTGGGCGATGCCGGTTCAGCGTCCCTATAACCCGAACGCCAAACGTATGGCGGAGATGATTCAGGCGGACTGGGCGAAAGTGGGCGTGCAGGCGAAAATCGTCACCTATGAGTGGGGCGAATACCTGAAACGCGTGAAGGGCGGCGAACATCAGGCGGCGCTGATGGGCTGGACGACGGCCACCGGCGACCCGGATAACTTCTTCGGCCCGCTGTTTACCTGTACCTCGGCCAATGGCGGCTCCAACTCGGCGAAATGGTGCTACAAACCGTTTGATAACCTGATCGCCGAAGCGAAAGCCACCACCGATCACGAGAAACGCGTGGCGCTTTACAAACAGGCACAGCAGATGATGCATGACCAGATGCCTGCGGTGATGATTGCCCACTCAACGATTTTCGAACCGGTACGTAAAGAGGTGCAGGGCTATGAAATCGATCCGTTTGGCAAACATATTTTCTGGCAGGTGGATCTGAAAAAATAACTTTTGCCGCCTGGTTAAGACAGGCGGCAATAAATGAACTGCCCAGATATCGTCTTAAAACCTTTAGCGCTTTTAGCCTGGGCACACAATATGTTCCGTTTCGCATCTCTAAAGGTGCCAAATCCAGCGAAAGGATCGGTCAATTTACAGGCTATACGCTCCATGCGTAATCCACATTTTTGATCCTGAAGCGGAAAAGGGGCGGAACAATCCCGCCCGGTGGTTACTGGATATCGTACGCCAGCCGCATCGTTACCGGCTTTCCGTCGTCCTGCCAGGTTGCGGTGGGGTCAAGAGAGTAGACGCGACCACGGTAGGAAATGCGCAAGTAATCGTGTTCTGAGGTAATTGACGTGATTTCACCGGTTCCCTCCATGAATGGCCACTGGTCATGCAGTAGCTTAACCGCGTCGTTAGGGTCATCAGGCTGGTTAGCCGACAAGTAATACCTGACAACGGTTGGCACCGTGGCGTTGCCCGTTCTGTTTTGCGTTGCATAGAGCCACAAACCAGGCTGCACTTGCTTCGCCGACAGAAATTCGTCACCGGTTTTGCGATCGCCTTCGCGCATCCATACGAACCCGACCACGACGACGAGCAGAATGATGGTCACGAGTGCGTGCGCACCTCTAAAAACCGTGCTGGCGCGCATACCTGATTCCCTCCCTTATCGCTCTCTGATCTTCGGGATCGTCACCGTAAGGCGGTCCCTGCCAAAAATAGCCCCATTTTTCAGTATTTGATGTATTCGCAGCAAGCTGTGCCGCGCCAGCTGCAATTAACAGAATGTTTTCGGGTATTCCCGCAGCGGTACCGGTAGCGCCATAGTTAAAATTTCCAAATTCAGCCCAGGCCCGGTTTTTCTGTTTGTAGTCCCACGGTCCACCGTTTCTTACTTTTTGATAGAACCAGTAATAGGTCTGTGCTGGCGCCATGTTGCGCCCGTAGCTGCGGGTTCTGGCCTCAGCCATATTATTCCAAACAATATGCCGCCCAGGACCCGTTAGGGGTATTGATGCCATTCTTTCCTCTTTATCTGTCGTTGTTCCCTCGCCAGACAGAAAATCACAGGCAGCGTAGTGGGTCAATTCGACACGAGCAATGGACTATCTTCGTCGGGCAATCTTTTGATCTCGCGCGGTTTTTTGTCCCGCCGCACTGTGAATGCATTTGCTATAACTTAATGGCAATCGTGCACTCACAGGGAATTTCTTATGCGTAATCATGCGTTGGTTAGCGTTGCCGTATTGACCGGTCTGCTGGCGTTATCTGGCTGTGCCTCAAAAGTGACCGCGCCGGAAAAATACTCCGGCTTTTTGAAAGATTATTCTGGCTTGCAGGAAACCACTTCAGCAACCGGCAAACCGGTGCTGCGCTGGGTGGCGCCGGGATTTGACCCGGCAAAATATGACAGCATTGTTTATCACCCGGTAACCTATTATCCGGTAGCCAAACCCACCAACCAGGTGAATCAGCAGGTGCTGGATGGCGTACTCAATTACACCAACAGCAAACTGAAAGCCGCTGCCGCAGCGCGCAAACCGCTGGTCACTTCGCCGGGAGCGCACAGCCTGATCTTCCGCGGCGCGATTACCGGCGTTGACGCCAGCAAACAGGGGTTGCAGTTCTATGAAGTGATCCCGGTGGCTATGGTGGTTGCGGGCACGCAGATGGCAACCGGCCACCGCACCATGAATACGCATCTCTACTTTGAAGGCGAGCTGATTGACGCCCAAACCAATGCGCCGGTGTTGAAAGTCGTGCGCAAAGGCGAGGGCAAAGATGTGAGCAATGAAAAGGCGCAGGTCACCGTCGACTCCCTGAAACAGGTGGTTGACGATATGGCGACCGACGCCACGATGTTTGATATCAGCAAACGTTAGCTTTACGCCGCAAACCGCGTCCGCCCAGCCAGTTTTCCGGGCGGGTAAACATCACCAGATTGCCGGTGAGGATCAGCAGTAAACCGGCAATCGCATTCAGATGCCAGACGTAACCCTCGTAAAAGGTCGAAATGCTCAGCGCAACCAGCGGAAACAGCAAAGTGCTGTACGCCGCTTTGCTCGGACCAATGCGGCCAACCAGCGTAAAGTACGCGCCAAAACCGATCACCGAACCGAACAGCGCCAGATAGACCAGCGCACCGAGGTAGCTTGTCGTCCACTGCGGCGTAAAATCGTCGCCACGCAGCAGGCCAATTGCGCCCATAATCAGCGTGCCGTAGAGCATCGCCCAGCTATTGGTGGTCAGGGTTTCCAGCCCTTTACGCTGATGGCGCAGGCTTATCATATTGCCAAACGAAAAGCCCAGCGTCCCCAGCGCCGACAGACCAATGCCCAGCAGCAGCGTGCTGCTCCAGCCGCTGGTGATCAGATCTTCCCAGAACAGCGTCACAATACCGGTTAGCCCCAGCGCAACAGCAACAAAGAAGCGCGCTGGCGGTTTTTGCCCGAAGAACAGATAGCTGTTGACGGCGTTAAACAGCACCGCCATCGAAAAAATAACCGATTCCAGCCCGGTGTTAATCCACGCGGCGGCAGTATAAAAACACCAGAAGTTAAAGCCGAAGACACAACTGCCTTGCAGCAGACAAAACAGGTGATCGCGCAGCGGTAAACCACGCAGTTTGCGCCGAACCAGCAGCACCAGCATGATTGCCGCCGTTGCCAGCGCAAAACGCCAGAAAATCGACACCGGCGCGGGCACCGGGCCTTGTTGCAGAAAAATCGCAATCCACGTAGTTCCCCAAATAACCACCACCAGACCGTACAGCAATGCGTTCATAGTCATTTCCGATGCGAAAAACGAACCCTGAGTGTGGCAAAACGCGGGCAGGGGCGATTGCACGGGGTTGCGCCGGACTTGCATATTCTTGCGCTTTTCTTCACACAACGCTGGAATCCGGCTTCAGCTATTCATAGACTGGGGTTCTGGTTGATCAATGATAATTTCCGCGAATGTCTGACCACTACGAAGCCTTTGAAAATCTGAGCAAACACAACACCGTATTGCACAATTCGGTGGCGCTTCACTCTGGCATTCAACTGGCCGTCTGGTCGAACAAACGCGACAACATTACGCAGTACTGCAACCATCATACGCTGAGCCTGTACGTGGCCGATGGCTACGAGAGCTACCACAAAACCGCGTATGGCTGGAAAAACGGCGGCGGGCCGGATCGTTTTTGCCTGATGCCGAAAGAGAGCGAATCGGTGTGGGACATTCGCGATGATTTGACCTTCGTCCACCTTTATTGCACCGATGAGCATTTGCGGGACGTCGGGGAGCGGGTCTGGGATCGCAGCCCGGCCGCGTTCACCCTTGATGAGAAAACCTTCTCGCAGGATGCGCGCATCACCGCGCTTTATCGCCAGTTTCTGCTGGATTGCGACTGGCAGCAAAATGCCAACCAGCTTACGCTGAGCACCGCTTCAACACTGCTGCTGACGCATCTGGTGCAGCACTACAGCAATGTGCAGTGGCAATTGCCCGTGGTGAACGGCGGTCTGGCACCGGTGGCGCTGCGTAATGTGCTGGATTATATCGAAGCGCATCTGGCGCAGGCGTTGTTGCTCTCAGATCTGGCCGCGCAGGTTGCGCTCAGTGAATATCACTTTGCCCGCATGTTTCGCCAGTCGATGGGCGTTGCGCCGCACCAGTTTGTGATGCAGCGCCGGATGGTAAGGGCGAACGATCTGTTGCTCAACAGCACACTTCCTCTGACCGATATCGCTCTGGCCTGCGGTTTTAGTTCCGCCAGCCACTTCAGCAACCGCTTTAAAGCCGCAAAAGGGCTGACGCCGTCACAGCTACGCGCGGCGCGCCAGCGTTAATGCGCCGTAGCAGATTCCACCTGCCACTAATCCCCAGAATGCCGAACCAATACCCAGCAGCGTGACGCCGCTGGCAGTCACCAGGAAGGTGACAATGGCGGCATCGCGATCCGTTTCCTTAACCAGCGCCTGATGCAGACTACCGCTGATAGTGCCCAGTAGCGCCAGCCCGGCGAGCGTCTGGATCCAGCTCAACGGCAGAGCGGCCAGCAACCCGCTGATCGATCCGCCAAATATTCCCGCCAACAGATAAAACAGGCCAGCCGCCGCTGCGGCCATCCAGCGTTTGCTGGCGTCCGGGTGCGCATCCGGGCTTTGGCAAATGGCTGCCGTAATTGCCGCAATACAGATCGAATAGACGCCAAACGGCGAAAACAGCAGCGCCAGCGCGCCGGTGAAAATAATCAGCGGTGAAACCGGAATGGTGTAACCGGAAGCCTGCATCGTGGCGAAGCCGGGCGCGTTTTGCGAGGCCATCGTCACCAGAAAAAAGGGAATGCCGATGCTGATAAGCGATGTCCAGCGAAACTCCGGCGCGGTGTAAACCGGAGCGACGACGGAAAATGCCAGTCGTTCCGTGACAACGTCACCATGTATTATGGCGACCAGCGCGCCAATAATTAATGTTGCAACAATAGCATAGCGCGGGGCGAGGGCTTTACAGACCAGCCAGGCCAGTAGCATACTGCCGCACAACGCAAAATGGCCCTCAATATTGGTGAAGGCTTGCAAGCCAAAACGCAGCAGAATACCGGCCAGCATCGCGGCCGCCAGCGTGTGCGGAATGATTTTCATCAGCCGGGCGAATAACCCGGTGACGCCGCACAACACGATGAGCGCATTGGCAAAAATAAAGATACCCACCGCTTCACCAGGCGTTGCGCCTTGCAGGCTGGTCGCCAGCAGCGCCGCGCCGGGAGTGGACCAGGCAGTGAGCACCGGCATGCGATACCAGAGCGTCAACGCCAGCGTGCTGATGCCCATGCCGAAGCCAAGCGCGGTCATCCATCCGGCGATTTGCGCCGGGCTCGCGCCGGCAGCGGAGGCCGCCTGCCAGATAATCGCGGCAGAGCTGGCGTAGCCGACCAGCACGGCGACGAAGCCCGCCAGAATGCTGGTAAACGGCAGCGAAGAGGTTGTGGAAAACGAGGCAAGACGCATTGGCGTTCCTTGTGCGTTATAGCATTCGAATAATTTAGCATCGTGCGCTATAGCGTACAAGCAAGCAGGAGGAATAATGGATCTCACCGTTTATCTGGCAACTATGCTGAAAAGCCTGCGTCAGGGCCGCGGCTGGAGCCTTTCCCGGCTGGCAGAGGAGACGGGCGTTTCCAAAGCGATGCTCGGGCAGATAGAACGCAACGAATCCAGTCCGACCGTGTCGACGTTATGGAAAATCGCCACCGGCCTGAATGTTCCTTTCTCCACCTTTATTGCGCCGCCGGAAGAGGAAACGCCGCGGGCGTACGATCCACAGCAGCAGGCGATGGTAATCACGCCGATTTTCCCGTGGGATGAGAAACTGCACTTTGATCTCTTCTCGATTAATCTCGCGCCTGGCGCTATCAGCGAATCCACGCCGCACGAAGCCGGGGTTATCGAGCATGTGATTGTGATTAGCGGCGTGCTGGATATGTGCATAGACGGGCAGTGGCGAAGCGTTGTGGCGGGCTGCGGTCTGCGTTTTGCCGGGGATGAAGCGCACGCCTACCGCAACAGCACGGCGCAAACCACGCACTTCCACTCGCTTATCCATTACCCAAAAGAAAAAGCCGCAGGCAAGCCTGCGGCAAAAACGACGACGATTAACGAATCAGACAACCTTGAATAATTCGGGGTGCAGTTCCTGCAACCTGAAGTATGTCGGGTTAACAACGTGACGAGGAATGTCCGAGCCACTACCTTACTGTTAAGCGGAACGCAGCGGAAATAGCAATTTCGACATTGCATTATCACCTGGCGCAAATTCCTCCTGTGGCAGGTGGTGAAACGCCCCGGTTGTGACTACAATAGCCGCCATTTTGTACATAATGGATAACGACGATTGTATGCGCCTGCAACCCCATCATCTTGAACTGTTAAGCCCGGCCCGCGATGCCGCCATTGCCCGTGAGGCTATCCTGCACGGTGCGGACGCCGTCTATATCGGCGGCCCTGGTTTTGGCGCTCGCCACAATGCCGGTAACAGCCTGCAGGATATCGCCGAACTGGTGCCGTTCGCCCATCGCTACGGCGCGAAAGTGTTTATCACGCTGAACACCATTCTTCACGATGATGAGCTGGAACCGGCGCAGCGCCTGATAGGCGAACTCTACCAGGCGGGCGTTGATGCGCTGATTGTGCAGGATATGGGCATTCTTGAGCTGGATATTCCGCCGATTGAGCTACACGCCAGCACCCAGTGCGATATCCGCAGCGTGGAAAAAGCCAAATTCCTTTCTGATGTGGGTTTCAGCCAGATCGTTCTGGCGCGCGAACTCAACCTTGAGCAGATCCGCGCCATTCACAACGCGACAGATGCCACCATCGAGTTCTTTATTCACGGCGCGCTGTGCGTGGCCTATTCCGGGCAGTGCAACATTTCCCATGCGCAAACCGGGCGCAGCGCCAACCGTGGCGATTGCTCGCAGGCCTGCCGTCTGCCGTACACCCTGAAAGACGATCAGGGCCGCGTGGTGGCCTATGAAAAACACCTGCTGTCGATGAAAGATAATGACCAGACCGCCAACCTGGCAGCGCTGATCGACGCGGGCGTGCGCTCCTTCAAGATTGAAGGGCGCTACAAAGACATGAGTTACGTGAAAAATATCACCGCGCATTATCGCCAGATGCTCGATGCGATCATTGAAGATCGCGGCGACCTCGCGCGCGCCTCCGCCGGGCGTACCGAGCACTTCTTTATTCCCTCGACGGACAAAACGTTCCATCGCGGCAGCACCGACTACTTTGTTAATGCGCGCAAAGACGATATCGGCGCCTTCGATTCACCGAAATTTATCGGCCTGCCGGTCGGTGAAGTGCTGAAAGTGGGCAAAGATCATCTCGATGTTGAAGTCACCGAGCCGCTGGCGAACGGTGATGGCCTGAACGTGCTGGTGAAACGCGAAGTGGTCGGTTTTCGCGTCAACGTGGCCGAGAAAACTGCGGAAAACCGCTACCGCGTGTTCCCGAACGAGATGCCGGACGTGCTGAAAACCCTGCGTCCGCATCATCCGCTGAACCGCAACCTCGATCACAACTGGCAGCAGGCATTGCTGAAAACCTCCAGCGAACGCCGTATTGCGGTGGATATTGAGCTGGGCGGCTGGCAGGAGCAACTGGTGTTAACGCTGACCAGCGAAGATGGCGTGTCGGTGACGCATACGCTGGAAGGACAATTCGACGAAGCCAACAACGCGCAAAAAGCGCTGGATAACCTGAAAGATGGCCTGATGAAGCTGGGGCAAACCCGCTACTACGCCAAAGAAGTTCAGGTGAATCTGCCGGGTGCGCTGTTTGTGCCCAACAGTCAGCTTAACCAGTTGCGCCGTGAAGCGGTGGAGATGCTGGAAGAGGCGCGTCTGGCTAACTACCAGCGCGGCAGCCGTAAAGCAGTCGCCACGCCGCCGCCGGTCTACCCGGAAACGCATCTTTCATTCCTTGCTAACGTTTATAACCATAAAGCGCGTGAATTTTATCATCGCTACGGCGTACAGCTGATTGATGCCGCTTTTGAAGCGCACGAAGAGAAGGGCGACGTACCGGTGATGATCACCAAGCACTGCCTGCGTTTTGCCTTCAACCTGTGCCCGAAACAGGCGAAAGGCAATATCAAAAGCTGGCGCGCCACGCCGATGCAACTGGTGCATGGCGATGAAGTGTTGACGCTGAAATTTGATTGCCGTCCGTGCGAAATGCACGTGATCGGGAAGATTAAAAACCACATCCTGAAGATGCCGCTCTCCGGCAGCGTGGTGGCGTCCATCAGCCCGGATGATTTGCTGAAGACGTTACCGAAAAACAGATAGCAAAACGGGTGGCTTAGCCACCCGTTTTTTTTAGCGGTTATCTTCCGGCAGCGGCGGTTTTTTACCGTGATCGTCTTTGTGCTTGTCGTTATGTTTTTCATCATGACGCGGCGCTTTATCGCCCTTGTGTTTCGTCAGCGGAGCTTCGCGCGACGGCTTCTTATCACCTTTATGGTGTTCGCCGGTCGGGTATTGATCCTGCGGTACCGGCGGACGATCGTCAGCAAATACCATTGAAGAGAAGCTCACGGCCAGAATGGCGGACATCAGTGCAATCTTTTTCATATTACTTCCTTACACGCGCTATTGCGTGGCGCTGATTTCACGCCAAAAAAGTGAAGATTTTATGGAGCCATTAACCTTCTGGAATATTCCTGGAAGATGACGGCAGATAGCGCCAGTAGGGCGGTGAACCGAAACTCGCCAGTAAGAAATCGATCACCACGCGGGTATTGAGCGACGGGTATTTCCCGCCGGGATAGAGCAAATAAAGCGATTGCGCTTCGGCGGAATAAGTTGGCGAAAATTCGGGCAGTAAATCGACCAGTTCACCGCGATTCAACATCTCGCCTATCTGCCAGTCCGGGTAAAGCAGTATTCCTGCGTCATTTCTTGCCGCCTGAAGTAACAATTCGGCATTGTCAGAAACAATTTTTGCCTGCGGGAAAAACTGATACTGCCGATCGCCCTGCTGAAAGCGCCAGCGCTGCAATCCCGTTTTTCCGCGATACGCCAGTAACTGATGATGTTGTAGCGCTTCCGGTGATTCCGGCCGCCCGTGACGGCGAATATAGGCGGGCGTTGCCACCAGATGACAGCGCTGGCTGGCGATCAAACGGCCATGCAGTTCTGAATCTTTCAGCGAGGCGATGCGCAGCAGCAGATCCGTGCCATCGGCAAAGGGATCGATATAGTCATCATTCAGGTTCAGCTCGATGTACAGCGCCGGATAACGCGCGCTCAGTTCGCTGATGCGCGGCCCGATATGCCGTAAACCGAAGGAGGTTGGGGCGTTAATGCGAATGCGGCCGCCGGGTTCGTTGCGCCGTTCGCCCACCTGCGTTTGCGCATCGGCAAGCTGCTGGAGCATGACGCGAAAAGCCTCGGCATAGATATGACCAGCATCGGTGGCCGTCACCGCGCGGGTGTTGCGATACAACAGTTGCGTTTCCAGCGCCTGTTCCAGTTGCTGAACAACGCGGGAAAGCGACGAGGCGGCAAGCCCTTCGTTCCGCGCCACTTCGGACAAATTCCCTTCACGCACAATGGCAAGAAACAGGTGCATCGAACGGGCGCTAATCTGGCTAAGTGATTTCATCTTTGCGTAATCCGCAATGGTCCATAGCGCATTGTAGTGTTTTTACGCACAGAGTTCATCGCTAACCTATGAGAACGATAATCACCGGAGAGTATGATGAATAACCCTGTTTTAGCATTCGATGAAACCGTCCGCTTGCGTTCGTCCGTTCGCGCATTTTTACCCACACCGCTCACAGATGAGCAGATTCACGCGGTATTGCAGGATGCGCAATACTCACCGTCGAACTGCAACACGCAGCCGTGGCACGTGCATGTGGTTTCCGGCGAGACCAAAGATCGGCTGGCGAAAATGATGACGGCTAACGACCAGGAAGGGCTGCAGACGCCGGATTTCACTTTTTCTTATGAGGATTTCCACGGCGACTACATCGAACGCGCGTACGAACAGGCGCGGCTTTACTACGAGGCGATCGGCATTGACCGCGACGACAAGGTTCGCCGCAAAGAAGCCTACCTGCGCAACTACCAGTTCTTTAATGCGCCGCACGCCGCGTTTCTGTTTATGCCCTCTTTTGGCGATAACATCCGTGTCGCATCGGACATCGGCATGTATGCGCAAAGTTTTCTGCTGTCGCTAACCGCGCGCGGTTTTGCCGGTATTCCGCAAACGATGCTCGGTTTCCACGCCGATATGATCCGCGCCGAGCTGGGCGTTTCCGACGAGTATCGTCTGCTGTTTGGTATTTCGTTTGGCTATGCCGATAAAAGCGCCGCTGCGGCTAATACCCGCATGCCGCGCATACCGGTGGAAAACAGCGTGGTGATGCACGGGTAAGATGTTGGCGAGGGCAGGTGAACCCTGTTCTGCACCAGGCTAGCCATTGCCGAATATATTCGTAGGCCGGATAAACCAGCGCCGCCATTCGTCACAATGACGATCAAATTCGTAGGCCGGATAAGGCAACGCCGCCATCCGGCAATCAACGCGTTAACTGCCGCTGCACAGTCTGTTACGTGCGACGGCGAATCCAGCCGCTCGCCGGGCGAATTACCGCCCGGCATCATGCCAACCGCCGCTTCACCTTTACTGTTCGGCAATGAATAAAAGTTTACGTGCACAAGCGAGAATCTACATTGTGTTCAGTTGAGATAAGATGTTTTTTAATTTATCCCCTGACTAAGCATTATTTAGTCAGGGGAAAGTCAAATCCATAAAATGAAATCTTCCATTTCATCATAGTTCTTAATAATGACACGGACCTCTTTTGTATCATCACTTAAACAATCTAATAAATTATCCCATTCGCTTTGTTTTTTTCCAAACCCGTATACTTGCTCAATATCTCCTGACTTCCAAATATAGATTCCATCACTCTTTAATTTATCATGAATTTTTTTGATGGAGGGTTTTACTTCATGATGATTGCAGATTTTTATAAAGTCTTTGCTTGAGCTGCTTTTTAATGAGTCTATAGAACTAATGGGGTTGGCAAGTTGCAAACTTTGTGGATCCGACAAGTTGGTTAAAGATGAAAGTAATTCATCGCATTCACTACTTAATACTTCTTGGTGAGAGGTTGTCAGTAGTATTGATAGAAAATCGCAATCGGCAAGGATTCGCGTTCTTATCCCTATGGAATTGATAACATTGGCCATTTTTAAAAGGCTGCCTTTGCCATCTACAGCTACAATACTTGTCTTGGTAGGGTTAAGTTCATAGTTTCTAATTTTTTTATAAAGTGCGCATAAAACATTCGTTTCTGTTTTGCCCTCGACTAATAAAACTTCTTCTGAAAATAAGAAAAATGATGAATTAGATAAGGCAAATGCAGAATGAAGTTGTGGTGATGATGCCTCATATAGTTCTTGTATTTTTTCCGAAATGGTTTTTCGAGCTATAGTACCCTCGGAGCTTTTAAAGACCTGTATAGCGTTGCAGGCATGTTTTGCTGAGAGCATGCTGGCCGAGTGAGTTGAGATGATTACCTGGAATCCAAGATCGCTTAAAGCTACTAGGGATTCTCTCACAGAGTTTATGGCAGATGGATGTAAGTATAACTCTGGTTCATCAATGAAAATCAGAGTGTTTGATTTTTTTGTATCATCGCTTCTTTTCTTAATATCAGCTAAATATTGAATCAAAGCCATCTGTATTGAACGCTGCGTACCATGACCGAATCGGCTGATGTCTTGCATTATTGAGGACCCAGCTCGTTGTTCAAATACTTTCAAGGTGCCTGATTTGAATATTTCATCAAGAGTGGGGGTAGGAAAGTGTAGTTTCACACTTACATCGGGGAAAAACTGATTAACTTTCTGACTAACGCCACTGTCGATTTTATTCAAACCATCTAACCTGGTGGAACCATCATGAGAAAGATACTTACCGATTTCCGAAATATTTTCAGAGAATTTTACTTCATATTCCTTTTTTATTTCGCTAACAATTGCAGTTAGGATTTTTGCGATTGTTGTACCAGCTTTATTTTTGGTTGCATCTTCTACAGCATCAGACATCGCAGGAATATGAATTGGCTCAGGGAAAAGATTTGAGATAGCGCCATCAATTCCACCAGGGTTTTTTTTCCATATGGTCCCATCAAAAACCTCAAGTATTTTTTTGATTTTTAACTTATCACCATCAACAACTTCTGTGTCCTGTTTTCTTGCAAACCTCAAAGTTTTGTCTATGATAAATGGTGCAATTTTTTGCTGATTTTCCTCGCTAAGTAATGTCAGCGTGTCATCAGTAATGCCTTCAATGATTCCCTCTACTCGCACTGGCTTTTGTGGGTCGTACATATCAGCATCGCTTAGTAGGGATCCATCTAAGAGCCATTTTATAGCCAATATAATGTTTGATTTACCTGCATTATTATAACCAACCAGTGCTGTGTATGGCCTTAGAAAAGCTTCGGTGGATTTGCAAGACCTGAAGTTAGTTATTGATACTTTATTCAATCGAACTGTCATTATATTATCCTTGTTCTAATTTCATTTGGGTCTAACAAGCAGTTTGTTTCATCATAGTTTCCGCTTGAACCTTATTGATAATCTAACTTCGCGACCAAGGATACAATGAACTGAATCACAGCCCGGTTATAACGTCTACTTTTCGCTCACAACGGACTTACATCTGTCACCTCTGATTAGTTGTTTTCCAAAAACTCCATATGATGTTTCATATATTTTCTTCATTTCCTGAGATCTGCTTCCCAATAATCCCCATTGCCCGATATCTCACCTCATCGTATCTTTTTGCGGCACCTGCAAATTCAGGTGCCGGGGTTAGCCTCCTGTTCAAACTTAGTGATGGTCGATGTCAAAAACACACTTAGTGAGGCTGCCTTATGGCTATAACTCCCAACCACATTCATTCTCTGTTAGTACTTCCTTTTTCCTGTTCAACGGATTTCACCGAGCTGGCCGATAACTGCGAACGCTTTGCCGAAGTGCTGGTTGAAACCCATGAACCGGCAGAAAAACTGGCGCTCTGCGGCAAACTTTCTTCCTGCCTTAATTTATTACGCACGACATTACACGAGCCGATCCCCGCGCATTTAACTGAATCTCTGACCGTCGAGTTTTTACCCTATATCCCGGAGTTCGCACCGGAAAGCGATGCACTGTGCCGCTATTGCGAGGAGCTAACGCGGTTGTTGATTAATGGTTCGCTGTCCTCTGATCAGTCCCGCGTGATGGGGGATTTGTTGCTGGACCTGGTGACGTTTTTTGCTGAGCGCCTGAAAGCGCCGCGCTGGATAAAAACCGGGCAGGGGATTGTTGCGCTGGACGCGTTGAATTAAATCCTGGTGCGGATGAAAAAGAGTTTGCTGCAGATCGCAGCAAACTCTGCGCAGATGTCAGGGGATGTAGACCACGTAGCCCAGTAACACCGCCAAAATGGGCCGCGCATTTTACTGAGCAAGATATTCAATACGTGCACGCGGCATGTGTGTGTTTTATGCTGACAGAACCACAGAGACAATTTATCTTTGCTATACAGTCAGATAAAAACAATAAGACTATTAGTTATTGCAGAATACACACCAAAATAAAGGGAACACGAATGATTGAATTTCGCCCAATGCGCGAGGATGAATATCCTGGTTATCTGGAATATTTCATTACGGATTATGCGCGGGAAATTGCGTCAAACTACCGGCTTTCTGCTGAAGATTCACTGGCAAGAGCAAAGCAGGAGATTGCGGAAGATCTTCCGGAGGGAGTCAATACACCAGGCCAGGTTTTGCTGTGTCTGATTGCCAAATCAGACAACACGGATAAGCATGTCGGCTATCTCTGGTATAAACCCGATACTGCCATGCGTACCGTCTTCATCTACGATTTTCATATTTTCAACGACTTGCAGGGGCAAGGTTTGGGTAAGCTTGCTCTGCGGACGTTTGAGCATGAGATGCGGTGTAAGGGCGTTGAACAGATCAGGCTTCGCGTTGCCGGTGACAACGATCGCGCCCGGCACGTATATGAGGCCATCGGTTTTGGCGTGACGGGAATCAACATGAGCAAGAGTATAAAAGAGTAGGTTGCGGCGGCTCATCTGAAAGCCATGTGGCTCAGTCCGCACCCACCTTTACTGCCCGTGCGAATGCATACTCAATAAGTACGCTCGCATATCGCCACCAGATAAGCAGCGCCACAAGCGCAATGGCGCTCAGCACGCTGAACGCGGTGGCAAATGAGTAATTACCGGCAATCGTCCCTGTTAATGCAGGGCTCATTGATGCACCCACGCCCTGCATTAACATCACCACGCTTTGCCCGGCGTTGACGTGCCCGCTGTCGCACAGCAGCGCCACAATAAAACCTGGCACCACCACGCCCAGGATACCCGCAGCCGCTCCGTCCAGTATTTGCACCGGCACCATCATCAGCGGGGCCGCAGTGGACGCTGCCAGCGCAGCCCGCAGAGGCATTATCAGCAACGCCAACATAATTAATCGCCAGTAGCCGTATTTGTCGATGCGCCGGGCAACCCAGATGGCCACCGGAATCATCACCGCCTGAGAAATAATCACCGTGGCGGCAGCATACAAACCGGGATTCATGGCGCCGGGTGCGGCGGCGATGCGCATGCTGAGCATGGGTAACAGCGCCGCATTGGCCAGATGAAACAGCATCAGGGTCAATCCGGTAATCAAAAGTGCCCTGTTTTGGGTGAGTACGGAGAGCCCCGGCAGCGGTTGGGGAACCGAGGACGGGATACCTCGCGCCGCATCGTTATCGATATCTTGACTACGAATAGCCAGCAGCGCACACAGAGTTAATACGGTCGTACAGGCCATCAACAGGAAAATACCGCCGACGCCCCAGTACCAGGCAATACCTCCGGCAATCAGCGCGGTAAAGAAATTTCCGCCGTGATTGAATGCCTCATTTTTACCCATTTGCGCATTAAAACCGCGTTGCCCTGTCAGACCCAGCGTAATCCCCGTGATCAGAGGGCCGACAAAAGCCGCGCAGATACCGCTGACTATTTGCGAAAGCGCGACGACGGCGTTTTCCTGGCTGAACCAGAGCAGAAACGTACTTGCGGTGATCATTATGCAGAGCAGCGCCAGCAGAGTGCGCTTGTTTTTGGATGTGTCGGTGATAAATCCCGCCGGGAGCGTTGCCAATAACCCTGCCACACCTCCCAGCGTCATTAACAAGCCGATATCATCCGGTTGCCAGTGGCGCTGGGTGAGAAATATCCCCAGAAAAGGGCCGAGACCATCGCGGACATCAGCAATAAAAAAACTTGTCAGGCATAGCGCCCTGAGGGAACGAAGAGACATATTTCCGGCCTTTAGCATAGTTAACTCACTCTGTTAGCAATGGCATATGCCCCAACAAAACTCACCAAATTATTAAGTGTATCTACGTTTGATGAAAATAAGATGTCGCGCGAAACAACGGCTTTGCCCCTGTTGACAATGAGCCATGACAAACATGGGAATTTAATTGTTAAATTTTCCAATCCAGGGGCTGGTGTTATCCTGAGACCACAGCTTCATCAACATTTCACGGAATTTTTCGGCCGCAGGGCTCAAAGAATTGCCCCTTCTGACGACTAATCCAAGGGTTCTGCGGATAACCGGCTCAATAAGCGGTCGGCTCACCAGAACATGATGCTCATCTGTCGGCATTGCCAGGCTGGGAACAACGGCCACACCTAAACCGGCCTCTACCATCCCAAGCGAGGTGGACAGATGCCTTACCTCGTAAAACCAGTTTGGTCGCCAGTCAAATCCTTCCAGCGCCTGATCAATCAGCAGTCGGTTGCCACTCGATTTACGCACGCCAATCAGCCTGAGTCCGGCAAGATCCTCCCACATCACAAGCGATTTTTTTGCAAGATCGTGGTCTCGTTTACAGGCGAGAACGAAAGGCTCATTGACCAGCGGGGTAAACTCAATATACGGGTGTGTGATGTTTATCATGTTTATACCAAAATCTGCATCGCCGTTAAGCACAGCTTCGAGGCAGTCGTTGGCACTATGCTCAAGTATGCGGATGCGAATATTCGGGTAGTGTTCGTTGTAATCACGAATAACGGAGGGCAAGAAATAGAAGGCTGCGGTGGGTAAACAGGATAACGTAATCACGCCTGTCTGATGCGTCGCCATTTCTTTGATACTGAGGATCGAGCTTTCATAAAAATCTAACAGATTCTTTGCTTTAGGCAGAAAGTCTCTGCCTACTGCGGTAAGTTTTACTCGCCGGGTTGAACGCTCAAATAACGTTGTGCCCAAACTTTCCTCAAGCTTTTTTATTCGTCTTGTTAATGCTGGCTGCGAGATGTGTAAAAACTGTGATGCCCTTGTGAAGCATCCAATTTCTGCAATTTTAACAAAAGCTTGAATGCCCTGTAATTCATGCTGCATTTTTCAAACCTTCTGGTTGCCCTGTCATTTAGCCATCTTAGCCGAAGGCTGATTAATGTGTAAAACGCATCAATCCTTCGTTTTTTGACATTAGAGTTATTTATCCGCTTATGGGACGCTTGCCGCATCATTCAACATGTGGGAAGAGAAACCTATGTTCAACATACCTTGCGTATTGATGCGTGGTGGCACGTCTAAGGGACCGGTTATTCTGGCGAGCGACTTACCCGTTGACGTTCAGGAACGAGACGCGGTTCTGTTGTCTCTGATGGGGGCAGGTCATGAACTGGAAATTGATGGTATCGGTGGCGGAAGCCCACAAACCAGTAAAGTGGCGATTGTGAGCCCTTCGGATAGTCCCGATGCGGACATTGACTATCTTTTTGCGCAGGTCATGGTGAAAGAGCGGCGAGTGGATACAACGCCCAACTGTGGAAATATGTTATGTGCCGTTGGCCCCTTTGCCATTGAAAAGGGCCTGGTTGCGCCTAAAAATCCGGTAACAACAGTACGTATCCGCAATCTCAACACGGGAACATTCGTTGATGCCGAAGTGCAGACACCTGATTACCGGGTGAGTTACGAGGGAGATACGCAGATTGATGGCGTGCCGGGTACTGCTGCTCCTGTCGGTTTGACGTTCATGAATTCCGCAGGCTGCAAAACCGGTAAGTTGCTGCCGACCGGTAACACAACGGATGTGTTTTATGGTGTTGAAGTCACATGCATTGATATGGCAATGCCGATGATATTAATCGATGCACATCAGATGGATAAAACCGGCAGTGAATCACCGGCTGAGCTGGATTCGGATCTGGCGTTTATGCAACGTCTTGAAAAAATCCGTCTCAAGGCCGGCGAGGCGATGGGCTTTGGTGATGTAACCAACAAAGTTATTCCCAAACCTGTCCTTCTCAGTAAACCCACGGCAGGCGGTACGATTAAGGTTCGCTATTTCATGCCGCATAATTGCCATAAATCACTTGCTATTACAGGCTCTATTGGTATTTCTACTGCAACGATAATTGAAGGTTCCGTTGCGCAGAGAATCATTAGCGACCAACCCAAAGATGCATTTACCAATATTGTTAACATTGAGCATCCAAGCGGTAAGATTACCGTTTCTTTATTAAAGTACGGCAATAAAATAGAAAATACCCGTGCTGCTGTAATCAGGACTACTCGTAAATTATTCGAGGGTAATGTTTGTGTTCCGGAAATCGCCTTTGCGGAAGTTATCTAAACATTAGCTGGCCTTTGAACATCTGAACGTATTAATACCTTTAGCCCGCAAAGGCTAAAGAACTCTGTACCAGAAATATAAAGTTGAGGATATTATGGCTATAACTAATGTTAAAAATAATTCAGGTGGAACCGGAGATGTAAAAGCAAGTCAATACATCCGCGTGATTTTTGCTTTAGCACTTTCAGGATTGGCTGAGTTAGCTTCTTTATTTTTTATCCAGCCTCTGTTACCTGTTCTTGCCGTAGAATATAACGTTCCTGTCCACCAGGTAAGTATTATTCTTTCTGCTGAAACTGCCTTGCTTGCGATTGGTTTATTATTCACCGGTACGCTTTCCGATCACTATGGCCGTAAGCGTTTGATTATCGTCTCTTTACTGCTTGGCGGGCTTCTGACGGCTCTTTGCCCGTTGGTACAGTCCTGGGCCATGTTGGTAGCGCTACGTGCAGTGATTGGGCTGGCATTGAGCGGCATTGCCGCGGCGGCAACGGCTTATATTAGCGAAGAAGTGGCGCCGGTCGTTGCGGGTGTGGTAACGGGCTACTTTGTCTTCGGGAACTCGATGGGCGGAATGTCTGGCCGTATCGTTGCCAGCCAGTTAATCGACCATATTTCAATCAACACGATTTTCTATGGTTTTTCAGCCAGCCTGATTGTTGTTGCAGCGCTGGTATTCTTCATTCTGCCAGCCTCTAAAAAATTTACGCCTACGGAAAACCTGAATGTTTTCCGGGTAGTGAAGGGCGCGGCCTCACATTTTAAAAATAAAAAACTCGCTCTCGCATTTGTCATTAGCTTTATTATTTTTGGTACCTTCACTTCTCTTTATAACTACCTGGCATTTTTCCTGAAGGGTGAACCGTTCCATATCTCTCCTGCGAACGCCGGGCTACTCTCATTTAGCTTTGCATTGAGCTTTTTCACCGCGCCACAAGCCGGTCGTTTATCCGCTAAATATGGCAGCATGAATGTTCTTCGCGTGTTATTCGCCATCATGTCGTTGGGCATGTTACTGACATTAACCTCGAATGTAATTATATTCATCATTGGCGCTGTCATCTTCACCGCGTGCTTCTTCGGTTGCCATTCCATCGGTCTGAACTGGGTAAGTAAAAACGCTACACATGCACGCGGGCAGGCCGTCGCACTCTATTTATTCTTCTACTACATGGGCGGCTCAGTGATTGGCTTCTTCAATGGCTTCGTCTTTCACTCGACCGGCTGGGCTGGCATGACCGCATTTATTATTGCGTTGCTGGTGCTGGGCATGATTGTGGCAACACATCTTGCCTCGGGTACTAAAGCGAATCTTGTTCCAGCAGAAACCGCGAAATAACCGTAATAAATACATCCCTCACGGCCAAAATTGGCGTGAGGGGGTAAAGTTAAATAGTCATTAGGTGTTATTATGAAACTTGCAAGTTATATCCATCACGGTCGTAAAAGTTACGGTATTTATACTGACGCCGGTATTATCGATCTTGGTCAAAAAATTGGTCAGCAATATCCCACATTGAAAGATCTGCTGCAATGGGATGCTCTCGCTGTTGCAAAGCAGTATGTGGATTATCCACCGGATATTACGGATAACGATATTAGTTTTTTACCGGTTATTGAGGAGCCGGGAAAGATTTTTTGCGTGGGAATGAATTACGCAGAAAAAAGAAAAGAGTTCGCGGAAACTAACAATGCGCCAACGTTATTTATTCGCTTCGCGGATTCTCAAACCGGGCATGCAAGACCGGTAATCAAGCCCAATATTACTGAGGAGTTTGATTACGAAGGCGAACTTGCCGTCATCATCGGAAAAGCAGGCGAAAATATTATTCGCGGTGACGCGCTGAGCCATGTTGCAGGCTATAGCTGTTACATGGACGGTTCTGTTCGCGACTGGCAGCACGCATGGTTTACAGCGGGTAAGAACTGGCGTCAAACCGGCGCGTTTGGCCCCTATATGACGACTGTAGATGAAATCCCGGACCCGCACGCTTTATCCATTCAGACCTATTTAAATGGCATGCTGGTTCAGAATGATTCAACTGCCAGTATGATTCATAAAGTTGCAGATCTGATTTCATATATCAGCACCTTTACTACGCTTAGCCCTGGCGATGTCATCATTACTGGCTCGCCGGGCGGCGTCGGGAAAAAACGTAATCCACCGTTGTTCATGCACGAAGGTGATTGTGTTGAAGTGACAATCGAAAAATTGGGACGACTGACCAATACGATTGTTGAATCAACGGCGCAATCAAATTTATTAGCCGTTTAATTTACGCAAATAAATACACAACTCAGTGTCGATTACTCTCAGGTCAGGAACAATTAAGATGTATGCCGAAAAAACGCCAGAATTCGATACTGTTGAAACGAGCAACGGTGTTATCAAAGAGGAGATTATCCAGTTTCTGCACAGTAATGGATTAGGAATAGATGATGATGTCGGGCAGTTCGTTATTGCTCGTGCAGACAAACAATTAATTGCCTGTGCTGGCCTCGCGGGGAATACCTTGAAGTGTATTGCCGTTCATATTGAATGGCGCGGAACATCCCTGGGGTTGCAGGTGATTCGTGAAGCTGAATATCTGGCAAACCAAAATGGCGATCATCATCTGTTCCTTTTAACCTGTCCTGATAATGTCAAATCTTTCCGTGGATGCGGCTTCTATCCTTTAGCCACCCTTGAGAACAAAGCGACGTTGATGGAAAACACCCCGGTTGGAATCCATCGTTACTGCAAGAAACTGCGTGCCGATTATTTCATCCCGGCGGCCAAAATTGGCGCTATCGTTATGAATGCGAATCCGTTCACGTTAGGCCATCAATTTCTCATTGAGCAAGCTTCCCGTGCTTGTAATTGGCTGCATGTTTTTGTTGTCGAAGAGAATTTGTCTCAGTTCTCCTTTAATGACCGTATTGCGATGGTACGTGATGGTGTGAAACATCTCTCCAATGTAACGGAACACCCTGGTTCCAGATACATTATTTCTCGCGGCACGTTTCCTGGTTATTTCTTAAAAGAAAAACAGGTGGTTAATGATGTGTATTCCGCAATCGATTTGATTATTTTTCGGCGTTACATTGCGCCATCGCTGGGGATTACACATCGCTTCGTTGGCACTGAACCATATTGCAAAGTGACAGCTCAGTACAACCGGGCAATGCACCACTGGCTCGAAGAGGAATTCGTCATTCCCGCAAATGCTATTACGGTTCATGAAATAGATCGAAAAACTGATGAAAATAATTATCCCATATCAGCGTCAGCTGTTCGTTCTCTCTTGAATAAAAACAAACTGTCAGTTGCAAGGAATATAGTGCCAGAAAGCACTATGCCTTATTTACATAACTGGCTGAGGGCAAATCACCTTGACTTGTCAGAACCCCCTCTGACAGGGAATCTCATGAGTATTAGCGTAGGACTTTAAAATGAAAATTGTACAGGCAGCTCTGGCAGGTACGCTGGAATCGAGCGATCTAATGGTTAAAGTTAGCCCTTCGGACGTCGGACTGGATATTGTTATTAACAGCGAAGTCATGAAGCAATTTGGCGAGCAAATTACTCAAGTGGTCAACGAAACGTTAACAGCATTCAATGTCACGCATGGGCAAATTATTGTGGATGACAAAGGTGCGCTTGATTGTGTTATTCGCTCCCGCATGCAAGTTGCCATTATGCGAGGAACATGCAGCGATGAAATTAACTGGGAGAAACTACAATGAAAAAATTACGTCGTAGCATGCTTTTCTTACCGGGCTCAAGTGCTGCCATGTTGTCTACTGCCTTTATTTATAAACCTGATTCGATCATGTTCGATCTTGAAGATGCGGTCTCCTTGAGGGAGAAGGACAGCGCACGTATTTTGGTCTTCAATGCGCTCCAGCACCCTATGTATAAAGGTATTGAAACGGTTGTACGTATTAACCCTTTGAATACCCCATTCGGATTGAAAGATCTTGAGGCGGCTGTGCGTGCCGGGGTTGATGTTATTCGACTCCCTAAAACAGATACGCCAGAAGATATTCACCAGCTTGAACGTGAAATTGTCCGCATTGAGGAAAGCTGTGGCCGTAAAGTGGGTTCCACACAGCTGATGGCGGCTATTGAGTCTGCTGTTGGCGTCATCAATGCGGTTGCAATTGCCCGCTCCTCAGATCGACTGATGGGCATTGCATTAGCAGCATTTGACTATGTAATGGATATGCAAACAGAGCGCGGAGATGGTACTGAACTGTTCTATGCGCGTTGTGCGGTTTTACATGCGGCGCGCGCTGCGGGTATCGATGCTTTTGACGTTGTGTATGGCGATGTTAACGATGAAGAAGGCTTCTTAAAAGAAGTCGATTTAATTCGCCGCATGGGCTTCAACGGTAAATCTTTAATTAACCCCCGGCAAATTGAGTTGCTTCACAATGCCTATGCACCAACCCAGGAAGAGGTTGATTACGCGGAGCGGGTAATTACTGCGGCCGAAGAAGGTGAACGTAGTGGACTGGGTGTGATTTCTCTGAATGGCAAAATGATTGACGCGCCAATAATCAATCACGCCAGGGTTGTGCTTGAGAGAAAAAAAGCATCAGGCATTCGCCACTAATTGACAGGATAATAAAGATGAGCAAATTAATTGCAGCTTTACAAGAACAGGCCGGGAATTCAAAAGAATATGTTGCGTTTACTCATGCCAATGCAGCAACGCCATATCTTGCAGATGCTAAACAAAAATATCAGCGTAAGCTTTGTGAAAATCTGGATGAAATTTTAGGCCGTTGCGAACTCCATGATGGTATGACTATTTCATTTCATCATGCCTTCCGTGAAGGTGATAAAGTCATCAATCTTGTCGTAGATAAACTCGCATCATTAGGTTTGAAAGGGATTACACTGGCGTCCAGTTCATTAATGACCTGTAATGCGCCCTTAATTAATCATATTCGTAATGGTGTGATTACGAAAATCTATACCTCCGGTATGCGTGGAGAGTTAGCTGATGCTATTTCGCATGGTCTGATGGCGGAACCGGTACAAATTCATTCGCATGGCGGCCGGGTTAATCTCATCCAGAAAGGTGAAATTAATATTGATGTCGCCTTCCTGGCTGTCTCCTGTTCCGATGAATATGGTAATGCAAGTGGCAGCGGTGGTAAGTCACGCTGTGGCTCTCTGGGTTATGCGATGGTGGATGCTGCGTACGCGAAATGCGTTGTACTGCTGACTGAATCCATTGAACCTTTCCCCTATATGCCTGCGAGCATTGTTCAGGATCAGGTCGATTACATTGTCAAAATTGACAGTGTTGGCGACCCTGCAAAAATCAGCGTCGGCGCTGCCCGTGTAACCAGTAATCCTCGTGAGCTGATGATCGCGCGTTCAGCGGCTGATGTGGTTGAACATTCGGGTTACTTCGAACAGGGATTCTCAATCCAGACAGGTTCAGGCGCAGCTTCAACGGCATGTACGCGCTTTTTAGAATCGCGCATGAAAAATAAAAACATCACTGCGGGTTTCGCATTAGGGGGGATCACCGGCAGTATTGTGGATCTTCATGAGAAAGGGCTGATCACAAAACTGCTGGATACCCAGAGTTTTGACAGTGCTGCCGCAGCCTCTTTAGCCAGAAACCCAAACCATGTTGAAATCTCTACCAACGTTTACGCTAACCCGGCCTCGAAAGCGGCATGCTGCGATAGGGTCGATATTGTGATTCTAAGCGCCCTTGAAATTGATACAAATTTCAACGTTAACGTGCTGACGGGATCGGATGGTGTGATGCGCGGCGCTTCCGGCGGTCACTGCGATGTTGCTGCTGCAGCGAACCTGACAGTGGTTGTTGCACCGTTGATCCGCAGCCGAATTCCGACCGTTGTGAAGCACGTTACAACATGCGTTACACCTGGTGAAAGCATTGATGTATTAGTCACCGATCACGGTATCGCCGTAAACCCTTCACGTCCTGAAATTCATCAGCGACTGGTGGATAAAGGGTTACCCGTAGTGAATATTGAGGCTTTGTATCAGCGTGCGCTGGAGATCTCCGGTCAACCAAAAGCCATTGAATTTACGTCCAAAATTGTGGGTGTTGTTCGTTACCGTGATGGAAGTGTGATTGACGTCGTCAGGCAGGTTAAAGAGTAATGGACGCTATGGCAGAGGCATCGTGCTCACCCATTTCTTTGGATCAGTTACTGGCAGCCAGAGAAGCCCGTTCATACCAGCAGCAACTCTGGTTGATCCGTTGGGAACATCCCCTGATTTCGACAACCCTGGTCTGGCCGGGTGAGGTAAAAGATACGCCTGAATCAAGAGCTGTCATGGCGGCTGCGAATGAAGCGCTCACTGTTCTGATCGCCGCCAATGGCTGGGAAATCATCAGGCACGACGCTCGCCAGTTTGTTACCGGGCCAGAGTCATTCTGGTCTGTCAACGCACCCGCATCACAGATAAAAAAGGCAACAATACGCCTTGAGGACAACCATCCACTGGGAAGGTTGTGGGATATCGATGTGTTTTGCCCGGATACCGGCTTATTGAGCCGTAAATCTGTCGGTGAAAACAAAAGACGTTGTTTCATCTGTGATGAGCCGGCACATGTCTGTTCACGAATGCGGAGACATTCGCTCCACGCCTTACACGCTGTTATGGGGGATATGATTGATGACTATTTCTGCCATCAGAAATGAACCGTTCATTCATGAACTTAACATTGCGGAGCTGGCTGCGGAGGGAATGTACCGCGAAGTCATTCTGACACCCAAACCAGGGCTGGTTGACCGTCATAATAATGGGTCGCATACCGACATGGATCTCAGGCTATTCATGCTCAGTATTGCAGCAATAGCTCCCTGGTTCGCGTTGTTTGTGGCAAAAGGCGTACAAACAGCTAAGCAAGAACCCAGGAAGACACTTCTTTCCATCAGACCGACAGGGCTTGCCTGTGAGCAGGCAATGTTCAGCGCAACGGGAGGGATCAACACCCACAAAGGGGGAATCTTTTCGCTGGGCCTGTTTTGTGCTGCTGCCGGGCGCCTGGAAGGTAAGGGCGAAGCTATCAATCGCAGAGCGCTTTGCCAGGAAGTTAGCCAGATCTGCGCCGGTATGGTGAGTCGGGAGTTGAAGCACACTGGCGATGCGAAAACCAAAGGCGAACAACTGTTTCGCGATTATGGCATTACGGGAGCGCGTGGGGAGGTCGAAAGCGGGTTTGCTACGGTAAGGATTTATGGATTACCCGTATGGGAAAAAGCAATCAACTCTGGTTATTCGCCAGAGGAGTCTTTACTGCGGGTGTTGCTTTCATTAATTGCGCACAATCCTGATACCAATATCCTCACGCGTGGGGGGCTTAAAGGATTGCGCTATGCACAGCGATATGCGGCCAGAATCCTGCGTATTAAACACCTTACCGGCAACAGGTTCAGGAAGGCACTTTTACATATGGACACTGCGTTCATTGCCCGAAATTTAAGTCCGGGAGGAAGTGCGGATCTGCTGGCAGTCACCTGGCTGCTGGCGCATTTTCCAGCCTGAAAGGGTGGAAAACTAAGGACTGATGGAATTTACCATGACCATACCGCGTCTGTTAAAGCTGGATGATTCTTTCACCACGATCCTTGTTCCGGGATTAAGAGATAGCGACGATTACCACTGGCAAACCTGTTGGGCGCGTCGCTTACCGCGCTGGAAAAGAATAAGCCAACGAAACTGGTTGCAGCCGGATATTGAAAATTGGGGCGCAGCGATTCGCAGAGAATTAGCCACCTGTACTTTGCCCGTTATTTTGATTGGGCATAGTTTTGGCGCGCTTGCATCCTGGTACCAGGTCCAGAGCAGAACTGTAAATATTGCCGGGATTGTTATGGTGGCGCCTGCTGAACCTTCGCATTTTGAACTTGAAGAGGTTGTCACCGCATCTAAGCTAACAATACCCGGAATGGTCTTCGCCAGTCGCAATGACCCGCTTATGTCATTCAATCGCGCTGTATTTTGGTCTGACAGTTGGGGATGCGAACTGATAGATGTCGGCGATGCTGGTCATATTAATTCTGAATCCGGATTTGGTGAGTGGGAATATGGTCTTGAAAAAGTATCACAATTTGGAGAGATGCTATTAAAAACAGACAGATGAACTTTTTAATATAGATGGCACCCAGGCATATTTTTCAATTTCCTGTTATAAGGTCGAACTCCTATGTTTGAAGCATATAAAATGCACGTCGCTGAACGGGCAAGAAATGGCATACCGGCAAAACCGCTCACCGCGCAGCAGACCAGTGAATTAATTACTCTTCTCGAAAATGAACAGTGTGAGGAACGAGAGTATTTAATTAATCTGTTAATTAATCAGGTTTCTCCCGGCGTTGATGCGGCTGCGAAAGTCAAAGCGGAATTCCTTGATAAAATCATTAAGGAAAAAACAAATCAATACGGCATTACTCCCGAAGATGCTATAAATATTCTTGGCACTATGCAGGGTGGATACAATATTCAACCTCTTATTGATGCGTTAGATGACGTCGAGTTGGCGCCTTTAGCGGCCATTAAACTAAGCCACACAATTCTTATTTTTGAAAAATTTAACGATATCGAGCAGAAAGCCGGTAATGGAAATGCTCATGCCAAAGCGATTATTGAATCATGGGCAAATGCCGAGTGGTTTACAGAACGCGCCGGGCTTGATGAAAAAATAACCCTGACCGTATTTAAAGTCCCCGGTGAAACGAATACGGATGACCTTTCTCCGGCACCTGAGGCGTGGTCACGCCCGGATATTCCCCTGCATGCGCTCTCAATGCTGAGTGCTGTAAGGGAAGGGGTGAGTCCTGACCAACCGGGACAATGTGGCCCGATATCTCAGATGCAAGAATTAAAAAACCAGCAGTATCCTCTCGCTTACGTCGGGGATGTGGTGGGGACCGGTTCTTCACGCAAATCTGCGACGAACTCAATCCTGTGGCATATCGGGAAAGATATCCCTTTCGTGCCAAACAAACGCAGCGGGGGTTTTGTCTTCGGAGGGAAAATTGCGCCTATCTTTTTCAATACTCTGGAAGATTCGGGTGCCTTTCCCATTGAACTGGATGTCTCTGGTTTAGCAACGGGGATGCTGATCGATCTTTATCCGTACAAGGGCGAGATCCGCAACCATCGCGATCAAACGCTGATTGCCTCATTTCGCCTGAAAACCGAAGTTTTGCTGGATGAAGTACAGGCAGGCGGTCGCATTCCGTTGATCATTGGCCGTAGCTTAACAGCAAGAGCCAGGGAGTCTTTGGGGCTGCAAACAACATCCATTTTCAGGAAACCAAAGGCACCTGAACCTTCTTCTGCAGGGTTTACACTGGCGCAAAAAATGGTCGGTAGAGCTTGCGGGGTTGAAGGTATTCGCCCTGGTCAATATTGTGAACCTAAAATCACCACCGTGGGGTCGCAGGATACTACTGGCGGGATGACGCGCGATGAACTGACGGATCTTGCATGCCTGGGGTTTTCTGCCGATCTGGTCATGCAGTCGTTTTGCCACACATCAGCGTATCCCAAACCTGTTGACGTTAATTTGCATAAGACGCTGCCTCAGTTCATTACCTGCAGAAAAGGCGTTGCACTGAAGCCGGGTGATGGAATTATCCATTCATGGCTTAACCGCATGCTCATCCCGGACACTGTGGGGACAGGTGCTGATTCGCATACGCGCTTTCCATTAGGCATCTCATTTCCAGGCGGTTCAGGACTGGTCGCTTTTGCGGCAGCCACTGGAATTATGCCTCTCGATATGCCTGAATCTGTTCTGGTCCGCTTTACGGGTGAAATGCAAAAAGGGATCACTCTGCGCGATTTAGTTCATGCGATTCCTTACTACGCCATTAAGCAAGGGTTGTTGACGACCGAGAAGAAAAACAAACGCAATATTTTCTCCGGTCGTATTCTGGAAATCGAAGGTTTGCAAATGCTAAAAGCTGAGCAGGCCTTTGAGCTGGCTGATGCCTCCGCTGAGCGCTCTGCTGCTGCCTGTGTGCTACGTCTCGAAGAAGAGAACGTTGCGGAGTATTTGCGTTCCAATGCCACCTTGCTGCGCTGGATGATTGACCAGGGTTATCAGTACGCGCCAACGCTTGAAAAACGAATTGCCGGGATCGAAGCATGGCTGGCGAACCCGTCTTTATTGAGTGCAGATGAAAATGCTGAGTACGCGGCAATCATTGAAATTGATCTGACGGAAATTACCGAGCCGATTGTTTGTGCGCCAAATGACCCTGACGATGCCCGTTTACTGTCCGACGTCGCCCGCACGCCAGTAGAGGAAGTTTTCATTGGCTCCTGTATGACAAATATTGGTCACTTCCGGGCTGCCGGGAAACTGCTGGCTGACTCCAAAGAGATACCAGCCCGGCTGTGGATTGCTCCGCCAACCAAAATGGATGCACAGCAGCTTGCCAGCGAAGGGTATTTTAATAAGCTCATCCGATCCGGCGCGCGAATTGAACCGGCTGGCTGCTCGCTTTGCATGGGCAATCAGGCTCGGGTCAAAGAAGGGAGTTGCGTGGTCTCGACATCAACTCGTAACTTCCCGCACCGTCTTGGTACCGATGCAAAAGTCTTCCTCGCCTCAGCTGAGCTCAGTGCGATTGCAGCAATGCTGGGCAAAATGCCGACCGTTGAACAGTATCTCTGGCACATGGACAGGATCAATGACACGCGAGAAGATACCTATCGCTACTTAAATTTCCATCAGTTGGCTGAGTATCAAACAGGGGGAAATGATCGTATTGATGTCGTGACGATTTAATCTTCCAGCATATTTATTGCAGGCCCGGTATCCAGGAGTGAGTGATCTTAATCGGCGTAAATTATGCGCCGATTAAGATACAGAGTTATACCGTCGAAATGGTGCGCCAGGCAGCGTTTCAACGGCGGCACTGTTCGTGCCTGCTGCTACCGGGCAGGAATGCGGGCAATGACCTTAATTTCAAAATCAAATCCGGCAAGCCAGGTAACGCCAACGGCCGTCCAGTTCGGATAAGGTGGCTGCGGGAAAAGCGCCTGTTTTATCTGCATAATTGTCGGGAACTGGTTTTGCGGATCGGTATGAAAGGTCGTGACATCAATCAGATCGTCAAACGTACAGCCTGCGGCAGCAAGCGTCGCTCGCAAATTATCGAATGCCAGTTGCACCTGAGCGGCAAAATCCGGCTCCGGCGTACCGTCGGCGCGGCTACCGACCTGGCCGGAAACAAACAGCAAATCTCCGGAACGGATGGCGGCTGAATAACCATGTTCTTCATAAAGCGCATGGCGGTTAGCGGGGAATACGGGTTCACGCTGGATCATAGGGTTTCCTTTTTCAGTGCAGGGTGAAAACAAGAAGCAGGGTGCTGACAAATCGTTTAATATACGCGGCGTATGTTAAATTAATATCACATACGCCGCGTATGTCAAAAGGAGATCGCATGATTAAGCGTCGCAGCGAAACGATGGAAGAGAACCGGGCTAAATTGATCGGTGCAGCGCGAAGGGCGTTTGCAGAAAGAGGCTATGCCGCCGCATCAATGGATGAATTAACGGCCAGCGTTGGCCTGACGCGCGGCGCGCTCTATCACAATTTTGGTGATAAAAAGGGATTGCTTGCCGCGGTTGTTGCGCAGGTGGACGGGGAAATGGCACAACGCGCGAAAGCGGTTGCGGCCGCTGCCAGCGATGAATGGGAAAGGTTACTGGCCGAAGGGATTGCCTACATCAAAATGGCTCTCGACCCGGAAGTGCAGCGTATTGTTTTGCTGGATGGTCCGGCTTTTCTCGGCGACCCGGCACAGTGGCCAAGCCAGAATAGTTGTCTGGAATCCACGCGCCAGGCGGTGCTGAAACTGATCGAACGCGGCATCCTCAAACCGGTGGACGCCGATGCCGCTGCGCAGATGTTAAATGGTGCGGCAATGAATGCCGCACTGGCAATTGCGGCCAGCGATGATCCGCAAAAAGCGCTCCCCAACTATATCAAGGTGTTTACGCTACTGGCGAGCGGCTTACGTAATTAGTCACAGTGCCTGCGTGAAAAGCACGGAGCCTGCTGCGTAATTCAGTGGATCGTTTCCCATAACAGCTTGATCAGCAGGCTGCACGCCAGTAACAGGAAAAGTCGGCGTATCCATTGATTTCCCCCCTTGAGCGCGATCTGTACGCCGATAAAGGAGCCACTGATTGCCGCGATCCCCAGCGGAATAGCCAGCCCATAATCAATAAGACCGTGTGGAATAAGAAAAAACAACGTCGCGAAGTTGGTGCCAAAATTGACGACTTTGGCGCAGGCGGTTGCCCGCAAAAAATCAAAATGAAAGAAACGGATAAACAAAAACAGCAGAAAACTGCCCGTTCCCGGACCAATAAATCCGTCATAAAAGCCGATAGCAAAGCCCAGGCAAACACCTTTGATGAGATCGGCCCGGGTCGGTGCCTGGCTGGTGTCATGATGACCGAACTGGGGTTTGAACCAGGTGTAGGCCACCATCACCGCCAGCACTACGATAACAACTGGGCGCATCCACGCGGAAGGCATAAAGTCCAGTAGCCTGATCCCCGAGTAAGCGCCGACAACCGCACTGGCTGCGGTGGGCAGGATGAGTTGCCAGGGCAGGCGCAATCTTGTCATAAACTGCCGGACAGACATCAGGTGCCCCATAACGGAAGAGAGCTTGTCGATCCCCATGATTTGCGCAGGCGTGAAATGTGGCAGGGTGCTGTAAAAGGTCGGAATAGTGATCAGTCCGCCACCGCCGACAGCCGCGTTAATGATCCCGGCAATAAATGCCACGGGAAGCAGCAGGTAAAGCTCGTTATGCATTGGTGTTCCTTACTGAAATGCTTTGGTCTGAGGCGCTAAGTGTTTGCATCGGCGTCATATTTGCTGGCGGCTAATGGTAGGATTGCGTTGTTTTGCTGTCCAATATATAAATAAGCATCAATTTATATATTCGGGCATATAAGTGGAATTTCGTCATCTCCGTTATTTTCTGACCGTCGCGCAAGAGCTGCACTTCACGCGCGCCGCCGAAAAACTCAATATTGGCCAGCCTCCGCTGTCACAGCAGATCCAGTCGCTTGAAGGCGAGCTGGGTGTAAAACTCTTTAACCGGACGAGACGCAGTGTGGCGCTGACGGAAGCCGGGGAGCACCTCGTCATTCAGGCGAAGGAAATATTACGCATCAGCGGTAATCTGCAGGCTGAATTACGTGATATTGAGCAGGGGAAAAGGGGGGAGTTGCGAATAGGGTTTACCACCACCGGTTTATTTGTGGATGAACTCAGTCAGCCGCTTAAAACCTACCGACGCCATTATCCTGACGTCAGGATCTCACTTCGCGAGATGTACTCCCGCCAGCAGTTTGACGCGCTTCTTCAGCAGGAAATTGATATCGGCTACGTGCGTCTTACCCCCGGCACCCGGCAGGATGGGCTGGACATCCGCATCCTCAGGCATGACCGGCTCTGCGTTGTTCTGCCAGAAGATCACCCTCAAGCGACGGCCGATTCTCTGCCCATTGCCGCCATGCGTAACGCGTCTTTTATCTTTTACCCGGAAACATCAGGAGCGGCGGTCCCTGAACTGGTCAGACGGCTTTGCCAACGAGCCGGATTCACACCAACCATTGCCCAGGAAGCCGCGGAGGTATTGACGCACATTGGGCTGGTCGCGGCGGGTGTGGGAATTTCTGTCCTGCCCAAACCGGTTGACAGCCTCAGGCCCGGCGGGGTGGTGTTCATCCCGTTGGCGGATGATGATGCGGAGTTATGCATGGCGCTGGTGACACGAAGCGAAGAGAGGAATATGAGGATCCTTAACTATATCAATCTGGCCGGGCTGGCGTCTCAGTAGATGATGGCAGCGCAGAAAAGTGGCTTGATTAAACGGTTATTCACAGACTTCAGTTTATGTCGTGTTTTGCCACAAATATGGCGCCTTATGAATACCATCCCCCGGATTGAAACGTTATGCTGTGGCCTGCAACCCGCTTCCCATCCGAAGATCATTCATTCCCGGAAATCTGACAATGGCACGTAACCGCACTTTCTCTCTCGATATCGGCTGGAGAGCGCTGCTGAAAGATGCAGGGCTTCAGCCTGAACATGTACTGCGCAAGGCAGGATTGCCCGACGATCTTTTTTCAAGGTCAGAGCGTGGTCTCAACACTGACGAATATTTTCGTTTCTGGCGCGCGCTGGAGATGGAGGCTAATGATGCGGCCTTTCCCTTGCGTCTGGTAGAAAGGGTTACTGCAGAAGTATTCGATCCTCCTCTCTTCGCCGCACTGTGCAGCACCAATATGATGCAAGCGGTGCAACGACTGGCTAAATATAAGCAGCTCATTGCCCCGATGGCTCTGGAAATAACGGTGGATCGAACCGGGATCCTGACCGTGTCGCCACAATGGCTGTCCGTCGCGACAGGCGTACCCACATCTTTGCAGGTAGCCGAGCTTGCCTTTTTACTACGACTGCTACGACTGGCAACCCGCGAACCTGTTAAGGCGCTAAGAGTAATGCTCCCGCATCTTCCTGCCAGTGTTTCGGCTCGTCACTATGAACGCTTCTTCGGTACAGCCGTACAGTATGGCGAAAAACCCGCCATCAGCTTTTCGGCTGCGGATGCACTCCGACCGTTTTTGACGGTGAACGAAGGAATGTGGCAGGTATTTGAGCCTGAACTGCGGCGCCGTCTCAGTAAGTTAGATGAAACGGCCTCAACCGCTGAACGCGTGCATGCGGTTCTTCTGGAGCTTCTCCCAGGTAATGAAGCCACCATAGAGAAAACGGCGGAACGGCTGGGTATGAGCAAGCGAACACTACAACGCAGGCTCGGGAATGAAGGGGAAAACTTTCGCGACCTTATCAACACTTGCCGGGAAAACCTGGCTCGCCATTATCTGTGCAATACCAGTCTGTCAGGCTACGAAATTGCGTTCCTGCTGGGTTTTGAAGACCCCAATTCATTCTACCGCGCTTTTATGGCCTGGACTGGCCAGACGCCTGACACAGTCAGGCGATCCCTGCGTCTTAATTAAAGGAGCTGTCTGCTCGCCAGCCCTGAAGCTGACTCTGCAGATGTTCTCATCACCCCGCCGAAGGGCGCGAAACAGCACGTCGTCTGGGCTATCTGGCTGCCGTCCAGGCTGCCGTCGAAAAACTGCCAGCTATGCGTTTGGTGTTACAGCATTTTCGTTTGCCAGAAAGAGGCTCTTCTCCCGCGTCTGGTGGCGCGCTCAGCAAGAACTCTGGCGCGTAGCGCAAGATCAATCAGTTATCTGTTCAGGCACACTGGAGGCAGTTCACTAAACGAGGTGCCTATGTTTACTCAGGAAAAGAAAACCGCGCTGGTCACTGGCGCATCGTCAGGTATGGGCAAGGCCATTGCTCGCCGTCTTATTAAAGATGGCTATCAGGTTTATGTTGCCGCCCGCAATGTCGAAAAAATGGCTGACCTTGCCAGGCTTGGCGCGCAGCCGCTGCGGATGGATATTTCCACGGATGATGAGATTGTATCCGGTGTAACAACCATTCTGGCCCAGACAGGTGGTGTCGATGTGCTGGTCAACAATGCCGGTTTTGGCCTCTACGGCCCGGTAGAAGAGATCGGGATTGACGAAGCACGCTATCAATTTGAGGTCAATCTGTTCGGTGCAGCACGGCTCACGCAACTGCTGCTCCCCACCATGCGGGCCAGGCGCTCCGGGCACATTATCAACATCACCTCCATGGGAGGAAAGATGTACAGCATTCTGGGTGCCTGGTACCACGCAACCAAACATGCTCTGGAAGGATGGTCGGATTGCCTCAGGCTTGAAGTCGCTGAATTCGGGATCAAGGTCGTGATCGTCGAACCGGGAGTGATAGAGACGGGCTTCGGCGATGTCGCCAGTGACAGTGTAGTCAAACGTTCGGCAAGTGGGCCGTATGGTCACCTGGTGAAAATGGTGGCCATGTCGATAAAAAAAACGTACGGGCAGGGCACAGGCAGCTCTCCAGAGGTCATTGCGGAAGTGGTATCCCGTGCAGTTAAAAGCAGCAACCCGCGTACACGTTATGCAGCCGGTAAGTTTGCAAAGATGCTCATCCGTATGCGCGTCTGGCTGGGTGACCGTATATTCGACCGTATTATTCTCAGTCAGACCCGCTGACAGGCAGATAGCGTAGTGACATTTTCATTAGATCAAGATATCGAATCTTCGTCAGTCCAATTCTGGGTTTTCGCTTACATACAGTGAGTAGATAATGGTATTTCTAAGGGACAGCCCGGAGCCACAGTGATCGGTCCACTTTCTCCGAACATTCTTGCGGATTCATATAATTTACGTATTTTTTTTGGATTTTCTCCTAAATAACATGGGCCTTGTCAAAGCTGTTCTACACTTTTAATAGCCTGCCAATATAGAAATTAATTCCTGTAGAACAGGATATAAACCTATTTTTTTCTTACCAAGATATCAGATTCATATTTAACTGTTCCTCTGAGCGGGCTGGTATGATGTTTTTCATTTTTTAAATAACAGATAAAAGACGCCTTTTATTGCATTGACGCCACTATAAAGTATGGATTACACGCGCCTGATGAAAAGTAATTTGAAACGATACTTACCCTACAAATAATGTTAAGAGGAATAAAATGAAAATATCGCCTGTAATTTTCGCCTCACTGTTTGTATCTATAGTTTCAGGTTGTCATAGCCGATCAGTCGATACATCGACTGTTAGTACTGGTGCCATTGCACCTGTTCTTTCTGATTTTGACCAATTGCAAAATGATTTAGCAAAGCGAACTCAAACCAGATTTGGCTACGCAGATGATTTTCAGGTTGTTGTTTCAGATGTTAACTTTCCGATTGGTACCCTTATTCGCGTTGGTGGATCTATTCCGGTTGATTATTCGGCATGCCAACCGGCTATAACGCCAGTTGCTCTTGGCGCGCCGAGTCTCTTTCCATCCTATACCCTTTCTAAGGGCGTAGCGGTGGACGCAGGATTCGACAAGGGGGTTATCAGTAAGCTGATGGAATTAGGTGTTAATGTTTCAGCCTCGGATAAAATTAGATTTTCTGTAAAAGACACAAGCGTTACAACACTGGCTGATACAGATCTGAAAAAAACAATTAATAGAGCGGGCTGCCGGGAAATACTTAAAGAATCACCTGCATTGATTGTCAGGGGATATATTGAAGGTAAGCGTGATTTTGCGTTGGTCGATACGAATACTGGTAAGTTTAATGCTTCGGTTGAAAAAATAGGGAAATTTTCAGTTAGCGGTGGCAGAGACAGCACACTTAGCCTGACTGATGATAAAAAAGAGCGTTTCCTGCAGATTATTTCGCAGATACGTATAATCGCAGACAATTCTACACCTCAGTTTGAAAAACCATCTGAACTTAACGGAATCGGGAAAATATACATACAGCAAGATAAAGAAGATAAATCTGCTTCAGGTAGCGAAATCTTAGCCCGGTTAAAAGCAAAAGGCTTTCGCACACAAGGTGTAGATAAAATGGATTCCAGATTAATGCCGGTTGTGACCAGGGTACGCATCTTCCATAGCAGTGATACTCAGACAGGGCAGACAGTGCTACATGAAATCCAGGAAAAATACCCTGATGCGAAATTAGAACTATTAGGATTGCCCGCTAAGCCCGGCACCATAGAAATCTGGTTGCCTGCCGCCAGGTAATCGGTCGCATAACCAATGTCCAGAAACCGCGGGTGATTATTTCTATAAAAAAGAGTTTGCTGTTTCCACAGCAAACTCTGCACACATCAGTGGGATTTAAACCCGGCCGCCGACATCAGCAGGCGGAACACCATACTCACGGCGGCCAGCGCCAGTACGCTGCCGCCCCAGATCAGTACCAGCCACATCAGGCGGTTGAAAAACGATTGTTTCATCAGTGATAGCCCTCGCCAGGTTGTACTTTGCCGCGAAACACGTAATAGCTCCACGCGGTATAGGCCAGGATAATCGGGATAATCAGCAGCGCGCCGACCAGCATAAAGCCCTGGCTTTGCGGTGGTGCGGCGGCCTGCCAGAAGGTGATATCCGGCGGAATGATGTGCGGCCAGATGCTGATGCCCAGCCCGCTAAAGCCGAGGAAAATCAGGCCCAGCGTCTGCACAAACGGCAATGCATGATGCTGAGGATTGCCGAGGCTGCGCCACAACCAGGCGCTGAGCGCAATAACCAGCAGCGGTACCGGCGCGAAGAACAGCAAGTTTGGCAGGCTGAACCAGCGGGAAGCAATCGCCGGGTGCGTCAGCGGTGTCCACAGGCTGATGACCGCGATAACCACCAGTAAAACCAGCAGCAATTTCTTCGCCGCTGCGCGCATTTTATCCTGTAACGGCGCGCCGCTTTTCATCACTAGCCAGCTTGCGCCCAGCAGCGCATAGGCCATCACCAGCCCGACGCCGCAGAACAGGGTGAAGGGGGTTAGCCAGTCCAGCGCGCCGCCGTTAAAACGCCGTCCGCTGACTGAAAAACCATTCAGCACTGCGCCAACCACCACGCCCTGAGTAAAGGTCGCCAGCACGGAGCCCGCCATAAACGCTTTATCCCAGAACGGGCGATGCGCAGGCGTCGCTTTGAAACGAAACTCAAATGCCACGCCGCGAAAAATCAGCCCCAGCAGCATGAGCGTCAGCGGAATGGTCAGCGCATCAACAATCACCGCATAAGCCAGCGGAAAAGCGCCGAACAACCCCGCGCCGCCGAGCACCAGCCAGGTCTCGTTGCCGTCCCAGACCGGTGCAACGCTGTTCACCATCACATCGCGATCGTGCGCGTTGCGGGTCAGCGGAAAGAGAATGCCGATCCCCAGATCAAAACCGTCCATCACGATGTACATCAGGGTGGCAAAAACAATAATCACAAACCAGATCAGCGAAAGATCGATACCCATTATTTAGCCTCCTCATGCCAGGCTTGCGGGCCTTTGCAGATCAACCGCACCATATAGCTGTAGCCGACACCGAAAACGGCGCTGTAGACCACGAAGAATGTCAGCAGGCTGAGACTCATCTGCATCACGCCGTGCGCCGAAACCGCATCGGCCGTGCGCAACAACCCGGTGACGACCCACGGTTGTCTGCCGACTTCGGTGGTAACCCAACCGGCGAGAATGGCGATCAGCCCGGCAGGCCCCATCCACAGGGCAAAATGCAGGAACGGTCGCGACTGATAGAGCCGCTGTTTGTAGCGCAGCCACAGCGCGCCGACGCCCAGGGCGATCATCAGCACGCCGAGGCCGACCATCACGCGAAATGACCAGAACACCAGCGGCGCATAAGGGCGCTCGTCTTTGGGAAACTCTTTTAGCGCCGGAACCTGTTTATCCAGGCTGTGAGTAAGGATCAGGCTGCCAAGCGCCGGGATCTCAACCGCGTAACGGGTGCGTTCCTGTTGCATATCCGGCAGGCCGAACAGCAGCAGCGGGGTGGCTTCGCCGGGCAGATTCTCCCAGTGGCCTTCAATGGCGGCAATTTTTGCCGGTTGATGCTCCAGCGTGTTCAGCCCGTGCATATCGCCCACCATTGCCTGGATCGGCGCGACAACCAGCGCCATCCACATCGCCATTGAGAACATTTTGCGCATCGCGGGCGTATCGTTACCGCGCAGCAAATGCCAGGCAGCAGACGCGCCGACAAACAGCGCGCTGCTGAGGAACGCGGCGATGGTCATATGCATCAGGCGATACGGGAAGGATGGGTTGAAGATCACTTTCAGCCAGTCCACCGGCACCACCTGGCCCTGCTCAATAATGTAACCCTGCGGCGTGTGCATCCAACTATTGGAGGCGAGGATCCAGAAGGTAGACATCAGCGTGCCCAGCGCCACCATGCAGGTGGCAAAATAGTGCAGCCCCGGCCCGACGCGGTTCCAGCCAAACAGCATCACGCCGAGAAAACCGGCTTCCAGAAAGAACGCGGTCAGCACTTCATAGGTCAGTAATGGCCCGGTAATGCTGCCGGCGAACTGGGAAAAGCCGCTCCAGTTGGTGCCAAACTGGTAGGCCATCACCAACCCGGAAACCACGCCCATGCCGAAGTTAACGGCGAAGATCTTCGACCAGAAGTGGTACAGCGTGCGCCAGTCCGGGTTACGGGTTTTCAGCCATAATCCCTCCAGCACTGCGAGAAAACTGGCCAGCCCGATGGTTATCGCCGGAAAAATAATGTGAAACGAAACGGTGAAGGCGAACTGTATTCTCGCCAGGTGAAACGCGTCTAAACCAAACATAGACAACCTCAGATCAACTGCAGTGAGGGGTATGGTAATGAGCGCGAGCCGGAACTTGCAGAAACAGATTGGCGAAATTTTTGTATAACAGTTACAAACAAAGCCGGTAAAAATGGGTGCTGTTATAGATCAAATTTACTGCCGAACCATTGATAAATTCGGCAGTGTTGCCCTGAAGTCCTTGCGTATTAGTGCGGCTGATTTAATAAACTGAGCAGATCATTCAGTTTCACCGTTTCGATATTGAACGGAGGTATCTTTAATGCTTCATTCCCCAATTTTCTGAATTCATTCTCGCTGGTCAACTCTCTATTCACATAGAACGCTTTTTTTACCTCGCCATCCACTTCCGTATAGCTCAGCTCAAGTGTTGTTGATATATCGATTAATACGATAACATCTGGGTGCTGCGCGTTATAATCAAGCGCTTCATTTGAGAGGTTAAATGCATGACTATTATTATTTAAACCCACTAATTCAGTGAGTTTCCCTTTCCCTCCGGTGGTGGAGTAGTTGACCCAATAATAAGATAGTGGCACCACAATTTGACGTTTATCTTTATTGGTTGAATATGTCAATGTGACATAAGATTTAGCTTCTTTTTTAAAGTTTTGAATCGGATACCCCTCATTATAAATAGAAAGCCTTTCGGTATGATAAATCTTATTTTGCTCATCATAATCAAAGCTATTTTTCAGGATAAAAATAGGAGCGTATTCTAATTTTGAAATCATCGTCTGCTTAACACTGATCGTATACGTCAGATAAGCCGTTGCCAGACTAATAAAGATTGGCACGATGCCAATAATAATATCCCACACATCTCTCTTTTTAGACATCCTGCTAACTCCATGTGTAATCACCATAAAATTCAACCAGGCAGCATATCTCCAGGCAGGTGCAGTGAAAACTATTATGTCCAGTAGGTATGCGTGACTCCATGAAAGCGACGCCGGGATTGTCCAGACACAGCGCTACAGCCAGAGGTATAACAGTTTTTTTTAGCACCATCTTTTTTATGACTGATATAGCAAGGATGCGTATCCCGTGCCATGATATTCATCATCCTCAACCCGGTGAATATCCATGAAAAAATACCAGCGCCTGGCGCAACAAATCAGCGAACAAATTGAGCTTGGCGTCTGGCGTCCGGGGGAAAAACTGCCGTCGCTGCGCGAGCAGGTCACCAGCAGCGGGCTGAGTTTTATGACGGTGGGTCACGCTTATCAGTTGCTGGAAAGCCAGGGCCGGGTGATTGCCCGGCCGCAATCCGGTTACTTTGTCGCGCCGGCATCCGGTGTGCCGCGCGTGGCGGCCGCGCAGGTTACCCGCGATGAAGCGGTGGATATCAATACCTATATTTTCGATGTGTTGCAGGCCAGCTGCGATGCCTCGGTGCTGCCGTTTGGCTCGGCGTTTCCCGATCCGAAGCTGTTTCCGATGCCGCAGCTTAACCGTTCGCTGGCGAAGGTCAGTAAAAGCGCCACCGCCATGAGCGTGATTGAAAACCTGCCGCCGGGCAACAGCCAGTTGCGCCATGCGATTGCCCGTCGCTACGCCCGTCAGGGGATGAACATCTCGCCGGACGAAATTGTCATTACCGCCGGGGCGCTGGAGGCGCTGAATCTCAGTTTGCAGGCGGTTACTGAACCGGGCGACTGGGTAATCATTGAAAGCCCGTGCTTTTATGGCGCGTTGCAGGCGCTGGAACGGCTGAAGCTGAAAGCGCTGTCGGTGCCGACGGATGTGAAAGAGGGGATCGATCTTGATGCGCTGGCGCAGGCATTGGCCGATTATCCGGTAAAAGCCTGCTGGCTGATGACCAACAGCCAGAACCCGCTCGGTTTTACGCTGAGCGCGGAGAAAAAAGCGCGTCTGGTGGCGCTGCTGACGGAACATCACGTCACGCTTATCGAAGATGATGTCTACAGCGAACTCTATTACGGCCGCGAGCAGCCGTTACCGGCAAAAGCGTGGGATAAGCAGGATATGACGCTGCACTGCTCGTCGTTTTCCAAATGTCTGGTGGCCGGTTTCCGCGTTGGCTGGGTGGCGGCCGGTCGCCACGCGCGACGGATTCAGCAACTGCAGTTAATGAGTACGCTCTCCACCAGTTCACCGCTGCAACTGGCGCTGGTCGATTATCTCTCCACTCATCACTATGACGCGCACCTGCGCCGCCTGCGGCGCGTGCTGGCGGAGCGTAAACATCTGGCCTGGCAGGCACTGCTGCGCCATCTGCCGCCGGAGGTAAAAATTTACCGTAATGAGAGCGGCTACTTTCTCTGGCTGGAGCTGCCCGCCGGGCTGGATGCCGGAGTACTGAGCCAGCAGGCGCTGGCGCACCATATCAGCATTGCGCCGGGGAAAATGTTCTCGACGTCTGACCGCTGGCAATCCTTTTTCCGCTTTAATTGCGCCTGGGCGTGGGGCGATAAAGAGGAGCGTGCGGCAATTCGCTTAGGGAAATTGATTCGCGAGATGATGAAATAAACGCGCTCATCCCATTCTTATTTTCTGAATATCTTGTTCTCATTTTAAAAATAGTGACGGTGAAAACTTGCAGGGCACCGTCATTATTTTCTGTGCTTTTGTTTTGTGTATTCATAGGAAATGTGAATAGCAACACAGATTAACCGCGTACCGGCTAACTCCTTGTCTATACTCAAAAAGACGGCCGATTATCATTTTCATTCGAAACGTAATGCGTTATGTGTCACATCCTGGCGAAATTTACGTCGGGCGACATTCTGGCCGTCCGCGTGCCGTCTATTTTTATTAAGGGAGATATATTTACGGCAAGGCTGCCGCACTTTTTTCATTGCGACAGGAGTAAACAATGAGCAAGAAATTTGCCCGCAGCAGTCTGTGTGCGCTGAGCATGACGATGATGGTCGCGCATGCCGCCGAACCCACCGACGTGGGAAAAGGGGAAGGTCGTCTGGATATTATTGCCTGGCCGGGGTATATCGAACGCGGCCAGACCGACAAGCAATATGACTGGGTTACCGCCTTTGAAAAAGATACCGGTTGTGCGGTAAACGTCAAAACCGCCGCCACCTCCGATGAAATGGTCAGCCTGATGGCGAAAGGCGGCTACGATCTGGTCACCGCCTCCGGCGACGCCTCGCTGCGCCTGATTATGGGAAAACGCGTGCAGCCGATTAATACTGCGCTTATCCCGAACTGGAAAACCCTCGACCCGAAACTGGTTAACGGCGCGTGGTTTAACGTCGGCGGCAAAGTGTATGGCACGCCGTATCAGTGGGGGCCAAACCTGCTGATGTATAACACCAAAACCTTCCCGACGCCGCCGGATAGCTGGTCGGTGGTGTTTGTGCAACAAAACCTGCCGGATGGCAAAACCAATAAAGGGCGCGTACAGGCTTATGACGGCCCGATCTACATTGCCGATGCGGCGCTGTTCCTGAAAGCCACCCAGCCGCAACTGGGCATTGACGATCCGTACCAGCTCACCGAAGCGCAATATCAGGCGGTACTGAAAACCCTGCGCGATCAGCACATGCTGATCCATCGTTACTGGCATGACACCACGGTACAGATGAGCGACTTCAAAAACGAAGGCGTTGTCGCCTCCAGCGCCTGGCCGTATCAGGCGAATGCCCTGAAAGGGGAAAACCAGCCGATCGCTACCGTATTCCCGAAAGAGGGTGTCACGGGCTGGGCGGATACCACGATGTTGCATGCCGATGCGAAACACCCGAACTGCGCCTACAAGTGGATGAACTGGTCGCTGACGCCAAAAGTTCAGGGCGACGTGGCCGCCTGGTTTGGTTCGCTGCCGGTGGTGCCGGAAGGGTGCAAAGCCAGCACGCTGCTGGGTGAGCAAGGTTGCGAAACCAACGGTTACCACTTCTTTGACAAAATCGCTTTCTGGAAAACCCCGGTTGCTGAGGGTGGCAAATATGTGCCGTACAGCCGCTGGACACAGGATTACATCGCCATTATGGGTGGCCGTTAACCTGCCAGGAGCTGAGCATGACCTATGCAGTGGAATTTCTGGATGTCTCGCGGTTATACGGCGACATCCGGGCAGTTGACGGCGTCACTATCGCCGTCAACGACGGGGAGTTTTTCTCCATGCTGGGGCCGTCCGGCTCCGGCAAAACCACCTGTCTGCGGCTGATCGCCGGGTTTGAGCAATTGAGCGGCGGCGCAATCCGCATCTTTGGCCGTGAAGCCAGCGAACTGCCGCCGTGGGAGCGGGACGTCAACACCGTGTTCCAGGACTACGCGCTGTTTCCGCATATGTCGATTCTCGACAATGTAGCCTACGGGCTGATGGTGAAAGGCGTGGACAAAAAGCAGCGCCACGCCCGCGCCCGTGAAGCGCTGGAAAAGGTGGCGCTCGGTTTTGTCCATACACGCAAACCTTCACAACTCTCCGGCGGGCAGCGGCAACGGGTGGCGATCGCCCGTGCGCTGGTTAACGAGCCGCGCGTCTTGCTGCTGGATGAGCCGCTCGGCGCGCTCGATCTGAAACTGCGCGAACAGATGCAACTGGAGCTGAAAAAACTGCAACAGGATCTCGGCATCACTTTTATTTTCGTCACTCACGATCAGGGCGAAGCGCTGTCGATGTCGGATCGGGTGGCGGTGTTTAATAACGGCCGCATCGAGCAGATCGATACCCCGCGTGAACTCTACCTGCGCCCGCGCACGCCGTTTGTCGCCGGGTTTGTCGGTACGTCAAACGTCTTCAATCAGGAGCTTGCCAGCAAACTGTGCGGCATGCAGGGCACCTTTTCACTGCGCCCGGAACATATTCGCCTGAATGCGCCAGGCGAAATTGAAGTCAACGCCGTGGTGCAGGCGGTGCAGTATCAGGGAGCGGCGACGCGTTTTGAACTGCTGCTGGCGCAGGGGGAGAAAGTGCTGGTCAGCCAGGCGAATCTCTCCGGCCTGCTGCTGACCGAAACACTGACGCCGGGGCAACAGGTGCAGATTTCATGGTCGCGGGACGCGATGGTGCCGTTGCAGGGAGCGGGGTGACATGGCGATGAGTATTCCGTTAACCGCCCGGCGACGTGCCAGCCTGAGCGGGGTGTTCTGGCGCAAACCGCTGCTTGGGCTGCTGCTCTTGTTGCTGGGGCCGCTGATGTGGTTCGGCATTGTCTATTTTGGCTCGCTGTTAACGCTGCTGTGGCAGGGCTTTTATACCTTCGACGACTTCACCATGTCGGTGACGCCGGATTTGACGCTGGCCAACCTGCAAGCGCTGTTCAACCCGGCGAATTACGACATCATCGTGCGCACCCTGATGATGGCAATGACCGTCACCCTGGCAAGCGCGATCCTCGCGTTCCCGATGGCGTGGTATATGGCGCGTTATGCGCAGGGGAAATGGAAGGCGTTTTTCTATATTGCCGTCATGTTGCCGATGTGGGCCAGTTATATCGTCAAAGCCTATGCGTGGACGCTGCTGCTGGCAAAAGATGGCGTGGCGCAGTGGTTTTTAAGCCATCTGGGGCTGGAGCCGCTGTTAACCACTTTTCTGATGCTGCCCGCCGTCGGCGGGAATACGCTCTCCACCTCCGGGCTGGGGCGCTTTCTGGTGTTCGTCTATATCTGGCTGCCGTTTATGATTTTACCGATTCAGGCGGCGCTGGAGCGGCTGCCGCCCTCGCTGTTGCAGGCATCGGCCGATTTGGGCGCGCATCCGCGCCAGACCTTCCGCTATGTGGTGTTGCCGCTGGCCATTCCGGGCGTGGCGGCCGGGTCGATTTTCACCTTCTCGCTGACGCTGGGCGATTTTATCGTGCCGCAACTGGTGGGGCCGCCGGGTTACTTCATTGGCAACATGGTGTATGCGCAGCAGGGCGCGATTGGCAATATGCCGATGGCCGCCGCCTTTACGCTGGTGCCCATCGTGTTGATTGCCCTTTATCTGGCGTTCGTGAAACGTCTGGGAGCATTCGATGCACTCTGACCGCGCACCTTTTTTACTCAAAGTCGCCGCATGGGGCGGCGTTATCTTTCTCCATTTCCCGCTCTTGATCATTGCCATCTATGCTTTCAATACCGAGGACGCGGCGTTCAGTTTCCCGCCGCAGGGCTTTACGCTGCGCTGGTTCAGCATCGCGGCGGCACGCGGGGATATTCTTGATGCAGTGACACTGTCACTCCAGATCGCGGCGCTGGCGACAGCTATCGCCTTGATTCTTGGCACACTTGCTGCAATGGCTTTATGGCGCAGCGAGTTTTTTGGCAAGAATGCGATCTCGCTATTGCTGCTGTTGCCGATAGCGTTGCCAGGGATCATTACCGGGCTGGCGCTGCTGACTGCCTTCAAAGCGGTCAATCTGGAGCCGGGTTTTTTCACCATTGTTGTCGGGCACGCGACGTTTTGCGTGGTGGTGGTGTTTAACAACGTTATCGCCCGTTTCCGGCGCACCTCGTGGAGCCTGGTGGAAGCTTCAATGGATCTGGGCGCCAACGGCTGGCAGACCTTTCGCTATGTGGTGCTGCCGAATCTCGGTTCGGCGCTGCTGGCCGGAGGGATGCTGGCGTTTGCGCTGTCGTTTGACGAAATCATCGTCACCACCTTTACCGCAGGCCATGAGCGCACTCTGCCGCTGTGGCTGCTGAACCAGTTGGGCCGCCCGCGCGATGTGCCGGTGACCAATGTGGTGGCGCTGCTGGTGATGCTGGTGACGATGCTACCTATTCTCGGTGCCTGGTGGCTGACACGCGATACCGACACCGTTGCCGGAACCGGCAAATAACACACCAAGCTGAAGGACAGAACTATGCAACATCACTTGTTTATCAATGGAGAACTGGTTAACGGCGAAGGCGAGAAACAGGCTGTCTACAACCCGGCCACCGGCGAGGTGTTGCTGGAGATCGCCGAAGCCTCCGCCGCGCAGGTCGATGCGGCGGTGCTGGCCGCCGATCGGGCTTTTGTCCGTTGGGGGCAAACCACGCCGAAAGCGCGGGCCGAATGCCTGCTGCAACTGGCGCAGGTGATTGAAGACAACGCCGAAACCTTTGCGCAACTGGAATCCCTCAACTGCGGCAAACCCTACCACTGCGTGCTGAATGATGAAATTCCGGCGGTGGTGGATGTGTTCCGTTTCTTCGCCGGCGCGGCGCGCTGCCTGAACGGGCTGGCGGCCGGGGAGTATCTGGAAGGGCATACGTCGATGATCCGCCGCGATCCGCTGGGCGTGGTGGCATCCATTGCGCCGTGGAACTACCCGCTGATGATGGCAGCATGGAAACTGGGCCCGGCGCTGGCGGCGGGTAACTGCGTGGTGATCAAACCGTCGGAAATTACCCCGCTGACGGCGCTGAAACTGGCCGAACTGGCGAAAGATATCTTCCCGGCTGGCGTGCTGAATGTGCTGTTTGGCCGCGGTCAGACGGTCGGCGATCCGTTAACCGGCCACGAAAAAGTACGTATGGTGTCGCTCACCGGTTCGATCGCCACCGGCGAACACATTATTGCTCATACCGCATCGTCAATTAAGCGCACCCATATGGAACTGGGCGGCAAAGCGCCGGTGATTGTGTTTGATGATGCGGATCTCGACGCTGTAGTCGAGGGCGTGCGCACCTTTGGTTTTTATAACGCCGGGCAAGATTGCACCGCAGCATGCCGAATTTATGCGCAAAAAGGGATCTACGATGCGCTGGTCGAAAAACTCGGTGCCGCCGTCGCCAGCCTGAAAATGGGGGCGCCAGAAGAAGAAAGTACCGAACTGGGGCCGCTGAGTTCTGCCGCCCATCTGGCGCGTGTCAGTAAAGCCGTTGAAGAGGCAAAAGCGCTGAGCCACATCAGCGTGGTCACCGGCGGGAAAAAGGGCGAGGGCGCAGGCTATTACTATCAGCCAACCTTGCTGGCCGGAGCGAAACAGGAAGATGCCATCGTGCAGCGCGAAGTGTTTGGCCCGGTGGTCAGCGTCACGGTGTTTGATGATGAAGAGCAGGTGCTCGGCTGGGCGAATGACTCACAGTACGGGCTGGCATCATCAGTCTGGACGCGTGATGTCGGGCGGGCGCATCGCTTAAGCGCGCGCCTGCAATATGGCTGCACCTGGGTGAATACCCATTTTATGCTGGTCAGCGAAATGCCGCACGGCGGGCAGAAACTCTCTGGTTACGGCAAAGATATGTCGCTGTACGGGCTGGAAGATTACACCGTGGTACGCCACGTGATGATCAAACATTAATCATTTAATAAAGCCACGGACGGCTTTTAAAAAAGCCTTATAAAACATGAGGCAAATCTCATAGTAAATTATCTGTGTTGTTATTCATGAAAAACTGATTTAATAATATTCAGCCATCAGCGGAGTGGCGAAATATCTCAATCAAATAATACCGCGCACCAGCATTTCCTCTGCCCGTCATATGAGTGTCATCGGTTCTACAACAGACAGTCATTGCGACAGAAGATAATGGCTGGCTTTTTTATAAAAAACAGGCAGGGGAAAACCCATAATGAGTAAAATCGTGGTCGTGCTCGTACCCGGGGGCGCGTCTGAGTTTTTGACGGTCGATGATAGCGAAACCGCCGTCTCATGGGCTACTGGTAACGGTAGCAGCGGAGCGCAAACCGGTTTGTTACCCATCGAAACCTACTACTGCGAAGGCGAAGAGTTTTATTTTGCGCGCGTGGAAAATCTTTCCAGCAGTGAAATCGCCTCAGCATCATTTAATTAAAAAAAGGGCTCCAGAGTGAGCCCTTTTTTATTTAATTATTTAATTAATTTGCCTGCTTATCGTTTTAAAAATGCTTCATTCTCGCGCGGCGCCCAATCTTTCTCTGAAAAATCATAGGTCGGGTAGGACTCTTCTTTTACACCCTGAGAACGAATAACGGCGCGAACTTCCGCCGACAAGTTTTCATCACGAAATAATTCTGCCAGGACAAACAGCGTATCAATAAAGGATAGCTGTTTTACTTCAAAGGGTTTCCAGCCGGTGCGTTTAAAAATCAAATGATAAAGCGCTTCTTCGCCTGCCAACGGAACAAAGCTGCTGGCGTACTTCTCGCGGTGGCGCGCAAGCAGATATTCAAGGATAAAAATCTGCGCAATGCGCTGGCGTGCTGCCTGTCCGCGCGGTGTGTCAGTGGTCATATCGATGTGCGTTATGTCATTGTTTTCACGCACCCGAATTTCTATGGCTTGCCACAGGTCGTCATAATTCTGCATAACCTTACCTTGTTTGATCCGAAGTATTCCTTACAGAGAGACAATATCAGAGAAGATTGTGCGCCGCCAAATTTCCCGATGCTTACGTTAATGCTTCAGAATCTTAAATTCAGACTTAAGTTAAATCTCACTATTAAAAAGAAAAGGGTCAGCGTAATTTGTGTTTAATCAATATTCACAGGGTGTGAGAATAATAATCTGCATATTCCTACCTTTACCAGGATAACAAAAATGCGAATTCGTTCGATGATGTGGGGGATGGTGGTTGCGATCTCATTGCTGGGCGCAACAGAAGGGGTTGCCAGAACGCAGGCGCTGTCCGATGCGCAGGTTAAAAAAGCGATTATTGCGGAATCCATTGCGCAATATCCCGGTCCCTGCGCCTGCCCGTATAATCAGGCGCGCAACGGCAGTGCGTGCGGCAGACGCAGCGCCTGGAGCAAACAGGGGGGCTATTCGCCACTTTGTTATCCTGACGATGTCAGTAAAGAGCAGGTGAAAGCATGGCGCGAGCGCCAGCAGCCGTAAAATTGACAGGCCGGGTAAAATCCCGGCTTTTTTATGTTCTTCAGTAAGTTAAATCAAAATTACTGATGGCCTGGATTGTTACAAAAGTAATTAAACTTGATAAATATCAATAATTAGAGCATATTGCGAACGGTTTGTTACTTCCGGGTTAATGTTTGTTATGTCGTTATATCAAAAAATGTTGGTTTTCTACGCAGTGATGGCGTTGATTTGCGCACTGATTACCTGGTTCCTTTCCCACGATCGTAAACGCATTCGCTTGCTGAGCGCCTTTCTGGTCGGTTCCACCTGGCCAATGAGTTTTCCCGTGGCGTTGTTGTTCTCGATTTTCTGATCATAAAGCGTGACGAATAAAACGATACCTTATTGAAAATTAGGGCAACATGTTAGCTGAATGTTTACCTAAGGACAGGAGGCATACGTTGGAACTCTACACAAAACTGCTCATCTTCTACGTTGTAATGGCCGTACTGTCCGGCGTGGCAACGTACTTTCTGGCCCGCGACAACCGCAAAGTCCGACTCCTCAGCGCACTACTCATTGGTGCCACCTGGCCCATCAGCTTTCCTGTCGCATTACTGTTTTCACTCTTTTGATCGCGATCTTTCCCTTTTATCGCAATACTGTATATAATCACAGTATTGCGATAAAAGGGAAACCTCATGAACACATTCTATTCACGTTATGCCCAGGGGCAGGTGCGTTGGCACGATCTGCCGGGGCACGGCGATCCGCTGGTGTTTATCCACGGGCTGGGCTGCGCATCATCGTTTGAATATCCGCGAGTGGTTGCCGATCCCGCATTTGGCGGCAGGCGCGCCATCCTTATCGATTTACCCGGCAGCGGTTACAGCGAACGGCCAGCCAGTTTCTCTTATGGCACCGGCGATCAGGCGAAAGTGGTGGTGGAGTTGCTGGATAAGCTCGATCTGCAGGCCTTCTGGCTCTACGGCCACAGCATGGGCGGCAGCATCGCCATTGAGGTGGCAGCGCAAATGGCCGAACGTGTGAATGGGCTGGCAGTATCGGAACCCAATTTCTATCCCGGCGGCGGTATGTTCAGCCGCCAGATTGCCAGCCAGGATGAAGCGGGGTTTGTCACCAACGGTTACGCGGCGATGCTGGCGCAGGAGAAAACTGCGTGGGCCGGATGCCTGCAAAGCAATGCGCCGTGGGCGGTCTGGCGAGGAGCAAAAAGCCTGGTTGACGGTATTGAGCCAACGTGGATGACGCTGTTTGTCGATTTCCCGCGGCCAAAAACGCTGATCTTTGGCGCACTTTCACTGCCGGATAATGACGAAGAGGCGGTGCGGAAACAGGGGATCCCGGTACAGGTGATTGCCGATGCGGGCATTCGATGTCGTGGGAGCAGCCCGCCGCGCTGGCGCAGGCGCTCAGCCACTTTATTGGCGGTTTTGTGGAATAACATCCGCTAGGGGAAAGTGAAGTTCTTTGGATTGAAGCGCTATCCAGTGGCTCCGCAACAACTTACTGGCTCCCGCTTCCAGAACAGTGAGGCTCTGCTTGCGGCAGAGCCTGAAAACTCACTATCCATTGTCCGTTGTCGGTATCGTGGCGTTTTCGCGTAATTTGCGCATAATGAAGAACTTCATGAGTGCTGAAATCAAAAGCGCCACAGCTAATATTCCGGCAAAGACCTGCATCATGGCATCATAGCTTCCTGTATTTTGTCGAATCAGAGACGATACGGACGAACCCACCAAACCCGCGATGGCCCAGGCAGTCAACACATAGCCGTGGATGGCGTTGACCTGCTGGAAGCCGAATATATCGCCAATATAAGCGGGTAACGTCGAATAACCACCGCCATAGCAGGTGATGATAAGCAGTAGCGTAGCTTCAAATAACACGATCTCATCCAGTGAGGGCAGTAACCTGAATGCGACAATTTGCAAAATAAAAAAGGTGATAAAGGTACTGGGGCGCCCGATGATATCTGAGAAAGATGCCCACAAAATTCGGCCAAACCCATTGAATAAACCGATCATTCCGACCAGCGCTCCAGCCGCCAGCGCTGATATTCCCGTGGCTTCCTGAGCCAGAGGGGAAGCCACCGAAATCACCGCAATACCACAGGTGATATTAATGAACATCATCAACCACAAGCCATAGAAGTAAGGGGTGCGAACCGCCTTATTGGCTCGCATCGGCATAATTCCCTGAGCCGGGAGCGTTGTTGTTTTTTCTGGCTTATTTTGCACACCCGCGGGTGTCCAGTTTTTTGGTGGCGGCGAGAGGTAGCTGGCTGAAACTAGCATAATCAGGCAATACACGCCCCCCAACAGGTAAAATGTGAATGAAATACCCTCCGCAGCGATTAATCGGGTCATCACCGGCCCACCCATAAATGCCCCGAAGCCAAATCCCATTATTGCAAGGCCAGTGGCAAAGCCTCGACGATCCGGAAACCATTTCATCAGGGTAGAAACGGGCGTGACATAACCGGTGCCCAGTCCGATGCCGCCAATAGCGGAAAAGCTCAATAACAGCCACAGGCGAAGGGAGTTGTCGGTGATGAAATCAGAAGTGGCAAAACCTGCACCGAGAAGGCCGACTGTCCAAATTAAAGCCGACAGGATGCCTGAAAAACGTGGCCCCCGACGCTCGACCACATGCCCCATTATTGCGGCAGACGTTCCCAGTAGAAAAATAGCCAGACCAAACGGCAGGCCCGCCTTAAAATCACTCCAACCAAAAGCATCTATAAAGGGTTTTTTAAACACGCTCCAGGCATAGACTGAACCTAACGATGCATGAATTCCTACTGCCGCAGCAGCAACAAGCCAACGATTTTTCATAAACGTCCTTGATTTTCTTGATGATATTCCCAATTTGTACTGACATATATTTAGCGTGACATACCGCTTTTCCGCTTTGTGTATCCATTCACTTAAAGCAAATTTCACGCCATATTTTTAAGCAATTGAAATTATTATTCTTTAAAATTAAAAGTCATGCATGACGTGTCATTTAGTCATTTTTGACATTACGATGGCATTACCAACGACTAAGGATTGTCGCAATCATTGCTTAACCCACCGTTGGCCAGGGAAATTACGTGCGCGAAATTCCCTGTTGTGCCGCACAAATAAAAAACCCGGCGCGCAATACCGGCCGGGTTTCTTTTTGTACTGCATCCGTTTTAGCTTATGGCAGTAGAGACTTCAGCTTCTTGCGCGCCGCCGGAGTGACATCCAGCGGGTGGCGGTAGCCAATGTTTTCCGTTGCCCGGTGATAGAGCGCAACCAGCCAGTCGTAAACATAGCGGGTGGCGGCGTGAACCGGTTGCTCGCTCAGTCGGGTTAAGCGCGTGTTGCTCGCTTCCGTCGAACCGGTGGCGAAAATGGCGCGATCTTTCTGCACGCGGCTGGCCGGGCGATCGGCTTCCGCCACCGAGGCATAACCGAGCCAGGCGACAAAGTTGCCAATCGCGGCATGCAGCTGCGCGGCGCAGGCGGTATCACGTTGCATGATGGCTTGCAGTTGCTCCGGCAGATTGAGGCGGTAGCTGCTGACAATCACGATTTCCGCCATCTGGCGCAGGGCTGTCGGGCTGAGCCCAAGACGCACGGCGTTATCGTCGTTGCGGCTCCACTGGCGAACATGGTTAACCCACAGCGCATGCGCCTGCTGGCCGACATCTTTGCTTTGCGACAACTGTTCCGCGTTGTCCGGCGATTCGGCAAACAGATCGATTGCATCATTAAACAGGCCGCTGACTTTCTCTTCGCGCGGCTGCTGTACTTTCCACAGCGTATCGAACTGCTGCATATCCGGCTGCAAACCTTCCAGTAATTCACCGTGGCGGGAAGCCTGGCCCTGCAATTCGCGCACCACGGCTTCAGCGCGGGTGCGCTGGGTAGCCGCGTCCTTCTCCGGGCTGACGAGCCATGTTTGCAGCAGCTCGCGCAGCGCATGCTGATGGCGTTCTGCCAGCGCTTTTAAACGCTGTTGACGCAGATCCGGCGCGGTGGCCTGCGCTAACCATGCCAGCAGGCGTTGCAGACTGCTGGCATCCAGCGCCTGCAACGTGCCCCAGTGTTGTCCCGGTTTGCCGATCAACTGCTGGACCGCTTCATCCAGGTTCTGCGCCAGCGTAAAACGCGCATCTTGTGGCGTAATTGCCCAGACCAGACCCGGCAACGCCGCTTCCTGGCCCGATTGTGTCTCTTTTACCCAGTTGAGCAGGGCGCGGGCAGTGGCTGCGGTAGTCGAACGCTCCAGCGTGGCGTTACAGATCATCAGCACGTCCGGCTGTAAACGCTGGCGATAGCTCTCCAGCAGCCAGTGGCATTTGCTGCGCCACAGCGGTTGACCGTCCTGCGGGCCGGGCACCGGGATATCCAGAATATCCACTGACGGCAGCACGCTGTTTTCCACCGGCAGCACCAATTCGCGGGTGATCAGCGCCAGCGTCGCCAGCGGAATACTGACGGCATTGAGCCGTTGATCGTTGGCCCAGGGATGCACCACCACTTCATCATGAATCTCTTCGCTGCCGGGTTCTGCCGGGGTTAAAAATCCGTCTGTCGGCAGGGCGAAGCTATCGACCAGCACGCTTAACGGCGCGGCCAGTTCGCTGGCATTGCCGGTCTGGTGCAGGGTGTGCGCCAGCGCCAGCCACTGCTGCGTCAATTCGTGTTGCTCGCCCCATAATAACGACCAGGCGCTGGCACGTGCGCTGAGATCCAGTTGCGGCAGCAGGCTGGCGAACTGATACCACAAAGCATCGTCCATTTGCTGCTGCGACGAAGGCACGACAGAGCGCCAGAAACGGGCAATGCCGCCAATCTCTTCGGCGGTGATCCCCGGTACCGGATTCGGCTGGCGCAGGGTGCGCCATTTCGCGACCCGGCTTTCGATCACCGCTTTATCGGCCGCGCGCAATTCCGGCTGCTGCTGGGTATGGGCAATAAACAACTGCACCAGTTCGGCTTCGCTGATAATGCGCAAACAGAGCGGAAAGCTGTCATCCATCGGCGAGTGATCCGGGCTGAAACGCAGCGCCATGCTGGTCAGCGCGTGGCCCGGATTGATATGGGTAAAGTAATCCAGCGTTTTATCGCCCGGACGCACATCCAGCCGCCCGTTGCCGCTGCCGCACAGCGCGCCGAGCAGATGGGCTTTCGCCGCCTGCGAATGGCCATACAGACCGATGGTGCAGGGCGCGTTAACGGTGTCGCGCAGCGCGGTTTCTCCGGCTGCGGCCGCATTCAGGCGGGCCAGCAGCGCGTCGGCATCATCATCCAGCAGCGGTGAAAGTGTCCGGTTTTCGTTAATCCATGCGCTCAACGCCTGGGTGGTGTTTACGCTCGCACTCATTTCAGATACACACTCCCGCTGTCGATCCAGTAGTGACTACCGCTATGGCGGCGGTCGGCCAGCGTATTCAGTTTAAAAGTTAACGCGTCGGCAGGCACCGGCGTTCCGTCCTGCAACCAGGCTTCGCTCAGCGTGAAGGATTCCGGGCCGTGATGTTTGTTGCCGCCGCTAAAGGCCAGACGCACATTTAACACGCCATCGCCAGCGATGGTTTTCGCCAGATCCTGCGAGTTAATGCTCAGCGTATAGAGCGGTGTGGCGGGCCAGCGGGCGTTAGCTAACTGACGGAAACCCAGCGTCACATTGCCGCGCAGCGGGAAGTGCAGCTTCGCATCCAGCTTGGCACCCGGTTTATCGAGATCGATATCGTGATACCAGATGTTTTCGTCGCGCAGCGTATTCACCACGTTATCCAGCACGCCGAGGTAGCGCACGGTGGAGTAAGCGCCAATGTCAGCCGCCTTAAAGTTAAAGCGCGGCAGACGCAGATCCAGCGCCAGGCTGCACAGCATCGCGCCGACCGCCGCTGTTGATTTCGGGTTACCGATTTTGCCTTGCTGGCTGAACGGGTACCACTCATGTACGCGATATTTATCCAGCCAGATCATGCGGTTAACCGGTACGGGCTGCAAATGGCGGATCAGCGCCTGCACGCCCGGCAGGCAGCCCGGACGGCCGGTGATCAGCAACACGTCGCAACTGTAGTGGGAAATGGCTTCGCACACCGCATGCAGCGGGGCGGTAAGCGTAAATTGTCCGTTCAGCATCGCATCCTGCAATTCGCGAAAATTGACCTGCAACGGCACGGAAAGCACGTCGAACTCCGCCGAGCCGGACGGCAACGCATGATCAATCGCCTGGCGCAGGTAATTCATCACGTTGCGCGTCGGCTGCTGCTTGAGCAATTCGCCGAAGGTCGCATGCAATCCGGCCAGCGGATCGTTGATATCGCTCTCTTCCCAGGCGGCAAGGATCGCGTGACCGATCGGCATAAACAGTTGCAGCGTGGTCTGCTGGCGCAAAACTGCCTGCGTATCAATACGCCCGGAGTCGCCAAACAGCGTCGCCATAATCGCCGCCGCATCGCTGATGCCCGCTTTTTGCATCTGCGTTTGCAGCGCAGGCAGCACGCAGCGCTGGATCACATCCAGCAGAATGTCATCACCCGCCACTTTAAACCCTTCGCGAAACAGCAGTTGCGGGGTGATTTTGACGTTGCTGCCGGTGCCATCATCAAGCTGATAATGGGTGATCGCCATATCGGTGGTGCCGCCGCCAATATCGACAGAGGCAACGCGCAGCGAACGGCCTTTCACTGCGCCGGGCGCTTCCGCGCGATCCGGGCGGGCGAGGGAGGCGAAAAAGGTTTCTGTCTGCCCGGCAAAACGGGAGATCGCTTCGTTATACAGCCACACCAGTTGTCCGCAGCTCGCTTCGTCCCACTCCATTTGAATATGCGGAACCGGCACCACGCTCTTTTCCTGCTGCTTGCGGTTGGCAAAGTCTTCATCCTGCGGATGCCAGCCCATCGCTTTCCACACCAGCGCGATCGCTTCAAACATGCGGCGGCGGAAGATTTCACGCTCCTGCTTCGGCATCGCGGAAGGCAGGGTCAAAATGATGGTGCGCAACTGGCGCGGAGAAGCCGGGAAGCCGAGGCGCAAACGCGTCGCCACGCTGTTGATTTGCCCCAGCGCCTGCGACAGCAATTCACACAGCATATGGGTCATCAGGGTGCTGCGGCTGTACTGCGGCGAAAAGACCGGCAAACGCTCATCCAGCGGCAGGCTGTAGAGCGGCTGGCCTTCATCGTTCATCAGGTTCATCAGCGGGAAAGCGGTGGCCAGCGGTTCGCGCTGCGTTTTGCTGTTCATCTGGCTAAAGCGCCAGTCCTGCAACACCGGGGTTTCATCCCACAGATAACGGCGCGGGCTGGAGATCCCGCTGTTGCCTTCAGTACCGACGCGCTGCATCGCCAGTTTGCGGGCTTCATCGCCGACGCGCACAATCGACGGCCAGATGAATGCATCTTCGCGCCCGCTCTCCACCGAGAAGTGCTGCTTACCAAAACGCGCTTCCGAAAACTCCAGGCGGCTGGTAAATAGCGGCTCGTTAAGGAATTGCGGCTCGCTGAGCGATCGCACCTGCAACTCTGCCGTCTGGCGCAAACCGTCATTGGCATCGCCATGATCTTCAATGATCACGCCGCAGGTGTGGGTGTTACCGACATCGAGGATCAGATCAACCGGAATCGCCGGGGTACTCAGCGTATGGGTGACGATTTTGACTTCCGGTACCTGCAATTGTGAGCCGAGCAGGGTCATCAGGTTCAGCCAGTGCGCCTGGTATTCAAAGCCGCGCAGCGCCTGCGTGATTTCCCGCTCGCTGCGGCTTTCATGCTGCGAAATGTAGTGTAAGAAGGCTTCCCGCAGCCAGCCGTCAACCCAGGTTTGATCGAGGAAATCGGCGACTTCATCATCATGCCAGGCCAGCGCAAAGCGCGTGCCGTTAAGGATGTCGTTCTCCTGCGGCGCCAGAGAAGCCGGGGAGTTGTCGTTGATCTGGCTGTCGAGCGCCAGCGCGATACGGTGCGTATTGCCTGCGCTGTCTGGCTCGCTCAATTTACGGATCTGCACCCGCGCCCAGTTATCCGGCCCTTCAACAAAAGTACGCGGCGGGTTAAAACGCAAAAAAGGCACCGGCAGCCAGACGCCATCGAGGATCGACAGCGAATACTGCAACGCGTGGGTGCTTTCCGGCTTGACCACTTCCGGCTGACCGCCATCGCGGTTCGGCAGAGTATAGCGCTCGTTCACCACATCAAAATCGAGTCGCAGCAGCGGGCCGTTAGCCGTTTTACGCACAAAACGGCCGCTATTGGCCGAATCCTGCGGCGTCACGCCAAAATCAAGAAACTGCACGCCGCTGTTGGCAATCAGCGTCACGCTCTGTTTGTAGTCGCAAAGATTAACCAGCATAAACTCAGTCACCTGTTTTTCTGAACGTCACCGGAACGGTGGTTTTGGCGTCAAAACGTGCGCTGCACTCGGCTACGTCGTTGCTACCTGCTTTACAGGAAATGTCCGGCATGGGGTAACGGGTACCGTCACTGCACCGCGCGTTACCGCGACTTTTAATCAGCAGTTCGCCGGTTTCGTGCAGGCCAGAGAAGAGATCTGCGCGGCAGGTAATGTTCTTACCGTGAACAATGCGCGCCGACCCTTTGTTGTTCTGGATTTGGTAACGCACCGCTGGCGCTTTGCCGGTCACCGGATCTTTGACATCCAGATCAACGCGCCAGCTACCGTTAAGGAATTTAGTTGAACCGATTTTCACCTCGACAGCATCCATCACCAGCGCGCCTTTCGGGATGGCGGAAATCACCACCGGCTCTTTCGCTGCGGGTTTCTCGACTACGGGTTCGGCTGGGGCAGAGACTTCCGCCTGGTGCAGCGGCAACTTCGCCGTCAGCGCAGGAATTGGCGCGGCTTGCATGGCTGGCGGCGCAATCTCGACAGGTTCAACTTTTGCAACCACCGGCGCGGGAGTCGGAACCTCTTGTTGCTTCAGCAGCAGCGGGGTGGCAATAGCCGCCGCAACGGCGGCAGCAACCGGCAGCGCCCACAGACCGTAGCGACGACGTTTTTTCGCAGGCGTCGCGGCAACCGGCGCGGGTTCTGGCGTCGGCGCGGCCTGCACTGGCGGCTCTTCAACCGGTTCAGGCTGCATTTTGATTTCCGGCTGCGGGCTTAACAGCGGCGCATCCGCCTGGCTGAAGGTGACTTCAACGGCAGGCTCTTCTTCTGGCTCCGGTTCCGGCAGCATGGTGATTTCCGGCACTTCGGGTTCCGGTTCGCGCAGACAGTCGAGCACATTTTCACGCGCGCTTTCATTGAGGTTGACGAACCCCCAGAAGGTGATGACCGGTTTGCCATCGACGAGGAAAACGTGGTTTTCACCGGGAAATTGCAGCGCTTTTTCCAGCAGCGAGCCAAACAGCTGCTGTGCTGTTTTCTGCGATTGCAGGCATTTGCGGCTCAGAGCATAAGCGCTGTCGAGGGTGTTTTCGAGGTGCTCGCGGGCGCGGCTTCGCGCCTCTTCATCGGCGGCTTTCCACGAAACCGAACGACCGTCGATGGGTGAATACCAGTCGACACGATCGCCTTCATCATTGACCTGGGGTATTGCCAGACAGTCAACCAGAGCCTGCTGTTTGCGCAGACGCAGTGCTTCACGAATTTGTAATGCCGAATCAAATACGGCCTGACCGCCGCCGCCCACGGCCTGGAAATCATCCAGATCGCCGCTGCGTAAGAGAGTTTTTGCCACGTTTTCATCCCATAGGCTTCTTTACGCGTCTACTATACGCAAACTTGTCGCCAGTAAAAGGAAGAGGAGACTGCAAAACCATTGAATTCTCGATGCATAGATCACTTCAATCAGACTTGACGCCGCGATAATTATTTAAGATAAGTTTTAATCGTAATGATGGTTGATATTTCAGCGAAATCAACTGCTTTAGCATAACCTGATAGAGAATCACTATTTGCCAGTTCACCTGAGCTGTGCTGAGATTACTACTCCATATAAATAAGAAGGTTCCTGATAATGACTACGGGGAAAACGCTGCTCGCCCTCGCGCTGAGCACATTGTTACCGGCAAGTGCTGCATGGGCTGCATCTAACGACACCATCGTCTACTGTTCCGAAGCGTCGCCTGAATCCTTTAACCCGCAAATTGCCAGTTCCGGGCCTACTTTTGTTGCCAGCTCGCAGGTGCTTTATAACCGCCTGGTCACCTTCGATCCGGTGAAAAATACCCCGATTCCGTCGCTGGCGACGGAGTGGAAAGTGTCGGAAGATGGCAAAACCTGGACGTTTACACTGCGCCAGGGGGTGAAATTCAACAGCAATAAATATTTTAAACCGACGCGCGATTTCAACGCCGATGACGTGATTTTCTCCGTCATGCGGCAGATGGACGCGAAACACCCGTATCACAATGTTTCGCAGGGTAATTACGAATACTTCACCGATGTCGGCCTTGATAAGCTGATTAAAGCGGTGAAAAAGGTGGACGATTACCACGTCCAGTTTGTGCTGAACGAGCCGAACGCCGCATTTCTTGCCGACTGGGGGATGGATTTCGCCTCTATTCTCTCAGCAGAATACGCCGATGCGATGCTGAAAAAAGGCACGCCGGAAAACGTCGATAACTGGCCAATCGGTACCGGCCCCTATGTGTTGCAGCAATATAAAACCGATGCGCAAATCCGCTACCTTGCCAACCCGAACTACTGGGAAGGCCCGGTACCGACTAAACACCTGATTTTCTCTATCACTCCGGATGTGCAGACGCGCCTGGCGAAGCTGCAAACCAACGAGTGCCAGATCATTCCGGCGCCGTCACCGGTGCAGTTCGATCAGATCAAAAACAATAAAGATTTGACGCTGCATACCGTTGATGCGCTGAACGTCGGTTATCTGGCGTTTAATACCGAGAAAAAACCGTTTGATAACGTACTGGTGCGTCAGGCGCTGAACTACGCCACCGATAAGCAGGCGATCGTTAACGCCGTATTCCTCGGCTCGGGCAGCGTGGCGAAATCACCGCTGCCGCCCAATATGCTGGGCTATAACAAAGACCTGAAGGATTACAGCTACGATCCGGAAAAAGCCAAAGCGCTGCTGAAACAGGCGGGCCTGGAGAAAGGCTTTGAAGCCACACTGTGGTCAATGCCGGTACAACGTCCGTATAACCCGAACTCGCGCCGTATCGCCGAGATGATCCAGAGCGACTGGGCGAAAGTGGGCGTAAAAGCGAAGATTGTCTCTTTCGAATGGGGCGAGTATCTGGCCGGAATGCGCAAAGGCGAGCACGATACGGCACTGTTCGGCTGGATGTCGGATAATGGCGACCCGGATAACTTCGCCGATACGCTGCTGGGCTGCAACAGCATCAAAACCGGCGCCAACGCCGCGCGCTGGTGCGATAAAGGTTATGATGCGCTGGTGCAGAAAGCCAAAGTGGTCAGCGATCCGGCGGCACGCGCCAAGCTGTACGAACAGGCGCAGGATATCTTCTACCAGCAGGCGCCGTGGATTGCGCTGGCGAACGGCAAAACCTTCTATGCCACGCGCAGCAATGTGACCGGTTACCAGGTTAGCCTGATGGGCAGTGATTTCTCGAAAGCGAAATTGAATTAAAGGAGTGGATATGTCACATCTGGATGAGGTTGTCGCGCGCGTTGATGCGGCCATTGAACAGAGCGTTATTATTGGGATGAACGAATTACTGGTTGAACTCAGCGATGACGCCGCGCTAAGCCGGGAAGAGCGCTACGCGCAGCAGCAGCGCCTGCGAACGGCGATTGCGCATCACGGCCGCCAGCATAAAGAAGATATGGAAGCGCGCCGTGACCAGCTCACCAAAGGTGGCTCAATCCTGTAATCAGAACTGGCGTCTGGCAACCAGCCAGGCGCCAATCACCAGCAGCACCGCGCCGCACACCGGGCCAATCAGCGCCCGCAGCGCGATCCCCTGACTCCTCATCACATCCATCGCCAGCCCGCCAATCAGTTGGCTTGCCACCAGAACCGCAATGGTCGTAGCCGCGCCAACGTACTGATAACCGCTGATGCTGGCAAAGACAAAAAACGAACCCAGCAGACCGGGAATCAATGTCCACCACTTCACGCTGGCGTACAGTTCCTGAAACCCGCTCATCCCGTGCTTGATCAGCAAAATCGAGACAAATAGTACAATACCCACCAGCGAGTTGAGCAGCATGGCGATAAGGATCGTCGAGGCCGACTGGGTAATGCGCACCATCAGCGTATTTTGCACGACCAGGCCAATCCCGGCGGCGATCAGAAAGGTGAGGGTCAACGACTGGTTCATTAGATAGCATCCGGATCGGTTCGGTTATCGAGCTGCAACTGCATAAAGGTTAAATCGAGCCAGCGGCCAAACTTGGTGCCGACTTGCGGCATTTCCCCGGTGGTGACAAAACCCAGTTTACTGTGCAGATGAATAGAGCCGTGGTTTTGCGATTCAATCCCCGCCACCATCACATGTTTGCCAATGCGTTTCGCTTCTTCAATCAGACGTTCCATCAGCGCCAGCCCGAGGCCTTTGCCCTGATGTTCGGGATGAACATACACCGAGTGCTCAACGGTATGGCGAAAACCATCGAAAGCGCGCCAGTCACCGAACGAAGCATAGCCGGTGACCACGCCATTTTCTTCACTGACCAGCACCGGATAACCCAGTTTGGCGCGCGCTTCAAACCAGGCAATGCGGTTCCCGACATCGACCGTTTGATCGTTCCAGATGGCGGCGGTGTTCACCACTGCATGGTTGTAGATCTCCGCAATGGCGGCGCAATCTTCTTTCCCGGCAAAACGAATATTCATGGTTGAACCTCAGATTTGTACACTATAGTATTACGATATGAATACTATCTCAGACAATATAAATCAACGGATCAGTGCCCGAATTCGTGTAGAACGTGAATCCCGCGGCTGGTCATTGAGCGAACTGGCCGAACGCGCGGGCGTTTCGCGGGCGATGATCCACAAAATCGAGCGCGGCGAGAGCAGCCCAACGGCGGCGCTGCTGGCGCGGCTTTCCGGCGCGTTCGGCATCAGCATGTCAACGCTGATTGCCCGTGCCGAAATGCAGGAAGGAAAACTGCTGCGCTACGCCGATCAGCCGGTATGGCGCGATCCACAAAGCCACTACCTGCGCCGCCACGTCTCGCCGCGTAGCGATCTGCCTATCGATCTGGTGCAAATCGATCTGCCAGCCGGCAGCGATATTCCGATGCCCGCTTCTTCGTATGCACTGGCACGGCAGTTAATTTGGTTGCAGGAAGGCGAGTTGGTGTTTGTCGAAGGCGATACGCGGCACGAGATGAAAGCCGGGGATTGCCTGGAACTCGGGCCGCCGAACGATTGCCGTTTTATCAACGAGAGCAGTGCGCCTTGTCGCTACCTGGTGGTGCGGCTCAACCACGCCGGTTCATAATGTTAACGCGCTGCTGGCAGGAAACGACTAGTATCAGTAATTAGTCTTTCATGCACAGGAGAGCACGATGAATCAATCTTCTCACCGTAATCGCCGTTGGGTACTGGCTTCCCGTCCACATGGCGCCCCGGTTACCGACAATTTCCGCCTTGAAGAGGACGACATCGCAGCGCCCGGCGAAGGCCAGGTGTTACTGCGTACTGTTTACCTCTCGTTAGATCCCTATATGCGTGGTCGTATGAGCGATGCGCCATCCTACTCGCCGCCGGTAAAAATCGGCGAAGTGATGTGCGGCGCGACGGTCAGCCGAGTGGTCAGTTCACTGCATCCGGATTTTGCCGAAGGCGATTGGGTGCTGGCTTACAGCGGTTGGCAGGATTACGACATCGCTAACGGCGACGATGTGATCAACCTTGGTAAAGATCCGCAGCATCCTTCCTGGTCACTGGGTATTCTCGGCATGCCGGGGTTTACCGCCTATATGGGGCTGCTTGATATCGGTCAGCCGAAAGCGGGGGAAACGCTGGTCGTTGCCGCGGCAACCGGCCCGGTCGGCGCAACGGTCGGGCAGATCGGTAAAATTAAGGGCTGTCGCGTTGTCGGGGTCGCCGGAGGCAAAGAGAAGTGCCGTCATGCCGTGGAGGTGCTCGGTTTTGATCTCTGTCTTGACCATCACGCGGAGGATTTTGCCGAACAACTGGCGGCGGCCTGCCCGCAAGGGATCGATATCTATTTCGAAAATGTCGGCGGCAAAGTCTTTGATGCCGTACTGCCATTATTAAATACTCAGGCGCGAATTCCGCTTTGCGGATTAGTCAGCGGTTATAACGCCACTGAACTTCCTGACGGCCCGGATCGTATTCCCTTATTAATGGCAACGCTGCTTAAAAAACGAATTCGGTTGCAGGGATTTATTATTACGCAGGATTACGGTCACCGAATTAACGAATTCCAGCAAGAAATGGGGAAATGGGTAAAACAGGAAATAATTCACTACCGTGAGCAACTCACAGAAGGTCTTGAGCGAGCGCCAGAGACGTTTATCGGTATGCTGGAAGGTCGAAATTTCGGCAAGGTCGTCGTGCAAATTGGACCCTCACGCTAAACGATTGATGGCGGCGAAAAAAACCGCCATCAGAATTGTGCAAAATCTGAAAAAACGTCTTTAATTAGACATGCATAAGGAACTGATAACCTTGTGAAGGCGGTTCCTGGTAGTTGTGCATAATAACTAATTATTAGCTACACCTTTTACGCGACAATCCAATACCAGGCATGTTTATATAATATATTTGAATGATTACGGACACGCTACCAGGCTGAAAATAAATAAGAAATTATACAGGACGCAAACATGCTTGATTTGGAAAAAGCGCAACGAACCAGCCTTACTATGCAGGTGGAGGCGAGTCTGAAGAATGCGCTTATTATCGGCGCGCTAAAACCTGGCGCACGGCTTATCACGAAAGAAATAGCAGATCAGTTGGGTACCAGTATTACTCCGGTACGGGAAGCGCTTTTGCGGTTGGTCTCCGCAGGCGCGCTGCATGCCACACCGGCGCAGGCGTTTTTGGTGCCGGAAGTCAGCCTCGAACGCTATGACGAAATCAACCAGATACGCAAAAACCTTGAAGGGATGGCTGCCCGTGCCGCCAGTCAAAGTATGACCCCGGAGAGGATCAGGGAGTTGCGTGCACTGGCTGCGGCTTTTCACGAAACACTAAAAAGTGGCCATACCGAGCAGATGTTGCAGGCAAATCGGATTTTTCGCTTTTCGATTTACCAGCAGGCAGGTATGCCGACATTGACAGCACTGATTGAGCAATTATGGGTACGCATTGGCCCATGTTTTAATTATCTTTATCCACATTCGGATGATTTAACACGCAGCCACGATTATTCAGACTTATTAGCCGCACTTGAAGAAGGTGATGCTTTTGCCAGCGAACGCGGAATATGGCGCGCCATCGATGAGGGCGCAAACATTATCCATAAGCAATTTTATCGCTGAGCGATTTTTCTTAAATACAACCATTTAACCTAAATCATGGATGTTGCCCGACAAAAATTTGTCATTGGGGCGCATCCATATCACGTTTTGCACTTATAAGACCAGTTAATACCTGTAATCCACGCATTCCCTGCCGATAACCTTTTAGCGCGTAGTAAGGCGCTAACATTTGGTGTCCAGCGAGGAGTCGGGGAATGTCATTTAACCAACGGTTAAGCAATATAAAAATTAGTAGAAAGCTGTCGGTAGGATTTGGGTTAGTTCTGTTTCTGGTTGCTGTTTCTTCTGTCCTCAGTGTGTTGCGCTTTCAGGAAATCCGCGACGTCTACCAAAAAACCAATCTGTTGTACAACATCAACATCGAAGTGTTTCAGGCAAAAATTAACCGCCTGAAATATTTCTATGGTGATGATAAATCGGGTCAGGTGATGTCTGATTATGTGCGCCACGCTTCAGAGTTGACGGCCAGTGCTGACAACATGAGCTGGTCCACCAACGAAAAGCAGATCATCAGCGATGTTGCCGATCATCTGGCGAAATTCCAGAGCAGCATTGGCGAAATGCAAAAAGCGACCAGTGATATTCACGCTGTTCGTGATGCGCTGGATAAACTCGCTGCTGAAGATCTTGCCGCCAGCTACACCACGCTCGTGCGTACGCCGGTTGCCGATCCGGGCCTGATGACACAAGTTTATGAGCAATTATTCGCTATCAGCGCCGTGCGTGAAGCGGCGCTGGTCGTCCGTTATAGTCCAGGCAAAGAGAGCAGCGACGCGCTGGAGCGCCATTTCAGCGATACGCAAAAAAGCGTGCAGGCGCTGGCGAGCCAGTTGCCGGGCGAACTGCAAGCGCCGTTACAGGCTTTATGGGATAACACCGTTAAATACCACGATCTGAGCCGCAACTATTTCACCGCCTACCAGGCGCTGAAGACCTCTGAAGATCATGTTAAAACCGGTGGCGATAACAGCAGCGCGGCGCTGAAGCAGATCATTACGCTGGTGAAAGCGCACAACGATGAGCTGGCCTATAGCTCCAGTACCATCGCCGCAATTATCGGCGCTATCGCCATTCTGCTTGGTGTGATTGTTTCCTGGTGGGTGATCCGCCAGATTACCCGTCCGATTGACCGCAACCTTGCGCTGGCGGAACGTATTGCCAGCGGCGATCTCAGCTCGAAAATTCGCGCGCAAAGTACCGACGAACTGGGGCAACTGACCGGGGCAATGGGGCGGATGAACGACACACTGCGTGAAATGATCCACGAAGTGCGTAGCAGCGTGACGAAGGTTTCCCGCGCGGCAACCGAAATTGCCGAAGGTAATACCGATCTCTCCTCGCGTACGGAACAGCAGGCCGCAGCGGTTGTGGAAACGGCCGCCAGCATGGAAGAGTTAACCGCAACGGTGAAAAATAACGCCGATAACGCCCGTAACGCCAGCAGCCTTGCGGCGCAGGCCTCACAGACGGCTGGCGAAGGCGGTACGGTGATGCGCGAAGTGGTGAACACCATGGGCGACATTCACAGCAGCTCTAACAAAATTGCTGATATCACCGCAGTGATTAACAGCATTGCATTCCAGACGAACATTCTGGCGCTGAACGCTGCGGTGGAAGCCGCGCGTGCCGGCGAACAAGGCCGGGGTTTCGCCGTCGTGGCCAGCGAAGTGCGCAGCCTGTCTCAGCGCAGTTCACAGGCGGCAAAAGATATTGAACAACTGATCAGCGAGTCGGTTTCCCGTATCAATGTCGGCAGTGAATTAGTGGCCAAAGCCGGTGAAACCATGGATCAGGTTGTTCAGTCGGTAACGCGTGTTAACGATATCATGGGTGAAATTTCCTCCGCGTCGGAAGAGCAGAGCCGTGGTATCGAGCAGATTGCCCGCGCAGTGAGCGAGCTGGACAGCACCACGCAGCAAAACGCGGCGCTGGTGAGCGAATCGTCTTCAGCGGCAGGTTCGCTGGAAGAGCAGGCGCGTCTGCTGGAAGAACTGGTGGCTACGTTCCGTCTGGAGCAAAACGAAGCCAAAAGCGCGCCGAAATCCTCCACAGGAAAACTCAAAGCCACGCCAACGGCGAATGCGCCTGCTGCACCGCGTGAAACGCAAAGCAGCGATGAAGGCTGGACCACCTTCTGATAGCGTGTTAACGCGGTAAAAAAAGCCCGGAAGCTGATGCTTGCGGGCTTTTTTGTCGCTTAAAACCGCCTCCAGGTGAAGGCGGCTGGCGAGCATTATTCAAACATTATTCAAACTGATAAGCGATGGACAAACCGACGCCGTAATTACGTCCCGGAGCGGGTTCGTAGTAACGACCATTCGATTCATTGACGATCACCGAGCCCACATATTCACGGTCAAACAGGTTATCGATGCGGCCAAACACATCCATCATCCAGTTGCCGTAGCTAAATTTGTAGCCGGTGTTAATGCCTGTAACGGTGTAGGAGGGCGCTTTCGCGCTGTTTTCATCGTCGGCCATAATATCGCTCATATAGCGCACATCGGCGCCCGCGTACCAGCCCTGATCCGGGATCCAGCCCAGCGATGCATAACCCATATTGCGCGCAATGCCCGGAATACGGTTGCCGTTACAGTCGCTGTCGGTACAGACTTCGCTACGGTACGTGGCATCCAGATAAGTCCATGACATTTTGGCACGCCAGTTTCCGGCAAATTGCTGATCGAGCGACAACTCCGCGCCCTGGCGACGGGTTTTCCCGGCGTTTTTGTAGGTGGTGCGTCCGCCGCTACTGGTGTCGGTCACGATCTCATTATCGGTATCGGTGCGGAACAGCGCTGCGGTCAGCAGGCCGTTGCCAATGCGCGTTTTACTGCCGATTTCCACGGTTTCATTGGTGGAGGGTTTCAGCGCGAAATTCAGCCCGCTCTGGTTACCGGAACGGTAGGAGAGTTCATTAATGGTCGGCGTTTCAAAGCCGCGTCCGGCCGCCGCATAAACATTCCATGCATCGGTGAGCGCGTATTTCAGCGACGCCGCTGGCAGCCATTTGTGATAGCTGGCCTCGCCGCTGTCATCCCCATTACCGGCGGTGACATAGTGATCGTCGGAATCAAACCACACAGAGCTGTAGCGCACGCCCGCATCGAGAGAGAGTTTATCCGTCAGTTGCCAGGCGGTCTGCACGTAGGGATCGAGGTTCCACATCAGGTTGCGTTCGTTACGCCGCAAATTGCCTTTTTCGCCATAAACCGGCGTCGAGCCATCCATCACATAGTTTTCGTAACCTTTGCGATCCTCGCTCATATTTTCGTAGTTCAGCCCGCCGGTGAAGGTTACCGGCACGCCCAGCTCGCCACGGTGCGTCCAGCGCGTGTCAATGCCCTGATAATGGCGCGTCAAATCGATCACACCGCCCGCATGGGCCGGGTTAAGCTGCGGCGCGCGCGGGATCGACTGATACTGCGTCGTTTCACGTTCCCCGGCGTACATCATCACGCTTAAATCATCCTGGCTACTCATCTGGCGCTCATAGCGCAGCCCGGCCTGTGTTTGTTTGATGGTTTTGCGGGTGTTGTACTGGTCAGCACGCGGCGACTGGCGCGGATTATCCTGCCACTCCTCTTTAGTCAGGCCTCCCGCATCGTTGGCTTTGATATCAACGCTGTTAAAGATCAGGCTCAGCTTACTGACATCATCAATCCGCACGCCCAGTTTGGCGTTAGCGAGATTTTTGCGCGCGCCGCTGTGATCGCGGTAGCCGCCGGTAACGAAGCGGGTACTGGAAACGGTGTAATCCACGTCGCCCGCATGGGTGCCGTCGCCCATCGCGCCGGTTGCTTTCAGGCCGTAACGCCAGCTTGCGTCGCTACCGTAATAGCTGCTGGCTTCAATGGTTGTCGGCTGGCGTCCGGTCTGCGTGGTGACATTCATCACGCCGCCCGAAGCGTTGCCGTACAGCGCCGAGAAAGGGCCGCGCAGCACATCAATGCTCTCCACGCTGTTGAGATCGATATTCGACGTTTGCCCCTGACCGTCCGGCATCGTCGCAGGAATCCCATCCACATACAGGCGAATACCGCGCACGCCATAAGTGGAACGCGAACCAAATCCACGGATGGAAAGTTGCAAATCCTGGGCATAGTTTTGCCTGTTTTGTACCTGCAAGCCGGGCACGCTGTTCAGCGACTCCGACAAATTGACGCGCGGTGCCGCCTGGCGGATATCGTCGCCCTGTACAACGCTGACGGCGGCAGGGCTATCAAGTTCAGAAACTGTCTGTGGCGCGGCGCTGACGATCATCGTTTGTTCATTGTCAGCAGCGGAAGCAGACGGAGAGAGGACAGCCGGGAGTAATAACGCCGGCAGGGTGGCCTTCGTGGCAGAAAGAATAGTCATAACGGAACCGAGTGAGAAAAACGAACCAAATGGAACATGCACCAATATGTTAAAGGTTATGTAAATATTTTGAAAACATTAAACGCACATTAAGTTAAGAATCAGTGTAGTTCCTGCCAGCCATATGCGCTTCGGCGTCAGTTAGGGTTCCATCTTATTGTCATTAATGATCACTGTTCTCACCGCGAGGAAGAAGCCACGCAACCGGATGATGTCATCCGTATTGCGCTGTCATAAAAAAAGGGAAGGCCAGCGCCTTCCCTTCATTTTTGCTGTCGCCCGTTTAGCGCGAGGCGTTCTCAGTCGGCGCCACCGGCGCAGTGCTGTGAATTTCCTGTACGCGTTTACGTACGCCAAACCAGCCTGCAACCAGCAGCACGGCAATCAGCGGAATAGAACCGATGGTGTAAGTGCCGTTCGGATAGTCAAACGCCATCAGCACCAGTACGCTCAGCAGGAACAGCAGCGTCAGCCAGGACGTGACCGGCGCGCCAGGCATTTTGAAACTCACATCCGCCACTTTGCCTTCTTTGATCGCCGTACGCAGGCGCATCTGGCAAATCACGATAAAGCCCCAGGAGGCGATAATGCCAAGGGAGGCCACGTTCAGCACGATTTCAAACACCTGCGACGGCACCAGATAGTTAAGGAACACACCGACGACATAGACGCAAATGGTGACCAGAATACCGGCGTAAGGCACATGATGACGGCTCATTTTCGCCATAAACTTCGGCGCGGAACCGCCCATCGACATCGAACGCAGAATACGGCCGGTGCTGTAGAGGCCAGAGTTCAGGCTGGAAAGCGCAGCGGTCAGCACCACCATGTTCATGATGTCGCCAATGTAAGGCACGCCCAGTTTGGAGAAGAAGGTCACAAACGGGCTTTGACCTGCCTGATAGGCATTCCACGGCAGCAGCAGCACCAGCAGAACCACCGAGCCGACGTAGAACAAACCGATACGCCAGATCACGCTGTTAATCGCTTTTGGCACCATGGTCTGCGGATCTTTACACTCACCGGCGGCAGTACCGACCAGCTCGATAGAGGCAAACGCAAAGACCACGCCCTGAACCAGCACCAGCGCCGGCAGCAAGCCGTGCGGGAAGAAACCGCCGTTGTCGGTGATCAAGTGGAAGCCGGTTGTGCCGCCGTCCAGCGGTTTACCGCTGCCGAGAAAGATAGTCCCGACAATCAGGAACACCACAATCGCCAGCACTTTGATTAACGCAAACCAGAACTCCATTTCGGCGAACCATTTTACGCCAATCATGTTCATGGTGCCGACGATCGCCAGCGCGGCCAGCGCAAAGACCCACTGCGGCACATCGCCAAACGCGCCCCAGTAGTGCATATAGAGCGCCACGGCGGTGATATCGACAATACCGGTCATCGCCCAGTTAATGAAGTACATCCAGCCGGCGACAAACGCGGCTTTTTCGCCCAGAAACTCACGGGCATAGGAAACAAAGCTGCCGCTGGAAGGGCGATGCAGTACCAGTTCGCCCAGCGCGCGGAGAATAAAGAAAGAGAAGAGACCACAAACCAGATAGACGATGGCCAGCGATGGCCCCGCCATCTGTAATCGTGCGCCTGCGCCCAAAAATAAACCTGTCCCGATCGCGCCGCCAATAGCGATCATTTGTACCTGGCGATTACCCATCGCCCGGTTATAGCCCTCTTCATGAGAGTTAAGCCAGCGTCGTTTCGCCGCGTGATGCTCCGTGGCGCTGTTGTTGTCTGTTTTCATTTCGTTACCTGTTGTCCTGTCTGAACCTTGCGGAATTCCTCAACCTGCGTGAGCAAAAGCCAAACGATTGCTCCGCGGTAAATGTTTGCCTTTCCAGTGATTCTACGTATGGATAAGAGAAACATGGCGCAGCATCCTACCTGCAATCGGCTAACGACGCAAAACATACCCGCCGCCATCACCGGGACTATTAGCAGAAATTGTGAGGTGAAAGGAGACAAGCAGCGTAAATGATTCAGCCAGCTGATAAAAGCAACAGAAAAAACCAGCCATAACCCGGTAAATACCGGACAATTTTGCAAGGTTATAGCCTGATCCCATAAGCAGTCATAATGACTGTCACGCCGACTTTGCTACTTTTTTGCTTATTGAATGTAAAAAAAGCTGCTCCGCCGGGAGTACAGGATGACGGAGCAGCGCGGCGTTAGCGGGACGCCAGAATCAGACTCAGGCCGCCGTTGGCGTTAGCGTAATACGCTCCAGCGAACCGACAATAAACAGATACGAGAACAGACCAATCAGCCCCATTGAGCCGACATACAGAATGGCGTAATCAAAGGAGTGGGTATTGGCGAGGATCACGCCAATCACCAGTGGTGTGACAATACTCGCCAGGTTACCGCACATGTTGAACACGCCGCCCGCAATACCGAGCACCTCTTTCGGCGACGTATCACTCAACACGCACCAGCCCAGGTTGCCAAACCCTTTAGAGAAGAACGCCACACTCATCGCTGCAACCACCACCACTTCTGAGTCGGTATAGTTGGCCAGCACAATCACGCAGGAGAGCAGCATGCCGCAGATCACCGGGAATTTGCGCGCCGTCGTCAGGCTGTAACCGCGCGTCAGCAGCCAGTCGGAGACAACGCCGCCCAGCAGTCCGCCAATAAACCCGGCGATCGCCGGAATACTGGCGATAAAACCGACCTTCAGAATCGACATGCCTTTGGCCTGGTAAAGATAGGTCGGAAACCAGGTCAGGAAAAACCAGGTAATCGAGGTGACGCAAAATTGCCCGATATACACACCGATCATCATGCGATTAATACAGACGCTTTTGATCTGCGCCAGGCTGATTTTTGCCGGGCCTTTTTTACTGCCGAGCGAGGGTTCACCGCCACCGTCGCGAATATAATCAATTTCCTGCTGGTTAATACCTTTATGCGCTAACGGATCGCGAACGTTCACCAACCAGAATATGCCAAGTACGACACCGATCGCGCCAATATAATAAAAAACATAATGCCAGCTAAGATTGTGCAGAATAATGGTCATCAGCGGCGTAATAATGCCCAGCGAAATATATTGCGCCGCCTGATATACGGCAGTAACAAATCCGCGTTCTTTATTCGGAAACCACTGCACGCTTAAGCGGCTGTTGGCCGGAAAGGCGGGGGCTTCAATCGCGCCCATCAGCAGACGCAGCACCACCAGCACAATGAGCGGGCTGGCGTAGAGGTAAATGGTGCCCTGAAACATGGTGACCACCGACCAGCCAATCAGCGCGCAGCCATAGACCAGCCGTGAACCATATTTATCCAGCAACCAGCCACCGGGAATTTGCAGGATCACATAAGAAATACCAAATACCGAAAAGGCGAGGCCAAGTGCTTCCGGATCAAAACCTAATTCTTTGCTCATGATGGGCGCGACGACCGAAAGGGTCGCGCGGTCAGCATAATTAAATACGGTGGCAAGAAATAAGAAAACAAGAATGCTGTAACGCACATTGGTGCGTTTAATTATTGTATTCATCGCAACTCCTCGAAACAGGGTTGAATGTGGTGTAGGGAACAGAAAAAAACGGGAGGGCTCTCCCGTCAGGATGTCATTATTATGGGCGTTTACCGAATTCGCAGCTGGTTTGCGTCCACGCGCGGGCCTGTTCGCTGATGCTGAAACCAAGACCGTGGCGGTCAGAGACGTACATACGCCCATCGCGCAGTTCAAGCTGTTCGTTAAACAGCGGGTTCAGCCATTCGAAATGTTCCAGCCACGGCTCCAGCGGGTAAGCGGCAGAGAGGTGCAGGTGAACTTCCATGGCAAAGTGCGGCGCCAGTTTGCGGCCATGTTTGGCGGCCAGATCCATGATCTTCAGGAACGGGGAAATCCCGCCGACGCGCGGCGCATCGGGCTGCACGAAGTCGCTGGCGTTGCCGAGAATCAGCTGTTCATGCTCGCGGAAGCTGGTCAGCATTTCACCTGTCGCGATGGGCGTATCCAGCGCGGCAGCGAGCTGGGCGTGGCCTTCGACGTCATACGCATCCAGCGGCTCTTCGATCCAGATCAAATTGAATTTTTCCATCTGGCGGCCCATGCGAATGGCCGTTTCGCGATCCCACTGCTGATTGGCATCGACCATCAGCGGGAAATCATCGCCCAGCGCTTCACGCACGGCGGTCAGGCGGCGGATATCTTCTTTGGTATCCGGCTGGCCGACCTTAATTTTGATGCCACCGATGCCGTTTTCACGGGAAATAATCACATTTTTCAGCACTTGATCCAGCGGCGTATGCAGGAAACCGCCGGAGGTGTTGTAGCACTGCACCGAGTCGCGGTGAGCGCCCAGCAGTTTCGCCAGCGGCAGGCCTGCACGTTTGGCTTTCATATCCCACAGCGCAATATCGATAGGGGAGATGGCCTGTACGGCCATGCCGCTGCGGCCAACCGACGCACCGGCCCACAGCAGTTTGGTATAAATCTTGTCGATATCGTTCGGATCTTCGCCCAGCAGGTTATCGGCAATCTCTTTGGCGTGCGCATAGATCCCCTGGCCCCCGGCGCGTTTGGAGTAGCTGAAGCCGACGCCCTCAAAGCCATCACGGCTGCGGATCTCCGCAATGATAATTGCCACTTCGGTGAGTGGCTTCTGGCGGCCAGTGAGCACTTTCGCATCGCTTACCGGCGTAGCCAGCGGCAGGAAGGCGAGGGAGAGTTTTACCCACGCAATACGATCGCCGGTTTCAGCGGCGGTTTTTGCCCCTGCGGTTTTGGCATAGGTCACGGCATCGGAATTCGCACTTACGGTCATGATTAGCTCCTGTGAACAACATAATGTTTGCGCTAACATTTGTAGATCCGTAATAAATCCATGACCAGAGAAAGGGTGTAATTCTGTACAATCGATCACAAATTATGGCGCCAAAGAGCAAACTTTTGTGAATGATATCGCACTTAATAGTCACGCGTAGCGTAGTAGACTCATAAATGATAGCGTTAACATAAAAAGTGTAAAATGCCTGCTAACGTGCTGATTTCTGTGGAGCGGCGGCAATGATGGGAGAAATGCGTATAATACAACGCGAGAATCATAAAAACGCTGAATGCTCTGTGAGTGAACATGTCGAAAACATCTCGTTCTGTCCCACCGCGTGCGCCCACGCTGGAAGATGTTGCCCGCACAGCCGGCTTATCATCCATGACCGTAAGTCGGGCGCTTAACACACCGCAACTGGTACGGCCAAAAACGGTAGAAAAAGTCATCGCGGCGGTCAAAGCAACGGGGTATATCCCCAATGCGTTAGCCGGTGGGCTGGCCTCGCGCCGCAGTAAATTGATTGCCGTGGTGGTGCCGCAAATTAACAACAATATGTTTGTCGACACGATTCAGGCCATCAGCGATGAGCTGGCGGTGCGCGGTTACCATATGTTGCTCTGCGTTGCCGGATACACGCAACAAACCGAAGCCGATCTGGTTGCCGCGCTGCTTTCGCGCCGTCCGGACGGTATCGTTCTGACCGGGATCCATCACTCGACAGATCTGAAAAAAGTGATCCTCAATGCCAACGTACCGGTAGTGGAAATCTGGGATTTAACCCCGACGCCGCTGGATATGCTGGTGGGCTTCTCCCACGAGAAAGTCGGCCAGGCGACGGCCGAGTATCTGCTGCGTAAAGGCTATCGTCGTCCGGGTTTGCTGTGGACGGTGGACAAACGCGCCGCGCAGCGTAAAGCCGGGCTGCGCGAAGTGCTGGAACGTAACGGCATCAGCGAACCGGGCAGCGTCGATGTGGCTTTACCGGCGCGATTCACCTCGGGTCGCCAGGGGCTGGCGCAGCTACTGGAGCAGGGCGATTTTGATGTGATTGTTTGCAGCTCCGACACGCTGGCGCAGGGCGCAATCATTGAAGCGCAGTCGCGCGGTTTACAGGTACCGCGCGATCTGGCGGTAATTGGCTTTGGCGATCTCGATTTTGCCGCCGGAAATCAGCCTGCCATTACCACGGTCAGCGTCGATCGGCAAATTATTGGTCAGCGGGCGGCAACGATGCTGGCCGATCGTATTGAAGGCAGCGAGGTTGACGATACGATTGTTGATATTGGCTTCCATTTTGTGGAACGGGAATCCGCATAACACAATGAAAATTAATGTCATTGGTACCAGCGGCAGCGGAAAATCAACGCTGGCGAAACGTCTTGCCGCAAAGCTTAATTTGCCCTATATCGAAATGGACAGACTTTACTGGCGGGCCAACTGGCAGGGAACGCCGGATGAGGAGCTGTATTCCCGCCTTGAACAGTTACTGGCGCAGCCGGGCTGGGTACTCGATGGCAACTACAATCGCAGCCGGGATATAAAATGGCGGCATGTCGATCTTGTTGTCTGGGTTGATTACGGTTTCTGGCGCACGTTGCGTCAGGCCGTGCTGCGCGCCGCACGCCGGGCCTGGCACAAACAGGAGCTATGGCCAGGCACCGGAAACTGTGAAAGTTTCCGCCGTTCATTCTTCAGCCGCGAGTCGATTATTATCTGGACGATAAAAACCTGGCGCGCAAATCGCCTGCGTTACGCGCAGGATATGGCTGACCCGCGCTACCAGCATCTGCGTTTTGTGCGTCTTACCAGCCCGCAGCAGGCTGACGAATTTCTCGCCACTCTGACCTAAAATTAGGGCTTATCCTCTGTAAGGAGCCCTTATGATCACTGTTTATGGTGTCCCCGGCTGGGGATCGGCGCTCAGTGAAGTGATGTTGACGCTGGCGGAAATCCCTTATCGCTTTGTCAACGTCGACGGCTTTGACCAGCCTGGCGCACAGCAGGAGATGTTGAAAAAACTTAACCCGCTGGGCCAGGTGCCGACGCTGCAGCTTGACGACGGCAGCATTATGACCGAATCGGCCGCTGTGGCGTTGATGATCCTCGACCAGCGCCCGGATTTAGCGCCGCCCGTCGGCACGCCGGAAAGGCAACAGTTCTGGCGATTACTGGTATGGCTGGTCGCCAATGTTTATCCCACATTTACCTATGCTGATTACCCTGAACGCTGGGCCAGCGCCGCGCCGGAACAACTACAGGAAAACTGCAAGGCATACCGTAATTCGCTCTATTTGTGGCTGGAGAGTCAGCTAAAAGCCGCGCCGTACGCGTTTGGCGAAGCATTAACGCTGCTCGATATTTATATCTGCGTGATGCGGACCTGGGGACCGCGCCCTGCGTGGTTTAAGGAACATACGCCGAAATTCAGCGCCATTGCCGATGCGGTTTGTCGTGTGCCAGCCCTTCAGAAGGTATTGCGAAATAATAACGTCCTGACGTAACGGTTATTGCCGGGTATTTAAATATTCTTAGAGCATCATATAAATTGAAAAGGTATATAAAATAAGGGGCGAGAAATAATTTGATATCGCCTCTTTTCTATGAGACAACTCTTACCTGGATGACGTCCGCAGGTAATATTGTCGAGTGACAATAAAAGATGAAAATATCATATTAACGTTAACGAGATGATGATAATGGAATATATTCATTCGTATTTAATCGGTGGTTCCTGGTTTACGCTGGGTGATAGCATAACAGAGCGCGGATGGTATCAACCTATTGTCGCCAAAAATCTGGGGCTTGCTGAGTGGACAAACTATGGTATTGGCGGAACCTGTATTGCACAGAAAAACGAGCATGATAATACCGCGATGTGTTTACGCTATAGCAATATGGGGGAGAACCCCGATCTGATTACCATCTGGGGCGGAGGAAATGACTTTGGTTTTAACTTCGGTTCTGAGGGCGGCACAGAAATAGGAAAAATCAAAGATAATACGCCATTGACATTTTATGGCGCGATGAATTTATTACTCGCTGGCGTTATCAAGAAATATCCGTTGGCACGCGTCGGATTCGTCGTTACCACGCCGGTTTCCTTTGCACGAGGCAGAGATCAAAAAAATGCCCGAGGATATTATCTTACCGATTACTGCCAGGTTTGCCGTGAGATGTGCGAGCAATACTCCATCCCTTATCTGGATTTACAAAAGAATTCCGGCTTTAACGAACTCAACATGAATATTATGACCAGCAACACCGCTGGAACGGTTTCCGACGGGTTGCACCCCTCAAAATTAGGCATGGAAAGGTTAGCGAGTAAAATCACGCATTTTATCTTATCGCTTTAGGAGAGCCAGCAATGCGGATTGCAACCATTGATATTCTGAAGATATTGTCGATTTTCTTCGTGGTTATGGCACACACCACCCTGTATTTTCTCAATCGCAGTGGTAACGATGTCATATTATGTTTTCTAAGGCAGGCAGGATTACTTGGCGTATCGCTATTTTTCGTGTGCAGTGGTTACTTCTTATTAAATAACAAACATGAAAACCAGGCAAATTATGTCATTGGCAAAATCAAAGGCATTGTTGGGGTTCTGGTTTTTTGGCTGGTTTTTTATTACGTTTATGACAATGAGTTTATCAGTCGATTTACCAATATTCCGGACATTGGTTTCCTCAACTATCTCAATGTCAGTAATGCAAACACAGAAGCCACACCGCTGTGGTTTATCTTTGCCGTCATTCCGCTCTACGTGTTTACGCCGCTATTTCGATATTCGTTTAAGAAGGAACACGCCGCAGAGATCCTGAAAATCCTCATTTTGATGGTGGTGATTTCTAACCTGACGTTAGTGAACGCATTGACCGGGGCTTACTTTTCCTTTGCCATTTTTCCGTTCAATTTGCTGATACCGTTTCAACCTGAAGGGTTAATCTGTTTTTTGATTGGCGGTTATCTCGGATTGGTAAAACCCAGCCTCAGACCATTCGGCATCGCACATTTAGCGGCATTGTTCGCGGCTATCGCTGCTTTAATTGCTCTCTCACTTATTTCATCCCACGCCGGGATCGCTATTTTCTACGGGAAGTTTTACAACCTGTTGTTACTCACGGCGGCTGTAGGTCTGTTTGTTTTTATGACCAATTTAAACATCAACACCGCGCCAGCCTGGGTGAATCGCCTCAGTGAAAACGTGCTGGGAATTTACCTCGTGCATAATATTTTTGTTATCGAGATACATAATGCCTTTATTCATGAAAAGCTGTTGCGCATGACAGGGATAACGGACACATATCTCTATATTTTGCTCTATTCGTTACTGGCTTTTCTTCTTTCCTACGGCCTCTGTACGCTGCTCAGGCGCACCCGGGTGACCGCCAGACTGGTCACACTTTGATAAGTCAGTGCGAACGCGTTGTGCTACTGTGACACTCTCTTGAAAACAAGGAGTTTGCTATGCCGCACGTTGATATCAAATGTTTTCCCCGCGATCTGAGCGATGAGCAGAAAACTGCGCTGGCGGAGGATATCGCCGGAGTGATTATTCGTCATCTGAACAGCAAAGAGAGTTCCATCAGCGTTGCGCTGAATGAGTTCGCACCGGAAGAGTGGAAAGCGCAGGTCTGGGATACGGAAATTGCGCCGCAAATGGAGCAACTGATCAAAAAACCGGGCTACAGTATGTAAATTCCCGGCTGCCCACATCGCCTGTGTGGGCTTTTTTCTTCATAGCCCTCAGTGAGTTATCTCCATTTCTATTATTGCATTTTTTTGTATAATTCCCCGCCGATGATTACCCACGTGATATCTGCATACTCCTCAGTACACATGGGGCTCGGATTATTACAAAGCCCACGGCGTAATGATGCCGGCAGATGGACTGGCGCAGCTGAAGAATTTCGATGCCATCTACTTTGGCGCGGTGGGCGCGCCGGATGTCCCGGACCATATTACGCTGTGGGGATTGCGGTTGCCGATTTGCCAGGGATTCGACCAGTATGCCAACGTGCGTCCGACCAAAATTCTGCCGGGCATTCAGTCACCTTTGCGCCACGCGCAGCCGGGGACGCTGGATTGGGTGATCGTACGCGAAAACTCAGAAGGGGAATACTCCGGCCACGGCGGCCGCGCCCACAAAGGATTGCCTGAAGAAGTGGGAACAGAAGTCGCCATTTTCACCCGTACCGGCGTCACGCGCATTATGCGTTACGCTTTCAAACTGGCACAGTCGCGCCCGCGCAAGCTGTTAACGGTGGTCACCAAATCCAATGCTCAGCGTCACGGCATGGTGATGTGGGATGAGATTGCGCAGGAAGTGGCTCAGGAGTTCCCGGACGTCCGCTGGGACAAAATGCTGGTTGATGCCATGACCGTGCGGATGACGCTGCATCCGCAAACGCTCGACACCATTGTTGCCACCAATCTGCACGCGGATATCCTTTCCGATTTGGCCGGCGCGCTGGCGGGCAGCCTTGGCGTCGCGCCGACCGCGAATATCGATCCCGAGCGTCGCTTCCCGTCGATGTTTGAACCCATTCACGGTTCTGCCTTTGATATCACCGGTAAAGGTATTGCGAATCCGATCGCCAGCTTCTGGACGGCAGCGCAAATGCTCGAATATCTTGGTGAGCAAAGCGCTGCTGAGCGTCTGATGGCCGCCGTGGAGCAAGTGAGCGCGGCGGGCATATTCACTCCGGATGTTGGAGGCAAGGCGACCACCCACGAGGTTACCGAGGCGGTTATTCACGCCATCGCCCGAGGTTAATTAATTATTCCTGATGAAAATGCGCCCGTGCTGGCGCATTATTTATATGTATTCACGTTTTTTATTAATACCCATTTTCATTATACGTCTCGCCTTTATTTTATTACGCCTTTCAGTAATTTAGGAACTTTCATATTTGCAAGTTTTCCATCAAAAATATAAAGTCCCCCTGAATCTATGCCAGGTTGATTAACTTTTATAATGACTATGGCGCAAAACATATATTGAGCATTTGTATTTGCTGTTCACATACGTTACCGGCCAATAAAACTCGATCAATATCTGTTATCATTTAAATTGTGCTTGCCACCTTCAATATTATTAATGTCGAATCTTGCATGTGATTGTTTTTGTTAAAACAATGTCACGTAATTATTTTCTTTGTGAATGTATTTTTATTTAGTGATAAACAGCCGCTAAATAAGACCCGATAAAAATATCCCACTAAGGAGGGGGGTAATGTTTAGAAAGGAAGCACTTGAAAACCGAAAAATGAGATGGCGCGGACGCGCAATTCTACTGCCGGGCGTCCCGCTCTGGTTAATTATTATGTTCTGCGTCTGCTTTTTGGCCGCTTTTCTGACCTTTGTAATTGATGGCACATATATGCGCAGGGTAAATGTCAGTGGAGAAATCACCACCTGGCCACGCCCGGTCAATATTTATTCAAATGCTCAGGGGTTTATTGTTAAATCCTACGTTACCGAAGGGCAAAAAATAAAAAAAGGCGATCCGGTTTACCTGATTGATGTCAGCCGAAGCACCCATAGCGGCGTGGTCAGTGACAATCAGCGCAATGACATCGAGCAACAAATCACCCGTGTAGAAAATATTATCGCCGGGTTGCAGGAGAGTAAAAACGCCACGCTGAAAACACTTGAGAAGCAAAGGCAGCAATATAGCGAAGCGCTTAAATTTTCGACCGACGTTATTCGCCGGGCAGAAGAGGGCGTTAAATTGATGAAAGAGAACATGGAAAATTATCGTCGTTATCAGGCCCGAGGTCTTATCACCAAGGATCAGCTGACGAACCATGTGACGCTTTATTATCAGCAGCAGAATGATCTGTTAGGTCTGCGCAGCCAGAGTGAACAAAATGCGCTGCAAGTGACCAGCCTCGAGAGTGAAATTCAGACGCAGGCGGCAGATTTTGACAACCGTATTTACCAGATGGAACTTCAGCGTTACGACCTGCAGAAAGAGCGTCTGAACGCCGATATCAGCGGCGATGTGATTGTACGCGCAACGTCTGACGGCAAAATCGACTCCCTGAGCGTCACCGCCGGGCAAATGGTGAATACCGGCGACAGCCTGTTGCAGATTATCCCCGAATCTATCGATCACTATTTACTGGTGGCCTGGGTGCCAAACGATGCGACGCCGTATATCGCCGTCGGCGACAAGGTCAATCTCCGCTATGAAGCGTTTCCTGCCGAAAAATTCGGCCAGTTCTCGGCAACCATCAGTCAGATATCTAAAACACCGGCTTCAACGCAGGAAATGATGACTTATCCTGGCGCACCGAAAAACCTCCAGGGCACCTCGATCCCTTATTACAAAGTCGTTATTAAACCCGATCGCGAAGTGGTGGAGTACGACGGAAAACGTATTTCTCTGGAAAATGGCATGAAGGCGCAGAGCACGCTGTTTCTCGAAAAAAGAAGAATTTATCAATGGATGCTTTCCCCGTTCTACGACATGAAGCACAGCGCAACAGGACCTGTAAATGAGTAATAAAAGCCTATTTACCGCGCTGCTCGGCAAGCTGGATTTAAGCTGGTTCCGACGCGTTCCGATGGTACACCAGACCGAATCCTCGGAGTGTGGTCTGGCGAGCCTGGCCATGATCTGTGGCCACTATGGCAAAAATATTGACCTGATAAGCCTGCGTCAGCAGTTTAACCTCTCAGCAAGGGGAACCACGCTGATTGGGTTGAATGAAATTGCGGGCCAGCTTGGCCTTGCGACCCGCGCGTTATCGCTGGATATGCATGAGCTGAAGTTGCTGAAAACCCCTTGCGTCCTGCACTGGGATTTCAACCACTTTGTGGTGCTGGTCGCCGTCAAAGGCAATAAGTATGTGATTAACGATCCGGCGCGCGGACGCAGAACCGTCGGCCAGGCAGAGATGTCGCAATACTTTACCGGCGTCGCGCTGGAAGCCATGCCGGGCAGTGAATTTACCCAGGAAAAAGTAAAGAATCGCGTACGTTTACGCTCGCTGATCGGTAGCGTTCACGGGATTAAAGCCACGCTGGCAAAGATCTTTTGTCTTTCTATCGTCATTGAAGCGATCAACCTTGTACTGCCGGTGGGCACGCAGCTGGTCATGGACCATGCTATTCCGGCGGGCGATCGCGGTTTGCTGTCGCTCATCTGTATCGGGCTGTTTTTCTTTATTCTGTTGCGGGCCTCTGTCAGCATGCTGCGCGCCTGGACATCGCTGGTGATGTCAACGCTCATTAATGTGCAGTGGCAATCGGGCTTATTCCGGCATCTGATTAAACTACCGCTAGGCTATTTTGAACGGCGCAAAATGGGGGATATTCAATCCCGTTTCGGCTCGCTGGATACACTGCGTGAAACCTTTACCAGCAGCGTCGTCGGCGCCATCATGGACGGCATCATGGTGGTTGGCGTATTGATAATGCTGGTGTTGTACGGCGGCTGGCTGACGTGGGTGGTGCTTGGGTTTACCGCGGTTTATGTGCTGATCCGCCTGTTAACGTATAACTACTATCGCCAACTCTCTGAAGAACGCCTGGTCAGAGGCGCGCGCGCCAGCTCCTATTTTATGGAGACGCTGTACGGTATCGCGACGGTAAAAATGCAGGATATGAGCGAGCGTCGTGGTACTCACTGGCTAAATTTGCAGGTCGATACCATCAACACCGGGATTAAACTTACCCGTCTGGATCTCTTTTTTAACGGCCTTAATACGTTTATTGCCGCCTGCGATCAGGTCGCGATTTTGTGGCTCGGCACCAGTCTGGTGATCGACAATCAGATGACCATCGGTATGTTTGTCGCCTTTGGCGCCTTCCGTAGCCAGTTCTCCGATCGTGTCGGCTCGCTGGTTGATTTCTTACTGCAACTGCGAATGATGAGTTTGCATAACGAACGTATTTCCGATATCGCTTTGCACGAACGTGAGCCGAGAAAACCGGATTTACCGGCAGCTGCGGAAATGCGTCCTCTTGGCCTTGAAACCACCGGGCTTAGTTATCGTTACGACAGCCAGTCGGCGCCGATATTTAATGATCTGGCGCTGCAAATTGAGCCGGGCGAGAGCGTCGCACTGGTCGGCGCTTCCGGTGCCGGAAAGACGACATTAATGAAAGTGCTTTGCGGCCTGTTTGAACCCGATGCGGGTAAAGTGCTGGTTGATGGTATGGATATCAAACAACTCGGCATAAATAACTACCACAAAATGATTGGCTGCGTGCTACAGGATGACAAGCTGTTCGCCGGTTCTTTGCGGGAAAATATCTGTGGATTCGCTGAGCATGCTGATGAGGAGTGGATGGTGGAGTGCGCCAAAGCAAGCCATATCCACGATGTTATCCTCGCTATGCCAATGGGCTATGAAACGCTAATTGGCGAACTGGGCGAGGGGCTCTCCGGCGGCCAGAAGCAGCGCGTATTTATTGCGCGCGCGCTTTATCGCAAGCCTGGATTGCTCTTTATGGATGAAGCGACCAGTGCGCTGGATCATGAAAGCGAAGCCTGCGTAAATACCGCGATTAAACAGTTGAATATTACTCGCGTTATTATCGCACACCGTGCAACAACTATTGCAACAGCGGATCGCGTTATCAATTTGTAATTTAATGAACGCCCTGCATGCCGCTTTTTACTTTAGGAATAATATTCCAAATTATTTCTGGACGATAAAGCGGCATATAATAGATAATTTCTTTACAGGTTATAAAGAGTACCTGTTCAAGAGACAACAAGTTAAAAATGCAATTAACTAAAATGCAGTAAAATATTAAGGATAATATTCATGAAAGAACTTAACTCTATTGAAATGCGTGAAGTTTCTGGTGCTGGCCTGCTGTCAGATGCGGCTGGTCTGCTCGGCAGCGGTATCGGCGCTATTGTTGATATGGCTCTGGGCGGTAAAAGTACTGCAGCAGCGGATGCAGGTCGTTCTATGGCTGAAGGCATCGCTGGTATCGTTGAATCTGGCTTCGGTGTTATTAACTCTATCTTCAATAGCATCTTCGGCGGCCTGTTCGGTAAGAAAAAATAAGTTATTAATACCCTTTGATAGCTAAGCGCCATTAGTTATTATTTGATTGTTATGTTTAGTGGCATTCCTTATGGGATGCCACTTTTTTATTTGTGAAGTGCAAAACATCTTTTCTCTTATAAATAAATTCGTGTTTTTTTGAGGGCATTTTTTAGGAAATTTATCGCTTACGATCTCTGGACAGAAAAATGACTTCAGCAGATAATTCTACTTAACAAGTCAGCATAACGTTTTTCGTTATTAGAAATAATAACGCAAGAGATGGGGCGGTAATTATTTTGATTACTGTTTCGCAATCAATAAGTAAATATTAAGGATAATAGTCATGAAAGAACTCAATACTGTAGAAATGAAAGAAGTTTCTGGCGCTGGTTTTTTAGCTGATACCGCTGGCATGCTCGGTCGCGGTATCGGTGCTATCGTTGACCTGGCTCTGGGTAGCAAAAACACCGCAGCAGCTGATGCAGGCCGTAATATTGGTAAAGGCATTGGCGGTATTGTTGAAGCTGGCATCAATGCAGTTACCTCTTTCTTCGGCGGTCTGTTCGGTAAAAAAAGCGACTAATCTCCGCTAAGTATCATTTATTAATACTCTGCTAGCTCTTCTCATAAGTGATATTCCAGCCGGGATATCACTTATTTTTTTATCTGACCGTAAAGCCTCTTCTCTAATCAACCTAAATAACGCGCTATCTGTGCTCGCTGTGTGCATCATGTTAACTTTTTCTTTTTCTATACAATATGACTAACGATATTTACCAGTCGAGCCTGATTTTCAATTCCCACTATAATTTCGGCATGCTGTTTTAGGAATAATATCTCACACTCTTTATAGACAGAGCGAAGTGTTTTAGGAGATACTTTACTCAACGAATAAAACAGAGTTTAAAACATTTTTATAAATAACTTTCATGCGCAGCGTGGAATTAATTCTATAAATTCCTGTTGCATATTATAAAGTGCATTAAGATTAAGGATGATAATCATGAAAGAAATCAACGTAATTGAAATGCAAGAGGTTTCAGGCTCTGGCATTTTATCGACTGCAGGTAGTATGGTCGGCGCAGGTATCGGTAGTATCCTTGATGCTATTATCCCTGGTGAAAGCACACTCGTGACTGACGCTTGTCGTACTATTGGTCGGTTTATCGGTGCAATAGCTGAAAACCCTCTGGGAATATTTGGTGTTGTACTGGGTAATTTATTAAGCCGAAATAACGGGTAATAATTCTAAAATATTTTTAATTAACCGATCGGGTGTTAACACATGTCGAGTAACACTTTTGATCTCTGAATCGGAGTTTTTCTTCGATTTATTACAATACCAAGGAGTATTTATGAAAGAGCTTAACAATAACGAAATGATGGCCGTTTCTGGTGCTGGCTTCTTATCAAATGCCGCAGGCGCATTTGGTGGTGGTCTGGGCGGCATTGTTGACCTTTTCCTGGGTGGTAAAAAAACCACGTTCTCTGATGCCGGCCGTAGCATTTGCGAGAGCGTCGCTGGCGTCGTTGAATCTGGTTTCGGCATGGTAAAAAACGCTGTTAACGGTCTGTTCGGCGGGATTCTCGGGATGTTTGGTTCGAAAGATCAGTAATCTGTCAGGCATTCCTGAAAGATAACGGATTCTATTTTTTATTTACTGACTGAGAGTGATATTCCTGCCGGGATAACACTACTGGTTTTCATGGGTAGAGTGATTATTCTGCCCCGTTTAAACAAAAAGGAATTTTTATGAAAGAGCTTAACAATAACGAAATGATGGCCGTTTCCGGCGCGGGTTTTCTGTCTAATACTGCTGGCATGATCGGTGGCGCTCTGGGTGGTGTTGTTGACGCTATCCTGGGCAGCGACAAAACCACTTTTGCTGATATGGGGCGTAATGCTTGCCAGGCTGTTGCTGGTTTCGTTGAATCCGGTTTTAACGTTGTTAAAAACCTGTTCAGCGGCCTGTTTGGCTCCAAAGCGTAATTAACGAATACGTAACTCCATCTGTAGTCATTCTCCCATCGGTGGAATTCCAACAGGAAAACCACGGATGGGAAATAACCCCGGAGTGAATGCTCCGTTTTTTTAAATATAAGGAAATATCATGAAAGTACTGAACACTAATGAAATGATGGCTGTTTCTGGCGCAGGTTTTCTGTCTAATACCGCTGGTATGATCGGTGGCGCTCTGGGCGGTGTTGTTGACGCAATCATGGGCGGCGACAAAACCACTTTTGCTGATATGGGGCGTAATGCTTGCCAGGCTGTTGCTGGTTTCGTTGAATCCGGTTTTAACACCATTAAAAACCTGTTCAGCGGCCTGTTTGGCTCCAAAGCGTAATTAATCTGCCAATAGTTTCTGACAGAAAAGTATCTCCATTTTTAAATAACTGACTGTCGGCGGCATTTCTCTGAAATATCATTGACGGCCGTCCAGGCTGGGGCTAGCGCTCCAGCCTGTTTTAGAATGTAAGGAATTTTTGTGAAAGAATTAACTAAAAATGAAATGCAGGCTGTTTCCGGTGCGGGTCTGTTCGACTCTGTTCTGGGCGCAGTGGGAAACATGTTTGAACCGGTGCGCAACGCGATTGGCGGCACCATTTATAACGTGTTATCTCCGATCATTACGCCAGTACTGAATGCTGTTGCACAAGGCGTGGGTGGCATGCTGGCAAAGGTTGTTGAGTTTATTGGCAATCAATTGAACGCCGATTTTGGTTCCAGGAAGTAATTATTAGCAATCCGTCTTCGCTTTTATATTGATTTATTTAAGTGGCATTGATGATAAATGCCACTTTTTTGAGAAAAATAAAGCGCTGTTTTGTGGTGCATCTCGATAGCGCAATGGTACATAAACCTTTTCCTCAAGGAGAGACTTATGTTCCGGATCCCCCAAAACTGCTGCACTCGCCATTCTCTTTACCACGCATATCGCGTTTGCTTCCACAAGGGATTTTCCGATCTGGCCAACCGATGAAATGCCGCGTGGCCGCAACTGGCAATGAACTGGAGCAAAGCGCTACCGCAGTAACCGCCAGCTTATTCGCCGACGGTAATGCGTTTGCCGCTGGCGACAAAATTACCGCCGCCCAGATGATGAATGGTATTCAGTTTGTCGTCATCAAACTGCCAGCGTCCGTTGATAAAAGCCCGTTCGTCAGCAGCCGCAGAAACCACTTCGCCAAACAGCGTGTCATATTTCTCCTGCGCGGCAGTGGGCGGCAACAGACGACACTCCATCCACGCCAGACATTTCTCCTCAATCACCGGCAGCCCGAGCACCGGGCCGGCAAACGCAGGGATCCCATAGCAGTTGAATTTATCCTCATCGCGCCCGGTAATACTGCCGACCGCGTAACTCCAGTTAGCCGCAGCTACACTGGGCACCACAATGCCGAACATGCCGCTACGCTCAATCAACTCGCGTGACCAGGCACTTTTATCCACCACAATCGCGATACGCGGCGGGGAAAACTCCACCGGCATCGACCAGGCCGCCGCCATCACATTACGACGATCGATCTGCTCATCACGGCTGGTAATCAAAATCGTCGGACCATGATTTAACAGGCGGCTGGCGTGTTCTAATGCCACCGGACGAAAATAGCTCATAAGCAGCTCCTTTGTGCATGATTTTCCAGCATTAAATGGCTGTTCTGCCACCCAAAGCAAGCGCAGAGCAGGGGAAAAGGACTATCCGGCACTTTTGGCAACGACAATCTTCCCGCGCCCTTGTTCTTTCGCCATATAGAGCGCCAGATCGGCGGCGCGCACCAGGTTATCGGCGCGGGCATGGCGCGGCCAGGTGGCCAGCCCAATAGAGACTGAAACCGGGCCAATATCCTGCGATTCATACAGCATGTGGTGGTTTAACACATTATGCAGCAGCGCTTCGGCAACAATTTTCGCGTGCGCTTCATCGACGCCCGGCAAAATAATCAGAAATTCCTCGCCGCCATAGCGAAACGCGATACTGTTCTCATCCAGCGTTTCGGTAATCAGTTTCGCCATTTCGCGCAACACTTTATCACCCGCTTCGTGACCGTACTGATCGTTGAGCTTTTTGAAGTAATCCACATCGAGCATCAGGCAACTGAGCGTGCTGTTCTCCACCATCGCCTGATCGATCATGTTCCGCAGTGTCTCTTCCAGGCTGTAGCGGTTGCGCAGGCCAGTCAGCGAATCATATGTCGCTCTTTCGGTCAGCGTATCGCGCAGGATCTGGTTGGCTAACGCCAGCGCCAGCGTTTCCGCCAGTAACTCCAGATAGGCGTATGGCGGCTCTTTACCCGGTGTGTAGTTATCAAAGGTCAGTAAGCCAATGCTCTTATTTTGCGCATTGAGCGGCACGCAGATCGCCCGCGACGCCAGTTCCGGCAAAACATGTTCGCACGGCATATCCACGGTATCTTTGGCAGGGCTGTGCAGTTGCCCGCGCTTCAGCGCCCAGCAATGTTCCGGCGAGAAGGGAGCATCCTCGCCGGGCGGCAGCCCCCAGCGCACCACGCATTTCATACGGTTAGTCCGCGTATTCAGCACATAAAGCCGACCGCCCATTTCCGGGATGATTTGCGGCGCAAAACGGTCAACCACACGGAAAATGGCGCTGTGTGTATCGCAGCCCTGCAAACGTTGAGTCATGCGCGCCAGCAGGGTACGCGTGGCCCATTCCTTGTCGCGTTCCTGCTCAAGCCGCTGTCTGGCAAGGCCATTTTCACGGAAAATGCGGATCGCCTGCGCCATATCGCCAATCTCATCAACCTGCGCCAGCACCGGTGCTTCAACGTTGTAATCCTGCGTCGCCAGCCGGTTCACCACATCACTGAGCGTCACCACCGGGCGCAGAATACGGTGTTTGATAATAAAGCCGAGCACAAACAAGAACAGCAACGCGGTCACGCCGACCATCACTTCCGATAAGGTACGCAGACGCAGCGAGAGTGTTGTCGCTTCTTTGATGGCAGCCTGCGTGCGCTGGTCCACCAGGCTGCGAAAATGGGCGAAACGGTATTCGGCCTCTTCGAGCTTTTCTTCGTAGCCGCCGCTGAACAACAGATTCACACCCTCTGTATTTTTGCCCGCCTGCACATTCTCAATGGCAATATTCTGTTCCTCTTCAAGCTGGTCAAGGGCGGCAAGCCCGTCCCGCAGAATCAGAATTTCTTCATCGGATGCGCCGCTGTCACGCAGGGCAACCAGGCGGTTTTCCAGGTTAATGTCCTGTTCACGTCGGGTTTTCCAGCTCTGTACCGTTTCCGGCGTAAACTTGATTACCGCATCGCGCGCCATATCGCTGAGTGCAAAAGCTTCTCTCTCCAGATCGTCGATCAAGGTATCAAACGTCCGGCTTTGCGCCACGGTGTCGCGCTCGCTGTGTTCGGCGCCTGAAGCCATAAACAGCGCAACGCCGGAGGTTAATGTCAGTACCACTGTCGCGATGTAAGCATAATTAGTGATCGTTGCGATACGCACGAGAAACCCTTTTTAAAGACAGTGTAGATGTTATGCCTTTCAGTTTAGACATTCGGTTAAAAATCAACGCGCAATAATGACGTCATTTCTTCGTCATAATCCCTGCCTATAGTCAGCCGCATCAAATCCCAAAGAGGATAACAAGATGTTTGCTCCCCTGACTTTTGTGCAGGTGGATGCGCCCCGTTGGCTGAAAACCACGGGTGGATCACGGCTTCCCGCTTCGGAGGGCGCTGATGTTCGCATTCACTGATATCCGGCTGCAAGGTGTTTCCTACGCCTTCGGCACACATACCGTTCTTAATCACATCGATTTGCATATCCAGCCTGGCAGCATCGTTGCGCTACTTGGGCCTTCCGGCTGCGGCAAAAGCACGCTGTTGCGATTGCTCGCAGGGTTGAGCGAACCGGCGGAAGGTGAAATCTGGTTTGGCGATCGCCTGGTCGCGAAAGCGGGCTGGTCGCTACCGCCGGAAGCGCGCGATATCGGCATGGTTTTCCAGGATTACGCCCTGTGGCCGCATATGAGCGTGGCGCAAAACGTCGCCTTTCCGCTGAAGATGCGCAACGTACCGCGCGGCGAACGCGAACAGCGCGTCATGCAGGCGCTCAGTATGGTCGGGCTGGCGGAGTTGGCCCAGCGCAAACCGGCCGGGCTTTCTGGCGGCCAGCAGCAGCGCGTAGCGCTGGCGCGGGCAATAGTCGCCGAACCTGGCGTGCTGCTGTTCGATGAGCCGCTCTCCAATCTCGACAGCGCACTGCGCGAATCGCTGTGTCATGAGATGGCGCGCCTGCTGCGCCAGCTCGGTACAACGGCCGTTTATGTCACGCACGATCGCCGCGAAGCCGAATGGCTCGCCGATCGCATCGTGCATTTAGCATCCGGAAAGGTGCAATCCGTCAGAAATATCACTTCATCCTCAGGGGAAATCGCATGAAAGCCTTACTGTCCGTGAAAAAAGGAGTCGCTTTAGCCATGGTGCTGTCGTCCATGATGATGTCCAGCGCGCACGCGCTGACCGTTTATACCGCAGGCCCCGGTTCGCTGGCGAAAAGCCTGGCCACCGGGTTCGAGCAAAAAACCGGCGTGAAGGTCAACATTTTCCAGGCCACCACCGGCAAAGTGATGGCGCGCCTCGAAGCTGAACAGGCCAATCCGCAGGCCGATATTCTGATTTCAGCCTCCTGGGATACGGCGGAAGATCTGCATCATCGCGGCTGGTTGCTGCCGTTTGCCAGCGCCAATGCGGAAAAGGTTCCACCCGCGCTGAAAAGCGCAGATTATGTGGCGCAGGGCGTCTCGGCGCTGGGCATTGTCTGGAACACCAAAAGCGGCACGCCGGAACCGAAAGAGTGGCAGGATCTGACATCAGCAGCCTTCAAAGATAAAGTCACCACGCCCGATCCGGCGCTGTCCGGCGCTTCGCTGGATTTGCTGATCGGTCTGCAAAATGGCATGGGTGAGAAAGCCTGGCAACTGTTTGATGAACTGAAAAGCAACGGCATGGTGGTCAGCGGCCCGAATGCGCAGGCGGTAACGCCGGTAATGCAGGGGGCAAAAGCCGCCGTCTTCGGCGCGGTTGATTACGTCACTTACGGCAATATCGCGCAGGGCGAATCGCTGAAAGTGATCTTCCCGGCCAGCGGCACGGTGATTGCGCCGCGCCCGATGATGATCCTCAAAACCACCCAGCATGCCGATGACGCAAAAGCGTTTATCGATTACGTTCTGTCGCCGGAAGGGCAGACCATGGTTGCCGATGCCTGGTTGATGCCAGCGCGTACGGACGTGGAAGCAAAACGCCCGCTGTTTACCGAACTGAATATTTTGCCAACGCAAAGCAGCGGCACCAGCGAGCGTGGCGATATTCTGAAGCGTTTTAACGCCCTGTTTGTGAAGTAATCCACGTCATTTATAGCGGGGGTAACCCCGCTTTCAGGATACCTGCTGTGAACCAGAAACTGATTGCGCGGGTGACGATAGGGCTGCTGGTGATACTGGTTGCGCTACCGTTACTGTTTATTCTCTTGCAGGCGGTGTTTCCGCAGTTTAGCGCCGGGGTCTTTAGCGGCGCGTTCTCCGGCATTCCGCTCCTGCTGGCGGAACCGCAACTGCCAATGATGCTTGGTGGCACGCTGCAAATCGCCACTGGCGTAGCACTGCTGAGTGTGGTGATTGGCTTGCCGCTCGGCGTGGCGCGCGGGCTGTTTGATCTGCCGTGGCCAAAAGCCTGGGATCTGCTGTTTCTGATCCCGTTTTTAACGCCACCTTATATTGCCGCCTTATCGTGGATGCTGGTCCTGCAAACGCAGGGCTATCTGATGCAGCTTACCGGGATCGATCTCAATAATGTGTTGTTCAGTAAAACCGGTATCGTGCTGGTCATGACGCTGAACATTTTCCCGGTGGTCTATTTTGCTGTATCGCGCAGTTTACTGGTCAGCGGGCAGCGGCTGGCACAAGTCGCCCGCGTTCATGGCGCCACACCGTGGAAGGCGTTTTGCCATATTACGCTGCCGTTACTTTCTCCGGCGCTGGCGGCAGGGATGTTGCTGGCGTTTACCCTCGCGGTGGAAGAGTACGGCGTTCCTGCGGCGCTTGGCTCCCGTGCGGGCGTGGTGATGTTGACCGTCGGCATTGAAGAGAAGCTGGCAGACTGGCCGATCGACTTGCCGGGCGCGTCGATCCTGTCGGTGATGCTGATCGTCATTGCACTCTGCGGCTGGTGGCTGCAACGTTTGTTGACGGGCGATCAAGATGTGACCAGCGTCTCCGGCAAACCCACCGAACATGTGGGGGCGAAGCTGGGCTTTTTCACGCTACCGGTACTGCTGGTGATGAGTAGCGTAGGGGTTCTGGCCGCGGTGCTGCCGGGCCTGTCGATGGCGCTAAGCGGTTTTAGCGCGACGCTTTCCGGCGGGCTGACGCTGGATAATCTGACGATTAAACACTTTGCGGCGCTTTTCGCCCAGCGCGGTGATGCGCTGCCTGCACTCGGCACCAGCTTATCGCTGGCGCTGGGAACCGCGCTGCTCACCGGGCTACTCGGGCTGTGCGCCGCCTGGCTGGTGGTGATGCAGAAGATAAAAGGGCGCGCGGTGATCGATGCGCTGTCGCTGCTGCCTGCGGCACTGCCCGGCGTGGTGGTGGGCGTCGGGTTGATTTTATTGTGGAACCGCAGTTTCTGGCCGGTTTCGCCGTACAACACCTGGGGGATTTTGCTCATCTCTTATTGTTGTCTGCTGCTGCCGTGGCCGGTGCGCTACATTGGCAGCGCCATGCGTCAGTTAGGCGGTAACCTCGAACCGGCGGCGCGTGTACACGGTGCCAGCGCATTTCAGGCGCTGCGTCTGATTGTGCTGCCGCTGATTTTCCCGGCGATGCTGGCAGCAATGCTGATGGTCTTCGCCATTGCTTCACGTGAACTGGTGACATCGCTGCTGCTGTCGCCCGCAGGAACGCAAACCGTCGCGGTGTTTATCTGGCGGCAATTTGAGCAGGGTTCGGTAGGGCAAGGAATGGCAATGGCCACGCTGACGCTGATCGTCGGGCTGGCGTTAATGCTGACCGCGCTGTGGCTTCTGCAGCGCAACACAAAGCATTGAGAGGGCACGAAATCGCCTGTCGGCGCAAAAAAATACGGTATAACAAAGGGACATCACGCACAAGGAGCCTGTATGACCCCTTTTTTGACCGCTTATCTGGCCAGGATTGGCTGGAATCTGACGCCCGATGTCTCACTTGAAACGCTGCGGGCGCTGCATTTGCAGCATAATGGCGCCATTCCCTTTGAAAACCTTGATGTTGTTTTGCCACGCGAAATCGAACTCAGCGATGAAGCCCTCTTTCAAAAGCTGGTCGTCGCCCGGCGCGGCGGCTACTGCTTTGAGCAGAACGGGCTGTTTGAACGTGCGCTGAAAGAGATCGGTTTTACGGTACGCAGCCTGTTAGGCCGGGTGATCATTTCCAATCCGCCGCAGATGCCGCCGCGCACCCATCGCGTTCTGCTGGTTACCCTGGAGGGAGAACAGTGGATTGCAGATGTCGGTTTTGGCGGACAAACCCTGACCGCGCCGATTCGTCTGCTGGCGGAGGTGGAACAGGGAACGCCGCACGGTCTTTATCGGTTGCAACGCGCAGGTGAAGACTGGGTGTTGCAGTTCCGCCATCATCAGCGCTGGCAATCGATGTATCAGTTTGAAATCGGGCCGCAATACCAGGCTGATTTCGTGATGGGTAATTTCCACTCCGCCCACTGGCCCGCATCGCATTTTCGCCACCATCTGTTGATGTGCCGCCATCTGCCGGACGGCGAAAAGCTGACGCTGACCAATTTCCACTTCACGCACTGGAATAAAGGGCAGGTTGAGGAAGATAAGGTGCTGGCGGATGTTCCGGCGCTGTACGAAACCTTGCAAACACGTTTCGGGCTGGGCGTCAGCGATCCGCAATATGGCTTCAGCCTCCGGCAACTCGAAGAGGTCATGAGCCGTTTCGACTTACACGGTGAACACGCTTAACACAGCTCTTTTTCTATCATTACCGCCAGATGGCGATTGAAGGCCGCTTCATCGACATCTGGCATGCCCAGCATGCAAATCCCGTCCATGCCGCAGACCAGCGCAATCAAACGCCAGGCGATATTTTCGGCGCTGTCGCAATCGGAAAACGCGCCCGCAGCGCGGCCCAGGTTTATCAAGTGAACCACTTTGACATGCCACATTTCGAGAGTGGTCAGATAAGCCCCTTTGAACTCCGGATCTTTATTGGCCAGCAGTAGCGCTTCGCGCCACAAATGCACATAGGGTTCAAAACCGCCTTCATCGCTGCCCAGCATCGCGTGCAGTTGATCGCGCCACGGCGCGGTGGTAGGTAACAGCTCCACATTCAGCAGTTCGTCAATCAGACGAATAAAAGCCTGCGCCTTTAACGCATTTGCCGACGCGAAATGGTGGTGAACTTGCCCGGTCGCCACCCCGGCTTCGGTGGCGATGCGGCGCACTGTCATGGCGGAAAATCCCTCCGCTAGCGCGACGCGCATGGCGGCTTTGAGGATCACTTCCCGGCGATCGTCGCGGTTTAAATAGCGCATATAACCTCGGTTCAATGGATGCGAAACGGAGTGTAACAAAAAGCTGGACATACGTTCAACATTGCGTAGGATCGCCATTTCTGGACGCGTGTCCAGAATTGAACAATTACGGAGAAGTTATGTTTCGTCAGTGGTTAACGTTGATCATTATTGTGCTGGTTTATATTCCGGTAGCGATTGATGCGACGGTGCTACATGTTGCCGCGCCAACGCTCAGCGCGGAGCTGAATGCCAGCGGGAATGAGCTGCTGTGGATTATTGATATCTACTCGCTGGTGATGGCGGGCATGGTGCTGCCGATGGGAGCACTGGGCGACAAAATTGGCTTTAAACGCTTGCTGCTCATCGGCAGCGCACTGTTTGGCGGCGCATCGCTGCTGGCTGCGCTGGTCACCAGCGCCAGTGAACTGATCGCCGCGCGCGCTCTGCTGGCCGTCGGCGCGGCGATGATTGTTCCGGCAACACTGGCCGGTATTCGCACCACCTTTTCACAAGTGCGGCACCGCAATACCGCGCTGGGCGTCTGGGCGGCGATCGGTTCTGGCGGCGCGGCTTTCGGGCCGTTGATTGGCGGCATGTTGCTGGAACATTTCTATTGGGGATCGGTTTTTCTGCTCAACGTACCGATTGTGATCGGCGTGATGATCCTGACCGCCCGCTATGTGCCGCGCCAGGCCGGGCGCGCCGAACAGCCGCTGCATCTGAACCAGGCGTTGGTGCTGATTGTCGCCATCCTGTTGCTGGTGTGGAGCGCCAAAACGGCGATGAAAGGGACGTTACCGCTGTGGATTATTGCCGGTACGCTGATAAGCGGCACCGCGCTGCTGACCGGTTTTGTGCGTATCCAGTTGGCTGCCGCCACGCCGATGATCGATATGCGGCTCTTTACCCATCGCGTGATTTTGACCGGCGCGTTGATGGCGATTACCGCCATGGTGACGCTGGTCGGTTTTGAACTGCTGATGGCACAGGAGCTGCAATTTGTCCATGGCTTTACGCCCTTCGCCGCCGGAATGTTTATGCTGCCGCTGATGCTGGCCAGCGGATTTAGCGGGCCGATAGCCGGGGCGCTGGTGTCAAAACTCGGCCTGCGTCGCGTGGCGACCAGCGGCATGGCCTTCAGTGCGCTAAGTTTTCTCGGCTTATCGGTAACCGATTTCGCCACCCAGGCGTGGCAGGCCGGAAGCCTGATGGCACTGCTGGGCTTCAGCGCCGCCAGTGCGCTGCTGGCCTCTACCGCCGCGATTATGGCGGCAGCGCCGCCGGAGAAAGCGGCGGCTGCCGGAGCAATAGAGTCGATGGCCTATGAACTTGGTGCAGGTCTTGGGATCGCCGTGTTCGGCCTGATCCTGAGCCGCAGTTTCGCCGCGTCAATCCAGTTACCGCAAGGGCTGAGCAGCACGCAGGCCGCCCAGGCTTCCTCATCGATAGGCGAGGCGTTTCGCCTGGCGCAGGATGCGCAACCGCTACTGGCGCAGCAAATCGTTAGCGCCGCCAAAACTGCCTTTACCGGTTCACACAGCGTTGCGCTGAGTACCGCAGGCGCATTACTTATGCTGCTGGCGGTCGGCATCTGGTTTAGCCTTGCGCAGGTGAAGCATAAATAGCGGCGGCCCGCTTACGCCGAGCGGGCTACCTGGCGGGTCGACCACCAGCAGAGCAGCGATCCGCCGCACACCATCACTGCGCCCTGCCAGAAGGAGAAAGAGAGTGGGGCGTTCAGCATCACGGCGGCCAGCGCCGAAGAGAGCACCGGAGTAAAGTAGGAAGCGGCGGCCAGCACCGTGACATTGCCGTGCAGAATACCGATATTCCACGACGCATAACCAAAGCCCAGCGCCACCGCCGTCATGACTAATTTCACACTTACAGACAGGCTGAAAACCATTTCCGGTTGCGGTGAGAAGCTATATTTCACCCATAGCGTCGCCGCCGTCAGCAGAACAAACAGCGTGATACCATTGGCGCCCCGCGCATATTTGGCCGTTACCGTACAATAAATCGCCCAGATAAATGCCCCGGCAAATGCCAGCGCATAGCTGAGTGGGCTGGAAATAATATTTTCGCGAATATCAGCAATATTCAGGCCGTTCTCGCCGCCAAGCACCCAACAAACACCCAGTAAAGCCAGTAATAGCCCTGGAATAACCCAGAAAGTCGATTTTTGTCCGTTAAATAATATGGCGCAAAGAATGGTCAGGCTCGGCCATAAATAATTGACCATTCCCACTTCGATTGCCTGTTGGCGGGTTGCGGCAAATCCCAACGACAGGGCAAGACAGAGTTCATAGCTGACAAATAACAGGCTGCCGACCAGCAGATATTTGCGCGGGAAGCGGCGCAAATCGGGAAACCCGACGGTGAAGATCAGCAGGATACCGCTCAGGGTATAGATCAGCGCTGCGCCACCCACCGGCCCCAGGCCTTCGCTGACAGCGCGGATAAAACCGACCATGGTGCTCCATAATAATACCGCCAGTAAACCAATTAATGTTGCACGTTTTCTGTTCATTGCTGCACTTTATCGGCGAAAACAAAACCTCAACTTATAACATGGATTAATGACCTGGCGCGAATTCATCACCGTATCATCTACTCCTTATGGCTTAATAAAATCCGATAGGTGCGACTATTAGGGGTCAGCCATCCGGCGTTATTGATTTACCGCAATTATTTCGCCTGCGGGAATGTTTAGTTTCCCGCCGCAGTCGAAGACAAATAATGAGGAAAGCAATGGACGTCAGCCGCAGACAATTTTTCAAAATCTGCGCGGGCGGTATGGCCGGAACCACAGTTGCCGCATTAGGGTTCGCCCCGAAAATGGCGCTGGCTCAGGCGCGAAATTATAAATTACTGCGCGCAAAAGAGATCCGAAACTCCTGCACATACTGCTCCGTGGGTTGCGGGCTATTAATGTATAGCCTGGGCGATGGCGCGAAGAACGCCAAAGAAGCGATTTATCATATTGAAGGCGACCCGGATCATCCGGTCAGTCGCGGCGCGTTATGCCCGAAAGGGGCTGGCCTGCTTGATTACGTACACAGTGAAAACCGTCTGCGCTACCCGGAATACCGCGCGCCAGGCTCCGATAAGTGGCAGCGCATTTCGTGGGACGAGGCTTTTAGCCGCATCGCCCGCTTAATGAAAGACGATCGCGACGCGCATTTCGTGGAAAACAACGCCGCGGGCGTGAAAGTCAATCGCTGGCTTTCCACCGGTATGCTTTGCGCTTCGGCGGCCAGCAATGAAACTGGCATGCTGACGCAGAAATTTGTGCGCTCCCTCGGCATGCTGGCGGTAGATAACCAGGCGCGCGTCTGACACGGACCAACGGTAGCAAGTCTTGCTCCAACATTTGGTCGCGGTGCGATGACCAACCACTGGGTTGATATCAAAAACGCGAATGTGGTGATGGTGATGGGCGGTAACGCCGCTGAAGCCCACCCGGTCGGTTTCCGCTGGGCGATGGAAGCCAAAAATAACAATGATGCCACGCTGATCGTTGTCGATCCGCGCTTTACGCGCACGGCATCGGTGGCGGACATCTACGCGCCAATACGCTCCGGGACGGATATTACTTTCCTTTCTGGCGTGCTGCGCTACCTGATAGAAAACAACAAGATCAACGACGAATACGTCAAACATTACACCAATGCCGCATTACTGGTGCGCGACGATTTTGCCTTTGCAGACGGTCTGTTCAGCGGTTATGACGAAGAGAAGCGTCAGTACGATAAAACCTCATGGAACTATCAGTTTGATGAGAACGGCTATGCCAGACGCGATGACACGCTCAGCCATCCGCGCTGTGTATGGAATCTGCTGAAACAGCATGTCGATCGCTATACGCCGGAAACCGTCGAAAACATTTGCGGTACGCCAAAAGCGGACTTCCTGAAAGTGTGTGAAGTGCTGGCCTCAACCAGCGCGGCAGACAGAACCACCACGTTCCTGTACGCGCTCGGCTGGACGCAACACACCGTCGGCGCACAGAACATTCGCACCATGGCGATGATCCAGTTGCTGCTCGGCAATATGGGCATGGCGGGCGGCGGGGTAAATGCGCTGCGCGGCCACTCCAACATTCAGGGCCTGACGGATTTAGGACTGCTCTCGACCAGCCTGCCGGGCTACCTGACGCTACCTTCGGAAAAACAGGTCGATTTGCAACAGTATCTGGCGGCCAACACGCCGAAAGCACTGTTGCCGGATCAGGTTAACTACTGGAGCAATTATCCGAAGTTCTTCGTCAGCCTGATGAAATCGTTCTACGGCGACGCGGCGCAGAAGGAGAACGACTGGGGCTTTGACTGGCTGCCAAAGTGGGATCAGTCTTACGACGTTATCAAGTATTTCAATATGATGGCGAAAGGCGAGGTGACCGGCTACCTCTGCCAGGGCTTTAACCCGGTGGCCTCATTCCCGGACAAAAACAAAGTCGTCAGTACGCTCGGCAAATTGAAGTACATGGTGGTAATCGATCCGCTGGTGACCGAAACCGCTAACTTCTGGCAGAACCACGGCGAGATGAATGATGTCGATCCATCGACCATTGCGACGGAGGTGTTCCGTTTGCCGTCGACCTGCTTCGCCGAAGAGGATGGCTCAATTGCCAACTCCGGTCGCTGGTTACAGTGGCACTGGAAGGGCCAGGATGCGCCGGGTGAAGCGCTGAATGACGGTGAAATTCTCGCCGGGATTTACCACCGCCTGCGTGAGATGTACCGCAGCGAAGGCGGTAAAGGCGCAGAGCCGCTGCTGAAGATGAGCTGGAACTACAGCCAGCCGCACAATCCGCATTCGGAAGAGGTGGCGAAAGAGAACAACGGTTACGCGCTGGCGGATCTCTATGATGCCAACGGGCAACTGCTGGCGAAGAAAGGACAACTGCTGAACAGCTTTGCGCTGCTGCGTGACGACGGCTCAACGGCATCATCCTGCTGGATCTACAGCGGTAGCTGGACAGAGCAGGGTAACCAGATGGCCAACCGTGATAATGCCGATCCTTCCGGCCTGGGTAATACGCTGGGGTGGGCATGGGCATGGCCGCTCAACCGTCGCGTGCTCTACAACCGCGCGTCGGCTGACGTTCAGGGCAAACCGTGGGATGCGAAAAGGATGCTGATTCAGTGGAACGGTACGAAGTGGGTCGGTAACGACATTCCGGACTTCAACACCGCGCCGCCGGGCAGCAATACCGGGCCGTTTATTATGCAGCAGGAAGGGCTGGGGCGTCTGTTCGCCCTTGATAAGCTGGCAGAAGGGCCGTTCCCGGAACATTACGAACCGATGGAAACCCCGCTCGGTACCAACCCGCTGCATCCGAATGTCGTCTCCAGCCCGGTCGTACGCATCTATCAGGACGATATGAAACGGCTGGGGAAAAAGGATCAGTTCCCGTATGTCGGTACTACGTATCGTCTGACGGAACATTTCCACACCTGGACCAAACATGCGCGCCTGAATGCGATTGCCCAACCGCAGCAGTTTGTTGAAATCAGTGAAACGCTGGCGGCGGCGAAAGGCATCAGCAATGGCGATCGCGTTCGGGTCAGCAGCAAGCGCGGCTTTATTCGCGCGGTGGTGGTTGTCACGCGCCGCCTGCGCACGCTACAGGTACATGGTCAGCCGGTGGAAACCATTGGTATTCCGCTGCACTGGGGTTTTGAAGGTGTGGCGCAAAAGGGCTACATCGCCAATACCCTGACGCCGAACGTGGGCGATGCGAACTCGCAAACACCGGAATATAAGGCGTTTTTAGTGAATATCGAGAAAGCGTAAGGGAGCGAGATTATGGCAATGGAAACTCAGGACATTCTTAAGCGCTCCGCGACCAACCCGATCACGCCCCCCCCACGGGTGCGTGATTATAAGGCTGAAGTTGCCAAGCTTATCGATGTTTCCACCTGCGTGGGCTGCAAAGCCTGCCAGGTGGCGTGTTCAGAATGGAACGACATCCGCGATGAAGTGGGGCACTGCGTCGGAGTTTACGACAACCCGGCCGATTTGAGCGCCAAATCCTGGACGGTGATGCGCTTTAGCGAAACCGAGCAGAATGGCAAGCTGGAGTGGCTGATCCGCAAAGATGGCTGCATGCATTGTGCCGAGCCGGGCTGCCTGAAGGCGTGTCCTTCTGCGGGTGCGATCATTCAGTACGCCAATGGTATTGTCGATTTTCAGCAGGATAACTGTATCGGCTGCGGCTACTGTATTGCCGGGTGTCCGTTTAACGTCCCGCGCCTCAATAAAGAGGATAACCGGGTTTACAAATGTACGCTCTGTGTCGATCGGGTCAGCGTCGGCCAGGAGCCTGCCTGCGTGAAAACCTGCCCGACCGGCGCTATCCATTTCGGTACCAAAGCGGAAATGCTGGCGCTGGGCGAACAGCGGGTAGAGAAGCTGAAAGCGCGCGGCTACGCCAGCGCGGGGATCTATAACCCGCAGGGCGTCGGCGGAACGCACGTGATGTATGTGCTGCACCACGCTGACCAGCCGCAGCTTTACCACAATTTGCCGGAAAATCCGCGTATCGATACCTCGGTCAATCTGTGGAAAGGGGTGCTGAAACCGCTGTCGGCGGCGGGATTCCTCGCCACCTTCGCCGGGTTGATTTACCACTACATCGGGATTGGGCCGAACAAAGAAGTGGACGACGAAGAGGATCATCATGAGTAAGTCAAAAATGATTGTGCGCACCAAATTTATCGATCGCGCCTGTCACTGGACAGTGGTGATCTGCTTTTTTCTGGTCGCGCTCTCCGGCATCTCGTTTTTCTTCCCGACGTTACAGTGGTTGACGGAAACCTTCGGTACGCCACAGATGGGGCGCATTCTGCATCCCTTCTTTGGTGTAGCGATCTTCTTCGCGCTGATGTTCATGTTTGTACGCTTTGTGCATCACAACATCCCTGACAAGAAAGATCTGCCGTGGCTGAAAAACATCGTCGAAGTGTTAAAGGGTAATGAGCACAAGGTCGCTAAGGTCGGGAAATACAATGCCGGACAAAAGATGATGTTCTGGACCATCATGAGCATGATAACCGTGCTTCTGGTGACCGGCGTCATCATCTGGCGTCCTTATTTTGCACAGTACTTCCCGATTCAGGTGATCCGCTACAGTCTGCTGCTGCACGCTACATCCGCCATTATTTTGATTCATGCCATCCTCATCCATATGTATATGGCTTTCTGGGTGAAAGGCTCCATTAAAGGCATGATCGAAGGGAAGGTGAGCCGCCGCTGGGCGCAGAAGCACCACCCGCGCTGGTATAACGACGTAGAGCGTCTGGAAGCGAAAAAAGAGAGCACCGAAGGGATCGAGTGATCTTAACCCGCTCCGGACGCCCGTTCGGAGCGGGTTTCTTATATATTCGCCACCAGCGCATCAATGGCACCAACAACACAGCTCCTTTCTCTGCGCAGATTACCGACATAATCCTGCGGCCTGAATTTTTTAACTTCCAGATGAGCCAACAACGGGGAATAAAGTATCAGCGTCTCAAACTCAACATTTACTTTTGGCACAGCAGATTCCAGCCAACCTGGAACCTTCATTTTTCGGGCCAACGGCATAATTACCCGGCTGGAAAATTCAGCATAATAATCATTCTGAATAATAATATAATATGGCCATCTATTTCTGGTTTCCGGATCTGGGTTACGATATACATCAAACTGTTTTAGCATTGAAACATCCTGAAGTAGTCATGGTCCGTAAGCACCCCATGCTCCGCCACATACGCATTCATTTCTCGAATAAATTCTTTTGTTTGCCGATCTTTTTCTGCCCGCTGCTCAGGCGTTAACACTGTTGCGTTAGCTTTTCGCGTTACGGGTTTCTTTATTTCATCCTGGTATTGGCGTTCCACGGTAATATCCTTTTGTGTGTGTCGATGGCTGAATTATCAACCGATAAAAAAGAAAAACAATAGTGATTCCCGTACTCTGCTTAACACTGAGATCTCGCTTCCTGAATAAAGAAAATAAATGTAACAGGGAAAATAATTTGCGAGTCATCTTCCACTCTTCAGCAATCATTTATTTGCGGATATTGAATACAAATAGCAAACGATGTTGCATTACGCATGAATGTCATCTTTGCCGTAACCTGCCTGATTTTATGGATTAATGTGTCAGTCGCGGCTTTTCGTCTGGTCTGCTGGGGTTGAATGGTCAATAATGCCCGCAGCACTCTTTTAACAAGTGGTTTGTGGTATGAAAAAAACGATTTTTTCGTTGGCACTTGCGACCTTTGGTCTGGGAATGGCGGAATTCGGCATTATGGGCGTGTTGACAGAACTCGCCACCAATGTCGGCATCTCGATTCCGTCGGCGGGACATATGATTTCGGCTTACGCCTCTGGCGTGGTGATCGGCGCGCCGATCATGGCACTTTTTTCGAACCGTTTTTCGTTGAAAAACATATTGTTGTTTCTGGTGGTGCTGTGCGTTATCGGTAATGCCATGTTCACGTTCTCCAGCGCTTATCCGATGCTGATTATCGCCCGCTTAATTTCCGGTTTTCCGCACGGGGCAATCTTTGGCGTCGGCGCAATTATCCTGTCGAAAATTGCCCCTCCCGGCAAGGTGACGATGGCCGTGGCCGGCATGATAGCCGGTATGACCGTCGCGAACCTGATCGGTATTCCGCTGGGTACATGGATTGGTCACAGCTTTAGCTGGCGCTACACCTTCTTGCTGATTTCGCTGTTCGACATCGCCGTGATTGTCTCGGTGATCTTCTGGGTTCCGGCGCTGTTTGATAACACCGAAAGCCGCCTGCGCGAACAGTTTCAGTTTCTGAAAAAACCAGAACCGTGGCTGATTTTCGCCGCCACAATGTTTGGTAATGCCGGTGTGTTTGCCTGGTTCAGCTACGTGAAGCCATTTATGGTCACCGTTTCTGGCTTCTCCGAAGTCTCGATGACCTTCATCATGACGCTGATGGGGCTGGGAATGGTGCTGGGGAATATGTTCAGCGGCAAGCTCTCCGTCAAATTCAGCCCCTTACGCATTGCGGCGGCAACCGAGTTTTTCATTATGCTGGCGATGCTGGCACTGTTTGTCGCCGGAGAAAACAAAGTCGGGGCGCTGTCGCTCGGCTTTATCTGCTGCGCTGGCCTGTTTGCGCTTTCCGCGCCGCTGCAAATTATGCTGCTGCAAAATGCGAAGGGTGGCGAAATGTTAGGTGCTGCAGGGGGGCAAATGGCCTTCAACCTCGGCAACGCCGTGGGCGCCTGGTTCGGTGGCCTGATCATCACTTTCGGCCTGACTTATCGCTATCTTACGCTGCCAGCAGCGGTGCTAACCTTTGCCGCCATGACCGCATTGCTGGTGTATGGCCGTCTGAAAACAAAGCTGAAAACTGAACCTGTCGCGCAGGCATAAAAACGGGTAAGCACGACGCTTACCCGGTCTGAATGGCGGCGACACTTTCAGGGCAACCAGGGTTCTCCCAGCGTCAGCATCAGACGGTTGGCCCAGGCAAAAAACGCGGCGGACTGTATCAGATCAAGCTGCTGCAGGGTGTCCAGCTCCTGTTCTCTCAGCTTTGCCAGATGCTGCGTTGTCAGCGCCGGTGGCGTCACCGACAGGGCGGCGGCGGCATCAATTTCAGCCTGCCAGCGTGCGGATTGCCCGGCGCTCAGAATATGTCCTGGTTGCACGGCAAGCAGCGTCTCTACGGCGTTATCGTCCTTCGACAACTGGCTGGTTTTGCGCGCATGGACTGAAGCGCAATAGATACAGCCATTAATTTTACTGGTGACCGTCGCTGCCAGCTCACGCTCGGCGCGCGGCAAACCGCCAGGGGTGTAGAAGATGCCCTTATCCGTCAATGTGCGTTGCTCAAGTACCGGTAGGTTGCGGCCTAACAGACGAAAATAGTCAGAATCACTATGGCCGAATTTCGCCAGAATCGCCTGTTCGGCCGCCGTAAACTCCGCCAGCGGTTTCGCGGCAATCCACGGCTCCCAGCCCAGTTCCTGCTGAGTAAACTGCACCGGGGCGGGTTTCCCGGTTTGCGTTGTCGGTGTGGTATGCCAGATGCCTGCCACCACCGGTTTTCCGCTGGGGGAAACGGGCTTGCCATTGAGCAAACGTAACCCGGCCAGCAGACGGCTCTGGAAGCTGACAAACGCCACCAGTTGCGCCAGGGTAACAATGCTCTCTTTGTTCCAGCCTGCCGCCGTCAGCGTTTTCAGCGCCTGCGGCGTCGCTTCTACCGGGGAAAAAGTCAGCAAGCGCGCGAACTCCAGCGCGGGTGTCAGACGGGCAGAAGTCGGGTCGGCAAGACCAAAACTGGCGTAGTGTGCCGCCAGATCGTTGGCTTCGTGCCATTTCGCCACTTTCGCCGCCACAATAAAGCGTTCATCCAGCGCAAAGGCGTGCTCCTGGTCACCGAACAGCGCTTCATAGCTGCCCTGGGCATGGCGAGTGGCCGCATCGCGTGTTTCACGCGCACGTTGCAGTTCCGAACCGGTGGCGATCTCCGCCAGTTCAGCAAGAATATCCAGACTTAGCGCCATAGAGGCTCCTTATAGAATGTGCGGAGCGATATGCTCAGCAATCAGTTCAATGGAACGTAACGTGTCGCGGTGCGACGGTTCGACGGAATGCACCTGAAAAGAGATATCGGTGGCGCGGGCCAGGATGGTGTCCTGCGCCAGCGATGCGAGCACCGTTTGCACATCGCCGATATGCGCATCAAACTGGCGGATATAATCCGTGACGTTGTCACCTGAAACCGTATGGCCTGCCACGCGATGCTGCACGGCCTGGCGAGTCAATCCCGGCGCTGCAACCTTCAGCGCATAGTCGCGGCTGTCGGCGACAAACGCCGTGCGCGAAGCGAGTATGCGCGGCGCAACGCCCGCCGGGAGCGCATCAAGGTAAGCATCCACCATCGGATTCTGGATGGCATCAAGCGTGAGCGAAGGGTTGTCGGCCGGGCGCGGCTGAGTGCGGGACAGCATCAGCCCGTGTCCGCCCTGGCCTGCACGGATTGCGCCGTCAACGGAAAAGGTGGCGATCCATACCCGTTCCGCCAACTGCGGCGCCGGAGGGTAAAGGTGGTTATCCGGGTGTGTCAGCGAATCACCGCGCCAGGCGCTCTGGATCAGGTGCAGCGCATCGGCGAATACCGTCGCCCGTTCATCAATCGTCAGGCCAAAGGGCAGAAAAGAGGTCGCCGTACCACCAGAACCAAACCCCACTTCCAGACGTCCATTGGCCAGCAGATCGAGTACGGCGGCATCTTCGGCCACGCGCAACGGGTTTTCCAGCGGCAGGGTGATGATGGCCGTACCAAGACGAATAGTTTCCGTGTGTGCTGCGACATGCGCCAGGAAGACCAGCGGCGAAGGCAGACCACCTTCATGCTCGTGAAAGTGGTGCTGCGCGATCCACGCGCTGTCAAAGCCGTACCGTTCCGCATGGCGGATCTGCTCCGTGGCCAGCCGGTAGCGCTCTTTGGGCGCCGCATCGTCAAGCAGACGGGTAAAAAACCCCAGGCGTTTTCGCGTCATGCGAACTCCTCCGTAGCAGGTGAAAGGTGGGGAATAGCGTGAATTAACTCGCGGGTATAGTCGTTTTGCGGCGCGGCAAAGAGGCTCGCCACGGAACCTTGCTCAACCACGCAACCATTGCGCAGCACCGTAACGCTGTGCGCGATGCGCCGCACCGTCGCCAGATCGTGGGTGATAAACAGGTACGTCAACCCCAGTTGCTGTTGCAGTTGCTGGAGCAGTGCGAGGATCTGCGCCTGCACGGTGACATCCAGTGCGGAGGTGGCTTCATCCAGTACCAGAATGCCCGGTTCGAGGATCAGCGCGCGGGCAATAGCTACGCGCTGGCGCTGGCCGCCGGAAAGCTCACGCGCCGTACGATCTAGTAACTCCAGCGGCAGCGCAACGCGCCGGGCGACGTTTTCCACTCGTGCCTTGCGTTCGGTTTTTTCAACGCGTTCAAAGTTCTTCAGCGGCTCTTCGATGATCTCAAACAGCGTCTGGCGAGGATCGAGCGAAGAGAAGGGGTTCTGATAGACAAACTGGATTTTGCGGCGCAACTGGCGGCGCGCCTCCTGGCTCAGTTGCGTGGCCTCGATATCATCAATCGTCACCCGGCCGCTGTCGGCCTGCTCAAAGCCAAGCAGAATACGCGCCAGCGTGGTTTTGCCCGAGCCGGATTCGCCAACCAGCGCATGCGTGCTGCCGCGCTGTACGGCAAAACTGACGTCATCAAGCGCCTGCAATTGATGGCCTTTACCCAGCGCGAAACGCTTACTGATGCCGCTGGCGCGGATAGCCGGAGACGCCAGCGGCAGCCCGGAGACTGGCGCAATCGTCAGCGCGTTGCCCTGAAGATCGCTCAGCAACTGGCGAGTATAAGCATGCTGTGGCGCACGCAGAATATCCGCCGTCGCACCATGCTCCTGAATTTCGCCGTGGCGAAACACCAGTAACCGATCGGCGCGTTCAGCAGCCAGCGCCAGATCGTGGGTGACAAACAGCACCGCCGTGCCGGATTCACGTCGAAGGACATCGAGTAAATCGAGAATGCGCTTTTGTACCGTCACATCCAGCGCGCTGGTCGGCTCGTCGGCAATGATCACATCCGGTTGCAGCGCAATCGCCATCGCGATCAACACCCGCTGCTTCATTCCGCCGGATAGCTGGTGCGGGTACTGCTTCATGCGCTGTTCCGGGTGGCTTAAACCCACTTTCGTTAACAGCGCCAGCACCTGCGCATCGCGCTCACGGCCACGCAAATGGCTGTGCAGTTGCAGGACTTCGCCCACTTGCGTAGCGATGGTTTGCACCGGGTTGAGGGAATTACCGGGATCCTGCGGCACCAGGCTGATGCGCGCGCCGCGCAGTGCATCAAGCCGTTTATCCGACCACGCGCTTATTGTTTCACCGTTGAGCACAATCGTGCCGCTGTCGCGCCGGGCATTGGCGGCCAGCAGCCCAATAATCGCCTGCGCGGTGGTGGTTTTGCCGGAACCGGATTCGCCGACAAAGGCCAGCATTTCGCCCCGTTGCAAGGTAAAACTCACGCCATGAACCACTTCGCGCCAGACGCCGCCGCTGTGGTAACTGAGGGTTAAATTTTCTACCGACAACACGCTCATACACGGCCTCCACTGAACTGACGGCTGAGCCGGTTAACCGCCAGTACCACGGCGATCACCACCAGGCCGGGGAAGGTGGTCAGCCACCAGGCGGTTGATAAGTAATTGCGGCCTTCGGCGATCAACAATCCCCATTCCGGCACCGGCGGCGGCGTGCCGTAACCGAGAAAGCTCAGGGTGGAGAGGGCAAGGATCGCCTGACCAAATTGCAGCGTTGCAAAGGCCAGCACGGCGGTGAGCGAGTTGGGTAAAATATGCCGCCACAGCACCGACCAGAAAGTACCGCCGCTGCCCCAGGCCGCTTCGACATACTCGGTGTGGCGAATACGCACCACTTCACCGCGCGCCAGGCGGGCAAAGCTGGCTATCGAAGCCACCCCCACGGCAATGGCTGCATTCACGGTGCCAAAGCCAAGTAAAATAATCACCGTCAGCGACAACAACAGCGACGGAATCGACAGCAACACATCCACCAACCGCATCAGGAGAGATTCCACGCGCCCGGCGAGCGCACCGGCAATCACGCCGATCAGCGTTCCGACAAACAGTCCCATCGCCACGGCCGCCAGCGCGGCGGAAAGCGAATGTGAAGCACCGTAGACAATGCGCGCAAAGAGATCGCGCCCCAGTTGATCGGTACCCAGCCAGTGACCGGCTTGTGGAGCCAGCCGCTGTGCCCCGGCAATACCTTCAACCGCGCTGTAATGCGTAAGCAGCGCAGGGAAAAAAGCGGCAAGCCCCGCCAGTGCAACCACTGCCCAGGCCAGCCATAATCCCGGCTGCCAGGCACGCGCGCGCCAGGCGGGAACGCGTTTACGCGCGGCGGTGGCGTAATCGACCATGCTCATACTGCACCTCCGGTAACGGTTTTCAGCCGCGGGTCAAACCACGGCATCAGCAGATCCACCAGCAGATTGATCAGGACAAACCCCAGCGCGGAGATCATCACTATCGCCTGCAACACGGCAATGTCCTGATTGTTCACCGCCTGCTGCGTCAGTTGTCCCAGCCCGCCACGGCCAAAGACGGTTTCCGTGATCAGCGCACCAGCAATCAATTCCCCCAACAACAGCCCGGCGATATTCAGCACCGGCAGCAGGGCATTGCCGATAACGTGCCGCCACAGCACGCCGGTTTCGCTCACCCCTTTAGCGCGCGCCACGCCCACAAACGGCTGAGCCGATACCTGATCGATACTGCGTAACAAGATCTGCGCCAACGGAGCGGAAATAGGGATCGCCACGGTAATAATCGGCAGGATCAACCCCTGCAACGGCAAGGGGTTAATGACCGGGATCAGCCGCAACTGGAAGGAAAAAAGCTGAATCAGTGCAATGCCCAGCCAGAAGGTAGGCAGCGAAATAAACAGGACCGGCAAAGATTGAATGGCATTACTCAACCAGCGTAATGCGGGCAACCGCGAGACAAACGCCAGCACAAAAGCCAGTACTACAGCGAGCACGAATGCCGGTGCGGCGAGTTGCAGTGTGTCGGGGAGATTGCTGGCAATCAGCTCGCTCACCGCCACTCCGGCCTGTACCGAATAGCCAAAATCTCCGCGCAACATCGCCAACAGCGTATGAAAATATTGCTGCCACAGGGGGCTGTCCGCCCCATAGGCAATGCGCATTTCCTCAATCTGTGCCGGGCTAAGCCCGAGGTCGGGGTTCTGAAACTTAATCAACACCGCATCGCCCGGCAGCACCTGGAGCAGCACAAAAGAGAGGGTAAACGCCGCCCATAGCACCAGCAGGCCTTGTCCCGCACGCCGCAGAAGATAGTGGCTCATTGCAGCCTCCTCAGTGTTTCGCGATCCACGCGCCATAGAATGACGGGCGGCCAACGGCTTCGAAGGCCGCGCCTTTCAGCCACGGTGCACCGGCAAAGACTTGCGGCTCTTCAAAAATCGGGATCACATAAGCGTTGTCTAGCAGATAACGCTGGGCCTCGCCGGTCAGTTGCAGGCGTTTTTGTGCATCGACTTCAGCAGAAATAGAGACCAGCAGATCGTTGAGTTTGTCGTCGCGGAAACTTTTTACCTTGTCGCTGGAACCGCCTTTTTGCAGCAACGCATCGCGGTTTGCCGGATAGAACATACTTTTCACGACATCCGGATCGGCACGCCCAACCTCAGAAACGGTCAGCGGCGTTTTTAGCGGATCGAGGTTATCCAGCGTGTGGCTTCCGGCGTCGCCAGCTTTAACGCTCAGCGCAACGCCAACCTGTCGCCACTGTTGCGCCACCAGTTGCAGCACCTCTTTGTTTTGCGGCTGCGGCAGGGATTCGTAAACCGTCAGCGCCAGACGCTGGCCCTCTTTAGCGCGAATGCCATCGCTGCCTGCTTTCCAGCCTGCGTCATCCAGTAACTGGTTGGCTTTGGCCGGATCAAAGGTCAGTTTGTCGCTCAGATTGGTGTAACCGGCGGCAGAACGGGCAATAACCGAGGTGGCCTGCGGGTAGTTGGGCGAGAAGAGGGTATCGACAACCTGTTTGATGTTTGTCGCATGGAGCAATGCCTGGCGCACGCGCAGATCGGCGACCAGCGGGTTATCCGGGCGGAAACTGAGGCTGTCATTCACGCCGCGCGTCGGGGCGGCGTAGATCTGGAAACCCTGATCGGTGGCCTGTTTTTCATCATAAGCCTGCACCTGGCGGATAAATCCGGCTTGGCCTGCCAGCAACGCGCCAATGCGCACGCTGTCTTCCGGGGTGACGATAATTTTGATGCCGTCGAGGTTGGCCGGGCCTTGCTGGGTGAGATTCTTCGGCCCCCACTGATAATCTTTACGCTTCTCCAGCGTCACTTCGCGCCCCAGCTTTTCATCACTGACGACAAACGGCCCGGAACCGATAATATGCCGGGCATCGCCCAGTTCATCAAAGTTACGTTGTAACGTACTCAGGGAAACCAGCCCGGAACCAATGGTGGCCGTGCCCTGTAAAAAACCTGGCGACGGCTTTTTGAAGTAGAACTTCACCGTCTGCGCATCCACCACTTCGCTGTGATCATAGTTATTGATCACTTCCGATACCGGTAAACGCTGCGCTTTGTTACCCAGCCCGTACGTGTCGAAATTTTTTGCCACCGCATTGGCATCCAGCGGTGTGCCGTCAGAAAAGGTCACGCCGGGGCGAATTTTAAAGGTGTATTCGGTTTTATCGGCATTCGACGTCCAGCTTTCGGCAATCCACGGTTCAACCTGCAATGTTTTTGGGTTCTGCCAGGTCAGCTTATCGGTGATCTGATTCAGAATGCCGCCGTTGGGGTAAAAACCACCCGCCGGAGGATACAAATTGGTGTGCGCCTGCTGTTCAAGATAAATCAGCGTGCCGCCTTTTACCGGCGTATCCACCGCCCAGGCGTGAACGGACGCTGCCATCATCAGCACCGTCAATAATGGCAAGCGAAAAGGGATGTGCATGGTGAATTCCTTTGTTATCTATTGTCTTAATGTCGGATTCATCATCCGGCGCAGACATGTACAAAGGAACCAAGGAATTGAGATAAGCATTTCAGGAAAGCGCAAAACCGGGCGTTATAGACGCCCCGGTCCGGCATCAGTATTGTTAGTCAGGAAAAACAGGCACCACAGGGCGCCTGTTTGCGTTAAATGACCACGAAATTTTTAAGGCTCAGCCGCCATCCGGCAAAAGCACATTGCTTCGCCGGATAGCGCTGACGCTTATCCGTTCTACAGGATAAGGCGGATACGGTCGATCTCCTCGCGCCACTGCGCCTGCAACTGCGGTTTCTGATGCTTCTCCTTACGCGCCAGATCCTCTTCTAACCGTGTTTCCAGTTCGATAAGACGCAGAAGAAGGGCATCATCGTCATCCGTTTCATCAGCCGCAACAGCAAGCGGTTGTGGCTGAGTGGCAGAAACTGCGACGCTTTCCCGTAAGCGATCATAAACCGCTTCAGCATCATGCCATTCGTTCAGCTCGCCGTTTTCCACCAGCCAGAAACGATTGCAGCAGGCATTGATCAACTGACGATCGTGACTGACCAGCAGGAAACCGCCGCTGAACTGTTGCAGGGTTTCGGCCAGCGCCTCTTTGCCCGCCATATCGAGATGGTTGGTGGGTTCATCCAGTAATAGCAGGTTAAAACGCGCCAGCGACAGGCCAACAAACAGCAGCCGCGAACGCTCGCCACCGCTTAGTGTCGCCACCCGTTGCCCGTGACGCGCCCAGGCAAAACCGGCGCTAATCAGTGCCATTTTGCGATCCGCTGGCATCGGCGCAAACGGCTCCAGCGCGTCGAACAGCGTGGCATCATCCGCTAGTTGATGTAACGTCTGGTCGTAATATCCTGCATGCAGGCGCGGATGCAGCCGCAATGTAGACGCTTCGCCCTGCAAAGCCCGCCAGATCAGCCGCAGCAGCGATGATTTCCCGCAGCCGTTGCGTCCCATCACCGCCACGCGATCGCCGCTTTTCAGCCGTGCGAGCGGAACATGGAACAATGCGGGCAACCCTGCTGCGGGCGGCACTGCAAGCCGTTCCATCTCCAGCAAACGATCCGCAGGCAGCGCTTCGCCATGCAGCGAAAGCCGCCAGGCGCTGCCATCGGTTAGTGTGGTCTGGCTCTCTTTCAGACGCTCAACCTGCCGCGCCATCTGTTTAGCCTTGCGCGCCAGATCTTCGTTGTCGTAGACCCGTCCCCAGATAGCCAGCCGCTTAGAACTCGCCGTCACGCGGTCAATCTCCTTTTGTTCCGCTTTGTGCCGCAGCGCGTCGCTTGCATCACGCTCTTCCAGCGCCTGGCGCGCCTGGCTGCACGGTAACGCAAAGTGGTGCAGCGTGTGGTCGCGCAGGATCCAACTGCCGTTGGTGACAGCATCCAGCAAGGCGGCATCATGAGAAACCATCACAAAGCTTCCGCTCCAGCCGCGCAAAAACTGCTCCAGCCACAGCAGCGTCGGCAGATCAAGGTGGTTACCCGGTTCATCCAGCAGCAACAGATCCGGCTCGCGGATCAGCGCCCGCGCCAGTAACAAGCGGGTATGCTGGCCGCCGCTGAGGGTGGCGGCGGTGAGGCCGATTTCCGCCGTGCTCAGCCCCATGCTGGCAAGCAGCGATTCCGCGCGCCAGCGCTGGTTGTCGCGCTCGCTGCCGGGCAACTGCGCCAGCACGGCATCAAGCAGCGTCATCGCCAGCAAATCGTCGGGCAGATGTTGTTCCACGCGCGCCAGCAGGCAGTGGTGTGCAACCGTAACGTTGCCGGAAAGCGGAGACAGCGAGCCGTCCAGCACTTTCAGCAGGGTACTTTTGCCGCAGCCATTGTCGCCAATAAGTCCAAGGCGATCGCCTTTTCTCAGGGTAAAGGAGAGATCGGAGAATAACGGGCCAAAGGCCGTTTCAACACGGAGTGATTGTGCAGATAGTAATGTGCTCATTGCTTACTCAAGAGTTACAGACACGAGAGTGCCTCGTCAAACATCGCTGACGATAACCCGGTAAGCCCGAGAGAAGGGGGTTTTAAGCTTCGCTCAAGCCGAAGTTATCGCAGCACGATACCGATAACGCTTGAGCTGGCACGATCGCCAAATGTATGTGAAACATTGAACAGTTCACAATACAGCATAATTAGCCTCCTTTTATATTCAGTAAGTTGATGGGTGAAAAGGAGTTTAGCGAGGAAATGAATCTTTTACCAGCAAGGAAAATAGCCCGCCGCACAAGGACGCCGGGCGCGGGAGGATCAGATGGAGGTACGGCGATAGCTGCGGTACTTCGGTTCCCAGAAGTTGTCGTTGATTGACTGCTTCAGCGCTTCAGGCGAGGTTTTCGCCGCGATACCTTGTTGCTGCGCCATTTTACCGACGACAAACGCGATGGCGCGGGAAACGGACTGGATATCTTTCAGTTCCGGCAGCACCAGGCCTTCACCGTTCAGCAGCAGCGGCGAGTATTCCGCCAGCGTTTCACTGGCCGCCATCAGCATTTCATCGGTGATGCGCGACGCGCCGGAGGAGATCACGCCAAGACCAATGCCCGGGAAAATATAGGCGTTATTGCACTGAGCAATCGGGTAGGTTTTCTCTTTCCACTGTACCGGCGCGAACGGACTGCCGGTGGCGACCAGCGCCATACCGTCGGTCCAGCTAATGATGTCCTGCGGCGTCGCTTCCACGCGGGAAGTCGGGTTGGAGAGCGGCATCACGATCGGGCGCGGGCAGTGCTTGTGCATTTCACGGATGATCTCTTCGGTGAACAGACCGGTCTGGCCAGAAACGCCGATCAGAATGTCCGGCTTCACATTACGCACCACATCCAGCAAAGAGAGTGCTTCATTCTGCGCGCCGGTATCCCAGCTTTGCAGGTTTTCGCGTTTCTGCACCAGCTTGCTCTGGAACGGCAGCAGGTTCGGCATTTCGTCCGTCAGCAGACCAAAACGATCGACCATATAAACTTTCTGGCGGGCCGCCGCTTCGCTCAGGCCTTCGCGCTGCGTCTGGGCGATTATCTGCTCAGCGATACCGCAACCGGCAGAACCCGCGCCGAGGAAGACGATCTTCTGGTTGCTCAACTGGCTACCCGCCGCGCGGCTGGCGGCAATCAGCGTACCGACGGTTACGGCTGCCGTACCCTGAATATCATCGTTAAAGCAGCAGATCTCATCGCGATAGCGATTCAGCAGCGGCATCGCGTTTTTCTGCGCGAAGTCTTCAAATTGCAGCAGCACATCCGGCCAACGCTGTTTCACCGCCTGAATGAATTCATCGACGAAAGCGTAATATTCATCGCCGGTAATACGCGGGTGGCGTGAGCCCATGTAGAGCGGGTCATTAATTAATTGCTGGTTGTTGGTGCCAACATCCAGTACCACTGGCAGGGTATAAGCCGGGCTGATGCCGCCACAGGAGGTATAGAGCGACAGCTTGCCAATCGGAATCCCCATGCCGCCAATCCCCTGGTCGCCAAGGCCGAGAATACGTTCGCCATCGGTCACCACGATCACTTTGATATTGTGGTTCGGCACGTTTTGCAGAATGTCGTCCATACTGCTGCGGTTCTGCCAGGAGATAAACACACCACGAGCGCGGCGGTAAATGTCAGAGAAGCGTTCGCAGGCCCAGCCAACAGTCGGGGTGTAGATCACCGGCATCATCTCATCGAGATGGTTTTCCACCAGGCGGTAGAAGAGCGTTTCGTTGGTATCCTGGATATTGCGTAAATAGATGTGCTTATCAATATCTGTTTTAAAGCTCTGGTACTGCAACCAGGCGCGTTCGGCCTGTTCTTCAATCGTTTCAACCACTTCCGGTAACAGACCCAGCAGATTGAAATTACTGCGCTCTTCCATGCTGAAGGCGCTGCCTTTGTTCAGCAGTGGAAACTCCAGTAGCACCGGCCCGGCATAAGGAATATATAACGATCGGTTTTTATTATGTTTGGCATTCATTTTACAGCTCCTTGTTCAACGATCCCTGCGAGAGCGTTTCGCGGGGGGTGTGCGACGGGCGAGAGTATAAAACAAGCTGTCAGCAAATACTTCTTGTTCGCGGATTTCGTTGATGAATTGTTATCAAGGAGGGAAAACAAAAAACCACCCCGGTTGGGGTGGTTCAGGGTGGAAAACTTAACCCGCGCGGCGATGACGACCGGAGCGATGAACAACCACCGTCTCTTCGTGATTGTCTTTGTTAACAATTTTACGCGTGTTTGACACTTTGTAATCCAGCCCCATGATGTGGCGTGCCTGACGGTTCGATTTCATGCTTACTCCTTAATCCAGTTCAATGTTTCAAGGACAAGCCCGGTAACAGTGCCGGGCGAAATTCAATCTCATCATTGCAAATCGGTACAAGAACCATACCGAACTGTCATCCTCGATCATTGCGACATAAAGCGCAATCGGAAAAAGGAATTTCAGGATTGTCTTAATTCAACCCACCGATGCTGTGCATCTGGAGAAAAATCCTGGAAAAAATGAATGAAAATGGATCTCTATAAAATAAGCAAACTGCACTCTCCTGGCACACCTTTAAAATTCCGAGAATATATCCATTGATACGATTCAGGTCTCTTTAATGCCTGCAAAATATATGTTCTCCTTAACTAAAAGGATAATTAAAAGATTCCGTAAACCACATGATAGGGGAAATTTCATGGATGAATGCAATGGAGCAATGTTTATATCATTCGATGGCGTTGCCTTTTCAGGAATTACTGTTGAGGCATTTAAAACCGCACGGTTACTCTCACAAAAGGGGATTAAAAATTATCTTAATCTTGGTTATGACATAAAGCTGGATAAAGGAAAATTCAATAAACCATACGAATGGGAGAAATCGATATATAAAGATGCTTTTATATTAGTGCGAATAGATGACATTACCAGCGTACCGAATTACAACGTTGATTTTATAAATTATTCGCACAATGTATTGATAAGTCAGAAAACTGTTGTCCCACAAGCGGAGTTAAATACTATTCTGGCGAAAATTGATGTCGCGGCTGAAGTGTTGGCTGAAAAAATGGTACAGCAATGGGAACGTCTGAATATTGGTTATCTTTTTGTTGAAAATGGCACACTGCCGGAAAACATTATATATACAAAAGCGATATATTTAGCAATTGATATATATGGTAAGCGTTATAACCTAGGCGATTTTGTTACCTGGCGTGACCATGACCTGATGTGGAATAGCGAAAAAAGCGTACAGAAATATGGCACACACCCCTGGCCGCATGCCATCAAACCGGTTAACTCTCCGTATATACGCTATGTGACGCTTAATCAGGAATTAAAAGACAGACTTGAGGAGTGGTGCAACTATACCATTGAAGTACAAGTAAAAAAGAACACATACGATTTTACAGAAACAGGAGATTGCAGCGATATCAGGCACAGTCTTAGCATTGGCAGCGATGACATTCTTATTGCCCGAACCACGCGAATTATTCCGCAAAAACGGCTGGATCGCGATATTTACCTCGTCTGGCGACTCAACCGACTTTTCCGGCAGAACAATTCTGCACAGCGTGTTCATCTCGTCATTGCTGGCGATATTAATGAGGCGCCATCCTGTTATCAGCAACTGGTCAATCTGTCGGTTCAATTACAGATCGTGCCTTTTATTCATTTTATTGGTTGGCTGCAGCACAATTATATGCCGCATGGTTATAACGCTCACACCGTTGAGGATTTGTATTATTCCTGTGACCTTGTCTCCTTTCTGACTTCATGGGACTACGACAGCTACGGTAATCCTGTTGGTGAAGCCATTAGTCACCGTCGTTGTTACATTTCGACACGATATGAATATTACGATGAAGTATATGGACAATACGGCTTTGAGGCACCGATAATGAATATCACTGCCGAACATGATGGTTACCCGGACGATGCGTTTATTTCCAGCGTCTTTAAGCTCATCACCAATAAATCATTAATGAAAGAAATTGCTTATCGAAACTTTCTTATTGGCAAGAAAGTGCTCATCGATGAGAGCAGCAATTCAGATAGTAATCACTCAGGGAGGTTGTATGCGTAAGGACATTTACATATCAATTGTTTTGCCGGTCTATAACGAAAGCGATCGTATCGATGCGGTTCTCACTTCGTTATTTAATCAAAAAACATGCAGCAATATGTTGTCGCATGAAAAGTATGAACTGATCGTTGTGGATAATAATTCCACCGATGATTCCGTTGCCAAAATCAGCGAATTTCAGCGTCTGCATCCGGCGCTGGATATTCATATCATTAAAGAGCCCACGCAGGGTGTTTCCTCTGCAAGAAAATGCGGGATGGATTACGCATCGCTGCGCTCAAAAGCCCGGGACAAACGGCTGGGCATTAGCCGCAAACACTACATCGTCTCGGCAGATGCCGACTGCACCGTTGATAGCTGGTGGCTACACTCGCTGATTGAAAAAATGATCGCGGAAAACGGCGATTTAGGCACCTGTAATTACTACTACAACGAGAACGCGTTCCGGCTTCGCCCCAATCTGTTTGCGGAGATTCAGAAAACGCTGCGTTGCCGTGAGGTCTCATTTTCGCTGTTTGGTGGCTTTCCCGATGGCAAGGGGTTTGCCGTTGAACGCGCACTTTACGACAAAGTGGGCGGTATCGAAATCTTTTATCAGCTTGATAAGGGCCGGTTTGTCGAGCATCTTTCGGATGACTGGGATTTCGGTATTCGGGTGATCGCGGCGGGCGGTAAACCCGTTTACGCCCACAATTCCCGGGTTGAAATTAACAGTCGCCGCGTGGATACCATCCTGCAAGAGGTGATAACCGGCGTCGCCTACGGGCAGGATGGCGTCATCATTATGAAAGATGTCCGTCCGGAAAACACACAGCAACCGGCGTTAAGGGATACCACCGCCGCCCAGTCATTGCAGGCCTGGCACTATTCGATCAAGGATTATGTGCCGAAAAACATTGTGCTACCGGCGTTACTCAACCCGCAAATCCTGCTGGACAATCACGCCGTTCGCGAATTTTTTACCCCACAAGTCGCCGAACGTCTGTTCCGGCGTATCTATGAAATTCTCCATGAGATGCGTCTGATCGATCTGAGCCCGATTCATGCCTACAAAACGCCAGCCTACCGGCTGTATTTCGAGTTTCGTGACGATATTTTCAGCGCGCTGCGCCGCGCGGTCGGCGAGGATATCGGTTTTCCGCCGCCGCTTCCGGCCTGTTTTGAGTACGTTAAAAGCGAAGATTTTCAGCGATTTGTCCGCTATTTCAGCGAAGATCGTGAATCCGGCATGGCGCACAACTACTTTGCCAACGGAGGGGTGTTCTGATGAACGATATTCTGTTCGACTCGCTCAACGATCTCGATCCGCGCTATCCGGTTCCGCAGGTGTACGATTTTCTCGCTTCGCCCGAAAACCGCGATTTCCTTGAGTATGTTTACCGCGACCCCTTCGGCTGCCATGTTTTTCCTGGCGACATTAAAGACTACCCGCTGGAAGCATATTTCCAGGACATGGAGCACGACATCGCACAGGCGAAGCAGATCCACCTCTGGGTGTCGATCCCAACCTGCCGCTACCGCTGCCATTTCTGCCAGTTCCCGACCATTATCCTCAATCCGCAGAGCGCGCCCTCGCAGGCGGTTTTTCGGCAACTGGTGGATTACAACATCAAGGAAGCCGCTCTGTGGCTTGATAAGGTGCCCGCGCTTGCCGGGGCGGAAGTGGGGGAATTTAACATTTTCGGCGGCACACCGTCGCTGTTGCCCGCGGCGGAGCTACAGCGCCTGATGGCGTTTTACCGGCAGCACTTCAACCTTTCTGCCGCCACGCTGCGTTTTGAAGGCGAACCGGCAACGCTGACCAGAGCCTATCTGGAGCTGCTTAAAACGCTGGGGTTCAGCAAAATCAGTTTCGGCGTTCAGTCGTTCAACGATGAGATCATCGCCGCCTGCGGGCGCAGGCATACGGCCGAAACCTGCGAACAAACCATCGCTAACGCGCGCGAAGTGGGTTTTGACTGGATCAGCATCGACCTGATCTATGGTCTGCCGGGGCAAAGCGTTGATGATGTGAAATACGACATGGAAAAATGCCGTGAACTGGCGATTTCTCATGTCGTCTGCACCAAACTGCACCTCGCGGAGTTTATGAAGCGACGCACGGGCGTCTCCGGGCAGCGGCAAAGTTTATGGCAGAAAAAGGGGGCTAACAGCCAGGCGTTTCCGGGGCTGGGCAAGCAGTACCAGATGCGGGAACTGATTGAACGCTATCTCGCAGCGGATTACCGCGAGCATCCCACCATGTATTTCCACCGCAACACGCAGCCCGCAGAAAAATGGAAGGGGCTGATTACCGATCTGGATAAGCAGTACCCGGAAGTGGCCATTGGTCTCGGCGGCAGCTCCAAATGTTCGCTGGCGGAAGCTATTAATATCACGGACTACCGGCGCTACAAGGCCGCGCTTGACGAAGGAGAACTGCCCATCGACAGCAGCCACGGCTTTTCTCCGCTGCAGCGTGAAGTGAATGCGTTCAAAATGGCGCTGTCGACCTTACGTCCGGTATGCAATCACGAATTCAGAAAACGCTTTGACGGGCGCAGCTTTTTCAGCAACCCGTTTATCTGCCGCGCGCTGAAGACGTTAACCCCGAAAACTCTGTTCACCGTGCGCGATGATGTCGTCACGCTCACGCCAAACGGCGTGACGCTGGTTGAAGCGCTCATCAACACTCAATTTTCTTCTGGCGACATCAGGAGGTTGCCTGTGACAAATACGGACGTACCGGCACCGGTTTTTAGCCTCTATTACATTGCGATTGATACCGAAGCTGGTGTTACCAATGCACAGTTTGAAGCGTTTGTCCGCGAAAAAGGCTGCAAGATCCCTTGTTATCCGGGGTGGCGCTGGACATTGCTGCGCGGTTTACGCGGTGAGCGCGCCGGGCAATTTATGATGCTGTACGAAATTGAAAGCGCGGAATGTCGCGATCGCTATCAGCGCACCGACGGCAATCTCACGCCGCTGGCGCGCCAGTTCTGGCGCGATCGTCCGCAGGCGCAAGAG
>Ga0058700_1000002_pt1 | contig 201204 bp, 161 predicted proteins | sample AgamicAtAme_FD_71365 | JGI IMG/M metagenome (GOLD analysis project Ga0058700, IMG submission 71365) | Agave microbial communities from Guanajuato, Mexico - At.Am.e | ecosystem: Host-associated > Plants > Phyllosphere > Phylloplane/Leaf | place: Guanajuato, Mexico | collected 2012-06-07 | reverse complement strand
CATCGGCATCGGCGTCTGCATCAGCGTCCGCATCGGCATCGGCGTCCGCGTCTGCATCCGAGTCTGCGTCGGCATCGGCATCGGAATCGGAATCCGCATCAGCGTCTGCATCCGCATCGGCGTCCGCGTCTGAATCGGCATCTGCGTCGGAGTCTGCATCGGAATCTGCATCAGCGTCGGAATCTGCATCTGCGTCGGAGTCTGCATCGGAATCTGCATCAGCGTCGGAATCTGCATCAGCGTCGGCGTCCGCGTCCGCATCGGAATCAGCATCGGCGTCGGAATCCGCATCAGCATCCGCGTCGGCGTCGGCATCCGCATCTGCATCGGCGTCCGCATCTGAATCGGCATCGGCATCGGCATCGGCATCGGCATCTGCATCAGCGTCTGCATCGGCGTCTGCATCCGCATCGGCGTCAGAGTCGGCATCTGCATCCGCGTCGGCATCGGCGTCCGCATCCGCGTCGGCATCTGCATCGGCGTCCGCGTCCGCATCGGAATCAGCATCGGCGTCGGAATCTGCGTCCGCGTCGGAGTCGGAGTCTGCATCCGAATCCGCATCGGCGTCTGCATCCGAGTCGGCATCGGCATCGGCATCGGCATCGGCATCAGCGTCTGCATCGGCGTCTGCATCCGCATCGGCGTCAGAGTCTGCATCGGCGTCAGAATCGGCATCGGCATCGGAATCTGCGTCCGAGTCTGCATCAGCATCCGAGTCGGCATCCGAGTCGGCGTCGGCATCCGCGTCGGCATCCGCGTCGGCATCCGCATCGGCATCAGAGTCAGCATCGGCATCCGCATCAGCGTCGGCATCGGAATCTGCGTCAGAGTCGGCGTCTGCATCAGCATCAGCGTCTGCATCGGCATCTGCGTCCGAGTCGGCATCGGCATCAGCGTCGGCGTCGGCATCGGAATCGGAATCGGCGTCAGCATCAGCATCAGCATCGGCGTCTGCATCAGCATCGGCATCAGAATCCGCGTCCGCGTCAGAGTCAGCATCCGCATCCGAGTCTGCATCGGAGTCCGCGTCTGCATCCGCGTCGGCGTCTGAATCGGCATCAGCGTCCGCGTCTGCATCCGCATCAGAATCAGCGTCCGCATCCGCATCCGCATCCGCGTCGGAGTCTGCATCGGCATCTGCATCTGCATCGGCATCCGCGTCGGCATCCGCATCGGCATCCGCGTCCGCGTCCGCATCCGCGTCCGCATCGGCGTCGGCATCTGAATCGGCATCGGCATCGGCATCGGCATCGGCATCGGCATCGGCATCGGCGTCGGCGTCTGCATCAGAGTCCGCGTCGGAATCTGCATCAGCATCAGCATCAGCATCAGCATCCGCATCCGCGTCGGCATCGGAATCTGCGTCCGCGTCGGAATCCGCGTCGGCATCCGAATCTGCATCAGAGTCGGCATCAGCGTCAGAATCAGCATCAGCATCGGCATCGGCATCGGCGTCTGCATCAGAGTCGGCATCCGCATCCGCATCGGCGTCCGCGTCGGCATCGGCGTCGGCGTCAGAATCGGCATCCGCATTCGCGCCAGCGATTTCGGGGCCTTGTTCGGATGCAGGAAGGCCTAATTCTTCACGCTGGGCGTCATCGGGATTATCAATTCCGGCAGTGGGGTATCCGGCGGTGGGATCAAGGATCTCGCCGGTAAGATCGAGAATGACGTGTGTATGGCTACCGCCTTCCTCGCCACCATCCGGCGCGGCGGGTGTGGCATTGGCATTCGGGCCTGCGGCAGGTGCTTCAAGGGTTTGCGTCGGATCCTGCCCGGCGGCAATCGCCTGCTGGATGGCTCCAACGTCCGTGGATGGGGCGTCGGATTCTGCGGTTAAAGCAACGTCATGGCTGTCCCAATGGGTATCACGGCCTAAATCGAGGGTTTTTCCATCGGATAAGGTAATCGAAATGGCGCCTTCGGCACCCGTATCTATTTGCTCTCCTTCCTGGATTGTGTCGCCTTCAACCAGCAGATGTCTGCTTCCGTCAGGGGAGGTCGCAAAGACTTGTCCTATAACTGTTTTTACGACCCCGACACTCATATAAATTAACCTCTTAAATACGTCAGATCTTTGCCGCTGAATAATCAGAAATGCATTTGTTAAATTAAATAGCCGATGCCCGAATAATTATATTCGGTATCGAAGTCATTATTTCTAAAGCGTTGTTTTAAAGATGGTGATTTTTCCTAAAATAAAATCAATAAGATTTCCAGGGAAATGTGATTTTTCCTAATGGTCATCTTATTTTAAGGCTGGAGATTATTCCTAAGATAAAAAAGAAATGTTATTTAAAAGTTATGTGATTTGTCCTAAAAAATAGTATTTATTATAAGTTGATGATTATTCTGAAAGTGAAAAGTAATTCAGAAGATCCCCTCATCTTCATCATCGATTAAACGTTCCAGCCCGCTGAGTGTAAGTCGCGCTTGCGAGCGATTAATCAGTTTGCTTTGCGCGGCTTGCGGCAGGTCGGTAATACTAATAATTCCTTTACTCATCAATACTTCAATAAGGTCCTCCAGCACACGAACCATTTCAAGATCGCTTTGCTGGAGCCGTTTAAGCGTCTCCTGATGCATGGCATGTATACGAATCCATTCGGTGATTTCTTGCGTATCTTCTTCGTGCTGTTCCACCATCCCCGCAAATGGCGTGGATTCTACTCGTGTAATGCGTCCTTCAGCATCGCGTTCGATGTAATGCATGCTTAACTCCTGTTGTAGTTATGATGTGACTATTAACTTATTGTTTCGACAATAAACCGGGCTCGCCGAAGTAACGACCCATTGCCCCATAGAGACCTATTTTATTGAGTATCGCTAATTCTCCGGATGTTTCCACTCGTTCAGCAATAAGCGGAAGATCGATTTGCCGGGTCGCCCAGTACATCGCTTCAATAAAAATTCTCTTGTCTTCTTCTGTATCAATAAGATGAATATAGGCACCGTCCACTTTTATCCAGGCCAGTCCCCATTGCGGTAAATTACCTATCAAATTGAATCTACCGCCAAAATGCTGAATACCCAGATGGCAACCCACGGCTTTAAGTTTATTAACCACTTCATTGACGCGTTCGGCATGGGGCAATTCATTTTCATCCAGTTCGAGTGTTAAGCGACTGGCCTGATTCGGCGCATTTTTTAACAGCTGTAATATCGCATCCAGTTTTTCGTCATTCGCTACGCTTTCACCGCTAATGCTCAGCGCCAAAGGGTAGGGGATATTTGTCATTTCACGTAATATTTGTTTAAGCATGACTAAATCCATGCGAAAGCTCAGTGAAAACCGATGAATCCAGGGCATAAAGTGCCCGGCAGGCGTTAATTCTCCATTATCCTCTTTTATTCGCGCCAGCACTTTATAGTGCAAAATACGCTGTTGATCGTGACAGGAAAATACCGGCTGCGCGAAAAGGATAAACTTTTCCGCACTCAATACTTTTTCGAGTTTGCTAAGCCACTGGTGATGGTTCTCCTCACCGTAACCCGTTGCTGTTAACCACGGGTCCGCTGCGAAATGTTTCTCCGTTTCGGCCTCCGCCAGCGCGTGATCGGCCTGCGCCAGCACCGCCTGTGGCGTGTCGCCCGCGCGAAACGTGACATGCGTGAAATAGGCCACGGGCGAGGTATCGCTCATCCCCGTATCGTTAAGCGCTTTCAGCCGCCGGGACAACGCGTTTTCCAGTTCTGGCGGTAGAAACTCGCCGGTCAGGAGAGCAAATTCACTGCCGCGGATGCGGGCCAGAAAACCCTTGTTGCGCAGGAAGCGTTTCTGCAGTTCACGCAAAATAGTGGCAATGGATTTCAGGAGTTCATCGGCTTTTTCGGCGCCGACGCGCTGATTCAATCCGATAAGATCCTGCACCCGCAGCAAAATAAGGTTTCCCTCTTTGCTCTCTTCGTCGCTCAGCAGTGATTGCAGTTTGATATCAAACGCGCGCCGGTTATTGAGTTCCGTCAGGCTATCGCGATAGGCGGCTTCGCGCAGGGATTCGGTGCGTTCTGCTTGCTCATGAAACAGGGCTTTCAGTTGCGAAACCATCATATTGCTGGCTTCGACAACACGCATCAGTTCCGGCGTTTTAGGCACATCGGTGACTTTACGAAACTCACGGTGGCAGATGGAGTGAGCCTGCTCAACAACGTTATTCAAAGGGCGCAGGCTGCGGTGCAACATGAACATCGCGCACAGGATGCACAGCAAACTGCACAGGCTTAACCACAGGAAACTGGCGACCATGTTGTTCCATAATCGGGCCACCGAAAACATCTGGTGGCTGACCACTTCAACACGTGCTGCCTGAATCCAGCCATCCATCACGATGGCATCGCCCACGCCTGGCCGCAGCCTCACCAGATGAGTGAACCACCGTGGAACATTGGCGCTTTGCGGCGTGCCTTTTCGCTCAATTAACGTCTTCCCACTCTTCACATCGACCAGGCGAATACTGTAGAAATAACCGCTGTCAAAAATGGAATCGACCATCAGCTCAATCACTGCCGGGTCGTCAATATGGCCCGTCAGCGCAACGCCCAGCGCGGTCGCGGCATCCTGAGCGTGAGAGTTCAACTGATTGCTGTACTGCTCACGTGAGCTTTCAAGCGTGATAACGTAATTTCCGCATAAAAGAACCAATGTAAACAGACAGATGCCGATCAGCAGCTGCTTATACAATGACATGGTAATCTCCTATTCTTGAATGACAAATCCTTCCGCACGCATTCTTGTGAGAAGATCCTGCCAGCGGGATAACCGCTTACTGTCGCCGACACGTTTATTTCCCCCGGCTCCCGGCAGCCATAACCCCTCGCCGTTAAATGCATAAACCGGCAGAAGATCCGGGCGCTGCGTGGCGGGCAAAATCGCGGTATTCAAATTATCCAGCACCAGCGGTATGGCGTCCGGCTTGGCATACCACGTCACGACCATATGCGCCTGGTTCAGTTTTATTGCTTTAACATAGGTGATGCGTAACTGGCTGGCAGGTACGCCAATTTCCCGCAATGTGAAATATTTGGCTAACGCATAATCCTCGCAGTCGCCTTCACCTTTACGTAAAAATTCAATCGGTGTTGCCCAGTAGTCTTCCTTTCCCCAGACCAGTTTGTCATCGCGAAAAAGCATGCGTTGATTAAAAAACTGGTTCACACGATTCAACTTTTCTTTAATCGATTCCTGCGGCGGGTTATTCACCAATAGTGCCCATTGATCAATGCGTTGCTGAGCCGCGGGCGTCGTTGCGCCATATAACTGCCGGGTGCGGGAATTAATGGCATTGAAATCCCATCCGGCGGCCAATCCGCCGGGAGAAAACAGAAACACAAGCAACAACCAGAAGCACAAATATCGCTGCCTGCCGTGGCCTGCTCTGGTTGAGTAGGAGCGCTCGTTCATAAGTCACTACTAAGGGGCAGAATGTTGTTCAGTATGATGCGCGGCTTGTTGCTGCCAGTATTTTCGATAGGCGATGTAACCTGAAAGATAGTGTTCGACATCATCAATCCTGACCCGATAGCTGTGGTGGCGAATAAAAAAACTGCCAACGATACGCGATGGATTTTTAAAAAACATCGCCAGTTCCGGCCAAAAAAAACCATTAGCCAGATAGCGGGCGCGAGTTTCCAGCGCCAGAGAGAATTTTTCAGGATCGTGTTCGTTTAACAAATGCCGGTGCTCAGATTCCGCCAGTCGGGCAATCATTTTTGCCGCCGCCATCATCAGTTCCAGCAATGTTGGATAGGTTGTGATCCGGTTCAGTACAAAATCAAGATGGCCATGTACGTTGTCAAGGCCAAACTGGTAATAACGTTCAAGCGGACGATAGAGTGTCAGCTCATTCACGCAGTAGCTTAACCAGTGATCGTGTGCCTGCCAGTGCCGCTGAGCGATAAAATAATCCATCGCCCGTTCAACGCAGGAAAGCCAGCGCGGATCGCGGGTAATTCCGTACAGGCGCATCAGCGCAAAGGCGGCTTCGCCATCATAATAGATAATGCGATGCTCAGCTTTTAGTGATAAATCAGAGGAATGCAAGACATGCACAAAAGCGCCGGTTTGCGGATCCTGCATATAACAAATGCCATTCGCCAGCCGGTTCATCTGCGCAAGATAGCGATTATCGGCGGTGAGTTCGGTATATTTTGCCATCGCCAGGATGCAAACCGCGTTACCGCCCAGCTTGATTTCATTACCGCTATCGACAAGAAAATCCGCGCTGCTGCCATCGGGCAGTTGATAGTTTTGAATCAGTTCATCGCTCAGGTTTTTCAGGGCGCGTTCGATAGCCCTTCGCTGATCATCGTTGCGGCTCACCTCCCAGCCCTCAAGCAGGGCATAGGTCGAACTGGCGTGGCGTAACGTGTTGTAGGTGGGGATCCGGCGATCAAAACAGGGAAACCAGCCATATTCATACTGGCCGTCAGGTTTTATCTGGCGCGCCAGATAATCGGTGGCCGACAGGATCATCGTCTCCAGTTCATCCTGCCAGTGCGTTAGCTGACGATAACCTGAGTTTCGCCCCTGAGATTCAATGGGCAGTCGCGTTTTGCCGTCGGAAAAAAGCGCTCTGGTTTTGAAGCGCCAGATCGGCCGATCCGCCTCCTGCGGCCAGTCAAATCGCGCGCCAAAACGCTGCCGGGTAAAGTGTGCCAGATTGGCACTATTGGGCGTCGCGACGCCCTGTTTTCCGTTATACAGCAGCGCGTTGGCAGCAATTTCTTGTTCCAGAACGGCATAGTTAAAGGCGGGATCGAAACTTAAACCCCAACGAAAATAGTTACGTTTGGTCGTCGCCAGCTTCTCCTGCAATGTCTCCCAACGCAGTTTTTCAACCTGTTCAACGATATCAACGCGCAGCCAGGTCATGTCTGCTTCCCGGATACCACATAACTGTTGCAATACAGCGGCTCCGTTCTGCCATGCTTCATCGAAACGCTGGCCGCGCCCGCACGCAACCTGCGCACGGCTTTTACCCTCGCTGGCGCTGAAAAAAATAACCCAGCCAGGTGAGGGGGAGGAAAGCGTGCTAATATCCAGTTGTTCTGCGGCGGGCTGTATATGTGTAAGTAATTGATGAAGCGACATTTGGCTCCCCGTTAATTTTTAGCGCCAGCAACATCTATTCTTAATAATTTCAGGTTTATACCCTGCAATTGTAGCAGCCTATTGTTCTGGTTCTGGGGACAAATATGTCATTTCAACTGCGTATCGGAATAATCACATTATTTTTTTTATCCGTTTCTGTTTATGCAGATATACCCTTGTTATGGAATCAAAAAGCCATTAGCAGTCATTGTCCCATTACCGCTGATGAAGTCTGGGTAAAATATGATGGCGGAGTTGACTGCATCCGCTATTTTGCAGGTGGAAATATGCAGAATGCACCTCTGGTTGTGGTGGTATTTCTGGGCGATCGCGTGCCTTTTATCAAGCGCGATCCTGAAACTATTCCGGCAAATACCGCAACGGCACAACGAAAAATTGCACAAAAATTCAGTATACGAACCGGCTTACCGGTCGTTATTGTTGCCAGACCAGGAACATACGGTTCCAGCGGTAATCATTATAACCGTCGGCAACGTGCTGAATTTCTGGCGTTAAACGCCACGCTGGACAGGCTGCGCCAACAATACAATATCGGGCAGTTTATTTTGACTGGCCATAGCGGCGGCGCAACTGCGGCTTCAGCATTATTAACGCTCGGGCGTAATGATATTCGTTGTGCAATTTTAACTTCAGGGGCATGGGATCTTCTTAATCGGGCAGAAGTGCTGCGTAAAGAACGTGGTGAGCGCAGCGATGCGGGGAAGGATATTACCGGCCTGGTTAATCCTTATGATCCGCTCTATCACATTGATAATATTCCTCCTGACCCGCAGCGTCAGATTCTGATCATTGGCAATCTTCAGGATCAAATCACCCCCTTTGAACTTCAGGTTAAATTTGCACGCGCATTGCGTGATAAACATCATCGCGTCGCTTTAATCGAATCGCCTGCATATCCCCCTGAATATCATAATCTTAAAGGCAACCAAGAGCTAAAGTATGTTAAACAATGCAAATCAGCGGGGATGGCAAAGCGCGGAGCTTGAGCGTTTGCTTGGCAGTAAATGGCACGTACAGCCTGGCGCAGAGTGGCGGGCAGATAATATTGCACTGACCATGGTCGATACCAAAAAAAATAACGGTAAATGTTTATTTATCGCGATGGATGAAAAAACCTGGCATGCCGGTTCCGGGAATACCGGTATTTATGCGGGCTGGAAAGATACTCATGAAGTATTAAAAAATAATTATCATCACTTCTGTGGCGCAATTGTTCAGCATCATCTTGCGGAGCTTCCTGACGGGTTTCCGCAAATGGTTGTGGAAAATACCTATGATGTATTACCGATTCTCGCCGATGAAGCACGCCGTCGGATGAACGGAAAAATTATCGCTATCACCGGTACGGTAGGGAAATCATCGACAAAAGATTTATTACATATGTTGCTGGCGGAGGAGGGTTCCACGATTGCGACACAAGGAAACCATAATACCCGAACCGGAACAATGGTAAGCCTTGCACGCTGTATTACCGATCCGCAATATGTGGTGCTGGAAGTGGCTATTTCCGCATTATGGATGCAGTCTGGCGGCGCGGGTACGCGAATCAAACCCCATATTGTTATCATCACGGAAATAGGTATGACGCAGGTGGGCCGTTATGTGAAAACATTGCGTGATACTGCACGTTTTAAAACACGGTTATGCAATGCGATTTTACCTGGCGGCTATGCGATATTAAATCGTGATATGGATGAATATGATTTTGTGGCTCAGGACGCTATTCGCTACGGCGCCCGCGTAATCAGTTATGGTTTTCATCCGCAGGCGGATGTTCCTGTCACGAATTATGCCGCGGAAACAGACCACTCAATAATAGAAATTTTATTCAACGGCACGGCAATTAAATATCAACTGAATGTGCCGGGAAAAGGCATGGCGAGAAATTCAGTTGCTGCGCTGATTGCCATTCATTTGTCAGGTGGCGATATCAATAAAGCGGCCGGGCGTATTGCAGATTACCGTAATCATAAAAATAAATTACAAACCGGGACAATGGCGCTGCCCGGCGGCGGTTCGGTGACGCTGATTGATGATAACTATAACGCCACGCTGACCTCGATGTGCAATGCCTTTGAGGTCGCCTCCCTGTATCAAATGCGTCCTGGGCAACGGCGTGTTGCGGTTCTCGGGCGGCTGGCAACCCTCGGCGAACTGGCTAAAGAGAGCCATATTGCACTGGCGGAGCCCCTGCTGCGGGCCGGTTTTGATCGGGTCTGGCTGCATGGCGAAGAGATGCGGGATTTGATGGCAGCGTTGCCTGCCGGACGGGTCAGCGGCCATTTTACCCAGGTTGACGAAATGGCTGAAAGCGTGATGGCCGGGCTGAAGGCGGGGGACGTGGTTCTGGTCAAAGGCAGCGTCAGCGATTCTGATTTCCATCATATTGTCAGCCGCATGAAAAGTATCAGCCGTCGTGCAGCGCCAGCGTTAAAGGCAGGCCAGACGGCGGGTGTGTTGATCAATCTTTCCCGCGGTGAGCAGGTTGTGTCGCGCCATGCTGATGCGGTTTTCGAACCCTTACATTTAAGTCATCTGTTACTCATTACGCAACTTGCCGCCCGGCAGAACAAAGACAAGGGCGCGCTGACCACCCCAATCACCGCGAAAACGGTGCCTGCCGGTATTTTGCAAAAAGGCCCGGCATTGGGGCTGGAAGCGGGGCAAGAGTACAGCGTGAAATGCTTGCTGCAGGCGATGATCATTCACAACGCCAGAGATGCCGCCGTTAACCTGGCGCACCATCTGGCTGGTGATACGGCGGCGGCGCTTTCGCGCGTGCAGGCGCAGGTAAAGGCGCTGGGGATGGCGCAGACGCAAATCAGTAATGTGTCGGGGCGGTTGTGGCGGCAACAGCAAACAACGGTGCAGGATATTGCGCGGCTGGTCCGCCATTTTTACCAACATTTCCCTCACTTTCTGCACTGGTTTGCCGAAAGCGAAATGGTGTCTGGCGAGCGCCTGTACCGCAAGAGCAGCAATATTCAGGCCGCTGGCCGCGCCAGCTACAGTTATAGCTCCGGCGGTACGCCGCGCTGGGGATTTGCCATTCATCGCCACGGCGGTGAGTTATGGCTGGCCTGTGCCGCCGGTGCAGATGATGCTTTTCATCTCGACTATTTGTTGGATGAATTGTTAGCGCAGGCGGAAGGAGAGGCAACGGCGGTTAATGATCAGCAGATCATCACCTTCGATAAAGACGCCATTACGGTGGCGCTGCTGGGCGACACCTATTGTGGCGAGTGGTACACGCGCCAGCGTCAGCGCCGCGGCATCGATGATGGGCTGCAACGCTATGGTTACGATCACGCGTTCCTCGGCATCGCGCCGCTACTGGCGGGGAGCGACCTGACGATCGCGAATTTTGAAGCGGCGCTCACCGAGAGCACGCAGGGCACGCTGGCGGGGCGTAAACCCTTTTGCCTTACCGGCGATCCGCTCGCGACAACGGCGACCTTAAAAAATCACGGCATTGATGCTGTGACGCTGGCAAACAATCATGCGATGGATGCGGGGATCGCCGGGCTACGCCGCACACTGGATGCCTTTTCGCAGCAGGGCATATCGACGTTTGGCGCGGGAATGAATGCCGCACAAGCGCATGCGCCATTAACGCTGGCGATCAACGGCAGGCGTTTTAAATTTTTCAGCGCTTACTGGTTTCGGCAATACATGGAACAGGATTGCGCTTTCTATGCGCATCCGCGCCGCGCGGGCGTTGCCTGTATCAGTGGCGGATTAACGGAAAAGCTGCGCGCGGAAAAACGCAGCGACGATCCGGCAACGCTGATTGTGCTGGCTCACTGGGGACAAGATTATCAATGGACACGCCCACAGCAGCGCCAGCTTGCACAGCGGCTGATGGATGCCGGCGCCGATCTGATTATTGGCTCCGGCCCGCATATTCCCGGCGATATCGTGCGCACAGCGCAAGGCTGGGTACTCTACAGCATTGGTAATGGCGTGTTCAACAGCAACGGAGAGTATCAGTCGCGCGGAATGCCGCCGTACGGTTTTATCGTGCGCTTGTCCTTAGGCGGTGCGCAGCCTGCGCTGGAATTACAGCCCATTTTTACCGATAACCAGCAAACATTCTGGCAGCCCCGGCCAGTGAGCGAAACTGAGTTCGAAAATCTCATTACGATTTTGCGCGAACAGGGAACGCTCATTACAGAACAACCGCAGCAAGAGGGCGCGTGGATTAAACGCCAGAAAAATGCTCGCCCGGTAATTGTGTTGCCGCTGGATGCCCGATTCGCCGGACGTTAATAACAGGCCTGGCGAAGAAGAGGGGGAAAAGAGGTCGATCACAATTAAGACGGGAGCGAATATCGAATAACGTGGCGTGGAGAAGCAAATAAACACCCGTCGGTATTAAATCGGTGTTTTGAAGCAGAAATAAAACCCGTGTTTCCACGGGCGAAGCCGATTTAATACAATTTTTGTTCGATATGTTCCCCGGCATCAATAACCCGGAAGATTTTCCATTGCCCGTCTTCCTTGCATGTCCAGACTTGCAGATGCGCCAGCTTGTTATCTTCTATACCCAGCCAGACATCGAGCTTCAGATTATCCCCATCAGGGTACGCCGGAGAAACTTTCAGGCGTGGGATCCACGCCGGATCATAATCCTGGCTGTAGGTGAAATAGTCGGCTCCCAGTAACTCCTGTTCAGGCATATTATAGATAGCTGCAATGCGGGCCAGTAATTTACCGGAGACCCACTTGTGCATTTTCTCCATTTTGACCATTTCATCCGGCGGTGTTTTATCTAATTCATGCAGATAAAAGGTATAGAATTCCGTAATATTTTTCTGCACGTCGGTGGCAGTATTTGCGCTGACGAAGGGCAGATAACACGCGAGCAATAATGAGATTATTAAACGCATCAGTTCTTCCTGTAGATAGTATAAGAAGGGTGAAGTCTGCGATAACCCGGCCCCGGATACATGTCTCGTTGTTTAAAATCTGAGTACCATGTTTTACCATCAAACATGGTCATATGTCCGATACCGTTCCCCCCAATATAGGGTTGAATGATGGCAACATCGCCTTTCTCTGGTGTTGCCGTTTGCGGTAAGGCGACAAATCCAGCTTTCAGCAATGAGTCGCCATAATCTTTCGCATACCGCGTTTGTATAAGGTTGATGCCGCCAGCAGCTATCGCCAGTCGAGTGTATTTTGCACATTCAGACCGGGATTTTGTGCCTGCATGTTTCACCAGATAATCCACCGCAGCAGATTTATCCCATCCCATAAAATTCCCTTTGAAAAAATGAAAACCACAAGATAACAAGGCGTTGTCATGCTACATCGGGCTATTTTTCACGGAATAAGATTTATCCTGGTTGAGAAGGAGAGAGGCAGGAAAACCGCCTGGTGTTCTGCGTTGTTCGGTCGTGGAAGGATGGCGAGCCAGGTTTGTTCAGATAAGAGGTAAATGCGTAATTATTGCAATCAAGAATAATTCCTATTAACGTTTGTCCCGTTCATTTCACCTTTCAGCCTGGCAGCGAAGACTGCGGTGCTGAAGCACAGGGAGTATGCGTAATGCATCGTCGTTTGTATGCCGCGCGCCTGGCGGCGCTGATCGTGCTGCTGCTTTGCTCGAAAACCGTTTTTTCACGACCGGATATGACCCCGCTCGGGCCGAATATCGCCGATAAGGGTTCGGCGTTTTACCATTTTGCGGTCAATACTTTTGATTCCGCCGACGGCAAGCGGCATTACAAAGTGTGGACCGCAATACCGAAAAAAAATCCTCCTGCGGCCGGTTATCCGGTGCTGTATCTGCTGGATGGCAATGCGGTAATGGACAGGCTTTCGGAGCCGTTGTTACAGAAATTGTCAGAACGCGATCCGCCGGTGCTGGTGGCAGTCGGTTATCAAACCGAGCTGCCTTTTGATCTGGCAGCCAGGACCTACGATTACATACCTGCCGCAAAAGGGGAGCCGCAAAATCTGCGTGGCCGCCAGGGCGGCGGCAGCGCGCTTTTCCGTCAGTTGCTGGAAACCACCATTGCACCGCAGGCCGAAAAAGGCATTGCGGTAAATCCGCAGAAACGGGCGCTGTGGGGGCACTCTTACGGCGGGTTATTGGTGCTGGAGAGCTATCTCATGTCGGGATTTTTTAACGCTTATTACTCGGCTGTACCTTCACTGGAGCGAAACAATTTTACGTTGCTCAAGGCGATGGACAGGTTGCCAAAAGCGACATTCAGCCATAAATCGCTGTGGTTTCTCGAAGGTGATGGCGACCGCAAGGCCAATGATGAAAACGCCACTTCCGGTGTGCTGAACGCTATACAACATAGGGTTTCCCGCCTGCGCGCTGACGGTTTGCCGGTTACGTATTTGCTCTATCCGGGGCTGACGCACGGCGCGATGTTTGACACGTCGATGAAGGCGGCAATATGGCATCTGTCCGGGGAGGCGCTGCCTGCATCGCATTAAAAAAGGCCGCACCTGCGGCCTTCGCTTTATCTAGCTGCGGCGTGAATGAGTTCAAAAATCATGGCCGGAATGCAGTCATCTTTGATGAATTCTTTGAGCGCTGCGGTGTTCTCTTTGAAATACGCCAGCATGTTATCCACCGCCTGCGCTTCATCTTCCGCATCGGTTTCAAACGGCATTTTATGCAGGCCTTCTGCTTTTATTTGTTGTAAATCTGCAGCAGAGAGCCTCTTTTTTTCGTAGACATTAACGGTAATGTCATTCGAGTAGAACAGCCAGGTTTTTATGATATTTTCCTTACTCTCTTTCCTTTAAATATTGCAGGATTTACGCACTGCAACCAATAATCACCACGCCCACTTTATGGCACGTTTCGTCATGGTTTTTACCGCGGCATTTGCAGATCCAGACCGGTTCATGGTGAATAGAGTAAAAGGGTGAATAATGCTGATCAAGCGCGTCGCCTGCCCGTTTAACGCTGAGCGGGCTGAAATCCCGGTAAAACCCGATGCTCCAGACAGAACGCTGTTTTTGGCCGGTTTTCTTGAAGTGAGAACTGACGATTTCATCGTTTTTCAGTAAATCCTTCCACATATTATTGATGAGCGCAGTGGGCCTTTTATTGAGTTTGAATTCCAGGTAGATAAATTTATCCAGTCGCGTTCGTTGTTTGCGAAAAATCAAATCAACAAACATGTGCTGACGCCCCGTTTGATGTCGTTGATCCGCTGTGGCTCTGACTTCTCGCCTGGCTTTATACTTTAAAATATGTTCGAGATAATACTCAAATTCAATTTGAAACCACTTTTCCCAGTCATTAGTGCCTTTGTCTAATATATGAGAAAGTTTTGTTTTTGTATTTTTATCGGTGAGGAAAGCCTGAAGAGATTCTTTCACCGTATTGAAATCGTTGCTGCTCACAGACGCATTCCTTTAGCGACAAAAAATAAATGTGGAAAATTATAAGGTAGCGTGAAAAATTTACAATACACCCAATTATGGCGGGGGATATCCGCCGTTAATTTTAATTAAGTCAGGCATAAATTTTTATGCGCAGGAAATTAAACAAGCTGAGGAAAGATGACCCGGGTCCTGCATTACCAGCCATATTCCGAATTCTGCTTTCCTACACCATCCCATTATTACCATGGCGCAAAAACGCCGGGCGCTGGTTCAGCCGCGCAAACCACGCGTCGATAGCCGGAACCTCCGGATGTTCAAAAGGCGTCATTTTCCAGCGGTTCACCGACAGCCCCAGCACGACATCCGCCAGCGTAAAGGTCTCACCTGCGGCAAAGGCGCCGGTGCGTTGCAGTTGCTGCTCCAGAATGGAGATGCAGTGGTTCCACTCTTTGATACCCGCCTCAATGGCTTTTGCATCGTTAAAGGCCGGGTTTTTGCGCGCCAGCGCGGGGAAGACATAGCGCCAGGCGTTGTTAAACTCGGTGGCCTGCCAGTCCATCCAGTGCTCTACAATGGCGCAGGCCTGCGGTTCGGCAGGCAGCAGATCGCTGCGCCCCGTTTTACGCGCCAGGTAGCGGCAAATCGAGTTCGATTCCCACAGCACAAACTCATCATCCAGCAGGACCGGCACCATGGCGTTCGGGTTCAGTGCGCGGAAGGCGTCGGTCTCAGTCGAGGCAAAACCGCTGCCGTAATCTTCCTGTAAATAATCCAGCCCCGCTTCCTCGCAGGTCCACAACACTTTACGCACATTGATAGAAGAGGTTTTGCCAAGGATTTTGAGCATATACAAACATCCGTCTGCGTGATTAATCGTTTAAAAACAATACACCAGCCGAATGCATTTCCGCCACTGGTGCCGCAGCACCAGCGTGGTGCAGTGCCTTGTTGTGGCTCACCAAAACAGGGATAGCGTAACGCAACAAATCGCTAACGTTATGACGATAAAGCAAAAACAATCTGGCACAGTGCTTGCAAAAGCGAGAAAGCAGTGCAACACACAATTTGAAAATAGCTGGCTAGGGTTCCGGTTCACTTCGGTGAATGTCTGGTCCAAGAGCTGGCGACCTCTGCGAGGTTACACGGCGGGACAAAAACCCGGGAGACAGCAGCACCAATGGGTGTCGCGCTGCCCCCTAACTTTGTGCCAATCAGAGGTCAAGAATGAAGAAATCTCCATTGTTCCGCTCTCTTGTGTTGTCGCTGGCGATGCTGGTCAGTCTCCCCACCTTTGCCGCCGTGAAAAAAGAGTTCAATGTCTGCTGGACTATCTACGCCGGATGGATGCCGTGGGGCACCATCAGCAGTAGCAAAATCATTGATAAATGGGCCAGCAAATACGGTATCAAAATCAACGTCGTGCAACTGAACGACTATATCGAATCCATCAACCAGTACACCGCCGGCCAGTTTGATGGCTGCACCATGACCAATATGGATGCACTGACCATTCCGGCTGCGGGCGGCGTTGACAGTACGGCGCTGATCCTCGGCAGTTACTCCGAAGGCAACGACGGCGTCGTGCTGAAAGGCGAGGGCAAAACCCTCAACGATTTGAAAGGGATGAAAGTCTACCTGCCAGAACTCTCTGTTTCCCACTATCTGCTGGTGCGCGGGCTGGAAAAAGCCGGGCTGGCGGAGAAAGACGTCACCGTGGTGAACACCTCCGATGCGGATATTGTCTCGGCGTTTGGCACGCCAAACGTGCAGGCTGCCGTCGCCTGGAACCCGCAGCTTTCCGTGATTAAAGCCACGCCGAAAACCACCGAAGTCTTTAGCTCCTCGCAGGTGCCGGGCGAGTTGATCGACATGATGGTGGTCAACAGCGCCACCCTGAAAGATAACCCGGCGCTGGGTAAAGCGCTGACCGGCGCATGGTATGAAATGATGGGGCTGATGAAAGCGCAGGACGCCACGTCGCTCAATTCGATGGCCGCCGCTTCCGGCACCGATCTGGCCGGTTACAAGGCGCAACTGAAAACCACTCACCTGTTCTATACCCCGGCGGACAACATTGCTTTTGTGACGTCAGCGGAGCTGGCGAAAACCATGCAACGCGTTGCGTCATTCTCCTTTGAGAAAGGCCTGCTCGGCGATGGTGCGCAGAGCGCGGATTTTATCGGTATGACCTTCCCCGGCAATGTCACGCAGGGCGATGCGAATAACGTGAAACTGCGCTTTGACGACAGCTTCGTGAAGATGGCCGCTGCCGGCAAGCTGTGATAACTGACGGAGTTCGCCATGCGACAAATTAATCGCCATCCCACCCCCGGCATGCGGACGCTGCTGATCCTGCTGCCTTTCGTCCTGCTGCTGGCCGCCTATTTTATGGGCTCGGCAGTACGGATGGAGGCCAACCCGCAGGACAAGCTGCTGCCCGGCTTGCAACAGATGCTGGACGCACTCTCACGGATGGCGTTTACCCCGGATAAACGCAGCGGCGAATACCTGTTCTGGATGGACACGCTGGTGAGCCTTGGCCGCTTGCTGATGGGCCTGGCTATCGCCTCGGTGATTGGTCTGTGCATCGGCATCACCGCCGGTGTTTTCCCGCTGTGGCGGGCGTCGTTGTCGCCGCTAATGACGGTGCTGTCGATGATCCCGCCGCTGGCGATTTTACCGGTGCTGTTTATCGTTTTTGGCCTCGATGAGCTGTCGAAAGTGATGCTGATTGTCATTGGCATCACGCCGATGCTGGCCCGCGATCTGGAGCAGCGCGCCTGTGAAATTCCGGCGGAGATCCTGATCAAAGCGCAAACCCTCGGCGCCAATAGCTGGACGCTGGTGCTGCGGGTGGTGCTACCGCAGTTGCTGTCGCGCCTGCTGATGTCGCTGCGTCTGCTGCTCGGTTCGGCGTGGCTGTTTCTCATCTCTGCGGAGGCGATCTCCTCAACCGCCGGGCTGGGCTACCGCATTTTCCTTGTCCGTCGCTATATGGCGATGGACGTCATTATCCCGTACGTCCTGTGGATCACGTTGCTGGCGTGGCTGATGGATCTGGCGCTGCGTCAGTTACACAAAACCTGTTTTCCCTGGGCGGAAGGAGGGAAGGCATGAGCTTTATCACTATCGACAATATCTGGCAGGAGTACGGCGACCATGTGGTGCTGGAGCGCCTGAACTTGCAGGTGAAAGAGGGGGAGTTTTGCTCGATGGTCGGCGCGTCCGGCTGCGGCAAATCAACCTTTCTGCGCCTGCTGCTCGGCCAGGAAAAACCGAGCCGCGGCGTTATCACGCTGGAGGGTAAACCGCTGAGCGCCGAACCGGACAGCAGCCGTGGCGTCGTGTTCCAGCGCTATTCGGTGTTCCCGCATCTCACAGTGCTGGATAACGTCGCCATCGGCCTCGAACTGCCGCAATCCCCGCTCTTTGGGCGACTTTTTGGCGCGAAAAAACGCGCCGCCCGCGAGCAGGCCAGAGAATTGCTGGAAAAAGTCGGTCTTGGCCACGCGCTGAAGAAATATCCGGCGCAGCTCTCCGGCGGTATGCAACAGCGTTTAGCCATCGCTCAGGCTTTCATTATGCAACCGCGCGTCCTGCTGCTGGATGAGCCGTTTGGCGCGCTTGACCCCGGGATCCGTAAAGAGATGCATGCGCTGCTGCTGCAACTGTGGAGTGAAACACGCATGACGGTCTTTATGGTGACCCACGATCTTTCGGAAGGCTTCAATCTCGGCACCCGCCTGCTGGTGTTCGACAAGGTGCGTATTGATCCGCAGGCGCCCAACGCTTACGGCGCACGCATCACCTATGACATCCCGCTCAACGAAACGCGGCTCTCCGCGATGAGCGGCGCGAAGCCCGATAACGTCTACGCGTTAAGGAGATAATCCTGTGAACCCAACTTCTGTTCTTCGCGACGAGATCCTGCCTGGTGGCGGTCATCTCTCTTTTATCCTCAAACGCGGGCAGATCCTGCGCATGACCGACATCGAAGGCGGCGCAAATGTCAGCCTGATGATGCTCAGCGCCCATGAAAAAAGTGAGCGCCTGAACCTGCCGGATACCCTGAAAGGCCAGCACACCGCACGCCTGACGGCCGGGCACTGTTTCTACTCGGATATGGGGCGCGTGCTGGCGGGCATCACCGCCGATACCAGCGGCTGGCACGATCCCTTTGGCGGCGTGCTGAACGCAGCCGAAGTGGCGGAAAAGTACGGCCAGGGGCGCTACCAGGAGCTGCGCAACGGCTTCTTCCGTAACGGTGCGGATAACCTGCTGGTGGAGATGGGCAAGTGGGATCTCAACCTCGAAGATCTGCTGATGGTGGTTAACTTCTTCAGCAAAGTGTCGGTTGATGACAACGGCCTGTTCACCTTCCACAGCGGCCATTCTCAGCCGGGAAGCTATGTTGAACTGTTTGCGCCGATGGATGTGCTGGTGGTGCTGACTGCGTTGCAACATCCGATGGACCCTTCCCGCGAGTACGCGCCGCGCCCGGTACAACTGAGCTGGCGGCAGGCCGACGATGAGCAGGCGATGATCAATGCCCTGCTGACGCGTCCGGAAAACAGCCGCGCCTTTACTAATACCCAACTTTTCGCCCTGTAAGGAGCCGCACGATGACTGTTGCCAGCGAAAAACAAGCCCAGCATGCCGTTTTCCGCCATGTGATCCCGGCGGGCGAACCGTATCTGTTTGAAGTGAAAAAAGGCCAGACGCTGCGCCTGCTGGATCTGGAAGGAAACCAGGCCATTGATACGCTGTTCTACAACGCGCAGAATCCGCGCGAACGCTACGATGCCCAGCGCACGCTGCGTCGGCAGAACAACGCCTATCTCACCAGCGGCAGCGTACTGTACTCCAACCTTGGCAACCCGCTGTTGACCATTGTCGCCGATACCTGCGGTCGCCACGACACCCTCGGCGGCGCCTGCGCGCAGGAGAGCAACACCGTGCGTTACGCGCTGGATAAACGGCACATGCACAGTTGTCGCGATAACTTCCTCTGCGCCTGCCTGCACGATGGCCGCCTGCAAAAGCGCGACATTGGCGCAAACATCAACTTCTTTATGAACGTGCCGGTAACGCCGCAGGGCGGGCTGACGTTTGAAGATGGCATCTCCGCGCCGGGGAAATATGTCGAACTGCGCGCCGAGTGCGATGTGATTGTGCTGATCTCCAACTGCCCGCAGCTCAACAATCCATGTAATGGCTGGAACCCGACGCCTGCGGAGGTGCTGGTATGGAACTGACGCCAACTCGCTGGCAGCGCCTGCGCCTGGCGCTTTACCACCTCTGCGCGGTACGCGCCGGACGCATCCTGCTGTAATTGCCTTTTCCCCATGGACGACCATGCGGTGAGCCAATGTTCGGCGGGACGACCCGCCACGATTGAGTCTGACCTATGTTTACGAAACTCCTGATCGCCAACCGCGGGGCGATTGCCTGCCGCATCCTGCGCACCTTGCGTGCCATGAAGATTGGCGGCGTTGCCGTCTATTCCGATGCCGATATCAGCAGCCTGCATATCCGCGAGGCCGACGAAGCGATTAGCCTCGGCGACGGCCCGGCAGCAGGCACCTATCTGGTGACGGAAAAAATCATTGCCGCCGCCCGTGAGAGTGGGGCACAGGCTATTCATCCCGGCTATGGTTTCCTCTCTGAAAACGCGGCCTTTGCCGAAGCCTGCGAAGCGGCAGGCATTGCCTTTGTTGGCCCGACACCTGCGCAACTGCGCGTTTTCGGCCTGAAACATACCGCCCGCGCGCTGGCGAAAAAACAGGGCGTGCCGATGCTGGAAGGCAGCGAACTGCTGGCGGATGTGGATGAAGCGCTGCGCGCCGCAGAAATCGTCGGTTACCCGGTGATGCTGAAAAGCACGGCGGGCGGCGGTGGCATTGGGATGCGCGTTTGCACGACGGCGGCCGAATTACACGACGCATTTGACGCGGTGGTGCGGCTGGGGAAAAATAACTTCAGCGACGCGGGCGTATTTATTGAGAAGTACATCGCCCGCGCCCGCCATCTGGAAGTGCAGATCTTCGGCGATGGCGCAGGCGAGGTGATTGCCCTTGGCGTGCGCGATTGTTCCGTGCAGCGCCGCAACCAGAAAGTGCTGGAAGAGACGCCTGCACCAAACCTGCCTGCGGGCATGGAAGACGCGCTGTGCAGCGCGGCCATTAAGCTCGGCAAAGCGGTCAACTACCGCAGCGCGGGCACGGTGGAGTTTGTCTACGACAGCGAAGCCAAACGGTTTTACTTCCTCGAAGTGAACACCCGTTTGCAGGTTGAGCACGGTGTGACTGAGCAGGTGTGGGGCGTCGATCTGGTGGGCTGGATGATTGCGCTCGCCGCCGGGGAGCTGCCGCCGCTGGCGCAGCTTCGCGACAGCCTGACACCCAGCGGCCACGCGATTCAGGCGCGGGTTTATGCGGAAGATCCTGGCCGCCAGTTTCAGCCATCCCCCGGTTTACTGACGGACGTGGCATTTCCGGCGGACGATCGCCGGACATTGCGTATCGATAGCTGGGTGGAATCCGGCTGTGAAGTGCCACCGTTCTTCGACCCGATGCTGGCGAAAATCATCGCCTGGCAGCCAACGCGTGAGGCGGCGGTGCATGCGCTGCACGACGCGCTGGGTGCCACCCGTTTATACGGCGTGGAGACCAACCGCACCTATTTACAGCAGATCTTAACCTTTGCTCCGTTCGCCCGTGGTGAACCCTGGACGCGCTGCCTCGAAGGGCTGACGTATCAGGCGCACACGCTGGAGGTGCTGAGCGCCGGGACACAAACCACCGTGCAGGATCACCCTGGGCGCGTGGGGTACTGGGCGGTGGGCGTGCCACCATCCGGGCCGATGGACAGCCGCGCGCTGCGTCTCGGCAACCGTCTGCTGGACAATGATGACAACGCGGCGGCGCTGGAGATCACCCTGAGCGGCCCGACGCTGAAATTTAACTGTGATGCGCAGGCGGTTGTTACCGGGGCGGATATTGCGCTGACGCTCGATGGCGAGCCGCTGGCGATGAATCGTATCTTCACGCTGCGCGCGGGGATGACGTTGCACATCGGCGACATCCGCGGTGACGGTGTGCGCAGCTATCTCTGCCTGCGTGGGGGATTCCAGGTACCGGAGTACCTCGGCAGCAAAAGCACCTTCACGCTGGGGCAGTTTGGCGGCCATGCCGGGCGCGCGCTGCGTACCGGCGACGTGCTGCATCTGGCGCCGTTAACGGCACCGTGCCGCGAAACGGCGCTGCCGCAGGCGCTGCATACGCAGCTTTCCCCGGTACGTGAACTGCGGGTGATTTACGGCCCGCACGGTGCGCCGGAGTACTTCACCCCGGCGTATATGGCGACCTTTTTGGCGACCGACTGGGAAGTGCATTTCAACTCCAGCCGCACCGGCGTGCGCCTGATCGGCCCGAAACCGGAGTGGGTGCGCGACAGCGGCGGCGAAGCCGGGCTGCATCCCTCCAATATTCACGACAACCCGTATGCCATCGGCGCGGTGGATTTTACCGGCGACATGCCGGTCATCCTCGGCCCGGATGGCCCGAGCCTCGGCGGCTTTGTCTGCCCGGTGACCATTATTGAAGCGGATTTACCGGCCGTCGGCCAGCTGAAAGCGGGCGATAAAGTGCGTTTTATCCCGGTTGATATCGCCACTGCACGCCGTCTGGCGCAGGCGCAGGAAGCGCAAATCGCCAGCCTCACGCCGCAGGCGGTGGCGTGGCAACCGGTGGCGTTGGCTTCGCCGATCATCCTGAGCTGCGGAGAGGCGGATAAGCGCCTGGTGGCGCGGCTTTCCGGCGATACGCATCTGCTGCTGGAGATCGGCGAGCCGGAGCTGGATCTGGTGCTGCGTTTTCGCGCCCACGCTTTAATGCAGGCGCTGGAAGTACTGGCGCTGCCGGGGGTTATCGATCTGACGCCGGGTATTCGTTCGCTGCAAATTCACTACCAGCCGGAAGCGCTGGGGCTGAACGCACTGCTGCAGACGGTGGCCGGTCTGTGGCAGGGCGTATGTGAGCGCCAGGATCTGGATGTGCCGTCGCGCATTGTCTGGCTGCCGCTCTCATGGGACGATCCGGCGTGCCAGAAAGCCATCGACAAATATATGACCACCGTGCGCCGCGATGCGCCGTGGTGCCCGAGCAACCTGGAATTTATCCGCCGCATTAACGATCTGGCGAATATTGATGAAGTCTACAAAACGGTGTTTGACGCCAGCTATCTGGTGATGGGGCTGGGCGATGTCTATCTTGGCGCACCGGTGGCGACACCGCTCGATCCGCGCCACCGGCTGGTCACCACCAAGTACAACCCGGCGCGCACCTGGACGGCGGAAAACTCGGTCGGCATTGGCGGCGCGTACCTTTGCGTGTACGGCATGGAAGGGCCGGGCGGCTACCAGTTTGTCGGGCGGACGCTGCAAATGTGGAATCGCTATCATACGGTGGCGGATTTTGCCGGCAAACCGTGGCTGCTGCGCTTCTTCGATCAGATCCGTTTTTATCCGGTTTCTGCCGATGAATTATTAACCATTCGCCGCGACTTCCCGCTCGGGCGTTATCCGCTGCGCATTGAGCACACCACGCTGAAGCTGGCGGAGTATCAGCAGTTTCTCTCCGATGAAGCGCCAGGTATTGCTGCTTTCCGCGCGCAGCAGCAGGGCGCTTTCGCCGCCGAACGCGATCGCTGGATTGCCAGCGGCCAGGCGCATTTCGACAGCAGTGAAGCGCTGGCGGAAGAGGGCGAAGATACGCCATTACAGCCGGGGCAACAGGGCATCGACAGCCCGATCTCCGGCAACTTGTGGCAGGTGAATGTCACGCCGGGCAGCCAGGTTCGCGCAGGCGATGTGCTGGTGGTGCTGGAGTCGATGAAGATGGAGATCCCGCTGCTTGCCGCCCATGATGGCGTGGTAAGCCAGGTGCGCGTGCAGCCGGGTAGTTCGGTGCGCGCGGGTCAGTGCGTGGTGGTTCTGGAGAAAACAGCATGATGCAGCCGTTTGATTTACGCCTTGATGCACTGGCGCAGGCTTACCGCGACGGCCATTTAACACCGCGCGACGTGATAGCGACGCTGCGGGCGCGGGCGTTGGCGTTGAACCCGGAATTCAACACCTTTATTTATCTTCTCAGCGCGGCGGAGCTGGAGCCGTATCTGGCGGCGCTGGACAACGTGCCGCCGCAGTCGCTGCCGCTGTATGGCGTGCCGTTCGCCATCAAAGACAATATCGATCTGGCAGGCATTCCGACCACCGCCGCCTGCCCGGCATTTGCGTATACCGCAGAACAGGATGCGACCATCGTCGCACAACTGATTGCGCTGGGCGCGGTGCCGCTGGGTAAAACCAATCTCGATCAGTTCGCCACCGGGCTGAACGGCACGCGTTCACCGTATGGTGCCTGCCGTAACAGCGTACATGCCGATTATCCGGCGGGCGGCTCCAGTGCCGGATCGTCGCTGGCGGTGGCGCTTGGGCTGGCAAGTTTTGCGCTCGGCACGGATACCGCAGGCAGCGGGCGTGTTCCGGCGTCGCTCAATAATCTGATTGGCCTGAAAGCGACCAAGGGGTTGATCTCCACGGCGGGTGTGGTGCCTGCTTGTCGCACGCTCGATTGCGTAACCTTTTTTACCGCGACCGCCGCCGAAGCCAGCCGTTTGCTGGCGCTAACGGCAGTGAAAGATGCGCGCGATGCGTACAGCCGTAGTAACCCGGCGTGGAACGGTGCGCAGGCTTTTGGCACGCCGCAGCCGGGTTTCCGTTTTGGCGTCCCGGCTACGCTGGAATTCCTCGGCTGTACAGAGAGTGAAGCGCTGTTTTATGCGGCAAAAGCGCGGCTGGAGTCGCTGGGCGGCGTGCCGGTGACGCTTGATTTCACTCCATTCCTTGCCGCTGCGCGCCTGCTGTATGAAGGGCCGTGGGTGGCGGAGCGCTACCATGTCGTCGGGCCGCTGATTGAAAAACAGCCGGATGCGGTGCTGCCGGTGATCAAAGCCGTTCTGAGCAAAGCGCCCTCCACCGATGCAGTGGCGACCTTTGACGCGCAATACCGCTTACAGGCCTACAAAGCGCAGTGCGACGCGCTGCTCAGCGATCTGGATTGCGTGCTGACGCCGACTTACCCACGCCCGGTAACGCTGGCGGAGCTGGCTGAGGAACCGGTAAAACGCAATGCCGATCTCGGTTACTACACCAATTTTATGAACCTGCTGGATTACGCCGCTGTTGCGGTGCCAAACGGCATAATGGCGAACGGCTTGCCTTCCGGCGTTACGCTGTTTGGCCGCGCGTTTACCGATCAGTATCTGCTGAGCCTTGCCGATGCGATGCAGCGCAACGCGTCGCTGGCCTTGCCTGGCGAGCGGAAAATGGCGGCTGCTGTTCCGGCAAATGCCGCGAGCCACGATCGGCTGGCGCTGGTGGTGTGTGGCGCGCATCTGGACGGGCTGGCGCTTAATGGGCAGTTGCGTCAGCGGGGTGCGACGTTACTTAGCGCCACCCGCAGCGCGCCGCGTTATCGGTTATATGCGCTGGCCGACGGTAAACGGCCAGGCATGGTGCGCGATGAGCAGCAGGGTGCGGCGATTGCCGTGGAAGTGTGGGAATTGCCGCACAGCGAAGTCGGCTCTTTCCTTGCCGGTATTCCGGCGCCGCTTGGGTTGGGCAAAGTCGAGCTGGAAGATGGCCGCTGGTTGAGTGGATTCATTTGTGAAAATTATGGCTTGCAGGGGGCGCAGGAGATTACGTCTTACGGAGGATGGCGCGCCTGGCTGGCGTCCGGTTTGTAAAGGATTGTCAATATCGATTAATTATTGACCGCGTGCATGAATTTGTGCAAATAGCAGCCATACTATTAACTTACCCCATTGGCTGACAAGGGAGGAAATAGGTATGAGCTTTGATGAACTTGTTCGTCGCTTGTTGACGAAGTTGACTGCTGCCAGAGCGGACCTTGCGGCCTACACCCAGATGAGGAAGGCAAAAGGTTATATGTCGGTCAGCGAAAACGATCGTCTGCGTGAACGTCTGTTTGCCCTGGCGCTTGAGATTCGTGACAAAGGGGAACGGCTGAATCAAATGCCGGATCGCGAATCGCGGGGTGCGTTGTACCGCGCCGAAGAGGCTCTCTCTTCAGCGGCGGTTTGCCTGATGAGCGGGCGACAGGATTGCCCAACGTATATCTCGGTGAATGCCGACAAACTCGAACGTTCACTGAATGTGCTTGATCACGCCATTCTCTACCTTAACGAGCATTCACCGCTCGAAGAGGCCTAAGCGCAAGGGGGAGGGAACTCCCCCTTCTTGTCTGTCCGTTTTCTTTCATGCCGAATGTATAAATTCTGTAAACCTGCGTTTCATTTCTGCGCCCCGGTCTACCCTTTACTCTGCGAAGCTGCTGAATAAAGGAGAACCCGATGCGCCGTCTTCCTCTGTTGCTGCTGTTTCTTTCCGCCCCGGTATTGGCTGAGCCTGCGGCGGTGAAGGTTGATGTTCTGCAAAGCAAACTTGATCACCCCTGGTCGCTGGCATTTTTGCCCGATAACCACGGCATGTTAATCACTTTGCGCGGCGGGCAACTGCGTTTGTGGCAGGCCGGTAAAGGGCTTTCCGACCCAATAAGCGGTGTGCCGAAAGTGTGGGCGCACGGGCAGGGCGGCTTGCTGGATGTGGTGCTGGCGCCTGATTTCGCCCAGTCGCGCCGGGTGTGGTTAAGCTATGCGGAAGCGGACAAAGAGGGCAAAGCCGGTACGGCAGTCGGTTATGGCCGCCTGAGCGAGGATTTCACCCGTCTGGAGGCGTTTCAGACGGTGTTCCGCCAGCAGCCGAAACTCTCAACCGGCAACCACTTTGGCGGTCGGCTGGTGTTTGACGGCAAAGGGTATCTGTGGATTGCACTGGGCGAGAACAACCAGCGCCCGACGGCGCAGGATCTGGATAAATTGCAGGGCAAACTGGTACGGCTGACCGATCAGGGGAAAGTGCCGGATGACAACCCATTTGTCGGGCGCAAAGATGCCCGTCCGGAGATCTGGTCATACGGCATTCGTAACCCGCAAGGAATGGCGATAAACCCGTGGAGCCACGCGCTGTGGTGGCATGAGCACGGGCCGCGCGGCGGTGATGAAATTAATATTGCGCAAAAAGGCAAAAATTACGGCTGGCCGATTGCCACCTGGGGCATTAACTACAGCGGGCTGAAAATCCCCGAGGCGAAAGGGCAGATTGTGGCTGGCACCGAACAGCCGATCTTCTACTGGCAGAAATCCCCGGCGATAAGCGGCATGGCATTCTATAACGCCGACACGTTCCCACAGTGGAAAAACAAACTCTTTATTGGCGCGCTTAAAGATGAAGACGTCATCGTGATGAGCGTTAATGGCGACAAAGTTGCGGAAGATGGCCGCATTCTTACCGATCGTAAACAGCGTATCCGCGATGTGCGCGTCGGGCCGGATGGTTATCTTTACGTGTTGACGGATTCATCGGACGGCGAACTGTGGAAAGTGCGTCCGGCTTCGTGAAGAAGGGGAATTGATTCCCCTTTTCGTTCTTTCCCGGTGAACGCGCGGTATTAATGATGCAAGATAATAACTATATTTCAGTGTCCTATAATGCCTGCCTTTTATATTTATTAAAATAAACCTTTACCTCTTTTTCTATTTATATAGCGATTGGCTATCTGGCGCCTTTTATTTAAGTGTGCGGATAAATTGCCGATAACTGAATATCTGAGAAAAGATGGCGTAAAGGAGAGGTAATAATGAATGTGCATGCTGTTCCGCATGCGGCAACCGATATTTATGAATTGATTGCCCGCATTGGCAATGTGACCCGGATGTTAAGAACTAGCCTGCGTGAGCTGGGACATGATATTACTATTGCTGAGATTGCCCACGCTATTCCCGATGCGCGCAGCCGTTTGCAATATGTTGTCGATTTGACGGCGCAGGCCTCCGGTAAAACACTTAATTTGATTGAGCAGACGCAGCCGTTGCAGGAGCGGCTCAGCAAAGAAGCCAGCCAGCTACTGTCGCAATGGGATGGCATTAAAGAGAGCGATGGTATTGACGGAATGATGGCGCTTGCCCGCGCAACGCGCGGCTGGCTTGGCGCGGTGCCGCTTTCTACCTATGCCACTAAAAAATCTCTGCGCGATATTATGCTGGCGCAGGATTTTCCGGATACCACTGCGCGCATTATTGTGCGCATGATGGCGCTGCTGGAGAATTTAGAAAAACAATTCCTCGCGGTCTTATTAGACAGCGTACCGCAGGAAAGCCGGGCGGCTTTGACCAGAGAGAAAGAACACGCCGCACATTTGCCTGAGTCCTCCCCACAAGATGATATTGATGAGTTACTGGATAGCCTTGGTTTATAATCGGTCATTGTGCTGCACAATGAAAACCCTCAGGTGATGTAAAAGCTGTTTTACTTGCTGTTATTTATTCTGGATGCAATGGTTCATTGCATCCTTTTTTTATTTGCGCAGAGATAATAACTCCGTGCGCAGGGAAAGAATAAAACAGGCGAAAAAAATCCCGCAATGCCATCTAACATTGCGGGATAAAAATATTTCTCAATAGACAGTTATGCTGAATCACCCGCCCTCATGGCAAAGCGGGGATGTATTACCTGAAATAACGTTTAAAACGATCCGCTATGAAGGAGGGTAACGGACCTTAGCCTGCTTAACGCAGCAGCGACAACATGGTTTGCGGAACCTGATTCGCCTGCGCCAGTACCGAGCTGCCGGCCTGTTGCAGGATCTGTGCGCGTGACATGTTGGACACTTCGGTCGCGTAATCGGAATCCTGAATACGGCTGCGCGCGGCAGAGAGGTTGTTGGTGGTGTTATTCAGGTTGGAGATGGTGGATTCAAAACGGTTTTGGGAAGCACCCAGCAGGCTACGTTCGCTGTCCACCGCTTTGATGGCGGTATCCAGATCCGCCAGCGGGTTACCGTTTGTGCCGCCGGTGGCATCAATCACGCCCTGCAATACATCGAAGCCGTGCGCGTCAGTGGCACGCGCGCTGCCGTTGACAATTTGCCCGGTGGTGGAAGCCGTTGCGCCGGTGGTGCTGTAGAGGTTGAAGGCATCGCTGCTGCTGACGGTAATGCTGATGGTTTCGCCATCTTTCGCGCCAACCTGGAAGTTATACACGCTGTCGCCGGAACCGGTGTTCAGCACTTTCAGACCGTTGAAGTCGGTCTGCGTGGTGATGCGGTTGATCTCTTCCATGCGCTGGTTGACTTCGGCCTGAATGGAGTCAACGTCAGACGCGGAGTTTGAACCGTTTTGCGCCTGTACAGTCAGGTCACGAATACGTTGCAGGTTGTTGTTGACTTCGCTCAGTGCGCCTTCAGTGGTTTGCGCCAGTGAGATCCCGTCATTGGCGTTACGCGCGGCAACAGACAGACCATTAATATTTGATGTAAAGCGGTTTGCAATTGCCTGACCAGCAGCATCATCTTTTGCGCTATTAATACGCAGACCGGATGACAGACGCTCAATGGAGGTGCCTAATGAAGATTGAGATTTGCTCAGGTTATTTTGGGTCGTTAAAGACAAGGTGTTGGTATTAATAACAGCCATTTTTATTTCTCCAGGAATATAGAATTAATCTATTAGTGATGCCCTTATAATATTGCCGGGCTTCAATCATATCGGATGGGATTAATAAAACTTTAAATTTAAATGGAGAATATTTTTATTTTATAAATATCATCGCTCAACATAATGATTTTATAGCTAATAGGCAATTTGAATATGTTAATTCTGACAACGGTTAATTCTATTTGCAGATCTTCTATAGGCCATTTTAATTGTAATTTTGCCTAAGGATGAAATATTGGTTAGTCTGCGTTTAATTTAATGTAGTGTTGCTTAATAATCAATTAAGCAACGGTTATGATTTTATTGTTTGTTTATGCAGAGAGCTGAAGGCAGACTATAAATTAGCTTTGCTTAGCTGTTCGATGCTGTTAGTCTGATATTTGAATATGTGTTCTGCTATCAGAATTCTCCGCTTAAAAGAAATCGGCGAGTAAGTTTCTCAGTTCTTGCTGTTCATTAATGCGATGTTTATAAAACAGGTGAAATAGTAGTCATAAAAGCACCACTAAAAGCAAATTTTCTATTTTTACATCGTTACATTCTATTGTCTTTTTGATGATATAAATTACCGATTAAAGTTTTTACCTCTGCCAGCGATTATTGATACGTGTAAATTTAGATCTGTGTATAAAACAAATAATTGATGAGAAGTGCTTTTTAGATCCTTAAATTAAATTACGCATAAGAATTTACTTAAATGCCATCGGCAAGTTGTTTGTGTCGCTGGAAACATAAAAAACCTTATGCTCTGTAGTGTTTTGTTCTTTATTTTTTCTACACACGGGAGAGTTGACAATATGAGAACCCAGGACCTGGAGTATTTTGTATCGTTGGTACAACATATGAATTTCCAGAAAGCTGCCGAGGCGTGTGATGTTTCACAACCGACCCTCAGCATACAAATCAAGAAGCTGGAGGAGGAGCTAGGCATTCCTCTGCTGCACCGCAAAGGTAAAGGTTTTAGCCTGTCGCCAACCGGCCTGCATCTGTTGCCGCTGATCGAAAATATTCTCCGTGAAGTTCATAACCTTCAGGAAATGGCGCGCTGGCTACGTTTTCAGCCGGTTGGCGTTATTAATATCGGCATTACCCCGACGCTGGGTTCTTACATTCATGAAGATTTATTTAGCGTATTTAAAGAGAAATTTCCCGATAATGAAATCAAGCTGCATGAGGTCAATGAAGATAATTTATTGAGCATGCTGGATAAAGGGCAATTGCAACTGGGTTTGCTGATTGGCCCGATTGATAACGATCGTTTCCTCGAAGCCCAGCTTTATGAAGAGCAATTTGTTCTGGGGGTAAATATCAGCCATCCATTATCCAGCTATGAAGCTATTGAACTCAAAGATTTGAAGAAGCATAAACTCATTATGACCAAGTCGATGCCAGAACATTTACATCTTGAGCCAGGTAATGAGGAGATTCTCAATCATGCGCGCAGTATTTCAAACGACCTGGAAACCATCAGGTATATGGTGAGAAATTCCGATAATGTTTCTTTCTTCCCGAAACTGTCAACGCTGGGAAATGAGCAAGGGAGCATCAAATATATCAATATCAAGGATAATAACTTATCCCGCAAAGTATTTTTGATGATGCGCGAGGGCGATATCATGAAAGAAAAATATTACAGTTTCGGCAACGATGTCGCAGGCAGGATCAGCGCCCGGCTTTGCCCTGTGCGGCCGGGAATGTAGCGATTATTTCTGCGCACCGACGTGCGTTTAAATTTGAGGATCAACATGTTGAGATGCAAACGTTTAAAAACGGCATAGCGTTTGTTTCTCAGCAATGCTGCTCTCTTTTCAGCACTCTTTCATATTGCATGCAGAAAAATATTCAGTTACTGCCATGAATTTTGTATATCACTTTGTGAGATTGAGATGATGGATATTGTCGTCACTGAACAGTTGGATCTTTCGTTAGAACGGGCAAGTTTTCTCAAAAAACGTTCGCAGTTATTTTTGGCCGTTGCCAGAACATCTGCGTTGTCGGATAACGCGGGCGATGAATTCGATGACGCATTGAGTGATGATCATGCTGCTGCTATTTCCGGGATGGGGCTCGGTGAAGAAGTGAGCCTGGTGCTGGAGAGTTTACACAATATTGAGTTGGCAATGACGAAACTCGAGGCGCTTGATAATGGCGAGCTTGCCGCTGCGGACATCACAGTCTGCTGGCAGGATGCGATCGCGTTGCTGGATGAAGCCGAAGAAGTGCTGGAAGAGTGCTGCGGCATTGATCCGGTGCATTACGCCAGCGAGGAGATCGAATGGGAGGAGAGCAACCCGTTCAAAGAAGATGACGCGCTGTTTGCCGATGACGAAGGCGGCGAGGAGTAGGGCGCGGGTTTGCCGGGCTTCCCTGCCCGGTAACGCGTCGGGTATCAGGTTACCGGAATCATCACGGTTGTGCGGAACCCCGGACGTTCGCACAGTTGCGCGTACCAGCGTTGCAGATTGGCGCGCGGCGCCCAGCTTAAGCCGGGAATCGCAAACAGGTTGTAGATAAACGGACCAACGGCAATGTCGCCACAGCCAAAGACTTCGCCGGAAAACCAGCTCTGTTTTGCCAGCGCGTTATCGAGAATATCCAGCATGCCTTCGAGCGCTTGTATGGCGGCTGCAATCACGGCGTTATCCCGCTGTTCTGGGGGCGTGCGCACCAGTCCGATCATCACCTGGGAAAATTTCGGCGCCAGGGTGCCAATCGTCCAGTCCATCCACTTTTCCCCTTCTGCACGCGCGGCGGGAGCTTCAATCCACAGGCGGCCCTGACCGTATTGGGCGGCAAGATAACGCACGATGGTGTTTGATTCCCACAGCACAACGCCGGTTTCATCGTCACGCAGCAGCGGCACCAGCCCGTTCGGGTTCATTGCCAGATATTCGGCATCGTGATTCAGGCCAAATTGCCCGCCCGCCAGAATGTGCTCGTACGGCAACTCCAGTTCTTCCAGCAGCCAGCGAACTTTTTTGACATTAGTTGAGTTATTCCTGCCCCATAGCGTTATCATTTTTACCCCCTTGAAGTGGATCTCTGTCTGGGATTCATGGTGGGGGAAAGTTAACGTTCTGGCAACGACTTAGAAAAAGATCGCACAAAGTGAGCGCAACACCCTGTTATTGCATAAACTTTAATAACTTTACTCACCGACGGTTTTTTTCGCTCCGTTTGTGCGCTATTACTCACCGTTTGTTGCGGCACGTGTTGTGACGTTTGTTTGAATGGATACTCGGGTGGCCATCTATGACGCATTTCTCTTTATCCCTTCGCAGCCTGGCTGCGGGCTCCGCGCTGTTATTTCTCTTTTCTCCTTCTCTCTATGCGGTTGAACAAAACCCGGCCGCGCCGCCGGTTGACGCACGCGCATGGATCCTGATGGATTACGCCAGCGGCAAAGTGCTGGCGGAAGGTAATGCCGACGAGAAACTCGATCCCGCCAGCCTCACCAAACTGATGACCAGCTACGTGGTTGGCCAGGCACTGAAAGCCGGAAAAATTCATCTCACCGATACGGTAACCGTCGGTAAAGATGCCTGGGCGACCGGCAACCCGGTGCTGCGCGGTTCTTCGCTAATGTTCCTGAAACCGGGCGATCAGGTGTCGGTTGCGGATTTGAATAAAGGGGTCATTATTCAGTCCGGCAACGATGCCAGCATCGCCATTGCCGACTATGTCGCCGGGAGCCAGGATTCATTCGTCAGCCTGATGAACAGCTATTCGCAGAAACTGGGGCTGACCAATACCACCTTTAAAACCGTACACGGGCTGGATGCGCCGGGCCAGTTCAGTACCGCGCGCGATATGGCGCTGCTCGGCAAAGCCTTAATTCATGATGTGCCCGATGAGTACGCCGTTCACAAGGAAAAAGAGTTCACCTTTAATAAGATCCACCAGCCGAACCGTAACCGGCTGCTGTGGAACACCAGCATGAACGTGGACGGCATGAAAACCGGCACGACCGACGGCGCCGGTTACAACCTGGTGGCTTCCGCGACGCAGGGCGATATGCGCCTGATCTCGGTGGTGCTGGGCGCGAAAACTGACCGCATCCGCTTTAATGAATCCGAGAAACTGCTCAACTGGGGTTTCCGCTTCTTCGATACCGTCACGCCCATCAAACCCGATGCCACTTTTGTTACTCAGCGCGTCTGGTTTGGCGACAGCAGCGAAGCGAAGCTCGGCGCGGGCGAGGCGGGCTCGATCACTATCCCGAAAGGGCAGCTTAATAATTTGAAAGCGAGCTACACGCTGACGCAGCCGGAACTGCAAGCGCCGCTGAGCAAAGGCCAGGTGGTCGGAACAATCGATTTTCAGCTGAACGGTAAAACCATCGAACAGCGTCCGCTGGTGGTGATGGAAGCGGTGCAAGAGGCCGGGTTTATCGGCCGGATGTGGGATTTTGTTCTGCTGAAATTCCACCAGTGGTTTGGCGGCTGGTTCTCCTGACGCTAACAGGCCGTGCCCCGGCGGGCACGGTCAGTACATCAATGTAATTTGCTGCTGTTTTGCGAACTGCACCAGGCTGTCATCCGGACAGCAGTCGCTGGCAATCACGTCAAACTGGCTGAGTGCGCCCATGCAGGCCGGGCGCACTTTACCGAATTTGCTGTGATCCACCACCAGCACATGGTATTGCGCACTCTCCATCGCCCAGTGTTTCACCGGCAACTCTTCGAGATTAAAACAGGTCGCACCCTGCTGCACATGCACGCCTGCCGCCGAATAGAAGGCGATATCCGGGCACAGATTTTTCAGCGTCTCATTAAAATTCAGCGGCTTGAAAATCGCGTTGCTGGCATGAAATTCGCCACCGCAGAGGATCGCGCGGCACTGCGGTTTTTCCTGTAACGCCAGAAAAGTGTTCAGGGAGTAGCAAACGCCGATAAACGGTAAATCGTCAGGAATGGCGTCAATCACCCACGGCATGGTGGTGCCGCAATCGAAGAAGGCCATCTGATGCGCGCGCAACAGCGCGGCCGCCTGCTTTGCGGCGCGGCGTTTTTCTTCGACCAGCCGGGTTTTTTGATCGCTTAACAGATAGTGGCTGGCTGCGCGCGGCTCCAGCACGATATAACCGCCCAGCAGAACCACCGGAGCGCTGTTGGCGCTGAGATCGCGGCGAATGGTCATCTCTGAAACGCCAAGCAGCGTTGCCGCCTCTTTCAGATGCAGCTTGTCACTGTGCCTGAGCGCCGTCAGTAGCTGGCTAATCCGTTCGTCACGTCTTGTTTCCATATTTCCCCTGAATAAAAGAAAGCCCTGCATTGAGCAGGGCGTTCATCTTACCTTTGGCACTGGGCTTAGTCACGTACCCAGCCACGGCGAATCAGCGTTGCAAAGCAGAACCGATAAATCTGCTGAATGATACGATAGAGCGTCGGACCAAAACCCTGCCACAGGATTTGTGCGCTCAGGCAGCCGCTGATACCGACTAACAGCGCGCCGAACATGTCCAGTGGCCAATGGACGCCAAGATAGACTCGGGACCAGGCGATCGCCAGACCCACCGCCATCAGCACGGCGCCCGACCACAGGCGGTGCCAGGCGAGGAACGCCACGGCAAAAGTAAAGATGACCGTACCATGGTCGCTCGGGAAAGAACTGTCTGGCGCATGCGGCAGGAAGTTATAGCCGATATGATCGGCAAAGGGACGATCGTGCGGCAAGAAGTGGCCTAATAACAGCGAGATGCACATGCTGACTACGATCGCCATCGACACTTTAATCACCAGCTGGCGCTGGGCGCTAACCTGATGGCGCGGACCCCACAGCCAAAGCCCTGCCGCCAGCAGCGGCACAATACTGATGAGATCGCTGGCGCTAAATTCGGCCAGCGCAATTAACCAGTGGGGGGAGTCGGGCGTTGCGTTAATCCAGTAGAACAGCGTGTGATTGAGGCTCTCTAGCATAGGTTTGTTACTCTTTGATTAAACGACCACATTTGCGCGAAAGCGCCCACCTTAAAAGTGCGTCGGCAAACGGTAAAGGGGTTTTATCTTACTCCCCGGAGAGTTAGACGATTCTTAAACAAAACTGTAATAATGCGCACGCTACGCCCAGGCGATTAAGAAAACCTTAATTAGCCGAAAAGCGCTAAATTCAGGCAATGGCTATAAATTCGCTATCACAGCCGGACGGCTTTTATTACACTCTGCGCGATTTTTCATAGATGAAGAGACAGCATGCAAAACCATTCCTTATCCGGCCAACGTCTGGGACGACGGGCGCTACTATTTCCCCTCTGCCTGGTGCTTTACGAATTCTCGACCTATATCGGCAATGACATGATCCAACCCGGCATGCTGGCGGTGGTGGAGCAGTACAACGCCGGGATCGAATGGGTGCCAACGTCCATGACCGCTTACCTGGCGGGCGGCATGTTTTTACAGTGGCTACTCGGGCCGCTGTCGGATCGCATTGGTCGCCGTCCGGTGATGCTGACCGGCGTGGTGTGGTTCATTTTGACCTGCCTTGCCACGCTGCTGGCGCAAAATATCGAACAATTCACGCTGCTGCGTTTTTTACAGGGCATCAGCCTGTGCTTTATTGGCGCGGTGGGCTACGCCGCGATTCAGGAATCGTTTGAAGAGGCCGTGTGTATCAAAATCACTGCGCTGATGGCCAACGTGGCGCTGATTGCGCCGCTACTTGGCCCGTTGGTGGGGGCGGCCTGGGTGCATGCCGCGCCGTGGCAGGGGATGTTTGTGCTGTTCGCGGTACTGGCGGCGTTCGCCTTTTTTGGTCTGCAAAAGGCGATGCCGGAAACGGCGACCCGCCTTGGCGAGCCACTCTCGCTGAAGGCGTTGTGGCGCGATTATGCTGAAGTCATGAAAAACCTGCGTTTTGTCGCTGGCGCGCTGGCGACCGGGTTTGTCAGCCTGCCGTTACTGGCGTGGATCGCGCAGTCGCCGATTATTATCATTAGCGGTGAGCAACTCAGCAGCTATCAGTACGGGCTGTTGCAGGTGCCGGTTTTCGGCGCGTTGATTCTCGGTAACCTGGCGCTGGCGCGTCTGACGTCGCGGCGCACCGTACGGGCGCTGATCATTATGGGCGGCTGGCCGATTGCTGCCGGGTTGCTGCTGGCGGCCGTCGCGACGCTGGTCTCTTCTCATGCTTATTTGTGGATGACTGCCGGGTTGAGCCTTTACGCTTTTGGCATTGGGCTGGCGAATGCCGGGCTGGTGCGCCTGACGCTGTTCGCCAGCGAGATGAGTAAGGGCACAGTGTCGGCGGCGATGGGCATGTTGCAAATGTTCATCTTTACCGTCGGTATCGAAATCAGCAAACATGCCTGGCTGGCGGGCGGCAACGGTCTGTTCAGCCTCTTCAACCTGGCAAATGGCGTGTTGTGGATCGGCCTGATGGTGGTGTTTCTGCGCGATAAACGCGTGGGGAATTCGCTGGAAGGTTAAGGCGGCAGCGCATTTGCGTGCCGCCTTGCGGTTAACAGGTTTCCGCTTGTGCTTCCGGGTCCGGTTTTGCCACGGCGCGAGCGACCAGCGCGGCGATCAGCACCAGGCTGAGTACCACCAACATGGCGCTGCGCAGGCCGTAGTGCTCGCCGAGAAAACCGAGCAGCGGCGGGCCGACGAGAAAGGCCAGGTAACCGGTAGTCGCCACCACGCTAACGCGGGTGGGGGCGTCCGGGCCGGTATCGCTGGCGGCTGAGATGGTCAGCGGGAAGCCCAACGACGCACCAAGCCCCCACAAAATCACCGACACGCCTGCCACCCAGGCGCTGTCAACAAAGATAATCAAACCAATCCCGAGCGCGCCCATTAATGCACTGGCGCGAACCACCGTAACGCGGCTGTAGCGGTCGATAAACCAGCCGCCGGTAAAACGACCAACGGTCATACCGAGGGTGAAACCGGCGTAGATCAGTGAGCCGGAAGTGGGGCTAAAACCGTGACCATCCACCATCAGCAGCGGTAACCAGTCGTTGGCGGAGCCTTCCGCAAACGCCATCGCCAGCACCACCACACCAATCAGCAACAACTGGCTATCGCGCCAGAAGGGCATTCCTTTTTTCCCCTGCGCGTTCTCTTCTGCGGAGTTTTTGCCGGTGCCATCCGGAATGGCGGCAATCGCCAGGATAATCGGCACAATCGCCACCAGCGCCGCCAGCAGTATATGCACATTGGCGGTGAGGCCGAGCGCGGTTAACGTCATGCCAATCCCCGCGCCGACCAGCGTGCCGAAGCTGTAAAAACCGTGCATCATCGGCAGTACAGTTTTATTCATTTCGCGTTCAACCACCGCGCCTTCAATATTCAACGCCACTTCGCCCGCGCCGAGGCTGCCGCCGAACACGGCCAGCCCGAGGGCAAACAGCAGCGGTGAAGCGACCCACAACGCGAGGCTGAGGATCATCATGCCGAGCACGGAAAAGGACATGCTGGCGCGGATCACTTTGCGCGCGCCGAAGCGTTTAACCAGCCACGCGGAAGAGAGAATGCCACTCATCGAACCGATCGACAGGCCAAACAGCACGCCGCCCATTTCTGCCGTCGAGACGGACAAAATATCGCGGATTGCAGGCGTACGCGTGGCCCAGGAGGCCATCAGTAATCCGGGCAGAAAAAAGAAAGTAAACAGCGCCCATAGGCGGTTGCGCAGGGCATTGCGGGAGGCAGTTATTGTCATAACTTCTCGTTGGAAAAGGAAAAGGTGAGACAACACTAGCAAGGAAGTGTACATTTGTACATAAATCAGTGAGAGGATCTATGGCACGACGACCGAATGACCCGCAGCGGCGCGACCGCATTCTTGAAGCGACGCTGGACACCATCGCCGAACACGGCATCCAGGCGGTAACTCACCGCAAAATCGCCAGCTGTGCGGATGTGCCGCTCGGCTCGATGACCTACTATTTTTCCGGCATTGATGCGCTGCTGGAAGAGGCATTTAGCCGCTTTACCGACCAGATGTCGGCGCAGTACGCCGCTTTCTTTGACGGTGTTGACAGCCCGGTGCAGGCCTGTGATGCGGTCACGGATCTGATCTACGGCGCGCAGGTTACCACTGCACGCAATATGGAATTGATGTACCAGCTTTACGCCTTTATGAGCCGCCAGCCAGTACTGAAAAGCGTGATGCAAAACTGGATGCGCTCCAGCCAGACAACCCTTGAACGCTGGTTTGATCCGATCACGGCGCGTGCGCTGGATGCCTTTATCGAAGGGATGACGCTGCACTTTGTGACTGACAGGCAGCCGCTGAGCCGCGAAGAGATCCGCCTAATGATTGGCCGTATCGCCGGGCTCTGAGCGGTATGCGTTATCCTGCAACCGGCAGGCGCGGCGGCTGACATCCAGCGCCAGGCACAGCGCGACATCGCGGGCAAAACCTCTCTCCTGAAGCTCTCTTGCTGAGGCGCAGTGATGTAAATCAGCGAGGCTGCTTTCACGAAATGCCGCGGCTGCGACTTGTGCTTCCGGCGACAGATGGCGTTTGCCGAGGGCGGCAATAATCGCTCCCGCCGCCAGATAATCTTCTACTGCCGGGCGCAGGCTACCATCCGGCCAGCGCTCTCCAGCCGGGATCAGCAAAATGCGTTGAAAACCAGCGCAGGCCTGTGCGGTGGCAGTCCGGTTGCGGAAGCAGCCGCTAAATACCGCCGCGCCGCAGTCGCGCGCTTTGAAGGAGATCGTCGAACCGTTCGGCGAGGGCAGCACCAGCCGGTGCCCGGCGGGAATATCGCGCAATGAAGTCGGTGAGAGCGTATAGCGCTCGCCGCTGAACGTGCGTTCGAAACTGGCGACATTGGCACCGTTCTCCTGTGCGTAGCGCAGCGCGCTGTCATCTTTCCACGGCCATGGATAGATAAGCGCGTCGTTATCATTTGCCAGGCTGACGCAGGTGGAAAACGACATCACATCGACAATCACCACGCAATCTGCTTCGTGCGCCAGATGTTCCGCCGCCGCTAAACCCCACTCCAGCCGCACTTCAAACGGGTTTTGGTTGAACCAGGCGTTGCTCATTGGGGAGCCTCTATTAGTTGTCGTCCGGTAATAAAGCAGAATAGCGCGATGAAAAACAATCCACTGGCGATTTCTCTGTAAAAGGGTGTGCATATATTCATCTAAAATTCAGATGAATTTCATCCGCTTATTGGATTTGACGTTAAAAAAATCGCTGGTAACGTTTCTGACAACCCTTCCCGCTTTGCTCACCCTCGCATATTTTTTAATGAGAATGGAGAGGTGCATAATGCGAGGTCGATTCACGATAGCGGGGTGGTTTCTGATGGCGAGTATTTCGGGTTCGGCATTGGCTGCCACCCAAGAGCTGGCGGGCAATACGCCTGGCGCGGAGGTCATTCACGTTGAAAAATCCCGCGGGCAGATCGATTTACTGAGCAATATCGTTTACAGCCAGATTCGGAATGTGCGTTCCATTCGCCAGTTAAACATGTCGCTACTGGTTCCGCGCACCAGCGCGCTGAAACCGGCCATCGTTTACTTCCCCGGAGGCGGTTTTACTTCCGCCGATTACGACAAATTTATTGAAATGCGTATGGCGCTGGCGGAAGCGGGGTTTGTTGTCGCCGCGGCGGAGTATCGTGTTGTGCCGAATACCTTCCCGGCGCCGCTGGAAGATGGTAAAGCCGCAGTGCGCTATTTGCGCGCGCATGCGAAGGAGTACAACATCGATCCGCAACGAATCGGTGTGTTGGGGGATTCTGCTGGTGGCTGGATGGCCCAGATGCTCGGCACCACCAACAATATAAAAACCTTCGATACCGGCGACAACACCGATCAATCGTCGGCAGTGCAGGCGGTTGCGACGTTATATGGCATTTCAAACTTGCTGAATATTGGCGAAGGATTCCCGGAGGAGATCCAGCAGGTACATCGCTCTCCGGCGGTCACCGAATCACTGTTGGTGAACGGCGCAGCTTTCAGGAATTTCCCCGGCGCGACCATCGACAGCGATAAACAAAAAGCGCTGAATGCCAGCCCGATGGGGCATATCAGCGGTAATGAGCCACCGTTCCTTATCATGCACGGCAGCGCCGACACGCTGGTGTCGCCGGTGCAGAGCGCGCAGCTTTTCAATGCGCTGAAAGAGAAACATGACAAGGTAAAATACATCCTGGTTAAAGGCGCAGAGCATGGCGATATTTCCTGGTTCCAGCCTGCGGTGATCAAAACGGTGGTCGAGTGGTTCAAACAGACGTTAGGCGCACCCGTAAACGGTGAGGGCAAAGCGGCAAGCGGTAAAGACGGCAACCTGTAAGCGGAGTAATAAAGGCCACCGGAGCGCGTTGAGTAATTCCTTGAGGAGTGAATTTCGGGCAACAAAAACCCATTTTCTGTGGTAGCTGGTGGACAGCAGTTGATTGGCGCGACTGTTAATATCGGCAGCGAAAGCGTGAACACCCTGGCCATGATGCTGACACCATCGATTTGCTGGCAGAGCTGGCGCAGCAGTGCGCCAGCCACACCCCCCCCCGATACCGGCACGCCGACCAACGCCAGCACCTTTACGCAGACGGCTGGCAGGGCAGGACAGACCCCCAGCAAGTATCAGGGCATCATCGCCTGATCCCATTCCTATGCCCGCGTTCTGAGCGCGTCACGATCCGCCCCCATCAGCATGAGCGCACCCGCCTCACTTCGCTGGCACAGCCACGAGGCGACAAAATAAAGTCGTCACAGACAAAAACGGCACTACACCGCACCCGCCTGCGGTTTTTGGATCGGGGAAAATTTCCAGTTTTGTTTTTCTTCAAACCAGACCGCCAGACCGTGCCACTGCTGGCGGTTTGCAGAAAAAATGGAACTAAAAAGATTGAAAAGAATTTCAGTGTTTTTCAGTTTTCAGGATCGCATAAGGTTTCGTTTGATATTTCAACTGTTTGTTTATAAAGATAATTTGTGATTTTACGTCATGAGTAAGGATCTTTAGCAGGCTGATAATCAATGATACTGAAAGTATGGTATGCCATGTTTGATGTAGTTTTCGGAGGTTTCTAATAATATAGATGATTGATAAAAATAATATTAAAAGTCTATGGTTGGTAAGAATGGCTAAATAGAGTGAATCGAAGGTGTTATAATTACCAGTAAAATGGTTATTTACATAAAAACTCATAATTCAATGGGTATATATCATGACGGATAGTAGGGGTTAAAGTTGGGATGTTACATAAATAATAGAGTTATTTATTTTTAAAGTTATAAATATAATTTTAGACACTGGCGATTACTTACAGTAATCGCCAGTGGTTTAATTGAATTATCTAGTTTTTATCGAGTGAGATTCTCATGAGCCTTATTTAATTAGCCATATCTAATTTGGTTGCCTCAATCCAAATATCGTCTTTAGAAGTGTTCATCTCATGCGTAATTAATAGCATCCGGTGACGTGCAGAGTTGATTGCTTTGTAGATATATCCTTCGTCTCCATTAACTGTTTCGATGACATTATATTTTAAAAGTAATTCAACAATCTTATTAACTGCTTTTTTTTCTTGTTGGTTTTTAAAACCTTTTATTAGTGAACGTTCTTTCCTTCCTCTACCGCCTTGTATAAAAACGCGGCGGATACATGATAACAATGCCACTTGATGATTCTTAAGTCCTAGTCTTTTTATTTTTGAAGTTGTATTTACAGAGCTAAATTGCTCAACTCTGCAATTTGAAAAATAATTCGGTAGTGCGGAGATATCTGATATCCCCGTAACAAGATTTATTTCACAGCCATCAAAGGAAATGCTTTCTTTTGGTTCGATATAACAGTCTGTAATATCAATGGAGTTAATCATGCACTCGGATATATTTAAATTTCCGAATGAAATGTTACTTAGGTCTAGCTTTTCAATAAAACAATCATTTATTGATAATCTTCTAAAGTTAATAATATCCTCGCTGTCACTTTCATTCATGAAAGCACATAGTAGATCTGCTGATGCTTGTGTGTTTGTATTGGACCAAAGTAGTATTTTACTAACTATTTTTGATGGTTCTTTATTCGCAATTTTATTATAAAGTAATCTTTGACCAAATTCACGCAGTGGATTGGTCCACGTAGAAGTTTTTGAGATAACATCAGTATCATAGTGAGATATCATATACTCGGCACGAAGTCCGTCAAGCATATATAAATCTATGAACTGGTAATCTGAGCTTTCATTGCCAACACGACCAAAAGAAGGTAATCTTGATAAAATAATTGCTGACTCATCGGTAGCTGAACGCCCTGTAATATTGCTGAAAACGGAACTAACCTCGTTTATAGTAATTGGTCCAAAATCATTATTTTTTATTCTTGTTAAATTTGCCAACTCTATAAGTATTTGCCTGATAGTTTCCGGGTCGAGAATGGTTTTTTTAATGGTTGCTTCTCTGGAACAAATAAAACTAATTAATTTATCCCAAAAAGCAAACTCATTCTCATATGCTAATAAATCACCTTTACCTGCAAGACTTGCTATCATTTGAAAAATTAATGGCTTCCAGGGAGCCCAGTGTGGAAGGATGTAGTCTTCGCAACCAATATTGTGCATATAAGTTTTCATTTCATCTTCATTGAATTGTTCAGCACATTCCAATAATAAAGTCTCGCTTTCTTTTAATCCTAAAAAGTTAAACATTTCAGCATCGCTGTTGAAGTAATTCTCCCTTCCGGTAATTATAACGCCTCCCTTAGTGTTTTGTATTATATCTTTAACCCCAATTAAAGCATCTTGTTTTGCTTGGCTTAGTTTTGTGGGCTCGTTGCTCCAGTTTTGTGAACCTACCTCATCAAAGCCATCAAGCATGAATATGCATTTTTTTATTTCAAATAATTTAACTGAATTATTTACGGCCTCAGGAGGGAATGCGAGATCTTCAAAATGTCTCCTGATTATTTCGTTGGCTCTTTTTAAACTCCAGTTTTCTCTTAGGTTTATAGCAAAACAGTATGCATTGTCATGTTCTCCTGTATATTTTGTAAAAATCTCTCGCAGGCATCGACTTTTACCTGAACCAAAACTTCCTTTTAGAATTATTTTATTTCCTTTATCGAGAAGTTGTTTTATGTCTTCTATTTTCAACTCTTTATTGGTTCGTGAGTCAATATATTTTACGGGAACGTATGGATTGCTATCTATTTCTCCTGTCCAGGGATCTATTGCACTACCTATATTTTTCTGCTTGCGTAAATGGACATAATTCCTGTAATCAATAAACTTACTTTCAAATTCTGATAAACTCAATAATTCAATTTTGCTTGCGTTTGCTGTCTGTTTCATTAAGTCAGATGGGGGATTCTGAAGGATCATTATACATTTCGTAAATATGCCTTTTGAATTATTGTTGTTTTTTAATATTAATAACTTATTAATGTCATTCCTTACTTTATCTAAGGTGTGATTTTGAGTGACCTCAATACAAATGGCATAATCATCAGCTATTTGTAAAAAACAATCGAACTGCATTCCATCTAAGACTATTGATTTAGCTTCTCTGTTATAAATTAATCTCGAAAATGTTTTTACTCTACTTTCCAATGTCATCCAATCCATAGTTCCTCCGCTAAAAGTCTTTGAATAAAATGATCTATATAACTGAAAGGTATAGCAAGCTTGGTTTTTTCGTTAATCAAGAGTTCACAAATGAATATAACGTATTATCCGTCTGAAAGTAATAGGTTTCGCAAGGATTCTGAGCTGCTCCCCGTTGATTAATACATCGCGATGTTAGTAATGTATTCATTAGCAACGTGAGGGCATCCCCATGAAGAAGCGTTTTTCCGACGAACAGCTCATCAGTATCCTCCGCGAGGCCGAAGCCATGCTGAATAAGGAGGCGCTTCAGGTAGCTCTGGGCCGAAAGTTCTGACGACAGACCAGAAGCGGGAAGCCGTGGAAGTCATGCGTGAGGCAACGGTTCTGTCGCGACGTCATGCCTGCAGGCTGGCCGGTTTGTCCCTGTCAACATGCCGTTATGAGGTTCAGCGTTCGGCTGCTAACGCGCAGTTATCCGCGCGCATCACTGAACTGACAATTGAACGCCGCCGCTTTGGTTACCGGCGTATCTGGCAGCTTATGCGACGTTGAGGTCTTTACGTTAATCACAAGCAGGTTTACCGCATTTATCATCTTAACGGCTTGAGTGTAAAACGCAGACGGCGTCGCAAAGGGCTGGCGACTGAGCGGCTTCAGCTTCTGCGCCCGGATGCACCGAAGCTGACCTGGTCGATGGATTTTGTCATGGATGCACTCGCCAGTGGCCGACGAATTAAGTGCCTGACCTGCGTGGATGACTTCACGAAGGAGTGTCTGACGATTACCGCTGCTTTCGGGATTCCAGGTGCTCAGGTCACGCGTATTCTGGACAGCATTGCGCTGTTTCGTGGCTATCCGGCGACGATAAGAACCGATCAGGGCCCTGAATTTACCTGTCGCGCGCTCGATCAATGGGCCTTTGAGCATGGAGTGGAACTGCGCATAATCCAGTTGGGCAAGCCAACGCAGAACGGGTTTATTGAGAGTTTTAACGGTCGCTTTCGGGATGAATGCCTGAATGAGCACTGGTTCAGCGATATTGCCCACGCGAGGAAAATCATTAATGCCTGGCGGCAGGACTATAACGAATGTCGGCCTCATACAGCACTGAATTACCAGACGCCATCAGAGTTTGCAGCACGGTGGCGAAATGGAAAATTAGATAGTAACAGAACAGATATTACTAACTGACAGTTGTATCGAATAGTGGGGGCCGGTCATCCTTGCTTCAAGACCAACCTCGGCGCATTCATCTATGAATGTCTGTTTGATATCTTCCGGGAGATAGAAAACGAGTTAAGAGTACCTGGATTGACTTTGTGATGACACAAAAATTTTCCTTTATGTGAACGGCACAAATCGCTGTCGCCATTCTGTCGCCAAAGGCTACGCATAGGCTATGTAACCTAATGATTTATAGAGTTAATAATAACAGGCAACAAAAAACCCATCAACCTTGAACCAAAATGGCGGGGTTGATGGGCTCCACAAAATGGGGACATCAAAGAAAAGCAGTGGCACTAGTTATGACTGACACCCCAGAAAAAAGTTCTGCGCATAACTGAAATATTTTTCAGCTTAGGAGTTATCCGAGTCCCGGCCAGATGATGATGATTAGCGTCCCCGCCAGGGTTAACAATACGTTTGCGATCGCGTAGGTTCCGGCGTAGCCCAGCGCCGGGATGTTGCTGCGCGCGGTATCGCTGATGATCTCCATGGCGGGCGCGCAGGTACGTGCGCCCATCATCGCGCCAAAGAGCAGGGCGCGGTTCATTTTCAGCACGTACGCGCCGAACAGGAAACAGATCAGCACCGGAACGAGGCTTACGATCAACCCGGCGATCAGCATCTGCCCGCCGACGGCGCCCAGACCATGACCAATGCCGCTACCGGCGCTTAAGCCGACTCCAGCCATAAACACCATCAGGCCAAACTCTTTCACCATCATCAGCGCACCCTGCGGGATATAGCCGAACGTCGGGTGGTTCGCACGCAGGAAGCCAAGCATGATACCGGCGAACAGCAGGCCGGCGGCATTACCCACGCCAAAACTGAACGAGCTGAACTGGAAGGTGATCATGCCGATCATCAGGCCAACAATAAAGAAGGCGCAGAAGGCGAGCAGATCGGTCACCTGGCTGTGAATCGAGATAAAGCCGATGCGGTCGGCAATGGTTTTCACCCGGCGGGCATCGCCGCTGATTTGCAGCACGTCGCCTTTATTGAGCACGATATTGTCGTCGATCGGCATCTCAATCTGGCTACGGATCACGCGGTTAAGAAAACAACCGTGATCGGTCAGTTTCAACTGCGCGAGACGACGGCCAACCACATTGTGGTTCTTCACCACAACTTCTTCCGTCACGATGCGCATATCCAGCAGATCGCGATCGAATACCTCTTTACCGTTGCGGAAACTGGGATCGAGGCGCGCATGCGCGTCCGGGTAACCGACCAGCGAGATCTCATCGCCCATTTGCAGCACTGCGTCACCGTCCGGGCTGGCGAGAATACCGTTGCGGCGAATACGCTCAATATAACAACCGGTCTGGCGATAGATCCCCAGCTCGCGCAGGTTCTTGCCGTCGGCCCAGGCCACCAGTTCCGGCCCGACGCGGTAAGCGCGGATCACCGGCAGATAAACTTTGCGATGGGCATCGGTATCGAGGCCGCGTTCGCGAGCGATCTGTTGGGCGCTGGTTTGCAGATCCTGGTGTTGCAGCTTCGGCAAATAACGCGCGCCGAAAATCAGGCTGACCAGACCAATCAGGTAGGTTAACGCGTAGCCAAGGCTGAGATTATCCAGCGCGCTGGCAAGATGGCCGCTCTCCATTGAGGCATGGCGCAGCGTATCGCCAGCGCCAACCAGAACGGGGGTTGAGGTCATCGAACCTGCCAGCATCCCGGCGGTGAGGCCAATATCCCAGCCGAACAATTTTCCCAGCCCTAAGGCAATTAATAGCGCGCTGCCAACTAATACCAGCGCGAGCATCAGATAATTCTTACCGTCGCGGAAAAAAATCGAAAAAAAGTTGGGGCCAGCTTCAACACCCACACAAAAAATAAACAGCATAAAGCCAAGATTTAATGCATCTGTGTTTATGCTGAAATGCTGCTGACCTAATAATAACGAAACGACTAAAACGCCAATGGAATTACCGAGTTGTACCGAACCCAGACGTAATTTACCAAGACAAAGGCCGAGTGCCAGTACCACAAACAATAACAGTATGTAATTCCCGTTTAACAAATCTGCGACGTTTATATTCACGGAGGCTAACTTCTTGTTTACTTGTAAGTTGTTGAAAGGAATGGTTATTTGAGCTAGTGTTTTGAACGTGCGCTGGCAAAAAAAAGCGGTGTTGCACCATGCATTCTTCGCAAAACAAAAACAGGGCGATAGTTTAATCGGATTAGATTACAACGGCTAGTGAGAATCGCGTGTTTACGGCCAGGCCATTTCAGGTATGGATTGCCGTCACCCTTTATCTGTCCGGACATTCTTTTGAACAAACGGGTATGTGATAGAGAGTCAGGAGGATTGTTTGAAGCTCAGGCGACGTCGGCTCGGTGTTATTTGCAGTTTTCTACTCTTTATTGCGGTATGCCTTTCTCTGGTCGTTAGTATGAAAGGGGATTTACCCGGTTCTGGTAAACCCGCAACAGGTTTGTTGTTTTTTATATTGCCCGGTATTGCCAGCGGCTTTGTTGCTCGCCGCCGCCGGGTGGTGATTGCGCTGCTGGGGGCGCTGCTGGCGCTACCGTTCTGCTATGTACTGATTCATCTGTTTCTGCTGCCGTCGCGATCGGTCTGGCAGGAGCTGGCCTGGCTGTTCAGCGCGATGTTCTGGTGTGGGATTGGCGGTCTGGCGTGTCTGTTTGTGGGCAGGGTGTTCAGGCACTAAAACGCCCCCGGAAATGGGGGCGGGCGTCGGGCCGTTATGCAAACAGGCCGAAATGCTGTTTGGCGTAGGCTTCAAAATCAGTGCAGCCGCCAATGTGTTGCTGGTCGAGGAAAATCTGCGGTACGGTTTCTACCGGTTTACCGACGGTTTTTTCCAGATCGGCTTTCGTAATCCCTTCCGCGTGAATATCGACATAGCGATAGTTGAAATCATCACGTTCAGCGGTCAGTTTTTCTGCCAGCTCTTTTGCGCGCACGCAGTACGGGCAGCCCGGGCGACCAAAAATTACAGCAAACATACTCTCTCCTTAAACCTGAAGGTTAATGGCCGCTATCATGACCAAACCCTGGCCTGATGGAAAGCAGGTTCTGCCTGTTGCATTAATCTCTGCAACCTTTCAGGACAATTTCGGTTTACTGCGATCCTGCGTCTCTGTCCTATACTCGGGGTCTTGTTTCTACGGGGATTATTCATCATGACACCAACGATTGACTTGCTGTGCGCCCATCGTTCCATTCGCCACTTTACCGATCAACCTGTCACGCAGGAGCAGCGTGAAGCGATCATCGCCAGCGCGCAGGCGACCTCCAGCTCCAGCTTTTTACAGTGCAGCTCAATTATTCGCATAACCGATAGGGCGATGCGTGAACAACTGGTGGCATTGACCGGCGGGCAGCAGCATGTCGCTCAGGCGGCTGAGTTCTGGGTGTTCTGCGCGGATTTCCATCGTAACTTTGAAATCAGCCCGGAAGCGAAACCCGGTCTTGCGGAACAACTGCTGCTGGGTATGGTAGATACCGCGCTGATGGCGCAAAACGCCTTTACGGCGGCGGAATCTCTGGGGCTCGGCGGTGTTTATATCGGCGGTATTCGTAACAATATCGAAGCGGTGGGTGAACTGTTACAGGTGCCAAAACATGTGCTGCCGCTGTTTGGCCTGTGCCTTGGCTGGCCGGCGGACGACCCGGGTTTAAAACCGCGGATGCCGGCGTCGCTGCTGGTGCATGAAAACCATTATCAGCCGCTGGATCGTGATGTGCTGGCGCAGTATGACGAAGAGATCGCTAACTACTATCTGACGCGTGGCAGCAATACGCGCCGCGATACGTGGAGCGATCATATCCGTCGCACGCTGATTAAAGAGAATCGTCCTTTTATTCTCGATTATTTGCATAAACAGGGATGGGCAACACGCTAATTCCCGTTCATCCTGCTCTTTGCTGCGTGTATGATACGCGGGCTTTAACGGCTCTTTTTTAGCGAGGTGCAGGGTGAGAATTGCCATATTGTCCCGGGACGGAACGCTCTATTCATGTAAACGCCTGCGCGAAGCGGCAACGCAGCGCGGCCATCTGGTCGAAATTTTCGATCCACTCTCCTGTTACATGAATATCAGCCCTGCGGCATCGTCCATTCACTATAAAGGCCGTCAGCTCCCGCATTTTGATGCGGTGATCCCACGCATTGGCTCCGCCATTACCTTTTACGGTACGGCTGCGCTGCGCCAGTTTGAAATTCTGGGCAGCTATCCGCTCAATGAATCCGTCGCCATTACCCGCGCCAGAGATAAACTGCGCTCACTGCAACTGCTGGCGCGCCAGGGGATCGATTTACCGGTGACCGGCATTGCGCATTCGCCGGATGACACCAGCGATCTGATCGATATGGTCGGCGGCGCGCCGCTGGTGGTAAAGCTGGTGGAAGGCACGCAGGGGATTGGCGTGGTGCTGGCGGAAACCCGCCAGGCGGCAGAAAGCGTGATTGACGCGTTTCGCGGCCTGAATGCGCATATCCTGGTGCAGGAGTTTATCGCCGAAGCCAAAGGGTGCGATGTTCGCTGTCTTGTCGTCGGCAATGAAGTGGTTGCGGCCATTGAACGCCGGGCGAAAGAGGGGGATTTTCGCTCTAACCTGCACCGCGGCGGGCAGGCGACTGTCGCTAACATCACGCCGCGCGAACGCGAAATCGCGCTGGCTGCTGCGCATACGCTGGGGCTGGATGTGGCGGGCGTGGATATTCTGCGCGCCAATCGCGGGCCGCTGGTGATGGAAGTGAACGCATCGCCGGGGCTGGAAGGCATCGAAAAGGCTACCGGCATCGATATTGCCGGGCGAATGATCCAGTGGATTGAGCGTCAGGCAACCCCTGGATTTAGCCTGAAAACAGGCGGCTAGGGCATTTTCCTGCGCTATTAATGGTGCCTGCCGTGCTTTTTGCGTAAGCTATGGGCAATTTTTTCAGTAAGAGAGCAATACGTTATGGATTCACTCGTCGTTCCTGGTCTGGACACGCTTCGTCACTGGCTCGACGAACTGGGCATCACTTTTTTTGAGTGTGATAACTGTCAGGCGCTGCACCTGCCGCATATGCAAAATTTTGATGGCGTGTTCGATGCGAAGCTTGACCTGGTTAATGACATCATGCTGTTTACGGCGATGGCGGAAGTTAAACCTTCGGCGCTGCTGGCGCTGTCAGCGGATCTCTCTGCCATTAACGCCAGTTCGCTGACCGTAAAAGCGTTTCTCGATATTCAGGATGATAATCTGCCGAAGCTGGTGGTATGCCAGTCTTTATGCGTTGGTCCAGGCGTCACCTTCGAGCAGTTCGCCTGGTTTATGCGCCAGAGCGAGGAGCAGATTTCCATGGTGATTATGGAAGCCAACGCGCACCAGCTGCTGTTTCTTGCGACAGAAGGCGAGGAAGAGTCCGTCGAGGGTGACGCAACGCGTAATTTTCTCCACTGACTCTTTGCCGCAATTCATGCAGTCGCTGCCAGCGCGGCTGCAAAATAAATATTTTTATTCTGCTTTTAACCTTTCCTTAAAGAACTATTCACCGCAATTCCGGCGGTGAAGGCTTATCCCATAGACAGATCCTGCATAAAAAATTGATAAACCGCGTTTTTTAATCTGACCTATAGCCTCAAACCCTGGCTACAGTTATTCTTGCGCTGCTTACAACAGCATGCGGTGTCTGCCGGAAGAGTTTTCTCCTCCGAGGCTGTGCAGAGTGACAAAATATGCATGATTCTTGCATACCTTAAAATGCGTACATTTGGTTCGTATGTTAACGGGCTTTTCCAGAAGGAATGAGATATGACCGCCTTGAGCAAAAAATGGGTATCAGGTCTTGTCGCGGGTGCGTTGATGGCTGTCTCTGCCAGCACGCTCGCAGCCGAGCAAAAGACGCTGCATGTTTACAACTGGTCTGATTATATTGCGCCGGACACTGTCGCAAATTTCGAAAAAGAAACCGGTATTAAAGTCGTTTATGACGTGTTTGACTCCAACGAAGTGCTGGAAGGCAAACTGATGGCGGGCAGCACCGGCTTCGACCTGGTGGTGCCGTCGGCAAGCTTCCTTGAGCGCCAGCTGGCCGCCGGTGTGTTCCAGCCGCTGGATAAGAGCAAGCTGCCAAACTGGAAAAACCTCGATCCGGACGTGCTGAAGATGGTTGCCAAGCATGACCCGGACAACAAATACGCCATGCCGTACCTGTGGGCGACTACCGGTATTGGTTATAACATCGATAAAGTTAAAGCCGCACTGGGCAAAGACGCGCCGGTGAACAGTTGGGATCTGGTGCTGAAGCCGGAAAACCTGGAAAAACTGAAAAGCTGTGGCGTCTCTTTCCTCGATGCGCCGGAAGAGATTTTTGCCACCGTGCTGAACTACCTCGGCAAAGATCCGAACAGCAACAAAGCGGATGATTACACCGGCCCGGCAACGGATTTGCTGCTGAAGCTGCGTCCGAATATCCGTTATTTCCACTCTTCGCAATACATCAACGATCTGGCTAACGGCGACATCTGCGTGGCGATTGGTTGGGCAGGGGACGTATGGCAGGCCGCTAACCGCGCGAAAGAAGCGAAAAACGGCGTCAACGTGACCTACACCATTCCGAAAGAGGGGGCGCTGGCGTTCTTTGACGTCTTCGCGATGCCTGCCGATGCGAAAAATAAAGATGAGGCTTATCAGTTCCTTAACTATCTGATGCGCCCGGATGTGATTGCCCATATCAGCGATCACGTGTTCTACGCGAACGGCAACAAAGCCTCTGTTCCACTGATCAGCGAAGAAGTGCGTAACAACCCGGCAATCTTCCCGCCGCCGGATGTCTTCGCCAAACTGTTTACGCTGAAAGTCCAGGATCCGAAGATTGACCGCGTAAGAACCCGCGCATGGACTAAAGTTAAAAGCGGCAAGTAAATCAATTACCTGACTGGTGATTAGAGCGCACCAATATGGTGCAATTGCCCCAAAGCTGGACAGAGGTACTGCGCCTCTGTTCAGCCATTTGTAAGTCAACCTGTTGAAACAGGGTGATGTTTATGCCGGAGAGCACTGGATTGAACGACGCTATTCCCCGCCCACAGGCGAAGAGCCGCAAGGATCTGACGCCGCTGCTTGAAATCCGCAATCTGACCAAATCGTTTGACGGCCAGCATGCCGTTGATGATGTCAGCCTCACTATTTACAAAGGCGAAATTTTTGCACTGCTCGGTGCGTCCGGCTGCGGCAAATCGACCTTGCTGCGTATGCTGGCCGGTTTTGAGCAGCCAACGCAGGGGCAAATTATGCTCGACGGCGTCGATCTGGCGCATGTGCCGCCGTATCTGCGCCCCATCAATATGATGTTTCAGTCTTATGCCCTGTTCCCGCACATGACGGTTGAACAGAACATCGCGTTCGGCCTGAAACAGGATAAGTTGCCGAAAGCGGAAATTGCCAGCCGCGTGGCGGAGATGCTCAATCTGGTGCATATGGGCGAGTTCGCCAAACGTAAGCCTCATCAGCTTTCCGGCGGGCAACGTCAGCGCGTGGCGCTGGCGCGCAGCCTGGCGAAACGCCCGAAACTGCTGCTGCTGGATGAACCGATGGGCGCGCTGGATAAAAAACTGCGTGACCGTATGCAACTGGAAGTGGTGGATATCCTCGAGCGCGTCGGCGTGACCTGCGTGATGGTAACGCACGATCAGGAAGAGGCGATGACCATGGCTGGCCGTATCGCCATCATGAACCGCGGTAAATTCGTGCAGATTGGCGAGCCGGAAGAGATTTACGAGCATCCGACCACCCGCTACAGCGCTGAATTTATCGGCTCGGTCAATGTCTTCGAAGGGCTGCTGAAAGTGCGTCAGGATGATGGCCTGGTGATCGAGTCTCCGGGGCTGGTGCATCCGCTGAAGGTCGATGCGGATGCTTCGGTGGTGGACAACGTGCCGGTGTACGTGGCGCTGCGCCCGGAAAAAATCATGCTCTGCGACGAGCCGCCAGCCGATGGCTACAACTTTGCCGTCGGCGAAGTGGTGCATATTGCCTACCTTGGCGACCTCTCTATTTATCACGTGCGTGTGCAAAGCGGGCAGATGATCAGCGCCCAGTTGCAAAACGCGCATCGCTACCGTAAAGGCGCGCCAACCTGGGGCGACGAAGTTCGTCTCTGTTGGGATGCCGATAGTTGTGTGGTTCTGACGGTTTAAGGAGCGGTGATGAGTACACTGGAGCCGCCGGCCCGCGTTGAAAAACCGGGCGGTATAACACTGTGGCTGGCGCGTATGCAAATGCGTCACGGGCGCAAGCTGGTGATTGCGCTGCCCTATATCTGGCTTATTTTGCTGTTTCTGCTGCCGTTTTTGATTGTCTTCAAAATCAGCCTTGCGGAGATGGCGCGCCAGATCCCGCCGTATACCGATCTGATTGAGTGGGCCGACAGCCAGCTTACGGTCACGCTGAATATCGGCAACTTCCTGCAACTGACCGACGATCCGCTCTATATCGAGGCGTACCTGCAATCGCTGGAAGTGGCGGCGATTTCCACGCTGTGCTGTTTGCTGCTCGGCTATCCGCTGGCCTGGGCGGTGGCGCACAGTAAGCCGTCAACGCGCAATATTCTGCTGTTGTTGGTGATTCTGCCGTCGTGGACGTCGTTTCTGATCCGCGTGTACGCGTGGATGGGCATTTTGAAAAGCAACGGCGTGCTGAATAACGTCCTGATGTGGCTGGGCGTTATCGATCAGCCGCTGAACATTCTGCACACCAACCTGGCGGTCTATATTGGCATCGTTTACGCCTATCTGCCGTTTATGGTGCTGCCGATTTATACCGCGCTGACGCGTATCGACTATTCGCTTGTGGAAGCCTCGCTGGATCTCGGCGCGCGGCCGCTGAAAACCTTCTTCAGTGTGATTGTGCCGCTGACCAAAGGCGGGATTATCGCCGGGTCGATGCTGGTGTTTATCCCGGCGGTCGGGGAGTTTGTGATCCCGGAACTGCTTGGCGGCCCGGACAGCATCATGATTGGGCGCGTGCTGTGGCAGGAGTTCTTTAATAACCGCGACTGGCCGGTGGCCTCTGCGGTGGCGGTGATCATGCTGTTGTTGCTGATTGTGCCGATCATGTGGTTCCACAAACATCAGCAGAAACAGGCGGAGGATCACGCATGAACAACTTACCGGTAGTGCGATCGCCGTGGCGCATCCTGATCCTGGTGCTCGGGTTCTCATTCCTGTATGCGCCGATGCTGATGCTGGTGATCTACTCGTTCAACAGTTCGAAGCTGGTCACGGTATGGGCGGGCTGGTCAACGCGCTGGTACGGCGAACTGTTCCACGATGATGCGATGATGAGCGCGGTGGGCTTAAGCCTGACCATTGCCGCCTGTGCTGCCACGATGGCGGCGATCCTCGGCACCATCGCCGCTGTTGTGATGGTGCGTTTTGGCCGCTTCCGTGGCGCCAACGGTTTCGCTTTTATGATCACCGCGCCGCTGGTGATGCCGGATGTGATTACCGGTCTGTCGCTGCTGCTGCTGTTTGTCGCGCTCGGGCATGCGATTGGCTGGCCTTCGGATCGCGGGATGTTAACCATCTGGCTGGCGCACGTCACGTTCTGTACGGCTTATGTGGCGGTGGTGATCTCTTCTCGCCTGCGTGAACTCGATCGCTCGATTGAAGAGGCAGCGATGGATCTGGGCGCCACGCCGCTGAAAGTCTTCTTTGTCATTACGCTGCCGATGATCATGCCTGCGGTGATTTCCGGCTGGCTGCTGGCCTTTACGCTGTCGCTGGATGATCTGGTGATCGCCAGCTTTGTCTCCGGGCCGGGCGCGACAACGTTGCCGATGCTGGTCTTCTCCAGCGTGCGTATGGGGGTAAATCCGGAAATCAACGCGCTGGCGACGCTGATCCTCGGCGTGGTCGGGATTGTTGGTTTAATCGCCTGGTATCTGATGGCGCGCACGGAAAAGCAGCGGATTCGCGATATCCAGCGTGCAAGACAAGATCATTCTCATTAAAATCGGAAAATTGTGTCGCTGATGCCGCGCTTGTCGCGGCATTTTTTCACAGGGAAATCACAGGATTGGGCTTCTTTAAGAAAACCACTCATCACGCGAAACCGAATGTACCCGCGATGGTACAGGTGGCGGCTATTGCCATCATCACTATTCGCTGTGTCGATGTGCTGATGGTGCTCAATGTACTGGGCGGGCGCGGTATTATCGATTTTGTCCAGCGCAGCGCACAGACCTGGGCGCTGACGCTGATTTTTCTCGGCAGCCTGTTGCTGGTATTTATCGAGATCCTCTGTGCGTTTTCGGTGGTGAAAGGCCGCAACTGGGCGCGCTGGCTCTATCTTCTGACGCAGCTTATCGCCACCGGCTATTTGTGGGCCGCCTCGCTCGGTTATGGTTATCCGGAGCTGTTCAGTATTGCCGGTGGATCGCGCCGGGAGATTTTCCATTCGCTGATGCTGCAAAAACTGCCCGATATGCTGGTGCTGTTCCTGCTGTTTATCCCCGCACCCAGCCGACGCTTTTTCCGCCTGCAATAACGGTGGTACAATCCCGGCCCCGCAAAACGAAAGGCTTTATTATGCAGTGCGCTCTCTACGATGCTGGTCGCTGTCGCTCCTGTCAGTGGATCGAACAACCGCTTGCCACCCAGCTTACCGCGAAGATGAACGATCTCCATCACCTGCTGGCGGGGTTGCCGGTTGCAGAGTGGCGCACGCCGGTGAGCGGCCCGGAACAGGGGTTTCGCAATAAAGCCAAAATGGTGGTCAGCGGTAGCGTAGAAAAACCGCTGCTCGGTATGCTGCATCGTGACGGTACGCCGGAAGATCTTACTGATTGCCCACTCTATCCCGACGCTTTTGCCCCGGTTTTTGCTGCGCTTAAACCCTTTATTGCCCGCGCGGGGCTGACGCCTTACAACGTGGCGCGCAAGCGCGGCGAACTGAAATACTTGCTGCTGACCGAAAGCCAGCAGGATGGCAGCATGATGCTGCGTTTTGTCTTGCGTTCCGAAGCCAAACTGGCGCAACTTCGCGCCGCGCTGCCGTGGTTGCAGGCGCAATTACCGCAGTTAAAGGTCATTTCGGTAAATATCCAGCCAGTGCATATGGCGATCATGGAAGGGGAGACGGAGATTTTCCTCACCGAACAGCAGGCGCTGGAGGAAAATTTCAATGGTGTGCCGCTGTGGATCCGCCCGCAAAGTTTCTTCCAGACCAATCCGGTTGTCGCCAGCGCGCTGTACGCCACTGCCCGTGACTGGGTGCGCGCTTTACCGGTCGCGCATATGTGGGATCTGTTCTGCGGCGTCGGCGGTTTTGGTCTGCACTGCGCTACACCTGAAATGCGGCTGACCGGCATCGAGATTGCCCCGGAAGCGATCGCCTGCGCAACGCAGTCGGCGCAGGTGCTGGGATTGCACAATCTGCATTTTCAGGCGCTCGATTCCACACAGTTCGCCACTGCGCAACAGGACGTGCCGGATCTGGTGTTGGTTAACCCACCGCGACGCGGCATCGGGGCGGAATTATGCGACTACTTAAGCCGTATGGCGCCGCCTTTTATCGTCTATTCAAGCTGTAATGCACAGTCGATGGCGAAAGATATTCGACAGCTTCCAGGCTATCGCATCGAACGCGTGCAATTGTTTGATATGTTCCCGCATACCGCACATTACGAGGTGTTGACGCTGTTGGTTAAGCAATAAAAAAGCCGCGTAAGCGGCTTTTTTATAATCTTGTGGCTTCGTCTTACCCGAATTACAAATTAGAAGTCCGTTGGTCTGGTAAGCGCAACGCTACCGGGCAAGGCTGCATTTACTGCGGGAACCACTGGTCGCTGATTTTCTGGTACGTACCGTCAGCTTTGATCGCTTTCAGGGCGGTATTCAGTTTTTCCAGCAGCGCCTTGTTTTCCGGGCGAACCGCGATGCCGAGACCGGTGCCGAAATATTGCGGATCGGTCACTTTCGGCGTTGCAATGCCAAGCTGCGGATTGGTTTTCAGCCACTCATTAACCACGGCGGTATCACCAAATACGCCGTCGATACGGCCATTTTTCAGGTCGATAATCGCGTTCTGGTAGCTGTCATAAGCCACGGTTTTCACTTCCGGGTGCTTATCCTGCAAATATTTCTGATGTGTGGTGCCGTTTTCCATGCCGATGCGTTTGCCTTTCAAATCGTCGAAAGATTTAAACGCGTCTTTTTTCGCAATTACCACCGCGGAGTTCGCGTAGTACGGATCGGTGAAAGAGACCTGTTTGGCGCGCTCTGGCGTAATATCCATACCGGAGATCACCGCGTCATATTTTCTGAATTTCAGCGACGGGATCAGGCTGTCAAATGCGTGGTTGGTGAAGGTGCAATCTGCCTGCATCTGTTTGCACAGCGCATTTGCCAGGTCGATATCAAAACCGACGATTTTATTGTTCGCGTCCAGCGATTCAAACGGCGGGTAGGTGGCGGAAACGCCGAAATTGATTTTATCAGCAGCAGAGGCGCTCGCAGCGAAAGTCGCGATCAGGGCGGCGGCCAGCATCAGTTTTTTCATTTTCGAACTCCTGTCGATCAATCTTATTGTTGTTGCCGTGTCTTCAGCATGGCGTTCACGATGCCACTAATTGAATTTATATGCAATAAAAATGCTTAAATATATTTTATTGAATATAAAAAAGGCGAGAAATGAAAGCATTATCTCGCCGTTGATTATTATTTATGCAATTAGCTGCGGCGTTCGAAAGCCAGCGCTTTGCGTTCAATCAGACGCATCATGAGCGTTAACAGACCGTTCACTACCAGATAAATCAACCCGGCAGCGCCAAACACCATTACGTCATAGGTACGGCCGTACAGCAGCTGGCCATGTCCCATCACCTCCATCAGCGTGATGGTGTAAGCCAGCGATGTACTTTTAAACACCAGCACCACTTCGTTGGAATAGGACGAAAGGGCGCGTTTAAAGGCATAAGGCAGCAGGATCGCCAGCGTGTCTTTCTTGCTCATTCCCAGCGCGCCGCAGGATTGCCATTGGCCCTGCGGAATCGCGCGGATCGCGCCGTAAAACAGCTGCGTGGTATACGCCGCGCTGTTCAGCGACAGCGCCAGCAGCGCACATAACCACGGCTGCGACAGCAGATGCCAGATAAACGGATAGTTCTGCAACGACGGAAACTGACCGGGGCCGTAGTAAATCAGGAAGATCTGCACCAGCAGCGGCGTACCGGTAAACAGCGTGATATAGCCGCGTACGATGTGCGTCAGCACCGGCGTTTTCAACGTCAGTATGACGGTAAACAGCAGCGACAAAATCAGCGCCACAATCAGTGATGCGATGGTCAGCGTCAGGCTAGTGTGCAGGCCTTTAAACAGCTCTGGTAAATAGGCAAGCATTATCCCGGCCTCCGTTCAAAGCGCGTTGCACGCAGGTCAATGCGTTTGAGGACCCACTGGCTGAGCAGGGTGATCACCAGGTAAATCGCCGCCGCCACAATGTACCAGGTGAAAGGCTCCTGGGTACGAGTAGCAATGCTTTTGGTTTGCAGCATCAGATCGTTAACGCTGATCAGCGACACCAGCGCGGTATCTTTCAACAGCACCAGCCACTGGTTACCCAGACCCGGTAACGCATGGCGCCACATCTGCGGCATTACCAGACGGAAGAAGATCGCCCCTTTCGACAGACCGAGCGCCTGGCCGGATTCGCGCTGACCGTCCGGCACCGCTTTTAACGCACCGCGCAGGGTTTGCGAAGCGTAAGCCGAATAGAGCAAAGAGAGCGCGATCACGCCGCACAGGAACGGGCTGACATCGAAGTTTTCAATCTGTACCTGCACCGGGATCTGCACCACGCCCAGATTGATGGTGAAACCATCAGAGAGTGTCAGCAGCAGCTGCGAGGCGCCGAAATAGATAAACAGCACCACGAGGATTTCTGGCAGGCCGCGCAGCAGCGTGACCAGCGCGGTACCGATCCATGCAATGGGACGCCACTTAACGGACTCCCATACGGCAAAGATCATCGCCAGCACCAGGCCGATGAGCAGCGCACAAACGGCAAGGCCGACGGTCATCCCGGCGGCGCTTGCTAATGGAAACATTTCGTTCATTAAGGATTACTTCTGGAACCATTTGCTGTAGATGGCCTGGTAAGTCCCATCTTTCTTCACTTTTTCCAGCGCAGCGTTGAATTTCTGCTGCAACTCAGTGTTACCCTGGCGCACGGCGATACCCAGGCCGGTACCGAAGTACTCTTTGTCCGTCACTTTATCGCCTACCGCTGCCAGTTTGGCATCGGCTTTCAGCCATTCGGTTACCACTGCGGTGTCGCCAAAGACAGCATCAATACGGCCGTTTTGCAGATCCAGACGCGCATTCTGGTAGCTGTCGTAAGGCACGGTGGTGATTTCCGGGTGTTTATCGTTAATGAATTTCTGGTGCGTAGTGCCGTTCTGCACGCCAACACGTTTGCCTTTCAGCTGATCGATGCTGGTGAATTTACCCTGCTGGCCGACGAACAGCGCAGAGTTATCGTAGTACGGCGTAGTAAACAGAACCTGTTTTTCACGCTCTGGCGTGATATCCATACCGGCCATCACCGCGTCAAAACGGCGGAATTTCAGGCTCGGAATCAGGCTGTCAAAGGCCTGGTTGGTAAAGGTACAGGTCGCATCGATCTCTTTACACAGCGCATTCGCCAGATCCACATCAAAGCCGACGATCTTGTTGTTGGCATCGGTGGATTCAAACGGAGGGTAGCTCGCTTCCGTCGCAAAACGAATGGTCTGGGCTGCTGTAGCGCTAAGGCTGATGCTGGCAAGTAGTGCGGCAATCAGTACTTTTTTCATTGTCTTTATTCCCGAGTCTTCAGTGAGATAGGTAGTATTTAAACGCATCGGTCTGCGGCGCGGCAAAGCAGCTGGCATCCCCTTGCTCAACAATGTGACCGTTTTCCATATACACCACGCGGCTGGCGGTTTTGCGCGCCACTTCCACTTCGTGGGTCACGATGACCTGCGTAATGCCGGTTTCCGACAGTTCGCGAATGATGCTGACAATTTGCGCGGTGATTTCCGGATCGAGTGCGGCGGTGGGTTCATCAAACAGCAGAACCTGCGGCTCCATCATCAGCGCACGGGCGATGGCGACACGCTGCTGTTGTCCGCCGGACAGGTGCAGCGGATAGCGATCGCTATAGGGTTTAAGACGTAAACGCTCCAGCAGCTTCTCAGCGCGCTCCAGCGCCTGATCTTTGCTTAAACCGAGCACGCGGCACGGCGCTTCAATCAGGTTTTGCTGTACGGTCAGATGCGGCCAAAGATTATATTGCTGGAACACCATGCCCACGTTCTGACGCAATTCACGAATCGCTTTATCTGACGGGGTTTTGGCAAAATCAAAATGGTTGCCTGCAATGCTTAACTGGCCGGAACGCGGCATTTCGAGCAGGTTGAGTACGCGCAACAGCGAACTTTTACCCGCACCGCTTGGGCCGAGCAGCACCAGCGTTTCACCCTGTGGGCAATCCAGTGTGATGTCGAAGAGCGCCTGGTGTGCGCCATAAAAGCAATTGATGCTGTTTAATTTAATACTCATCGAAGCAGTCTGATAGCAATTGAGGCCGCAAATAGTAACGTTGACAGAATAGTTATGCAATATTTGTGCGTTAAAACTTAAAAATAAACCAAGTTATGCGATAAAGTTAGCACAAAATACCGGGCGGCGAGGGAACCAGGCATAAATGTCGGCATTCCCCGGGGAATGCCAGACAATTTACGGGTGTTACCACATAACCATTAGCGATGTTCTACCGACTGGCGCAGCGTCCCGGCGGGCGCATGTACCGAGCCGCCCAGGTAGCGGACATCGTCCACCGCCCAGCACTGGCCTTCGCGGATCATCAGTACTTCATCCTGCCAGCGCTGGCTGCCCTGGCTTAACGTGACGCGCAGCGGAATATTCCGCGCATCGCTATTAGGAATGGTGGAAGCGCTGGCGACGTCGGCATGATCGGCGGCAACGCTGCGGCTGGAGAAGGGATCGGTTTTAAGCAGCGCAGCGGTTTGCGGATCGCGGCTGGCGTTATTCAGCATTTTTGCCAGGTCGTCACTCAGGTATGGGCGCAATGCGGTCAGGTCACTGCCCGGATGAGCGATGCGGTAGTCATAAAATTGTTGTGCAACACTGTCAGGACCGCCTTCCACACACTGCCCGCTACGGGCGCCAATATCTTTATAGGCCGGGGTTACGGTAGTACAGGCGCTCAGTAGCAGCGCGCACGGCATTACAAGAGTCAAAACTGAATAGCGCATATTGATTTCCTTATTTCTCTTCAGAAGACACGACCTTTCAAGAATAGTGTATTGATCTGATAATGTGTCTCGTAACGTGCGCACTTAAAAGGAGAAGTTTATGCAATTTTCAACCACGCCGACCCTTGAAGGGCAACCGATTATCGAATATTGCGGCGTCGTGACGGGCGAAGCGATTCTGGGCGCCAATATTTTCCGCGATTTTTTTGCCGGTATCCGCGACATCGTCGGCGGACGTTCTGGCGCCTATGAGAAAGAGCTGCGTAAAGCGCGGGAAATTGCCTTTCGTGAACTGGGCGAGCAGGCGCAGCAACTCGGCGCAGATGCGGTGGTCGGTATTGACATCGATTATGAAACCGTCGGCAAAGACAGCAGCATGCTAATGGTAAGCGTCAGCGGTACGGCGGTTAAAACACGCCGATGAAAAAGTATGCATTAGCAATGCTGGCGCTGCTTCTGGCTGGCTGTGCGAGTGAAAAAGGGATTATCGATAAAAACGGCTACCAGCTGGATACGCGGCGTCAGGCGCAGGCAGCTTACCCGCGTATCAAGGTGCTGGTGATTCATTACACGGCGGATGATTTTGATGTCTCGCTGGCGACGCTCACCGACAAGCAGGTGAGCGCCCATTATCTGGTGCCCGCCAGCCCGCCGCTGTACCACGGGAAACCGCGCATCTGGCAACTGGTGCCGGAGCAGGATCTCGCCTGGCACGCGGGCGTGAGTTTCTGGCGCGGCGCGACGCGCATCAACGATACCTCCATCGGTATTGAGTTAGAGAACCGCGGCTGGCAGCGGAGTGCAGGCGGAAAAACCTTTGCGCCTTTTGCCCCTGCGCAAATTAGTGCATTGATTCCGCTGGTAAAAGATATTATTGCGCGGTACAACATCGCGCCGCAAAACGTCGTGGCGCATGCCGATATCGCGCCGCAGCGTAAAGACGATCCCGGCCCGTTATTCCCGTGGCAGGCGTTGGCCGCTCAGGGGATTGGCGCCTGGCCGGATGCGGCAAGGGTGGCATTTTATCTGAATGGTCGTTCTCCCCATCAGGCGGTTGAAACGGCGTCGCTGCTCGATTTGTTGGCGCGCTACGGCTACGAAGTGAAACCGGAAATGACGCCTGCGCAGCAGAAACGGGTGATCGAGGCGTTTCAGATGCATTTTCGTCCGGGGTTATGGAATGGCGTTGCGGATGCTGAAAGCCAGTCCATTGCCGAGGCATTACTGGAAAAATATGGCCAGGGGTGACTGCCGCTGGTTTTTTTATGACGAGGTCAATGGAAATGGTGTTTCGCATCATGATAGGGGCATTGCTGATGGTGGCTTTTGCTGTCCACGCTGCGCCAAACCCGCCGTACGCATGTTCCTACTGGGACAAACAAACGGACAGTGTGAAAACACTGGATGAGTGCGCCGTACTGAAAGATGGCAAGCTGGCATTTTTACCCGCGCTATTTGCCAAAACCCATGATGTCGATGGCATGTCGTGGGTCGGGCTGCACGATTATACCCGTGGAGCGGGGGAGCAGGATGCGGATTATTATGTGCGTTCTGCGCACGAGTATTTGCCAGTGATTCATTTCGATAACGGGCCGGACTGGTTTGTCGAGGGGCTGGTGCGCTCAACGCAGAACGGCAAAGTGGGCTACTGGGATGACAGTTTCCGCAACCGCATTGCCGCCCGCTATGATTACGCTTCGCAGTTTGAGGGCGGCAAAGCGCTGGTCTGCATTGGGTGCAAACCGCAGCGTGAAGGCGAGCATATCGCGTTGAGCGGCGGGGAGTGGTACTACATTGATAAGAGCGGCCAGCGGGTGTCTGAGATTAAATCCGGGCCGTTCTGAGTCTGTCAGCGGTGCAGTTTACCGTGATCTTTTAACCAGTGCGCCGTGCGTTTGATGCCTTCATCCAGCGTCACGATCGGCGCATAACCCAGCTCTTCCTGCGCGCGCGTGATATCCAGCGTGAAATCAAAATTGAGTTTCGACACGCCATAGTGGGTGAAGGCGGGTTCTTTCGCGCGTTTATCGCCAAAACGTTCCATGCTGCGGGCCAGCATATCCAGCATGGTGTAGGGCACGGAGCGAATGCGGCAGGAGATCGCCAGATCGTCAATCAGCCGCTGTACGATACTGCGCAGCGAGCGCGGCTCACCGTTGGTGATATTATACGCCCGCCCGGAAGGTAACGTGTCGCACTGTTGCTGGCTGGCGAGCCACATCGCATGCACTGCATTTTCGTAGTAGGTCATATCCACCAGCGCATCACCGCCGCGCGGCAGTAACACGCTGCGGTAGTGGTGCATCATCTGCGCCAGCCGCGGGATAAACACTTTGTCGTGCGGACCAAACAGGCTTTGCGGACGCAAAATGGTAAAGCGGGTATTGGGGTTCGCCTGCGCCAGCAGATCGATGACCTGCTCGCCAGCGGCTTTGCTGCGGGCAAATTCGTTAGCGAAACGCGCCGGGCGAAAATCTTCCGGGATATCGCGATGGTGGTGATAATCGAAGTAGAGCGAAGGCGAGGAGATATGGATAAAGTTGCGCACGCCCCAGGCGACAGCCCATTCACCCAGACGGCGCGTGGCGCGCACATTTGCCAGGTCAAACGCTTCCTGTGTTCCCCACGGCGAGGTGAAACTGGAGCAGTGCCACAGCGTATCGATATCGGCGAGCATGACTTTAGCCTGCGATGAAACCAGCTCGGTTAAATCCGCATGCACAAACTCGGCGCCCATCTTGCTCAGCAACTTGCCCATCGCTTCGTTGCGGCCCGTCGCCCTGACGCTGATCCCTTTTTGACGCAGATATTCGACGGCGTTTCGGCCTAAACCGCTGGTTGCGCCCGTGACCAGTACCTTCATATCAATCCACTGTGTTGAAAAGCAATTATCGCGCGCATTCTTCCGTGAATTACGCCGCGATGCAATGGGAGAAGTAAAAGAAAAAGGTTAACCGTCAGACTTTTTCACTATTTTTTTCTGCCAGACGGGCAATTTGTTGCGCCATGCCACGAAAGATGAACAGATGAGCCGGGAACATCAGCAGCCAGTAAAACAAACCCGGCATGCCGTGCGGATGCCACCAGGCGCGGACATCCAGCTGCCGATGGTCGCCTTTGTCGCTCAACGTAAAGGTCAGCCGCCCCAGCCCCGGCGCTTTCATACCAAACAATAATGCCAGTTGCTGCTCCGGCTCGGCGATGATCACTTTCCAGCTATCCACCGCATCGCCGGTTTGCAGCCACGCGCGATCGGGACGCCCGCGCGGCAGTGGGTGACCAATTAAACGATCGAGTGCAGCGCGGGTTTCCCACAGCAGATTGCCGAAAAAATAGCGCTCTTTGCCGCCGATACGGTTAATCACTTCCCACAGCGCGCCGAGGCTGGCTGTGGTTTTTACCTGATAACCAGCCTGTTTCGGAAAGTAGCCGTATTGCGGACGCCAGCGTGAGAAGGCCTGCGGGTCATAGCCCCAGTCGGCGGAATTCACCAGCTTTTCTTCTTCCTGCAACGTCTGGCGCACCGCGTCATCAAAGCGGATCAGTGTTTGCGGGATCAAACTGCGCAGTGCGCGATCGTCGGCCAGTAGATCGTGTTTCAGCCCCTGGATCAACGCCTTTGCGATGGTTGGCGGTACGGAAGTGATGAGATGTAAAAACCAGACCGAGATCAGCCGCGTTGGCAGCGGAATGGGGATCAGCGGGCGGTGTACGCCGCTGACGCGCATAAAGTGCTCGAACTGCTGCTGATAGCTCAGCACTTCCGGCCCGGCAGCCTCAAACACGCGGTGTTCCGCCGCCGGGTGATGCAACAATTCCAGCAGATAATACAGCAGGTTTTCCAGCGCAATTGGCGTGGTGCGCGAACGCACCCAGCGCGGCGGCGTCAGTACCGGCAGGTTAAACACCATATCGCGCATCACTTCAAAGGCCGCCGAACCCGCGCCGACAATGATCCCGGCGCGCAATTCGGTCACCGGAACACCGGCTGCCCGCAGCAGATCGCCGGTATATTGCCGCGCCAGTAGATGGTCAGAATCCGTTGCGCCTTTTGCCTGCAACGAACTGAGGAAAATGACCTGTTTGACCGGCGTTTCCCGCAATGCGTCGCGCACATTCAGGGCGATTTGCCGTTCATGCGCCACAAAATCGTTGCTTTCGCCCATGCTGTGCACCAGATAGTAGAGCGTATCGACACCGGCCAGCAGCGCCGGAAGATCCTGTGGCCAATAGAGATCGACAGGGTGGCAGGTCACGCCGGGCAACTGCTGCTTTTGCAGGCGCGTTAACTGCCGCGCCGCCGCTTTGACCTGGTGGCCTTGCTGACTGAGCGCAGCCACCAGCCGCTGCCCGATATAACCGCTGGCGCCAAGCACCAGGATCCGCTGCGCCACATCTGCTCCTTAGCGCTGTAAAAAAGCCTGCCAGTGGCGAACCACCTCGGTTAACTGCTGGCGATTGACGTCGAGATGGGTGACCAGCCGCACCACCGGCGAAGCGTTGATCAGCACATCGCGCTCGCGCATAAACGCCCCCAGGGCTGCGGCAGGTTCGCCAACGCGAACGAACAGCATGTTGGTGTCGTGACGCATTACGTCGGCACCAATTTCCTGCAACTGAGCGGCCAGCCACGCGGCGTTCTCGTGATCCTCTTTCAGCCGTGCGACGTTGTGCTTCAGCGCATACAGACCCGCTGCGGCAAGGATCCCGGCCTGGCGCATGCCGCCGCCGGTCATTTTGCGCCAGCGGTTGGCGCGGGTGATATAAGCTTTGTCGCCCACCAGTAATGAACCGACCGGCGTGCCGAGGCCTTTCGACAGGCAGATGGTGAAGGAGTCGCAATATTGCGCGATCGCGCTAAGGTCGCAGCCGTATTCCACGATGGCGTTAAAGATGCGTGCGCCATCAACGTGCAGTGACAGCCCGCGCTCGCGGGTAAATTCCCACGCCTGTTTCAGGTAGTCGCGCGGCAGCACTTTACCGTTGTGGGTGTTTTCCAGACTGAGCAGTTTGGTGCGCGCGAAGTGGATGTCATCGGCTTTGATTTTTGCCGCGACTTTGTCCAGCGGCAACGTGCCGTCGGCGGCGGCATCAATCGGTTGCGGCTGAATGCTGCCGAGCACCGCTGCGCCACCCGCTTCGTAGAGATAGTTATGCGCTCCCTGGCCGACAATATACTCTTCGCCGCGCTCGCAGTGGCTTAACAGCGCCACCAGGTTGGCCTGCGTTCCGGTCGGCAGAAACAGTGCGGCTTCTTTGCCGCTGAGTTCTGCCGCGTAACGCTGCAGTTCGTTTACGGTGGGATCATCACCGTAAACATCGTCCCCGACCGGGGCGGCCATCATCTCTTCGAGCATGGCGCGCCCCGGGCGGGTTACGGTATCACTACGTAAATCAATCACGGCATTTCCTTTCTCTGGCTCAGGTTAAGCTTCTGTTTTACCTGAGCCAGTTGGTTTTCGCCAGTTCGATGACTTCATCGCCGCGTCCGCTGATAATGGCGCGCATCATATAGAGGCTGAAGCCTTTGGCCTGCTCCAGTTTGATTTGCGGCGGGATCGCCAGTTCCTCTTTGGCGACAGTGACATCCACCAGCACCGGGCCGTCAATTGAGAAGGCGCGCTGGAGCGCTTCGTCAACATCGGCGGATTTCTCCACGCGGATCCCGGTAATGCCGCAGGCCTCGGCGATGCGGGCAAAATTGGTGTCCTGCAACTCCGTACCGTCGGTTAAGTAGCCGCCCGCTTTCATCTCCATCGCCACAAAGCCGAGCACGCTGTTATTAAAGACGATAATTTTTAGCGGCAGCTTCATCTGCACAACGGAGAGAAAATCGCCCATTAACATGCTGAAACCGCCGTCGCCGCAGAGCGCCACGACCTGTCTTTCCGGGCAGGTCGCTTTTGCGCCGAGCGCCTGTGGCATAGCGTTGGCCATCGAACCATGGTTAAAGGAACCGAGCAGGCGGCGCTTGCCGTTCATTTTCAGATATCGCGCCGCCCACACCGTTGGCGTGCCGACATCACAGGTGAAAATCGCATCATCCGCGGCAAAATGGCTGATTTGCTGCGCCAGATATTGCGGGTGAATCGATTTCTCGCTCGGCTTCGCTAAATCATCCAGCCCTTTGCGGGCTTCGCGGTAATCCGCCAGCGCTTTATCGAGGAAGCGGCGATCGGTTTTTTCTTCCAGCAACGGCAGCAACGCGGCAAGGGTAGCTTTGATATCGCCCACCAGCGCCATATCCACTTTACTGTGTGCGCCAATGCTGGCCGGATTGATATCGATCTGGATGATTTTGGCATCGGTGGGGTAGAAGGCGCGATAGGGGAATTGCGTGCCGAGCAGCACTAAGGTATCGGCATTCATCATGGTGTGGAACCCGGAAGAGAAGCCAATCAGCCCGGTCATGCCGACATCGTACGGGTTGTCGTACTCCACATGCTCTTTACCGCGCATCGCGTGGACAATGGGCGCATTCAGTTTCCCGGCGAAAGCCACCAGCTCTTTGTGCGCACCGGCGCAGCCGCTGCCGCACATCAGGGCGATATTGCTGGAGTAGCGCAGCAACTGCGCCAGTTTTTGTAACTCTTCTTCTGTCGGTGTGACCACCGGCTGCGGCGCACTGTACCAGTGGCTGCTGGCGCTTTCCGGCGCGGGTTTCAGCGCCACGTCGCCAGGCAGTACCACGACGGACACGCCTTTATTAAGCACGGCTTTGCGCATGGCGATCGCCAGCACCTGCGGGATCTGCTCCGGGTTGGAAACCAGTTCGCAATAGTGGCTACATTCGCGAAACAGCTCCTGAGGATGGGTTTCCTGGAAGTAGCCGCTACCGATTTCACTTGATGGAATGTGGGCCGCAATGGCCAGCACCGGAACATGATTGCGGTGGCAATCGAAAAGGCCATTGATCAGATGTAAATTTCCCGGCCCGCAGGAACCGGCACAAACCGCTAGCTCACCGGTCAATTGCGCTTCCGCCCCGGCAGCGAAGGCGGCGACTTCTTCATGACGCGTCGGCATCCAGTGAATGGTACCCATGCGATTCAGGCTGTCGCTCAGCCCGTTAAGAGAGTCACCGGTTACCCCCCAAATCCGTTTAACGCCCGCTTGTTCAAGGGTTTTAGCAATATAAGCAGCCACAGTCTGTTTCATGGAAAGCTCCTTTTGTGATCTTGCTTACAAGCTTAGACAATGATTCTGCGTGGAATGAGATTAATCATGCCCTTTTTTAAAACAGGGGTTTATTTCAGTTACACTCCGTAATACTCTGACAAGGGTCAATGAAAACAGGAATCATTTCAAATGGTTAAATCATTGTTAAACACAGTTAATAAGATGTTTTCGCATGAAGATCTTGGCCGACTGTTGCTGCGTTTGTTGGTTGGCGGATTGATGTTGTTTCACGGGCTGCACAAATTAATCGGCGGTATTGATGGTATTGCGGGAATGCTGGTGGCAAAAGGGTTGCCGGGTTTTGTTGCTTACGGCGTGCTGATTGGCGAAGTGCTGTGCCCGATTCTGATCATTCTGGGCGTTCTGACTCGTCCTTCCGCGCTGGTGCTGGCGTTTACGATGGTGGTGGCGTGGTTACTGGTCGGCATCGGTAAAACGGGCACTCTGGATGCGACCGGCGCGTGGGCGATTGAGAGTATTGTTTACTTCTTTATTGCTGCGCTGGTGATTGCTTTTATTGGCGCGGGCCGTTATTCCGTGGCTCCGGCGTGGAAGTAGTGCAGAGTTAACAGCGTACCGGAACGCTACCCGGTCAATGAGATTAAAAAAACGCCCTCCCTATGAAGGGCGTTTTATTTTGTGCAGAAAGCGTTACGCCAGCACCAAATCCCCTTGTGGATGACAGGAGCAGGCCAGCACATAACCGGCGGCAATCTCCTGCTCCGTCAGCGTCATGGTGCTGCTGACGGTATACTCCCCGGAAATCACCTGCGTTTTACAACAGCCGCAAACCCCGGCGCGGCAGGCGGCATTCACCGGCATCTTATTGCTCTCCAGCGCGTCCAGCAGCGTACTGCCCACCGGCGCGTAGAAGGTTTTCATCGGCGAAAGTTTGCTGAACTTCAACCCACTGGTGGCAGCCTGCGCGACAGGGGTAAAGAATTTCTCTTTGAAGAAACGCGTCACGCCCAGCGCTTTCACTTCGCTCTCAACCCAATCCATGTACGGCGCCGGGCCGCAGGTCATCACCGTGCGCGCGGCCAGATCCGGCACCTGGCTGAGCAGTTCGCGGCTCAGGCGGCCAGAAGCAAAACCGGCGGTCGCGTCATTTTCTGCCACCAGCGTGACCGGATATTCGCGCCACTCGTCGGCGAAAATCACATCCTGCGGCGAACGCACATTGAAGATCACCTGCACATCGGCCTGTGGGCGATACCTTGCCAGCCAGCGACGCATCGACATAATCGGTGTCACGCCGCACCCTGCCGCCAGCAGCAACAGCTTATCGTTCGGTTCGTTATCACAGGTAAATTCCCCCTGCGCATCGGAAAGCCACAGATAATCGCCGCGTTTTACCTCCTGGGTCAGCCACCGGGAACCTGCGCCATCATCAATACGGCGAACGGTCAGCGTAATGTATTCGCTCACGCCCGGCGTGGATGAAAGGGTGTAAGCACGCAGCGTGTCGGCGCTGTTGCGAATGCTTACCAGCGCGTACTGCCCGGCGCGATAGGGATAGTAATCGTGGCATAACAGCGACAGCGTCCAGACATCCGGCGTTTCCTGACGGATATGGTGAACCTGCATGCGCCACGGGCATTGAGGGGTTGGCATGGTCATCGTTATCTCCTTATGCGCTCAGCAACTGCTGCATATCTTGTTCAACGGTTGTGACCTGGCGCAGGCCAAATTTCTCATTCAGCACGGCCAGCAGATCCGGCGTCAGGAAGCCCGGCGCGGTTGGCCCGGTAACGATATTGGTGACGCCCAGCGACAGCAGCGTCAGCAGGATGACGATCGCTTTCTGTTCAAACCAGGAGAGCACCAGCGACAGCGGGAGATCATTCACGCCGCAACCCAGTTTTTCCGCCAGCGTTACCGCCAGAATAATCGCCGAGTAGGCGTCATTACACTGACCGGCATCGATCAGACGCGGCAGCCCTTCGATATTGCCGAAGTCGAGTTTGTTGAAGCGATATTTCCCGCAGGCCAGCGTCAGGATCAGGCAGTCATCCGGCACCTGGGTGGCGAAATCGGTGAAGTAATTACGTTCGCCGCGTGCGCCGTCGCAGCCGCCGACGAGGAAGACATGGCGCAGTTTTTCGCGGCTCACCAGGTCGATCAGCGAATCCACTGCACCAAGCAGGGTCTGGCGACCAAACCCGACGGTGATCAGGTGTTCGATTTCGCTGAACGGGAAACCGGACATCTGCTGTGCTTGGCGGATCACCGATGCAAAATCGTCGCCTTCGAGGTGATTCACGCCCGGCCAGCCAACAATGCTGCGGGTCCAGATGCGATCGTCATAAGAACCGACGGTCGGATCGATGATGCAGTTGGAGGTCATCACGATTGGGCCCGGGAAGCGGGCGAATTCCACTTGCTGGTTCTGCCAGCCGCTCCCGTAGTTGCCGACCAGATGTTTAAACTTACGCAGTTCAGGATAACCGTGTGCCGGCAACATTTCACCGTGGGTATAGACGTTAACGCCGGTGCCTTCGGTTTGTTGCAGCAGGTTATAGAGATCTTTCAGGTCGTGACCGGAGATCAAAATGCATTTCCCGGCGACGGCTTTAACGTTCACCTGAGTTGGCGTCGGATGGCCGTAAGCGCTGGTTTCACCAGCATCGAGGATGCTCATGACGCTGAAGTTCATCTGGCCAATGTCCATTGAACATTCAAGCAGAGCGTTCATGTCCGCAGGCCAGGTGCCCAGCCAGGCCATAATTTTATGGTAGCGGGCATAAATATCATTGTCGTACTGACCGAGTACGTGCGCATGTTCCATATAGGCGGCTGCGCCTTTCAGGCCGTACAGGCAGAGCAGGCGCAGGCCAAGGATATTTTCGCCAATCGTGGCTTTGTCTTTATTCGGTGTGAATTCTGCTGCCTGACGCTGTAATTCGCCCAGATCGTCGCTGACCAGTTGCAGCTCGGCCATCGGGTTATCAACGCTGGCGTTCGGGTCGATGGAGAGGCAGAGCGCTTTTAGCGCTTCACGTTTGGCGATCGCTTCTTGGGCGTAACCGACAATGCGAACGGAGTCGAAGTTTACGTTGGTCAGCGTCGAGAAGAAGGCGCGCGGCGCGAAGCTGTCGATTTCATGATCGATCAGATCGTAGTCACGGGCTTTGCAGGCCCAGGCAGAGAGCCCTTGTAACGCGGCAATCAGCAAATCCTGGAGGTCGGACGTTTCGGCGGTTTTACCGCACATCCCCTGCGCATACGCACAGCCATTACCCGCCGGGGTTCGAATGGTTTGTTCACATTGCACACAAAACATGGTCACACCTTCACTGTTAAAGTTATATTTTAAATACATGTTTAAGATTATGCTGGTGAGAGAAGCCTTAAAAGCGCTTTTCGGTGCAACTTACAGGGAGATTGATTTAGCGCAATTTTGGCGGCAAAAAGTTACCGCCAAAGAGGTATCAGGCAGAGAAGAAGGCCATGAGCAATGGCACCAGCAGGCTGAGGATAAAACCGTGCACAATGGCCGCTGGCACCAGCTCCAGACCGCCGCTGCGCTGGAGCACCGGCAGGGTAAAATCCATTGACGTTGCGCCGCACAGACCGAGCGCCGTGGATCGGCTGCGGCGTACTAAGCCGGGGATCAACATAATGGCGATCAGTTCGCGCGCCAGATCATTAAAGAAGGCCGCGCTGCCAATAACCGGGCCAAAAGATTCGGTCAGCAAAATCCCGGACAACGAATACCAGCCAAAACCGGAGGCCATCGCCAGACCTGTCTGGAGCGGCAGGCCAAGCAGTAATGCGTTGATTGCGCCGCCGACTAACGAACTGAGCGCCACCACTACGGCGATGATCATTCCGCGGCGGTTGAGGACAATCTGCTTCAGCGTCATACCGCTGTTACGTAACTGGATGCCGACCAGCAGCAGCAGGAAGATCAGCGTATATTCGCTGGCTTCCGTGGCATGCTGTAAAAACGCCAGCCCGCTGAGGCCAATGGCAAAACCGGCAACCACCACGCCGCACAGACGCAGGGATTCCAGCGCCATGGCAAGACGTGAAGGCAGTTTTTCCTGCTGATGCTGGTGCTGCCAGGGCAGGGTTCGCTCCAGCCATAACAGTGCAACGGCATTGCACAGCAGGATCACCACGATACTCACCGCGGAATAGTGAAATATTGACAGCAGATTGGCGCTGAGATTATCGAGGAACGCGAGGCTGATCCCCATAAAAAACAGGATCAGATAAACAATCCAGCTGAGTAATTTATTGATCAGTTTAAGAGCCGCGGTATGGCGCAGGGGAATGAGGTAGCCGACGATCAGCGGCAGAAGAATAATTAGCAATCCTGAAAGCATGAACAGCCCGAATCCTTGCAAAAATGAGTAAGCGCCGGACACACTACCGAAAGGCGGGAACTGAGTAAAGCCGCGAAAAGACGCAGTAATAATGTTAAAGAAAAGCCCGGCGTGCTTGCCGGGCCTGATTTATTAATCGCGTTTTTCCAGCAGCGTGCGGTAAATTACCCCACCCAGAATGCCGCCGATAATCGGCATTACCCAGAAGAACCATAATTGTTGCAATGCCCAGCCGCCCTGGAATATTGCGACGGCGGTACTGCGCGCCGGGTTAACGGAGGTATTGGTCACCGGAATACTGATTAAATGGATAAGCGTCAGCGCCAGACCAATGGCAATAGGGGCAAAGCCCGCAGGCGCGTGTTTATCCGTGGCGCCGTGGATCACCAGCAGGAAGCCGCAGGTCAGCACGATTTCAATCAGCATCGCGGAGTAAATGGAGTATCCCCCCGGCGAATGCTCGCCATAACCGTTCGAGGCAAAACCACTGGCTGTTGCATCGAAACCCGCTTTGCCGCTGGCGATAAAATAGAGTGCCGCCGCTGCCACGATGCCGCCGACGACCTGTGCGACAATATAACCAATCACGTCTTTAGCCGGAAAACGGCCACCTGCCCACAGGCCTATTGTCACTGCCGGATTAAAATGCCCGCCTGAAATATGACCAACGGCAAAAGCCATGGTCAGCACTGTTAAACCAAACGCCAGCGCAACCCCGGCGAAACCAATACCGGTTTGCGGAAACGTTGCGGCCAGTACTGCACTGCCGCAGCCGCCAAACACCAGCCAAAATGTGCCAAAGCACTCTGCTGCTAATTTTCTGAACATAGCCACCTCGATAAGAACAGAACCGGGCAAATGCCCTTGCCATAGGTAAAACTCCAATAAATGCGCGGTTATTCTAATCCCGGTTATAGTTAAAAAAACTGATAAATTAAAATAAAGTAAAATATAATATATGTTCTATAGAATTATCATGGTATTGAATTTTGATATTTGTTTGATGATTGGATTCTTCTTCTTTTTATTTTATCTGCGTTGTACTTCCTTCGACCGCATTAGCGGTTTGCTACATATTTTTCAATAAAATTTTGTACTTAGCGCATGTCCTGGCGCTTTCCGCCCCGCTATACTTCTCAGAAAGCATAGACGAGAAAGACGAAATCAGCCGGAGGGAAGAATGATCCTGGAGCGTGTAGACATTGTCGGATTCCGCGGCATCAATCGTTTATCGTTACAGCTTGAGCAGAATAACGTGCTGATTGGCGAGAATGCCTGGGGTAAATCCAGCTTGCTTGATGCGTTAACGTTATTACTGTCACCGGAAACCGATCTCTACCATTTTGTTCGGGAAGATTTCTGGTTTCCGCCGGGAGATATCCAGGGGCGTGAGCACCATCTGCACATTATTCTGACTTTCCGTGAATCTGAGCCGGGGCGCTACCGCGTGCGACGCTATCGTCCCCTTGCCGAATGCTGGGTGCCCAGTCACGACGGATACCATCGCCTGTTTTATCGCCATGAAGGTGAGCTGTCTGATGATGGCAGCGTACTGACATTGCGTGGTTTTCTGAATGAGCAGGGTGAGTTGCTCGATCTTCCCGATATCGACGAATGCGCCCGTCATCTGGTGCGTTTGATGCCGGTGTTGCGTCTGCGCGATGCGCGATTTTTACGGCGTATCCGCAGCGGTACGATGCCTGATACACCCGAAATGGAGACCACCGCCCGGCAGCTTGATTTCCTCTCCCACGAGCTGGTCTCCCGACCGCAAAATTTGACGGACGGGCAGATTCGTCACGGCCTCTCTGCGATGGTGCAACTGCTGGAACACTACTTCGCTGAACAGGGCAGCGGGGCTTCGCACCAGCGTCTGATGCGGCGTCGCTCTCATGATGAGCAGCGTAGCTGGCGCTATCTGGATATTATCAACCGCATGATCGACAAACCCGGCGGCCGTATGTACCGGGTAATCTTGCTGAGTTTTTTTGCCACCTTATTGCAGGCGAAAGGAACGGTGCGCCTCGACCGTGACGCGCGGCCGTTGCTGCTGGTGGAAGATCCTGAAACACGGCTGCACCCGATTATGCTGTCGGTTGCGTGGCAACTGCTGAATTTGTTGCCGTTGCAGCAGGTGACGACGACCAATTCTGGCGAGCTGTTGTCGATGACGCCGGTTGAACATGTTTGTCGGCTGGTGCGCGAATCGTCACGTGTTGCGGCCTGGCGTCTTGGGCCCGGCGGCTTAAATTCCGAGGATGCGCGGCGTATCGCTTTCCATATCTGTTTCAATCGCGCTTCTTCGCTGTTTGCCCGCTGCTGGCTGCTGGTGGAAGGGGAGACAGAAACCTGGGTGATTAACGAACTGGCGCGCCAGTGCGGCCACCATTTCGATGCTGAAGGGGTGAAAGTTATTGAATTCGCCCAGTCCGGATTAAAACCACTGGTTAAGTTTGCCCGCCGGATGGGGATTGAATGGCATGTGCTGGTAGACGGCGATGAAGCGGGGAAAAAGTACGCCGCCACGGTGCGCAGCCTGCTGGATAATGATCATGTTCAGACGCGGGAGCATCTGACCGAGCTGCCGGCGCGGGATATGGAACATTTTATGTATCGGGAAGGTTTTGCCGATATCTATCATCGGGTGGCGCAACTGCCGGAAAACGTGCAGATGAATATGCGTCGGGTGATCATCAAAGCGATTCACCGCTCATCGAAGCCGGATCTGGCGATAGAAGTGGCGATGGAAGCGGGGCGCCGCGGGATAGATGCTGTACCGCCCCTGTTGCGCAAGATGTTTTCCCGCGTGCTGTGGCTGGCGCGCGGGCGAGCTGACTAGTTCTGGCAGAGGCTGGCTGTCTGGGTATGCAGACTATCGAGTAATTCGTAACGGCGTCGGTATTCTGCGCGTTTTTTACTGGCGATCGCCTCCATCGGTTTACGCGGCATTGCCAGTGGCAGGATATAATCGCCGGACGCGTCAGCTACAGCGCCCAACGATTGCCAAAAACTATTGTAATCCGCATGCAGTTGCCCCTGCTTTTTTCGGCGGTAACGAATATTACGATAGATATGGGTTTCGTTGCTGACAGCGCGGATCTGCTGCACGCGCAGGAACTGGCTCAGCGTCATCACGGCCTCTACCAGCAGGCGTTTTGGAAAAAGACCGTGGCAGGATTTGGTCGCAGCCTGAATAAGTTCATGCGGCACGTGGGCTTTGGCTCCCTGTAATCCGCCAATATATAGCGTGTTTTGGCCAGCAAACTGGCACAGGGTGAATGTCAGCCCGGCCAGTACGGTATTCTGTGCATCGCAGAATACCAGCGTTGCTTCGCCTTCCTTGTCCTGCATGGCTTCTGAACACAGACGCAACGAATAATGTTGCTCATCTTTACCGTTCAACACTGCAACGGTGATTCCTGCCCTGGTAAGATAGCCGTTCACCAGTCTGGCGGGCAGCAGGCTTGCGATCGTGTTGTAATGCCAGCACAGCGCGTCGGATGCTTGTGCGCGACTGGTGTTCATGGACAACCATGGGCGATGCAGACGGCAAGGTAAACCAGGCTGCACCTGTAATATGTTAGCCAGCATGGGCTGACGTAGCAGGCGCGTGAGAAAACGGGTGGTGCTGAACGGCGTGGCCAGCGAACGTAGCAGAAATTTGCGGCGATAGGCAGGATGATGCCACGCCAGTCCTGGCATCAGTTCGCCTGAAGCAAGAGAATAAAAGAGTTGCCATGCCGTTTTCGGCAGTGGCATAGCGGTATGTGTCGTGTCGGCGATGGTGGACATATTGAAATCCGGGTATCTCACAGAGATCGCCATTCCATCAGTCAGCGCTTCAACAACATCTAAATGAATAGTGGAGAGATTAAGAATTTTCTGTTTCGTTGATGTTTTGTTTGGTTAAGAATGTTATCTACAGGCCGCGTGTCAGATTATCCGGGATTTTTATGAAACTTAAGGGAAAACGCAGGACGGTATTTATCGTACTGGCGGTCGTCATTTTACTGGCCGTCTTTTGGCTGTGGGGAAAATTAAACGCGCCGGTGGTGCAGTATCAGACGCTGATTGTCCGCCCTGGTGAATTGCAACAGAGCGTACTGGCGACAGGCAAGCTCGATGCATTACGTAAAGTTGACGTCGGTGCACAGGTAAATGGCCAGTTGAAAACGCTGTTGGTCAATATTGGCGATAAAGTCAAAAAGGATCAGTTGCTCGGGGTGATCGATCCGGACCAGGCAGAAAACCAGATCAAAGAAGTGGATGCCACGCTGATGGAACTGCGTGCGCAACGCCGTCAGGCGCAGGCGGAACTGAAGCTGGCGCAGGTGACGCTGGCACGTCAGCAGCAACTGGTGAAACGCAATCTTATCTCTCGTCAGGATCTGGATACCTCGGCCACCGATGTGGCGGTTAAAGAGGCGCAGATCGGCACTATTGATGCGCAGATAAAGCGCAACCAGGCGACGCTGGATACCGCGAAAACCAATCTCGACTACACACGCATTCTGGCCCCGATGGCCGGTGAAGTGACGCAAATTACCACCCTGCAAGGGCAAACGGTGATTGCGGTGCAACAGGCGCCGAACATCCTGACGCTGGCCGACATGAGCACCATGCTGGTGAAAGCACAGGTTTCAGAGGCGGATGTGATCCATCTGAAGCCTGGGCAAAAAGCATGGTTCACCGTGCTGGGCGATCCCGGCACCCGCTATGAAGGGTCACTGAAAGACATTCTGCCGACGCCGGAGAAGGTCAATGACGCAATCTTCTATTACGCCCGTTTTGAAGTGCCTAATCCGCAGGGCATATTGCGCCTGGATATGACCGCGCAGGTACATATTCAACTGACCGGCCTGAAAAATGTGCTGACCATTCCATTGGCGGCGCTGGGCGATCCGGTTGGCGATAATCGTTATAAAGTGAAAGTGCTGCGCAACGGCGAAACCCGCGAGCGCGAAGTGATGCTGGGCGCGCGTAATGATACCGATGTCGTGGTCGTGAAAGGGCTGGATGCCGGTGAAGAAGTGGTGATCGGCGAGCTGAATCGCGGAGCGACCCAATGACGGCACTGCTGGAGCTGAAGGATATTCGCCGCAGTTATCCTTCAGGTGACGAGCAGGTGGAGGTGCTGAAGGGCATTACTCTCAGTATCAATGCCGGTGAAATGGTGGCGATTGTCGGGGCTTCGGGTTCCGGTAAATCGACGCTGATGAACATACTCGGCTGTCTGGATAAACCCTCCAGCGGTACATACCGCGTTGCCGGAACGGATGTCTCCACGCTTAGCGGCGATGCGCTGGCACAACTGCGGCGCGAGCATTTTGGTTTTATCTTCCAACGTTATCATCTGCTTTCGCATCTGACGGCCGCGCAGAACGTTGAAGTGCCTGCGGTATACGCCGGAACCGATCGTAAAGCGCGGCTGATACGCGCCAGAGAGTTGCTGACGCGCCTCGGCCTGGGTGAGCGGGCGGATTATCAGCCTTCTCAGCTTTCTGGCGGCCAGCAGCAGCGCGTCAGTATCGCCCGGGCGTTGATGAACGGAGGGCAGGTCATTCTGGCCGATGAACCCACCGGTGCGCTGGACAGCCATTCAGGCGAAGAGGTAATGGCGATCCTTCACCAGCTGCGCGATCGCGGGCATACGGTGATTATCGTCACCCACGATCCGCAAGTGGCGGCGCAGGCTGAGCGAGTAATTGAAATTCGCGATGGTGAACTTATCAGTAATCCTCCGGCCCGCGAGCGAGTGATAACAACGGATAACCGCGATGCCGTGTCTGTGCAGGCGGGCGGCTGGCGGCAGTTTATCAGCCGTTTTCACGAAGCGCTGACCATGGCCTGGCGGGCAATGGCGGCGAATAAGATGCGCACGCTGTTGACCATGCTCGGCATTATTATCGGTATCGCCTCCGTGGTCTCGATTGTGGTGGTGGGCGATGCGGCGAAGCAGCTCGTGCTGGCGGATATCCGTTCAATCGGCACCAACACTATTGATGTCTATCCCGGTAAGGATTTTGGTGATGATGAGCCGCAATACCAGCAGGCGCTGAAATATGACGATCTGCTGGCGATCCAGAAACAGCCGTGGGTGCGCTCGGCGACGCCGTCGGTTTCGCAAAACCTGCGTCTGCGCAATGACAATATTGATGTCGCGGCCAGCGCGAATGGTGTGAGTGGGCAGTACTTTAATGTTTATGGCATGACCTTCAGCGAAGGCGCGTCGTTCAATGCCGAGCAGGAGAAGGGACGGGCGCAGGTGGTGGTGCTCGACAGCAATACCCGCCGCCAGCTCTTTCCCAATAAAGCCAGCGTGGTGGGCGAGGTGATGTTGGTCGGCAATATGCCGGCAACGGTGATTGGCGTGGCGGAAGAGAAGCAATCCATGTTCGGCAGCAGCAAAATCCTGCGCGTCTGGCTGCCCTACACGACCATCTCCGGGCGCATTATGGGCCAGTCGTGGCTAAACTCTATTACTGTTCGGGTGAAAGATGGCTACAGCAGTGAGCAGGCGGAACAGCAGCTCACCCGGCTGCTGAATTTGCGACACGGAAAAAAAGATTTCTTCGTCTGGAATATGGACGGGGTATTGAAAACTGCGGAAAAGACCACACGTACTCTTCAATTGTTCCTGACGCTGGTGGCGGTGATTTCCCTGCTGGTTGGTGGTATCGGTGTGATGAATATCATGCTGGTCTCGGTGACCGAGCGAACCCGCGAGATCGGCATCAGGATGGCGGTGGGCGCCAGAGCGGGCGATGTGTTGTCGCAGTTTCTGATTGAGGCGGTGTTTGTTTGCCTGGTTGGCGGCGCGCTCGGCGTAACGCTTTCGATGTTGATCGCGTTTACTTTGCAGCTCTTTTTACCGGGCTGGGAAATTGGTTTTTCACCGGTTGCGTTGATCACCGCTTTTTTGTGTTCAACGTTTACCGGGGTGCTGTTTGGCTGGTTGCCGGCGCGCAATGCGGCGCGCCTGGATCCGGTGGATGCGCTGGCTCGCGAGTAATAAAAATGCCAGCCGATTGGGCTGGCATTTTAACTGCGGCATGTACACAATGAGGTTGCTGGCGTCAGGCCATGGCTTCCACTTCGACGGGCACGATAACGCTGGCGTGATTGCCTTTAGGGCCCTGGTGTACATCAAACCGGACTGTCTGCCCGGCTTTTAACGTTCTGTAACCATCCATTTGAATGGTGGAGTAATGCGCGAAGATATCTTCGCCGCCGCCTTCAGGGCAAATAAAACCAAACCCTTTGGCATTGTTGAACCACTTAACAGTACCCGTTTCCATGCTTCGACATCCTTCGTAAATCTTATTTAAGTAAGATGGAATGAACCGGTGGCAGAGCGAGCGGGCTGTTCAAAACCTCACCAGCTCTCGACTGTACAATTTAGATAAATCGTATAACGCGTCAAGCGTTTGGCAGGGGTTCTGGGAGGCGGCGCATCAAAATTTTGAAGCAGTTAACGCTATGACAACAGAATGTGACAGCCGTCGCGGATGGCAACGATAGATGATTGTTATCTGACATCTGATGTAGATTAAAAATACATCTAGACTCATGTAATCGGCCGATTAAAGACCGCCGGAACCTGTAACCTAAGATGAAGCGCTAACGATGGGTAAGAGTAATAGCTGGCTGGATTTCGACCAATTGGCGGAAGAAAAATTGCGCGATGCGCTAAAACCGCCATCCATGTATAAAGTCATGTTAATGAACGATGATTACACGCCGATGGAATTTGTTATTGACGTGCTACAAAAGTTCTTTTCTTATGATGTAGAACGTGCAACGCAACTGATGCTTACGGTTCACTATCACGGCAAGGCTATCTGCGGGGTTTTCACCGCCGAAGTTGCAGAGACCAAGGTCTCTATGGTGAACAAGTATGCGAGGGAGAACGAGCATCCGTTGCTGTGTACGCTGGAAAGAGCCTGAATGCAGGCATGAAACTTGGGGGAGGTGCCCTATGCTCAATCAAGAACTGGAACTCAGTTTAAATATGGCTTTCGCCAGAGCGCGCGAGCACCGACATGAGTTTATGACCGTCGAGCACTTGTTACTGGCATTGCTCAGTAACCCTTCGGCCCGCGAAGCGCTTGAAGCGTGTTCCGTGGACCTGGTGGCGCTGCGGCAGGAACTCGAAGCCTTCATCGAACAAACCACACCCGTTCTACCCATGAGCGAAGAGGAGCGCGACACGCAGCCGACGCTCAGCTTCCAGCGTGTTTTGCAGCGCGCGGTGTTCCATGTTCAGTCCTCCGGTCGCAGCGAAGTCTCCGGGGCGAATGTGCTGGTTGCCATTTTTAGCGAGCAGGAGTCGCAAGCGGCTTACCTGCTGCGCAAACATGAAGTGAGCCGCCTCGACGTGGTGAACTTTATTTCTCACGGTACGCGTAAAGACGAACCGGGACCGTCATCGGATGCAGGTAGCAGCAGTAGCAGCCAGGTGAACAGCGAAGAGCAAGCAGGCGGGGAGGAACGTATGGAAAACTTCACCACCAACCTTAATCAGCTTGCTCGTGTTGGTGGCATCGACCCGCTGATTGGCCGTAGTAAAGAGCTTGAGCGCGCGGTTCAGGTGCTGTGTCGCCGCCGTAAAAACAACCCTCTGCTGGTTGGGGAATCCGGTGTCGGTAAAACAGCGATTGCCGAAGGGCTGGCCTGGCGGATTGTGCAGGGCGACGTGCCGGAAATTATGGCCGACTGCACTATCTATTCGCTGGATATCGGCTCGCTGCTGGCAGGTACTAAATACCGCGGTGATTTTGAAAAACGTTTCAAAGCGCTGCTGAAACAGCTTGAGCAGGACAATAACAGCATTCTGTTTATCGATGAGATCCACACCATCATCGGTGCAGGCGCTGCGTCCGGCGGGCAGGTTGATGCTGCTAACCTGATTAAGCCGCTGCTTTCCAGCGGTAAAATCCGCGTGATGGGATCGACCACCTATCAGGAGTTCAGCAACATCTTCGAAAAAGATCGCGCCCTCGCGCGTCGCTTCCAGAAAATTGATATTACTGAACCGTCCGTTGAGGAAACGGTGCAGATTATCAACGGCCTGAAGCCGAAGTATGAAGCGCATCACGATGTACGCTACACGGCGAAAGCGGTGCGTGCAGCGGTGGAACTGGCGGTGAAATACATCAACGACCGTCATTTGCCGGATAAAGCGATTGACGTGATCGATGAAGCGGGCGCGCGTGCGCGTCTGATGCCGGTGAGCAAGCGTAAGAAAACCGTCAACGTGGCGGATATCGAGTCGGTTGTTGCGCGCATCGCGCGTATTCCTGAGAAAAGCGTTTCTCAGAGCGACCGTGACACGCTGAAAAATCTCGGCGATCGCCTGAAAATGCTGGTGTTTGGCCAGGATAAAGCCATTGAGGCATTAACCGAAGCCATCAAAATGAGCCGCGCAGGGCTGGGTCAGGACCATAAACCGGTCGGTTCCTTCCTGTTTGCTGGCCCAACCGGCGTGGGTAAAACCGAGGTGACCGTACAGTTGTCGAAAGCGCTGGGTATTGAGTTGCTGCGCTTCGATATGTCCGAGTATATGGAGCGACACACCGTTAGCCGTTTGATTGGTGCGCCTCCGGGATATGTCGGCTTCGATCAGGGCGGTCTGTTGACCGATGCGGTGATCAAACATCCGCACGCGGTGCTGCTGCTCGATGAAATCGAAAAAGCGCACCCGGATGTCTTTAACCTGCTGTTGCAGGTGATGGATAACGGTACGCTGACCGATAACAACGGACGCAAAGCTGATTTCCGCAACGTGGTGCTGGTGATGACCACCAACGCCGGGGTGCGTGAAACCGAGCGTAAATCCATTGGTCTTATCCACCAGGATAACAGCACCGATGCGATGGAAGAGATCAAAAAGATCTTTACGCCGGAATTCCGCAACCGTCTGGACAACATTATCTGGTTCGATCACTTGTCTACCGAGGTGATCCATCAGGTGGTCGACAAATTTATCGTCGAACTCCAGGTGCAACTGGATCAGAAAGGCGTGTCGCTGGAAGTCAGCCAGGAAGCCCGCAACTGGCTGGCCGAGAAAGGTTATGACCGTGCAATGGGGGCTCGCCCGATGGCGCGTGTTATCCAGGACAACCTGAAAAAACCGCTGGCCAACGAACTGCTGTTCGGCTCGCTGGTTGACGGTGGCCAGGTAACCGTGACGCTGAATCAGGAAAAAGATGTGCTGGAGTATGATTTCCAGAGTGCCCAGAAGCACAAACCGGAAACCGCCCATTAATCTCTGTTATTAAGTCACAAAAACCGGGTCACTGAACCCGGTTTTTTTATGTCTGCGATTTGTCGGCTGGTGGCCGGATCAGATAAGCGCGTTATCCAGTAAAGCAGATTCCCGACAGCCATCAGGACGAAGCCAGCCGCGGATCAAACGAAAAAGGCAGCTCTTTTACTGATTTGAGTAACTTGCTGAATTCAGCGTGCTGCGGATTGAGGATGGCATTGTTTTCCAGCGGAATGACGCAGGAAGGAAGTACCAGCGCGACGGCGCTGTTGGCTTCCAGCCAGGCGGTTCCCAGATCCATCGTTGACAGCGGAGCCGGGTTTTCCTGCCAGTCTGGCGGCAGCCACTGTTTATCCAGATATTCAATCGCTTTATCGGGGATGTCGATACTGAACAGTCCGTACTGGCTCAGGATCGTGTCGCTGTGTACATGCACCAGCATTTCCAGCGCGGCGAGCGAAACGGATGAGGCAACATAAACCGCCGGGTGACCTTTGTGATTCCATCTGCCGCCGTACTGATTCGCACCGCTGCCGGTCCAGGCTTCGCTGGCGTAGCGGCGCGAGACAAGGCGATAAAAAATCACGCAAACACTCCGTGTTCAAGGCGACCAATCAGATCGGTGACTTCCAGAGCGCCACTTTCAGTGGCAATCAGGGAGATAGGGGCAACGTTGCCGAGGCCGCGCACTGGCGCTTGTAGCCAGTCGTACGCCATTTTTTTATCACCAAAAAACTGAACAGCGGCGTCGATTACGCGAACTAAACGGGCGATCCGCTCGCTCTCTTCCGGCGTTAAGGTGCGTCCCGCGCTCTTACGGCGGGCGACATTGCGCTCGTTAATACCGGTGACGCGCAGGATGTCGGAGCGGGACATCTCTGTCCACTCGTGAATATTATCCAGAATGCTGACGGGCAAACCCTCATTCAACATCTGAACAAGTTTTATACCGCGGTTAGCGGGGAAACCGGCGAAACGCCAGAGCGCATTTTCAACCGGTTTTTGTTCCGGGCTCCAGGTTCTCATTTTTCCTCCTCTGTGCAGACATTTGTCATAGCTCAGTATAGACATTTGTCCTGAGTTGCGAAAGGCAATAAGAACGCAGAAAACAAAAGGCCGGGTTTTACCCGGCCTTTAATATTAGGTGCACTAGTTGTGCTGGCGGAAGATCTTAGCGGCTACGGAAGACAATGCGGCCTTTGCTCAGGTCGTACGGGGTCAGTTCCACAGTCACTTTATCGCCCGTCAGAATACGGATATAGTTTTTACGCATTTTACCGGAGATATGCGCAGTGACCACGTGACCGTTTTCCAGTTCTACGCGGAACATCGTATTAGGTAACGTTTCAAGAACGGTACCCTGCATTTCAATATTGTCTTCTTTGGCCATCTAATCCTCGGGGGTATCACTACCATAATTTTTGAATCGGCAAGATAATGCCGAAGTTCGTGTGTTAAGTAAAGATTTGTGCTGATAAAACGCAGCAAAACGACTTTTGCCAGTTACCCTCACGCCACAGCCAGGACGCGCTAAATGCGCAACCGTAAAGGGGAGCGATGGAGTAAAACGAAGGGCATCCCTGATACGAACGACTCCCGGATGGGGCGGGGCAACAGGCAAAAGCTGCTTTGAGCGTCCATTATAACACCCTGATAAAAAATGTGCCGAAAACATTATTCAGGAGATAAAAACAGTGTGCGCGGCACCCAAAAATGGGAAGGCAAAGGGATTGCGCGCAATTCGGCAAGCTGGAGTAAATAATCTCTGCGCGGTATTTCTACCGCGCCCAGCGATGCGGTGTGATTATTTAGCACCTGGCAATCAATCAATTTGCCGCCCTGACGGAGAAACTCGTCGCAGAAAACAAGCAATGCCGTCTTCGAGGCGTTAATGCGGCGGCTAAACATCGACTCGCCGCAAAACAGCAAACCCTGCGCCACGCCGTACATTCCACCGACCAGTTCGTCACCTTCCCACACTTCAATTGAGTGCACATGACCAAGCTCGTGCAGGCGATGGTAGGCCATCACGATATCGGGCGTAATCCAGGTGCCTTCGTCGCGATCCTGCGCGCAACCGTCAATCACTTTGCCAAAGGCATGATTGAGGGTAACGCGGTAAGGAGAAGACTTATGAAAACGTCTCATGCTGCGGCTGATATGAAACGTCTGCGGCCACAGTACGGCGCGCGGATCGGGCGACCACCAGAGGATCGGATCGCCGGGAGAAAACCAGGGGAAAATGCCGCGCTGATAGGCCATCAGCAACCGGGCCGGGCTTAAATCTCCGCCCAGCGCCAGCAGACCATTAGGTTCGCGCAGTGCCGCTTCAGGCGAAGGAAAAGCGATAGAGTGACGAGAAAGCTGAACCAGGCGCATGACAACAACGCTCCACAACGCGACAAGGGACCCCTTTTAATATCGTCATTTTGCCATTTCACTTTAATCGCGCTGTGGCAGAAGCGGCAAAATGACGAATATCAACTACAGACGCTGCTTAAACTGGTAATACCGCCCCTGTTTCGCCATTAACGCTGCGTGATTACCTTGCTCAATTATTTGTCCGTTGTCCATCACAATTATGCGATCAAAAAACGCCAGGCCGCGCAGACGATGCGTGACCATTAACAGCGTTTTGTCTTTCATTACTTTACGAAGTAATTCAAGAACCTGGCTCTCTGTTTCAGCGTCCAGCCCTTCGGTTGGTTCGTCCAGTAAGACCAGCGGAGCGTCATGCAACAGCGCGCGGGCAATGGCCAGGCGGCGCAATTCGCCACCAGAAAGCTGGCGACCGCCTTCACCTAACCACGCGTTCAGACCGCTATCATCAAGCAGCTTTTCCAGCCCGACGCGCGTCAGCATCGCGCTCAACGTTTCATCACTGGCCTGCGGCGCCGCAAGCAGCAAGTTATCACGCAGCGTAGCGCTAAACAGATGTACGCGCTGTGGCACCATGCTGATGAGCGAACGTAACGTCGCTTCGTCCACATCGCTCAGCGGCCGATCGTTCAGCCTAATTTCGCCCTGCTGCGGATCCCAGGCGCGCGTAAGCAGTTGCAGCAGCGTTGATTTGCCGCAGCCGGTACGGCCCAGAATGGCGACATGTTCACCGGCGGCTATCGACAATGCGATATTCTCCAGCGCACGCTGTGGCTGCCCGGGATAGCTAAAAGCCAGATCCTTAAATTGCACCGCAACACGCTCTGGTACAGGCATGCTGGATTGCGGGAAAGTCACATCTGGCGGGCAGTCGGTGATTTGCGTAATGCGGGTAGCGGAAGCGATCACCTGGCCAAGGTGCTGGAAAGCGCCAGTAACCGGCGCCAACGCTTCAAACGCCGCCAGCGCACAGAAAACGAACAGCGCGATTAATGCGCCTGGCTGGGTATTGCCGCCAACATCGCCGGAAGCAAACCATAGCATGACGATGACCGCTGCCCCGCTAATCAGCAACATCAGCGCCTGCGAAATGGCACTCAGATCGGACTGACGGCGCTGGGCGTCGTGCCAGTTTAACTCTGTGTTCTCCAGTTGTTCACGGTAGCGCTGGCTGGCGCCAAAAATGGTCAGCTCCGCCTGGCCTTGCAACCAACTGGTCAATTGCTGACGATACTGGCCGCGCAGAGCGGTCAGGCTCTCGCCAGTTGGTTTGCCCGCCCGGTAAAAGAGTGGCGGTAATATAAGCAGCGTCGCCAGCATAATGCCGCCGAGCATCAGCGCCAGAGAGACATCCAGCACGCTTAAACCGACCATCACCACAATGATGACCACCAGTGCGCCGACCAGCGGAGAGATGACGCGCAAATAAAGATGGTCGAGTGTATCGACATCTGCCACCACCCGGTTCAGCAATTCCCCCTGGCGAAAACGCGCCAGCCCGGCAGGGGAGAGGGGTAACAGTTTGCTGAAAGTGGCGACGCGTAAATGTTCCAGTACGCGGAAAGTGGCTTCATGGCTGACCAGACGCTCAAAATAACGTCCGGCGGTACGGATAATAGCAGCGCCACGAACTCCGGCAGCAGGCAGCATATAGTTAAAACTGTAAAGTCCGGCCACGCCAACGACCGCAGAGGCCGACAGGAACCACCCGGAGAGCGTTAACAGCCCGATACTGGCCAACAGGGTGACAATCGCGAGGATCACGCCCAGCAGCAACATCCATTTGTGGCGTTTATACAGCGCGAGGTAAGGCAACAAAGTACGCATTTAAATCTCCTCCTGGCGGTGGGCGAGAAGGTCGGCAAACGTTCCCTGCGCCGTTGAAAGTTCAGCATAGCTGCCTTGCTCAATGATCTCGCCATCCTGCATCACCCAAATGGCATCCCATTCGTTCAGATTTTCCAGCTGGTGGGTAACCATCAGCGTGGTTTGCTGGTGGGAAGCCTCAGTCAACGCCTGCATCACCCATTGCTCGCTATGGGCGTCCAGGCTGGCAGAAGGCTCATCCAGCAACAGTAATTTGCACGGCGAAAGCAGCGCGCGGGCTACGGCGACACGTTGTGCCTGACCAACAGAGAGGCGTACGGCCTGGTCGCCAGGCTGCGTTTCCAGCCCTTCCGGCAACAGCGGTAAAAATTCGCTGACCCAGGCTTTATCCAGTGCCGCTTGCAGTTCAGCAGCGCTGGCATTTGGCCGCGCCAGCAGAACGTTTTCCCGTAATGTGGTAGCCGGAAGCTGTGGATTTTGCCCCACCCAGCTTATCGCTTCGTGCCAGCTATCCGGCTCAAGCGCGCTCAGCTCAATGCCATTTACGCGCAGTGAGCCCTCATAGGGCAAGAAACCGGAGAGAACATTAATCAGTGAGCTTTTACCAGAACCGCTTTTACCTACCACTACCACACGTTGTCCGGCGGCAAGGGTGAAGTTGAGTGGTCCGGCGAGTTTTGCGCCTTCGGCAGACTTTATTATCAGATTGTGTGCGGTGAGTGTGACAGGCTCATCGCTTGCTAACCGGGTTTCACCGCGTTGTGGATGTGCCAGCGGTGCTTCCATGAACGTTTTTAGGCTGTCGGCGGCGCCGATAGCCTGCGCTTTGGCATGATAGAAGGTACCCAGATCGCGTAGCGGCTGGAAAAACTCCGGCGCCAGCACCAGAGCAAGGAAACCGGCGAACAGCGTAACGCCGGTGCCGTAATGACCAAAATTCAGCTCGCCAAGATAAGAGAAGCCGAAGTAGACCGCGACCAGCGCAATCGATAGCGAAGCGAAAAACTCCAGCACGCCGGAAGATAAGAAGGCCAGACGCAACACTTCCATGGTCCTGCTGCGGAAATCCTGAGAGGCGCGACGGATACTCTCGGTTTCCGCTTCGCTGCGACCAAAAATACGCAGCGTTTCCATGCCGCGCAGGCGATCAAGAAAATGACCGCTCAAACGCGCCAGCGCTTTAAAGTTACGGCGATTAGCATCGGCGGCGCCCATTCCAACCATCGCCATAAACAACGGGATAAGGGGCGCTGTGCCGAGCAAAATAAGCGCGGCGGCCCAATTGATGGGGAATAAAGTGAGAACGATTAACAGCGGCACGCTGGCCGCAAGGGCCATCTGTGGTAAATAGCGGGCGTAGAAATCGTGCATATCGTCAATTTGTTCAAGTACCAGCGTCGCCCAGCTCCCGGCGGGTTTACCCTGGATCCAGGCCGGACCCGCTTGATGCAGGCGCTCCAGCACTTGTCGGCGGATTTCAAAACGAATATGCGCCCCGGCATGAAATCCCACCCGTTCGCGCAGCCAGACAACCCAACTACGCAGGATAAAGATCAGCACCAGTAAGGTGAAGGGTAGCAGTAACGCTTCACGAGGAATATTTTCCATAATCAAATGATTGAGGATGCGCGCCAGTATCCAGGCCTGCGCCACAATCAGTGCGCCGCTGACCACGCCGAGAAAGCGGGAAAGCATTAACCAGCGGCGGGAAATAATGCTTTGCTGTTTCAACCAGCGAGTGAGTTCTTGTTGACGGGTTTTATTCATTGCGCGCTTAGCAGGTGAAGTTATCGGAATTTTTAGCTTGCGCAATGTTACATCGGGGCAAAAATAAAGGCGACTTATAGTCGCCTTTTTTACCTTTGTTACTGACTTGTAAAGATTATTTACGTTCAGCCAGCCCGTCGAGATAGCGTTCCGCATCCAGAGCCGCCATACAGCCCGTGCCCGCAGAAGTGATCGCCTGACGGTAGATATGATCCATGACATCACCGGCGGCAAAGACTCCCGGAATGCTGGTTTGCGTGGCGTTACCGTGAATACCGGACTGCACCTTGATGTAGCCATTTTCCAGCGCCAGTTGACCTTCGAAGATGCCGGTGTTCGGGCTGTGGCCGATAGCCACAAACAGCCCCGCAACGTCCAGTGACTCCACGTTGTCTGCATTTTGCGTATCACGCAGACGCAGACCCGTGACGCCCATCTGATCGCCGGTGACTTCTTCCAGCGTGCGATGAGTGTGCAGCACAATATTGCCGCTCTCTACTTTATCCATCAGACGTTTAATCAGGATTTTTTCCGCACGGAAAGTGTCGCGGCGGTGGATCAGATGCACTTCAGAGGCGATATTTGCCAGATATAGCGCTTCTTCAACGGCAGTATTACCGCCGCCGATCACCGCCACTTTCTGATTGCGGTAAAAGAAACCGTCGCAGGTTGCGCAGGCGGAAACGCCGCGGCCTTTAAACGCTTCTTCCGAAGCCAGCCCCAGGTAACGTGCAGACGCGCCAGTCGCGATGATAAGCGCATCGCAAGTATATTCGCCGCTATCGCCAGTCAGACGGAAAGGACGGTTTTGCAAATCAACGCTATTGATGTGATCAAAAATAATTTCAGTATCAAATTTGGTGGCATGCTCATGCATGCGTTCCATCAGCAGCGGCCCGGTCAGATCGTGCGGGTCGCCCGGCCAGTTTTCCACTTCAGTGGTGGTGGTGAGCTGGCCGCCTTTTTCCATCCCGGTAATCAGCACTGGCTGCAGGTTTGCACGCGCAGCATAGACCGCAGCGGTATAACCGGCAGGGCCTGAACCAAGGATGAGCAGCTTACTGTGTTTGGCCGTACCCATGAGATCCTCATTGTTGTTTGGCAGACATTGAGCTGAATTGTAGGGAATTTAGCGTCGTAAAAAAAGGGCGCGCCAGTTTTGTTAACGATATGTGTAATAGAAATGACCGATGACGTGGGGGTGATTTGGGGCAGAAATATAATAATTTCTACTGAAAATCGGCCTGTTATAAGGTGATAAAGTGAGGATTAGCGAGTGGTGTTGATGAATATCTGGCATGTTGTACTAAAAAAAGATGTTTTGCTTTGACAATCCCCTGCGCATTTGCGAAAACATCAAAGGAAGAGAAAAGCAGTGTTTCGCGCGTGATGCAAACTTACGCACGTAAATGCCATTTTTTACCGGGCTAGTGAAATCTACGCATGGCGTGGACAGACGCCATTCGTGATATCGATAGCTGCCTTTGGCAACGGTCTTCTTAATATTGCCTCCGCAATGCCGTAACGCGACGGGCAAAGACTCTGAACAGTGAAGTGCACAGGGTCAAGACAGGAGTAGGGAAGGAATACAGAGAGACAATAATAATGGTAGATAGCAAGAAGCGCCCAGGCAAAGATCTCGACCGCATTGATCGTAATATTCTGAACGAACTGCAAAAAGATGGGCGTATTTCCAACGTCGAGCTTTCTAAACGAGTGGGACTTTCCCCGACGCCGTGCCTTGAGCGTGTGCGCAGGCTGGAAAGACAAGGATTTATTCAGGGCTATACTGCGCTGCTAAATCCGCATTATCTGGATGCATCACTTCTGGTATTTGTTGAGATTACTCTGAATCGTGGCGCGCCCGATGTGTTTGAACAATTCAACTCCGCTGTGCAAAAACTTGAAGAAATTCAAGAGTGTCATCTGGTTTCAGGCGACTTTGACTACCTGTTGAAGACGCGTGTACCGGATATGTCGGCTTACCGCAAACTGTTAGGGGAAACCCTGCTGCGTCTGCCGGGCGTGAACGACACCCGCACATATGTGGTGATGGAAGAAGTTAAACAGAGCAATCGTCTGGTAATTAAGACGCGCTAATACGGAACAGGTGCACAATCGCTGTTTTTTGATTACACTCCTGTTAATCCATACAGCAACAGTGCCGGGGAGACCCGGCGCTGTTGTCCGTTTTAGCATCAAGGACCTGGAGAGCCTGTCTTGAGCCAGGAATACACCGAAGACAAAGAAGTCACACTGACCAAGCTTAGCAGCGGGCGCCGACTCCTGGAGGCGTTGCTGATCCTCGTTTCACTTTCTGCCGTCTGGCTGATGGCCGCGCTCTTAAGTTTTAACCCGTCTGACCCTAGCTGGTCGCAAACGGCCTGGCATGAACCTATCCATAATCTGGGCGGTGTGCCCGGCGCATGGCTTGCCGATACGCTGTTTTTTATTTTTGGCGTTATGGCTTACACCATTCCGGTGATCATCATTGGCGGCTGCTGGTTTGCTTACCGTCACCGCGCCAGTGAAGATTATATCGATTACTTTGCCGTATCGTTGCGCACGATTGGTGCGCTGGCATTGATCCTGACCTCCTGCGGTCTGGCAGCGATTAATGCCGATGATATCTGGTATTTCGCCTCCGGCGGGGTGATTGGCAGCCTGCTGAGTACTACGCTGCAACCTCTGCTGCGCAGCAGCGGTGGTACGCTCGCGCTGCTCTGCATTTGGGCCGCCGGGTTGACCCTATTTACCGGCTGGTCGTGGGTTACCATTGCCGAGAAAATCGGCAGTGTCATCCTTAATATTCTGACCTTTGCCAGTAATCGTACCCGTCGCGATGACACCTGGGTTGATGATGACGAGTACGAAGACGATGAAGAGTATGAAGAGGAAAAACCGCGTGAGTCGCGTCGTGCTCGTATTCTTCGTGGAGCGCTGGCACGCCGTAAGCGCGTGGCTGAAAAATTCGCCAACCCGATGGGGCGTAAAACAGACGAAGCGTTGTTCTCCGGTAAGCGGATGGACGATGAGGAAGATGAGATCGCATACAGCGCGCGCGGTGTGCCGGCGGATGCTGACGATGTCCTGTTCTCCGGGCATCGTGCTACGGAAGCTGAGCAGGAGTACGATCCACTGCTGAACGGGCACAGTGTCACTGAGCCGGTAGTGGCAGCCGCAGCAGCGACAACCGCCGCTGTGCAGGCGTATGCAGCACCTGCTGAACCTTACGTCCCCGCAATGCAGCAAGATATTGAATGGCCGTATGCGCAGGCACCAGCAACTCAGGTACCACCGCAAGCGCCTTATCAGCCAGAGCAGTATGTCGAAGCTGCTCAGGAGGCCCCGTATCATTCTCCTCAGCATGAACTTCCTGAGTGGCAGCAGCCTGTCGCAGAAGCGGAGTGGATGCCGGATGCGCCGGTAACGCCACTGCCGCCGGAAGAAGAGGTTTATGCTCAGCAGGCGCAGGAGCCGTTGCCATGGCAAAGCGAACCGCAAATCGCACCGGCTCCGGAACCGATAATCACGCCTGAACCTGAACCGGTCATTGAAGAAGTAAAACAGACTCGTCCGCCGCTTTACTACTTTGAAGAAGTGGAAGAGAAGCGTGCGCGTGAGCGTGAACAACTTGCCGCCTGGTATCAGCCAATCCCGGAGCCTGCTGTTGACGAACCCGCAGCAAAACCTGCTGTTTTCTCTGCGCCATCGGCCGCAGCGGTTGATCCATCCGTTGCTCCTGTCGCGGCTGGCATACAACAAGCTACGGGCCATGTCACCGCTGCAGCGGCAGCCGCAGCGCCGGTCTTTAGCCTGGCTGCTGGTGGCGCACCGCGTCCGCAGGTTAAAGAAGGGATAGGTCCGCAGTTGCCGCGCCCGAATCGCGTTCGTGTTCCAACGCGCCGCGAGCTGGCGTCTTACGGTATCAAATTGCCTTCCCAGCGTATGGCCGAAGAGCGCGCCCGCGAGGAAGAAGTGCATCAGCATGATGACGACGAAGCCGATATGCTGCAGCAGAACGAACTGGCTCGCCAGTTTGCTGCTACACAGCAAGATCGCTATGGCAATGAATTCCAGCACGAGGCGCCACAGTTCCATCCTCAGCACCCGGCAATGAGCGACGAAGAAGTGGAAGAAGCTGAGCTGGCCCGTCAGTTCGCAGCCTCTCAGCAACAGCGCTATTCGGAAGGCCAACCGGCAGGCGCACAAGCGTTTATGCCTGAAGATTTTGCGTTTTCGCCGATGAAAACGCTGGTTGATGATGGGCCGCACGAACCGCTGTTCACGCCTGGCGTGATGTCAGAGCCGGAGCCGCCAGTACAGCAGCCGCATCATTATCAACAACCGACGCCGCCGCAATACCAGCAGCCAGCACAACCGCACTATCAGCCGCAGACTCCGCAGACGGCTCAGCAGCCCACTATGCCGCAACAGCATCAGGTTGCGCCACAGCCGCAAGAGAGCCTGATCCATCCGTTGCTGATGCGTAATGGCGATAGCCGACCGGTGCAGAAACCGACTACGCCGCTGCCATCACTGGATCTGTTGACGCAGCCGCCAGCGGAAGTTGAACCCGTTGATACCTTCGCGCTTGAGCAAATGGCGCGCCTGGTCGAAGCGCGGTTGGCCGATTTCCGCATTAAAGCCGATGTGGTGAACTATTCGCCGGGGCCGGTGATTACCCGCTTTGAGCTGAATCTGGCGCCGGGGGTGAAAGCCGCACGTATTTCCAACTTGTCTCGCGATCTGGCGCGTTCGCTCTCCACCGTTGCCGTGCGCGTGGTGGAGGTGATTCCCGGCAAGCCGTATGTTGGCCTCGAATTACCGAACAAGAAACGTCAGACCGTCTATCTGCGTGAAGTGCTGGACTGCGTGAAATTCCGGGAAAGCCCGTCGCCGCTGACCGTGGTGCTGGGTAAAGATATCGCAGGCGATCCGGTGATTGCCGATCTGGCGAAAATGCCGCACCTGTTGGTTGCCGGTACGACTGGCTCTGGTAAATCGGTGGGCGTGAACGCCATGATCCTCAGCATGCTGTATAAAGCGACGCCGGAAGAGGTGCGCTTTATTATGATCGACCCGAAAATGCTCGAACTTTCGGTGTATGAAGGCATTCCGCATCTGCTGACCGAAGTGGTTACCGATATGAAAGACGCCGCCAATGCGTTGCGCTGGAGCGTCAACGAGATGGAACGTCGCTACAAACTGATGTCGGCACTTGGCGTGCGAAATCTGGCGGGTTACAACGAGAAAATTGCGGAAGCTGCACGTATGGGGCGTCCGATCCCGGATCCGTACTGGAAACCGGGTGACAGCATGGATGTTCAGCATCCGGTGTTGGAAAAACTGCCGTATATCGTGGTAATGGTGGACGAATTTGCTGACCTGATGATGACCGTTGGCAAAAAAGTGGAAGAGCTGATTGCGCGCCTGGCGCAGAAAGCGCGTGCCGCAGGTATTCACCTGGTACTGGCGACCCAGCGTCCGTCGGTCGATGTTATCACTGGCCTGATTAAAGCGAACATCCCAACACGTATTGCATTTACCGTATCGAGTAAGATTGATTCGCGTACCATCCTCGATCAGGGCGGTGCGGAATCACTGCTTGGGATGGGCGATATGCTCTACTCCGGTCCAAATTCTACCTCTGCGCCGGTGCGTGTCCACGGGGCATTCGTACGTGACCAGGAAGTGCATGCTGTGGTGCAGGACTGGAAAGCGCGTGGTCGTCCGCAATATGTCGATGGCATTACGTCTGAAAGCGAAAGCGAAGGTGGCGCAGGCGGAAGTTTTGACGGTGGTGAAGAGCTGGATCCGTTATTTGATCAGGCCGTTAATTTCGTAACCGAAAAACGCAAGGCCTCTATCTCCGGCGTTCAGCGCCAGTTCCGTATCGGCTATAACCGTGCGGCGCGTATTATCGAGCAGATGGAAGCCCAGGGAATTGTCAGCGAGCAGGGGCACAATGGTAACCGTGAGGTGCTGGCTCCACCGCCGTTCGAATGATTGCAAAGCTGGGTAAATAAGTAAAAATTCAGTCTTTTCTTCTGTCTCTCTTTGCATTCGGTGCTTAGAGTGACAGAAGTATTCTCCCGCGTCGGGAGTGACGTTTTTGAGGAATAACGATGAAAAAAATCGCCATGGCGTGTGCGTTAATGGGCAGTTTGCTGGCCAGTAACGTATGGGCGGATGCCTCCAGTGACCTGAAAAGCCGTCTTGATAAAGTCAGCAGTTTCCATGCCAGCTTCACTCAGAAAGTGACGGATGGTAGCGGCGCTGCGGTGCAGGAAGGTCAGGGGGATTTGTGGGTTAAGCGCCCGAATCTGTTCAACTGGCATATGACCCAGCCGGACGAAAGTGTGCTGGTTTCTGACGGGAAAACCCTGTGGTTCTACAACCCGTTTGTTGAACAGGCTACTGCGACCTGGCTAAAAGATGCCACCGGTAATACACCGTTTATGCTGATTGCCCGTAATCAGGCCAGCGACTGGCAGCAGTACAATATAGAGCAAAAGGGCGATGATTTTATTCTGACGCCAAAAGGTAACAACGGTAACCTGAAGCAATTCACTATCAATGTTGGTCGTGATGGCACTATTCATCAGTTCAGCGCAATTGAACAAGACGATCAGCGTAGCAGCTATCAACTGAAATCACAGCAAAATGGCGCGGTCGATCCCGCAAAATTCACCTTTACCCCGCCGCAGGGCGTAACGGTTGACGATCAGCGTAAGTAAGAGGCGCGGATGAGCAATATGTCGCTCGATTTCTCCGACAATGCGTTTCAACCTCTGGCCGCCCGTATGCGGCCAGAAAGTTTAGCGCAGTACATCGGCCAGCAGCACCTTCTGGCGTCGGGCAAACCTTTGCCGCGAGCCATTGAGGCAGGGCATCTGCACTCGATGATCCTCTGGGGGCCGCCGGGTACGGGGAAAACGACGCTGGCGGAAGTGATTGCCCGTTATGCGAATGCGGACGTTGAACGCATTTCTGCGGTAACGTCTGGCGTGAAAGAGATCCGGGAAGCCATTGAGCGCGCGCGGCAGAATCGCAATGCCGGGCGGCGTACCATTCTGTTTGTTGACGAAGTCCACCGCTTTAACAAAAGCCAGCAGGACGCGTTTCTGCCGCATATTGAAGACGGCACTATCACTTTTATCGGCGCAACAACCGAAAATCCCTCTTTTGAACTCAACTCAGCGTTGCTCTCCCGTGCGCGCGTTTATCTGCTGAAATCTCTCACGACGGAAGATATCGAGCAGGTATTGACGCAGGCGATGGAAGATAAAGCCCGTGGTTATGGCGGCCAGGATATCGTACTGCCGGATGAAACCCGACGGGCGATTGCTGAACTGGTTGGTGGCGATGCGCGACGCGCGCTCAACACGCTGGAGATGATGGCCGACATGGCGGAGCTGGATGATGCCGGCAAACGCGTATTGAAACCGACCTTGTTGACCGAGATTGCTGGCGAACGTAGCGCGCGCTTTGATAACAAAGGCGACCGTTTTTACGATTTAATCTCCGCATTGCATAAATCGGTACGCGGTAGCGCGCCGGATGCGGCACTTTACTGGTATGCGCGTATTATCACTGCCGGAGGCGATCCGTTGTACGTGGCGCGTCGCTGTCTGGCGATTGCTTCAGAAGATGTCGGCAATGCCGATCCGCGCGCCATGCAGGTGGCCATTTCCGCCTGGGATTGTTTTACACGCGTTGGCCCGGCGGAAGGCGAGCGTGCAATCGCACAGGCAATTGTCTACCTGGCCTGTGCGCCGAAGAGTAACGCGGTGTATACGGCGTTTAAAGCGGCACTTGCAGACGCACGCGATCGTCCGGATTTCGATGTGCCTGTGCACCTGCGTAATGCACCAACGAAATTGATGAAAGAGATGGGGTACGGCCAGGAGTATCGTTATGCACACGACGAACCCAATGCCTACGCCGCTGGCGAGGAATATTTCCCGCAGGAATTAGCACAAACGCGCTATTATCACCCCACCAACAGAGGTCTTGAGGGCAAGATTGGCGAAAAGCTCGCCTGGCTAGCCGAACAGGATCATAAAAGCCCTATAAAACGCTATCGCTAGTGCGGGCGTTGCGGTAAGGTTACCGCTGTACATTATATCGATCGCAGGCAGCGATCGACTTCTTCTTTTTACAATACAACAAGCACAGGAAAAGCATGCTCGATCCCAATCTGCTGCGTACCGAGCCAGACGCAGTCGCTGAAAAACTGGCACGCCGGGGCTTTAAGCTGGATGTAGATAAATTACGCGCGCTCGAAGAGCGTCGTAAAGTTTTGCAGATTAATACTGAGAACCTGCAAGCAGAGCGTAACTCACGATCGAAATCCATTGGCCAGGCGAAAGCACGCGGGGAAGACATCGAGCCATTACGCCTGGAAGTGAACAAACTGGGTGAAGAACTTGACGCAGCGAAAGCCGAGCTGGAAACCCTGCTGGCTGAGATCCGCGAAATTGCGCTGACTATCCCGAACCTGCCTGACGACTGTGTCCCGACAGGGCGCGATGAGAACGATAACGTCGAAATCAGCCGCTGGGGTACACCGCGTCAATTTGATTTTGAAATCCGCGATCATGTTACGCTGGGTGAAATGCACAGCGGGCTGGATTTTGCTGCCGCAGTAAAACTGACCGGCTCCCGTTTCGTGGTAATGAAAGGGCAAATCGCCCGTATGCATCGTGCGCTGGCGCAGTTCATGCTGGATCTGCACACCGAGCAACATGGCTACGTGGAAAACTACGTACCGTATCTGGTCAACCATGACACGCTGTATGGCACCGGTCAGTTGCCGAAATTTGCTGGCGATCTGTTCCACACGCGTCCGCTGGAAGAAGAATCTGACAGCAGCAACTATGCGTTGATCCCGACGGCTGAAGTGCCGCTGACCAACCTGGTACGTGATGAGATCATCGACGAAGACGATTTACCGATCAAAATGACCGCTCACACGCCGTGCTTCCGTTCCGAAGCGGGGTCTTACGGTCGTGATACCCGTGGCCTGATTCGTATGCACCAGTTCGACAAAGTTGAAATGGTGCAGATTGTTCGTCCGGAAGAGTCAATGGAAGCGCTGGAAGAGATGACCGGTCATGCCGAGAAAGTCTTGCAACTGCTCGGTCTGCCGTACCGCAAAATTCTGCTTTGCACCGGTGATATGGGCTTTGGCGCATGCAAAACCTACGATCTGGAAGTATGGGTTCCGGCGCAGAATACTTACCGTGAAATTTCTTCCTGCTCCAACGTTTGGGATTTCCAGGCGCGTCGCATGCAGGCACGCTGCCGCAGTAAGTCCGACAAGAAAACCCGTCTGGTGCATACGCTGAACGGTTCTGGTCTGGCTGTTGGCCGTACGCTGGTTGCCGTGCTGGAAAACTACCAGCAGGCCGATGGTCGTATCGAAGTTCCTGAAGTGCTGCGTCCGTATATGAACGGCCTTGAATTCATCGGTTAATCGCTTCTTTCGTGTTTCCCGAAAAGCGCCTGTTGGCGCTTTTTTTATGCCCTGTTGCTGAGTAATCCTCCATTAACCCATTTTTCTATGATTTATGCAGACCTGTTAATTACTTCCAGTCCGGTCGGGTGAAGTATTGTTTTCTACCATGAAATTTTTCTACTGATCTCTTTACTGCTTTTGTGGCTTAATACAATAAAAACAACCAGATGAATATTACCTGAAGTACGTCGAATCGATGCGGGATAAGTTTTTCAAATCGACAACCCACAATTCATGCCAGCTCGCTAAATCTGTGGATTGACTTTGCTTTTGCCGGTGGCATGATGCGCACGCAATCTGAACTTCCTCACGGTTTGAATCCATGTCCACCTATACCCGGCCGGTGCTGTTATTGCTCTGCGGCCTGATGCTTTTGACGCTGGCGATCGCGACGCTGAATACGCTCGTGCCGCTCTGGCTCGCCCATGAAAACTTACCCACCTGGCAGGTCGGTATGGTGGGTTCGTCTTATTTTACCGGTAATTTACTCGGCACCTTATTGACCGGGCGTCTTATCCGCCGTCTGGGTTTTAATCGTAGCTATTACATTGCTTCGCTGATTTTTGCTGCCGGCTGCGTTGGGCTGGGGCTGATGGTGGGCTTCTGGAGCTGGATGATTTGGCGTTTCATCGCCGGTGTGGGCTGCGCAATGATTTGGGTGGTGGTGGAAAGCGCGCTAATGTGCAGTGGCACTTCCCGTAACCGTGGCCGCCTGCTGGCGGCTTATATGATGGTTTATTATGTAGGCACCGTGCTGGGACAGGTGATTGTCAGCAAATTGCCGACGGATCTAATGAGCGTGCTGCCTTTGATGACAGGGCTGGTACTGGCGGCGATCCTGCCGCTGCTGTTTACCCGTATTGTTAATCAACAGAGCGAGGAGCAAGCCGCGACCTCAGTATGGCCGATGCTGCGCCTTCGCCAGGCGCGCCTGGGGGTAAATGGTTGCATTATCTCCGGGATTATTCTCGGCTCGTTGTATGGCCTGATGCCGCTCTATCTTTCACATCAGGGGATCAGTGATTCCGGTATCGGTTTCTGGATGGCGCTGATGGTGAGCTCAGGCATTATCGGGCAGTGGCCTGTTGGTCGTCTGGCCGATCGCTTTGGCCGACTGCTTGTACTGCGTGTGCAGGTGTTTGTCGTGATCATCGGCTGTATGGGAATGCTGAGTAATGCGGCGATGGCGCCGGCGCTGTTCGTGTTGGGAACGGCTGGTTTTACTCTTTACCCGGTGGCAATGGCCTGGGCGTGTGAGAAAGTGGAACACCACCAGTTGGTGGCCATGAATCAGGCTCTGCTGTTGAGCTACACCATTGGCAGCCTTCTTGGCCCGACGTTGACGGCGATGCTGATGCAAAGCTATTCAGACAGTCTGCTGTTTATCATGATTGCGGGCGTATCGTTTATCTATCTGGTGATGCTGATGCGTAAAGCAGGGCATCATCCCACTCCGGTTGCGCACGCCTGAGTGACATCGGCGGAGAAACAACCCGGCGTAAAAAAAGCCACAACGGTGTGTTGTGGCTTTTTGCTTTTACTGGCGGCTCAGTACATCACTTTATGGCCGTACTGCTCCAGAATGCCTTTGACTCGTTCCATGGTCTCTTTTTTCGGTGGATGGACGCCATCAAGCTTGTACTCTTCGCCCATGGCGACCCATTTGTGTTTACCCAGCTCATGGTAAGGCAACAGTTCTATTTTCTCGACATTGCCCATATCACGGGTAAATTCACCGAGGCGGTGTGCGGAGTCGTCATCATCTGACCAGCCGGGAACGACCACGTAGCGGATCCAGACCTTAATGTTTTTCTTCGCCAGGTACTGGGCAAACTCCAGCGTACGGTGATTAGAGACGCCAACCAGATTCTGGTGAATTTCATCGTTCATCTGTTTCAGATCGAGCATGACCAGGTCGGTAACCTCCAGAAGCTCATCAATCACCGGATCATAGCGGCGCACAAAGCCGTTAGTGTCGAGGCAGGTATGAATTCCTTCTTTCTTACAAGCGCGGAACCAGTCGCGGACAAACTCCGCTTGCAGGATAGCCTCACCACCGGATGCGGTTACGCCGCCGCCGGATGCGTTCATAAAGTGACGATAGGTCACTACGTCGCTCATTAGATCTTCAACCGTGATCTCTTTACCACCGTGCGTGTCCCAGGTATCGCGGTTATGACAATAGAGGCAGCGCATCAGGCAGCCCTGGAAGAAAGTAATGAAGCGGATGCCCGGGCCGTCGACCGTGCCACAGGATTCGAAAGAGTGGATGCGACCAATAACTGACATTGCGGTGTTTTCTCCAGATGCGGCCCATCCGGGCCTGTGTCTGCGCAATTTATTTCCCTTTGCGCTAAGTCTGTTTTGTCAGATATCCAGCAAGTATAGACGTCTGACAAAGCGGGCTCAGGTATTAAAAAGGCCCCACTTACGTGGAGCCTTTATTGTACGCTTTTTACTTCGCGATTTCAGTCAATACCATTACATGGTTTGAGTGAAGGTACGAGTAATAACGTCCTGCTGCTGTTCTTTAGTCAGGGAGTTGAAGCGTACTGCGTAACCTGAAACACGGATGGTCAACTGCGGATATTTTTCCGGGTTTTCCATCGCGTCGAGCAGCATTTCACGGTTCATCACGTTCACGTTCAGGTGCTGACCACCTTCGATGGACGTTTCGTGATGGAAGTAACCGTCCATCAGACCCGCGAGGTTGGTTTTACGCACTTCGTCGTCTTTACCCAGCGCATTCGGAACGATAGAGAAGGTGTAAGAAATACCATCTTTAGCGTAAGCGAACGGCAGTTTAGCAACGGAGGTCAGAGAGGCAACAGCACCTTTCTGGTCACGGCCGTGCATCGGGTTAGCACCCGGTCCGAACGGAGCGCCAGCGCGACGGCCATCCGGGGTGTTACCGGTTTTCTTACCATACACAACGTTAGAGGTGATGGTCAGAACAGACTGAGTCGGGATAGCGTTGCGGTAAGTAGTCAGTTTCTGAATTTTCTTCATGAAACGTTCTACCAGGTCAACTGCCAAATCATCGACACGAGCATCGTTGTTACCAAATTGCGGGTATTCGCCTTCGATTTCGAAGTCGATTGCCAGACCGTCTTCGTCACGAATCGGTTTAACTTTCGCATATTTGATAGCAGACAGGGAGTCAGCAGCAACGGACAGACCGGCGATACCGCATGCCATGGTGCGAATTACGTCACGATCGTGCAGCGCCATCAGAGAGGCTTCGTAGCTGTACTTGTCGTGCATGTAGTGGATAACGTTCAGTGCGGTGACATACTGTTTAGCCAGCCAGTCCATGAAGTGATCCATGCGATCCATGACTTCGTCGAATTTCAACAAGTCGCCTTTGATAGGCTCAGATTTCGGACCAACCTGTATTTTCAGTTTTTCATCAACGCCGCCGTTGATTGCGTACAGCATGGTTTTCGCGAGGTTAGCGCGAGCACCGAAGAACTGCATTTGTTTACCCACAACCATTGGGCTTACGCAGCAAGCAATCGCATAGTCGTCGTTGTTGAAGTCAGGACGCATCAGGTCATCGTTCTCGTACTGCAGAGAAGAGGTGTCGATGGAGACTTTCGCAGCGAATTTTTTGAAGTTCAGCGGCAGTTTTTCAGACCACAGAACGGTGATGTTCGGTTCCGGAGACGGACCCATAGTGTACAGGGTGTTCAGGAAACGGAAGCTGTTTTTGGTAACCAGAGTACGGCCGTCAACGCCCATACCACCGATAGATTCAGTTGCCCAAATCGGGTCACCGGAGAACAGTTCATCATACTCAGGGGTACGCAGGAAGCGAACCATACGCAGTTTCATGACCAGGTGGTCAATCATTTCCTGAGCATCTTTTTCAGTGATTTTGCCTGCTTTCAGGTCACGTTCGATGTAAGCATCCAGGAAGGTGGATACGCGACCGAAGGACATTGCAGCGCCGTTCTGAGATTTAACCGCAGCCAGGTAACCGAAGTAGGTCCACTGGATTGCTTCCTGAGCGTTCGTTGCCGGACCGGAGATATCGCAGCCGTATTTAGCCGCCATCTCTTTGATCTGACCCAGCGCGCGATGCTGTTCAGCAATTTCTTCACGCAGACGGATAGTCGCTTCCAGATTTACGCCGTTTTCCAGATCGGATTGCAGAGACAGGAACTGTGCGTATTTGTCTTTCAGCAGGAAGTCGATACCGTACAGTGCAACGCGACGGTAGTCACCGATGATACGACCACGGCCGTAAGCATCCGGCAGACCAGTCAGAACACCGGATTTACGGCAGTTCAGAATGTCTTTGGTGTAAACATCGAATACACCCTGGTTATGGGTTTTACGGTATTCGGTGAAGATTTTTTTCAGCATCGGGTCCAGTTCGCGATTGTACGCTTTGCAGGAACCTTCAACCATTTTGATGCCGCCAAACGGGATGATAGCGCGTTTCAGCGGAGCTTCAGTTTGCAGACCAACGATTTTCTCAAGCGCTTTGTTGATGTAGCCAGCGTCGTGAGAAGTAATGGTGGAAGCAACAGAGGTGTCAAAATCAACTGGCGCGTGAGTGCGGTTTTCCAGTTTAACCCCTTCCATGACTTTGTCCCACAGGGCGGAGGTCGCGTCAGTAGCGCCAGCCAGGAAGGACTCGTCGCCTTCATATGGGGTGTAGTTTTTCTGGATAAAGTCACGTACGTTGACTTCTTTCTGCCAGTCACCTTTCGCAAAACCTTCCCAGGCTGTGGCTAATTTTTCATTAAGCTCGGACATGTAACACCTACCTTCTTAAGTGGATTTTTTATTTACTGCCTGAAACAACCATTAATGATGATCGTTGCCACGCAGGTAAATGACCCAGTATGTCAACCCGACTAATAACCCACCACCTATGATATTCCCGATTGTTACCGGAATAAGGTTATCGATGATGAAATTCGTAATAGTCAGATGAGAAAAACTTTCCGGGCTGGAACCAACTGCGGTCCAGAACTCCGGGCTAGCAAAGTTACGGATTACGATACCCATCGGAATCATAAACATGTTTGCGATACTGTGCTCAAAACCGCTGGCGACAAACATCGCTACCGGCAGCACCATAATCATCGCTTTATCCATCAGGCTGCGACCGGAATAACTCATCCACACGGCCATACAAACCATCAGGTTGGCCAGAATACCCAGCGCAACAGCTTCGATGAAAGTGTGATGCACTTTATGGTCTGCGGTCTGCAGGACGTTTAAGCCCCAGCCACCGTTGGCGACCATATATTCGCCAGACAACCACATTAGCAAGACAAACAGCAGCGCACCTATCAGATTACCGAAGTAGACGTTGATCCAGTTACGGGCCAGTTGCCCCCAAGTGATACGCCCACTGGCTTTCGCCACGACAATCAGCACGGTCGAGGTAAAAAGATCCGCACCGCAGATAATGCAGAGGATCAACCCCAGGGAGAAGCAGATACCCCCAATCAGTTTAGCAATACCGTAGGGCATTGCCGCTGTGCCGGTAGTGGCGGTGATATAGAAAACAAAAGCAATAGAGATGAACACACCTGCGGTGATAGCCAGGTAGAAAGTCTTCAGCGGATGTTTAGTCGCTTTATAGACGCCAGCTTCTTCGGCAACTTTGGCCATTTCGGCTGGAAGGATAAGATCAAAAGGGTTGTCAGCTTTCACACTAACTCTCTCTTTATTAAGTCGGCGACGAGATACTAACAAAGCATTATAGAAGAGAATTTGATATGGATCATATCTCGCCTGGCTTATAGGACCGCAAAGAGCGTGGTTTTTTTACGAATGCGGAGTAACTTGTTGATTATCTGAATAAAAATAAATTTTAAAAGTTATAAAATGTGTTGATTATTTTTATGAAGCCTCCGAAAAATCGTTAATTAAAATGGGGTAGTTGCCATAAGAAGTAACAATATTAGTCCGCAAGTAATAATACCATTTACCCGTATTTAACTTAATTATTACAACTTACTGACATTGCAAAAATATAAATAAAAAGGGGCAATAAAATTGCCCCGTAATATAGCGTAGACCTGCTATGAAGCCTACATATTGTCGTACTACTTGTCGTTATTTCGCCCAGAATGCCGTTTTGGCGCGTTGTAACTTTTCGTAAGCCGCTAACAGAGACTGATGCGCCGGGAATGCCTGCAGGGTACCATCTGCCGGTTGCAGGTCATAGAACGGCGCTTCACCACTCAACGCGGCGCTGGCTGCTTCAACTGCCTGTGCGCCGTACATGCGTACGAATGCATTCAGATATTGCAGCGGCTCGCGATCCTCTTCCTGCGCCAGCAGCAGTAGCGTTTGCAGGCAGCGGTAGTAGTTGGCGCGTTCTGCGCTGAAGATCGATGCGTTGAATTCCATGGTCCATTCGGTCCAGGCCAGCGCCTGATCCAGATCGCCGCCAGCCAGCGCCAGCATCGCTTTTAACTCGCCAATGCGCAGGGTGTACCAGCCATTGTCTTTACCGGTCGCCAGACCCAGCAGTTCACGAACGCGGGTAAAATCGTCGTGACCTTCGTCGTCCAGTTGGGCGATAAGGTTGAGGTACTCCTCTTTCTCCCACTCGCTGCCCGGTAGTGACAGAATAGTTTCGCGCAGATGGCTGCCCATGGTGTTATTCGCCAGCCACAGATCTTCTGCCGGATAAATATCGGACATGCCCGGCACCAGAATACGGCAGGCGTACACGCCAAGGTGCTCGTAATCGGCGATATAAACTTCTTTATCTTCTGCATTGAAGATAGCCATCAGTGTGGCGAACTCTTCTTCGGTGGTCCCTGCGAAGCTCCAGTCAACGAACGGATAATCTGCATCCTGCTTAAACAGATCCCAGGAGATCAAACCGCTGGAATCGATAAAGTGAGTTTCGAGGTTAGCGTGTTCAGCCACTTCTTCGTCATCAAAGGTCGGCGGGGTAAAGACATCGAGATCTTTCAGACCGCGCCCCTGCAACAGCTCGGTGACTGTACGTTCCAGCGCAACACCAAAATCCGGATGCGCGCCAAAGGAGGCAAAGCAGGTGCCATTCGCCGGATTAAACAGCACGACGCAGATCACCGGATATTTACCGCCCAGCGAACCGTCGTAGGCAAAAATCGGGAACCCTTCGGCTTCCAGTTTGGCAATGGCTTCCACCACGCCAGGATAGCGGGCCAGTACTTCCTGCGGGATTTCCGGCAGGCTGATGCTCTCCGCGATAATACGGTTTTTGATATGGCGTTCGAACACCTCAGACAGACCCTGTACGCGGGCTTCGTTGCGGGTGTTACCGGCAGACATACCGTTGGAAACATACAGGTTGCCGACGATGTTCATCGGAATATAGACCGTTTGCTCATCAGACTGGCGGGTAAACGGCAGGGCGCAGATACCACGCTCATCATTCCCGGATTGCAGATCGACCAGCATCCCGGCGGCCAGCTCGTTCTGTGGATCGTAGAATGCGCGCAGACGAGCATCGAGGATCCCCTCGGGCAGCGAGTCATCTTCCGGCAGCGGGAACCACTTTTCGTTCGGGTAGTGAACGAACGGACCTTGCGCGATAGCATCGCCCAGCCAGAAGTCAGCGAAGAAGTAGTTGGTGGAAAGACGCTCGAAGTACTCGCCCAGCGCAGAGGCAAGAGCAGCCTTTTTCGTTGCGCCTTTACCGTTAGTGAAGCACAGCGCGCACTCTTTATCGCGAATATGCACGGACCAGACGTTCGGTACCGGATTCAGCCATGAGGCTTCTTCAATGTGAAAACCGAGGTCGGTGAGCTTTTGCTGGAAGCGGGCGATGGAGTCTTCCAGTGCGGCGTCTTTGCCGGGAATAAATGTTTGAGTCATGGCGGTCACTTTTTTCGTACGTAAAGCGCGCAATGATACGGGTTTTGCGTGACTGGCGCTATCTTCCGCGTCTGCCCGGCGAAAATAAAACAGCGGTCTATGCTTAGGGAGAGTAACCGACTGTTCACGGATGGAAAAATGAAAGCGTTCGACCTTCATCGCATGGCACTGGATAAAGTTCCCTTTGAGTTTTTGTGGGAAGTGGCCCTGCGCAGCCTTTATACCTTCGTTTTAGTCTTTTTATTTCTCAAAATCACTGGACGACGTGGCGTACGGCAAATGTCGCTGTTCGAAGTTCTCATTATTCTGACGCTAGGCTCGGCAGCGGGAGATGTGGCCTTTTATGACGACGTTCCAATGCTGCCCGTGCTGGTGGTTTTTATTACGCTGGCTGTGCTTTACCGTCTGGTGATGTGGCTGATGTCGCACAGTGAAAAGCTGGAAGATCTGCTGGAAGGCAAGCCGGTTGTAATTGTTGAGAACGGTGAGTTGGCCTGGGAAAAGCTGCACGACGAGAACATGACCGAATTTGAGTTCTTTATGGAGCTGCGCGGCAACGGCATTGAACATCTGGGGCAAATTCGGCTGGCGATTATGGAGACCAACGGGCAAATCAGCGTCTATTACTTCCCCGACAACGAGGTTAAACCAGGGCTCTGTATTCTGCCGGAAGGATGCAGCGAGAGATATACCTCGGTACCTGAATCGGGCGATTACGTTTGCGTACGTTGCAGTAAAATTGTCGCTTTGCAGGCAGGCGAAAAGCGATCCTGTCCGCGCTGTGCAAATCCGGAATGGTCGAAGGCCAGCAGGGCAATTCGGGTGACATAACAGGTTTTTTATCGGGCCCGGCTCGGCTGTGCAAAACATTCTGCTATGTGACTGAGCGCACATTTCCCCCCGCGCGGCTATTACCCATTGCGGCGCGTGACGCGCAATGATAAAACCGATGTCACAGGAATAACTTATTGCTTTTTAGCGTGGTGAGGGGAAATGACTCAGGTCTTCAATTTTAGTTCTGGCCCGGCAGTATTACCGGCGGATGTGCTCAAACAGGCGCAACAGGAATTGTGCGACTGGCAAGGTCTTGGCACTTCTGTGATGGAGATTAGCCATCGTAGTAAAGAGTTTATCCATGTGGCTGAAGAGGCGGAGAAGGACTTTCGCGATCTGCTGAACATCCCCTCCAACTATAAGGTTCTCTTCTGTCACGGCGGCGGTCGCGGTCAGTTTGCTGGCATCCCGCTCAATTTACTGGGTGATAAAACAACCGCTGATTATGTTGACGCCGGTTACTGGGCGGCAAGTGCGGTCAAAGAAGCGAAAAAATACTGCGTTCCACACGTTATTGACGCGAAAATCACTGTTGATGGCCTGCGTGCTGTTAAGCCGATGAGCGAATGGCAACTCAGCAATAATGCGGCTTACCTCCACTACTGCCCGAACGAAACGATTGACGGCATCGCGATCGATGAAACACCCGCGTTCGCCAATGATGTGGTAGTAACGGCCGATTTCTCTTCAACCATCCTGTCGCGCGAAATTGATGTCAGCCGTTTTGGTGTGATTTATGCGGGCGCACAGAAAAATATCGGTCCGGCAGGTTTAACGCTGGTGATTGTACGTGAAGATCTGCTGGGCAAAGCTCATTCGGCCTGTCCGTCTATCCTTGACTACAGCGTGCTGAATGAAAACGACTCTATGTTCAACACGCCGCCGACTTTTGCCTGGTATCTCTCAGGTCTGGTGTTTAAGTGGCTGAAAAAACAGGGCGGCGTCGCCGCAATGGAGAAAGTCAACCAGCAAAAAAGCGAACTGTTGTATGGCGTAATCGATCGCAGCGACTTTTATCGCAATGATGTGGCGAAGTCTAACCGTTCGCGCATGAACATTCCGTTCCAGTTGGCGGACAGCGCGCTGGATAAACTCTTCCTTGAAGAGTCGTTCGCTGCGGGTCTGCACGCCCTGAAAGGCCACCGCGTCGTTGGCGGTATGCGCGCCTCGATTTATAACGCTATGCCGTTGGCTGGTGTACAGGCGCTGACCGACTTTATGGTTGATTTCGAACGTCGCCACGGTTAATTGCTGTAGTCTGCATTCCCCGCAGTTGGACTGCGGGGTTTTATTTTGTCTGTAGAGAGTAAAGTTTCATGGAATCCCTGACGTTACAACCCATCGCGCGGGTAGATGGCACCATCAATCTGCCTGGTTCGAAAAGTGTCTCAAACCGCGCTTTGTTGCTTGCCGCATTTGCCCGTGGCACTACCGTTCTGACCAATTTGCTGGACAGTGACGATGTGCGCCACATGTTGAATGCCCTCAGCGCGCTGGGAGTTCATTATACCTTGTCTGCCGACCGCACCCGTTGTGAAGTGACCGGCGTGGGTGGTCCGCTGCACTCTGCGGAAAAACTGGAGCTGTTTCTTGGCAATGCCGGAACGGCAATGCGCCCTCTGGCTGCAGCGCTTTGTCTTGGGGCAAACGATCTGGTGCTGACAGGTGAGCCGCGCATGAAAGAGCGCCCGATTGGACATCTGGTTGACGCGCTGCGTCAGGGTGGCGCGCAAATCGATTACCTCGAGCAGGAAAATTATCCTCCTCTGCGCCTGCGCGGTGGTTTCACCGGCGGTGACGTGAGCGTGGACGGCAGCGTTTCCAGCCAGTTCCTGACAGCGTTGCTGATGGCTGCGCCGCTGGCGCCGCAGGATACCGTTATCACTATCAAAGGCGATCTGGTCTCTAAACCTTATATCGACATCACGTTGCATCTGATGAAAACCTTTGGCGTGGAGGTGGAAAACCAGCACTATCAGCGTTTCGTGGTTCGCGGTGGTCAGCAATATCAGTCTCCTGGCCAGTATCTGGTGGAGGGTGATGCTTCCTCGGCTTCTTACTTCCTGGCTGCAGGGGCGATCAAAGGCGGCACGGTAAAAGTGACCGGGATTGGACGCAACAGCGTGCAGGGCGATATCCGTTTTGCCGACGTACTGGAAAAAATGGGCGCGACGGTGGTCTGGGGCGATGACTATATTGCCTGTACACGCGGCGAGCTGAACGCTATCGATATGGACATGAATCATATCCCGGATGCCGCAATGACTATCGCGACGGCTGCGCTGTTTGCCAAAGGCACCACTACGCTGCGTAATATCTATAACTGGCGAGTGAAGGAAACAGATCGTCTGTTTGCGATGGCGACAGAGTTGCGCAAAGTGGGCGCAACGGTGGAAGAGGGCGAGGATTATATCCGCATTACTCCGCCGGAAAAATTGCAGTTTGCGGAAATTGGTACGTATAACGATCACCGTATGGCGATGTGCTTCTCGCTGGTGGCGCTGTCAGATACGCCAGTTACCATTCTGGATCCGAAATGCACGGCGAAAACTTTCCCCGACTATTTTGAGCAGTTAACTCGCATCAGTACGCTCGCGTAACCTTCTTTGCTCCGGGCTGGTGTAAATCAGCCCGGCCTGCCGCACATTTATTCTACACTCAGCTTCAGACCCTTCTGTTATTCGCACGCAGTAGTAACGATTGTGTGCATTGCCGCGTATAATGCGCGGCGTTTACATAACGATATGCCTTGATTAAGGAGAAAAAGATGACGGCAATTGCCCCGGTAATCACCATTGATGGGCCAAGCGGTGCGGGAAAAGGCACGCTTTGCAAGGCAATGGCGGAAGCGTTGCAATGGCATCTGTTGGATTCAGGCGCAATTTATCGTGTGCTGGCGCTTGCTGCACTGCATCATCACGTTGATGTCACCTCGGAAGAGGTGCTGGTTCCGCTGGCTGCGCATCTGGATGTGCGATTTGTCTCAATCGACGGAAATCTGGAAGTGATCCTCGAAGGTGAGGATGTGAGCAGTGAAATTCGTACCCAGGAAGTAGCGAATGCAGCATCGCAGGTGGCTGCGTTTCCGCGTGTGCGTGAAGCATTATTGCGCCGCCAGCGCGCGTTTCGCGAAGCTCCGGGTCTTATCGCTGATGGCCGTGATATGGGGACGGTCGTTTTCCCCGACGCGCCGGTGAAAATTTTCCTTGACGCTTCTTCTGAAGAACGTGCGAATCGTCGCATGCTCCAGTTGCAGGAGAAAGGCTTTAGTGTTAACTTTGAACGCCTTTTGGCCGAGATCAAGGAACGTGACGATCGCGATCGTAATCGTCCTGTAGCGCCGCTGGTTCCCGCTGCTGATGCTTTAGTTCTGGATTCAACCCGTTTAAGCATTGAGCAAGTGATTGAGAAAGCGTTACAATATGCACGCCAAAAATTGGCTCTCGCGTAAGCGACCGAATTCGTAGTACCTGCTGCAATGGAATGTGAGCAGGCATGTTAAACAACCCCATCCGGCATGAAGCCAGGTGGACGTTAAATTGAAGAATCCTGAAGATTATCAATATGACTGAATCTTTTGCTCAACTCTTTGAAGAGTCCCTGAAAGAAATCGAAACCCGCCCGGGTTCTATCGTTCGCGGTGTTGTTGTTGCTATTGACAAAGACGTAGTACTGGTTGACGCCGGTCTGAAATCTGAGTCCGCCATTCCGGCTGAGCAGTTCAAAAACGCCCAGGGCGAACTGGAAATCCAGGTTGGTGACGAAGTTGACGTTGCTCTGGATGCAGTAGAAGACGGCTTCGGTGAAACCCTGCTGTCCCGTGATAAAGCTAAACGTCACGAAGCCTGGATTAAGCTGGAAAAAGCTTACGAAGACGCTGAAACTGTTACCGGTATTATCAACGGCAAAGTCAAGGGCGGCTTCACTGTTGAGCTGGACGGTATTCGTGCGTTCCTGCCGGGTTCTCTGGTAGACGTTCGTCCGGTCCGTGACACTCTGCACCTGGAAGGCAAAGAGCTTGAATTCAAAGTAATCAAGCTTGACCAGAAGCGTAACAACGTTGTTGTTTCCCGTCGTGCGGTTATCGAATCCGAAAACAGCGCAGAACGCGATCAACTGCTGGAAAACCTGCAGGAAGGCATGGAAGTTAAAGGTATCGTTAAGAACCTTACTGACTACGGTGCATTCGTTGATCTGGGCGGCGTTGATGGCCTGCTGCACATCACCGACATGGCATGGAAACGCGTTAAGCATCCGAGCGAAATCGTAAACGTTGGCGACGAAATCACTGTTAAAGTGCTGAAATTCGACCGCGAACGTACTCGTGTGTCCCTTGGCCTGAAACAGCTGGGCGAAGATCCGTGGGTAGCTATCGCTAAACGTTACCCGGAAGGCACCAAGCTGACTGGCCGCGTGACCAACCTGACCGACTACGGCTGCTTCGTTGAAATCGAAGAAGGCGTTGAAGGCCTGGTTCACGTTTCCGAAATGGATTGGACCAACAAAAACATCCACCCGTCCAAAGTTGTTAACGTTGGCGACGTAGTGGAAGTTATGGTTCTGGATATCGACGAAGAACGTCGTCGTATCTCCCTGGGCCTGAAACAGTGCAAATCCAACCCGTGGCAGCAGTTTGCTGAAACCCACAACAAGGGCGATCGCGTTGAAGGTAAAATCAAGTCTATCACTGACTTCGGTATCTTCATCGGCCTGGACGGCGGCATCGACGGCCTGGTTCACCTGTCTGACATCTCCTGGAACGTTGCAGGCGAAGAAGCAGTTCGTGAATACAAAAAAGGCGACGAAATCGCAGCTGTTGTTCTGCAGGTTGACGCAGAGCGTGAGCGTATCTCTCTGGGCGTTAAACAGCTCGCAGAAGATCCGTTCAACAACTACGTTGCAATGAACAAGAAAGGCGCAATCGTAAACGGTAAAGTCACTGCAGTTGATGCTAAAGGCGCAACCGTAGAACTGGCTGACGGCGTTGAAGGTTACCTGCGCGCTTCTGAAGCTTCTCGCGATCGTGTAGAAGATGCAACTCTGGTTCTGAATGTTGGTGATGACGTTGAAGCTAAATTCACCGGCGTTGACCGTAAGAACCGTGTAGTTAGCCTGTCTGTACGTGCGAAAGACGAAGCTGACGAGAAAGATGCTATCGCTTCTGTTAACAACAAACAGGAAGAAGGCAACTTCTCTAACGCTATGGCTGAAGCTTTCAAAGCAGCTAAAGGCGAGTAAGATCAAGTACCCGGAGTTATTTGTGCGGTAACTGGACGAAAGTCACACAGTTGCCGTGCGAACGACGATGAGTTACTTGACAGATTACAGGATTCGTCCTGTAATCAATGACAAAGGGCGGCTACGGCCGCCCTTGTTAAAGCTATTAAGCGAATATTGCGTTGAAGGAAACCGGAGGAATCATGACCAAGTCAGAATTGATAGAAAGACTTGCAAGCCAGCAATCGCATATCCCGGCTAAAGCCGTGGAAGATGCTGTAAAAGAAATGCTGGAGCATATGGCCTCTACTCTTGCCCAGGGTGAGCGCATTGAGATCCGCGGTTTCGGCAGTTTTTCCCTGCACTATCGTGCACCTCGCACCGGGCGTAACCCCAAAACAGGCGATAAAGTGGATCTGGAAGGAAAATACGTTCCACACTTTAAGCCGGGTAAAGAATTACGCGACCGCGCCAATATTTATGAGTAATTCTTAGCGAAAAGCAAAGAATTGCATGTGAGAAGGCACCTGAAAGGGTGCCTTTTTCATTTTCTGCTTTCTTTTCCTGAAGCAGTCTCGCACATTTTTGCTGGTGTGATGTAACGCGATAAAAAACCAACAATTCGCGCCGCAAATCTGAAAACACACGAAAGAAAATAAAGCCAGAGCTCCGCATACTCCTGCTTCAACAAGGAGGTTGCATGGCGTTATCGACATTAGCCGCATGCATTATATTGGGCATTTTACCGCTGTTGTGGTTGCCTGCATTACCCGATATCCGCAGTATTTGGTGCGTCATCATGAGTGGGTGCCTGCTGGCATGCGTACGGCCACGGCTTTTACGCTATGGGGGCATCGCGTTACTTATTTTTGCCTGGGGCGTTTTGAACGCAATGCAGGCACTTTGGCCAACGGTGAGCCTTCCGGGAGCAAACCGTCAGGTTGAAGTCATTATTACCGAAACAGACAACATGACCCGCCATCAGGCGAAGATAGTGAGTCTTAATGGTAAACGCCTGTCCCCGGCCGCTGGCGTAACGCTCTATGGTCAATATTTACCTTTCCCGGTCTGTACGGGGCAGCGATGGGCGATGACCGTTCGGGTACGTGCGATGCATGGCCAACTCAACGACGGAGGATTTGATTCTCAGCGCTATGCACTGGCGAGCCACCTTCCTCTTAGCGGTCGCTTTAGCGATGCGCGTTTAATCGAGCCAACTTGTAGCTGGCGTGCGGATTATCTTCAGTCATTGGCGCACACGCTTTCCCCTTATTCCTGGCGTCCGGTGATTCTGGCGCTGGGAATGGGGGAGCGTTCAGTACTCGAAAGCCCGGTAAAAGAGATTATGCGTCAGACAGGAACCGCTCATTTAATGGCTATATCTGGCCTGCATATCGCTCTTGCCGCGATGCTTGGCGGCGTTGTCACCCGCGGTATTCAGTTTTACTTCCCCGCTAACCGGATTAACTGGGCCTTGCCGCTGCTCGCCGGAGTGTTGTGTGCCATCGGGTATGCATGTCTCACAGGTTTACAACCACCCGCATTGCGTACGGCCATTTCGCTTAGCGTCTGGGCTACGCTACGTCTTTCAGGTCGATTATGGTCGCCCTGGCAAGTCTGGCTCTGTTGTGTCGCCGCGATACTGTTTATCGATCCGCTCTCCGTATTGTCATACAGCCTGTGGTTATCGGCCTTCGCGGTGGCAGCATTGCTGTTCTGGTATCAGTGGTTACCGATGCCAGCACAGCAACGCTGGCTTATACATAGCAGTATGAGCCTGGTCCATTTGCAGATTGGGATGACGTTATTACTGATCCCATTACAATTATCTACGTTCCATGGAATCAGCCTGAGCTCACTGGTCGCCAACCTGGTGGCGATCCCGCTGGTAACATTTGTCACCGTCCCCCTGATTTTAACGGGAATGCTGCTGCACTTGACCGGGCCCCCGTTAATTGAGGAAGCCTGCTGGTACCTTGCGGACCAAACGCTCGCTCTATTGTTTGCTTTTCTGCGATGGCTGCCAGCGGGATGGGTCAATATTGATGCACGTTGGCAGGTAGCAGCCTGGGCACCATGGTTGATGCTGATCTGTTGGCGCTTGTCTCTGTGGCGTCGTATTCCTGCGCTGTGTCTGACTGGCCTGACGATGCTGCTATTACCGCTATGGCGGGCTGACCGGCCAGGAGAGTGGTCAGTACATATGCTGGATGTTGGGCAGGGGCTGGCAATGGTGATTGAACGCAATGGTAAAGCGATTCTCTATGACACCGGCGTTGCGTGGCCTGGTGGTGACAGTGGGCAGCAACTGATTATTCCGTGGCTGCGCTGGCATGCTCTACAGCCTGAGGGCATCATTCTGAGCCATGAACATCTGGATCATCGCGGTGGTCTGGCGTCGTTACTGAAAGTTTGGCCAGAACTGTGGGTTCGCAGCCCATTAGGTTGGGCTGGCCATGCACCCTGTTTTCGTGGGGAGACATGGCAGTGGCAGGGGCTGACATTCAGCGCGCACTGGCCGCTACCGAAAGCGCAGACGCAGGGGAACAATCTCTCATGTGTCGTGAAGGTGGAGGATGGGAAACACAGTATCCTGCTAACCGGTGACATCGAAACGCAGGGAGAGATGGCAATGCTCAGCCGCTACTGGCAGCACCTGCAATCTACACTTGTGCAGGTACCTCATCATGGAAGTAACACCTCGTCGTCTCTGCCTTTCTTACAGCGGGTAGAAGGTAAGGCGGCAGTGGCGTCAGCATCGCGGTATAACGCCTGGCGCTTCCCTTCGCTAAAGGTCGTAAAACGTTACCGGGAGCAGGGATATCGCTGGTATGACACTCCGCACCAAGGGCAGATAACCATCTCATTTTCTCCCCAGGGCTGGGAAATCCATAGCTTACGGGATCAACTTTTACCGCGTTGGTATCATCAGTGGTTTGGCGTCCCAAACGATAACGGGTAGAATATGCGGCTATTTCAACAAGTGCTGGTTTTCTGAATGCAGAACGATAAAGATCTCTCCACATGGCAGACATTCCGCCGACTATGGCCAACTATTGCGCCTTTCAAAACGGGTCTGATCGTGTCGGGGATTGCGTTAATCCTCAACGCAGCCAGCGATACATTCATGTTATCGCTGCTTAAACCGTTACTGGATGATGGTTTTGGTAAAACGGACCGTTCGGTGCTGCTATGGATGCCGCTGGTGGTTATCGGGCTGATGATCCTCCGCGGTATCACCAGTTATATCTCCAGTTACTGCATTTCCTGGGTCTCGGGGAAAGTGGTGATGACCATGCGTCGTCGCCTGTTTAGCCACATGATGGGCATGCCGGTATCATTTTTTGATAAGCAATCGACTGGTACTCTGCTGTCGCGTATTACCTACGATTCGGAACAAGTGGCTTCGTCTTCATCCAGCGCATTGATCACCGTGGTGCGTGAAGGCGCATCGATCATCGGCCTGTTCGTGATGATGTTCTGGTATAGCTGGCAGCTGTCGCTGATCCTGATTGTGCTGGCGCCTATTGTTTCGGTCGCTATTCGCCTGGTATCTAAGCGTTTCCGTAATATCAGCAAAAACATGCAGAACACGATGGGGCAGGTGACCACCAGCGCGGAACAGATGCTAAAAGGGCATAAAGAGGTGCTGATGTTTGGCGGTCAGGAAGTAGAAACCCACCGCTTTGACAAAGTCAGTAACAAGATGCGTTTGCAGGGGATGAAAATGGTCTCTGCCTCCTCTATTTCTGATCCTTTGATCCAGTTGATTGCATCGCTGGCGCTGGCATTTGTACTGTATGCCGCCAGCTTCCCAAGTGTCATGCAGACGCTGTCGGCTGGTACGATTACCGTCGTCTTTTCTTCTATGATCGCCCTGATGCGTCCGTTGAAATCGTTGACTAACGTCAATGCCCAGTTCCAGCGCGGTATGGCGGCTTGTCAGACGCTGTTTGCTATCCTCGATAGCGAACAGGAAAAAGACGAAGGAACGCGTGTTATCGAACGCGCTCGCGGCGATATTGAATTCCGCAACGTGACGTTTACTTATCCTGGTCGTGATACGCCAGCGCTGCGCAATATCAACCTGACGATCCCGGCGGGTAAGACTGTTGCACTGGTGGGGCGCTCCGGTTCAGGTAAATCGACATTGGCCAGCCTGATCACGCGTTTCTACGATATTGACGAAGGGCAGATCCTGATGGATGGCCACGATCTGCGTGAATACAAGCTCACATCGCTGCGTGATCAGGTCGCGCTGGTCTCCCAGAACGTGCATCTCTTTAATGATACCGTTGCCAACAACATTGCCTACGCCCGTACCGAGGTGTACAGCCGTGAGGAGATTGAGAAAGCAGCGAAGATGGCCTATGCCTTTGATTTCATCAATAAAATGGATGAAGGTCTGGATACAATAATTGGTGAGAATGGGGTACTGCTTTCCGGCGGCCAGCGTCAGCGTATCGCGATTGCCCGCGCGCTGCTGCGTGACAGCCCGATCCTGATCCTTGATGAGGCTACGTCAGCACTGGATACCGAATCTGAACGCGCGATTCAGGCTGCGCTAAATGAGTTGCAGAAAAACCGTACCTCTCTGGTTATCGCCCACCGCCTGTCTACCATTGAACAGGCCGATGAAATTGTAGTGGTGGAAGATGGCTGTGTCGTTGAGCGCGGCAGTCATGCCGAGCTGCTGGAGCACCGTGGCGTTTACGCTCAGCTTCATAAAATGCAGTTTGGCGCATGATTGCACGTATCTGGTCCGGTGAATCCCCGCTGTGGCTACTGTTATTGCCGCTCTCCTGGCTTTACGGCCTGGTGAGTGGCGCAATCCGTCTGGCTTATCGTCTGGGGCTAAAAAAAGCCTGGCGCGCCCCGGTTCCGGTGGTGGTGGTCGGTAACCTGACGGCCGGCGGTAACGGTAAAACACCGGTGGTTGTCTGGCTGGTTGAACAGCTTCAGCAGCGTGGTATCCGCGTGGGGGTAGTTTCGCGAGGTTATGGCGGGAAGGCAGAACGTTACCCGCTATTACTGACGTCTGATACCACCACGGAAGAGGCGGGCGACGAACCTGTGCTGATTTACCAGCGCACCGGCGCGCCGGTTGCTGTTTCTCCCAACCGCCGTGAGGCGGTGGAAGCCATTCTGGCACAACATTCCGTGCAGATAATCGTCACTGATGATGGTCTGCAACACTATCGCCTGGCGCGAGATAAAGAGATTGTGGTCATTGATGGCGTCAGACGTTTTGGCAATGGCTGGTGGCTTCCTGCGGGTCCGATGCGTGAACGCGCTTCACGTCTGAAGACGGTTGATGCGGTGATCGCCAACGGCGGCGTGGCAAGAGCCGGTGAGATCCCGATGCGCCTGATTCCGGGGCTGGCCGTTAATTTACGCACCGGTGAACGGCGCAAAGTACGCGAGCTGGCACCTTGCGTGGCGATGGCCGGTATTGGCCATCCCCCGCGTTTTTTCGCTACGCTCAGTGAGTGCGGCGTGGTGCCGGAACAGACTTTTGCGCTCGCCGATCATCAGGCATTAACCCGGGCGGATGTTCAGGCGATGGTCAAATCGGGACAGACGCTGGTGATGACCGAAAAAGATGCGGTGAAATGTCGGCCCTTCGCTGAAGATAACTGGTGGTATTTGCCTGTGGACGCGCAACTGGAAGGCGAACAGGCGAACAAGCTGCTGCAGGAATTGCTTACTCTGGCGCGCTGACGATTGCTCCATCGGCTGCGCCCTGTTAACTGAACAGGAATCTCCATGTCTGTGCCGCAACTCTCGTTAACATCTGCCCGTCATTTACATCTCGCCGCGCAAGGTTTACTGCGCAAACCTGCCAGACGCGTCACACCTTCCGATATTCTCTCTACGATCCAGCGTATGTCGCTGCTGCAAATCGACACTATCAACATTGTTGCCCGTAGCCCTTATCTGGTGCTGTTCAGCCGCCTCGGACCGTATCCACAGCACTGGCTTGACGACGCCCTACGCCACGGTGAACTGATGGAATACTGGGCACATGAAGCCTGTTTCTTGCCGCGCGATGATTTTGCCCTTGTGCGCCACCGCATGCTGGCGCCTGACAAGATGGGCTGGAAGTATCGTAAAGAGTGGATGCAGGAGCATGTCGAAGAGATTGAGCAGCTTGTTGCCCATATCGAGCAAAATGGGCCGGTGCGCTCAGCCGATTTTGAACACCCGCGTAAGGGTGCCAGCGGTTGGTGGGAGTGGAAACCTCACAAGCGTCATCTGGAAGGATTGTTTACGGCCGGGAAAGTGATGGTTGTCGAACGCCGTAATTTCCAGCGTGTCTATGATCTCACGCAGCGGGTAATGCCGCACTGGGATGACGAGCGGGACGTGCTGTCGCAGGAGGCTGCGGAGTACCGGATGCTGGAAAACAGCGCCCGCAGCCTCGGGGTATTTCGCGCTCAGTGGCTGGCAGATTACTACCGTTTGCGTCAGCCGGCATTGCCGTTGCTGCTGGAGCAGTTGCAGGAAGCCGGGCAAATTTATCCGGTCAATGTTGAAACCCTTGGCCCGGCCTGGCTGCACGCCTCGCTATTGCCGCTGCTGGCAACAGCGCAGGAGGATAAACTCACCGCCACGCACAGCGCGGTGCTGTCACCGTTTGATCCGGTGGTCTGGGATCGCAAACGGGCAGAGCAGTTTTTCGATTTCAGCTATCGCCTGGAGTGCTACACCCCGGCGCCTAAGCGGCAGTTTGGCTATTTCGTGTTGCCGCTGCTCCATCGTGGGCGGCTGGTTGGGCGCATGGATGCCAAAATGCACCGCAAAGAGGGCGTACTGGAAGTGATTGCGTTCTATCTTGAGGACGGGGTTAAGCCTGGCCGCTCGCTGGAACAGGGGCTACAAAATGCCATTACGGAATTCGCCCGCTGGCAAGGGGCCCGAAGGGTTACGTTTGCGCGTCTGCCCGATGGGCTGTTTTCTGCCTGCCGCAGCGGGCTGGAAATAGACGCGGTGTAAGAAATGAATGTGATAAGCTTAATTCATTAATTGTCGGTGTATCAGGAGGAAAGATGGATCACCGTTTGCTCGAAATTATTGCCTGTCCGGTGTGTAACGGCAAACTTTACTACAGCCAGGATAAGCAAGAGCTGATCTGTAAAATCGACAGTCTGGCCTACCCGGTGCGGGAAGGCATTCCGGTCTTGCTGGAAACCGAAGCGCGTTCGTTAACTGCGGAAGAGAGCCGGCCATGAGTTTCGTTGTGATTATTCCTGCGCGTTACGCCTCCACGCGTTTGCCGGGAAAACCTTTGGTGGATATCAACGGCAAACCGATGGTGGTACACGTGCTGGAACGCGCGCGTGAATCTGGCGCCGATCGCATCATTGTGGCAACGGACAACGAAGAGGTGATGCGCGCGGTGCAGGCGGCTGGCGGTGAAGTCTGCATGACCCGCGCCGATCACCAGTCCGGAACCGAGCGCCTGGCCGAAGTGGTGGAAAAATGCGGCTTCAGCGACGATACGGTGATAGTGAATGTCCAGGGCGATGAGCCGATGATCCCGCCAGCGATTATTCGTCAGGTGGCTGAGAATCTCAGCATCCGCAATGTGGGTATGGCAACGCTCGCCGTGCCCATTCATAACGCAGAAGAGGCGTTCAATCCCAACGCCGTTAAAGTGGTGATGGATGCCGAAGGTTATGCACTGTACTTTTCCCGCGCCACGATCCCGTGGGATCGCGACCGTTTTGCGCTTTCCCGCGAAACGATTGGTGACACCTTTCTGCGCCATATCGGTATTTACGGCTATCGCGCCGGGTTTATCCGCCGCTATGTCAGCTGGCAAACCAGCCCGCTGGAGCAAATCGAAATGCTGGAGCAGCTTCGTGTGCTCTGGTATGGCGAGAAGATCCACGTTGCCGTGGCAAGCGTTGTGCCGGGTACGGGCGTGGATACGCCAGACGATCTTGAACGCGTTCGCCTGGCGCTGCGTTAAGCCTTTCATCCCCTCTGTCCGGAGGGGATTTTCCGTTTCCCGCCAAATTCCTGCGCTGTTTTGATCTTACCAGGGTGACATCCGTCCTGCGGGCGCTCATTATAAAAGCAGTCGTTTTTGTGAGGGCATTCTGCTATGGAACAACTGCGCGCCGAACTGAGCCATCTGCTGGGAGAAAAACTGAGCCGCATGGAGTGTGTCAGCGAAAAGCCTGATTCTGTACTCTGGTCGCTGTATGACAGCCAGGGAAATCCGATGCCGCTGCTGGCCCGGAGTTTCTCTACGCCGGGCATTGCTCGCCAGTTAGCCTGGAAGATCTCAATGCTGGCAAGGAGCGGTGCAGTGCGGATGCCGGTGGTATACGGGGTGATGACACATGAAGAACATCCCGGCCCCGATGTATTGCTGATTGAGCGCCTGCGCGGTGTGCCTGTTGAAGCCCCGACGCGCACGCCGGAGCGCTGGGAACAGTTAAAAGATCAGATCGTTGAAGCGCTGCTTGCCTGGCACCGTCAGGACAGTCACGGTTGTGTCGGCATGGTTGACAGCACCCAGGAAAATATCTGGCCGTCATGGTATCGCCAGCGCGTGGAGGTGCTGTGGACGACCCTCAATCAATATCAGAATACCGGGCTAACCATGCAGGATAAACGGCTGTTGTTCCGTACTCGTGAATGCCTGCCCGCGCTGTTTGACGGTTTCAATGATAACTGCGTGCTGGTGCACGGCAGCTTTAATTTGCGCAGTATGCTGAAGGATGCCCGCAGCGATCAGCTACTGGCGATGGTGGGGCCAGGCATTATGCTGTGGGCGCCCCGTGAATATGAGCTGTTTCGTCTCGTCGAGGGGCCGCAGGCGGAAGGGCTGCTCTGGCACTATTTACAGCGCGCGCCAGTGGCGGAATCTTTCCTCTGGCGGCGCTGGCTCTATCTGCTCTGGGACGAAGTGGCGCAACTGGTGAACACCGGCAGATTTAACCGCGCCAACTTCGATCTCGCCTCGAAATCACTGCTCCCCTGGCTGGTCTGAACGGCCTTTCAGCCACTGCCAGATACGCCCCAGCGTTTCGTAACCTACCCGGTCGCTGTGCATCAGCCAGACCGGGGAAGGAATGATGCGTTCCCACGGATTCAGCGGCGACTCAATCGCCATCTGATTTGCCGGCGCGGGGAGCGGATGCAGCCCTGCATGCTGGAAGAAAATCATCGCTCGCGGTAAATGGGATGCGGAGGTCACCAGCAGAAATGGCGCATCGCCGATGGCCAGCTTCACCGCTGCCGCTTCTTCTTCCGTATCTTTTGGATTATTCAGCGTGATGATTTCGCTGCGCGGGACGCCAAGGCTTTCCGCCACGCGCGCGCCAGCTTCTGCCGTGCTGACCGGGTTGGTTTTCGCTGCCGCGCCGGTAAAGATCAGTTTCGCGCCCGGATTGGCCTGCCAGAGGCGAATCCCTTCATTCAGGCGGGGCAGACTGTTATTAATCAGGTTTGAGCTGGGCGCCCAGGCGTCATTCCAGGTGTAACCACCGCCGAGGACGACGATATATTTCACCGGCTGTGTACCGCGCCAGGTGGGATATTTCGCTTCGATAGGTTTTAGCAGACCATCAGCGACCGGTTGCAGGCTTAACAGCAGCAAAACCAGCCAGCCGAAAGTAATACATGTCTTACCCGTTTTCTGCCAGCGGCTGAACCAGACAAGCATAACCCCCAGCCCGATCACCAAAAGCAAAAAAGGCAGGGGAAGCAACAGGCCGCCCAGGAATTTTTTTAGGGTGAAAAGCACCGGAACCGTCTCCTTTTTGAGCATACAGCAAGTGATTTCAGCCGATCTTACACCAGATGGGTTCATTCTCGTCACGGCTGTGACAAAATAGCTGTTTTGCCAAAAGCGTGGAGCGTGCATGCAGGATCGTAACTTCGACGATATCGCGGAGAAATTCTCGCGCAACATCTACGGCACCACCAAAGGGCAGTTGCGCCAGGCGATCCTGTGGCAGGATCTTGATGCGCTGCTGGCAACGCGAGGCAATGTTCCGTTGCGGGTTCTGGATGCTGGCGGAGGGGAAGGGCAAACGGCGATTCGGATGGCGCAGTTGGGCCACCACGTTACCCTGTGCGATGTGTCAAAAGAGATGATCGCGCGCGCGCAAACCGCAGCAGAGGTGAAAGGTGTGAGCGGTAACATGCATTTTGTACAATGCGCCGTTCAGGATGTGGCTGAGCATTTGGAATCGCCCGTTGATCTGATATTGTTCCATGCTGTGCTTGAATGGGTGGCAGAACCAGTATTTGCGTTAGGAATATTATGGTCGGTGCTGCGCCCGGGCGGCGCGTTGTCATTGATGTTTTATAATGCCGACGGTCTGCTAATGCACAATATGGTGGCAGGGAATTTCGACTACGTGAAAGCAGGTATGCCAAAACGTAAAAAACGCACCCTTTCCCCGGACTATCCGCGTAATCCTGCGGACGTTTACGGCTGGCTCGAACAGATTGGCTGGCGCATTACCGGTAAAACCGGCGTACGGGTTTTTCACGATTACCTGCGTGAAAAACATCAACAGCACGACTGTTTTGACGCATTGCTCGAGCTTGAAACACGCTTTTGTCGTCAGGAGCCGTATATCAGCCTTGGCCGCTATATTCACGTGACAGCGCTTAAGCCGCAAATCGATGGAAGGACAAACGATGAGTGAATTTTCCCAGACAGTCCCCGAACTGGTTGCCTGGGCCAGGAAAAATGATTTCTCCATCTCGCTGCCGGTCGACAGGCTCTCCTTTTTGCTGGCTGTTGCCACGCTCAACGGTGAGCGTCTTGATGGCGAGATGAGCGAAGGTGAATTGGTCGACGCGTTTCGTCACGTCAGTGAGGCGTTTGAGCAAACCAGCGAAACCATCGTTCAGCGCGCCAATAACGCTATCAATGACATGGTGCGTCAGCGTTTGTTAAACCGCTTTACCAGTGAACTGGTGGAAGGCAATGCGATCTACCGACTGACGCCGCTCGGCATCGGCATCACTGATTACTACATCCGCCAGCGTGAATTTTCCACGCTGCGCCTCTCTATGCAGTTGTCGATTGTGGCTGGCGAGCTAAAACGCGCTGCTGACGCGGCGGAAGAAGACGGCGACGAATTTCACTGGCATCGTAACGTCTTTGCGCCGCTGAAATATTCTGTGGCGGAGATTTTCGACAGCATCGATTTGACCCAGCGCCTGATGGATGAACAGCAGCAGCAGGTGAAAGATGATATCGCCCAGTTGCTGAATAAAGACTGGCGGGCGGCCATCTCCAGCTGTGAACTTTTGCTGTCAGAAACCTCCGGTACACTGCGTGAATTGCAGGATACGCTGGATGCCGCCGGAGACAAACTTCAGGCGAATCTGCTGAGCATTCAGGATGCCACCGTCGGCCGCGACGATCTGGAGTTCCTCGATCAACTGGTGTTCAACCTGCAAAGCAAGCTGGATCGCATCGTGAGCTGGGGCCAGCAGTCGATCGATTTGTGGATCGGTTACGACCGCCACGTGCACAAATTTATCCGTACCGCTATCGATATGGATAAAAACCGCGTCTTCGCTCAGCGTCTGCGCCAGTCGGTGCAGTCTTATTTTGATGCGCCGTGGGCATTGACTTACGCCAACGCCGACAGGCTGCTGGATATGCGCGATGAAGAGATGGCGCTGCGCGATGAAGAGGTGACCGGAGAACTGCCGCCGGATCTGGAATTCGAAGAGTTTAACGAAATCCGCGAGCAGCTGGCGGCAATGATTGAGCAGCAACTGGCGATTTATAAAACCAAAGGTGTGCCGCTGGATCTTGGGCTGGTCGCCCGCGAATATCTGACGCAGTATCCGCGTGTCCGGCATTTCGACATCGCGCGTATTGTGGTCGATCAGGCGGTACGTCTTGGCGTAGCGCAAGCAGATTTCACCGGACTGCCGCCGAAATGGCAGCCGATTAATGATTACGGAGCCAAGGTACAGGCGCATGTCATCGACAAATATTGAACAAGTGATGCCGGTTAAACTGGCACAGGCGTTGGCTAACCCACTGTTTCCGGCGCTCGACAGCGCATTGCGCTCAGGACGGCATATCGGCCTTGACGAGCTGGATAATCACGCCTTTTTGATGGATTTTCAGGAATATCTGGAAGAGTTTTACGCACGTTACAACGTGGAGCTGATCCGTGCGCCGGAAGGTTTCTTCTACCTGCGCCCGCGCTCCACCACGCTGATTCCGCGTTCGGTGCTTTCCGAGCTGGATATGATGGTGGGCAAAATTCTTTGCTACTTGTACCTGAGCCCGGAGCGTCTGGCGAATGAAGGGATCTTCACGCAGCAGGAGTTGTACGACGAACTGCTGTCGCTGGCCGATGAACCGAAACTATTGAAACTGGTCAACAACCGCTCAACCGGCTCCGATCTTGACCGGCAGAAGTTGCAGGAAAAAGTACGCTCCTCGCTCAACCGTCTGCGTCGCCTTGGCATGATCTGGTTTATGGGCAATGACAGCAGCAAATTCCGCATCACGGAATCGGTGTTCCGCTTTGGCGCAGATGTCCGCTCCGGCGACGATCCGCGCGAAGCGCAACTGCGTATGATCCGTGACGGTGAAGCCATGCCAGTCGAAAACCACCTGCAGCTCAATGATGAGCCTGAAGAAAATCAGCCGGATAGCTCGGAGGAAGAGTAATGATCGATCGCGGTAAATTTCGTTCGCTAACGCTGATTAACTGGAACGGCTTTTTTGCCCGCACCTTTGACCTGGATGAGCTGGTTACCACGCTTTCCGGGGGGAACGGCGCCGGGAAATCCACCACCATGGCGGCGTTTGTCACAGCGCTGATCCCCGATCTGACGCTGCTGCACTTCCGTAACACCACCGAAGCGGGCGCGACCTCTGGTTCCCGTGATAAAGGGCTGCACGGTAAGCTGAAAGCCGGTGTCTGTTATTCGGTGCTGGACGTGATCAACTCCCGCCATCAGCGCGTGCTGGTGGGGGTGCGTCTGCAACAGGTCGCCGGGCGCGATCGTAAAGTGGATATTAAACCTTTCGCCATTCAGGGCTTGCCAACCTCCATATTGCCGACGCAGTTGCTGACCGAAACGCTGAACGAGCGCCAGGCGCGCGTGCTGTCGTTGCAGGAAGTGAAAGACAAACTGGATGCGATGGAAGGAGTGCAGTTTAAGCAGTTCAACTCCATCACCGATTACCACGCGCTGATGTTCGATCTGGGCATCGTCGCGCGTCGTCTGCGTTCCGCATCGGATCGCAGCAAATTCTATCGCCTGATCGAAGCCTCGCTGTACGGCGGGATCTCCAGTGCCATCACCCGCTCGCTGCGCGACTATCTGTTGCCGGAAAACAGCGGCGTGCGTAAAGCGTTCCAGGATATGGAAGCGGCGCTGCGCGAAAACCGGATGACGCTGGAAGCGATTCGTGTGACCCAGTCGGATCGCGATCTGTTCAAACATTTGATCAGCGAAGCCACCAACTATGTGGCGGCGGATTATATGCGCCACGCCAATGAGCGCCGCGTGCATCTGGATAAAGCGCTGGAGTTCCGCCGGGATCTGTTTACCTCGCGCCAGCAGTTGGCGGGCGAGCAGTATAAGCATGTCGATATGGCGCGTGAGCTGGCGGAACATGCCGGTGCGGAAGGCGATCTGGAAGCCGATTACCAGGCGGCCAGCGATCATCTGAACCTGGTGCAAACGGCGCTGCGCCAGCAGGAAAAAATCGAACGCTATGAAGCGGATCTCGAAGAGTTACAGATTCGCCTCGAAGAGCAGCACGAAGTGGTGGCTGAAGCCGCCGAGCGCCAGGAAGAGAACGAAGCCCGCGCTGAAGCCGCCGAGCTGGAAGTGGATGAGCTGAAAAACCAGCTTGCCGATTACCAGCAGGCGCTGGATGTGCAGCAAACCCGCGCTATCCAGTACAACCAGGCGTTGCAGGCGCTGGAGCGGGCAAAAGGGCTGTGCCGCCTGCCGGATCTGACGTCGGAAACCGCTGACGAATGGCTGGAAACGTTCCAGGCCAAAGAGCAGGAAGCGACCGAAAAACTGCTGTCGCTGGATCAGAAATTAAGCGTTGCGCAGACCGCGCACAGCCAGTTCGAGCAGGCTTACCAACTGGTGGCCGCCATCAACGGTCCGCTGGCGCGTAATGAAGCCTGGGAAGTGGCGCGCGAGTTGCTCCGCGATGGTGTAAACCAGCGCCATCTGGCTGAACAGGTGCAGCCGCTGCGCATGCGTCTGAACGAGCTGGAACAGCGTCTGCGTGAGCAGCAGGAAGCCGAGCGCCTGTTCGCCGAGTTCTGCAAGCGTCAGGGCAAACAGTATGACGTCGAAGAACTGGAAAATCTGCATCAGGAGCTGGAGGCGCAAATCGCTGCGCTTTCCGATAACGTTGCTGCTGCCGGTGAACAGCGTCTTACGCTGCGCCAGGAGCTGGAACAGCTGCAATCGCGCATTCAGACGCTGACCAAACGCGCGCCGGTATGGCTGGCGGCGCAGAACAGCCTGACGCAACTGAGCGAGCAGTGTGGCGAAGCGTTCGAATCTGGCCAGCAAGTGACGGAATACCTGCAACAATTGCTGGAGCGTGAACGCGAAGCGATCGTTGAGCGTGATGAAGTTGGCGCGCGTAAACGTGCCGTCGATGATGAAATTGAACGTTTAAGCCAGCCTGGCGGTGCAGAAGATAGTCGTCTGAACGCGCTGGCGGAACGCTTTGGCGGTGTGCTGCTGTCGGAAATTTATGACGATGTCAGCATCGACGATGCGCCCTATTATTCAGCGCTGTATGGCCCGTCGCGTCACGCCATCGTGGTTCCTGATCTGTCGCAGGTAGCGGAGATGCTGGAAGGGCTGGAAGATTGCCCGGAAGATCTCTATCTGATCGAAGGGGATCCGCAATCCTTCGATGACAGCGTGTTCGCCGTTGACGAGCTGGAAAAAGCGGTGGTGGTGAAAATCGCCGATCGCCAGTGGCGTTATTCGCGTTTCCCGACGCTGCCGCTGTTTGGCCGCGCGGCGCGTGAAAGCCGTATCGAAAGCCTGCACGCCGAGCGTGAAGCGCTGGCCGAGCGTTTTGCCACGCTCTCTTTCGATGTGCAAAAAACGCAGCGCCTGCATCAGGCATTCAGCCGCTTTATCGGCAGCCATCTGGCGGTTGCGTTTGAGGACGATCCGGAAGCGGAAATCCGCGCGCTCAACAGTCGCCGCGGCGAGCTGGAACGTGCTATCAGCAACCATGAAAACGACAACCAGCAAAACCGCGTGCAGTTTGAACAGGCGAAAGAGGGCGTTGCCCAGCTTAACCGCCTGCTGCCGCGCGTGAATTTGCTGGCTGACGATACGCTGGCCGATCGCGTTGATGAAATACAGGAACGCCTGGACGAAGCGCAAGAAGCCGCGCGCTTTATTCAGCAGTTTGGTAACCAACTGGCAAAACTGGAACCGGTCGTTTCGGTATTGCAAAGCGATCCGGAACAGTTCGAGCAGTTAAAAGCCGATTATGCCGCATCCAAACAGGTGCAACGCGACGCTCGCCAGCAAGCGTTTGTACTGGCGGAAGTGGTACAGCGCCGCGCGCACTTCAGCTACTCCGATTCGGCGGAGATGTTCAACGGCAACAACGATCTGAACGAGAAGCTGCGTCAGCGTCTGGAGCAGGTGGAAGCCGAACGTACCCGGGCGCGTGAAGCGATGCGCAGCCATGCCGCGCAGTTCGGCCAGTACAACCAGGTGCTGGCCTCGCTGAAAAGTTCGTTTGATACCAAAAAAGAGCTGCTTAACGATCTGCAAAAAGAGTTGCAGGAGATCGGCGTACGCGCCGACGGCGGTGCGGAAGAGCGGGCGCGTATTCGTCGTGATGAACTGCATGCGCAACTCTCCACGAACCGCGCGCGTCGCAATCAACTGGAAAAAGCGCTCACCTTCTGTGAAGCGGAGATGGATAACCTGACCCGCAAACTGCGCCGCCTGGAGCGCGATTATCACGAAATGCGCGAGCAGGTGGTCACGGCAAAAGCGGGCTGGTGCGCTGTAATGCGCATGGTGAAAGACAATGGCGTCGAGCGCCGTCTGCACCGTCGCGAGCTGGCCTATCTTTCGGCTGACGAATTGCGATCCATGTCGGATAAAGCGCTGGGTGCGCTGCGTCTGGCGGTGGCGGATAACGAACACCTGCGCGATGTGCTGCGGATGTCGGAAGATCCGAAGCGTCCGGAACGTAAGATCCAGTTCTTTGTGGCGGTGTATCAGCATCTGCGCGAACGTATCCGTCAGGATATTATTCGCACTGACGATCCGGTGGAAGCGATCGAACAGATGGAGATCGAGCTGAGCCGTCTGACGGAAGAGCTGACCTCGCGCGAGCAGAAGCTGGCTATCAGCTCCCGCAGCGTAGCGAACATCATCCGCAAAACCATTCAGCGCGAGCAGAACCGTATTCGCATGCTGAACCAGGGGCTGCAAAGCGTTTCGTTTGGTCAGGTCAACAGCGTGCGGTTGAATGTGAACGTGCGGGAAACCCACGCGACGCTGCTGGCGGTGCTTTCTGAACAACATGAACAGCATCAGGATCTGTTTAACAGTAACCGTCTGACCTTCTCGGAAGCGCTGGCGAAACTGTATCAGCGTCTGAATCCGCAAGTGGATATGGGCCAGCGGACGCCGCAAACCATCGGTGAAGAGCTGCTCGACTACCGCAACTATCTGGAGATGGAAGTGGAAGTTAACCGTGGTTCCGACGGCTGGCTGCGTGCGGAATCGGGCGCGCTGTCGACCGGTGAAGCGATCGGTACCGGGATGTCGATTCTGGTGATGGTGGTGCAAAGCTGGGAAGACGAAGCCCGTCGTCTGCGCGGCAAGGACATTTCGCCGTGTCGTCTGCTGTTCCTCGACGAAGCGGCGCGTCTTGATGCCCGCTCTATCGCTACGCTGTTTGAGCTGTGCGAACGTCTGGAGATGCAACTGATTATCGCGGCACCGGAAAATATCAGCCCGGAAAAAGGCACCACCTACAAACTGGTGCGTAAAGTCTTCCAGAATCATGAGCATGTACACGTCGTGGGGCTGCGCGGTTTTGCCGCCCAACTGCCGGAAACGCTCCCTGGTACGGCGGATGCCTCTTAACGGTCGGGCAGATGACAAAGGCGACAGCGATGTCGCCTTTTTTATTACGGGAAGGGCCGCTGCGGCCTGCATTTCATCTTTAAATTTCTTTACATTAGGTAAGGCAAATGCTTTTTTGTCTTTATATACTGAGAAAAGGTGACGCACACGTCACGCGCAATGTGAGAGAAACAGGGGGCAAGGGATGTTGCTTAAGAAGTTAAATGGTCGTCGGATGTCAGCGCTGAGTTTGTGTCTGGCACTGGCATTTGCTCCACTGTTCAGCGTACAGGCCGATGAGCCTGAAATGGTGCCGGTTGATAGTTCCGCCACGCCGGGCGATCAGCCGACCGTGTTACAGCAGCCGCAGGCACAATCGCCTGCTACCGCCATGTTAATCGGCGTGAAGCCTTATCCTGCCGGTGTTTCTGTGGCAGATGTTCGCGCACAGTTGCAGTCGCAATTGCCTGCCAACTGGACGCCCGTCTATATGAATCAACTGGCGGCCCTGTATGCGGCGCGCGGTCAGAAACCCATGTGGGATAACCGCGATGCGGTGCAGGCGTTTCAACAGCAACTGGCGGAAGTGGCGATTGCCGGTTTCCAGCCGCAATTCACTACCTGGGTTGAGCTGTTAACCGATCCGGGTGTTTCCGGTATGGCGCGTGATGTCGTGCTCTCTGACGCCATGCTGGGCTATCTGCATTTTGTTTCCGGTATTCAGGCAAAAGGTCAGCGCTGGCTTTATAGCGACAAACCCTATGCGCTGGCAACGCCGGCGATTTCAGTGATCAATCAGTGGCAACTGGCGTTGGATAACGGTTCGTTGCCGTCATTCATTCAGAGCCTTGCGCCACACCATCCGCAATATGCCGCTATGCATCAGTCATTGCTGACGCTGGTGGGGGATTCTCGCCCGTGGCCGCAAATCGCCAGTAACGTCACGCTGCGACCAGGACAGTGGAGCAATGATGTTCCGGCGTTGCGCGAGATCCTGCAACGTACCGGCATGCTGGAAGGTGGGCCGAACATCGTGCTGCCTGGTGATCAGGTCGCAGTCAGCACCTCAGTTGCGTCGCCCAGGAAAAAAGTACCGACGCGTGCGGCTTACGATCGGCAACTGGTTGAGGCCGTAAAACGCTTCCAGGCCTGGCAGGGGCTGCATGCCGATGGCGTGATTGGCCAGGGCACGCGTGACTGGCTGAATGTCAGCCCGTCGCAGCGCGCTGCATTGCTGGCGCTCAATATCCAACGGTTACGTTTGCTGCCAGCGACGCTTTCCACCGGCATTATGGTGAATATTCCAGAGTACTCGCTGGTTTATTATCTCAACGGCAGCCAGGTGCTGGCATCGCGGGTGATTGTCGGGCGCCCCGATCGCAAAACGCCGATGATGAGCAGCGCGCTGAACAATGTGGTGGTCAATCCGCCGTGGAATGTACCACCGACGCTGGCGCGCCAGGATATTCTTCCGAAGGTTCTGAACGATCCGACATACCTTGAACGCCACGGTTATACCGTGCTGCGCGGCTGGAACAGCAAAGAGGCGATCGATCCGTCAATGGTTGATTGGGCGACGATTACGCCATCGAATTTACCGTTCCGTTTCCAGCAGGCGCCGGGCGTACAGAACTCCCTTGGTCGTTACAAATTTAATATGCCGAGCTCTGATGCCATCTATTTGCATGACACGCCGAACCATAACCTGTTCCAGAAAGAGACGCGGGCGCTGAGTTCTGGCTGCGTGCGGGTGAATAAGGCGTCTGAACTGGCAAACATGCTGTTGCAGGATGCCGGATGGAACGATACGCGTATCTCCGATGCCTTAAAGCAGGGAGATACCCGTTATGTGAATATTCGACACAATATCCCCGTTAATCTCTACTATCTGACCGCGTTTGTGGGGGCCGATGGTCGCACGCAGTATCGTACAGATATTTACAATTACGATCTTACTGCGCGATCGGGCGCACAAATCTTGCCAAAAGCTGAACAATTAATCAGATAAATGAAGCAGTTTGGCAAATAGCATTGTCGTAATAACTGGCAATAAACGGGCTTTGTAAGCTACAAAGCCCGTGGTTGCTGGGGGGAGGCTGCCTTGACGCGGCGTTTGTAGCCCGGTAAGGTGCCTTTCGTGCGCTAAAGAAGTGCATAAATTACGTTTAACTTTGCTTATCTATAGAATTTATTATCATGGATAAATTTGACGCTAATCGCCGCAAACTGCTGGCGTTGGGTGGGGTTGCTCTTGGCGCCGCCATGTTACCAACGCAGGCGTTTGCTACCCTTTCCACGCCACGACCGCGTATTCTGACGCTGAGTAATCTGAATACCGGAGAGTCTATTAAAGCTGAGTTCTTTGATGGCAGAGGCTATATTCAGGATGAATTAGCAAAACTGAATCATTTTTTCCGTGATTACCGCGCGAATAAAATTAAAACCATCGATCCTCAGCTGTTTGACCATCTCTTTCGCCTGCAGGGGCTGCTGGGAACACGCAAGCCCGTGCAACTCATTTCCGGCTATCGTTCTATTGATACCAATAATGAACTACGCGCGCACAGCCGCGGCGTGGCGAAACAGAGTTATCACACCAAAGGCCAGGCCATGGATTTCCATATTGAAGGGATTGCTCTGAGTAATATTCGCAAAGCAGCGTTATCTCTGCGCGCGGGTGGTGTAGGATACTACCCCAGCAGCAACTTTGTGCATATTGATACCGGGCCGGTGCGGCACTGGTAAACCTCAGAGGAGCAGTATGAACTATCGTATTATTCCGGTTACCGCGTTCTCACAGAATTGTTCGTTAATCTGGTGTGAACAGACTCAACTTGCCGCTGTGGTCGATCCTGGCGGTGATGCACAGCGTATTATCGCCGAAGTGGATGCTTCCGGCGCGACGCTGACGCAAGTTCTGCTCACGCATGGTCATCTTGATCATGTGGGTGCGGCAGCCGAAGTGGCGCAGCATTACGGTGTGCCGATTATTGGCCCGGAAAAAAATGATGAGTTCTGGTTGCAGGGGCTGCCCGCCCAAAGCCGGATGTTTGGTCTGGATGATTGCCTGCCGCTGACACCCGACCGCTGGTTAAGTGAAGGCGATACGGTTACCGTCGGTAAGGTGACATTACAGGTATTGCATTGCCCGGGTCATACGCCGGGACATGTGGTGTTTTTTGATGCGCAGTCGCGTTTGCTGGTTTCTGGTGATGTGATTTTTAAAGGCGGCGTTGGGCGCAGCGATTTCCCGCAGGGGAATCATGCGCAGTTGATTGATTCAATCAAACGTAAATTGCTGCCTCTTGGCGATGACATCACCTTTATTCCTGGCCACGGGCCAATGTCGACGCTGGGCAATGAACGGCTGCACAACCCGTTCCTGCAGGATGAATTACCGGTGTGGTAAATAAAAAAGGGTCGCTTCGGCGACCCTTTCTGCATGCGTTATATTTTACAGCACGGCGACAATCGCTTCGCACAGCGGCGACATATTATCCGGCGTCATGCCTGCGACGTTGATACGCCCGGAAGCGACAGCGTAAATGCCAAACTCTTCGCGCAAACGCAGTACCTGCTCTTTGGTCAGGCCGCTGAACGAAAACATACCGTTCTGACGGGTAATAAAGCTGAAATCGCGGTTTGCCCCTTTCTCCTGCAACGTATTCACAAACAGCAGGCGCATACGCTGAATGCGCTGGCGCATATCGGTCAGCTCCTGTTCCCAGATCGCGCGCAGCGCGTCATTGCTGAGAATGGTTGCCACGATAGAAGCGCCGTGTGCCGGTGGGTTTGAGTAGTTGGCGCGGATCACGGATTTCATCTGGCTGAAGGCGCGATCGGCGTTTTCTGCATCCGCCGCGACCAGCGTACAGGCGCCGACACGCTCGCTGTAGAGACCGAAGTTTTTGGAGAATGAGCTGGCGACGAGAAACTCTTTATGCAGCGCAGCAAACGCGCGCAGGCCTTCAGCATCTTCTTCCAGGCCACGGGCAAACCCCTGATAGGCGAAATCGAACAGCGGCAACCAGCCTTTCTCAATGGAGAGCTTCGCCAGCGTTTCCCACTGCTCAAGCGTAGGATCGATACCCGTCGGGTTATGGCAGCAACCATGGAACAGCACCACATCGCCAGCCTGCGCATTGTTCAGGCTCGCCAGCATACCGTCGAAATCCAGTGCATGATTCTGCGCATCGTAATAGTTATATTCGCAGACTTCGAGTCCTGCGGAGTTAAAGACGCCTTTATGGTTCGGCCAGCTTGGATTGCTTACCCAGACGCGTTTAACGGCGGTGTTTTTAGCAAGGAAATCTGCCGCGACGCGCAGCCCGCCGGTGCCGCCTGGAGTCTGAGCGGTTCGTGCACGTTTGTCATTGATAATCGCGCTGCCTTTGCCGAACAGCAGTTCCTGGGTGCAACGGCCAAACTCAGGAATACCATCAATGCTGAGGTAGTTCTTGGTGGCTTCATTTTCCAGCAGGTACTGTTCTGCTTTCTTCACGCTGGTTAATACCGGGGTCTTGCCGGTTTCATCTTTATAAACACCGATCCCTAAGTTGATTTTATTGGGGCGTTCATCGGCGCGAAACAGATCGGCCAGACCCAGAATAGGGTCGGCAGGGGCAGCGGTTATATTCTCAAACATGACGAGGTTCCATTTTGATGACAGAAGGGAAATCCGCTATCAGGGTAACGGCTGACGCACGAATTGCCAACCGTTTGCGATAAAAAGCGCGATGCTTTTCAAAAGTCGTCGGCATTTTTGTTTCAGGCATAAAAAAACAGGGCCGGAGCCCTGTTTGATATGCATATAACAGTCGAGGGGTGACTGATTAGAACTGGTAAACGATACCTACTGCAACGGTGTCGTCAGAACCTACGCCCAGTTTGTTGTCTTTATCAATCTGGTTGATGATGTAGTCAACATAGGTGGACATGTTTTTGTTGAAGTAGTAGGTTGCGCCCACTTCTACGTAGTTGATGAAGTCTTCGCTACCAATACCGTCAACATCTTTCGCTTTAGATTTGTAGTAAGCGATGGACGGACGCAGACCAAAATCGAACTGGTACTGTGCTACAACAGAGAAGTCCTGAGTTCTGTTCAGGAAGCCATTCTGTGCAACACCGCTTGGCAGCGTGGTGTCCAGACGAGTTGCGTTGCGGGTTTCTTCATACAGAGCGGCCAGGTAGATGTTGTTCGCGTCATATTTCAGACCAACAGCCCACTGCTCAGCTTTTTCACCGGAGGTACCGAAGGCGTTCAGAGCTTGCTGAGCGTTAGTACGGTCAGCCGCGCCGTAAGCACCAACGATGCCGAAGCCTTCGAAGTCATAACTTACAGAAGTCGCCCAGCCGTCGCCGTTAGAAAGAGTTGCGTCAGAACGCTCGTTTTTGCCCAGATACTGAACGCCGAAGTTCAGACCGTCAACCAGACCGAAGAAGTTGCTGTTACGGTAAGTAGCCAGACCACCCTGACGGCCAGAGAAGAAGTTGTCGCTGTTGCTGGTATCGCCACCGAACTCTGGCAGCATATCGGTTACACCGATTGCGTCGTAAACCAGACCGTAGTTACGACCGTAGTCGAAAGAACCTGCATCACCAGCTTTCAGGCCAGCAAATGCCAGACGAGTTTTGTTGTTCTTCTGCGAGTCAGTACCACTTTCAGAGTTGTTACCCTGGAAGTTGTATTCCCACTGGCCGTAACCGGTCAGCTGGTCGTTGATTTTGGTTTCGCCTTTAAAGCCCAGACGAGCGTAAGTTTTGTCACCATTGCCAGCGTAGCCATCGCTACCGTTGTCTTTGGTGAAGTAGTGCAGACCTACAGCTTTACCGTAGATATCTACTTTGTTGCCATCTTTGTTATAGATCTCAGCAGCGTTAGCTGCACCCGCTACCAGCAGGGCAGGGATAACCACTGCCAGGATATTGCGCTTCATCATTATTTATTACCCTCATTGGTTTTTTTTGAACACCTGCCACTGCCGCCAATAATTTCCGTCAATAAAAATTTACGGAACTATTGATGAGAGTTTGGTGTCTTTCTGTGTCTGAGTGGCATCTTTCCAAACATATAATCGTTTCGCTAGCCTGAAAGTGCTACAAATGTCTTAAAGCAGTAACAAAAAGAAATATTGTGTAAAAAAGTATGAATTTGAGGGAACTTTGTGAACCATCTCAAAGTTCAGCACCAACCGCTGATAAAAACGGCGCTCCCATTCCTATTTATATGAATTGCTTATATTTAATTGAGATAATAGCTTTTCCTGTTCCGGAACCGTTCTCATCTTGCTTTTTCTTATGACAGGGTTTAGCCATCCGGATAGCTGTATGTTTTTTGTCCAAATGTGCTAATTAACAGCCAGACATATCCCGCAATAACTCGCGGGCTATTTTTTATGCAGACTTATTTCAGGCGTAAAAATGTGCAAAGAAAGGTAAGGGTGACGGGAGTGCCGACGATGATGTCGAAAAGTTGTTAACGAAAGTTGACAGGAAAAGGATAAGAAAAAGGCCAGCGCTGAAGCTGGCCTTTTATGGTTATCAGAATGTCGCGCTGCGCGGCGTGCGCGGGAACGGAATCACGTCACGAACGTTCTGTACGCCAGTGACATAGGCGATCAGACGCTCAAAGCCAAGACCGAAACCAGAGTGCGGAACCGTGCCGTAACGGCGCAGATCTCGATACCACCAGTAGTCTTCTTTATTCAGACCCATTTCGGCCATACGCGCATCCAGCACATCAAGACGCTCCTCACGCTGCGAACCACCGATGATTTCACCGATGCCCGGCGCCAGTACGTCCATCGCGGCCACGGTTTTACCGTCATCGTTCAGGCGCATATAGAATGCTTTAATATCTTTCGGGTAGTTTTTCACCACCACCGGCGCTTTAAAGTGTTTCTCTGCCAGATAGCGTTCATGTTCGGAGGCCAGGTCAACGCCCCAGTAAACCGGGTTCTCGAATTTCTCGCCGCATTTTTCAAGAATAGCGACGGCATCGGTGTAATCCACCTGCGCGAAATCCGCTGCGATGAAACGCTCAAGACGGCCAATTGCGTCTTTATCGACGCGCTCTTCGAAGAACTTCAGATCGTCGAGACGCTCTTCCAGCACCGCTTTGAAGGCATATTTCAGCATGGCTTCTGCCAGACGGGCGTTGTCGTCGAGATTGGCAAAAGCGATTTCCGGCTCCAGCATCCAGAACTCTGCCAGGTGGCGGCTGGTGTTGGAGTTTTCAGCGCGGAAGGTCGGGCCGAAGGTATACACTTTTGACAGCGCGCAGGCATATGTTTCGGCATTCAACTGGCCAGAAACGGTCAGGAAAGCTTCTTTGCCGAAAAAGTCCTTATCAAAATCGACTTTGCCTTCTGCGGTACGCGGCAGGTTTTCCATGTCCAGCGTAGAGACGCGGAACATTTCGCCGGCGCCTTCGGTATCCGATGCGGTAATCAGCGGTGAGGAGACCCAGAAGAAGCCCTGCTCGTCGAAGAAACGATGCAGCGCCTGCGCCAGCGTATGGCGAACGCGGGCCACCGCGCCAATCAGGTTGGTGCGCGGACGCAGGTGCGCAACTTCACGCAGATACTCAATGCTGTGGCGCTTTGCCGCCATCGGATAAGTATCCGGATCGTCAACCCAGCCGGTCACTTCAACGGCGGTGGCCTGAATTTCCAGACTCTGGCCTTCACCCGGAGACGCAACCACTTTACCGGTGACGATCACTGAGCAACCGGTGGTCAGACGCAAAACGTCCTGATTGTAATTGGGCAGAGAATTATTAATAACGGCCTGTACAGGATTAAAGCAGGAGCCGTCATAAACGGCGAGGAAGGAGATACCAGCTTTAGAATCTCGGCGGGTGCGTACCCATCCGCGCACGGTGACTTCACTGTCAACGGCAACGCGGCCATGGAATACGTCGGCTACAGGCACAACGCTCATAATATTCTCTCTATTGATAGTCGGAAAAAATAAACACTTTGTCCGCCCAAAAAGACGGGGTTTTCTATGTTACCTGGCGTGCGCCATCAGACAAGCAGAATTAGCAAGGAAGCATTAATAAATTATCGGAAAAAAGAAGAGAGCCGTCGGCTCCCTTGTGATTAGCTGGCCTTTCTGACCTGCGGCAGGTCGAAGGCTTCGCGCAGCGCGCGGACGAAGGCTTTATCGTGGCAGATGGTTTTTCCGGGGCTGTCAGATAATTTAGCCACCGGTTTTCCGTTGCATTCCACCAGCTTGATAACAATATTCAGCGGCTTCACGCCTGGAATATCGCAGGTGAGGCGCGTCCCGATGCCAAAACCGAGTTTAACGCGGGAGGCAAAGTGTCGATAAAGATCGAGTGCTTTTGTCAGATCGAGGTTATCGGAGAAAATCAGCGTCTTCGACAGCGGATCGATACCGAGTTTTTCATAATGAGCAATGGCTTTTTCGCCCCATTCGACCGGATCGCCTGAATCATGGCGCAGGCCCTGGTAACGCGTGGCGAATTCCGCACCGAAGTCGCGTAAAAACGCATCCATCGTAATGCAGTCGGTCAACGCAATCCCCAACTGGTTGGGATACTCCTCCAGCCATGCAGCTAACGCCGCGCGCTGGCTGGTGGCCAGATCCGGGCTGATTTGCTGGTGCGCCTGGAACCATTCATGCGCCTGTGTACCCATCGGCGTCAGCGCCAGGCGACGCGCCAGATCGTAATTACTGGTGCCGATAAACCACGGTTCCTGTTGCAGGCGTTCCACAATCGCTTGCTGCACATCGCGGGAGAAGCGACGGCGGGTGCCGAAATCCATCAACCGGAAACCGGACATATCCAGCTGTTCTGAACGAACAGCAAAATCCGCCAGTTTTTCTTCCAGATGCAGCAGAGCCTGCTCCACGCCAGCCCGCGGCGAACGGCAGCGGTGAACCACTTCACTGATCACCGCCAGCAGCGGAACTTCCCACATAATGACTTCACGCCACGGCCCGGAAAGGCGGATATGCAGCTTGCCGTTGTCATTGGTGATTGTCACTTGTTGCGGGTCGTAACGGAACTTCCGCAGCCAGTTGAGGTAATCGGTTTTGAAGAAGGGGAGGCCGGAGAGCCACTGGTACTCGTCATCCTGCAAGCGCAGATGCCGCATCGCATCAACTTGTTCGCGGATAGCATCGGCGTAGATACCCAGCAGATCGTCGCCGCGGCAGCGGAATTCAGCCGCGACGTGCACGTCATAATAATGATGGAACACCGCTTGCTGCATGTGCAGCTTATAGGCGTCGGTATCCAGCAGCGTTTGCAGACCAGGGAAAGCGAGTTGAGTCATGGTGCGCAGTAGCATCCTCTTACAGGAGCGTTTAGTACAATAAACAAAGCAGGTCGTTGCTGGAGTATACCTTGTTTACCCGGTTATTGAACCCTGATCACACCATATCGTGCTGAAAGGGTCGATGGCATTTTGTGCCTCTTGTTATAAAAATGTAGCAAGCAGAGCTTTTCCCTCTGAAAAGATGAACATTCTACATGGCGTGATTTGGGCAACCGGAATAGACTGGAGTCGTAACCAAACAGAAGATGCTAAAGGTTTTTTATGACACAACAGCCACAAGCCAAATACCGCCACGATTACCGTGCGCCGGATTACCTGATTAGCGATATTGACTTGACCTTTGATCTTGATGCCGCAAAAACCGTCGTTACCGCATTAAGTACCGTGTCACGCCATAGCGCCTCTGCGACGCCGCTGCGCCTTGATGGCGGCGAGCTGAAACTGATTTCAGTACATATCAATGATGAACCCTGGACCAACTATAAAGAAGAAGGCTCCCAGTTGGTTCTCGACGGCCTGCCAGAACGCTTTACTTTGCGCATTGTGAATGAGATCAGCCCTGCAGCGAACACCGCGCTGGAAGGGCTTTACCAGTCCGGCGAAGCGCTATGCACGCAGTGTGAAGCCGAAGGTTTCCGCCACATTACCTGGTATCTCGATCGCCCGGACGTGCTGGCCCGCTTTACCACCAAACTGATCGCCGATAAATCCCGCTATCCGTTCCTGCTGTCGAACGGCAACCGCGTGGCGCAGGGCGAGCTGGAGAATGGCCGTCACTGGGTACAGTGGCAGGATCCGTTCCCGAAACCATGCTATCTGTTTGCGCTGGTAGCCGGTGATTTCGACGTCCTGCGCGATACCTTTACTACCCGCTCCGGGCGTGAAGTCGCGCTGGAGCTGTATGTCGATCGCGGTAACCTCGATCGCGCGCCGTGGGCGATGACCTCGCTGAAAAACTCGATGAAGTGGGATGAGCAGCGTTTCGGTCTGGAATACGATCTCGACATCTATATGATCGTCGCTGTCGACTTCTTTAATATGGGGGCGATGGAGAACAAGGGGCTGAATATCTTCAACTCTAAATACGTTCTCGCCCGCACCGATACCGCTACGGATAAAGACTATCTCGATATTGAGCGTGTTATCGGCCACGAATATTTTCACAACTGGACCGGCAACCGCGTGACCTGCCGCGACTGGTTCCAGCTCAGCCTGAAAGAGGGGCTGACCGTTTTCCGCGACCAGGAGTTCAGCTCCGATCTGGGTTCCCGCGCGGTTAACCGCATTAACAACGTTCGCACCATGCGCGGCCTGCAATTCGCCGAAGACGCCAGTCCGATGGCGCACCCGATCCGTCCGGATAAAGTTATTGAAATGAATAACTTCTATACCCTGACGGTGTATGAAAAGGGTGCGGAAGTGATCCGCATGATGCACACGCTGCTTGGCGAAGCGAATTTCCAGAAAGGGATGCAGCTCTACTTTGAACGTCATGACGGCAGCGCAGCGACCTGCGACGACTTCGTGCAGGCGATGGAAGATGCGTCGAATGTCGATCTGTCGCATTTCCGCCGTTGGTACAGTCAGGCCGGTACGCCGATTGTAACGGTGTCCGACGATTACAACCCGAATACCGAGCAGTACACGCTAACCATCAGCCAGCGCACGCCGCCAACCGCCGAGCAGCACGAGAAACAGCCGCTGCACATTCCGTTCGATATCGAGCTGTACGATAACGAAGGTAAGGTGATTCCGCTGCAGAAAGATGGTCACCCGGTTCATCATGTGCTGAATGTCACCCAGGCCGAGCAGACCTTTATTTTCGACAATGTCTACTTCCAGCCGGTGCCATCGCTGCTGCGTGAGTTTTCTGCGCCGGTGAAACTGGAATATAAATGGAGCGATCAGCAGTTAACCTTCCTGATGCGCCATGCCAGCAACGATTTCTCTCGCTGGGACGCGGCGCAAAGCCTGCTGGCCACGCACATCAAACTGAATGTTGCGCGCCATCAGCAGGGCCAGGCGCTGTCGCTGCCGCTGCATGTTGCCGACGCGTTCCGCGCTATTTTGCTGGATGAGCAGATCGATCCGGCGCTGGCCGCTGAGATCCTCACGCTGCCATCGGCGAACGAAATTGCCGAACTGTTTGACATCATCGATCCGCTGGCGATTGCCACCGTTCGCGAAGCGTTAACCCGCACGCTGGCGACAGAGCTGGCCGATGAGTTCCTGGCGATTTATCACGCTCACAAACTCGACAGCTACCAGGTTGAACATGCCGATATCGGCAAGCGTTCCCTGCGTAACACCGCACTGCGCTACCTGGCGTTCGGCGATGCGCAACTGGCCGACAAACTGGTCAGCCAGCAGTACCACGATGCGGACAATATGACGGATGTGCTGGCAGCGCTCTCCGCTGCTGTTGCCGCGCAGCTTCCGTGCCGCGATGCGCTGATGCAGGAGTACGATGACAAGTGGCATCAGGACGGTCTGGTGATGGATAAATGGTTCATCCTGCAGGCGACAAGCCCGGCGGATAATGTGCTGGAAACGGTACGCAGCCTGCTGAAACACCGTTCGTTCACCCTGAGCAACCCGAACCGCATCCGCTCGCTGATCGGCGCCTTTGCCGGCAGCAACCCGGCGGCGTTCCATGCGCAGGATGGTAGCGGCTATCAGTTCCTGGTGGAAATGTTAACCGAACTGAACAGCCGCAACCCGCAGGTGGCATCGCGTTTGATTGAGCCGCTGATCCGCCTGAAACGCTATGACAGCAAACGTCAGGCGCTCATGCGTGCGGCGCTGGAACAACTGAAAGCGCTGCCGAATCTCTCCGGCGATCTGTTTGAGAAAGTCAGCAAAGCGCTGGCGTAACGGGGTAAGCATAATGCCGGATGGCGGCTGCGCCTTATCCGGCCTACGTGAAGTTGTAGGCCCGATAAGCATCGCGCCATCGGGCAAAGCGGGTTAAGCGTGGCGAGTCCGGGGCAATGCAGTCAGTTCCGACTCGCCGCGTTTCATCACCCGGTTCAGTACCTCTTCTTCCAGTTCCGCCAGCCTTACCGATCCCAGCCGACGCGGGCGCGGCACATCGATGGCCAAATCGAGGCCGATTTTTCCTTGCTCTATTAATAACACCCGATCCGCCATCGCCACCGCTTCACTGACATCGTGCGTCACCAGCACCACGGTAAAACCATAGGCTTGCCACAGTTCGGTGATCAGCGCCTGCATCTCCAGCCGGGTTAAGGCATCCAGCGCGCCTAACGGTTCATCCAGCAATAGCAATCCAGGTTGATGCACCAGCGCGCGAGCCAGCGCGACACGCTGTTTTTGCCCGCCGGAAAGGGCGGCAGGCCATTCACTGGCCCGTTGTTCCAGCCCCACCGACTGCAACACCTGCTGTGCTGCTTCGCGCCAGCGGCCTTTCAACCCCAGCCCGACGTTATCAATCACCGATTTCCATGGCAGCAGACGCGCATCCTGAAACATCATGCGCGTGTCATGCTGAATTTCTGCAAGCGGTGTATTGCCGGCCAGCAACGCTCCGCCGTTCGGCGACTCCAGCCCGGCCAGCAGGCGCAGCAGAGTGCTTTTCCCGCCACCGCTGCGTCCCACCACGGCAATAAACTGCCCGGCGGCGATATGCAAATCCAGCGCATTCAGCACCAGGTTATTGCCGTAACGTTTGCTGACGCCGTTAAGTAACAACGGAATCCCCTGATTCAGTCGGGCAGTGTTCATGCGGTGACCTCTTTGGTGTGGTAAGCGGGATGCCAGCGCAGCCACAGGCGCTCCAGCAGTTGTGCGCTGACATCTGCCAGTTTGCCAAGCAGGGCATAGAGAATAATGGCGACCACCACGACATCGGTTTGCAGGAACTCGCGGGCGTTCATTGCCAGGTAACCGATCCCGGCGTTGGCGGAAATGGTTTCCGCCACAATTAATGTCAGCCACATCAAACCGAGCGCAAAACGCACACCCACCATTATTGACGGTAGCGCGCCGGGCAGGATCACATGGATGAAAAGGCTAAAGCCCGAAAGGCCGTAGCTGCGCGCCATCTCCAGCAGACCCTGGTCAATATTGCGGATGCCATGCCAGGTGTTGATATAAATGGGGAATAGCGTACCGAGCGCCACGAGGAATATTTTGGCGCTCTCGTCGATACCGAACCATAAAATCACCAGCGGGATCAGCGCCAGATGCGGCACATTACGCAGCATCTGAATGGACGTATCCAGCAGGCGCTCTCCCCAGCGCGACAGGCCGCTGATAAGCCCGAGCGTCAACCCAATCGAGCCGCCGATGGAGAAGCCAATCACCGCCCGCCACGAACTGATGGCCAGGTGCTGCCACAACTCGCCGCTGGCGCTCAGCGTCCAGAACGCTTTTACGACGCCTTCCGGTGAAGGCAGGATGCGCGTGGATAACCAGCCGGTAGAGGAGGCGATTTGCCAGACCACCACAATCCCGGCGGGCAGCAGCCACGGAGCGAGGCGCAGTAACCATCTGTTTTGTTGAGCCATACAAACCTCAGCTTTGCGCCACTTTGCGGGGAATGAACTCATTTGCCACCGTTTCGCCCTGCAATTTCAATGGCTGTGGTTGCGGGATTTCCGGGATGGCGACATCCAGATGCGGGAACAGCAGTTCGCCCACCCGGTATGCCTCTTCAAGATGCGGATAGCCGGAGAGGATAAAACTGTCGATCCCCAGCGCGGCGTATTCATTAATCCGCGCGGCGACCGTCGGGCCATCGCCGACCAGCGCGGTTCCCGCGCCGCCGCGAACCAGGCCGACGCCCGCCCACAGGTTCGGGCTGATCTCCAGTTGATCGCGCTTACCGCCGTGTAGCGCCACCATGCGTTGCTGGGCCGACGGAATCCTGACGCGCAAAAGCGGGCTGCGCTTTGGCGATGGTCTCTTCATCAAGGTGGGAAATTAGGCGATCCGCTGCCTGCCAGGCTTCGGCGGTGGTTTCCCGAACGATGACATGCAGGCGAATACCAAACCGCACCTTACGGCCATGGGCTGCGGCTTTGGCGCGCACCTGGGCAATCTTCTCTTTTACCCGCTCAGGCGGTTCACCCCAGGTCAGATAGAGATCGACCTGTTCCGCTGCCAGATCCTGCGCCACATCCGAGGAGCCGCCAAAATAGAGCGGCGGACGCGGCTGCTGCACCGGCGGGAAAAAGAGCTTCGCCCCGCGAACATGAATATGTTTGCCTTCGTAATCCACCGTGTCGCCCTCCAGCAGGCGGCGCCAGACATGGGTGAATTCGGACGAGACTTCATAGCGTTCGTTGTGATCGAGAAAGACGCCATCACCGGCCAGTTCCTGCGGATCGCTGCCTGTGACCAGGTTAAACAGCGCACGGCCGTTGGAGAGCCTGTCCAGCGTTGCCGCCTGACGCGCCGCGACGGTCGGCGAGACCACGCTTGGACGCAGCGCCACCAGAAATTTTAACCGTTGAGTGACCGGGATCAGCGAGGCGGCCACCAGCCACGCATCTTCGCAGGAGCGGCCAGTAGGAATTAACACGCCGCTAAAACCCAGTCGGTCGGCAGCCTGCGCGATCTGCTGCAAATAGTTATGATCCACCGGGCGTGAGCCCTCGTCGGTGCCAAGATAGTGGCCGTCGCCGTGCGTCGGTAAAAACCAGAACAGATTCAGGCTCATGATTTCGCTCCTTCTTTAGTCGGTTGCCAGATACGGGTACGGATATCGACCTTCTTCGGCACCAGGTGGTTGTCATAAAAGAGATCGGCAGTTTGTTGCTGCAACGCCGCAGTGGCTTCATTAACAGGTGCGATTTTGGTTGGCGGACGATGATCGAAATAGGTGGAAATCACCGCAGGCGGCAGCCCCATGGTTTTTGCCAGCAGCGCCACGCTTTCGTCGCGGTGGCTGATAGTTAACGCATCGGCTTCGCTAAAGGTATCCAGCACGCCCTGCAGGAATTCGCCGTTCTTTTCCGCATACGGACGAGCGGCTAAATAGAAGGAACCGGTCTGTTTGAGTGTGGTGCCGTCTTTCAGTACCCGCACGCCGCCCTGCAACAAGGCCGCAGAGTAGTAAGGATCCCAGATTGCCCACGCATCCACATTCCCTTGCTGGAAAGCCGCGCGCGCATCGGCAGGCGTCAGAAACACCGGTTGAATATCACTGAATTTCAGCCCGGCCTGTTGCAGAGCGCGCAGCAGCAAGTTATGGGAGCTGGAGCCTTTCTGGAACGCCACTTTATGTCCTTTCAGATCGGCCACCGTTTTGATTGGGCTGTTTTCCGCCACCAGAATCACTTCGGCTTTCGGTTTCGGCGGCTCTACCCCGACATACACCAGATCCGCGCCCGCTGCCTGCGCAAAGATGGGGGGAATATCGCCAGTGCTGCCAAGATCAATACTGCCGACATTAAGCGCTTCCAGCATCTGCGGACCTGCCGGAAATTCAACCCAGGAAATTTTGGTGTTCGGGTAGCGTTTTTCCAGCAGCTCATGGCTTTTCGCCAGCACCATACTGACGCTGCCTTTTTGGTAACCAATACGCAGCGCGTCCGGTGCGGGATCTGCGGCCTGCGCTAAAGCGGAAAACGACAGCAGCCCGGCCAGTGCCAGCCAGGGGAAACGATTAAACATGAGCAATTCCTTGTGGGCGGTGAAAATCCGGTGCCTGAATCTCCCGGCGGTGCAGCGCCTGCCAGAAGGTTTCCAGCGCGTTATCAAGGCGCATTTGCAGGTTCGGTGTCAGGCTGGGTTTGTGCTGGTAATCCAGCACCTGGGTATCGTCGGCAAACACGCCGTGCAGGATCTCTTGCGCTTTCAGGGCGCTGAGAACCGGTTTCAGGGCATAATCCACCGCCAGCATGTGCGCCACGGTGCCGCCGGTTGCTAATGGCAATACGACTTTGCCTTCCAGCGCCCGCTCAGGGAGCAGATCAAGCAGGGCTTTTAGCGCTCCGGCATAAGCCGCTTTGTAAACAGGCGTGGCGACAATCAGTCCGTCTGCTTCTTTTAGTTGTTCAATAAAGGTTTGCAGGGCAGGGCTATCGAAACGCGCATAGATGAGGTCTTCCGGCGCAAAGTTTTGCAGGTGCCAATGGCAGACTTCGACGTCTTGCGCGTTGAGGCGCTCGCGGGCATATTCCAGCAGCGCGCTGGAGCGGGAGGGAAAGCGTGGGCTTCCCGCCAGGGTGACAACTCGCATAATCGCTCCTTATAACTAATTGTTTGCTTTTAGATAACATTCATAACAATTCCCTCCAGTGTGGCAGAGGCGATTTATTCCACTAAATGATTTATTCGAAGAAAAATTGCTAAAAAATGCATAAAGCAAAACGAGGAGAGAAAACGATTGCGTCGGATGCGCTTTTTTTGCCGCAGGTCAATTCCCTTTCGCGGCACTTTCACCGATAATACGCCCCCGGTTTGCACCCGGGAATTCAGGAGAGTTCATGTACTACCCTTTCGTTCGTAAAGCCCTTTTTCAGCTCGATCCAGAGCGCGCCCATGAATTGACCTTCCAGCAGCTGCGCCGTATTACCGGAACGCCTTTTGAGGCGCTGGTTCGTCAGCGCGTGCCGGAAAAACCTGTGCAGTGCATGGGACTGACGTTTAAGAACCCGCTGGGGTTGGCGGCCGGGCTGGATAAAAACGGTGAATGCATTGATGCGCTGGGGGCAATGGGTTTTGGCTCCATTGAGATCGGTACCGTTACGCCTCGCCCACAGCCGGGAAATGACAAGCCGAGGATCTTCCGCCTGGTGGATGCCGAAGGTCTGATCAACCGCATGGGGTTTAATAATCTTGGCGTAGATAACCTGGTCGAGAACGTCAAAAAATCGCATTTTGACGGCGTACTGGGCATCAATATCGGTAAAAATAAAGATACGCCGGTCGAGCAGGGGAAAGATGACTATCTGATTTGCATGGAAAAAGTCTATGCCTATGCCGGTTATATCGCCATTAATATTTCCTCACCGAATACCCCAGGTTTACGCACGCTGCAATATGGCGAAGCGCTGGACGATCTTTTAACGGCGATTAAAAATAAGCAGAACGATCTGCAAAATATCCACCATAAATATGTTCCGGTGGCGGTGAAGATCGCGCCCGATCTTTCTGAAGAAGAATTGATCCAGGTGGCCGACAGTTTAGTTCGCCACAATATTGATGGCGTTATTGCCACCAATACTACGCTGGAAAGATCGCTGGTGCAGGGAATGAAACACTGTGATGAAACCGGTGGTTTAAGTGGACGTCCGCTGCAATTAAAAAGCACGGAAATAATCCGTCGCCTGTCGCAGGAATTAAATGGTCGTTTACCAATTATCGGCGTCGGCGGCATTGACTCAGTGATTGCAGCCCGTGAGAAGATCGCTGCGGGTGCGTCTATCGTGCAAATTTATTCCGGCTTTATTTTTAAAGGCCCGCCGCTGATTAAAGAAATCGTCACCCATATCTAATCTTTTTTTGTCAGTATGTATCCAGGGCTTTATTTCCGGCCCTGGTTGTTTTATATTCCCTCATTGTTGCTAATTTGTACATTGTGGTCTTTTATTATTAGAGCAATAAACGAGACGGCGACAGGATAAAAAAGCGACAGGCAGTTTAAGGGGAGGGGGGAGAACAATGCGAATTAAACCTGATGATAATTGGCGCTGGTATTTTGATGACGAGCACGATCGTATGATGCTCGATTTAGCCAATGGTATGTTATTTCGCTCCCGCTTTGCCCGAAAAATGCTGACGCCGGATGCATTTTCACCCTCCGGTTTTTGTGTTGATGACGCTGCTTTATATTTCTCGTTTGAGGAAAAATGCCGCAACCTCGATCTCTCTAATGAGCAGCGTGCGGAACTGGTGCTTAATGCGCTCGTGGCGATTCGCTTCCTGAAACCGCAAATGCCGAAAAGCTGGCACTTTATGACTCACGATACGCTCTGGTCGCCGGCAACTGGTGAAGGTGCCTGTGTCTGGCTGAGCGACACCCAGCAGTGCGTAAACCTGCTGGTGGTTGAGCCGGGCGAAAATGCCGCGCTGTGCCTGCTGGCGCAACCCGGCGTGGTGATTGCCGGGCGCACGATGCAACTGGGTGATGCAATTAAGGTAATGAACGATCGCCTGAAACCCCAGCTTCACTCCGAGAGTCTCCGTTTCGAACAGGCGGTTTAAGCCTCCAGTTGCAGTGCCGTTTTCGGAATACAACTGCAGCAGAGGATGGCGCCGTCCTGCCTGATAGCCGATTTTTTCATCGCGCTCACTTCACCTTCAACCAGCTTGATCTGGCAACAGCCACACACGCCTGAGCGGCAGGAATAGGGTACGCGGATCCCCTGGTTCTCCAGTTGCTCCAGCAGCACCTGCTGATTGTTGCCAATAAATGTTTGCCCCTGCCAGCTGATCTCTACTGTTCCCGCCGCCTGAACTTCCGGTTGCAGCGCTTCTGCAACGGCGCCCGCGCCGTAAATTTTTGCAGGTGCGGTCGCCAGCACGGCCACTTCGTCGCCCACGCGGATGACGCCGCTGTTGCGTGCAATCAGGTTCTGCCCGAAATCGACTGCGCCGTTATCCTGCGCGGTACGAAAACCTTGCAGCGTGGCTAACGGTTCGCCGGTCGGGTGTTTTTGCCCACGCTCCGGGCTGACGGTGGTAAACACGCAGCGGCTACACGGTTTAACCACATCAAACACCACATCGCCGATACGCACGACTTTCCAGCTATCCTCTTCCCACGCTTGCGCGCCGGTCACCACCAGGTTGGGGCGAAACTGCTCCATCTTCACGCTGGCCGGGCAGCGGTTTTGCAAATCACGCAGCGAGGCTTCGTTGGTCAACAAATAAGGGAAACCATCGGCAAACGAGAGCGGCACATCTTCATAACGCTTAACGCGACGGGTTAATTCCGGGCCGACCCAGCGCAATTGCACTTCACGGGCGAAAAAGCCGCTGAGCCAGCGATTAATCTCATCCGGTGCTATTAGCGCGGTAAAATGGTTGCCCCACACTTCCGTTGGCGCGCCGTCGGGCGCAAAATCGGTAAAACGAATTATCGCGCTACTGCCGTCCGGTGCGGTCAGATGCAGGCCATCGGTTAATGGCGATGGCGTAAAGCGCACCATCTGCGGGTACTGACGCGCGGTAATAAAAGTGCCATCGGGCTGAGTGACCATAAAAATACGGTCAAAAGCAAAGCCGCTGGCATCGGCAAGCGCATGCGTCAGCCCAATACCGCGCATGGATTTCACCGGATGGATAAAGAGACGCGAAATCGTTGGCACGTCCTGCTCCCTGTAAGTCGAAAATAAGCCCTCAACTTTATGACATGACCGCCAGATTAGCTATAATGCGCAACAATTTTCGTTGAGTATAAGTGACATTATGATTTCTCTGTTTGCCAGTACGGCCCGCGGGCTGGAAGAGCTGTTAAAAACTGAACTGGAAAAACTCGGCGCGCAGGAGTGCCGTGTGGTTCAGGGTGGTGTCCATTTTGAAGGTGACACGCGGCTTCTGTACCAGAGCCTGATGTGGAGTCGCCTGGCTTCGCGCATTATGCTGCCGCTCGGGGAGTGCAAGGTTTATAGCGATCTTGACCTTTACCTCGGCGTGCAGGCGATCAACTGGACAGAGATTTTCAATCCGGGCGCGACGTTTGCCGTGCACTTTAGCGGCCTGAATGATGAGATTCGCAACAGCCAGTACGGCGCGCTGAAAGTGAAAGACGCTATCGTTGACAGCTTCACTCGCAAAAACCTGCCGCGCCCGAACGTTGAGCGTGAACAGCCGGATCTGCGCATCAACGTCTGGCTGAATCAGGAGACGGCGAATATCTCCCTCGATCTGAGTGGCGAAGGTCTGCACCTGCGCGGCTACCGCGATCGTACCGGTATTGCGCCGATCAAAGAGAACCTGGCGGCAGCCATTGTGATGCGTTCGGGCTGGCAGCCGGGCACACCGCTGCTCGATCCTATGTGCGGCTCCGGTACGCTGCTGATCGAAGCGGCCATGGCCGCGACCGATCGCGCGCCGGGTCTGCATCGCGGTCACTGGGGTTTTGGCGGCTGGGCGCAGCATGATGAAGCACTGTGGAAAGAGGTGAAAGCGGAAGCGCAAACGCGCGCACGGCAGGGGCTGGCGGGTTATGAATCTCGCTTTTATGGCTCCGATAATGATGCGCGCGTCATTGAACTTGCCCGCAGTAACGCCCGCCGCGCCGGGATCGGCGAGCTGGTGACCTTCGAAGTAAAAGATGTCGCCCAGCTCAGCAACCCGCTGCCGAAAGGCCCGTACGGTACGGTGATCAGTAACCCGCCGTACGGTGAACGTCTGGAGAGCGAACCGGCGCTGATTGCGCTGCATAGCCTGCTGGGCCGTTTGCTGAAAGCGCAGTTCGGCGGCTGGCATCTGTCGCTGTTCAGCGCCTCTGTCGATCTGCTTAACTGCCTGCAACTGCGTGCTGAGCGCCAGTTCAAAGCCAAGAACGGTCCGCTGGATTGCGTACAGAAAAACTATCATCTGGCGGAAAATACCGGCGAAGCGAAAGCGCCAGCAATGGCGGAAGACTACGCTAACCGCCTGCGCAAAAACGTTAAGAAACTGGAGAAATGGGCGCGCCAGGAGGGCATTGAATGCTATCGCCTGTACGACGCCGATCTGCCGGATTACAACGTGGCGGTCGATCGCTATGCCGACTGGGTGGTGGTACAGGAGTATGCCGCGCCGAAAACTATCGATGCGCAAAAAGCGCGTCAGCGCCTGTTTGATATTATCGCCGCTACTATCCAGGTGCTGGGTATCGCGCCGAACAAGCTGGTGCTGAAAACCCGCGAGCGGCAGAAGGGCACCAATCAGTATCAGAAAATGAACGAGAAGGGCGACTTTATGGAGGTGAGCGAGTATAACGCCCGCCTGTGGGTCAACCTGACGGACTATCTGGATACCGGCCTGTTCCTCGACCACCGTATTGCTCGCCGTATGCTGGGGCAGATGAGCAAGGGTAAAGATTTCCTCAATCTCTTCTCTTACACCGGCAGCGCCAGCGTGCATGCCGGGCTGGGCGGCGCGCGTTCCACCACCACGGTGGATATGTCGCGCACTTATCTGGAGTGGGCCGAGCGCAACCTGCGCCTTAACGGCCTGAGCGGCCGCGCACATCGCCTGATTCAGGCCGATTGTTTGAGCTGGCTGCGCGAGGCCGATGAGCAGTTTGATCTGATCTTTATCGATCCGCCGACCTTCTCCAACTCCAAACGTATGGAAGACTCTTTTGATGTGCAGCGCGATCATATGCGTCTGCTGCAGGATCTGAAACGTCTGCTGCGCAAAGGCGGCACCATTATGTTTTCCAATAACAAACGCGGTTTCCGTATGGATCTCGACGGGCTGGCGAAACTGGGTCTGCAGGCACAAGAAATTACCCAAAAAACGCAGTCGCAGGATTTTGCCCGCAACCGTCAAATCCACAACTGCTGGCTGATTACCGCAGCCTGAAAGGATAAATAAATGTCATTAATCAGTATGCATGGCGCGTGGCTGTCGTTCAGCGATGCGCCGCTTCTCGATAATGCTGAACTGCATATCGAAGAAAATGAACGCGTCTGTCTGGTTGGCCGTAACGGCGCAGGTAAATCGACGCTGATGAAGATCCTCAACCGCGAACAGGGGCTGGATGATGGCCGCATTGTTTACGAACAGGACCTGATTGTTTCGCGTCTGCAGCAGGACCCGCCGCGTAATGTCACCGGTAGCGTCTATGACTTCGTTGCGGAAGGTATTTCTGAACAGGCTGAGTATCTGAAGCGTTATCACGAAATCTCCCATCTGGTGATGACCGACCCGAGTGATAAAAATCTCAATGAACTGGCGAAAGTGCAGGAGATGCTGGATCACCACGGCCTGTGGCAGTTGGAAGACCGTATCAATGAGGTGCTGGGGCAACTCGGTCTGGAGCCGGATATGGAGCTGTCGGCGTTATCCGGTGGCTGGCTGCGTAAAGCGGCGCTGGGCCGTGCGCTGGTCAGCGGGCCTAAAGTACTGCTGCTGGACGAACCGACGAACCACCTGGATATTGAAGCGATCGACTGGCTGGAAGGATTCCTGAAAACCTTTAGCGGCACCATTATCTTCATCTCGCACGACCGTTCGTTTATCCGCAATATGGCGACGCGCATTGTCGATCTCGATCGCGGCAAGCTGGTTACCTATCCTGGTGATTACGATACCTACCTGCTGGAGAAAGAAGAGAACCTTCGCGTCGAAGAGCTGCAAAATGCTGAGTTCGACCGCAAACTGGCGCAGGAAGAAGTGTGGATCCGTCAGGGGATTAAAGCGCGCCGTACCCGTAACGAAGGCCGCGTCCGTGCGCTGAAAGCGATGCGTCGCGAGCGCAGTGACCGCCGTGAAGTGATGGGTAGCGCGAAGATGCAGGTCGAAGAGGCTTCACGCTCCGGCAAAATTGTCTTTGAGATAGAAAACGTTAATTATGGCGTGGAGGGCAAAGTGCTGGTGCGCGACTTCTCCACGCAGGTTCAGCGCGGCGATAAAATTGCGCTGATTGGCCCGAACGGCTGCGGTAAAACCACCTTGCTGAAGCTGATGTTGGATCAACTGAAAGCCGACAGCGGCCGCGTGCATGTGGGTACCAAGCTGGAAGTGGCGTACTTCGATCAGCACCGTGCCGAACTTGATCCGGATAAAACGGTGATGGACAACCTGGCTGAAGGCAAGCAGGAAGTGCTGGTGAACGGTAAGCCGCGCCATATTCTGGGCTATCTGCAGGACTTTTTGTTCCATCCGAAACGGGCGATGACGCCGGTACGTGCGCTCTCCGGTGGGGAACGCAACCGTCTGTTACTGGCGCGTTTGTTCCTGAAACCCAGCAATCTGTTGATTCTCGATGAACCGACCAACGACCTGGATGTGGAAACGCTGGAGCTGCTGGAAGAGCTGATTGATAGTTATCAGGGCACTGTTCTGTTGGTGAGCCACGATCGTCAGTTTGTGGATAATACCGTGACTGAATGCTGGATTTTCGAAGGCGAAGGCCGGATTGGGCAGTATGTCGGTGGTTATCACGATGCCCGTGGTCAGCAAGCGGCTTCGCAGGCCTTTAAACAGGCGGCAGCGACGAAAACGGTGGAAGTTCCAGTAAGCAAAGCAGAAACTGTCAAACGCAGTAGCAACAAACTAAGCTATAACCTGCAACGTGAGCTGGAACAATTGCCGCAAAAGCTGGAACAACTGGAAGCGGAACTGGGTGATTTGCAGGCGCAGGTCGCCGATGCCAGCTTCTTTAGCCAGCCACACGATCATACGCAAAAAGTCTTAGCTGATATGGCTGCGGCGGAACAGGCGCTGGAAGAGGCGTTTGAACGCTGGGAGTATCTGGAGGCTTTGAAAAACGGCGCATAATAAGGGAGTCAGTATGTGTGAACACCACCACGCCACACGGCACATTCTTTGTTCGCAATGTGACATGCTGGTGGCGCTACCGCCGTTGCAGCATGGTCATAAAGCGACTTGTCCGCGCTGTGGTACAACACTGACAACCGAATGGGACGCGCCCCGGCAGCGTCCCACAGCTTATGCCATCGTGGCGTTGTTCATGCTGCTGCTCGCCAACCTTTTTCCCTTCGTCAATATGCAGGTCGCCGGTGTCGCCAGCGAGGTCACACTGCTGGAAATCCCCGGCGTGCTCTTTTCTGAAGATTACGCCAGCCTCGGCACTTTCTTCCTGCTGTTCGTACAACTGGTTCCGGCCTTCTGCCTGGTGACTATCCTGCTGCTGGTGAATCGTGTGCCGATGGGCTTTCGTCTGCGCGTCAATCTGGCGCGGGTGTTATTCCACTTAAAAAGCTGGGGAATGGCGGAGATCTTCCTCGCAGGCGTGCTGGTGAGTTTTGTTAAGCTGATGGCCTATGGTGATATTGGCATTGGCAGCAGTTTTATTCCCTGGTGTCTGTTCTGTTTGTTGCAATTGCGCGCTTTCCAGTGCGTTGATCGTCACTGGTTGTGGGATGACATTGCGCCAGCGCCGCAGCCGCAACAGGCATTGCGCGTTGGTGTGCCGGGGATCCGTCAGGGGCTGCGTTCCTGCTCCTGCTGTACGGCGATTGTCGCGATCGATCAACCCGTTTGTCCGCGCTGCCACACACGTGGACACGCCCGGCGGCGCAACAGTATTCAGTGGACGCTGGCGCTGTTGATGACCGCGGTGATGCTCTATCTGCCCGCCAATATTCTGCCGATCATGGTGACCGAACTGCTGGGCGATAACACGCCATCGACCATTCTCTCCGGAGTGATTTTTCTGTGGAGCGAGGGTTCTTACCCGGTGGCGCTGGTGATTTTTATCGCCAGTATTATGGTGCCGACGCTGAAAATGATAGGCATTGCCTGGCTCTGTATTGATGCAAAAGGCCATGGCCGACGAGACTGCGAGCGGATGCACTTTATTTATGAAGTGGTGGAGTTTGTCGGGCGCTGGTCAATGATTGACGTGTTTGTTATTGCCGTACTCTCCGCGCTGGTGCGGATGGGCGGGCTGATGAATATTTATCCTGCGATGGGTGCGCTGATGTTTGCGCTGGTCGTTATTATCACGATGTTTGCGGCAATGACTTTCGATCCGCGCTTGAGCTGGGATCGTGAGCCACAAACGCACCATGAGGAGTCGTTAGAGCATGGAGAATAAGAGTGGGGAAGCCAACGTGCAAAAGGTGAGAAACTGGGCGCCGGTGTGGATTTTCCCGATTGTTACGGCGCTGATTGGCGCATGGATCCTGTTTTATCATTACAGCCACCAGGGGCCGGAGGTGACACTGATCACCACCAATGCCGAGGGAATTGTCGGCGGTAAGACCACCATCAAGAGCCGCAGCGTTGATGTCGGCGTGGTGGAAAGCACGACGCTGACTGACGATTTAACCCATGTGGAAATCAAGGCGCGGCTTAACTCCGGGATGGAAAAGCTGCTGCATGACGATTCTGTTTTCTGGGTTGTGAAACCGCAGATCGGCCGTGAAGGGATTAGCGGCCTAGGCACGCTGCTTTCGGGTGCTTATATCGAACTGCAGCCGGGCGCAAAAGGCAGCGCGCTGGAGCGTTATAACTTGCTCGATTCCCCGCCGCTGGCGCCGCCTGACGCCAAAGGCATCCGCGTGATCCTCGACAGCAGCAAAGCCGGGCAATTGAGCCCCGGCGATCCGGTACTGTTCCGTGGTTATCGCGTCGGTTCGGTTGAGGCCAGCACGTTCGATACGCAAAAACGCACGATGAGTTATCAGCTGTTTATCAATGCGCCGAACGATCGGCTGGTGACCAGCAATGTGCGTTTCTGGAAAGACAGCGGCATTGCCGTTGATTTGACCTCCGCCGGGATGCGCGTGGAGATGGGCTCGCTGGCCACGCTGTTTGGCGGCGGCGTCAGTTTTGACGTTCCGGAAGGTGTGGATCTTGGTCAGCCTGTGGCCGAGAACGCCGCTTTCACGCTGTATGACGATCAGCGCAGCATTCAGGAGTCGCTCTATACCGCTCACATCGACTATCTGATGTTCTTCAAAGATTCGATTCGCGGCCTGCAACCTGGCGCGCCGGTTGAATTCCGCGGCATTCGTCTGGGCACGGTAAGTAGGGTGCCGTTCTTCACTACCGGCATGCGTCAGGCGCTGAATGATGATTACCGCATTCCTGTGCTGGTCCGTATTGAACCGGGGCGTTTGATTAATGAACTGGGCGAAGATCCCGACGTGAGCGCGCGTCTGAATGAACTGCTCAAACACGGCCTGCGCGCTTCGTTGAAGACCGGGAATATTATTACTGGCGCACTGTATGTCGATCTCGACTTCTACAACAATGTACCTGCCGTAAGTGGCATGCGGGAGTTTGCGGGCTACCAGATCATTCCAACCGTGAGCGGCGGACTGGCGCAAATCCAGCAGCGTCTGATGGATACGCTGGATAAGATCAACAATCTGCCGTTGAATCCGATGATCCAGCAGGCGACGTCAACGCTTTCTGAAAGTCAGCAGACGCTTAAACGTCTGCAAACGACGCTGGATAATCTCAACAAGCTGACGGCCAGCCAGTCGATGCAGCAGCTCCCGGCGGATATGCAGTCTACGCTGCGTGAACTGAATCGCAGCATGCAGGGCTTCCAGCCTGGCTCTGCTGCCTATAACAAGATGGTGGCGGATATGCAGCGCCTGGATCAGGTACTGCGGGAATTGCAACCGGTGCTGAAAACACTCAACGACAAGAGCAATGCGCTGGTATTCGAAGCGAAAGGGAAAGACGATCCGCAGCCGAAGAGGGCGAAACAATGAAAAAGAGCGCGCTAATAATTGTGGCGCTGTTGCTGACGGCATGTAGCAGCAGCGGTGACAATAAAAGTTATTACCAGTTACCGTCGCCGCCACAAACGGCAGTGCAGGCCAGCACCGCGCAGAGCCAGGGCAATCGTCAGTTATGGGTTGAGCAGGTTTCAGTGCCGGATTACCTGGCGGGTAATGGCGTCGTGTATCAAACCACGGATGTGCAATATGTTATTGCGAATAACAATCTGTGGGCCAGCCCGCTTGACCAGCAACTGCGCAATACGCTGGTCGCTAATCTGAGCAATCAGTTGCCGGGTTGGGTTGTGGCATCGCAGCCGCTGGGCAGTGAGCAGGATACGCTGAATGTTACGGTGACCGGTTTTCACGGGCGTTATGATGGTCGCGTTATCGTCAGCGGTGAGTGGTTGCTCAAACACCAGGGGCAACTGATTAAGCGACCGTTCCATATTGAGCTCAAGCAGCAGCAAGATGGGTATGACGAAATGGTGAAAATGTTGGCTCAGGGCTGGCAGCAGGAGGCGGCGAGTATTGCGGCACAGTTAAATCGTCTGCCATAAGAAAATTTAATCAAAAATGAACCGTCATGGCTAAAAACCGTGGCGGTTTTTTTTTGTCAGGATGCTCCGTACATTAGTTGTGCTGGCTCACATTTTTTGTACAAATGAATTTCCGGGTAGCTCACATTTATGACACTGGCGTGAATTTTGCGCATTGACGACAACGTCTATTCAAGGTATTCGTTACCTGTGGTTGCGCATTAAGTAACCACTGTTTTCTTTTCCACCAGATCAAAGAATGAGGGAAACGAGGCATGAAGAGACAAAAACGAGATCGCCTGGAACGGGCACATCAACGTGGTTATCAGGCTGGTATTACCGGACGCCCGAAAGAAATGTGTCCGTACCAAACCCTGAATCAAAGGTCCGAATGGCTGGGAGGCTGGCGAGAGGCCATGGAAGACAGGGCAGTTATCGCCTGATTCTGTCTCTTTAAAAAGAAACCTCCGCATTGCGGAGGTTTCGCCTTTATAGCGGATGAGAATTCGCTATCAGAAAGTGGAGGTGTCCTGGAACAGACCCACTTTCAGGTCGGAAGCAGTGTAGATCACGCGACCATCGACCAGAACTTCACCATCGGCCAGACCCATGATCAAACGACGATTCACAATGCGTTTGAAGTGGATACGGTAAGTAACGGTTTTTGCTGTCGGCAGAACCTGACCGGTAAATTTCACTTCACCGACGCCCAGCGCACGGCCTTTACCTTCGCCGCCAAGCCAGCCGAGGTAAAAACCAACCAGCTGCCACATAGCATCCAGACCGAGGCAGCCAGGCATAACCGGATCGCCGATGAAATGGCAGCCGAAGAACCACAGGTCCGGATTGATATCCAGCTCAGCTTCGACATAACCTTTATTAAAGTTACCGCCGGTCTCGGTCATTTTGACCACACGGTCCATCATCAACATATTTGGTGCCGGCAATTGTGGGCCTTTTGCACCAAACAGTTCGCCGCGACCAGAGGCAAGAAGATCTTCTTTTGTATAGGATTCGCGTTTATCTACCATGTTCTCAGTAAGCCTTATTTGTAATTTCGGACGCAGGATAGCTAACACGTGTACGCTGAACAAGTCCGATCAGTTTTGGTTAAACCAATTCAACCAGCGCAGCGGCCACGGGAAACGATGGCGTGCATCCTGTTGCGTCGCCTGTGCGATACGTTCCTGAATGAGTTGCTTGAGGTTGTTTTGTCCTTCAGCTTCCCACGGCAGGCCTGTTAATAAAGGTAGCGCATCACGAACATCATCTACGGCCCAGATAAAAAATTGTTGCGCCTGAACCGCATCCAGCAGTTCCTGATGCAACGAGAGATGACGCACATTTGCTGAAGGAATAATCACCCCTTGCTTACCTGTGAGCTCCCGCTGTTGACAAATGGCGAAAAAGCCTTCGATTTTTTCATTCAACCCGCCAACCGGCTGTGAACGACCGAACTGATCCACGGAGCCGGTGATCGCCAGACTCTGATTGATGGGCACTTCTGCAAGGGCGCTCATTAAGGCGCACAGCTCCGCCATCGAGGCGCTGTCGCCATCAACCTCGCTGTAAGATTGCTCAAAGGTGAGCGAGGCAGAGAAGGGAAGCTGCTGTTCCAGCTCCAGTTCCGCCATCAGGAACGCTTGCATGATCATCATGCCTTTCGCGTGGATATTGCCGCCCAGTTCGGCTTTGCGTTCAATATCGTTAAACTCGCCGTCACCGACATGAACGACGCAACTAATACGTGAAGGCTCACCGAATGCACGTGGGTGACCAGGAAACTCGATGACTGACAGCGCGTTGATCTGACCAATCTGCTCGCCTTCGGTTTCGATGAGGATTTGTTCCAGCAGAATTTCGTCCTGCATCCGTTCAGCGAGAAACCCTTCGCGCCATTCACGTTGAGCAAACATCGAGCGAAGCTCATCGCCATTGAACGTAGCGCCTGTGGCTATCGCCGCGACTTCCCGCAACTGTCGCGCCAGCCATAATGGGCAGAGCGGCAACGTCTCCTGATCGCCGGTATAGCGTACTGCTTCACGAATTAACGGCTGCCACGCATCGGTACCGGGTGAGGGGAGCTGAGCGCTGTGTGCAACCTGCTCGACCCATTGACGCCAGGTTCCAATTGTTTCGGTATCCACAATTTGCAGTGTTTCTTCATATTCGCTGTAAATTGCCTGCGCACCCAGATCGGGCTCCATCTCCTGGAAATCAGCCAGCGATTCGCGTTCCCCAACAAGAATCACTTTCAGATCCAGTGGCATAGACGGGATACTGACCGGCAGAGGGCGAGATTCGTCGAAGGAGACCCAGTCAAAACGGCGCTGCGTCACCATTGTTTTCAGACGCATCCACAGCAGCGGTTGCGCAAGCAGCGTGCGCAGGGAAATGATCAGCACCCCGCCGTTTGCCTGATGTACCAGACCCGGCTGCAAAGTAATTTCATGATTGAACTGACGCAAACAACCAAACAGTTGCTCCGCTTCGATCCACTCAGCAATCGCTACTGGCTTGCTTCCTGTGAAAGTAGATTGTGCACTGGTTGCCAGGTCAAAACTTACCGATGCGCCGTCGATGTGGTATTGCCCCCCGGCAAGCGGGCGGTCCTGAGGAATCATTTCTTCGGTAGCGCAAGCAATAAGTGCCAGGTATTCAGCTTCTTCTGGCGCTTTTGCCAGTAAAAAGCGTGACGTTGCCTGCGGATAGAGCAGTTGCTCCAGCGCGTACTGTAATCGGGGTTGCGTATCGGCCAGCGAGAAGTCCGCTTCGGGCGCTGATTCGGACGATTCAAAAACTTCCTGATAGCTTTCAGTATCAGGAACCAGGTCGTTCCATTCAAGTTTTGTAATGGTCAAAGTCGTTTTTTTGGTCTGATGTAAAAGGCGAGATTATACCGTAAACCCTTCTTTAACACACCGGGATTACGCGCTTTCGCGATGCGAAGCTGGACGATAGCTCACAGCGGACGATTTCTTTTAAGCAGAGTGACAAAAAACTGATATTCTGAACTGAGTTACACGGTAACGTTGAGAGAGCAATGAAATATCAACAACTGGAAAACCTCGAAAGCGGCTGGAAATGGAAGTATCTGGTTAAAAAGCACCGTGAAGGGGAACTGATCACGCGTTATATAGAAGCCAGTGCTGCGAAGGAAGCCGTCGATGTATTGTTGACCCTCGAAAATGAGCCGGTACAGGTGAATGAATGGATTGGTCTTCATATCAATCCGGCACTGGTTAACCGAATGAAACAGACTATTCGCGCCAGGCGTAAACGCCATTTTAACGCGGAGCACCAGCACACGCGTAAAAAGTCAATCGACCTGGAGTTTGTCGTCTGGCAACGACTTGCGGGGCTGGCGCAGCGACGGGGAAAAACACTGTCTGAAACGATTGTGCAACTGATTGAGGATGCGGAACATAAAGAGAAGTACGCTTCGCAGATGTCCACACTGAAACATGATTTGCAGGCGCTGTTAGGTAAAGAGTGAGTTTTCTCTAAGACGTGACAGGATTTCAGGCAATAAAAAACCCCGCGCTCTGGCGGGGTTTTTGCTAAGACGTAAACTTAAGCCTGCGGCTGAGTTACAACGTCTTTGCTGCCTTTCACTTCGATCTCTACACGACGATCCGGTGCCAGGCAATCGATCAGCGCTGCGCGTGGTTTCACGTTGTCGCAGGTGCTGCCGGTAACCGGGTTGGATTTGCCCATACCACGTGCGGAGATTTTGTTCGCCGGGATACCTTTAGAGATCAGGTAATCAACAACGGACTGAGCACGTTTCTCGGACAGACCCTGGTTGTAAGCGTCAGAACCGATACGGTCGGTGAAGCCCAGAACCACTACTGAACCGTCTTTCGGATCCAGGTTGCTCAGCTGACCATACAGCTGATCCAGCGCCTGCTGACCTTCCGGTTTCAGAGTTGCTTTGTTGAAGTTGAACAGAACGTCAGACTTCAGGGTGAAGTGTTTGGTCTGCACTTCCGGAGCCGGAGCCGGGGCCGGAGCTGCAACTACTGGAGCTGCATCTTCCTGCTGGCCGAAACGGTAGGAAACACCTACGCTCAGCATACCGTTATCCGGGCGAGCACCAACGGTGCTTGCGTCACCGATGTTGTTAACCCACTGGTATTCCAGACGGGTAGCAATATCACGAGTCAGTGCATACTCAACACCACCAGCGAAGACCGGAGAAACACCGGTATCGTGATCTTTGAAGCCCTGGTTGCTCTGACCATCAGCACGCCATACCATACCACCGAGACGGGTATAGATATCCAGATCGTCAGTGATCGGGTAACCCAGTTTAGCAGTCAGTTGAACGCCCTGAGCTTTGAACGCGCCGTTAACGGTGTCGCCTTTGTACGGCATACGGCCCAGCCAGTCATAACCCAGTTCGAAACCAACGTACGGGTTAACCTGGTAGCCACCGAACGCACCAGCACCCAGTTGGCTTTCGTGGGTCGGGCCATCGTTCTGCCATACCGCACCTGTGTCATGATACTGGGACCAACCCAGTTTGCCACCTGCATACCAGGTGTTATCTTTCGGAGCGGCCTGCGCTACGGTAGCGAAACCAGCCAGTGCCACTGCAATCGCGATAGCTGTCTTTTTCATTTTTGCGCCTCGTTATCATCCAAAAATCGCCATGGTTATCTCTCAGAGATGCCACGGTTAAATCCTTCACCGGGGGCGTTGCTCACTAACTATTCAGCAGATATCTTTACCGATATCTTTGGCTTATGCCGAGCACCCCTAGCGATGTAAAGTCTACAACGTAGTTGGAAACTTACAAGTGTGAACTCCGTCAGGCATATGAAAAAAAAGGCTTTGTATACACAATATTTAACAATTCCGCTGCTATTTTGTCCGATGCTATTAGGCTGAAAAGCGCGCCACACAGGCTTTGTCGCTGTATTTTGCGGATAAAATGCAAAAGCAAGCTTCAGGCAAAAATAATCCCAGGAATACTCTTAAATTTACTCAATGATACAAATTTGAGTGAATTTTTATCCCGGAATGCTGTCTCGCAGCCAGAGGATCATGACGTACTGGACGCATAACGAAGCCGATCGCGTTGCCTTCTTCTGCCGCCATCACCAGTCGGCGGTGCTCATCTTCGGTTAATTCTTCCGCATGCCAGCCAATTACGACGCTATAGTTCCCGGTGCGTAATGCGCGGATCATTGATTCCAGCGTCAGGCAAGGTGAAAGCTGGTTAACCTGCATCACCTTGGTGAGTGGCAGACCAACGGATTGCACCCATTCACGGCTCAGTTTCTGTTGTGGCGTGAGCCATAACTGCCAGCGGGACTGCTGGCCGAGTTGCTGCAACAAGGGCAATAAAAGAAGCTGCGTCATTCCTGGCTGATCTTCGCGATAAACCACTTCGCTAATAAGCCCGGACGCAATACGGGAGGGTTCAGCATGATTTAACGTAGTGAGTGCGGAATCGAATGTCGTTGAACGCTTAGCATAGCCTGAAGTGTACATAATCAATCCAGCCCTGTGAGTTACTGTATAAACATACAGTAACCCCTGAATGTTCAAAGATCAACCTCAATTTCTGAAACTATCTCGCATTTTTGTTTTGTCTTTACCGCACAACGCAAAATTCGCTTGCTGTCCCGCCCACAGTTGCCTATGTTCCTGCCTAACGAAACAGCTAACATCGTAGTGGCTTTACTGTGTGATTTATAAGGAAAAAATCATGGAAGACCTTTCTTATCAGTGTATACATCAATCATGTGAATATCTCACATCCCTTGGCGAAATTCGTCACCGTGCCCATTTTGGCGGTTATAGCTTGTCGGTGGAGGACACGGTTTTTGCGATGGTGGCCGAAGGAGAGCTTTACCTGCGGGCCTGTGAACAAAGCGCTCAATATGCAATAACGCACCATGCGCCACTTTTAATATTCAACAAACGTGGACGGGAGGTTTCGTTAAATTACTATTTTGTGGATCAGGCTTTATGGAACGATCGCCCTATGCTGCTGGAACTTTCGGCATATTCTCTCGATGCTGCCCGGCGTGAAAAAGTGCAGCGCAGCGCCCGAAAACGTCTGCGCGATCTCCCTAATCTGACGTTTCAGCTCGAAATGCAGCTTCGTGATGCCGGGATTATGGATGTACAGACGCTGCGTCTTCTTGGCGCAAAGGCCAGTTGGCTCAGGCTGCGGAAAGCGAATCGCCATCTGGGTGTGAAAATTCTTCTGGCGCTGGAAGGCGCTATCGCTGGATTGCACGAAGCAGCGCTCCCGGCGCAGACGCGCCAGGAACTGATGGAGTGGTTCGCTATTGTGATGAAGAAAACGGCCAATCCTCACTGAACCAGTTGGCTTTTCAGACGGCAAACTTCCGGCAATAAGGCGATAAGCAGGCCTATCTGTTGAAGGACCAGCGGCTCTTTGCTATCCGGGCGCGGATCTAAATGTTTAATGCGCTGCGACAGGGAACTTAGCGTTTCCTGTACGCGCGCATGATCAGAAGGAAGGTGATGCAGGGCGTCGTCTACATAACAGACGGCGTCATCAAGCAGACGCAAAATGTCGGGATGGGCGAGCTGCTCGCGATGCGCGCCAAGTGCAGAAATATAGCTGGTAAAGGTGTGGTTCAGGCACAGTAAACGGAATGCCACATCGCGGAGCTCAGGCGATGCGCCGGGTTCTGAAGACATATTGGATACGACCGACGCCAGCTCAGCATCACGGTTATAGGCATTGCGCCGGGCAATACGGTACGCCAGTCGGTTGTCGCGTCCCTGATGGTACTGTTCCAGAATCGCGTCGAGGTAACGGCAGTTGGCATCGAGAGCCTGCTCTGTCACGCGTGGCAGGTGGCGAAAACGCCAGTCGGGCCAGATAAAGCTTACCGCCGCCCAGGCAATCACACAGCCTATCAGCGTGTCGATGATACGGGGAATTGCTACTTCAAAGCCCTCACCGAGCAGATTAAAGCAGAGCAGCACCAGCAGGGTGATAAACATCGTAGCATGCGCGTATTGCACGGTGCGAAAAGCAAAAAACAGTACGCCGGTAATCACGATCAGCACCAGTTGTCCTTCATGGGAAGGAACGAAATAGAGCACCGGCAAACCTATCGCCACACCTACCAGCGTGCCGATGACGCGCAGGGTCAGGCGATGGCGGGTGGCGTTATAGTTGGGCTGGCAGACGAAAAGACTGGTCAGCAGGATCCAGTAACCATGCTGTAAGCCGGTTACCTGAATAAATGCGTAACCAACACACAGTACCAGCGACATACGTACAGCGTGACGGAAAAGCGCAGATTCCGGCGTCAGATTATTGCGCAGCCGTAACCAGATATCGCTAAAGCTATTCAGGCTGTCATCGGCTAACTGGTTTTCTGTCTCATTCAGAAGCTGGGACTGCGGTTGTTCCGTTTCGATCGTAGCTAATTGTGCGTCAATCGCTCGCAGGTTATCGAGCAGAAAACCCAGGGCTTTCAGATGATCGGCTGACGTCACACCGCTGGCGCGGATGCGATCTAACGCGGCATCAAGATGCGTAAACGCACGCTCGAAGCGGGAATCATGTTGATAGGGCGTTCGCAGCAGAATGGCGTGTGAAAGCCTGTCACAGGCCTGCGATTGCATTGATAACAGACGCTGAAAGCGGAACATCACATCGCTGTAACGGAAATGTTCGCGCAGCGTCTGGTATTGAATGTGCGATGAGCTGGCGCGTTCATGGATATCCTGCGCGGCAAAATAGTAATGCAGGGACTGGCGCGTGCTTCGTTGTCCACGATCGCCACGCAGCCGCGTCAGTAATGTTGCTTTGGTCTGGTTGAGCGTAGCGACGAGCTGACCGTTTGCCAACGCCAGATCGTAAAGCGGCGCCTGACTTTCATCTTCAATATCCGGATCAAACAGGCGTGATTTCAGTTCAAGGTAGTGCGCCAGTTGTCCGTAACTGCGTGAAAGGTTGTCCTGCAAAGCGCGAACGGGGAAAACCAGGTGCCCGACCAGCGTCAGGAAGTTAAACCAGACTGCGCCTGCCAGCAACAGCAGCGGTTGCTGATACCACTGGTCGAAAAGCGAAATCCCCAGCATGGTGTAAACAGCAATCAGCAAGGCACCAAAGGCAATGGTGGCGTAGCGCTGCCCAAGCCCGCCCAACAAGATAAAACCGCAGGTGGAGCTGACAAGCCCGATAGCAAACAGCCACGGCCACGGGAACAGCAATTCGACGGAGGCGGAAGCAATAAAAAAGGAGATCAACGTGATGATCAGGTTCTTCAGCCTCCCGCTCAGGCGATCGTCCAGATCGGCCAGCGCGGCAGCCACGACGCCCAGCGTTAAGGGGATGGTCAGTTTGACCTCGCCAAGCAGCCAGGGGAGCGCTGCTGTACCGCAGAGGGCGATAAAAATTCTGACGTTATACAGCCAGGCGCTATTCCATGTGTAACGACGAAGCAGAGGGCTTAACATAGCGGCATTCGGTCCGGTTACTGAAAACGACGACGGGCGTTAGCTTCGCGGGCTGCGCGGGCGGTTTCGACGGAAACCACACGACGACCCACCGGCCAGAGCGCAATCGCCGCAATTTTAAAATTCGCCACGCCTACCGGGATGCCGATAATGGTGATGCACTGCGCGATACCGGCGGCAATATGCATAACGCATAACCACCAGCCAAACAGCACAAACCAGATGATATTCAGAGCCGTTCCCCCCGCGTTCAACAGGCTATTCTGGCGCTCGGGTTCCAGTTCATCTATATGGATCGCTTCATTTCCCCACGGAATAAGCGAGAGCTTCGTGATTTCCCAGCAGGAACGCGTCAGCGGCAGCGTTACAATCAGCACGATACTGGCCACGGTTGCCAACAACCAGCCCAGTGTGGTGGCGAAACCACCAAGAACAAAGTTCAGAATATTCAGAACAGTACGCATAAAACCTCAGAACAACCCTATGAGTGGTGTATCCCGGCAATTGTAACGACTTTTTGGACTGGAGCGCCAATTCTCTGGCAGGTAAACTGACTTTTATTGTCACAGGCTGAGAACGATAAGTCATGGAACTGAAAGCGACTTCACTGGGAAAACGGTTAGCCCAGCACCCGTACGATCGCGCGGTGATTCTGAACGCGGGCATTAAAGTCACGGGCGACCGGCATGAATACCTTATTCCTTTTAATCAGTTGCTGGCAATTGAGTGCAAACGCGGGCTGGTCTGGGGCGAGATGGAGTTTCAGCTTGCCGATAAAAAAGTGGTGCGCCTTCACGGTACGGAGTGGAACGAAACTCAACGTTTTTATCACCATCTTAATGAGCGCTGGAGCAAATGGGGCGCGGAGATGAGCGAAGTGGCGGCTGGTGTGCTATCGGAACAGCTTGAGCTGATTGCCGGGCGTGTCGATCGGGCGAAATGGTTGACGCGCAAACAGCTTACCGGGCTACAACAGCAATTGCAGCAGGCTTTTACTGCGCTGCCGATGCCCGTCAGTCGGCTAACGGAATTTGAGAACTGCCGTGAGCTCTGGCAGCAGTGCCAGGCATGGCTGAACGATGTTGAAGAACGAAGGGCGCAGCATAATAAGGCCTATACCGAGGCGATGCTCACGCAATATGCCGCCTTTTTTGAGCAGATAGAAAGTTCCCCGCTCAATCCTTCACAGGCGCGAGCCGTGGTGAATGGCGAGCAGTCGCTGCTGGTGTTGGCCGGAGCGGGCAGCGGTAAAACTTCCGTGCTGGTGGCGCGCGCTGGCTGGCTGCTTACGCGCGGCGAGGCGGCTGCCGATCAGATTTTATTATTAGCTTTTGGCCGCAAGGCTGCCCAGGAAATGGATGAACGCATCCGCGAGCGGTTGCACACCGAAGAGATTACCGCGCGGACTTTCCATGCGCTGGCGCTGTATATCATCCAGCAGGGCAGTAAAAAAGTACCTGCGCTGAGCGAACTGGAGAACGATACTGCCGCGCGTCTGGCGCTGCTTACGGAAACCTGGTGTCAGCAATGCAGCGAGAAAAAAGCGCAGGCAAAAGGCTGGCGGCAATGGCTGGAAGAGGAGATGGCCTGGGACGTACCGGAAGGCAATTTCTGGGAAAATGACAAACTTCAGCGCCGCATCGGGCCGCGTCTCGATCGCTGGATCGGCCTGATGCGAATGCATGGCGGTGCGCAGGCTGAAATGATTGCCGACGCGCCAGAAGAGGTACGCGACCTGTTCAGTAAACGTATTAAGCTGATGGCTCCGCTATTGAAAGCCTGGAAAACAGCGCTGAAGGCGGAAAACGCGGTCGATTTCTCCGGTCTGATCCACCAGGCCATCAATGTGCTGGAGAAAGGGCGTTTTATCAGCCCATGGAAGCATATCCTGGTGGATGAATTTCAGGATATTTCCCCACAGCGAGCGGCGCTGCTGGCAGCTTTGCGTAAACAAAACTCGCAGACTACGTTGTTTGCCGTCGGCGATGACTGGCAGGCTATCTACCGGTTTAGCGGGGCGCAGCTTTCGCTGACCACCGCATTTCATGACTACTTTGGCGAGGGCGATCTTTGTGCGCTCGACACCACTTACCGTTTCAATTCACGCATCGGTGAAGTGGCAAATCGCTTTATTCAGCAAAACCCGTGGCAACTGGCGAAACCGCTTAACAGCCTGACGGCGGGAGATAAACACGCGGTAACGCTGATGGCTGAGGATCAGCTCGACGCCTTACTGGATAAACTCAGCGGCTATGCGACGCCCGAGGATCGCATCCTGGTGTTGGCGCGTTACCATCATCGTAAACCGGCAAGTATCGCGAAGGCCGCAACCCGCTGGCCGAAGTTGCAGCTCGATTTTATGACCATTCATGCCAGTAAAGGTCAGCAGGCTGATTATGTGATCGTGGTGGGGTTAGATGAAGGGCCGGACGGTTTTCCTGCTCCGGCACGCGAGTCGATCATGGAGCAGGCGCTGCTACCGCAGACAGAAACGTTTCCTGATGCGGAAGAGCGGCGATTGCTGTACGTGGCGTTAACGCGCGCGCGTAAGCGTGTCTGGCTGCTGTTTAATAAAGAAAACCCGTCGCGTTTTGTCGATATCCTCAAATCGCTGGATGTTCCTCAGGCGAGAAAACCCTGAACACAGGCGGCCTTTGCCGCCTGTGTTTACTTCAGCCGTTCGGCCAGATAGCGTTGATAATCCGGGATCAGAATGTCGACGCTCTCGTTGAATTGCGGCGAGGCGATAATAAAGTCCGCCGTCGATAAGTTAGTCGCCACCGGGATGTTCCAGACCGTCGCCAGACGCAGCAGCGCTTTGACATCCGGATCGTGCGGAACGGCATTCAGTGGATCCCAGAAGAAAATCAGCACGTCGATTTTCCCTTCTGAAATCAACGCGCCTACCTGTTGGTCGCCGCCCATAGGGCCGCTCAGCATGGCGTTCACTTCAAGACCTGTCGCGCGCTGAATCAAATTACCGGTCGTGCCGGTGGCATAAAGTTCATGTTTTGCCAGCACCGGCTGATGCCGCTCTACCCACTTCATTAACGATTGCTTGCAGTGATCGTGCGCCACCAGCGCGATATGTTTGCGCACGGGTAGGGTGCGAGTTGTTGATTCCATCATCGGTTCCCGTCAGTTATTTTCGCTACAGATTACTGGAAGCGCCTGATGCTGCAAGAGAAGTAGATAAAAAAATCTGAAAATGGTTGAGAAGCCTTGTTTGACGTACACTTTGGGAAATCGCCCGGAGGAAACCATGAAAGAAACCGATATCGCCGATATTTTACAATCGACCCAGACTATTGCGCTGGTGGGGGCAAGTGATAAGCCTGACCGTCCGAGCTACCGTGTTATGAAATACTTGCTGGATCAGGGGTATCACGTGATCCCCGTTTCGCCAAAAGTCGCCGGGAAAACGCTGCTTGGGCAGCAGGGATATGCAACGCTCGCGGAAGTGCCGGAAAAAATCGATATGGTGGATGTCTTCCGCAATTCTGAAGCGGCCTGGAGTGTGGCGCAGGAAGCCATTGCTGTTGGTGCGAAAACGCTGTGGTTGCAGTTGGGGGTGATTAACGAACAGGCGGCAGTGCTGGCGCGTGAGGCAGGATTACGGGTGGTGATGGATCGTTGCCCGGCGATTGAAATACCCCGGCTGGGCCTGGCGAAGTAAAAAAATACCCCGCAGTCGGCGGGGTATGTTCAGTTACGCAGGCGTGGTGCCTGAAGTTGTCTGCGGATGGTGCGCGCCAGCTCGTCCATTGAGGGTTGTTCCGGGTGCTCATCCATCACTTCACTGGTGAGTTGCGCCTCTGCAAGGTAGGTATGAACCGCCTGGCCGTCGTCATCTTCCATAACCACATGATACCAGGGCAGAGCGCGTAACTCGTCATTCACCGCCAGCTCATCCGCCGACGGCTCCTCAAGTGAATATTCTGGGTCGATATCGACCACCACGCCAAGATATCCCAGCAGCGAATGGCGAACCTGCTGACCGATACCGAATTTGCTGGCTATCATTGTCACCTCCCGGGAGCGTTCTGTTCCCTCAGATATGAGGGCGCGGCTCCAAAATTCAAGTTACATGACGCGACAGGCAAACCCTTTCAGATACAGCCCTTCCGGGTAGGGAGCGATCACAGGATGATCGGCGGCCTGACGGAACTGTTCTATAAATTGTACATCACGGCCTGCATCTATTGCGGCATCGGCGATGATTTTCTGAAATAAATCGGTGGTCATCAAACCAGAACAGGAAAATGTCAGCAGTACGCCGCCCGGGTTCAGCAACTGAATCGCCAGCATGTTGATGTCTTTATAACCGCGACATGCGCCCATCAACTGGCTCTTGTTTTCAACGAACTTCGGCGGGTCCATCACGATCACATCGAAGGTTTCGCCCCGATCGCGGTATTTGCGCAGCAGCTTGAACACATCATCGCGGACAAACTCGGCCTTACTCAGATCAAGCTTGTTGAGCGTGACGTTCTGCTTCGCCACATCCAGTGCTTCCTGGGAAGTATCCACGCTGACAACCTGACTGCAGCCGCCCATTAATGCAGAAACGGCAAAGCCGCCGGTATAGGAGAAACAGTTCAGAACGCGTTTATCAGCGACATAGCGGCGGGTCGCCAGGCGACTGTCGCGCTGATCAAGGTAGTAGCCGGTTTTATGGCCGCCCTGAATATCGACATACAACTTCATGCCGTTCTCTTCGATGGGCAGCAACGCAGGCGGCAGCTCACCGAGTACAGGGCCCTGTGTCAGTTCTAGCCCCTCTTTTTTACGCACTGCGACATCGCTGCGATCGTAAACAGAACATTGCGGATAGAGGGTTTGTAGCGCGGAGAGAAGTGCCGGACGCTGGTATTCCGCGCCTGCGCTCAGCAGCTGCAATACAAGGAAATTGCCAAAGCGGTCGATAGTCACGCCGGGCAGCCCGTCGGATTCCCCGGCAATCAGGCGATAGCTGTCCAGCCCGTCGCGCTGCGCCAGCCAGTCGCGCCACTGCTGAGCCTGTTGCAGGCGACGCGTAAAGAAAGCGATATCAATGCTTTCATCTTTATCGAACGTCCAGACGCGAGCGCGAATTTGCGAGGCAGGCGACAATGCTCCGCGTGCCAGCCATTTGCCCTGGTGATCGACGATATCAACGGTTTCACCGAGGCTGGCTTTACCCTCCATCCGTGCGACTGCACCGGAGAAAACCCAGGGATGACGGCGCAGTAACGATTTCTCGCGCCCTTTGGCTAACACTAAACGTACGCTCATATTCGGCTATTCTGTAAACTGAAGAAAATGGGCGCTATTGTCACGGGTTCGCCGGTTAAATGCAACGCGCCAGCACAGAAAGGGGAACAAGATGACACAAGTTTGCACAATTGCCTGGGTACACGGAATGGTGCAGGGCGTCGGATTTCGTTACAGCACGCAGCATGAAGCTCAGCGTCTGGGGCTAACGGGATATGCACGCAATCTGGACGACGGCAGTGTCGAGGTGGTGGCTTGCGGAGAGGCGGAAAACGTCGACAAACTGATGGCATGGCTGAAAGCGGGGGGACCGCGCAGCGCCCGGGTTGACAGAGTGCTGACTGAACCGCATCAACCTGGCAGGGAATGGACGAACTTTGGCATCCGCTATTAAATACATTTCACCGGTTTAGGCAGGCCGGCGATTTTCGTCGCCTGTTTTGCCGGGCCTTTCGGGAACAGGCGGTACAGATAGCGGCTGTTGCCTTTCTCTTCGCCAAATTTATTCGCCATCGCTTTTACCAGCATGCGAATAGCCGGTGAGGTATTAAATTCCAGATAGAATTCGTGCACGAAGCGCACCACTTCCCAGTGTTCCGGGGAGAGTGTAATGCTCTCTTGTTGCGCAATAACCTCTGCCAGCGCTTCGCTCCAGAGAGAGGTCTCTTTCAGATAGCCTTCGCTATCGGTTTCAATTTCTTTGCCTTCAAACATCAACATAGTTTTTCACAACGTCAGCCAACAACGGCGGCAGTGTAGCAAAAAACAAAGCCCCGCATAAGCGGGGCATGTTGCAAAGCAGTGCCGTTTAGTCTCTGCTGGCAAAACCCAGAATGCTCAGCAGGCTGACAAAGATGTTGTACAGCGACACATACAGACTGACGGTCGCGCGAATATAGTTCGTTTCGCCGCCGTGAATGATATTGCTGGTTTCAAACAGAATCGCGCCGCTGGAAATCAGGATAAACACGGCGCTAATTGCCAGGTGCAGTGCCGGCAGTTGCAGGAAGATGTTCGCCACCATACCGATCAGCACAACCACTACGCCCGCCATCAGCATACCGCCGAGGAAGGACATATCTTTGCGTGTGGTCAGCACGTAAGCCGAGCAGCAGAAGAACACCAGCGCAGTACCGCCGAGCGCCAGCCCGATAACATCGCCCATACCGGCTGACAGATAGGCGTTCAGGATGGGCCCAAGGATATACCCCAGGAAACCGGTGAATGCGAACGCCGCCAGAATACCGGTCGGTTTGTTGGCCAGTTTATAGGTCAGGAACATCAAACCGTACATTCCCACCAGCGTCAGGATCAGCCCCGGCGAAGGCAGCATCAGAACGGTGCTGGTTGTGGCGGTGATAGCGGAAAACGCCAGTGTCAGGCTAAGCAGAAAATAGGTATTGCGTAAAACTTTGTGCGTGCTGAGCAGGGAACTGCGGTCACGCGATGAAGTAATAATACGATCCATGAGTCACTCTCTTATGACAGATGTAATTGTTTGCCGAGTCTAGAAAAGACTGGCTTTGTAACAAAGTTGTTTTACCCATCTTTACTCATAAAGCAAGGGTACCAGCACAATATTTCCTGCGACGAAATGTGCTCCAGTCAGCATAAAGGGATTAATGTGAAGCAGAACCATATTGGTGTCTTATATGTCACTGAAATCTATTGCTATATAAATCTTTGGGCGCTAAGAGTGTAAACGCGTCGGCATACTATAAATGAATAAGGCGAAAAGGACATGAAACCACAACCACGTAATCATATTGCACTTTCCCTCCTGGCTGTCGGCATTCTGAGCGCATGCAGTGGCGCGTTTGCCGCAACCGTGCCAGCGGGGACTGTGCTGGCAGAAAAACAAGAACTGGTTCGCAACAATGGCAGCGAGCCCTCTTCACTGGACCCGCATAAAGTAGAAAGCGACGTCGAATTTAATATTATCAGCGATATCTTCGACGGGCTGGTGGCAGTCAGGAACGACGGTTCCATCGAACCGCGCCTCGCGGAAAAATGGGAGAACAAGGACAACACGGTCTGGGTATTCCATCTGCGTCCGGGCATCACCTGGTCAGATGGCACTGCCATCACCGCGAAAGATGTGGTCTGGAGCTGGCAGCGTCTGGTCGATCCGAAAACCGCATCGCCTTACGCCAGCTATCCCGGCAACATGCACATTCTGAATGCGGCGGAGATTGCATTAGGCAAGAAATCGCCTGATACGCTGGGGGTAAAAGCGCTGGATGATTCAACGCTGGAAGTCACGCTGACGCAGCCAACAGCCGCGTTCCTGGCGATGCTGGCGCACCCGTCGCTGGTGCCGGTCGATCCGGTGCTGATTAACCGTTTTGGCGATAAGTGGACCAAACCGGAGCATATCGTTACCAGCGGCGCGTATAAGGTTACCGATTGGGTGGTCAACGAACGCATCGTTGCCGAGCGTAACGCGCGCTACTGGAACAACAAACAGACGGTAATTAATAAAGTCACCTATCTGCCTATTAATGCCGAAACGGCGGATGTTAACCGCTACAAGGCGGGTGAAATCGATATTACTTACACCATTCCGGTGAATCAGTTCGCGCAGCTACAGAAAACGCTGGGCGATCAGGTACATGTCGCACCGCAACTGGCGACCTATTATTACGAGTTTAATACCACCAAAGCGCCGTTTAACGATCCGCGCGTACGCCGTGCGCTGAATATGGCGCTGGATAAGGACATCATCGCCGATAAAGTGATGGGGCAGGGGCAGCGTCCGGCATGGGTTATCAGCCAGCCGCAAATCGGCGGCGTGAAAATCGCGTCGCCGGATTATGCGTCATGGCCGCGTGAAAAGCGGATAGCCGAAGCGAAAAAGCTGCTTAATGAAGCCGGGTTCAACGCGTCGCATCCGCTGAGCTTCAATCTGCTTTACAACACCATGGAGACGCATCAGCGTATTGCCATTGCCGCCAGTTCGATGTGGAAGAAAAACCTCGGCGTGGAAGCAAAGCTGCAAAATCAGGAGTGGAAAACCATGCTGGATACCATGCATACCGGTAATTTTGATGCGGTACGCTACGCATGGATTGCCGACTATGATGATGCCGCGACCTTCCTGAATAACTTCCGTACCGGCGACAGCGAAAACACCAGCAAGTACAGCAATCCGGCCTATGACGAAGCGATGCAAAATGCGGCGAAAGCGAAAGACGTTGCTGAACGCGGGAAATACTACCAGCAAGCGGAAGATCTCCTCGGGCAGGATGTTCCGGCCATTCCGGTCTACCATTATGTGCGTACGCATCTGGTGAAACCGTGGGTCGGGGGTTTTGCGCCTGATAGTCTTGGTGTCTATCTGACAAAAGATTTGTACATCAAGAAACACTAAGTTTTGCCGGGAAGCGTGCTGAATAAACGATCATAACGCTGATATTTCAGACAAATAACACGTTTTTGATTGTTTTTCAGGCAAACAAACATTCTCAGGCTTTACAGACGACCCGGGGATGTTTATAGTGCGCCTCATTCCGGAAGTGTGGCCGAGCGGTTGAAGGCACCGGTCTTGAAAACCGGCGACCCGAAAGGGTTCCAGAGTTCGAATCTCTGCGCTTCCGCCAGATTAAACAAGGGGCTACCGAAAGGTAGCCCCTTTGTTTTTCTGGTTCCTGTCTACCCGCATGAGAAATTTTCCCTTCCCCGCGCTCATTTTCCTTTTATATCAGCGTGAAAAGGGATATCCAGCCATCAAGAAATTTCCACTTTTCTGCCGTAAATCCGCTCTTCCAGCGGCTGGAAAGCGCTTGTATCAGGGCTACTGTAAGCCGCTTCGTTGTTTAATCCACTCCTTATACCTGCCGGGTGACATGCCCATCACGCTAATGAAGGCGCGTCGAAAGGCCGTTTCGTCACTGTAACCGCATTCGCCGGCAATCTGCGCTAACGTTTTTCCCGGTTTTTCCAGCAGCACGGCTGCGTTTTCAATGCGCACCCGGGTGATAAAACGTTTGGGCGTTTCCTGTGACAATTCACCCATTTTCCTGTGCAACGTCCGTGAAGACATATTCAGTTGTTCGGCGAGTTGCTCAACGGAGATAGCGATGTTTTGGTAACGAACAATATTTTCGGCTTTGATAAGTAATGGATGCACCGAATTCAGAAATCCGCCGGGCGCGTAAATATGCTGTGAGAGTGGCTGGCTGTCAGCGACGGCCATATCTGCTGTCATTCTTGCCGCTTCATTGCCCAGTTTTTTTCGCACAATATGAATGACAAGATCCGCCCAGGATAACGGACCGCCGGTAGTAATCACATTTCCCTCTTCCGCCAGCGTCTTACCCCAGATGGGGTTGGCTGCAGGGTAGCGTTCACGCAACGTATGAAAAAGCCACCATGTTGTTGTGCACATCCTGCCGTTCAGCACGCCTGCCTCGGCAAGCACAAACCCTCCCGCACATACGCCCGCGACAATGCTTCCTTGCTGATAATGATGTTTAACCCACGCTGCGCCCGCTTTTACCGCCGCAAAATCCACCGGGAATTTGTTGGCATCAAGCCGCATACCGCTGGCAATAACCAGATCAAATGTCTCAGCGTGGCTAAACGCGCCGTCGCTTTCAATCAATCGCCCCTGCGCGTCAGCCACTGGTTTTCCGTCTGGTGTGATCACTTTAACCATGAAACAGGGCGCCGTAGCGTCAGCATGAGTGTTAAGGCCAGGGCTTTGCGAGATGACCTGGTTAGCCAGCCAGAACATGTCAGAGAGCCCAGCGATAGCCGATTTCATGCTGCCAGGCAGAGCCAGGAGTGCGATATGCATTTTTTTATTCGCCACAGGTTGTCAGATTTTACATGATATCTGTCATTTAAGACACTTCATACCCCCTTTATCCGGCCCTACACTGAGCCGCACGGATAGGCTGAAAGCTGTAGAACGGATGAAGATATGCACCTTCAATTACGAAATTTAAAACGCCTGGCATTCATCGGGTTACTCGCTGTTTTTTCCATCAGGCTGCATGCGGAGGAGCTTCCCATTAAAAATATTGTCCTGGTCCATGGCGCTTTTACGGATGGCTCGAGCTGGAATGAGGTGATAACTCGCCTCCAGTCCCTTGGTTACCATGTTACCGCCGTGCAAAACCCCCTGACCTCGCTGCGCGATGACGTTGCGGCAACCCGCAGAGTGCTGGAACGCCAGCAGGGAGGTGTCCTTCTTGTTGGCCACTCGTGGGGTGGAGCCGTCATTACCGAAGCGGGAAACTCAGCAAATGTTAAGGGGCTGTTCTACCTCTCGGCACTGGTGCCAGACAGCAATGAATCTGTTGCTGATGTACTTCAGCGGTTAAACGCCCCGATGGAAGGGATGCAGGCAGACGGTAACGGCTTTATCTGGCTGGATAACCCGAAGGTATTCCATGACGTGATGGCAAATGATGTGTCGCAGAAAAAGGCGGCGTTATTGGCCTCTGCACAGCAACCCATTGCTGCGGGCGCTTTTGCAGAGAAAGTGACGCAGGCGGCATGGCGAAACAAACCCTCCTGGTACCTTGTTACTGAAAACGATCGCGCACTTCCACCTGCGGTTCAGTCACGTTTTGCCAGTGCTATAGGTGCAAATACCACCCGGCTCAACGCCAGTCACATGTCGATGATATCCCACCCGGGAAAAGTAGCGGAATGGATAGATAAAGCAGCCCGGGGAATTCCTCCGTCCGGTCAATAAAGGTGAAATAGCGATGAAAATTCTACATATTGATTCAAGTATTAACCACGATGTTTCCATTTCCCGTCATTTATCATCCGTAGTTGTTAAGCAACTTACCTGCAGCGGGAAATACAGCGAAGTTATTTATCGTGATGTTGTAAAAAATGAAATTCAGCATCTTACAGCAGATATTGCTGCGGGATTCAGACCATTATCTTACACCGTAGCTGAAACAGCATTTGATAAGAGCGAACAATCACTTTCGCAACAACTCGTCACTGAGTTTCTTGACAGTGATATTATCGTTATTGGCGCACCGATGTATAATTTCTCCGTTCCCAGTCAGTTAAAAGCATGGCTGGACAGAATAGCGCAACCGGGAAAAACATTTAATTACACCTCTTCTGGTCCCATCGGTCTGGCTGGCGGTAAAAAAGTTATCGTTGTATCAGCGCGGGGTGGTTTTTACCATCACACTCCGCTTCAGAGCATGGATTTTCAGGAAAACTATCTGGCTTCGTTTTTTGGTTTTCTGGGAATCAGCGATATCGGGTTTATTCGTGCGGAAGGCGCCTCAAAAGGCGAGGAAATTAAACAACAAGGAATTTCCAGCGCAATTGCTTCTGTTAACGACACCCTGCAAAAATTTAATTTAGCATGAGGGAATAAGCAGGTGACATAGCGTAACCCTGAGAATCTCCTTAAAGTTTCTCAGGGTTTACGGTTTTTCTTAATCAAGAAAAATTCAATCTGATAGATTTCGCTTTATTTTTTTTACTTACAAAACGTCGAAAAGCATCTTCCGGCTCATCAATATTTTTGGATAACTTGAGGGAGATCTTTTTAAATTATTTATTGACGAGCCATAAGAAATAAATAAACGATCGATCGCCCCTTTTTTGATAGTTACCACCTATCGTAATGGTATTTTTTTAAGTTTATTCCGATCAATAACTAAGAGAAATCATTATCCTGCCGATATTTTTCTATGCCATCTGCGACTGCGCAGTTGGTGTGCTTATTAATTCACTAAGGAAAGACAATGAAAAACAAAGCTACCATAGTAAAGCCGACAGGTATAAGTATCAGAAATAAGATTATTTTTTCGTTCGGTATTCTGATCGTGTTACTGGCTTTCATCGCCGGAAATGCGCTGTATCGACTTGACGAAGCCAAAAATAAGATCTCAAAAATTGTCACGGAGGATTATCCCACCACGGCAATGGGCAATAATCTTATCAGAGATGTTAATACATCAACGATTCTGTTTCTCAATGCATTAATCGAAAAAAATCCGCAAAAGCAAAGCCAGTTAATGCAGGAAGTGACTTCACGATCGGAAAAAATCAACGAACTCTATAAACAACTCAACGCGGCGGCAGACGATGCAGCGTCCCAGGCGCTTTTAACCAATGTTACGGACATGCGAAAGCTCTATATCCAGTCGCGTAATAAGGTAATACAAAACGTTCAGTCAGATCCTGTTTCGGCGATTGAGGAATATACAAATAATACGCGTGAAAAAGAATTACAGTACATTGATAAAATTAACACCTTTATCAATCTCCAGCGAGATGAAATGCAATCGTCATATACTGATTTTTTGCATGATTACAGTACGTCAAAAATGGTCATGATCATTATCGCGATAGTTTGCCTGATTCTTGCTGCCACCATGGCGATCGTTATTTCACGTGCTATTGTTATTCCGATTAAACATGCGGTTGAGGCTGCTACGCGTATCGCCGCAGGCAATCTTGGGGAAGAAATAAAGGTGACATCAAAAGATGAAACCGGGCAACTGACCAGCGCGATTTCTCATATGCAGGATGAATTAATAAAAATTGTCACGGAAATACGAGGCGGAGCCGAAAATATTGCGACCGGCGCGTCTCAAATTATGGCCGGAACCCGTGATTTATCAGCCCGTACGGAAGAGCAGGCCAGCTCTATCGAACAGACTGCAGCGTCAATGGAGCAGATTTCCGCAACGGTAAAAAATACGGGCGATAATACGGCGAATGCGTCGCAACTTTCGGCGAGAGCGAGTGGTGCGGTGACGGATAACGGAAAGTTGATGGCTTCGCTAACGCAAGAGATCCAGAATATCAGCAGCTCAGCGGATAAAATGTCTGACATCATCAATCTGATTGATTCCATTGCCTTCCAGACCAATATCCTGGCGCTTAACGCTGCCGTTGAAGCGGCGCGCGCGGGTGAACATGGTAAAGGGTTTGCTGTTGTGGCGCAGGAAGTTCGCAATCTTGCCCAGAAAACGGCCAATTCGTCGAAGGAGATCAGGACCCTGATTGAGAACTCAACGCAGCAAAGCGTTCGAGGGCTGGAGATGGTACGCCAGGTAAACGGAAAAATGGATGAACTGGTACAAAATGTCGATAGCGTCACCCGTATTCTGAAAGAAATCGAGCAGGCCAGCCTTGAGCAAAGCGATGGTGTTCATCAAATTAATATCGCCATCGGGCAGATCGATACCACGACGCAGCAGAACGCCGCGCTTGTCGAGGAATCGGTTGCCGCTTCTGAAATGCTTAACGAACAGGCCAGAGTCATGCAAGATCTGGTCAGCGTATTCCGGATTCCACAACATGCCTGATAACGCAACACGTTGCCGGGTTAATTAATCTTCACCGGTGAAAGAGATCTGTTTCTTTCACCGGATCAGATTAAGGTCATTCTTAACGTACTTTTTTGGGGACCAGAGTGGCTATTACGTCATCATGCATGCGTGCATGCGTGCGTTTGCAAACGTGCTGCGCTTTAAAACAATCCTCTTATTCCCGGCGATGTGCGGCTTATTGCGGCTCGATTCGCCAGTGAGCGACAGGATATCCCCTGTGAAATATCCTGCCCCACGGTTTATTTTTTCAGCAGACGAGGCAACTGGTTCTCCAGTTCCAGCACGCAGGCATCCATCATTTTTTGTGTCTCTTCGCTGACTTTCGCGTAGTTATTTGCTTTCCAGTCGTTTAACGGTGCGGTTTTCACCGTCGGTGCGCATTCAGCAATCACATAAGTACTGAATGCATTGCCGCCTTCCGGACGTTTGTAAAATTTAACCCGATAGGTGAGATCGTAATTGCTGTTGCTGGTCGACATATCGGTATAAATCAGTGACCACTGCGACGCTGCAATAAAGAGGGGCTGCGTGTAAGCGTAACCGCCGCCATTTTTTTCCAGCCAGTCGTGAATTTTGGCTTCCGCTTTCGGCGCTAAATAGCGGGAGGTCGGTTCAGGCAGGGTATCGATGGTGTTCCCTTTATAAGTATTTTTATCGAACGAGTTGCTGCTGATGCCGCCGCCAAGTATAGCGCCCACAACCGCAAGCCCCATACCGGTGCCGGAGTGCGCCGGAGAGACTTCCCGCAATTTAACGTCAGGATAGAGATTATTGTTCATCTCGGCGGGGCTGAAGATGGTAGCGACATCGACTTTGCTGCCGTTGCTTGCGGTCACTGCATGTGACGTCGTATTGGTTGCGCAGCCGCTTAACAAAGCTGCGGATAAAGTACCGGTAATCAAAAACTGAATTTTCATGTTTTCCCTTTCTCTATTATTAAAATTAACGCGCGTAAATCGTTTTGCTTATTAAATCGCCCGGCGAGGTTTCTCAATACGGAATCGCGTTATCTAATTAGCGGCAGCCACACTAAAATCTTTATAAGAAATTTTCGTTAAGTTTTATTTTTGGTTAATTATTTTAGTGGCAAAATAGCACGAATAGCTAAGATCCGATCCAGCGTGTCAGTATAGGCACACTATAAAATTCGCACCCAAAGCCAAACTCACAAATGTAATGGCTATTTTCCAGATATATTAATTGTTGTTATTTTTTGTCTTTAGTAAGATCCTTAAAAAGGAAAATTAAAACATACTCATTGATTAATTTGCTTTATGGCAGGGATGACACCACCGTTGAATTACATTCGTAGTTCGGCTCTTTTTTTATTACTCGCGTTTACGGCACAGGCGGCGCCATTATCTCCGGCAGACCGTGACGCTGTCCGTCAACAGCAGGAACAGCTGCTTCGTCAGAGCCAGCAGCAACGTGATGAACTGGAGCGCAGCACCACGCTGCCGCGCTCAGGCCAGAGTACGTCTGCCTCTCAGGCCGGTGGCCCCTGCTTTGCTATTCACACCATCACCCTTTCCGGCGTGACGCTTATCAGCGAAAAAGCACAACAGAAACTGACTGCGCCCTGGCAGAACCAGTGCCTGAATATGGCGAAAATAACCGAACTGGCCGCCGCGATTTCCGACTGGTATATCAGCCGGGGATATATTACCAGCCGCGCTTTTCTCACCGAGCAGGATTTATCGCACGGCGAATTACGCATTGTCGTGCTGGAAGGAAAATTACGCCATATCCGCCTGGAGGGGGAATCGCCGCGCATGTTGAAAATGGTTTTCCCCGGTCTGGAAGGGAAAATCCTTAATCTGCGGGATATCGAACAGGGGATGGAACAAATAAATCGTCTGCGGCGCGAACCGGTGCAGATCGACATCGTCCCCGACAGTGAACCGGGTTATTCCAGCGTGAATTTAACCGCCACGCCGGAATTTCCGTTAAGTGCTTCTGTTTCACTGGATAACAGCGGGCAGAAAAGTACCGGTGACGATCAATTAAATGGTTCGCTGACCGCCAGTAATTTGCTGGGGCTGGCGGAACAGTGGCAGGTGAGCGGCGGGCGCAGCAGCGATTTTGCCACCGGCTATGACGCGCAAAATTTTCAGGCCGGGTTCAGCATGCCGTACGGTTACGGCCTGCTCGATTACAGCTATGCATGGAGCAACTACCGCACCACCCTCATCAATCTGGGCTTTCCGTGGATCTCCACCGGTGACACCAGAACGCACCGCCTGAACGGTTCGTGGGTGGTGTTCCGCAACGGCGATATTAAAACCGCATTTACCGCCGGAATCACACAGCGCGCCTCGCGCAACTGGCTCAACGACGCGCCGCTGGTCAGCAGCACGCGCAATCTCTCCAGCCTGCAACTGGGCATCAGCCATACGCAGAAAATAGTGGGCGGCGTGGCGACCTTCAACCCGACATTCAGCCACGGCATGCCGTGGTTTAACGCTGAAACCGACGAAGGCAAAAGTGGCGATGAACCCCGCGCGCAGTTCCGCAAAGGGAGCCTGAGCGCCAGCTTCCAGCGCCCGCTCAGCGCCGATATCGTCTGGCTGACCAGCCTGTATGCGCAGTGGTCGCCGGACAGGCTCTACGGCAGCGAACGCCTGACGCTCGGCGGCGAAAGCTCGGTGCGCGGTTTTAAAGAGCAATACCTTTCCGGCGACAACGGCGGTTACTGGCGCAACGAACTCAACTACGTGCTGTTCACTTTGCCCCTGTTCGGGCAGATCAGCGCCACGGCGGCGGTGGATGGCGGCTGGCTGGAAAAAGACCGGCTCGATCGCTACGCCTCCGGCACGCTGTGGGGCGCGTCAGCAGGGCTTGGCAGCGCCGGACGCGGGTTCGCCAGCCAGATCTCCGTTGGCACACCGTTGCATTACCCCGACTGGCTCGCCCCCGATCACGTCAGTGTTAACTGGCGCGTTGCTGTCACGTTTTAAGGATCAAGACGATGAAGACTGACAAACCGGTTCGTTTTTCCCAGCGTGCTATCAGCTGGTTGATTATCAGCCTGCTGGTCTGGCAGCCGGTAGCGCCCGCGTTTGCTGCGGCGATCACGCCGACAGGCGGCACCAGCATGGATAAAGCGGGCAACGGCGTGCCGGTGGTCAATATCGCCACCCCGAACGGGGCGGGCATCTCGCACAATCAGTTTCATGACTACAACGTCGGCAGCGAGGGGCTGATCCTCAATAACGCCACCGGGCAACTGACGCAGACGCAGCTTGGCGGGCTTATCCAGAACAACCCGAACCTGCGCGCCGGGCAGGAAGCGAAGGGCATCATCAACGAAGTGACCGGCGGCAGCCGCTCGCAGTTGCAGGGCTATACCGAAGTAGCGGGCAAGGCGGCGAATGTGATGGTCGCCAACCCGTATGGCATCACCTGTAACGGCTGTGGGTTTATCAACACGCCGAACGCCACCCTGACGACCGGTAAACCGCAATTCGATAAGGCGGGCAATCTCTCTGCACTGGAAGTGACCAAAGGCACCATTACCGTGGAAGGGCAGGGGCTGAACGCCAGCGGCAGCGATGCGCTGGCGCTGATTTCCCGCGCCACCGAAGTGAACGCCGCCATTCATGCGAAGGACTTAACCGTGACCACCGGGGCCAACCGGGTGGATGCCAGCGGAAAAGCGACAGCGATTGCCGGAGAGGGTGCAGCGCCGGTGGTGGCGGTGGATACCGGCGCGCTCGGCGGCATGTACGCCAACCGCATTCATCTGGTGTCCACCGAGAAAGGGGTCGGCGTCAACCTCGGCAACCTGACGGCGCGTCAGGGCGATATCACGCTTGATGCGAACGGCAAAATGGTGGTGAAAGAGAGCATTGCCGGCGGCGCGCTGATGGCGAAAGGCGACAGCGTCACCCTGAGCGGCAGCCACAAAGCGGGAGGCGATATTGCCGTCACCGCCGCGCAGGATGTGGCGCTGAATCACGCCACGCTGGCCGCCGACGGCAAACTGACGCTCAGCGGCGCGGGCAACACCACCCTTGTAGACAGTTCGCTCACCAGCGGTGGAGAGATGTCGCTTGGCGGGAAACAGCTCACCAGCGATGCTTCCACCCAGGCCAATGCCGCAGGGAATACCACGCTGAAGGCGCAGACCCTCACCCAGCAGGGAACACTGGTTGCCGGTGGTGACATGACGATACTGGCTGACAGCGCCACGCTGGACGGTACTCAGGCAGCGAAGGGGACGCTCAGTGTCGAAGCAAAAAACCTGCGCCACGGCGGTAAATCAGCGGCGACCCGTATTACGCTTAGCGCACCGGAAAGCCTCACCAACAGCGGTACGCTGGTGGCGGATACGCTGGATCTCGGCAGTACCCACATCAGCAATAGCGGCCTGTTGCAGGGGACGCAGGCGTTGAACCTGCACACCGGGCTGCTTGATAACCTCGTCGGCGGCACACTCTACTCTGCGAAAGACCTGACGCTTGCCATCCCGCAACTGAATAACGGCGGCCTGATCACCACCGATGGCGACCTGTATCTGCACGGCGATGCGCTGACCAGCGACGGCGAACTTAATGGCGTTAACCTGTTCAGCGATTACCACAGCCTGAGCAACAACGGCCGTCTGCTGGCGGACGGGCAGTTAACCCTCGCGGCGGACAGCATCCGCAACAATGGTCTGGTAGCAGCAAACACCACCGGCGTGACGGCAGACATCCTCGATAATGCGGGAACCCTGCAGGGTAATGATGCCCTGACGCTGCAAACGCAGAACACCCGCAACAGCGGGATGCTGGCGGGCGGAAATGCGCTGGATCTCAGCGGGCAGGCGCTGATTAACAGCGGCCTGCTGGCCGCGAAAAGCCTGACACTCAACAGCAGTGACATCACCAACAGCGGTACGCTGCAGGGCACCAGCCTGCTGACTGCCACGGGCAGCACACTGACCAACCAGCAGAATGGCCTGCTGCTGAGTAACGGTGCGGTCACGCTGAAAAACGATCATCTCAATAACGCCGGGCAGATGCAGGGCGGCACGCTCGATCTGGCGACCGGCGAGTGGCTGAACAGCGGCACGGCGCTCGGGCAAAACGGGCTGAATGCCACGGTCAGCGGCACGCTGGATAATCAGGGTAGCGTGGTCAGCCTGCAGGCGATGACGCTGAACGCAGACAACAGCAACAGCGGCACGCTGATGGCGAAAGTGCTGGCGCTGCACGGTGATTTACGTAACAGCGGCCTGATTCAGGGGACTGATGGGCTGAACTGGCAGGGCACCAGCTTTACCGGCACGGCTGACGGACAGATGCTCAGCGGCGGCAGCCTGACATTACAGGGCTCCACGCTCGACAATCAGGGGCGGATGCAGGGGCGCAACCTGACCGCCACAGCCGACAGTTGGCGCAACGGCGGCACGGTGCAGGCGCAGGATTCCCTGAACGCCACGCTTGGTCGTTCGCTTGATAACCAGGGGCAGATGCTGAGCCAGGGCGGGGCCGCCATCAGCGCCGCGCAACTGACCAACGACGGCAAACTGGCAGCAAAAGATCTCACTGTGACCGCGCCGGATATCGCCAGCAACGGCATCCTGCAGGGTAACAGCAGCCTGACGATCGCCACGCAACATTTATTTAATGGCGGCAACGGCCAGTTAGTGAGCGGCAGCGGGCTGAACCTGAATCTTGATAGCTTCAACAATCAGGGGCTGCTGTACGTACAGGATGGCCTGACGCTGACCGGCAATACGTTGATCAACGGCGGCAGTCTGGAAACCGGCGCGCTGGATGTCACCGCAGGCAGCCTCGATAACAGCGGCACGTTGCTGGCGCATAACCATGCCACGCTACAGGCGGACCAGCTTACCAACAGCGGTAATCTCATTGCCGACACGCTGGCGCTGACGGGCTCCCGCATCACCAACAACGGGCTGATGCAGGGCACGCACGGCCTGACGCTGAATGCGGACACCCTCACCACCACCAGTGGTTCGCGCACGCTGAGCGGCGGCGATTTCACACTGAACGCCGGGCAACTGTCCACGCAGGGCACTTTACAGGGCGGGCAGGTCAGCGTCACGGCAGATGACTGGACGCTCAGTGGCACGTTGCTGAGCCAGGGCAATTTAACGGCAACTGTCGGCAACACCCTGAACCTGCCGGGCGCACTGCAAAGCCAGGGGGCGATGACGCTCGTCGCGCAGACGCTGAACAATGACGGCCAGGTGTTAAGCGCCGGGGATATCACCCTGCACGGGCAGCAATTCACCAATAACGGCACCGTACAGGGCAACACGCTGACGGCGCACGAAGCGAGCATCACTAACCCCGGTACACTCACCGGGCTTAACAGCCTGACGCTGGATAACCGCCAGGCAACTGCGGCATTGCAGGCGCGGATGGCGATGGCAACGCCGCAACTGGCGCTGATCAATAGCGGTTCGCTGCTGTCGCAGGGCGCGCTGGATATCACCGCCGGTACGGTGAATAACACCGGCATCTGGCAGGGCAACAGCATCCTGCTGGCGGCGCAGTCGCTGGATAACAGCGGTGCCGTGCAGAGTGCCGGGGCGCTGAACTTCCGGCTTACCGGCGACCTGAATTCCGCCGCAGGCAGCAAAATGACTGCCATGGGCACGGCTGCGCTGCAGGCCTTATCGCTGACGAACAACGGGCTGTGGGCAGCGAAAAACCTGACGCTTAGCGGCGGGACGCTGAATAACAGCGGAGCCATCAGCGGCAGCGACGGCCTGACTGCCACGCTGAACGGGGATATCACCCAGCAGAGCGGCGGCTCGCTTGCCAGTAACGGGGCGCTGAACCTGTCGGCGGCGTCGCTCGATAATGCCGGTAACGTACAGGGCGGCGATGTCACGCTTGCCGCCGCGACGCTGACCAACCGCAGCGGCGCGCAGGCGTTAAGCGCGGGCACGCTGACCCTGACCACGCCGCAACTGCTTAACGACGGGCTGCTGCAGGGGGCGGGTGAAACCCGTGTTGATGCGACCGCACAGGCGCTCAACGAGGGCAAGCTGCTCTCCGGCGGGCAACTGACGCTCACCACACCGCAGTACAGCGGCGCGGGCTGGTTACAGGCCAGCAACCTGATGCTGAATGCGACAAACAACAACGGCAGCGGCACGCTGCTGGCCGGGCAGATGACCCTCACTGGCGATACCTTCACCAATCAGGGGATGACACAGGCAGATAACCTGACGCTGAATTATCGCCAGCTCACCAATAACGGCACACTGCTTGGCACAAACCAACTGACGCTGAACGCCACGCAGGTGAATCAGTCCGCCAGCGGCAAGCTGTTCAGCGGCGGCGATCTGTTTGTCGGCGCGACCGGGCTGGACGCGCTGGGGCAGGTGGTGGCGCTCGGTAATCTGACGCTGCAACTGACCAATGCTTTTACTGGCAAAACCACGCTGGCGGCGGGCAAAACCCTGACTGTTTCCAGCAACGGGGCGATCGATAACCAGAGCGTGATGCAGGGCCAGGCGGTGAATCTCAGCGCGGGCGGCCAGTTGACCAACAACGGGCAAATCACCACCGGTAGCGCGGCCAGCACCTTAAGCGGCAGCAATATTGTGCTGAACGGCAACAGCGCGATTCAGGGCGGCGGCGATGTGGCGCTGGTGAGCCGGGGAGGAATTACGGCGAACGGCTTTGCCGGGACGCTCGGTAGCCTGACGCTGAACGCGCCGGGCGCCATTATCAACACCGCGCTGCTGTATGCGGCAAACAACCTGGCGCTGTATGCCAACAGCATCACCAACCAGCGCGGCGATATGCTGGCGGGTAACAATCTGGTGCTGCAACGGGACGCGGCGGGGAATGCCAACAGCGAGGTGATCAACACCTCCGGCAGTATTGAAACGCGAAATGGCGATATCACCATTAAGACCGGGCATCTGCTGAATCAGCGGGATGGTTTAACAGTAAATACGGTAAAAACTACGGCCCAGGTCATTCCAGGGGTCGGTGATCCTACCTTGAGCGTACATTATTCACTGCTTCCTACGGGAAGTTATGGGTACTACACGGTTAAAAATGCTGTGGAAGGCAACAACTGTGCAGGAGCTGATGGTGGGTGTTCTGTATGGATAGAAACGACTTATCACTATGCGCCGTTCGAAGGATATGACACCCAAAAATTTGTTTTAAGTGAAACCCGGACGGATGTCAGCAGTAGTGGCGGAAGCGCACGTATCGCGTCAGGCCGGAATGCGGTGATTTCGGCAGGTGTGCTGGACAATAAAGCCAGCGATATACTCAGCGCGAATAATTTGTTATTGCAGGGGACGCAGCTTAATAACCAGAGCTGGCAAAACAGCACCTCTGCAGACGTTCTTGTTTACAAATATGGGACGGGGAACCAGGTTACTTATGCGGAAGATGCGATTCCGGATGGCGGCTTAAAGAATAAAAACGATAAATATCAACAATATGTACAAGACATCGCTTATACCCTGACCGGGCACGAAATACAGACAACACAGGGCCAGCTTTACCGTGCGGTGATTCAGGCTGGTGGTAATGTTAGCGCGAATTTCAGCAACAATATCAGTAATACCAACACCACGGCTCACACCGGTGGTGTTACAGGAACCATCATTGCCCCGTCACTGAATACCCTGAGCAATCAGGGTATCGGCGGTAGCGTGGCGAAACAGGCGCTGGCCGCAGGGCCGGTCGCGGTGAATTCCCCGCAGTGGCAGGATCAACTGCAAAATGCGCTGCAACAGATTAACGGCGGCAGCGGGCTTGATAACGGCGCGGCGCTGGCAACGCCGGGCAGCCAGCAGAAAGGCAATGCCAGCCTGGGCAATAGCGGCAGCCTGGCCAGCGCAGGCGTGACCACGGCAGCGCTGAAAAACACCGGCACGACACCGCAGCAGGGCAAAACCGTCGATACCAGCGCTTACCCGCTGCCGACCGGCAATAGCGGTTATTTTGTGGTCACGGATAACCCGAAAAGCCCTTATCTCATCACCGTAAACCCGAAACTCGACGGCCTGGGGCAGTTGGATCCGGCACTGTTTGGCGATCTGAATAAGCTACTTGGCATCACCCCGGCCGCCGCGCCGCGTGAAACCAATCCGACGTATACCAACGAGACGCAGTTCCTCGGTTCGTCGTATATGTTAGGCCGCCTCAACCTGAACCCCGATTATGACTACCGGTTCCTCGGCGATGCGGCGTTCGACACGCGCTATGTCAGCAATGCGCTGCTGAACCAGACCGGCAGCCGCTACCTGAACGGTATGGGTTCCGATCTTGCGCAAATGCAGTATCTGATGGATAACGCCGCCAGCGCGCAGCAGTCGCTTGGGCTGTCGTTCGGCGTGGCGCTCACCGCGGATCAAATCGCTTCCCTCGACCACAGTATTTTGTGGTGGGAGAGTGCGACGATTAACGGCGAGACGGTGATGATCCCCAAACTTTACCTGTCGCCGAAAGACGTCGCGGTGAACAACGGCAGCGTGATCGCCGGGAACAACGTCAGCCTTGACGGTGGCAACGTCACCAACATCGGCAGCACGCTGCTGGCGCGTAACGATCTCAGCGTCAACAGCAGCGGGCAGATAACCAACAGCAATGATGCGCTGCTGAAAGCGGGCGGCAACGTTGATCTCAGCGCCATTGGCGATATCAGCAACATCAGCTCCACCATCAGCGGCAAAACCGTGGCGCTGGAGAGCGTGGAGGGCAGCATCAACAACCTGACGCTGGCCGATCAGTATGCGCTCAACACGCAGGGTAAATCGGGTTCGGTCAGCATCAGGGACACCACGCTTGGCAGCATCGCCAGCATTACCGCGACGGATGGCCTGTCGCTGGTGGCGGACAAGGACATCACCTTTACCGGTGCGACGGCCTCAGCGGGTGGCGCTCTGTTGATGGACGCTGGCGGCAATATCGCCGTTAATGCCATCCAGAAAAATGAGGCTTACAGCCAGTCCGGTTTCCGCAATCTCACGGATACCGGCCGCTCCACCGTCGGTTACCAGGGCAGCAGCATTGCCGCGGGCGGCAATCTGGCGATGCAGGCGGGCAACAATCTGACGCTCAGCGCCAGCAATGTCAGCGCCGGGAAATCGGCACAGTTGTCGGCAGGCAACGATCTGAACCTCGACGCGCGGCAGACCAGCAACGCCAGCCGCAGCGGCAAAAGTGAAAATCACAGCACCGGCGTCGATCGCACCACGGTCAGTGCCGGTGACAATCTGTTGTTGACGGCAGGCCGGGACATCAATTCGCAGGCCGCCGGGCTGGCGGCAGAGCAGCAGGTCGGCATGCAGGCAGGACGCGATGTCAATCTGCTGGCGGAAGCCACCACCCAGGGCGACAGCTACAAAGCCAGCAAGAAAACGGTCATTAACGAGCAGGTCCGCCAGCAAGGCACCGAGATTGCCAGCGGCACCGACACCACGATTATCGCCGGGCGCGATATGAATGCCGCAGCGGCGCAGGTATTGGCAAAAGGTGATGTCGGGATTTCTGCCGGCCGCAATCTGACTCTGACGACCGCGACCGAAAGTGATTACGACTACTTTGAAGAGTACAAAACCAAAAAAGGTTTTCTGAGCAAAAAAACGACACACACCATCAGGGAAAACAGCTCGACCAATGAACTGGCATCACTGGTGAGTGGCGATAATGTCTCTCTGCAGGCGGGCAATGATCTGCTTGTCAGAGGATCAGCCGTCACGGCGAGCGGTGATATCGCGATTAAAGGGGGAAGCGATGTCACCATTGATGCCGCAACGGAAAACGCCAGCAACTACAGCATGAAGAAAACCACCAAAAGTGGGATTTTCGGCGGCGGGCTGGGCATCACCATTGGTTCGCAGTCATCCAAAGAGACGCGCAAAGGGGCGCAGGTTACGCAAAGCGATTCGCGCAGCATCATTGGTACTTCTGCGGGCAACATTATCATTGAGGCCGGTGATAAAGCGAAGCTGGTAGCAACCAATATGGTTGCCGGACGGGATGCGGCAGATACCACCCGTAAAACCGGACATATCGATGTGAAAGCCAGCGATATTGAGATCGTGGCGGGCAAAGATGTGGTCAGCGGTTCAGTGAAACAGGAGAGCAAAAGCAGCGGTATTGGGATCTCGCTCTCTAACCCGATTATCGACACGGTTCGCAATCTCCGCGATATCGTCAAAATGGGCGGCAGTGGCATCACGCAGGCGAAAGCGCTCGCCGGGGAAGCGGCCGCTGCAGCGTTTGATATTTCTGGTGGGGGAATGCAGGCAGCATTACCGATCACTTACGGTAAATCCTCTTCCAGTAGCGAAATGCACTACACCGGCGAATATGCCGTGGGGAATACCCTGACCTCTGCAGGGAACGTTCAGTTGTCGGCAACCGGTGCGAAAGGTAACGGCGATGTGCTGATTAGTGGCAGTAAAATCAGCGCGAAAGAAGCGGCGATTATCGAAGCACAACGCAATGTGGACATCATTCCGTCCACCGATACGCAGGTCAGCAGCAGCAAATCCAGCAGTAAGAGCTGGAGTGTGACGGATGCACTTCCGGGCGCAGGTTCGGTGATTCGAACCGTCAGCGGTGGCCCGAATCACGGCGCCAGCGTCCTGCCATTCAGCTACAGCAAAGCAAACAGCAACGAGAGCAGCCAGACAACGGCGCAGACCGGCAGCCAGATAACCGCGAATGATATTTATATCAACAGCAAAGACGGCCATGTGAATATCTCCGGCAGTTCACTGGCGGCAATCAATGATTTGATGCTGTCAGCTGAAAACGGGGATATCACTGTCAGTACCGGTAATAACCATGTCGTGAAAGAGAGTTCCGGCAGCCAGACGCAAATTGGTTCGCTCGGCGGCGATGGTTACAGCGGGACGGTGGGCTGGAACAATAATAAATATGCCTCCGAACTGGATCGTAACCAGCAAAGCACACTGCGCAGCCAGATTGCCAGCCGTGATGGCAATGTGAGTCTGCAGGCCGGAAAAGATGTGGCGATTGATGGCGCAGACATCAGCGCCGGGAAATCGGTCACGCTTGGTGGGGAAAACGTGCGTCTGGACGTCAGCGAAGACAGTCTGAAAACGCACAGCGAATCCTCTAATACGCAATACGGCGTGAAAGCCTCGGTATCGGGCTGGGCTGTTACGGCGGTACAGGCGGCGGAGAATGCGGCACGTGCTACGGAAGAGAACCGCGATCCCCGTCTCTCCGCCATCTATGCTGCGCAGGCAGGGCTGAGCGTTGCCACGGAAACCGTCCTGTCGGACATGAATCCGTCGGCATTCAAAGTCAGTGTTGACGTGACTGCCGGTTCGTCAAAACAGCAACAGGATTACAGCAGCCAGCAGCAACAGGGCAGCACCATTAAAGCGGGCGATACCGTCAATATTAAAGCTCGCCAGGACATTGAAGGTGCGGGCGTCAGTATTGCCGCGAAAAATATCAACCTTGATGCCGGGCGCGATATCACGCTTACCACGGCACAGGATATGGAGAAACTGAAAACCCGCGCCAGCGGCAATCAGATTTCCGCAGGAGCGGGGTTTTCATTCGGTGGTTCACAAAATGGTGTCACCATCCAGGCGGGGGCAAGCACTTACAGCAACAAAGAGGATGGCAGCACTCTTACTCATCACAACAGCACCCTCACCGCTGAGCAAAACCTGACCGTTACCAGCGGGCGCGATACCACGCTGAAAGGGACAGAACTTAAAGGTGACAAGGTTGCTGTTGATGTGGGCCGCAACCTGACTATCGCCAGCCAGCAGGATACGGATGAGTATGCCAGTAAGTCGGCTTCTGGTGGTGTGAGCGTCAGTGTCTGCGTTCCTCCTATCTGTGCGGGGAATGTGGTGCAGGGTAGCGTTACCGCGGCTGGCGGGAAGATCACCAATGACTACAAATCGGTCATTGATCAAAGCGGCATTTATGCGGGCAAAGGCGGTTTCGATATTTATGTGGGTAATCACACCCAGCTCGACGGAGCGGTTATCGCTTCTGAAGCCGATGCCGGTAAAAACCGTCTCGATACCGGAACGCTGGGCTGGAGTGATATCCACAACAAGGCTGAGTCAGGCGGCAGTCAGTTTGCTGTCAGTGTCTCCGGCGGCGCTAATAATGGAGAGAATGGTAATCTGCAACCCGCGTCAACCGGGCTGCCGGGAACGTCACTGGCCAGCGTGTCCGACAGCGCCAGTAGCACCACGCACAGTGCGGTGGCTGCTGGCGATATCATCATTCGCGATAAAGACAAGCAACAGCAGGATATTGCCGATCTGAGCCGCGATACTGCCGGTGCACACAAGGCGCTGGAGAACAATTTTGACAAGGGCAAAATTCAGGATCAGTTAGACATTCAGACCCAGGCCGTTGCGTTGGGTACCCAGGCGATGGATGCCTGGCGGCAGAGTCAGTTGGACGAGGGTAAAAAGAAAATCCGCGCGGATATGGAGGCGAACGGTGAACTGGATGGCCTGACGGAACAGCAGATTGATGACAAAATCGCGGGTTCTGCACAGTATAAAGAAGGTCGATAAGGAATACGGCGTCGGCAGTGATTTCTGGCGTAACGGCACTGCGCTGACGGGGCTACTGGCGGGGGCGCTGGGTGGAAATGTCACTGGCGGGATGGCGGCAGGCGCAGCACCGTATGTGGCAGGGCTGATAAAAAGCGTCACCGATGGTCATAAAAGCGCGCGCATTGCACTACATACCCTGGCGTCAGCAGTGCTGGTGCAGTTGCAGGGCGGCAATGCTGCTGTCGGAGCGGCAGGTGGTTTTATCGCGGCGTCGAGTTCAGAAGCGCTGTCGCTGGCGTTTTATAACAAAGAGCCGGATAAGCTGTCACCGGATGAAAAAACGGTGATAGTGAACCTTGTGGCTGCGCTGGGTGCGGCAGGCGGTAGCGTGGCTGCAGGGAACAGCAGTGGTATCGGCGGCGGAGCAAATGCGGCACGGGTGGAGGTTGAGAACAATACTTTTCTGATAAGCCTCCATCCTGATGCCTATCAGAATGAATTTAAGAAAAGTGGCGACCCACTTTACCGACTGACTGATAAATATGAACAGGAAGTACGGGAACATGCTGAAGCTGGTGATCCCGTAGCAATACAGGAATTACATAATCTCGAAGAGGCGAAAGAAAACGCTAAAGCAGCTATTGCTCTTTATGGCGTCCTTGCTGGAGGTTCCACCGCGCTTGCTGCTACTCCCGAGCTGATTGCCCTTGTCAGGGCGACTGCCAGTAGTTGCGCGGGAAACCCGGTGCTCTGTGCTAATGAAGTTAGTATATGGATAGCAGAAATGGCTGTCGGGGATGCGCTTCCGGCAGGTCTGACAGCCGCGACGGTCAGTAAGATGTCGGTAGCTGAACTGTCAGAGCTGAAGGCGTTGATGGCTGTTGAGAAACAGACGGGCCAGAAAGTCAGTGCGGAATCACTTGAAACGGTAATGTTTAACTCTGGCGGAAAGGGGAACTGGACCAAGGAGCTTAATAATCCACAGCCTAATAAAATTTATCCGGTTGATGGAAATAAAATCTTTAAAACTGATGAATTAGGCCGTACGTCAAGTGTTGAAGCAAACCTCTCGCTGATCACAAATGATCGTAATACGTACCAGCAATGTAAAACAGGTAAATGCGGACTAGATAGTGATGAAGGAGGACATTTAATTGCATCTATTTTTAATGGTCCGGGAGAAAAAATAAATATTGTTCCTATGGATGCAAACCTAAATAAAGGTGAGTGGAAGAAAATGGAGAATTACTGGGCTAATGAGCTTAAGTCTGGTAATTCAGTTAATGTAAAAATAAATCCTGTTTATATTGGTGAAAGCCAGAGGCCAGTCAGTTTTGATGTCGTTTACTCTATCAATAATGACCGACCTGTGGTAAAAAACATTAATAACATGCCAGGAGGAGTGAAATGAGCGAATTAGATATATTTCATAATAGAATTGGTCAGTTATTGGTCGATGCAGGGCCAGCTGACGCAACAAAGATAATCGTTTGTGCCAAGCTGTCTCTGGATGGAGAGTCATGTGAGTATGAGTATGACTATATTGATTTCAATGGAAAAAAAAATTGGTTTGTCCCGGATGGATTAGCCAGTCATAATCTTCGAATATTACTAATAGAAATGAGGAATGCATATGTTAGGAATAATTTGACCAACGGTAAATCTGGGTGGAATGAATGTAAAATAATAGTTGATATTAAGAGTGGTAAAATAAATATCGACTTTAAATATGAAAATTAATGACAAATTCGCCTACAGTTAGTTAGATTTTTCGCCCTGATATGCATTGTTCGCTGTCAGGGGAGATTTGTTTTTGCCGCGCCTGAGGAGGTTATTGCATTGGCTAAAGACATGGGGGGCGATGTATTGGGCGGCCCGTATAAATATCTGGCTGGCTTGATTATAAACCCAGCGTAACCTGGATCAGGGGGTTGCACCATTATCCAGGAGTACTGGTAGTACAATATTTACCATGCTCGTTTTTAAATGTACCTGGAGGAACTGCATAGGCAACCAATGGACTTGTTTAATCCCTGAGAAATACTGAGTAATTACCCTCTAACGATGCGACGAAAAGTATTGCAGAAGTTAATGTCTGGAAAGATGATAAAGCATTAAATAATTATTTTTCTGGAGCACAAATTGGTGACGGTATTTTTGAAAATAGTACATATATATTAACCTTCGCAAAAGGTAGGACGTGGTACGAAACCGTATCACCTATAGGTAAGTGGAAATGAGTATGGACGTAATTAAATTTGATGGTTCTCAAATAAACAGTAAGGCTGATTTTCATCAGATTATTGCCGAAAGTTGGATTTTGGCCCCTATTATGGCCGTAACGTCGATGCACTTTGGGATATGTTAAGTACGGGAATGGCTGGTGGGATGGTTATTGTTTGGGAAAATTCAGAACATTCAAAACAGAGAATGGGTGACGATTTCGACCTAATCATCAGTGTCTTTGAACAAACAAAGCAACGATATTTAGGGAAAGGCAATGATAACGTTTTTGACTATGTGCTCAACTGACTGAAATAACATGCTTTAGTCTATCTCTTATCGATAATTGTCAATCGCGTATGTGGTGGGATTGATTAAAAATGCCATTGATAGGCATAAAGGCGCGTGTATTTTATTGCATACATGCCAGTACAGTGGCGCGGAGGTGCCTGGAACAAATGTGGCATCGGTGCCGGGAGGGGCATTCGATCTGCGTTGCCTGAAACGTTATATCTCACGTGAAGTCTATACAATCCTGCGGAATCAAACCTGGCAGATTAACAGTACTTAAATAATGACTTGACTCTTAGAAGGTCGTACAAGGAAGTCAATATACATGCCATTAGTGGCCGTCTTTCCTTGAATCACATGCGCTGGAAGGCAGCATGAGCCGTCGTGGTAACTGTCACGACAACGCGGTTGAAGAAATTTTTTCCAGTTACTGAAAAGTATGAACGGGTAAAGAAAAAGATCTACGGTACTTGGGAAGAAGCTCGCAGCGATATTTTTGATCACATCGAAATGTTTTATAGCAGTAAGCGGTTGTATGGTTTGAGTGCTCAGATGTCAATGGCGGAGTATTAACATAAATATTATTAACGGCTCGAAATTATCTATATTATTCATGGCGATTAATATCGATTTATTACGACTATACCGAAAAATGGAGTAACTAAGTGATGTTCATAGAAAATAATCCTGATGAAATTGAGTTGCTCTCTTTTTTTGAAAGTGAACCTGTTTCGTTTAAACGAGAAAATGTTAGTTTTTTATATACTGCAAAAAACCAATATGGTCTTAGCGTTTATTTTTCTTTTAGTATTGTTGAAGGTTGGATTCAATACTCAATGAAACTACATGATAACGAAATATCTCATGCTTGTATTGATGGCGTTAACTCATTTAGCATAAAGAATGATAAACTTGGTGATTATATTTATATTGAGGTTGTTACAGAGAATTTAATTAATAAGGTTGAAATACGTATAAAGCCGGATATAAAAATTCGCTCTGTTGTCAGATAACGCGAATTCCGAATGTTGGGCTACTGTTATGTTTGCTTCAGCCACTCCAGAGTGGAGTGTTAGAAATTCTGTGTCATCACCGTAATATGTAACAAAAAAGGAATGGCGCATGTTCCAGCCCTTTGATTTCGACAAAGCTCTTAAAGTACTCAACCGTTCAGACATTAACGCGGTAAAGATGGCATCTTAACAGCGTTAATCAAACAGTTAACTGAAGATACCCTGTCAGCATGTCTTGACTCCCATCTGGTTCTGGATGTGGAGACAATCGTAAAAATGTAATCTGCAACCCGTGTCAACCGGGCTGCCGGGAACGTCACTGGTCAGCCTGTCCGACAGCGCCAGCAGCGGCATCGGCGGCGGAGCAAATGCGGCACGGGTTGAGGTTGAGAATAATTCGCTACGGGCGGTTGTTATTGCCGGGAAGCTGGCGATTCAGGCTTGCGCGAAAACGCCGGCTTGTAGCACCGCTCTGGAAGAAGAGGGATTGGGTGCATTACTGGGAATTGGTGCCGCCAAAACCGTAATGGATAACTTGTCTTCTTCGGAGCAGATGTCTGTCTTTTCTGTAGCCATGAATGGTGGCCGTGCGGATTTGCTCGAAAATCTGACGCCGGAACAACGCGCAGCCTATGATTATATTGTTGAGCAGGATAAAAAGGGACCATTCCACTTATTGCCTGCGCAACAGAGACTTAATGATGGCATTCGCGGGCCGGGGCATACGGAACTGCCAATAGCTGATCAGGATCCAACAGGTGGCAAACTGGTTAATCCTGACCGGAGTGGTGAACAGGGAGCAACGCATACTGGTTCTGATCAACCCATAGAGCAGGGGGCTACGAACACAGGAAATCTTGATGGCTCACCCGATACAGGGGGTAATACTACCGTAACGCCAGTTCCTGACGGGCCAGATAAAGATGATTTGGCTTATTTAGCAGGAAACTATGAACCAAATAAAAACTCTGTTGGAAATATGGGGGAGTTTCTGAAACAACCGGGCTTCGGTAGTACCGTTAAGGATAATACCCAAAAAACTAATCAACAGTATCAAGGGCAAACTATTTATAAAGCGACTGATAATATTGGCGATTATATTAAAAAAGGTGATCAGTTTTATCTGGATGGTTTGCATAAAGATCATATTGAAGTCTTTGATAAAAGAGGGAACTTCAAAGCCGTTGTCAATCTCGATGGTACTATAAATAAAGCAAAAACTGATGCTGCCTTAGGTAGGGAATTAAAATGACAGAACTTAATAAGATTAAAGCGGTAATTCATGATTTGGCCGAGTTAGTAGCGGGAAAAACTAGTTTTAATGATGATTACTGGAGCTTAGATTATAAATTAGACTTAGATAAAGAATTAAGTAATGAGTTAAATAATTTACAAATAGAGCTGGAACTTTTAACTAATGCTCTTCATGAAAAAGATCTAGTGACTGTTAAATGTGCTTTAGTTATGGCTAGGCTTTATTCACTTAATTTATCAAATTTATTCCTTGGCATATTTGAGGATATAGAAAAAGTAGGTTGGTCTGAGGAATTTAAATTACCAAATGTTCCTGATGGTTATCAAATACCTGAGCATTACAACTATCCTAAGAAATAAAACCAATCCCGGCCACCGAGCCGGGATTTTACTGTATACACCAGTCAGTTAAAGCCATACCACTGAGGTTTGCTGATCACCGCGATCAGCACTGTAACCTGCTGTTGGTTGCGGGCGGAGAGTTTAAAGAGCTTTGTGGAAGTGTAGCTGGCGCCGGAGCGATGCCGACTACAATATCATCTGGCCAGAATCTCAAAAAGTGTGTGGAACTAAAACGGGTCTATTTACATACCCACCGAGCGGATTCTTCCAGCAGATATGACCGCAAATTATATCTCACGATCCAATAAATAAGGTCTGAACACACTTTCATGATGCTGCGACAGAGTAAAGTGTGAGGCAAACCAGGATCATCCTGCGTCAAAGCATCATTTTTCTGTTCACTTCTACCCGCTATGCAAAACGGTGTTAATTAAACCCGTTCACCTGTTTTCACTTCCTCCCGCATTATCTTGACAGATATCAATCCCTCCTTTGCGATGCCGCTGTTGAATACCAGAGCAGATTTTTTGCCCGGCATGCGGCTCGCACCGCTCTTCGATAATTAAAACAATCTGGTTATGGTCATGGAAAATGCTGTTCCGCAGCTTCAGTCAGTACATTCAGATCGCGTTCGTCGTTTAATTCAGCGCTGGCGCAACGATGCCGAAGCCACTTATCAGACGTGGTTTTTATGGGAGCAGAGGCTGAAAAACTTTCGCTCGATCCGCAGCGGTATTGCGGTCGTGGTGGATGAAATAGAGCAGGAAAAATTTGGCGTTGCTTACCGCGGCTCCTCGCTGGAGACGATTGTTCACTCTATTGCCGAGCAGAAGCAGATCTTCAAAGGTGCCGATCACGCTTTTCTGTGGAAACCGAAGCTGCGCATTCCGGATATTTATGAAAACAGCGCCAATCAGAAGGCCTTTGCCCGGCTTCTGCATCACTGCTCCTGTGCGGCGCGCGCAGATGAAATTGTGGAACATATCAATGCTATTGATGCGTTGAAAATTAAAGGGCTTGGCCCGGCGGTCGCGAATCTGCTCTATTTTCTTCATCCCACGCACATTCCCCCGTTTAATACCGCCATTGTAAATGGCTATAACGCCCTTACCGGCGCGAAAGTTAAGCTCGGCAGTTGGCCGCATTTTCTCGCTATGCGTCAGGGGATCCTGAATTTGAACGCGCAGTACCGCGAATTACTGTCAAACGATTTGGGCGCTATTGGCGGGCTGCTTTTTGATATCGGTTCGGGTCGCTATCCTGCGCCGCCGCTGGAAAATTCCGCTGCTGCCGACGCAGACTGGGATGCGTATCTGGAGGCGGCTCGCCCGCCAGTGGCGCAAAATAAAGCGCAACTCCAGGAGGGGGAAAATGAGCGCACGCACACGGAAATCCAGGCCTGGCTGCGCGATATCGGCAAAGCGCTCGGTTACGACGTATGGATTGCCGCCAACGACCGCAGCCGTCTGCATCAGGGCGTGGCGCTGTCGCATGGCTGTCTGAAAGCACTGCCGGAACATATCCTGTCGGTAAACGGTTCTGAAGCGACGCGTCTGATCGATGTCCTGTGGCTGAAACCAGAAGGTGGCCAGGTGGCGGCGGCATTTGAAGTTGAGCATTCAACGTCCATCTACTCCGGGATCTGCCGGATGCTGGATCTGGCGCTCAACGGCAATGATTTGTCCGCGTCAACCGAGCTTTTTCTGGTGGCGCCGGACAGCCGCGAAAATGATGTCAGAAGCCAGCTACAGCGCCCGGCCTTTAGCCGCATCACCGATCTCAATATGGCCTGGCTACCCTACAGCGAGCTGGAAAAGCACCGCGACGCCATTATGCGTTTTGGCTCGGATCTGAAAGCCATTAAAGAGATTTCCCACGCCCTGTTGTAGCGCCTGCCGGATAAAGAGATGCGCTAAACGTGGTGTTGACGGTGAAAAATGGCACGTGCCGAAGCGTCCGGCTTCGGCCACGGAACAATGTGCCGTCACGGCAGTTACAAATCAATCACCAGATCCCGCGAGTGGCTGCGTGAACAACATAGCGCGATATGCTGTGTGGCGGCGGTTTTCTCCGCTGCCGATTGCACCGTATCGCGGTGATCGACCACGCCATCAAGCACCGGCGTCAGACAGGCGCCGCAAATTCCCATCTCACACGAAAGCGGCACCGCCACGCCGTTATCCTGAAGCACCTGCGCAATGCTTTTGTTTGCCGGAACGGGCCATTTTTCCCCGCTGGAGGCCAGCGTAATGGTAAAGGTCTCTTCCTGTTGCGATGCCACAACGGGCGCGGCAGGCACAAATGCCTCGCTGTGGATCTGCGCTTCAGGCCAGCCTTTTGCCGCCGCAACTTCTCTCACCGCCGCCATAAAACCCGCCGGGCCGCAGGTATAAATGCGTTCTCCGTCGCCAGGGGCGGGAATCGTTGCCGCCAGCGTCTGACGCGGGCTTTTGCCTTCTGAAGAGCAATGAATGCGACAAACTCCGTGCGTCAGCGAGCGGGAGAGTTCGCGTGCAAATGCCGCCTCTTCTCGCCGCTTGACGAAATAGTGCAGCGTAAACGGCGCGGCTTCCGCCTCCCGTTGCAGCAGCATCGCATAGAGTGGCGTAATGCCGATGCCGGCGGCCAGCAGCAGCACCGGGCCGTCATCACGTAGCGCAAACAGGTTGCGCGGCGCTGAGATCATCAGCGTCTGGCCGGGGCGTAACGTCTGATGGATATAGCGTGAGCCGCCGCGCGACGCGCTTTCCTGCGCCACGCAGATCAGGTAGCTTTCCGTTGTGCTTTCCCCGGTCAGCGAATACTGGCGGATCAGGCCGCAGGGCAGATGCACATCAATATGTGCGCCGGGCTGCCAGCCGGGAAGCGGGTCGCCATTGGCGGCAACCAGCCGCACGGCGAGGTTTTTATCGCCCTGACGCCACAAGCCATCAACCACCACATTCAGCACGTCATTCATCGCGCACCTCACACCAGAAAGAACTCGCCAAAGCCCATTTTTTTCAGGCCACGGCGATAGGCAATCGAACTTCTGTCGGCCGGAATATGGGCTTCCAGCGTCAGATCCAGCGGCAGCCTTTCCGGCCGTTGTGTCTCCACCATCAGGCGATCTTCTTCAAACACGCGCAGGTTGAACGCGTGCACCTCTTCGATCGGGATATGCAGATCGAAATTGCGCGCGATCGGCGCAAACATGCGGGTAACGCGCGAGGAGACCGGCGACGCGGCATTCATGATCACCAGCCGCGCCTCGCCCGGAAAATGGATCGTCAGCGTGGCGGTAAACGGCAGGTGCATCTCGAAATGGCGCAGCCACTGAAAACCTTCCGGCGCGCGATAGTCAGAACTCGCCGGATAATTGCCGACCGAACTCCAGTAATCAGCAATAAAACCAAACTCGGTCTCCTGCGGGCTGTAATCCGGGACGAACTGGTTATTGGCATCGGCGAAGGTGTCCGTGTGGATCCACGCAAAGTGGGCGACATCAAGAAAGCCTTCCACCTGGCGGCCAGCAAAGCCGTTCACCTCAAAGGCCGGGCAGTTGATCTGCTGAAAACCCTCATCATCCCAGTGCGGCATCGTCGGGAGCGGCTGCGGGTTTTCCGCGTCAAACGCCAGGCAGGTCCAGATCAGGCCGAAGCGCTCTTCAACGGCAAACGTCAACAGGTTGAGTTTTGCCGGTACCGGCTGATCGGGGCTGGAAGGGATGCGGTTACAGCGGCCATCTTTACCGAAACGTAGCCCGTGGTAGGGGCAGACGATGCCCTCTTCATCGTGGAAACCGAGCGTCAGCGGCACGCCGCGGTGCGGGCAGACATCGCGGGCGACCACCACCTGGCCCTTCACGCGATAAATCACCAGTTGTTCATCCAGCAGCGTGGCTTTCACCGGCGCTGCGCCAATATCGCAGGCGCGGGCGACCGGATGCCAGCATTTTGCCAGACGTAACCAGTCCTCCGGCTCGAAGGTGCAATGGGCGGGTG